>ENA-UOJS01000029-UOJS01000029.1-human-gut-metagenome-genome-assembly--contig:-C74-NODE-29-length-147015-cov-23.979886_pt1 | contig 147015 bp, 131 predicted proteins | sample MGYA00242355_ERZ723902 | MGnify/ENA metagenome assembly ERZ723902
CTTCTTCCGCCTCAGCGTGGGCACAGATGACAGGAGCAAGCTTCTCTGTGCCCTTAAACCAAGATTTGGGGACTACACACAAGATTTGATGATTACACCCCGCGCAATGAAAACTACCGGGGCTTAATTGACAAGATTTGATAATTACGCCCCGCATAACGAAAAACTACCGGGGCTTAATTGACTAAATTTGATGATTACGCCCCGCATAACGAAAACTTCCGGGGCTTAATTGACAAGATTTGATAATTACGCCCCGCATAACGAAAAACTACCGGGGCTTAATTGACTAAATTTGATGATTACGCCCCGCATAACGAAAACTTCCGGGGCTTAATTGACTAAATTTGATGATTACGCCCCGCATAACGAATAAAACCGTGATTTGTGAGCAAGCTCCCAATCACGGTTCTTATTTTGCCTATGCGCGGCTCATTGCTCGCGTAACTTTCAATTTAGTTACCGCATTCTACACTGATCTTATTGAAGATTCCCATAATCTCTTCCGTGTTAATGCTCTTTTTCTCTTCACCAGCCCTATCCAGGATAGCTTTTCCTTCATGCATCATGATCAGGCGGTTGCCGTACTCCACAGCATAGCGGAGGTTATGAGTGACCATAATGGTGGTCACTTTCTTCTCTTTCACGACCTGGTCGGTGAGTTCCATGATGATCTCCGCGGTCTTGGGATCCAGCGCTGCGGTATGCTCATCCAGGATCAAGAAATCAATCGGTGTCATGGTCGCCATGAGCAGTGCCAGCGCCTGTCTCTGTCCTCCGGAGAGGGAACCGACCTGCACACCCATCTTATCCTCCAGACCTAAATTCAGAGGTCGTAACATCTCACGATAAGTTTCCAGTTTTGCCTTATTTACACCACGTCCCAGATTATATGGCTTGCCCTTATTCTCCGCAATGGACATGTTCTCCAGGATCGTCATACTGGGGCAGGTCCCCTTGGAGGGATCCTGATACACTCTGCCGATCCGGCGCTGACGGATATAATCCTTCTGTTTTGTAATATCTTCTCCGTGGATCAGGATCTTGCCGCTGTCCACCGCAATACTTCCGCAGATGATGTTCAGCATGGAAGTCTTACCGGAACCATTACTTCCTACGACAGATACAAATTCTCCGTCCTTTACCGTAAGATTGAAATCCTTGAACAGACACAGCTCGTTGACCGAGCCGGGATTGTAATTTTTATTAATATTGATAAGCTCTAGCATGCTTTCACCTTCTTTCTGTCCATGCTGATCACCAGAATGATCAAGAACAGGACTGCTGTGATCAGCTTGATGGCGTTGGGGCTGATGCCTGCGAACATGGCAACTGCCACACATGCCTTATACAAAATGGATCCTACCACTACGCTGCTGGTCACACGGAAGAATGTTACCTTCTTGAACAGGCTGGTGCCGATGATAACACTGGCAAGACCAATGACTACCGCACCGGTTCCGATAGAGATCTCAAAGCTTCTCTGCTGCTGTGCATAAATACAGCCGCTTAAGGATACCAGGCCGTTGGCAATGGACAGACCCACGATCTTCACCAGTCCTTTGTCCACTCCCAGGCTGGTAACGATAGTATCATTGTCACCTACGGCACGAAGTAAAAATCCGGACTTGGTGCTCATGTACCAGTCTAACAGATATTTTGCTACCATGGTGATCAGGAAAATAATGATCACATTTTTGAAATTTACCAAAAAGCCCGGGGTAATACTGTTCACAAAGCTGTTGTTGAAAATATTTTCTTTATCAAAAATAGCTACATAGCCGGAGCCTGCCACCCACAGATTGATGGTATACAGACCGGTCATCATGATGATACCGGAGAGCAGGTCTCTGACTTTTAATTTCACATGGATCAGTCCGGTACAGATTCCCACCAGTGCTCCGCCGAGGAACGCAATGGGAAGAGTGAGGATCGCCGGTACGCCGAAGCCGTTGATCAGACGCACAGTGATGGCAGCCCCAAAGGGGAAGCTGCCATCGACCGTGAGATCCGGAAAATCCAGTATTTTATAGGTAATGTAAACACCCAGTGCCAGGATGCCGTAGATCATTCCTTGTTCCAGTACGCTTAATAATAGTGCCATAAAAACCTCCTATTGTACCACGATCTCATCAAAGGACTGGTAAGCATCAGTCTTGTAGTTCTCAGGTAATTCCAGACCGATCTTCTCTGCTGCTGCGAAGTTCACATACAGGCTGGGCTCGGAGATCACTTCGAAGTTCAGTTCAGAAGCCTTTGCCTCTCCCTTCAGGACTTTCGCTGCCATCTTACCGGTCTGCTTGCCAAGCTCGATATATTCCAGACCCATGGATGCCACGCAGCCTGCCTTAACCTGCTCTACCTCAGAACCGAATACCGGGATGCCTGCTTTATTCGCTTCATCCAGTACGGTCTGCAATGCACTTACTACGGTATTATCGGTCAGGTTGGTAATGCAGTCTACCTTGGATGCGACATCCGCTGCTGCCAGAGCCACCTCAGACATTGCGGTAACACCGCTGTCCACGATCTCAAATCCGTAGTTGCCTGCCAGAGCCTTGTACTCTGCGATGGTGCTGATGGAGTTTGCTTCGCTGGTGGTATAGATGATACCGATGGTCTTCGCTTCGGGAAGTACCTCACGGATCATTTTTAACTGTGCATCTACTGCTAACGCATCGGAAGTACCTGTGATGTTGCCTACGGGAGTACCGTCTTCATTGGCAAGACCCGCTTCCACAGGATCGGATACTGCGGTGTAGATCACGGGAATATCCGTATTCATTGTAGCATTATATGCTGCCATGGCGCAAGGAGTTGCAATGGCACAGATCATATCTACTTTCTTACTTACGAAATTGCTGGCGGTCATGGCGGAGGTTCCGTTGTCTGCCTGTGCATTGACATATTCGATCGTCAGGTTCTCACCCTCTACGATGCCTTCTTCGGCAAGTCCCTGTAAAAATCCTTCACGACAGTTATCCAAGGATCCGTGTACGGCGTACTGCATAATACCGATGGTGTAGTTATCCTTGCTTCCTGTGCTGCCACATCCGGTGAGGGCACCCATTGCCATAACTGCGGTTAATACTGCTGCTAAAATTCTCTTCTTCATAATCTTATTCCTCTCTTTCTGCGTATCCACGCAATTGAAATTAGTTTGCTCATAAGATTACTGAACCCCGAATAAAAAAACCGCCCCAAATGTATATTCCTATACATTTGAGACGGTAATAAGCTCCTGCTCATCATCGTGGTGCCACTCAATTTGACAATTCCTTACGAATTATGTCCACTTTTCTCTGGATACTATCATATCCATCGGCTTGATAACGGGTCCGAATCCCGCTGACGCCTAAAACTGATCTGTTCTCGGGCCAGCCTCGGAAGTCCATTCGGCGAAAGTTCCTTTACCGTGATCCCACCATCCACGGCTCTCTGTAAAATTCCCTAAGGCTTACTACTCTTCCTCACAGGTTTGGTAAACTTATGAATGTTTTTTATGTGTCTAAGAATAATCTTTCTTTTCTGTTTTGTCAATACTGTTTTTAGAAAATTTGCAAATTTGCGAAATAGTCCTGTTTCCTCACGTTTCCTTACGAATTCCGCAAAACAGATATTTTCTGATTGCGAAAAGTCCTGCGATCGCTCCTACACCGATAATTGTTTCTGTTGTCGACAAATGTTCCACAATCATTTGTCTGGATATCGCAAACAACAGAATCTCTATGATTGTCTCCGGCGTGTGGGTACAGAGCATTTTTACAAACTCGATCCCGATTGCCAGCGTCATCGCACTTTCCACATAATACATGACTTCCATCTGCTGCGACCACAGCTGTGGCACGCTCTGTGTGATGAGACGCACGGTCAGCGCAACCACCACTAGCAGCAAAAATACTGACAATACCAGTTCTACATAGGACGTCATTTTCTGCATGATTTTTTGTAATGTCATTTTCTTATTCTTCCCTCTCTGTGTTCGGTCTTTGCAAAAAGTCTTAGTTATCAGGGCTTTAATAGAACGGGAACATCAAAGGCATGAGAAAAATGGTCATCATTGCAAGGATCAATGCCAACGGGGCTCCACATTTCAGATAATCTTTAAAAGTGTATCCACCCGGTTCCATGATCATGATCTGGCATGGTGCAGCCATAGGAGTCATGATGGAAATACAGCTTGCAGTAAGAACTCCAACTACTGCAGCCCGCGGATCTATTCCCATCTTAAGACATGCTGAAGTAACCAGTGGAATGAAAATGGTCAATGTCGCCAGATTCGACATAACCTGTGTAAGCAGAAACGGAATCGTAAAAAATACCGCCATCATAACATACGGATTTGTGGTATCGCCTACCATCTTAATCATATAATCCGCCACCAGGTCGCCAACACCGGTTACTTTAATGGCATCGGAAAGGGTTAATACTCCGGCAAACAGAAAAATGGTCGGCTGATGAATCGCTCCTAATGCTTCTTTTTCAGAGAGCACACCTGTAAGCACCAGCAGAACAGCTCCTATACATGCAATCAGGTACATTTTGATACCTATTATATTTTCAAAAAGCATTAAGATAATTGTTGTAAGAACAATAATCAATGCAATTTTTTCTTTCAATGGACTTAATTTTGTCGAATTTTCCCTGTTATGTATATTATCATCAAACTTACTGTTATCTATATCCGGCATCAATTTATGTCCGAGGAATACCATATAAGCAATGGCCACAATCAGCAGTGGAATCCTTGCAATCGTAAAGTCCCATACCTGTAAAGAATGAGGAGCCCCGCCTTTCATCATGATATCATTCCAGGTCATATTACTCGCACCCTGTCCAAGAAAAGTCATGGAAGTGGCAATGTTTGCACAGGCCATGGCCGGGAACAAAAGCTTGCTGCGGCTGGTTCCGATATCATTGGCAATTTCAATCAGAAGCGGAATCATAATAGCTGCTGTGGCAGTCGCATTTGTAATGCAGGCCAGCAGTGCTGCAGCCAGACAGGATAACAAAATCAGCATACGCGGATTCTCTTTATAACGAATTACAAGATTCTGCGCATGATCGATCAGCTTTGTCTTAGTAAGTCCTGCACCAATGACAAACATGGCAACAAACATGATAACGTTTGTATTGATAAATCCGCTGAATGCCTCTGCCGGAGTTCTGATTCCGGTAAGGACAAGTGCAAGGATAATTCCGGAGGAAATGACAGAAAAAGGAACTTTACCAGTTGCAAATGCGATAATCGTTATCAATAGAATAATTAATGTAATATGCATAGATGTCATATTTGTCTCCCTTTATCTTTACTCCAACAAAGAGCTGTAATTGCCATATTTTTAAATACAACAATCCAGCTCTCAGAATAATATTAACTAGTTATTTCTTTTTACTTATTTGATAAAGCCAACCTGCTTGCTGATGATCTCGATCTGTTCGTCCTTTTTCTTGTTGTATTCCACTTTCTTCTCTTCAAAGTAGTTTTTGCCATAAGAGTCAATGGACACGATCAACGGTCCGAACTCTTTTACATGACAATGCCACAGGGTCTCAGGCATTCCCAGATCTTTCCACTGTGCTTCTACGATTTCTTCTACCTCAACAGCTGCCACTACGGCATTACCGGCAGGAAATACGCAATGGATCGCGCCGAAATCTTTGCAGGCTCTCTCGGTATTTTCCTTCATACCACCTTTTCCAACGATAACACGGACACCGGTGGTCTCTACGAATTCATATTCAAATTTTTCCATTCTCATGGAAGTGGTGGGACCTACGGATACCATTTCGTATTTTTCATCTCCCAGAGGGCGGATGATGGGACCTGCATGCAGAATTGCTGCATCTCTGACGTCCACGGGGATCTCTCTGCCTTCCTCTACGACACGACGGTGTGCCACGTCACGACAAGTTGTGATGTCACCTGTCAGGTATACGATGTCACCGATATGAATATCTTTCAGATCCTCTGCGGATATGGGTGTTACCAGAATTTTCTTACCATCTTTTATTTCTACTGCCATTGTTGTTCTCTCCCTTCTGAATTAGTTCTCTTCCTTGTATTCGAATCCCGTGTGGGTATCTACGGTAAAGTTCAGGTCTTTATCAAATACGATATGACCTCTTCTGTGGCTCCAGCAGCCAACGTTTACAGCGACACCGATAGCGGACGGATGACGTGCGGTATTCTCAATATTGACGCCCATGACAGAATAGTGACCGCCCATACCCTGAGGTCCGAGACCGATGGCATTGATACCATCTTCCAACAGCTTCTCCATCTTGGCTGCGTTGGCATTATCATTATGGGAACCGACAGGTCTCATCAGTGCTTTCTTCGAATTCAGCGCTGCGGTCTCTACGGAAGTACCTACGCCGACACCTACCAGCAGGGGAGGGCAGGCATTTAATCCATAAGTAGTCATACGATCCAACACGAATTTGGTCACACCTTCATAACCTTCACCGGGCATCAGAACCGTGGCATTACCGGGAAGTGTGCATCCGCCACCGGCCATATAGGTGTAGATTTCACACTGATCGGAGTTGGGAACGATATCCCACCATACGGTAGGTGTTCCTTTTCCTACGTTTTTACCGGTATTATACTCATCGAAGGTTTCTACGGAATTGTGACGTAACGGAGTGGCAAACGTAGCCTGTACCACGGCATCCTTCAGCAATGCCTCCAGATTATCGATGAGAGGGAACTTTGTACCGCATTTTACCCAGAACTGTAATACGCCGGTATCCTGACAGGAAGGACGGTTCAGCTTCAGAGCCAGTTCCTGGTTTCGGAACATGGTATCGTAGATAACCTTGGTCATAGGAGTATCCTCTTTGTCTCTCAGTTCCTGCAATTTTGCAATGACATCATCCGGCAGCTTCTTCGCAGTAAATCCTACGAACTGCGCCATAATATCTGTCAGTTTTTTTACCTGTGCTTCATTTGACATATTTTTTTCCTCCAAATTATCATTTATTTAAATATAAAATATTTAGCATATTATTATGGATAATAATTTTACCCTTACGGATAATAGTTTTACCCTTACGGGTAAAATGGAAAGGCAATCGGCAGTATGATCATGCTGACTACGGTAGCAATAGCGATCAGCGGCATTCCGGCTTTTACATAATCAATAAATTTATAATTGCCGGCACCTAACACCATTGTATTAGCAGGCATACCAATGGGTGTTGCATAGGCACATGACCCTCCGATGACACATGCCATCAGAACCGCTCTGGGATCTGCTCCCATCCCCTGTGCAATTGAGACACAGATTGGTGCCATGAGTGCTGTGGTTGCAGTATTTGACATGAAGTTCGTCATGATACAGCACAGAATAAATACCACGAAAGTAAACAGTACCGGGGACGGATTTGCTCCTAATGCTCCAATCACCTTGTCTGCGATCATTTCTCCTGCACCGGTAACTTCCAGTGCCTTTGCCAGAGATAAGGTACCTCCGAACAGGAAAATGGTCTTCAGATCAATGGATTTCAGAGCATCCTTTTCAGAAATAACTCCGGTAAGGATCAGCAGAATTGCGCCTACACAACCTGTGATACAAAGTTTTACGCCAATCTCTTCCTCAAAGATCATACCGATCAGTGTAACGATCAGAATCACCAAGGACAATACCTTTTTCCACTTTGGAACCTTGCTGAAATCCTTTGTTTCATCAAAGATGGAATCTTCAATATCCACGGTATCATGATGTGGCAGGATGTTAAATCCGATGGTTGCATAAAAGAGAATGCCTGCAATCAGGATAGGCAGACCTACAATTGCATACTCGAAGAATCCGAATTTCAATCCCAGTGGTTCCAGTGCAGATTGTGCGATCATATTGCCGGGAGCTCCAATCAGGGAAAGATTCCCTCCCATTGCTGCAGCAAATACCAACGGCATTAGAAGTCTGGATCTCTTATAGCCCGATTTTGCTGCAATTCCGATGACCACCGGGATCAAAACCGCTGCCGTACCGGTGTTGGAGAGAAATCCACTCATGCCTCCCACAATCACCATGATGGCCACGATCAGACCTCGCTCTGTTTTTGCAAACTTTGTTACCAGACTGCCGATCTCATTGGCCATGCCGGTCTCAAACAGTGCGCCGCCCACGATGAACATAGCAACAAACAGAATCACGTTACTGTTGATAAATCCACTAAAAGCATCACCTACGCTAAGGACACCGGTAACCACAAGCCCGATGCAGACGACCATGGATGTCAATCCCAAAGGAATCTTCTCTGTGACAAACAGGAGAATGGCAAATGCCAGAAAAATTAGTGTAATGGTTGCAGGACTCATAAAATACCTCCCAGTCTCTCTTCTGTTGGTAAAAAAGTGACATGGCCGTGTCTGTTTTCTTTGTATCTACAATATATCTCTTTTTTAGTATAATGTACATTTCATATACTTGACGTCAGCATAGTTTTAAACTATACTGAATTCGTGAAGTTATTTTCCGAAGAACGGAGGTTTTCTATTATGACTCTGACGCAACTGGAGTATTTTTGTATGGTATGCCGTTATCACAGTATTACAAGAGCTGCGGATGCCCTCTACGTCTCACAGCCCACAATATCCACCTCAATTCGTGACCTCGAAAAGGAATTTCATTTAAAGCTTTTTAATCATGGAAAAAACAGAATTTCTCTCACCAAAGACGGAGAGGCCTTTTATCAGAAAGCAGAATATATCTTAAGACAGACACAGGAACTCTACTCAGATTTTTCAAATATTGAAGAGAACCGCCATCCGCTGCGGATCGGAATTCCTCCTATGATCAGTACCGTATTTTTCCCAAGGGTTACGGATCAGTTTCAGGAACAGTACAATATTCCGATCCAGCTTCTGGAATATGGTTCTATCCGCGCCCGCACTCTGGTAGATAACGAGCAATTAGATGTAGCAATGGCAAATATGGATTTTTATAATCTGGATAAGTACAATAGTTACGTCATGATGGAAGATCGTTATGTCTATTGCGTCTCCAGAACCCATCGGTATGCCGGTGAAAAAGGAATCACCATGGAAATGTTAAAAGATGAACCCATTATTTTATTTAATACAGATTCTGTCCAGACACAGACTGTAATCACACGACTGCGTTCTGCGGGAATTACACCAAATGTCCATATGTATTGCAGCCAGTTAGTCACTGTCCTCAATTTTGTCCGCGGTGGTAAATGTGGTGCTTTTCTATATTCCTCTCTTGCTGCCAATCCAAGAGATTTTGTAGAAATTCCTATTACCCCGGAGATTACCAGCAAATTTGGAATTATATGGAAGAAAGGAATCTTTGTGCCTGACCAGCTGACCAAATTTGTAAATTTTGTAAAGGACTTTGATGTAACCCCCTATTTGCCCAAGTTTTCTTAACTTAATAATGGATTTTATACTGCTCATATCCGGCAGTTTTCTTCATTGTTCCTTTGATATTTCATTCTTTCTCTCTAATTTTACTTTGTCTCCGGCAGCGTGATCACTACCTTGAACAGGTCACCGTCCGTGACAATCTCCATATCGCCCTTCTGCAGCTCCGTCAGGCTCTTGGCAATGGACAGTCCCAGTCCGTTGCCCTCCATATGGCGGGATCTGTCCCCTCTGGTGAACCGCTCTTCCAGCTCCTCCGGTGACATCTCCAGCGGGTAGGCCGACATGTTCCGGAAAATGATGTTCGCATTCTGTCCGTCATGCTCTACATTCAGATAGACACGGCTTCCTGCCTGGGCATATTTGTAAATATTGTTTAACAGATTGTCGAACACCCTCCACAGATGTCTGCCATCCGCCATGACCTTCACGGTCTCCTCCGGCTGTTTTACGATGGTCTCCAGCTTTTTTTCAGAAAAGCGCTGCTCGTATTCCCCCACCGCCTGTGACAGCAGTACCGACACATCACAGACCTCCGGATGGACCTCCAGATTGCCGGTGGTAGCTTTGGATGCCTCCAGTAGGTCATCCAGCAGCTTTTTCAGCTTCTGGGACTGACGCAGCAGCACCTCGGCATACTCCGATATATGCTGTTCTCTCTCCTGTGCAGTCTCTGTGCCGACACCGTCTCCGGTATCCTTCGCATCACCGGACACTTCTTTTCCAATGAGATCCGCATAATTGATAATGGAAGTCAGTGGGGTCTTGATGTCATGGGACACATTCGTGATCAGCTCCGTCTTCAGATGTTCACTCTTCATCCTCTGCTCCACGGCTGCGGAAATTCCCTCTCCGATGCGGTTCAGATTCTCTCCGTGCTCCTTGAAGGACAATACCATATGAGAGGTATCCAGCTTATAATTCAGATCTCCGTCTGCCAATGCTTCACTGCCCTCCTGCAGTTCTTTGCACATCAATGCCACAAAAGTAATCGCACCGCACAGAATAAATTTCTCTATGGCCCAGAAAAAGAGTAATACATCTGTATCATTATAAAACAGTATTAAACCGAAAAACTCTACCACGCAGACTGCAAGGCACAAAAGTGCTGTTCTCCATACCATAGGAATCCCACGGATCAATTTCACAATACCGCGGAAAACTCTCTTGCAAAATCTTCCGAAGAACCGGAACACTCTATACAGGATCGTATTCTGCCACCATTTTCCCATTTTCAGGCGGATGGCCAGCTCCATGAAATACAGGGTGCACCATATCACCTCTGCGGCAAACAGTACCACCAGCACGATCAGATTGATCATACTTGGGTTCATACCGATCCATCCAAAAGCCAGGTACAGACCGGTAAAAGCTCCAATGACAACGACCACTGTATACACATCCAGGTGGATCTCATGGATTGCACTGGGGGTAATACCCTCCCTGCCATTCTTATGTCCGGCACTGCACAACAGGAAGATAAAGCATAATAATGCCAGTATCGTTCCCGTACAGCATATCACAGGGATCACATTTCGGTTATCATAAAGCTGCTCTGCCTGATGATAGATCAGGGCATATTCATCTTCCTTCGGCAGGCTGGGATTCGCTGTCAGGGTAACCACAATACGCTTGTTACGCTCTGCCAATGTTTCCTCTGCAGCCTCTTCCTGCAGCCGTTCTGTCTCACTTAAGGCATCCTCGATCATCCATTTTGCATATTGTTCCGCCCGTTCAACCGGCACATAAATCTCTCCACCTAAGGATACGCTGTCCCCCAGATCCAGATATTTCTCCAGATTACCGGAGGAAAGGGCTTCCTGCTCCGCTGCCGTCATGCTTTCCACATCAGACCCGGTATTGACAGATGGTTCAAGCTCCATGATATCAGAGCTTTCAGTGCTTCCATAACTTTCATAGCCATCATAGGCAGAGGAAGTTTCTGTGTTGATATAGGTGTTATCATTCCTATGCTGCACCTGGGACTCCAGCCGGTAAGTCAGATCATTTGTCTTGTCTACATAATCCTCGTTCTTCCATTCTCCCAGGAATTCATCCGTATCCAGATCGTAGCTCTCCACCTTTACCCAGATGTTCCGCTGCCTGCAATAAGCTTCCATGGTCTGCAAGCTCTCATTCTCATACCAGTCGCGTATCCGATACAGATCCTGATTGACCTGCCGGTACAACAGCTGATCATGGATAAACATCATTTTACCGGAGGAATACGCTCCACTGTCTGCAAGCATGCAGGTACCATAGAGTCCCAACATCCCCACAATTGCAGCTGCGATCATCAGAACAAATGCCACGACCTTTGCCAATGTGCTGCCCAACAGACTGTTTCCCTGTGCCGGCGCATTCTTTTTTTTCTCGGCTTTTTCTCTTTTTTTCCGTTCCCTTTTATTCTCTGACAAAGCTGTTTCTACCATCGTACTCACTGTATTTTCCACCGGATTATCCACTCTGTCCTGTTCTGTATTCCTGCTGTTTTCTTCCCTGTTATCCATATTCCTGTCTCCTTACTTCCCAGAGCAGCTCCGCGCTCCTGCCTGCTCTTATCCCTGCTTCTCACACTTGTAGCCCTGTCCCCAGACCACCTTCAGATATCTGGGTTCCGCCGGGTTGATCTCTAACTTTTCCCGCAGATGCCGGATATGGACTGCCACGGTATTCTCGCTGCCAAGTGGCAGATCATTCCAGATCTTCGAATAAATCTCTCTCGGAGAAAATACCTGCCCCGGATTCTGCATCAGCAGCTTTAAAATATCATATTCCGTAGGAGTCAATGCTACCGGCTCGCCATCCAGCGTCACCCGTTTCTCCTTGTCATCCAGTTCAATCCCTCCGACTCTGATCACATCCGGCCGCACACTTCCGCCACCCAGCTGCATATAACGCCGCAGCTGTGATTTCACCCTGGCAGATACCTCGATGGGATTAAACGGCTTCGTGATATAGTCATCCGCTCCTACCGTAAGTCCCAGCACCTTGTCGGAATCCTCACCCTTGGCTGTCAGCAGGATCACCGGAACATTACTCTTCTCCCGGATCCTGATCATCGCCTGTATGCCGTCCAGCTTCGGCATCATAATATCCATCAGTACCAGATGCACCTCATTCGTCTCTACCATATGTACGGCTTCCTCACCGTCAAAAGCCTCTAAAAAATGGTAATTGCTGTCATTCAAGTATATCTTTAACGCGTTTACGATATCCTTCTCATCATCACAGATCAATATATTGTACATACTCTCCCTCATTTCTGTGCCGGTGGTTGCAGCCCGGACACTTCATGCGCAAGGAGCTTTCCCTTACGCTGCCAGAACATCTGCTTTGTTCACAGATGTCCCGCTGATGAATTTATTGTAACAGATTAACGATTAATAAAAAACAGGAAAAACCTTTAAGACTTTATTAAGATGACTTTACATAAAACACCCTCTGCCATGCCCAGCAGGGCAAAGACAAAGGGTGTGGATAATACATGTTGAAAAGTAAACAGGGAACAGATCAGGTAGCCGGTCAGTCCCAGGAAAACAGCAAGGCACTCCGGGCTTTGGGATATCTTTTTTCGCAGATCCGTAAGGGTTGTGATAAAAATACCAATGTAGGCGGTCACGCCAAAGAATCCCTGTTCGACCAATAGGGTGAGCCATTCGTTGTGGGCGTTGGAATAGATGTTGTTGTCCAAAAGACCTTTGTTGATCCAGTCCATGGCATCGCTGCCCCATTGATAGAGCATATGGTAATAGCTTCCGGGACCGGTGCCGAAGAATTTGTATAGCGCTCCTTCTTTTCCATAGGTTAGTAATGTGACCTTCCACAGGGCCAATCGCCCGTCGGCAGCCTCAGACACCATTTCATTTCCAACGATTCCTCCAAGAAGACATCCCAAAAGCACTCCCGAACATATCATCACCGCTCCGGCAACAACAACGATCCGGTATATTTTGCCGCTTTCCAGAAAATCTTTTTGCTGTTGCCTTTCGCGTATTCGCAGGATCAGGTACAACACCGCTTCCGCACCAAATACAATATACCATACCGTGGTAAAAAAGAGCCTCTTTTCGACATCCCCCGCTATCACCAGTCCGGTCAGATGCAACAACAAGAACAATCGAACCATAAATATCGAAAGCGGCAAAAGCATCAGAATCTCCAATGCCCTCAGCAGCCGGCTTCTCTGCCGCAGAGAAACAAGGAACAAAAGTAGGCTTAATCCACAGGCTGCCATTATAGCCGTGGTACTATTGGAGGTAATAGCCGATGCCAAAAAAAGAAAGCTTCCAAGCATCCCCAACACTCTGCCCTGTCGTTTTCCCATATAAGCAGCTGCCAGAGAGATACCTGCCGTCACACTGATATAGCCTGCATACCAGTTGTTGTTACCGATGGTGGACAACAGCTGGATCCGGTTCCATTCTCCGTTTTCCATTCCCCGGAAAGTTCCCAGTACATCGATGTCCAGGCGGTTCAACAGTCCGATAAATGTCACAATCCCTGCCGTGATCCCGGCAATCCACCAGATACTTCTGCTGCCGTCATAATACCGGGATACCGCAAAATAGATCCCTACCAACAATCCCTGGGTCACTAGCCCCATATACCAGCCGGGATACCCTAAAAGGACATCCTCCCTGCAGGGACTGATTCCATAAGAAAAAATTGCAGACACCAGATACAACAGCATAAACACATCTGTTTTCTTCCACATCCGTTTTGTCTTCCGTTCTCCCCGGATCCCCTGCCACAGCACAGCCAGCACCACAAAAGCCCCCAGCACCAGCGTAGTATTCCGGAAAAACAAATATTTTGCATTTCCGATCATCACCAGCTTGTTCTGCATATACAGCGGTAAACCGGCAAAAAGAATCACCAGATACCCATAAACCAGCATACTCACGGTCTCTTTTGTATTTTGTTCCTGTTTCTTCATAGCTTACATTATCCTTCAGACTGAAAAACAAGGCACCCCTCATTGACTGAAGAGTGCCTTATATTTCCCGGTTATTTTATTTCCTTACGGTTACTTATTTGCCGTAACGCATCTGCAGGTACAGAGGACCATACCATTCAATAGCATTGTCTTCTGCCTTACCGGCAGGGATGGTTACCGTATACTCATTGTCTTCGAAGGTGTACTCCAGCTCCAGAGCTACAGTCTGCTTCTTGTACAGAGCCTGCATGATATCGTTGGGCAGAGCATTGATGTTCTTGTCTCTGCTGATCTTGACGGTAGCACCGTCCTTGGCATTAGCGATCTCGCTTGCCACATTGTCACGATATCTTCCAAATGCGTTGTCAGTACCTTCTGCTGTTGCGGTATTATTAGCTTCTGCAATAGCAAAAGTGGAGAAGTGATTTACAGTAAAGGTCAAAGTGTTTGCGGAAGCATTGTAAATAGGCTTGATTTCTTCCAGTCCACCATTTACAAAGTGGAAAATCACTGCCTTATTACCATCTACACCTGCAGGAGTCTCAATGGTAACTGCTACAGGGATAGGCAGAGATTTTACTGAAGAAGGACCAGCCTTCAGGCTGATTTCTACATATACGGGAGTAGAAGTTACTGCGTATGTAGAAGAAGCAATCTCAGGCGTAGCCGCTGGTGCTTCTACACTCAGTGTTGTGTCAGGAGCAACAAATGCTGCACCAACAATGCCTACAGCCTTTACAGCGCCGGAGTTAGCAAGGGTAGTATCCTTAATTCCCTTTGCCTTTTTGTATGCTGCTTCGATAGCTGCAACATCATTAACAGTATCCTGTCCTGCATTCATTGCTTCCTTCAGATCCTGAGAACCGATCTTTGTCAAAGCAGCTGCCGCATTATCTGCAGATGCCGCATCAGTAATCTTGGATGTATCAATAGCATCTACCGCATTCTTTACCTCTTCTACCGGTTTGGTGATCGGTGTAACCACCGTATTATTCTCACTTGCTACAGATACGGTAGACAGTGCACTGCTGCCGTAAGGAATTGCAAATACTGCGAATGCAATGGCTGCGGCAATGATTAATTTCTTTTTCATTATCTCATTCCTCCTAAGTATAATGTTATGGATTTTATTTTTACCGCTATTTAGTTTACCCCCCCTCGCAATATTGTCAATACTGTTTTTCCATTTTTTCGCATTTTCCATGTGCAAAAAAGCATGCCTTTCCGCCCCAAAAAACAGGCATCACAGACATGCTTTTCTACTTTGTTATTTTTTTTTCTTATTCGAATGCTGTTTTAATTCTTCTAGGGCTTCCTTGAATTTCTCAGAACTCATGGTAGGGTTGGAACGGATCATGTCACGCTGGAAGAAATCTCGTAAGCTGCTGACATTCTCTCTGTCTGCCACGCTTCTGGTGTACTTCTGCCGCAACTCGGCGACCTCGTTCTTCACGCTTTCCAGATACTGGTTGGGAGATTTCTGTGCGGAAGTGCGGATGCTCTCCAGCTTGCCCTCAATGTTGGACTTCAGGTCCTCCACTCTGGTGGTAATACTTGCAGTAAAGTCTTCCTTCTTCTGTGCCAGGCTATCGCTGAAGCCTTCCTTACGATTCTCCAGATCCTCACTGGTCACAGCAATAATAACATCCAGCCGTTTCTGGATACGAAGCATATCTTCCTTGGCCTTCTCCATCTTCTCCAGTACGTCCCGCAGATCCAGGGCTGCCTTGAAGGACAACGCGAAATCCGCACCGATCAGCGCCGTCAGCACCAGTGTCACCGGAGTGAGGATACTGTCCGGAATGGACAATACCAGATGTTCAATGGGCTTATGGATAAACTCCGTCATCAGGATCGTCAGACCACCCCATGCCAGCGAGGACCCCAGGCAGATATGTCCCTGGAAATTGAACTTATTCTTGGAATAGTCCCAGTATCTGACTTTAAATAATGCCTCCATGGTCACGCCTGTGACATACTCTAACACCGTGGCCCCGATACATCCGGCGATGTAGACCAGCACCAGATTGTCCTGGAATGGCATGGACACGACTAACATCATGATGGCGCCGCTGCCGTACAGCGGCAGGAACGGTCCGCGCATGAACCCCCTATTAACTAATTTCCTGCTCTTTATGGATACATATGTGGATTCAAAACACCAACCGAAAAAGCAGTAAAAATAAAAGAAAAATAACCATTGAATCGCAGTATAATGATACACTGTTTAACCTCCTTTTGTTCTTCCGGAAATACTTCCCTACGGATATACCTCCGCCTCTATGGCAAGCTTCCCCTTCCTCGTGGCATGGGGTTCACCGCTTATGCGGAATTTACCGTAGCCTCTGGCATTTACCACATCCCCCGCCTCCAGGGGCTTGGAATTATTTTCACACAGCCTGCCGTTCACATATACCTTTCCCGCCCGGAACAGCTCCAGGCAGTCGCTTCTGGATTTATTATATACCTTGGCAATGACAGCATCAACACGTGGGCTTGCCACCTGAATGACCTGTCGCACCGGTTCTTCCTGCGGTACTTCTGCCGCCGCATCCACCACCTCACACTTCACGTGGGTGTGGCGGATCTGCTCCAGATTATCACAGATAAATTCCGCAATGGTATCCTGACAGAACAAAAAAGCTTCGCCCTCTCCCGGCAGAATATCGCCGATGGTGCTGCGTTCAATACCAAGATTCATCAGTGCCCCCAGATAATCCCTGTGGGACAGCTTGTCTGCAAATTTCGCGGATAGAGGTCTGATCCGGATACAGCAGATAGGAAAGGGCTGTTCATAGCCCAGCTCCGCCTCACTGCCGAAGCGAAGGATCTTCCGCTCTGCCTCTTCCCTGCCGCCGTATAAGGTGATCCCTGCGAACTTCACTTCCCGTTCCACCTGCCACAGGGCATCCTGTTCCGCCAGTCCTAAGAATCCGGTAAAGGTGTACTGGTTCTGGTTGTAGGATTTATCTGCCAGTTCACGGATCCGGTTTTTCAGCTGTTGTATTTCTTTTTCATTTTCCACGGACATTCCCGTACACCCTTCCTGCTGTTCTTACTTTGCTTTTGCAAATGTTACCCTGTTCACATTATCCCAGTGCCACATCCAACATCATCATCAACGCAAAACCAATTGCAAAGGCAATGGTTCCCAGGTTGGAATGCTCTCCCTCACTGGCTTCCGGAATGAGCTCCTCCACGACCACATAGATCATGGCACCTGCGGCAAATGCCAGCATATACGGAAGGATCGGTGTCACAATGCTTGCCAGTGCAATGGCAAGTATTGCGCCCACCGGTTCCACCGCTCCGGACAACACGCCCAGCGCGAAGGATCTGCTCCGTTTGTTCCCCTCACTGCGAAGGGGCAGGGAGATGATCGCTCCCTCCGGGAAATTCTGAATGGCAATACCGATAGCCAGCGTCAGGGCGCCTGCCATGGTAACCGTTCCGTCACCACTCAGCACGCCGGCAAAAATAGCACCACAAGCCGCACCCTCGGGGAAATTATGAATGGTCACGGCTAACATCAGCATAGCCGTACGGTTCAGGCTGCTCTTATGTCCCTCCGGAGCCTCACTGCCCACATGCAGATGGGGCACCAGACTATCGATGAACAACAAAAAAACAATACCGATCAGGAAGCCAACCATTGCGGGAAGAAATGCAAGCTTTCCCATCTCTTCACACATATCCATGGCAGGTATCAGTAAAGACCACACCGAAGCCGCCACCATGACACCGGCAGCAAATCCGGTAAATATTCTCTGAATGTTGCCGCCAATCTGTTTTTTCAGGAAAAAGACGCAGGCTGCCCCTGCAGTCGTCCCCAGAAAAGGAATCAGAAGACCGGCTACAATGCTCATACTCATGAAACACTCTCCTTTCTCATAGTATCTTATGTAACTTTTGCATTTTTCGTATCTTGTCCTAAAACCCGGCCAGATCATTCCCCATGACAGCATACATCAGGAAATTCACACCACACACCAGATGGTAGAAAAATACCGCGATCTCTCCGATCACGAAGATCACCTTCCAGCTCTTCCACCATTCCCGGATATTTTTCACCATAACGATCAGTGTCATCAGGAATACGAAAAACATGCCGTGCATATATCCCCAGGAAAAGTTCGCATGCATCATGCGAAAACCCTTTTCATAGAAGACTAAGAACATCAAGGTTGCTGCAAGATAATTTAACCACGCAAACCAGTAATACCTGTTCTGCTTTATACTTTTCAGATCAAACAGCAGATTCAGGAAAAGGACACCAATAGGCAATGCCATTCCCATAATAATACTTAAGGGAATACTCTTAGAATAATTGCTCCATACTTTGGCAAAGCCGATGGCGATCCCGGTCTCCTCCCCCATGGCATTCGTCCCGGTAAAGATTCCGGAGAACTGATACAGCAGGGCTATCCCCGTAGGTATCATGGTCACACATAGACAGAACGCATTGCGAAAGCTTTTTCCGCGGCTTGCGATCAGCTTCACCAGCAGGATCAGACCGATCAGAGGCACCACCACCATAGTGAAGCTCGGTTTGGTCATGGTCGTCAGCAGGAGGCTGACTGCAAACAGCGTACAGTTCTTCCACTGAAAATCCCTCTGATATTCCGATAATACCTTTACCGTCTCAAAAAAGCAGATAATCGCAAAGGGTCTGGTTGCCAGGTAAGTGGCATTCCAGAAAGGATTCGGTGTATAAATGCCCATGCAGCGGTATGCATAATCAAAGCCGAAAAATGCCGTATTTTTGGGCGAATACAGATTCGACAGCAGAAACAGAGCAAACACAAGCAGTGTCACCACAATATCGGTCATGACCTGCTTTTTATGTGATAAAGTTTCATAATGACTGTTTTTACGGATCTCACGGTTCATATAGTACTTCGTGATGATCACTGCTGCCAGGTTAAAAAGCGCCGTGGTGACCGCCATTGCTGCCTTCGCTCCGATCAGCCATGCGGAAAGTCTGGCAGTCCAGAACAGGATTGGATAGGGGAATTCATAATTCCCCGCAATGCCTGCCACCTTATTCACATAGTCCGGCATATCCGACTGGAATCCCGGCATCTGATAGCATTCCATCCAGAACAGATATAACATGACCCCGGTATACAAAAACAGCAGGAAAAGAAATGTCACTTTTCCTGCTGTTGTCTCCCGCAGGTCGCTCTTTATGGGATTCTTTTTCATAGAGCTGATCCTTTCTAATTAAAACTGATCACGGGATCCTTGGGAGCCTTTGCCTTCTCCACGCTGATGGCATGAAGTACGGGACCCTCTCCCTTATAGTCTGCAAAGTATTCTTTGGCAACCTTTGCTGTCACCTTGACCCATTCCTTCTGCTTCAGGTCTTTCGTGCCTGCATACTCGCAGGCATAACCTAAGAATGCCATATCCTCGGCACAACAGGTCATTGCCATGCGTCCCGGTACGAAATAACCGTCGGGATATTCCTCGGGCTTTAATACCATGGCAAGGAACTGGATATTTTTACCCACGTAACGCTCCAGGTGATCCATGGAATCCAGATACCAGATGCCGTAGCCCTGGTTGTCCAGTACGATGGGATCCTGGCTCAGATCATAGGGCAGATCCTCCTCGAAGATCTCGTCGATCTCACCGTTGGAGTCCTCAAAGATCACATCTGCGGCAGGATTGACTGCCTTGATGTTACGCTTGTATACATTCAGATCCTGAATGCCGTCGCAACGGTTGAAAATGATCATCTCAGACTTACGGATCATCTCAGCCAGCAACGACTTCATGTTGGTATAGTACATGGGGAAGGTGGAGCCGTCGATGGTCGTGATCTGCTGTTCCACTTTCCAGTACCAGGGAAGCTTCATATTCTTGAAGTTCCACATGCCGTTATACTCGATAATGATACGGGCGGGCTTATACTGCTTCTCCAGTTCGATCAGATGATTCGGATTGAACTCCTCTTCCTCTTCGATCAGCACCACGTCCGTACGGCTTTTTTTAAGAAGTGCGGGATCGTACTCATTCTCGCCCTCTTCGCAGAGGATGAGCAGGGTCCTGCCCTTGATCTGGAAATACGGCTGTCCTAATGTAAACGTGATAAATTCCGTCTTACCGCTCTCCAGAAAACCATTTATGATATAGACCGGTTTTGTCATAATTCATACCTTTCTCTATTTATCCTACTGTTCCTGCTGCATACAAAATATGTCCTGCCAACTTACTTGCGGAACAATTCTGCCAGCTTGTCCTCGTCCAGTTTGGAACCGATGACACAGATCTTGCCGGTGACTTCCGGCTTACCGCTTCTGATGTCATGTTCTTCGGGAACATAATCATAATATACCCAGGTTCCGTCGGGAGCAGGTACCATACCCTTGGCACGCAGGATAGCACCGTACTCTCCGCTGTCCAGAGCGGTTAGGATCTTCTCGATGTCCTCTGCGCTGTAAGTGTTGGGTGTCTCAATACCCCAGCTGGTAAACACTTCGTCTGCATGATGGTGATGATGGTGGTCATGGTCATGACAACCGCAGGTGCAGTTCTCGTCATGTTCATGATGATGCTCATGGTCATGGTCTTCGTCATGATCGTGATGATGGTGATGCTCATGCTCGTCCTCATCATGGTCATGATGGTGGTGATGTTCGTGCTCGTCCTCATCATCGTCGTGATGATGTCCGCAGCAGCACTCGTGATCATGGTCATCATGATCATGGTCGTGATGATGATGTTCGTGGTCATGATCGTGACCGCAGCACTCGTCCTCATCGTGATCGTCATGGATGTGCTCTAACATTTCCTTCATCATATCTTCCAGCTTGTCAGCACCTTCGATGGTCCCTAGTACTTCCTTGCCGTCCAACTGCGCTAACGGTGTGGTGATGATGGTTGCCTTGTCATTATGCTCACGGATCATCTCCACGCAGGCATTCAGCTTCGCCTGGTCAACCTTATCGGTTCTGCTTAAGATAATGGTCCCGGCATATTCGATCTGATTGCTGAAGAATTCGCCGAAGTTCTTCATATACATCTTGCACTTGGATGCATCTACCACTGCTACTGCACTATTGATCTCCACATCCAGATCACCTGCCACATTCTCCACAGCCTTCAGGACATCGGACAGCTTGCCGACACCGGAGGGCTCGATCAGGATTCGCTCGGGAGCATAGGTGCTGATGACTTCCTTCAGGGAAGTACCGAAATCGCCTACCAGAGAGCAGCAGATACAACCGGAGTTCATCTCCTTGATCTCGATACCGGATTCTTTTAAAAATCCGCCGTCGATACCGATCTCACCGAATTCATTTTCGATCAGAACGGTCTTGCTGCCGTCCAATGCTTCCTTTAATAACTTTTTGATCAGGGTGGTCTTGCCGGCACCCAGGAAACCGGATACTACATCTATTTTCGTCATTGTATTTTCCTCCAATCTGGGTTTAAAACCCATCTTTTTTATTTTCTATCATATTTCACGGATTGTCAAGTCCTGCCCGCTCGCTCTCAATGATACTGTAAGGAACCACAGCCACTTTTCCTTCTTCATCCGCGCCGCACAGGATCCCTAAGAATACTCCGTCCTCCGTGAAGGCACCTCCGCCCGACATTCCGGGCTCCGGCAGTCCCTGCAGGAGAAGCATATACTGTTCGAAGTCTTCCACATAGATCCAGGGATTTACTACAAACGCATAAATCGGTTTGGTATTATCCCCGCCGTACATCCATACATCCTCATAGACCTCCAGCTGATCAAAACGTTCTCTGTCGGTAGCAACAGTTGGATACTCTCCATCCGGATCCAGTTCCTTCTTATCTACCCGCAGAAAAGCAAGATCACTGTTTACCGCTATTGCACGCAGTGCAGCCCGGGCCTGTGTATCATCCGGAAAAGTCACCAGGATCTCTCCGGTATTCTGGTCCAGCACATGTCCCGCCGTCAGGATCAGAACAGATTCCTCGTCTGCGTCGTAGATGACCCCGCTTCCATAGAGATCTCCAGCCTGAACTTTTACGATGGATCGCATAATCCGCAGGTCGGTCTCCGTCAGTTCCTGCGGAATCTCGTCCGGCATTTCTATCCCGGAGAGATCCGGCAGGATTTCTTCTGTACCGGAAGGAACTTCCGTATCCGTCACAGTATTCTGTTGTGGTGCTGCGCCGCATCCGGTAAATACCAGAACGCAACACAAAATAATGATTATTTTTCTCATATATCCTTCCTGTAAATAAAAGACGGACCGCATCCCGCAGTCCGCATTTTTCTCGAAAAGTGTAAGCAAAATATAAGCCGAGTTCTGTATATGACGATCATCTATCTAGTACGACTGTCACCAGCCGCATCAAGCGACCTACCTGAAAACAGACCGGGCCGGTCTATTGTTCTCTGTTTGGTCTTGCTTCGGATGGGGTTTACATGGCTCCGTCTGTTACCAGCCGGACGGTAGTCTCTTACACTGCCTTTCCACCCTTACCGGCATAAAGCCGGCGGTATATCTCTGTTGCACTAGCCTTGGAGTCACCTCCACCAGACGTTATCTGGCATCCTGCCCTGTGAAGCCCGGACTTTCCTCACCTGCATAAAGCAGCCGCGATCGTCTATCTTACTTACACCTGTTCGATTATAGCTGTTCTACTATGAAAAAGTCAAGGGGGATTCGTGTAAATACCCGTGTAAACTATTCAGAACCACATTCGCAAAACCGCATCTCACGATGCTTACTTTTTGCTCATGTGGTTACTTCGTCATATCGAATCGGGCATATTCTTACGAATGCGAGCATTCGACGCCTGTCAGGGATGTTTGCGCCGGTAGCCGTGTAAACTATTCAGCACCACATTCGCAAAATCGCCTCTTCGAGGCTTTCCTTTTGCTCATGTGGTTACTTCGTCATATCGAATCGGGCATATTCTTACGAATGCGAGCATTCGACGTATATGTCCGATTCGCATGACTCTGAATAGTTTACACGTTGAAGCAGCTACCTCCCACAAATTCTCTGCACAGAGAATTGTTGGGAAGGCTTTCACTGGTCACACCCAGGAAATATTCCAGGAACTTCAGAAGTCTCTTGGCCTCGTAATATTCCGGTTCGCCCTTGTCGATCTGGAACAGCAGCGGCTCTGCGAACTGCTTCAATACCGCCAGTTCATAGATCAATACGGAATTGAACATCGCATCCGCATCCTCCTGAAACGGGAAAATATTCTGCTCCTCGCCCCGGCGGACAGATCCCCACATGTCAATCGTCTGTCGGGCTCCTGCGCCTCTGGTTCTGGCATCCCTTATCATACGACGCAGCAATCTGCCGTCCGTAGTGGGAATCCGGTTATGTTCATCAATATTGATATTGGTCAGGGCGCTGATATATATCTTGTATTTGCTTTCCTCGGGAAGTGCATAGGAGGTCTTCTCATTCAGTCCGTGGATTCCTTCAATGACCAGGATATCATCCTTTCCCAGCTGTTTGAAATTACCCTTATATTCCCGCTTTCCGGTCTTGAAGTTAAAGGAAGGCAGCTCCACACGCTCACCGGCTAACAATCTGCACATGTCGTCATTGAACTGCTTTACATCAATCGCTTCCAGACATTCGAAATTGTAATCACCGTTCTCATCCCTTGGTGTGAATTCTCTGTTCACGAAATAGTCATCCAGTGCAATGGGGTGCGGTGTTTTCCCCAGGGTCTTCAACTGAATGGATAATCTGTGGGAAAAACTGGTCTTACCGGAAGAAGAAGGTCCGGCGATCATGACAAATTTCACACCGCCCCTGTCTACGATGCTTTTGGCGATCTCGCCGATCTTACGCTCCTGCTGCGCTTCCTGTACCAGGATCAGTTCACTCAGCGACCCACGGCAGATCTGATCATTCAGATCACCCACAGTCTCAATACCGATCTCCTTCCCCCATTCCTCAGATTCTTTCAACGTCCGGAATAACAGCTTTCTCTCTTGAAACGGCTTAACATGCGTGGGATCTTTTTTATCCGGCAGCAACAGCATAAATCCATCCTCATACGCTATGACGTCGAACCACTTTACATAGCCGGCATTGGGCAGCATGTAGCCGTAATAATAATCGTAATAACCGTCCATTTCATAAATATTTACGAAGGATCCTCTGCGGTAACGGAACAGCTTTTCCTTATCCTTCATCCCCTCTCTTCGAAACAGTTCCATGGCATTATCCAGGGAATAAGATTTCTTCAGAAAAGGTGTCTTTGCCTCCACCAGCTCCCGCATCCGGTTACGGATCTTTGCAGCATTTTCTTCTGTCGCATTGATCTTCCCTTTGGGAGAGATGTAGGAGCCGTTCCCGATAGCAAACTCTACACGACAATTCTGTACCGTTTCTCTTCCGAACACATCAAATACTGCTTTCAAAAAAAGCATGGTGGCAGAGCGGACGTAGGTCTTATTCCCCACGTCGTCTTTCAATGTAAAAAAAGTGATCTCACAATCTCTCGTCAGCTTTTTGAACAGTTCTCTGATCTTGCCGTCTCTTGCTGCCAATGCGATCAGATTGTCATACTCCTTCTGGTAATCATTGGCTACATCTTCGTAGGTAGCCCCCTGGGGATATTGTCTCTCTTCACCGTTTATCTCCACTGTGATCATTTTTCTCACCCTGTCCTTTTGTAATCTCCTTTTGCAGGTATTATTGTCTAAATGCAATCCGGTTCCTTACCATTATCGTACCACTCCAGTGCCCGGGTAAGCAGCGCAGTCTCCTCTGCGATCTCCTGCCTGCGCCACATCGTTTTGGGATTCGCTGCATCTGCTTCCTGCTCCAGCCGCTTCGCGATCTTTCTATGTTCCGCAAGCTGCCATTCTACATAATTCAAAAGCAGCGGACACTTACGGTACAACAGTATCGGACCAAGCTGCCCAGCCAGTCCGGATGCAGCGTCATCCGCTTTCCAAGACTCTCGCACCTGTGATCTCACCGCATCTTCCGACATCTCGCCCAGCCAGCGCACTTTCATCATAAAATAATATTTTCCTTCTTCGTAGATGATATTCTCATCCATCAGAAGATATCCCTCTTCCATCAGAAATGTCCGAAAATGCGGGATCTCCGACTGGGGCTGTAAGATCAGTTCCCGAAACCCTTTCGCCTGTTCTCTTCCTTCGGTAAGAATCTTCTCCATGAGAGGCCCACCCATGCCGGCGCAGATCATCCCGGCAGCCTCTCCGGTCTTCAGGCTGTGCAGACCGTCAGAAAGTCTTGTCTCTATCCTGTCCTCCAGTCCGTACTCCCTGATATGCTCTCTGGCATGTTCTAACGGTCCGGACCTTACATCCATGGCGATCACTCTCGGGGAAATGCCCTTCTGCACCAGATAGACAGATACAAAACCATGGTCACACCCCACATCTGTTATCACAGTGCCGGGAGTGACCATGTCTGTTAATGCCTGCATTCGATTAGATAATATGATCTCCGCCATTAATCCAAATAATCCTTCAGCTTGCGGCTGCGGCTGGGATGACGCAGTTTACGCAATGCCTTGGCCTCGATCTGACGAATACGTTCACGGGTAACGTTAAATTCCTTACCTACTTCTTCCAACGTACGTGCGCGTCCGTCATCCAGTCCGAAACGAAGACGCAGTACCTTCTGCTCTCTCTCTGTCAGAGTACCCAGTACTTCCACCAGTTGTTCCTTCAGTAACGTAAACGCTGCCGCATCGGAAGGCACCGGTACATTATCATCCTGGATGAAATCGCCCAGGTGGCTGTCTTCCTCTTCACCGATAGGAGTCTCTAAGGATACCGGCTCCTGGCTGATCTTTAAGATCTCACGCACTCTGTCTACCGGCATATTCATCTCCGCTGCGATCTCTTCGGGGGTCGGTTCTCTTCCCAGCTCCTGCAGCAGCTGTCTGCTCACGCGGATCAGTTTGTTGATCGTCTCCACCATGTGCACGGGAATACGGATGGTTCTCGCCTGATCTGCGATCGCTCTGGTGATTGCCTGACGGATCCACCAGGTTGCATAGGTAGAGAACTTATATCCCTTACGGTAATCGAATTTTTCCACTGCCTTGATCAGCCCCAGGTTACCTTCCTGGATCAGATCCAGGAACAACATTCCACGGCCCACATATCTTTTGGCAATGCTGACCACCAGACGTAAGTTAGCCTCTGCCAGGCGCTTTTTCGCCTCCTGGTCACCCTCTTCCATCCGCTGTGCCAGCTCGATCTCTTCCTCCGCACTTAACAGGGGAACTTTACCGATCTCTTTCAGATACATACGTACGGGATCTTCGATGCTGACACCCTCCGGTACGGACAAGTCGATATTTTCCACATCCACTTCATCCTCATCGGTCAGAATGATCTCCTCATCGTCCACATCATCGTCATCGGTAATACGCAATACATCCACGTTATTCTGGTCCAGATATTCCAGAACCTTCTCCATCTGTTCCTCTTCCAGAGGCATGTCCCCGAAGAAGTCACTGATTTCCTGATACTCCAGCACATTCTTTTTCTTTTTCGCCATATTCAGGAGTTCTTTTACCTTCTCCGCAAATTTTGCCTGTGTGTTTTCATCCATTTTCGTGGTTCCATCCTTTCATTGCCATTATTTATAGCCATATTTCGTATCTTTTATAACTATTCGAAAGCCTAAATCCCATTATTCCAGGGAAATATGCGTCCTTTGTAATTCTTCCAGGGCTTTTTTTCCTTCTACCGCCTGTTTCACGGCATTGACATCCGTCCCCAGCTTTGCCATATAGTATTGATAGCTGTTTTTCTTCACTGCCAGCAGAATATCATGGAAAGCTCTCTCCCTCTCCTGGCGGGTGGACAGCTCGGGGAGCGTGGTATGGAACAGCTCCGCAGCCTCCCTCTGTTCTTCCTCATCTTCAAACATACTGATGATCCCTGCAGGCTGGAACTGATCTCTGTCCAGTTCATCGAATAGCCTCTCCGCTACTTTCCGGTACAGTTCCTCGGTGAAATCCTCCGGGGAAATATATTTCCTTACGATCCGGTACAGGGACGGATCATCGCTGATCCAGGTGATCAGAAGTCGTTGGGACCTGCGCCCATTCTCGGCGGGATCCTTTTTCTGTACACCGCTTCTCGGTCGTTCCAAAGGTCTTGCCAGTCCCGTCTGCGACGCAATCCCAACTACCATTTTGCGCAGATCGTCCGGACGGATCATATACTTTTCCGCAATTGCCTGCAGATAATTTTCTCTTTCCAGATCTTCCGAGAATTCACACAGCTTCTGTGCAATCTCCCGGTGGAACTTTGTCCTCTGCTCCGGATCGCTCTGATCGTACTGTTCGCTTAAGATACGGATCTCAAAATAAAAGCTGTTCTCCGCCTGATTGATCCGTTCCTGAAAAGCTTCTTTTCCGAGATTCTTGATGAATTCATCCGGGTCTTTATACGGTCGCATATTGATGACCTTGCCGGTAAGTCCGGCCTCTCTCAGGATCCCGATCCCCCGCAGTGCTGCTTTCGTTCCGGCACCGTCGCTATCGTATGCCAGGAGAATATTCTCCGCATAGCGGTGCAGGAGATTCGCCTGCTCTACCGTAAATGCCGTTCCCAGAGATGCCACCGCCTGTGTGAATCCTGCCTGGTGCATGGCAATGACATCCATATATCCCTCGCACAGGATAATGTTGCCCGTCCTGGCGGTCCTTGCGAAATTCAGTCCGTAGAGGTTACGTCTCTTATCGAAGATCATGGTCTCCGGGGAATTCAGGTACTTCGGTTCGCCGTCTCCCATGACCCTGCCTCCGAAGCCGATCACCCGGTGGTTAATATCCTGTATCGGGAACATCACCCGGTTCCAAAACTGACTTCTGAGTCCTCTCTGTTCCGAGAACATCGCAAGTCCGGAATCTTTGATCTCTTCATCGGTAAAGCCTTTTTTACGCAGATACTGGACTACCTGCTCACCGTTTTTCCCGGCGTAGCCCAGTCCGAAATGATGCATAGTCTCGTCGGTCAGCTTTCGTTCCGTCAGATAACGCATTCCCACTTCTCCGTGAGGACTGCGCAGCATATAATAAAAATATCTGGCTGCCTCCTTATTGACCTCCAGCAGCCGCATCCGCTTGCCGGCCTTTTTCTTCTGTTCCGGTGTCTCTTCCACTTCCGGCAGCTTCACTCCCGCACGATCTGCCAGGATCTTGACTGCCTCCGGAAAAGTATCATTTTCATACTTCATGAGAAATGTATATACATTTCCGCTGGCATGGCATCCGAAGCAGTAATACATCTGCTTATTCGATGACACCGAAAAAGAAGGTGTTTTCTCGTTATGAAAAGGACAGCAGCCCCAATAGTTGCTTCCCTTTTTTTTCAATGTCACATAACCGGAAATAACATCCACGATATCATTCCTGGCTCTGACTTCTTCTACCAGTTCTTCAGGGTAATACACTCTTTTTACTCCGTTTTGTTGTAATACACTATCGCTGCCAGGATTTCGGTATGTAGATGTCTTCATAGACCGCTATGGCAAAGCGGTCAGTCATGGCTCCCACATAGTCACAGACTACCTTCTCTCTCGGCTCTCCGACAGATAGGAGATTCAGGTATTCCTCCGGCAGATCATCCAGATGTTTCAGGAAATGTTGATATAACGTCTCCATCAGCATCTCTGCCTTTCCCTCTTCACTTTTGGCGATGGGATTTTTATAGACTCTCTCAAACATGAACTGCCGGATCTTCGTCATGGCTTCCGCCACCGGTTCCGACATCAGGATATCATCCTTGTCCATACTGTTGGTTACAATATCATGAATAAAATGATCCAGTCTCTCAGTGGGGCTGCTGCCGATCACTTCACAGATTTCCTTCGGGACATCTGCCTCCGTGAGAATTCCTCCCCGGATGGCATCATCCATATCATGATGAATATAGGCGATCTTATCGGAAAGTCTGACGATCTTGCCTTCCAATGTATGAGGCTTGCCAATGGTCTGATGGTTCCGGATACCGTCACGTACTTCATATGTCAGATTCAGTCCCTTACCGTCCTTTTCCAGAATATCCACGGTACGGACACTCTGCTCTGCATGCTCGAATCCAAATGGACAGACTCTGTTCAGAGCCCGCTCTCCCGCATGTCCGAACGGTGTATGTCCCAGATCATGCCCCAGTGCAATTGCCTCCACCAGATCCTCGTTCAGCTTCAGAGCCTTTGCTATGGTTCTGGCTGTCTGGGATACCTCCAGTGTATGTGTCAGTCTGGTCCGATAGTGGTCTCCCTCCGGTGTCAGAAACACCTGTGTTTTATCCTTCAGTCTGCGGAATGCCTTGCAGTGGATAATACGGTCTCTGTCCCGTTGAAATACCGGCCGGATATCACACTGTTCCTCAGGCTTCAACCGTCCCTTTGAATTTACACTCAGGGATGCGTACGGACTTAAATAATCCTGTTCCCATTGTTCCAAGCTTTCTCTGATCGTCATAGTTCCTCCTGCCCCTACTTCTAATATTCTGTGCCTGTCCGGAAAATCCTTTTCCCGGGTTCAAAATTTTTAACTAAATTTTGAACCCGGCTATCTGCACACAGAATAAATGAATTCCGCACTTTTATCCATGGCCTCATTGGCCCTTTTGAAGGGTGACATCTGAAAGACATGCCACATCCCGGGGAAACGATCCATATGAGCGGACACGCCGGCCTTGATCAGGTTCTTGTAGAGCCGCAGAGAATCGTCTAATAATATCTCATTCTCTCCAACCTGAATGTAGACGGGCGGGAATCCGCGGAAATCGCCATACAGCGGAGAAATATAAGGATCCGTCAGGTCTCTGTCGGGAGCATAGGCTTTCGTCATGCGGTCGATGTATTCTCTGTCCAGTACAGGATCCACTTCCGCCTTGGTCTGGAACGTCTTGCCTCCGCCGGTGAGATCCGTCCAGGGGGACATCAGTACGATGCCTCTCGGAAGCAGACGCTCCTGCTCCTTTAATTTCAGCACCAGGGACAGTGCCAGATTACCGCCGGCAGAATCTCCTGTAACGATGACGTCTCTCGCTCCGTAGCCCAAAAGCATCAGATAATTCCAGGCCTTCATGGCATCCTGCGTGGCTGCCGGGTAAGGATGCTCCGGAGCCAGCCGGTAGTCAAAGCACAACACATCCATAGAAGTGCCCGATGCCAGCTTGGAGGTCAGAGTTCTGGCATAGATGCTGCTGCCGGTGGAATATCCTCCTCCATGACAATGCAGGATCACATACTTTTTCATATGTGCACGATTCACGCTGACCCATTCCGCATCCATTCCCTCAATATCCACCGGGCGGTATTGAATCTCCTTGCTGTTCCCCAACAGTTCTCCGATATGATCCTGGGATTGTCTGTGCTTTTCCAGATCCGGGTTTTCCACCAGTCCATGTGCCCTGCGGATCAGCTGCATTAGATTCTGATTGTTCTTTTCACTGTTTTTTCCTACCAGTGCCATAAATTCCTCCTGTTAAAAATGAAGCCGTCTGCGTACTGCATTGCGCAGTCTTCTCCGGGACAAAAGTGTCGCGATCGTAATGTCCACGATCACACAGATCGTCAGCACGATCGCCGACCACCGAAGTTCAATGCCAAGTCCAAGGAAACGGTCGATAAGAATTTCCAGTCCCACACACAATACTGCTACTCCGGAGATCAGGTATAAAGCCCCCGTAAGGAATGACATCGGAAGCTTACGGATACAAAAAGTCACCGCTTCTACCACCGCTATGACAAGCAGCACCACCGGAATGCCCAATCCATAAAACCAGCCACTCTGTCCCGTCAGATAGGTCAGCAGATACAGATACACGATCACCGCCACACCGTCTAACAGAATCGACAGATAAACAGGCTGTCTCGTATAGATGACTACAGGGATCATGATCACCCACAATACCAGGAATACTCCGATCACCGCAAGGGACCATAGACTGCTCCGGAATACAAGTGCGTTCAAAAGTCCGCAGGTCACTGCCGTTGCCAGTACGATCACAGTCAGCAGTACCCCCAGATCTTTTCTTTTTACTACTTCCACCTGACCTTTTTCCTTCGGAAAAGGAGACGGCTGCGTAGACGGTTCCGGTGCTTTCGGATTATAGACCGGAGTATCGCACAGCGGACACTTTGTTGCCGAAGCATCCAGTTCCACACCACAATTCACACAATATGACATAATTGCTTCCTTTCTCTCTGTCAAAGCGATTTATCGATTACTTTCTATTTTTACATGAATGCCATCCTGTACCAGCTTGCGGAAAAACAGCCGCTCTACATCGGTCTCTGCAATACTGCTGGCAAAATTGATCGTCAGAATATCCTCAAAACTGGCAATGGCACAGTTCGTTCTCGTGGAAAAAGGCTGTCCCATATAAATATCAAAGCGTTCAATATATGGCTTCATAGTCTCCGGGACCTTCAGAGCTCCCATGTTGGTCAGGCCTGCCGAAGAATTCTTATCCTGAATCTTGGTATAGAACTGGCGGACCACCAGATCTTTAATAAACAGCGGCACAATACGGATGAAAGGATTCCTCTGGGTCTCCGCGTTCGTAGTGATATCGCCCCGCAGCAGCTTTTCATTCAGATAATAGCGCATGTAGTTATGCACCTGTGTCACAATTTCTTCGAAAGTGTACTCTCCCAGTCTGGGGTCGATCCCCGGGTAGATCATGGTGATAAAATTCCTCAGGGTCCTGGATGGGAAAAAGCGGCGCAGGTTCACCGGCATGGCAATTTTTACCGGTCGGAGCTTCCAATGCCATTCACTCTCCTGCTTCTGCATCAGGGCATAGAGCAGAACCGAATTCAGATATTCGGTAATGGTAGCATTATAGCTTTTCGCTACCTGCATCACCTCCGACACCGACATAATGCCGTCTATAATGTTCAGCGTATAGAAAGGTTCCTTCGTCCCCCTGACACGATAGGTCTTCTCTCCCGGCCTGGGTGGACAGACTTTGGCGTTGGCATATTTCATATAAGCATCTTCCAGCTCTCCCGGGTCCGGGATCCCCAGAATATCCAATACGAACCCTCCATTTTCAATCTCTGAATGTCCCTTCAGACGCAGATAAGTGGCTGTCAGTGTCTGCAGCACACACATTCCGCCGGTGCCGTCTCCCAGACTGTGATGCGCCTCCAGTGCGATCCGGTTACGATAGTAATAGATTCTTACCAGATACCGGTTATTGCCTTTAAAATGCATGGGCTGGCAGGGGTTCTTTACATCCTCCTGCACAAAAGGACCGGGTCTGTCATTCGGTTCCAGATATCGCCAGAATACACCCTTCCGAATTGCCGCTTTATACGTCGGAAAACGAGGCATCGTCAGATTCACCGCCCGCTGCAGTATTTCCGGGTCTATATCTTCTTTTAACAGCACAGACAATCGATACACAGAAGAGAAATCTCTCCTCTGCAATGTAGGATATACGATCGCCGACAAGTCCAGTTTGTACCAATCCTTGTGTACCTTCTGTATTTGATCTGTCTTCATTCTGTCTCACCTTCTTAATTCTAGTATAACGGTTTCTAAATAACTACACCATTCACGTAGAATATTTTTCTGAGAGTGCAGGATAAAAAACGTAGGCGTAGCGGGCTACGCTGAGGATTTTTAGCCTGTGCTATCGGGAAAATAGGCAAGTGATATGGGGTAGTTAATTTAAAACTGTTATACTAGATACAGCAAAATTCTATATACAACAAAGGCGGCAACCTTCCGGTCACCGCCATGTGATGCAGAAAGAGGGACTTGAACCCTCATGGTATCACTACCACACGGACCTGAACCGTGCGCGTCTGCCAATTCCGCCATTTCTGCGAACAAGATGTATCTTACAGTATTTGTTTCAAAATGTCAACACTATTTTTCAAATAATTTAAAAAACTTTCGGATATGATCGTAGCCGGAAAAATAAAAGCGGCGATCTTATGATCACCGCTCATGTGATGCAGAAAGAGGGACTTGAACCCTCATGGTATCACTACCACACGGACCTGAACCGTGCGCGTCTGCCAATTCCGCCATTTCTGCGAACAAGTGTATCTTACAACACTTGTCGGTAAATGTCAATATTATTTTTCAAATAATTTAAAAAATATATAAAATAGCGAATATATTACATATAAGAGTTGAACAGGTTACCTGCATTATAAAGGCCGGTATATCCTGCGCTTCCGGTGTACAGACTGCTTCTGGTGGAAGCATGATCTGCTGCGAAATTGATCATGGAGCTCTGTGCGGATACACGGTAGCCGTAGGAACCATTTCCCTGAAACAGGCTCTTTACCGTAGACATATCCGCTTTCATAAAGGCATCCTTGTCCAGAGATAAGGTGCCGTCATTTTTCATGGTGATACCGATCTTCGCCAGCTGCTTGCTATTGGCAATGGTAGTATTCCCCAGAGATTCCGTGCGGTTGTTCACTGTGGTATCGCTCACATCATCCACAGCAGCCATCACGCTATTGTAATTTGTCACAAAGCTGTTCACCGCACTGTAGATTGCATCAGTGTCGTACCCCTTGGTGGTACTCTCCACACCATTCTCATCTTTGGTAGTGATATCCTTCTGGGTGAACAGATCCTTTTTGCCGGTCGCTAACAATGCATCTGCGGACTCCTTCAGAGCATCTGTCGTGGTCTCTACCTTCGCCAGCGCCTTCTTCGCAGTATCTGTCGCGGTATCTTTCTTCGTAATGGTGGAAGCTGCGGTCTTGCTATCGCCGCTGTCCTTGGCATAGTATGCCTTCATCAGCTTCCCGTAGCTGCCGTTCTTAATACTTGCATAATCTGCCAGCCAGTTGCCGCTTAGCGCATTGGATGCAGAGGAACTCAGTCCGGAAAACAGAAAAGAATAATTCGTTTTTGCCTGAATATTAATACTCATCACAGTCACCTCCGTGTTAACTGTTTTGAATCAGCCTTTTGGCCATAAGCTCTTTGCTACTAATTACAGTATACTACTTACTTCGGATGATTCCAAGATTTATTAACGCTTTTTTTGATCGGTTTTTGAAAAACATCCCATTAATCCAGTATTTTTTCCAGCATAGTCACCCGATTGAAGGGGAAAGAGAAATAATAGCCGTCCGCGAAGTCCTCCGTCATGGCGATCACTTCTTTTGCTAACTGTACGCCGGCCTGTTCTCCCTCTTCTCTGGTCATATCCGCACGGTATCTCGCCAGCACTTCGTCCGTCACATCGATGCCAGCCATCTCATTTTTCATAAATGTGGCATTTTTAAGGCTCACAAACGGCATGATGCCACAGAGTATCCTGGCTCCGGTCTCCTCTTTGATCCGGCGCACTCTGTCCGCGCTCTCCTTCGTGGATATGGGCTGCGTCAGGAAAAATGTGGCTCCTGCCGCCATTTTCTTCTTCACTCTGCCGATCTCCACTTCCAGATTCCGTCTGCCCTGATTGATGGCACCGCCGTAGCTTACCGGTGCCCGTGCAAACTGCTCTTCGTTCATGTCCGCAAGGATCTGCATGAGACCTACGGAGTCAAAATTGAACACACTCTTTACCGTGGTACGCACCATGGAGGGAATCGGATCACCGGTGATCACAAGGAAATTGTGAATCCCATTGATATAAGCTCCTAATAGCTGGGAGCGCATAGCGATGGCATTTTTATCACGACAGCAGATATGAGGCATGACACACATACCGGTCTCCCGCGCTACCTTTTCCGCCATGAGAATAGAATCCGCTCTGGTACGTCCCGAGGGAGAATCCGGAAAAGTCAGTACATCCACACCGCTTCTCTGCAACAGATGTGCGGCATCCATCAGTTTTTCATCGTCAATCCCCGCAGGAGGTGCCAGTTCGACGGCGATCAGTTTCTTCCCGCCTTCTGCTTCCTTGTTATGGTAAAAAGAGTGATCCTCTGTGCCAGCCTGTTTTTTCTCCGGTTCTGCCTTTTCCTGTGTCTGCGGATACTGGGTAAAGTCCAGTTTTCCGACAAGATCTGCGATATATTCCGGTGTCGTACCGCAGCACCCGCCTGCCATATCCACACCAAGAGCTATCATCTGCTGCATTCTGTCCACAAAATATTCTCTGTTATCCCCGGTGAAGATCATGCGTCCGGTGACCATCTGCGGGTAACCGGCATTCGGAAGGGCTGTGAGGAATTTATCTGCGGGCTTATAAAGTGTCTGCAGGATCCGGTACATATGAGAAGGACCCACGCCGCAGTTAAAGCCCACGGCATCGATCTCTTTGATCGCTCCCGCTCTCTGCAACAGCTTTCTGGCACTTAAGCCTGCATTGCTGTAACCGAACTGGTTCACAGAGAATTGTACCGTAATAAATGCCTGTTCCCCGATCATTTTGATCGCAGGCAGGAGTTCTTCCATCTCGGAAAAAGTTTCAAAGACAAAAAAGTCCACGCCTTCTTCCAGAAAAATACGACAGATCTCTTCGTATTCGCGGCATAAAGTATCCTTCTGTGCCAGAGCATCCCCGGGAATCTGTCCGATATCTCCGGCGATATAGACTTCTTTTGTCTCACCGGTGCGTTCTCTCCACGCAGTTACCGCCTCCCTCGCCAGGCGTACGCCGCTTCGCAGAGTTTCCTCGATCTGTTCTTTGGACATATCCATGCAGAAGCTGTTGGCTGCGAAGGTGTTGGTACGCAGAATCTGCGCTCCCGCTTCGAGGTACTCCGTATGAATCTCCTTCACCCGTTCCGGGGCTTCCAGATTCGCCAGCTCCGGCAGCTGTTTCGTATCGTATTTTCCTCCGTAATAGGTCCCGAAGGCTCCGTCAAAGAGGAGCTTTTTCTGTTGGATCCTTTCACGGATCTGCTCTTTGGTATGTTTTGTATTGCCCATTATTGTTTCCTTTGTCCTGTTGATTTCGTTCATATTCCTTTAAAAACGAGCAGGTCTGCTCTCGCAAGCCTGCTCGTTATTCAGCATGCCGTAACTATTCAGAACCGCATTCGCAAAACCGCTCTTTCAGAGCTTACTTTTTGCTCTGAATAGTTACAGCATACCATATTATTTTCCAGAAAAACAGTAGCAAATTTAATGATGACTGTAAAAAGCTAATGTAAAAGTGCCTTGCAGATTCCTACGAATTTTCTTGTATTTAAAACGCCAATATCGGTGAAAAAAATACAAAAGCAGGTGATTTTGTCTTATAAAAATGCTTTATTTTCGCCAAGTACGCAAATAAAAGAAATTCCGTACAAAAATTCCTGATTTCGGAACTTTTTTGTACGGAATCCAATGTTTTTATACTATTTACACCAAACTGACTTATCAGTTACTTCTTCTGTCGTGTCAGGAGCGTAACAGCTGCGCAGTGGCTCGTTGGTAAAGCCGAGGTGATATGGGGATTGGCTGCAACGGGTAAATGTGTCTATATCGTCCCTTACATATATTGAATAATCTTGGAATATAACTCATTAAGACGTGGAGCACAAAAAGCCCCCCAGCTTATTGATATACGTAAAATCATCCTGATAGATTTCTATATCTACTTCGTTTAATACGGTATTCCCTGTATTTCCCTGTGCAAATTTTCTGCTTAATTTTTCAGTCTTCAGTAATACATCAGCCATCAACCGCACCCTCCCTTTCATTTAAAACTAATGCTTTTTTTCTGCTGTCCGCTTTCCCTGATGCTTCATTGCATCCAGCTTCATCTTATATGCAAATGCTTTCTCACTTGGCTTCAGATTCTCTCTATGCAGGTTAGAGTCAACCATTGCCACAACTGCCTAATCATCATCCCATTCCCTTATCACAAGCATTACCGGAACTACATATTTTTCTATCTCAGGCAATATCTGATATGAAAATCCAGGATTATCCATATTATAGGTAAAAATGAACAGACATTCATTCATATATTTCTTCAGAAGATTAATTATATATTTGCTGACCAAAGTATAGTCAACAGGGGCACATCCAAACTTTTCTGTAAGATCAATTACTATCGCTCCTCCAAAATTTCCATCTATAATGTCCTCAAGATAGTTTCGAGCACTATACATATCCGGTTCTATCTCAGTGATTAGTTCCAATCTCCGGCTGCTTACCCGATTAGCCTTTATTAAGTTCTGGATAAGTGTCTCTGCCATATCTCTTACAGCCTCATTACTCCGCCCAGATATTACATAGTGAACCATGTTTCCCCTAAAGTCGGATGCATTTTCATGTTCTTCAATATTTTTAAGTTCATTTATAAATGACTGATCATATAGAGCATTCGCACAGCTTTTGTCTGAAACAATTCTCTCCTCGAAATTATAATGAAATGACAGATTTTCATTATTATAGTAATTGTAAATCCACAAATTTGATGCCTCTATAAGTCTGTTCGTTGACTCCATTAAGTTCCGCCTTCTTGCCTCTAACAGAAAATCAAGAGCCTGATACATTGTTATCTCACAAGGTTCCGCTTTTATTCTGGTTATCGAAAAGTCTCCTTTGAGTACATCTGTAACATGAACAAATGAATCAGCAAACACAACTTTCTTTTCATCATACGCATAAACTGCAAAAGTTGTATTTCCCTCCTCACGATATGCATAAAAATATATATAATTATCTAGTCTTTTATACATATAATTATTTAAAGCAGCATAAGTATTCTCATAAGCGTATTCCCGAAGATTAATTGTTGTATTCTCTCTTATCTGTTCTGCACTTGCATACAGTGCGAAATTATAATATCTCATAGATTTTCTCCTAGCATTTTCTTTATTGTCTGGAGTCTTGAAGTAGAAAACAATACCGGATCAAACAAACCGTATATGAATCCAACCTCGTCTCTGGTAATTCCAAGTACCTCTGCCACTTCATCTAGAGCATTTCCCGGATAATCATATTTTTTGATCACCTCAATAACATCTGCATATCTTGTAATAAAAGTCATATACAATTCAGCCGCACGAAGCTCCCGTTTGTGAATCTCTAATGCATCATAGCGGATACTTCCATGCGGAATGACATTCTCGCTGTCAATACCTCCCCAGACCTTAAGCCAATACATAGCTCCCTTTTTCGCTTCCTCCAGTGAACTGTATGAACGAATAAATTTACCTCTTGTATTAACACTATAACAGGATAATCTTCCCTGAAACGATTTTTCAAATTCTTTCATTGAACTTTTATCTTGCTTTGCAGGGATTTCCAATGGTCTTCGCACATCCTCAAATCGCTGATAAAAAAGATTATACGCTTCTACTTTTGCATTCATTTCTTCCACAGGTCAATGGTCCGCCGTGAGCCCTACTGTCTAAAAGCGTGGATGCTTGCTGACTTTCCAGCTCCACCTGATACGAATTTTACAGTCAGTTATATTGATGACTGCGTAGCCGATTATCTGGCTCCCGCCTATTACGTAGTTACACCAATTGATGATTATTCCAATAACTCTATCTACATAAATGAAACAACGGATACGTCTGACATTTCTTATTTTACCACACTTGCTCACGAAGGATTCCCTGGGCATCTCTATCAGACAGTTATGACGTATCAGTCCGGCATCCAGCCGGTACGCTCACTGCTCAATTATTCCGGTTATGTTGAAGGCTGGGCTACTTATGCCGAGCTGCATTCTTACCATTATGCCACTCTGAATGAAGATGTAGCAACTTTAATGGAATTAAATCAGGATGCCACCTTAAGTCTCTATGCATCCACCGACATTGGTATCCATTACAAAGGGTGAACGATTGAAGACACTAGAGAATTCTGGAATAATTACGGAATCAACAATGATGAAGCAATCGAAAATATTTTTGAGCTTATTGTAGAAGAACCAACTCATTATCTGAAGTATTATATTGGTTTTCTGGAATTTGAAGAATTAAAAACAGAAACAAAGCTTCTCAATATTAATAATTATAATGACAAATCCTTCCACCAGGCAGTACTCTCCATCGGACCTGCACCATTTGATCTGATTGAAAAATATCTGCCGGCTTATTACACATATATAGAGTAGGATTTTGGTTGAAATAGCAAGAACCGGGTGCTTTTTAAGTCACCCGGTTCTTGCTATCGTCTTTATAAAATTCTCTTTCAGGAATTTAAACTTAGCACTTTGAAAAATACTCGCACATATCCTGACACGCTTCCTGCGACTCTTCCCAATCAGGATCTAATACATTAAATACATGGCCTAATACATGTTCTCTTCCGACATACTCTTTGTATACGTGTGAAACCCCTGCATCAACTAAAATCTTATGAAGCCTGCAGTCTTCCTCATAAAGTAACGGATCTGTCTTAGATGTAATGATCATAATGCCTGATAAGTCCGTTTTATCCAGCAAATATGGAATGGATATATTCTTTATATATGTCTCATCGTTCACATGATCTTTAAGGACATATTTGCGAAGAAAACGACTTGTCGTATCTTTGCCGTCTTTTGCTGTATATAACTCCGTCATAGGGCAGTTGGCAACCACCCCACGGATCCCGGAATCAACCGGACGTATCTGATAATACTCCTGCAGCTGTACACTCTTTTGAATTGCAGCTACCAGCAGTGCATAATGGCCACCCGCACTGTCACCTGTTACAAATAAGCGGGAACAGTCAAAGCCATAATTTTGTGCATTCGCCTCAATCCAGTGAAGTGCCGCAAATATCTCACGCATTACTTCGATAAAATCAGCTTCCGGCTGAAGCGAATAATTCATATTAACGACACGGTATCCTTTCTCTGCAAAAACTTTACTGTATGCGTCGTTAACAAATTTTTCACACTGGGTATAACCACCCCCATGGATCACCAGAAGAACCGGCAGTTTACCGACTGTATTCTGCGGACTATGTATATCCAGATTGTGATCAGGATTGGAATCTCCCATATAGTTTAAGTCATATAGGCTATCTACAGAAAACTGCAGATTCTTTTGTTCAAAACGTTTTTTATTATCTTTGATCTGTTTCTTTCTCAAATAACGGAGTAATAAATCCGGACGCATTTTATTCTCTTCCTACGCTTTCCAAATCTGTACCTTTTGTTTCTTTCACCTTTGTCATCAGAAGAATCATGGAAGTGATCAATGTAGGCATTGTGATGATGAGACAGGCTGTCGTAACAGCCATGCCACCAGCCAGCATAACTGTCAGAAGGATTAATCCTGTAAACAGACCCACATAAGATAACAGAGTGATCGCAGCTGTTGAAGATGCTCTGTTTTCCGTTGGTGCCTTCTCTGCAGCCATGATCCACATGTAATCTCCAACCTGATAATAAGAACCAAGGTAGAGACCATAAAGAAGACCTACCGGGATTGCACCCCAGCCGTTTTTACATCCTAATGCAAAAAGCATAAATGCAATGATGGAAGTTGAACCCATGATAACTGCTGTTTTCTTTCTTCCAAGACTGTCTCCCATGAAACCACAAAGCAGTAACAACGCTGCAAACATGAATGGGAATGCAAACAGTGCTTTTGTAACTTCTTCTGTAGCCATTCCGTTTGTTGTCATGATTGATTCATAATAACCTGTCATCGCCATAGTAGAGAACATATATAAGTTTGCACAAAGTACTAACCAACGCAGATCCTTATGTCTAAGGAGCAGTTTGATGGTAGCCCACATTCCAACTTTGTTGGCGGATTTCTTCTGCTCTTTTGCAGCTTCTTTTTCAGCAATTCTCTCTTCCAGCGGACGTTCCAGAACACTGATTCTTTCTGCAAGGTATACCTTTGTCTCTCTGGCAGTTAACAGACAGAGTGTTGCAATTGCAATCGCGATCAGTACCGGTACGAAGAATACCATACGCCACTTTGTCGGATCGTTGCCCATAAAGATTCCTCGAAACAGTGGCACAAGTGCCAGTCCCAGAGTACCGATGCATTTCGTGATACCGTAGAAACGTGTTCTCTTATCTGAAGGAGCAACTTCAAGAATATAAACAACCTGCATATCATGTGCAATGAAAAATGTAGTGATCATTGTTCCGATAATATAGGAACCGAAAGACTTAGACACAAAGCATAAGCCTAATCCAAGTGCCATACCATAAGTGTTGATCACAAGGAACGGTTTACGTCCAAATCTGTCCGCCAGTGATTTGTAGAATGGTGCCACAAGCTGAAGCAGAAGTGTTACCCCACTAAAGGAAGCCAGCACAGCCAGACCATTCTCATAGGTCATGCCCTGTCCGACAACAAAAAAGTCATTAACGACAGATGATTGTACATAAGCTGCACAGTTCGAAGCAATCTCATCAATAACATGTACAAGTATTACGAGTACGAATATCCATTTGATGTACTTCGCAGTTTCCGGCTTTTGATTAATCTTTCGCAGCCTGGTTAGTTCTTTTTGTTCTTTTTCTTTTCTTTTTTCGAGTGTCATTATAATTTCCTCCACAATAAATTATATAGTACATATACCAGATATAATTGTACCGTCAATGAGAGAATAATTTAATGATTACATTAACTTGCGGAACAATGCGGTCAGATCCTCTACACTTGCATCCTTGGGGTTACCGGGTGCGCAGGCATCTGCATGTGCGGACTCAGCCAGGAAAGGAAGATCCTCTTCCTTCAGTGCTTCCAGCTTGGAAGGAATACCAACATCCTCAGACAGCTTACGGACAGCATCTACAGCAGCCTTACGGTAGGTAGCCTGATCCATCTGATCTACACCTTCCACACCCATAGCACGAGCGATCTCACGATACTTTTCACCGGTGCAGTCAGCATTATATTCCATAACGATAGGAAGCATCATTGCGCAGGCAACACCATGAGGGGTATCATATACGGCACCCAGGGTATGTGCCATGGAATGAGCGATACCGAGTCCTACGTTGGAGAAGCCCATACCGGCAATGTACTGACCCAGAGCCATGCCTTCGCGGCCTTCCTTAGTGTTAGCTACCGCGCCGCGCAGGGACTTGGAAATGATCTCGATGGCTTTCAGATGGAACATATCGGTCATCTCCCAGGCTGCCTTGGTGGTGTAACCTTCGATTGCATGGGTCAGTGCATCCATACCGGTGGAAGCGGTCAGACCCTTAGGCATAGAAGACATCATCTCGGGATCTACCACAGCAATGATAGGCATATCATGAGGGTCTACACATACGAACTTACGCTTGCGCTCTACATCGGTGATAACGTAGTTGATGGTAACCTCTGCTGCGGTACCTGCTGTGGTGGGCACTGCGATAATGGGAACGCAGGGCTTCTTGGTAGGTGCTACACCCTCCAGGCTGCGTACATCTTCGAATTCAGGGTTGGCAATGATGATGCCGATGGCTTTGGAGGTATCCATGGAGGAGCCGCCGCCGATGGCGATGATATAGTCTGCGCCGGATGCCTTGAAAGCAGCCACACCGTTTTTCACATTGTCAATGGTGGGGTTCGCCTTAATATCGGAATAAATTTCATAAGCAAGACCTTCCTTGTCCAGCAGATCGGTTACCTTTCCGGTCACACCGAACTTGATCAGATCCGGATCGGAACATACGAATGCTTTCTGAAAAGCATGAGCCTTTGCTTCGGTTACGATTTCTGCGATTGCTCCTGCACCGTGATAAGATGTCTGGTTGAGCATAATTCTGTTTGCCATGATACATAATCTCCTTTCGACATAAAAACGATCTTATTGATAATTTTATTCTAACTGTAAACATCGCATAAAGAAAGTGACAGTTTTCCCCGACTGTCACTTTTTACAGAAATTTCATATTTCGTCCATTACTTTTGTTAATTTTTCACAAATATTTTTGGTTATTTTTACTCAACGTAATACGCCTAACTGCTGAAATAAGTCTGTCACCGGTGCCGGAAATGCACTTACTAGCAGCGCCGCCATCTGCTCCGGGGTTTTCTCCTTCGGAGCGAAGATCCATTCCACGGTCATATCAATGGAACCTCTGCAATAGAGCCGCAAGGGGAATAAAATATTCTCTTCGGGCTGTCTGCCGGTCTTACGTCTGATCAGTTGTGTATAGAAATCCAGGATCAGTTCGTAGTCATGTTCCCTAAGGGAATTGTGGTCGTCCGAGCGGAATGCTCCCGCGAAAAAGACTCTCTCCTTCTGAATAAATTCAAACTTTCTGGTTAAACCTTCGTATACGGTAAGCCCATCCCCCATCTGTGCAAAAGATTCCAGTAAGAGCTTATCAAAATACCAGTTGATCAGGTCGTATTTGTCCTGGAAGTTCCGATAAAAAGTCTGTCTCGTCACGCCACAGGTCTGCACGATCTGTGTCACGGTCATGGCATCGGTGCCGGAAGCCGCCATACACTTTTTTGCTGCTTCCGCCAGGCGGTATTTTGTTTTATCCACTGAAGTTTCTTTTGTACTCATTTCGCCTTACCTCTGATCTACTACCGTTCCCGGCTTTACATAGTTTTCCGGTAATTCTGCTTCCAGAAAAGCCGCAGCATCCCTGACGCAATCCACGCATTCTCTCTTCACGACACCGTCGGTAATGCCCTTTAATTCCTTACAGATCACTGTTCCGTTCTGTCCCTTGAAGCGATTGATGATCTTCCGGGATCCCTGCATTGTCCGCTGGGGATTCTTGTTGATCAGTCCCAGAATATTAACCGCTCCGATGACGGCTCCACAGGTGGCTTCCATACTGCCACCGATACCTGCCGCGAAGCCCTGGGTAAGATTCCTCACTGTCTCCTCGTCAATTCCCGCCAGATCACAGTACGTGCACGCCACTGCCTGCGCACAGTTGTAACCACACATTTTTCTCTCTGCTGCCTGTTCCACTCTTGATTCCATAATTGTTGTTCCTTTTCGTTTGTCTTTTACAGGGATGTTTATCATATATATCTTTTTATTTATTATAACAGAAACCGACTGCTTGGTAAAAGAAAAAGCAAAAAGAAGTTGCCTTTATTTTTTATCCATGCTATTCTAATACTGTAATTATTTCTTTTTATAATTCTGAATAGTATTCGATATAGGAATCCTTATTTTTCCCCACGTTTATTATTGTAATGCCTATACTTGTATTCTATCATTGTGCATATTATACTTGTAATCAACAAGGGAGGGTTCTTATGAAAAACAAACCGCAGACCAAGCCACAAACGAAGAAGGAGAACGAGCATATGCAATCTGTAACAGCATCACGTCCTTGTACTATCACCGATTCCATTACCCAATCATGCCAGGAAATCCGAAAAATGAGAGATGGCAAAATACCGGAGAAGTCCCTGGACCAACTTTTCTCAGACATTGAACAATGGTGCAAAGAAGGTGGTGAATAAATGTATACCGTTATTCCCACTGCAAGATTTGAAAAAGACATCAAATATTACATAAAGAAGAAAAGATATTTCCATATCGGTGAAGATATCCGGCAGATAACTAACGAACTTCAGCAAGGGCACCTTATTGGAACGGAAATTCCCGGATTAAAAATTTCGGATCACGGACATATTTTTAAGGTTCGCAGCATTAATACTGATACACATTCTGGGCAATCCAATGGATATCGTATTTTATATTATGCTATTAGCGAGGAGTTAAAAATCTATCTGCTTACTATTTATTCTAAAAAGGATGATAATAACATTCCTTCTGACAATGAAATTATTTCTTTAGTTAACACTTACTGTGTATAAACTCTTTATTATTCCAAACTGTTTTAAGTGTATAAAAAATTCCTACAAATTTTAAAATCATGTTGACATTGCCGTGGGAAGATGTTATTATCATTCTTGCGTGATGCGAGATGATTATTATTTTGTATCGCTATGCGGAAGTGTCGGAATTGGCAGACGAGCAAGACTAAGGATTTTGTGGTAGCAATACCGTGTGGGTTCAAGTCCCATCTTCCGCATTAATTAATAAAGCGGGAAGCCTGATAATTCAAGGCTTTCTGTTTTTTTGTTTGTAGCCAGTTTTGGGTTACAGTTGGGTTACAACTTTTTACTGCTTAAGAATCGAGTACGCTACGCCGTCCTGTTCTCGACCGCTCCACCTCCGTTACGCTTGTATGCGCTCCAGAACGCCTGCGTCTGTCCGCACAGTGGGCGGCATATGGTATCATATTGTTCTTAATTTTTACTATTTTTTGATAAACTTTACTTATCTATATTATTGTAATGCTGCAATGACTTCTTCTGCTGTCATGGTTGGCTCTCCAAGGATTTGGATCTTCTGTTCATGTGTGATGTCCAGGAGACTCTTTTCATAATTGAATGCAGCATCTAAAACATCTAATGAATTTGGGTCAGTGTACCAGGCTCCGCCTGGACTTACCTCTCCTGTGTAAATAAACTGAACTTCAATCTTCTGACCAATACTTTATTGGAATAGGTTCTATTACAACTGCAATTATATTATTAGCCCCTTTTCGTAATTGTGTTCCCATTCCCATCCAATGAATTGCATGAATACCGTAAACAGCATGCCAAACAAATTAAAGGAAGTGTGCAATAGATTTTGATTAGGTGTCTGAGTAGAAAGCATCTATCAGAAAAATAAGAAATTTTTATTTTTGGGGAGGTGCTTTCATTATTAATTTCAAGGCAATTTGACTATTCACAATGACTTTATCAAGTGCTAAAATATAGGTATCACATAAGAGGAGCTGAAAACATGAATGCAATATTTTATGTTACATTAATCATTTGTGGTAGTGTTCTTTTGGGAATTTTGCTTGCTTTACCAATCAGAAAACAATTAGAACAACTGCAACGATACTGGAATGTTGAAATTGGTATGCCCGAAGAAGAAATGTTAGACATTATGGGCGAAGGTTATAACAGAAGTTTCCTAAAGAATAACCGTGTGAAATATGAGTGGCGCATTAACGCCACAAGTGTTGGCTCTTCATATAAAGGTACAAGTTTTAGGAGTTATTCTGGTGTAAAAAAGGTAACTATTTATACTAAAAACGGATTTGTTGAAGAAGTAAAACCATACAATGTGTAAGTTAAAAGGCACCACCCAATCAAAGGTAGTGCCTTCTCTCATTTCCGATTAGTATTAAAATTCTAAGATTTCAAAAGCTTTCAAATTCCCAAACCAAGCAATCGCTCAAATCGCATAAATATTCACGAAATATATAAAAATTCATGTTAGATTGAACTAATAAGCTTGGGGAACACTTTTCCGAAAAGGGAGTATTATTATTTTGATCTACCCTAAATCTAAATGCATAAAAATACTTTTTTGTTGAATCAAGTTTTAAGAAGTAGCCGTATGCTCCGGAGTCTTTCAAGTCATCATGCGAAAATAATTTTTTTCACAGTCTATTCCTCGCTTTGTTAAATCAATTACGCTTCTATACCACCGCACTATTCACTTTCTTCAAATGCATCAGACAATTTTTTCAGCCTTTTAAGCCATTTGATTATCGATCCGTTCTGAAGAAACCCTTCCAGTGCTCCACTGCAGAATCTTTCCGCCCTTACTGCCCCCATAATCAAAGCCAGTACAGCCTGTCCGTTCAATTCATCTATATTAACATTAGTCATTGCATTCTCATCCCATTGTATACCATAGTACTGCAAGATAAATACATATCTGGATAACTGATACTCCGGGTGGCTTCTTTCAAAAGCATATACATCTTTAACAAAGTCTTCAATTTCTCTCGAATATGTTCTATACGGAAACTGATACGGATGCTCCATTGTACCATCACCAATATTATTTTCCGGCATCACCTTACTCTGGGGAGGATTACTAAATTTAGATATGTACCTGGTCAGTGATGAATAAATTCCGTTTTCAACCTTGCTATCATCTATAAGTTCCATCTTTAGCAGTTCCCATTGATCCAAATAGCTATCTTCCAAATCATAGAATTCTCTTATATTTGTATTGTTATGTTTCTGTCCCTTCTTTCCGGGAGTATTAAGCCATTTCTCATGATTTTTACGAATCGTATCTGTAACAATTTTGCTCGGAACAATATGATATTCCGGTGCTTCTAATTCATTCAGAGATACAAATATATAGAATATATCATCTCCAAGTAATGTTTCATTTTTCTTTGATAATGTCCACTTTTTCTGCTTATATCCTGTGGTCTTTACCTGTATTGCAATCTGCCTATGTGTATCCCGTTCAATCGCCAGCAAATCAAAATCTTTCACATTCGACATTGGAACCGCAACAGTATATCCTCTTCTCTCTAATTCACCTGCAACAAAATATTCTCCGGAATTTCCAATATTAACATTTGTATCGTTTCCCATAGCAGATCTCCATTCGTAGCTATCTATTTGAAGTGAGGCCCCTCAGTATTCCTTCGTAATCTCTCCCTCAATCCCATACATCGTCTTAAATGTCTCAAGGTCTTCCGCCCGGCGGATCAGCATGACTTCTTCAATTTTTCCCGTGTGGATATCCTTGAATCCCGCCACCTGTTCACCGTTGCAGATGCTGGCTTTAATGACAGGTTTTTGATTGCTTCTGTCGTAAGTCTTCTTTTCGGTTCTCTTAGAAAATAATCCCATTACACGACCCTCTCTTATACTCCCTTGTCCGTCTCTTCAGATCCTTTATATTTATGCTTATACAAACTGCTTTCCTATGGAATATAAGTCTTTACGGTTTCCTTCAGCGCCGCTTTTATCAGCTGCTCGAAGGACTGTGCAAACCTCTCGTCATCCTCTTCGGTTCGCTTCTTCGGACCTTTTAAATGATTTTTATGAGAAGCTCTTCTTGCCTTTTTATTCAGATGTCGTTCCATGAGCATCTGGTCGATGTTCTCATCCGTGTACCATTTACCGGACTGGTGGATGGCGTAGGCACTCTTGCCCAGCGCCATGGCTGCCACGCCATAGTCCTGAGTTACCACGATGTCTCCCCTGCGGCAGAGACTGATCAGCTTATAATCCACTGCATCTGCCCCTGCTCCTACGACCACTACCTCGCTGTAACCGGAAGTCAGTATATGATTGGTATCGCACAGAAGTGTCACCGGAATCTGATACTTCCGTGCTGTTTTTTCCACTATGTCCACCACCGGACAGGCATCCGCATCCACAAAAATCTGCATAAGTAAGTTCTCCATCACCTTTTTCTGTAATTGAAATTATAGTAACTTTATCAGACGTTTACAAGTGTATATTTAGCCATAAAAAAACCGACCTCCTATCGTTAGATTTTAGGTCTAACGATAGGAGGTCGGTTCAGGATAAGGCTATTTTTCAATCCATATCAAAAATTATCCAATTTGAACAATTCACTTCTTGTTTTTATTCAGTTTTGTTTTTATTCAGTTTCGTTTTCTTCCTCTAATAGCTTTAATAATGCAGAAGGTTCACACACCTTAACAGAAGATTTCATATAATCTTTTACATTTCTGGTTACTATACAATCCATTTCTGAACGAATTGCTGTTTCCACCATAATAGCATCTTCATAATCACCAATTTCAGAAGATATTGCTTTCCGGCAATCTAAAGAAGTGGTATCCAACAAATGAAATAAAGTAAAAAGCTTGCTCAAAATCTTTCGTGTTTCTACATCGTTATGTGTTAAACGGTGTGTCAGATAATAGATATCTGTAACTGACTTTGATGTAATATAACCCTCAAATTGCTTATTTGCAGAATATATAAAGAGTTTTTGCGCTACTTCTGAAAATGGAGCACGAGACTGTAATGCATCGATGATAACACAAGTATCAACTAAAACTCTCATATCGTATTCAACCTTTCTTCCCGTGCTTCTTCCAGAGTCATATCATTTGAAAGAACGCCAAACAATGATTTAGCAATATCTACTCTATCCTGATATGGATTAGACAATTTTGCAACAACTTTTCCGTTACGAGTAATATAAATATCCTCTGTTTCTGCAAGCATAAGATATTTGCCAAGATTAATTTTTAATTCAGTTGCAGTAATGGACATATCATCATCACCTTTCTTGAAGAATAACTATTTATCGTCTCATAAAGAGAATCTCTCTTTTCAATTATATTATACACAAATCGAACGATTTTATCAATAAAATCGTTCGAAAATCGACTATTGAATGCCAGGCGGAGCACTACTCCGCCAGATACATCTTCAGGCTTCCTTCCACAGCATCCATGGCTTCCTCCACACTCGCCTGCCCGTTTAGGTATGCCTGCAGGCTCTCGGTCAGGGAAGTCTCGATCTGAGTATCTTCCTTGAGGCACAGGGTGGCTGCCCTGCACAGCTCCATCAGATGATTTGCGGTCTCCTCAGAGTAGGCTTTGATGGCGAACTCTGCGGTACTGCCGTCGATATCATAGGTGGTATAGGCTTCCGCCATGCTGCGGTCTGCTGCAGCCTGCGTCTCCAACGCTTTTGCATTGACAGGGAAGCCCTCATAGGTATCCACGCTCTGTAATTCTTCGGACAGAGCAAAACGCAGGAACTCTTTTGCAGTCTCCACATGCTCACTCCGGCTGTTGATTCCAATGACCATCTTCGGATAAAATGCGTTTTCCATGGAGACCACATTGGCATTCAAAAGCTCCGCCACTGCATAAGGCATCATTGCCTCATTAAAGCCGTCAGTCTCCTGAAGTACCAGCCTCACATCGGATCCCAGATCCCAGATATTCGCTGCACGGCCTTCTTTTCTGGAAGGCAGGATACCGCAGTTATCCGCAATCTTCTTCAAATCTTCCAGCCAGGGATGTAAGGTATCACGATTCACCTGACGGTTCTGTAAAATATCATCCACGATCAACGGATAGAACTCTTCCACCAGTTCGCCGCAGGTACGGTCTCCCATATAACTCTCCGTCTTTCCGGATACCGCCTTTGCAATAGCATCCATGCTGCTCATTTCCTCCGGATGCACATCCCTGCCGACAGCTAACAATAATCCGAATTGCAGCGGCACCGCATACCGTCTTCCATCCGCCTCTTGATACGCTGTTGTAATATTGGAAAGCAGGGTTCCGTCCTCTTCCATGGGCTGCAATATCTCCTGCAGATCCAACAACAAGCCCTTAGAGGCATACGTGTCCAGTTTCAGATGATCCATCACCATGAGATCCGGTCCGTTGCCGGAGGTCAGGGAAGTGTTCAGATCCTGATAGATCTGCTGATAATCCGCATTTCCGCTGTATTTATCCGTCATGGAGATTGCCGCATCCACATGGATCAGTATCTCCGGATGCTGCTTATGATACTGCACCGCAGCCTGCTGTAAAAAGAAGCTCTCCTCCACGGTATACAACGTCAGTTCTTCGGTCACCTCTGTCACCGCATCGGGATCATATCGATAAATCATTATTTTATCCCCGCTCTCACTTCCAAACCACGCGTATACACTGCCGTCCGACAGTGCCACAATATCCCGGCACCACTGATCCGACATGGAAAAGCTGGTATCGATTCCTTCTAATAGCTTCTGCCAGTTAGTATCTCCAGCATCACAGTGGAAGAATCCGTCTGCATCCGCCGCATAGACTGTGCCGTCCTCCAGTACACTGAAATAAGCAGAGCTATAGCTGTCCTGGGAAAAGGGAATCACTCCCTTAGCTTTTGCCCCGTTATTTCCATCCAGCTGCATCTGTAACAATCCGTTCACAGAGCCCTGTTCATCTGCCTGTGCCAGATACAACGTGTCTCCCACAGCGCTGACCCACTTATTATCCGCCAGAGTTCCGCTATCGATCAGGCTGTCGCTCTCCTGGCTGCTCACCATGCTTCCGTCCTGTGCCAATACAACATCCAGGGAAAAATAAGACAGTCCCACTAACAATCCGTCCTCTGTCAGTGTCACATACTGCGGCGCATCATAGAACCGATAGCCATCCATATCGATAGGCTCCAGCCACTTCTGTGGTGTAATATCCAGCGCATTACCGTCCGCTTCCTTCCACAGATGTGCGGAAGAGCTCTCCTCATCCCGGTAACAGTTGCCGTACAGGTACTGATTCCCCTCCGCATCCTGCAACAGTGTAAAACTGTCACTGTTCTCCAGATCCTTTCCCTCGGGAAACGCCTTCAGCCAGTCCTTCGTCACTTCCGTCAGAGTATCTCCTTCTTCCAGCTTCCATTCCTCCAGAGTGGTCTGTCCTTCCGATCCGCCTGCCACGAGAAAATGTAATTCATCACCCGAACGGAAGATCTGGCTGATATTTTTGTCCTTCCATTCCTCCGGAAGTGAGAGTTCCGTCTCTACATATCGCCCTTTCTGCACTTCATCAGGTGACGCTGCAATCTGCAGATCGTTCTTCTTCCCGCACCCGGTGAACAGCCCCATGACGATTGCCATGCAGGTCGCCAGTGCAATTCCTTTTTGCATGTTATTGTTATTCAAATAGTTTCTGTTTTGCATCCTTCTCTCCCATTCTGCTGTGTCGTTTCACAACTTTTTCTTACAGGAAAAGTATAGTGGTTTCTTTTTTAAGATAACAGTAGGCACGGGTTAAGATGCCTTTACCATATGATTAAGATTTTCTTAACGAAAAACGGAACCGGCACAAGCACCGATTCCGTCTTCTCCGGGAACCCTTTTAGGAATTCAATATCTTCATAAATTCTTCTCCGGTAATGGTCTCTTTTTCATATAAATACTGAGACAGTTCATCCAGTTTAGCACGATTTTCCATCAGGATCTGTCCTGCCTTCTCATGCTGTTTTTTCACCAGCTCCACGACTTCTCTGTCGATGGCAGTCTGGGTCTCCATGGAACAGGTCAGGGAGGAATCTCCACCCAGATACTGGTTCGTCACAGTCTCCATGGCTACCATGTCAAAATCTTTGCTCATACCGTAGCGGGTGATCATGCCTCTGGCCAGCTTCGTGGCCTGCTCGATATCGTTGGAGGCTCCGGTGGTCACAGACCCGAAGGCGATCTCTTCCGCGGCACGTCCGCCGGTCAGTGTGGCGATCTTATTCTCCATCTCTTCCTTGCTCATCAGATAATGATTGCCTTCCTCTTCCACCTGCATGGTATAACCCAGTGCACCAGAGGTACGGGGCACAATGGTGATCTTCTGCACCGGTGCGGAATTGGTCTGCTTCGCTGCCACCAGCGCGTGTCCGATCTCATGGTATGCCACGATCCGCTTTTCCTTATCTGTAAGGATGGCATTCTTTTTCTGATAACCGGCAATGACTACTTCAATACTCTCTTCTAAGTCTGCCTGGGTTGCGAACTTACGTCCATCTCTGACTGCCCGAAGAGCTGACTCATTGACGATATTGGCAAGCTCTGCACCGGAAGCGCCGGATGCCATACGGGCGATCTTATTGAAGTCTACATTATCTGCGACTTTGATCTTGCGGGCATGCACTTTCAGGATTTCTTCTCTTCCTTTCAGGTCGGGAAGTTCTACCGGCACCCGTCTGTCAAAACGTCCGGGACGTAACAGTGCGGGATCCAGACTCTCCGGACGGTTAGTGGCCGCCAGAATGATGACGCCGTTGTTGCCTTCAAAGCCATCCATCTCCGTTAACAGCTGGTTCAGGGTCTGTTCTCTCTCATCGTTACCGCCCACCTGTCCGTCACGCTTTTTACCGATAGCATCGATCTCATCGATAAATACGATGCAGGGAGCCTTTTCCTTCGCCTGCCTGAACAGGTCTCTGACCTTGGAGGCACCCATACCTACGAACATCTCCACGAATTCCGAACCTGACATAGAGAAAAAGGGAACATTGGCTTCTCCGGCTACTGCCTTGGCTAACATCGTCTTACCGGTTCCGGGAGGGCCTACTAAGAGGATGCCCTTCGGCATGGACGCACCGATCTCTTTGTATTTGTCGGGGTCATGCAGGTATTCCACGATCTCTGTCAGATTTTCCTTCGCCTCGTCCTCACCTGCCACATCGGTGAACTTGATACCATTGGAAGACTTCACATAGACCTTCGCATTGCTCTTGCCCATGCCTCCCATGCCGAACATCATGGAGTCGCCGCCGGCCTTTTTCGCCATCTGACGGTACATCAATTGTCCGAAGCCAATAATGATGATCAAAGGCAGCAGCCAGCTGATCAGAAAGCTTAAGAGTGGTGAAGCTTCCTCAACGATCTCACTGGAGAATTTGGCCCCGCTGTCATACAGTCTCTGCGTTCTGTCCGGATCATCCATCAGACCGGTCTTGTAGATGGTCTTGTCATCTTTTGCCGTGAATACGATCTGATTGTCCTGGACCTGTACCTCATCAATCTGTTTATCATAAGTCATCTGCATAAAAGTGTTGTAATCCACTTCCTTCACTGCCCGCTGTACGATCTGCGGTACCAGAAGACTGTTGATCAACATGATCGCCACCAACGCGATCAGATAGTAAAAGATAAACGGTTTTTTATTAGGTTGTTTTACTTCCTGCATATAGGATTCCTTCCTCATTCTTGTAAGATGGTCTAAAACTGTTGTAATAAAACAATCATAGCTATTTTGTGCCAGACAATCAATATTTAATCTGTTACCTTATTCTAAAAAAAGAATAAACTTCAGCGTGAAAAAGGCTACGTTTTCTCAGATTTGTTTCTTTTCCTTCTCCCTAAAAAGAGAGACAATGAGACTATGATAAAGGAGGGAGCGATGATGCGTCATGATTCCGGTAAAGTGTTGAGCTCTATATTGAAATATCTTTTGAAATTACTGTTTGTCTGCCTGTTGCTGGGCATTCTGTATTATAGCTTCAAGGATTCCATGGAAGATATGATCACAGAGCTTTCCAAAGTCTCCCCGCAGGTCATCCTGGTCCTGTTCCTCAGTGTAGTCGTCTATCATCTCTGTGAAGGGCACATCACCTGGCTGATCGTGCATAAAACACACCCGGAATATCCCCGCCGGAAGGGATTCTGTAATGCTTTCTACTGCTCTTTCTATAAGACGGCCACTCTGGGCAGTGGCTCCGGCATAGCCGGGATCTATTATCTGAATAAAGCCGGAATCCCGGTTCCCAATGCCACCGGCATGTACTTTTTCCAATATATCGTCCACAAGGTCTCTATGGCAGTCTATAGTCTGTTATTGTTTTTGGTAACCTACAGATTTATTCACACCTCGTTTGCATACTATCAGGGTTATATTCTGCTGGGATTTGCAGGTGTCTGTGTGATCGCAGGAGTTCTGTTAGCAGTGGCTACCGTTCCCTGGATGCAGACTGCCTGTAATCTGCTGGCCAACCACCTCCGTGCAAAGCATCACTCCTGGGAGGAAAAACTCACCGGCGCCGGGCATAAGCTTGCCCAGCTGCAGGCGGAAAGCCGTTCTCTATTAAAAGACCCTCTGCTGCTCCTTCGCCTGTTCCTGTGCAATCTGTTAAAATTCACTACCTGGTATATCATTCCCTGGATGGTATTCTGCAATTCTCCTGGGGATGGATCTGGCGATCTGCCCTTTTCTTTCCTGCAATGTTTTGCTCTGACCTCCCTCAGCCAGTCGCTTGCGGGGGTCATCCCCACACCGGCGGGGATTGGATCCGTAGAAGCCGTCTTCACATTGCTGTTCCGGCGTCTCCTGCCGGAGGCCAAAGCCCTGTCTGCCGTGCTTCTCTACCGGTTCACCACCATGCTGTTACCTTGTGCGATCGGTGCGTTCTTCGTCATTGGAGAGAAAATTGTCTCCGCACATAACGCGCGGAACAAAAAGGAATAATTATTTATATGTAAAACAAGCCACAACACATTGATTGTGCTGTGGCTTTCTTAACGTTATTCGATTTCCGATATAAAATGTTCTCTGTTACTTTTTCTGCAGAAAATCAGGAATCTTCAGAGATTTCTCTTCTACAGAGCTTCTGATATCTGTAGGCTTATGAATACCGGGCACCGGCTGTATAGGTCTCGGAGCCTGTCCTCCCTGTCCCTGGGATGTCGTAGGGGCGGTAGACTGTATATTCATTCCCTTCAGAGAACTGGGAGTCATATGGGAAGCAGGCTGTCTGAAAGCAACACCGCCGCCCAGACGATTCTGTACCACACTGTTGGCCTTATCTTCCAGACCGGTAGCGATCACGGTGATCGTACAGCTATCGGACTTGGACTCATCGTACATAGCGCCGAAGATGATATTGACATCATCTCCTGCCAGTTCCTGTACATAGCTTGCTGCATCGGATGCATCTGCCAGAGTGATATCTCCGGAGATATTGATAATGACATGGGTTGCACCGGAAATGGTAGTCTCCAGAAGGGGACTCTCTACTGCCATCTTCACAGCTTCCATTGCCTTATCATCGCCCTTGCCCTCACCGATACCGATGTGAGCAATACCCTTGTCCTTCATAACGGTCTGTACATCTGCAAAGTCCAGATTAATGACAGCGGGAACATTGATCAGATCTGTGATTCCCTGTACTGCCTGCTGCAGAACTTCATCTGCCTTCTTCAAAGCTTCCGGCATTGTGGTACGTCTGTCCACGATCTCCAGCAGCTTATCATTGGGTATCACAATCAGGGTATCCACGTTCTCTTTGATACGCTCGATACCGTTTAAAGCATTTACCATACGTGCCTTTGCCTCAAAACGGAAAGGCTTCGTCACAACACCGACGGTTAAAATACCCATTTCCTTTGCCAGCTTGGCCACCACCGGAGCTGCTCCGGTTCCGGTACCGCCACCCATACCACAGGTTACGAATACCATATCTGCACCCTTCAGAGCTGCGGAAATCTCCTCCGTACTCTCCTCAGCTGCCTTCTCACCGATCTCGGGCTTGGCTCCCGCACCGAGTCCCTTGGTCAGCTTCTCACCGATCTGTAATAACTTCGGAGCTTTGCAGAGCTGCAATGCCTGCTTATCGGTATTCACCCCGATAAAATCCACTCCGGTAATTTTCTCATCCACCATTCTATTTACAGCGTTATTTCCCGCGCCGCCTACACCGACTACGATGATCTTGGCAGCTGTATCCGCGTCATTCGTCTTAATCTCCAGCAAGGTTAGTTCCTCCTTTTAACCCTTTTCAACTTCACATAGACTATCATATAATCATTTTACAAATTTAGCAACCTATTTTTTCAAAATGTTTCACAAATGTTTCACGCATCCGGCTTGAACGTAAACTTCCCTTTTCCTTCCTCGTAATTTTCCATCTGCAGAGTTCCGCTTTTCCCTTCCAGTTGCTCCAAAAATCCCGGCAACAGCTGCAGCTTGTCCTCTAAATGGCTGTTATCACTGCCCATGGCTACTTTGATCTGTCCGAAGTAGATGGTGATCTCTCCGGAAGAATGAAAATAAATCTTGTCCGCAGTCAGCTGATATTTATTCAGAAGCTTTGTCATGTCCATGATCCCGGCAAACACTTCCGGATTCTCCACCGGAAGCTGTTCTCCCAGGACGATATGATTAAAAGTCAGTCCTGTGATCTGCGGTACTCCCTGGGTCCGGATTCCGGAACTCTCCACCACGTAACCATCCTTGTCAAAATACATATAAGTATCCAGATATTTCACGTATCCTGCCAGTGCCTTTTCATACACTGTGATTTTAATGGTATCCGGAGCCAGAATCGATACGTTCATGACATCCACAAAGGGAATATCCTGAATTCCTCTGTCACGGTACTTCAGCGACAGATACAGGGAATTATTCCCCAGCGGTCCCGACATCACGATCTTTTTGATCTCATCCTCTGTATAATGCACATTGCCCTCCACATATACAGTACGGACTGTATATACGGAGTGCAATGCGAAAATGCCTCCGCCCAGTATTAGCAGCAAAGCGCTTATGATCACTATTTTTCTGATAACGGTACTTCGGTCTCTATACACTGGTAATACGTGCTCCTAATTCTCTGAAATCTCTGCAGATATTTTCATATCCGCGTTCTATAAAATGTTGTCCCGTCACGAAGCTCTCACCCTCCGCCGCAAGTCCTGCTAAAACCAGTGCTGCCCCACCGCGAAGTTCACAGGCGTCCAGTTGCTCTCCATGAAGGTGTTCCACTCCGGTGATCACCGCGTGCTGTCCGTCTTTTAAGACAATCTGTGCACCCATAAGGTTTAAGGGTTCTGCAATTCGAAAACGGTTCTCGAAAATATTCTCTTCAATATAACTGATTCCCTCTGCCATGGTCAGTACCGCCATCGCCGCCGACTGCAGATCTGTGGGGAATTCCGGGTACGGTCCGGTCTGCAGATGCCCGATACTCTTGGGTCTCACCGGTGCCTGTACGAACAATCCCTCTTCGGAGACGGTACATTGTGCCCCCATTCTCTCCGCAGCCACAGTCACTGCTTCCATCTGGCTCCAGGGTGCCTGATTTAACAGTACACTCCCGCCGCAGCCGATACAGCCAAACAGATACGTTCCTGCCACAATCCGGTCCGTCGGAACTGTATACCGGGTTCCGTGAAGATCTCCGCCGCCATGGATGATAAGTTCCGGACTTCCCATCCCTTCGATCGAAGCCCCACATGCCGTCAGAAATTCACAAAGTGCAATCACTTCCGGCTCTCTGGCTGCACCGGTGATCACAGTATCTCCGGTGGCTTTTACCGCTGCCAGTAAAATATTCTCCGTGGCGCCAACGCTTGGGAACTTCAGTGTAATCTGGGCACCGTGCAGATTTTTTGCCCGTGCGGACAAAAGTCCGTCCTCTTCGAGGAATTCAACACCCATCTGTTCCAGTGCATGAATATGCAGATCAATGGGTCTGTCGCCGATGACACATCCTCCCGGATGTTCCATGGTCACATAACCGCATTTACCGAGCAATGCTCCCAGCAGACACAGCGATGAGCGCATACCGGTAATGGCTTCTCCGCGCATTCTTCTTGCCTCTGCTCTCTCACAGGGCAGGTCATCTCTGCCTCCCGGCTGTACCCGGATCCCATTCTCCTGCCAGTGTACCATACATCCCAGTTCCCGTAACAGATGTACGAACCGATGCACATCCTCGATCCTCGGGCAATTCTGAATATATGATACTTCATTGGTAAGAAGCGTTGCTGCCAAAATCGGGAGTGCCGCATTTTTAGACCCTTGTATGCGTACCTTTCCCTGTAGCGGCATGCCGCCCTGTATGCGGATTCCCTTCATACAGCACCATCCCCATTACATAAGATATTCTTATCTTATGCCCCGGGATGCGGTTTCGTACCATGTCTTCTATAGTTCTTTTAACTGGATCCTCCGGGCCACACTTAAGACCAGCCCGATCTCCGCCAAAAGGAACAGCGCCGAAGAACCACCGTAACTGATAAACGGCAGGGAGATTCCGGTATTCGGAATGGAGTTGGTCACAACCGCAATGTTCAGGATCGCCTGGATCGCGATGTGTCCCATAACCCCCACTACCAGCATGGCGCCGAACAGATCCGGTGCATTGTTGGCAATGACCATCATCCGCCACAACAGCATAATGAACATGAGAATAATGGCAACCGCTCCGAACAATCCCAGTTCCTCGCAGATAATGGAGAAGATCATGTCGTTCTGTGCCTCGGGCAGGAAGCTTAACTTCTGCATACTCTGCCCCAGTCCCTTGCCCCAGATGCCACCGCTTCCAATGGCATACAGTGCCTGTAATGTCTGGAAGCCTTTATCCTGTGCCTGACTTTCCGGGTTCAGCCACGCCTGGATTCTTGCCAGACGGAACTTGCCACCGATCTTATCTCCCAACTGTACTACCACAAATACCAGCAATGCCGCTGCTGCCACCACGCTTAATCCCATGATGACGAATTTTTTGTAATCGGGACTTGCCACAAATACCATCAGGACGGCAATCCCCATAATAATGATGGCAGAACTTAAGTTATCCGTAATGAGATATACACATGCTGCGATTGGCAGTGGTGCGCCCATCATAATGAAAAAGCCTTTCATGGTACGCACGCTTTTTCCCATCTTGCACACCAGACTTGCCAGGAACAGGATCATACACAATTTGGCTACCTCAGCCGGCTGCAGATTGAAGCCCGTATGGGGAATACCGATCCATCTTGTAGCACCGTGGGAGCTGATGCCGAGTGGAGTCTTCACCAGGAAGATCAGGATCATCGACACCACATATCCCAGCATAGCGAACCGTTCCCAGAAATGATACGGGATATTAGCAATAATGATCATTCCCACCAGACCGATGATATTGGCAACCAGCTGTTTCTTCATATAAAAGGCTGCATCTCCATAGGTATCATAAGCCTCATAGGAGCTGGCGGAATAGATCATGATCAGACCAAATCCCAGTAAAAACAGCACAATAAAAAGCAGGCTGTAGTCAAAAAAGTATTCCGATTGTTGTTTCTTTTTACGCCTTCTGCGAGCTTCTGCCATGCCTGCTTTTACTCCTTATTTCTATTTTCTATAACATTATTGCTTTTTATTACTTTTTAATCTGCCAGTCCACGGACATATTCCTTGAAAAGCTGTCCTCTGACCTCATAGTTCGGGAACATGCCCCAGCTTGCACAGGCCGGAGACAGAAGAACCGCATCTCCCGGTTCTGCCAGTTCCGTACACAGCTTCAGGCATTCCTCATAAGTGTCCGCGAAACGGATCTTATCGAAGCCATGCTTTCTGGCACACTCGGCAATCTTCTCTCTGGTCTGTCCGATGAGGACGAGGCATTTTACCTTGCCGTCAAAGCTGTCGATCCACTCGTCATACTCGCTCTGCTTGTCATAACCTCCGCCGATGAGAACCGTAGGCCTGCTCATGGCTTTGATGCCCTGAATAGCGGCATCGGGATTGGTTCCCTTGGAATCGTTGTAATAATCCACACCGCCCTTGGTGGCTACGAACTCAATTCTGTGCTCCACTGCGTGGAAACCGCGGATCACCGTAAGAATCGTCTCCATGGGTACCTGCATACCCTCTGCGATGGCAATGGCTGCCATAACATTTTCCACATTGCACAGGCCTACCAGATTCATATCCTTATGAATATCCATCAGCTCATGCTCTTCGCCGTTTACGCTCTTGATGATCTTGTCACCCCGCAGGAAATAACCGTTTTCCAACTCATGATGGGATGAGAACAATACCGGAGTGGCAGGGCATCTTCCTGCGAAGTCTCTGGTGTAATCATTGTCATAATTCAGTACGCAGATATCTGCCTTCGTCTGCTGGGAAGCCACTGCTTCCTTAGCTGCCACATAGGCTTCCATGGTATGATGTCTGTTCAGGTGATCCGGTGTGATATTCAGGATCGCCGATACCACCGGATGGAATGTATGTATGGTCTCTAACTGGAAAGAACTGATCTCTCCCACAGTAACACTGTCCTTCGAAGTCTTATCTGCTTCCAGGGTATAGGGATTACCGATGTTACCCACCACGAAAGTCTTATCCTTACCGAAGTGTGCCTTCATGATCTCACCGGTGAGTGTGGTGGTCGTCGTCTTACCATTGGTGCCGGTAATGGCGATCACTCTGCCCTGCTCCGCAAGGAATCCCAGTTCAATCTCTCCCAGAATCTGAACACCTCTGTCTCTCATACGGTTCACCAGCGGAATATCCGTAGGTACTCCGGGGCTTAATACTGCTGCCTGAATACTCAGCTCCACATTTTCAGGAAGTTCTCCGGCGATGCAGGCCGCCCGGCTTCCCTCCGGAAGCTTTGCCTTCAGATCTTCCCCTGTCAATTTATCACTACTGTCATACAGAACCACGTCTGCATGATTTTTCTCCAATAATACTGCTGCACCAATCCCGCTGATACCGGAGCCGATGACCAGACATTTTTTTCCTTCTAACATTTTCCTACCATACCTTTCTGTACTTTCTGTAAAAGTCCATCAGTTCATTATAACGCATTCGCGGCGAATGGGGAAGAGAAAAATAGAAGCCCTCCAACATATATATGTCAGAGAGCTCCGGTTCATTCCGTTATTTCTGTAATTTTATAACACCTATTCCGGGTTCCCCGCCTATGTTCTGTTCCACGATCACATAGGGACCTCTCATTCCGTAAACATAATCAAATACCGGTTCCAGCCGCTCTTCCCCGTGAAGTCCCATCAATCCGTATTTTCTGACTGTCATCCGGTCGTCGATATATACATACCCGGGGATTGCGTCGTATTCCTTATTATATTCCGTCACACTAATAAAAAAGCGTGAGTCCCCGGAGAAGATCATCTCTCCCTTCGTATCCATAATACAGTACAATCCCTTGGATACAAAAGCCATGCCGTCATGGAATTCCCCTGCCAGTACTCTTCTGCCTTCCGTCGCTTCATAGGGGTAAAAATCAATCTGGATTTCTCCTTTTGTATCAATGTATGCCCACTGCTCTCCTTTTCCGTTGTGATCCGCATCCTTCACCGCGGCGAGTCCCTCGCTGAAATCCCCCACTTCATCGTATTGGCACTGGATCACACATTGCCCTGCTTCGTCAACAAAACCCCATTTTCCGTCTTTTTGAACTGCGGCATACCCTTCCGAATAATATCTGGCAGCATCGTTAGGAATATTGTTGTACTTGCAGGATGTGACCAATATCTCCTTCTCCAGATCCCACACTCCCCATTTGTCGCTCCCATTCTGTACAGCAACCATGTTGTCATTCACAAAACGAATATCTTCGTATTGTCCCGGTTCCAATACCCATGACCATTGCAGGCTTCCCACGTCTCCATTATCAAGAAATTCTTTGTAAATGGCTTCCATATTTTCATTTTTCAAAGCGCATCCGGTCAATGTATTCATCAGAAAAATAATTGCCGCCATGCACAGATATCTTTTTTTCATAGGATTGTTGTCCCTTCCGTTTTTTCACAGAATAGCACAACATTACATCAAAGTTGCATCATAACAAAAAGACCCCCGGGAACCGTTATCTGTTCCCGGGGATCTTTCGTCTGTCATTGTTTACGCTTCTACGATCAGGTATCTGCCGTCTCCGATATCGAAGACTTCATCGGCTTCCAGAATCTCATCATCCACAGCGCCGTCCACGTCCATGCCGGCTTCATCGAAATACTCGATGACATCATCCACGGAATCTACCACGACTGCCATGCACTCTTCCAGAAAATCTTCTGCTTCATCCAGAGTCTCTGCCACGGCTTCCGGAAAAAGCTGGAGCTGTTTGTCCAGGAAGCATTCCAGTACCGCATCATCATATTCACGCATACTATTACCTCCAAATTCTTACGAAAATGTCTTATTTATTCTCATCATAATATGGATATGTAGTTACGTCAATTAGTAATTCGATGTGGATGTAAATTGAGAGTTTACGCGAGCATTGAGCCGCGCATAGGCATAGTTAAAGACAGCGATGGGCGCTTGCGCACAAATCGCTGTCTTTACTTATGCCGTGATGCGGCGAACGCCGCGATATGAAATAGGATTGGCAGCGCCTTTTGCTGACAATCTTATGAATAGCGTGGCTCATTGCGGAAAACTGCCAATAAATGTGGAGCGCCCTTTGCGACACATTTATGAATTGGGGGCATGGCTCGTAACGTAGGATTGCCGTAGACCGGACAAGTTCCGCCTGTACCCATTCTTTTGCCTCAGTGTGGGCACAGGAGATAGGATCAAGCTAGTCTGTACCCTTCTTCCGCCTCAGTGTGGGCACAGGAGATAGGATCAAGCTAGTCTGTGCCCTTCTTCCGCCTCAGCGTGGGCACAGGAGATAGGATCAAGCTAGTCTGTGCCCTTCTTCCGCCTCAGCGTGGGCACAGGAGATAGGATCAAGCTTCTCTGTACCCTTCTTCTGCCTCAACGTGGGCACAGGAGATAGGATCAAGCTTCTCTGTGCCCTTCTTCTGCCTCAACGTGGGCACAGGAGATAGAATCAAGCTTCTCTGTACCCTTCTTTTGCCTCAGTGTGGGCACAGGAGATAGGATCAAGCTTCTCTGTACCCTTCTTTTGCCTCAGTGTGAATAGTTTATGGGTATGAGAAGCTTGTTTGGTTGCTGATACCCACGCTGTGGAAAGTTTGAGGGTATGAGAAGCTTGTTTGGTTGCTGATACCCACACTATGAAAAGTTTGAGGGTATGGGAAGCTTGTTTTGCTGCTGATACCCACGCTGAGAAAAGTTTGTGGGTATGAGAAGCTTGTTTTATTGCTGATACCCACACTGAGAAAAGTTTGTGGGTATGAGAAGCTTGTTTGGTTGCTGATACCCAAATTGTGAAAACCGGAAGGTATAACAAGGGAATTATATATTCCAGAAGGCCTGCGGCAGGCGTTCGCCGCATCACGGCAAAAGTAAAAACCGTGATTTGTGAGCAAGCTCCCAATCACGGTTCTTATTTTGCCTATGCGTGGCTATGCTTTCGTAACTCTCAATTATTCGCAATACTTCAGCAGTTCCAGCGGCTGTGCGATAATGGCGTCGGCGTGGCCTTCTTCCAGCTCCGCACGGTCACGGAAGCCCCAGAGGACACCTACGGTGAAGGCGCCTGCCGCCTTGCCGGTCTTCATGTCTGTGGCGGTATCTCCCATGTAGAGTACTTCGTCTGCGGTGAGACCGAACTTGTCTAAGATCCGGAAGACACCGGCGGGATCGGGTTTAATGGGCACGCCGTCCACCTGTCCCTGCACCACATCAAAATAGTCCTTGCCAAACAGGCTCTCGATGACATCCAAGGTGGCATGGTGGGGCTTGTTGGAAAGTACCGCGATCTTCATACCACGTTTCTTCAACTCTTCCAGCAGCTTGGGGATCCCTTCATAGGGCTTCACCTGATACATACAGTTCGCCTGGAAGATCTCCCTGTATCTGGCATAGGCTGCCTCAAAATGGGTAAGTTCCGTATCGCCACCCTTGATCAGTGCCCGCTTTACCAGATTGGCGGCACCGTCTCCCACAAAATATTTATAATCCTGTACAGAGAAGGGTCCATAGCCGAATTCCGCCATGGTCTTGTCTCCGCTGTATTTCATGCTCATGATAGAATCGGATAAGGTTCCATCCAGATCAAAAATTACTGCTTTCTTCATTCTGTTCTCCTACACTAATCTCAATCCATGCAGTTCCTGATAGACTCTTCCCACGGGAAGCCCTACCACATTATTGTAATCGCCCTCGATACCGCGGATATATCTGGCGCAGAATCCCTGGATACCGTAAGAGCCCGCCTTGTCCATCGGATCCCCGGTAGCCACATATTCCCGGATCTGTGCATCGGTCATAGGATAAAAATGCACTGTGGTCTTCTCATGGAAAGTCAGCGTCTTCCTCTCACCGTTTTCCTCATAGAGGATCGTCACGCCTGTGTATACCTCATGTCCTCTGCCCTGCAGCATAGTAAGCATGGCTGCCGCAGTTTCCGTATCCGCAGGCTTACCCAGGATCTTACCATCGCAGGCGACCACGGTATCGGCTCCCAGCACAATGATATCTGTTATAGTAGCTTCTCCACTTGTCTGTTCCGGATCGCAGACACCACAGCCTTCATGCATTCGGTCGGCACTGTTATCCAGAGCCTGACAGGCACCACTTACCGCAAGCTTCTCCCACACCGCTTCCGCCTTCTGCGCTGACAGTTCTTCCACCACTTTCGCAGGCTCTGTGGATGTGATCTTTTCCTCGGTCTCGCTGACCACTACATCGAAATCCAGTCCGATTTGTGTCAGAAGCTCCCGCCTCCTGGGGGAGGCAGATGCCAGTATGATCTTCTTATTCATGATGTGTCTCCGGGATAAACGTTCTGCTTTCGATGGCAGATTCTCCCGCAGCCTCCTTTGCTTTTTGAATGGCCTCCAGGCAGAAAGCATCCTGGGAGTTAAACAGCTGCTTTCCTCTCTTGTCCTGCTTCTCATAGCTGCCATCCGGCTGTAAGATCGAAGCCTTCACATTATCCTTCAGCTGACTGTTCAGGATATGTAGCAATTCCTCCTTCAGCTCCGGGCGATCTACCGGGAAGAGGATCTCCACACGACGCTCCAGATTACGGGGCATCCAGTCGGCACTTCCACAGTAGATCTCATAATGATCATCATTTGCAAAATAGAAAATGCGGCTGTGCTCCAGGAAATTACCGACGATGGAGCGGACACTGATATTCTCGCTGACACCCGGGATACCCACCTTCAGGCAGCAGATGCCTCGAACGATCAGTTCGATCTTCACGCCTGCCGCACTTGCCTCATACAGAGCACGGATAATATCCTTGTCGCAGAGAGAGTTCATTTTCGCAATGATATGGGCATTCTTGCCCTCCAGCGCATAATTTTTCTCCCGCTCGATCAGATGCAGGAACTTATCCTTCAGCCATAACGGTGCCAATGCCAGTTTGTTCCAGAACAACGGCTCGGAATAACCGGACAGCATGTTGAACACTGCCGTGGCATCCTCTCCGATGCGTTCCGCACAGGTCAACATTCCCACATCCGTATACAGCTTTGCCGTAGCATCGTTGTAGTTACCGGTGCCCAGATGGACATATCTGCGGATGCCGTCCTCTTCTCTGCGAACTACAAGTGTGATCTTGGAATGGGTCTTTAATCCCACCAGTCCGTAAATAACGTGGCAGCCTGCCTTTTCCAGCATTCTCGCCCAGACAATATTGTTCTCTTCATCGAAACGGGCTTTCAGTTCCACCAGAACCGTAACCTGCTTACCGTTCTCCGCCGCCTGTGCCAGTGCCGCTATGATCGGAGAATTGCCGCTGACACGATACAACGTCTGCTTGATGGCCAGTACTTCCGGGTCTCTCGCCGCCTGACGGATGAAATCCACCACCGGCGTAAAGCTCTGGAACGGATGATGTAACAGAATATCACCCTTGCGGATCTCCTCGAAAATATTACAGCCTGCGGGAAGTGCCGGCGACTGCTGAGGTTCATACTTCGGCGTCTTTAAATGGTCAAAACCATCCAGTCCGTAGATTTTCATCAGTACCGTCAGATCTAAGGGGCCGTCGATCTCATAAATATTCTGTGTCTCAATGTTGAGTTCCTTTTTAATGATCTTCAGCAGCCGTTTATCCATACCGCTTTCCACTTCCAGGCGGATGGCTTCGCCCCACTGACGCTTCTTTAACTGCTTCTCGATCTCTTTTAACAGATCTGCTGCCTCATCCTCGTCAATGCTTAAGTCCGCATTACGCATGATCCGGAACGGATGGGCACATACAATATCATAATTCAGGAACAGTTTATCCATGTTCCGTTCGATGATCTCTTCTAACAGAATGATCTTGCAGGTCTTGCCCTTGGACGGGATCCGCACTACACGGCTTAAGACGCTGGGTACCTGTACGGTGGCGAATTCCAGTTCCTCGTCGCTGTTTTTCTTCCGCACCATGGCTCCGATGTTCAGAGACTTGTTGCGGATCAGCGGAAACGGTCTGGAAGAATCCACTGCCATGGGGGTCAGTACGGGATACACATTTTCCTGAAAATACTGATCCACATACACAGCTTCCTCCGCTGTCAGCTGTTCATGCTCTCTTATGATATGCAGACCGTTTTTCTCCAAAAGAGGGAGGAGGGAACGGTTATAGGTGGAATATTGCAGATCCACCAGTTCATGGATCGCTACATGCAGCGCCTTTAACTGCTCTGTGGGAGTCATGCCAGCGATATCCTTTTTGGTATAGCCTGCATTTTCCATATCCTTTAAGGATGCCACCCGGATCATGAAAAATTCATCCAGGTTAGATGCTGTAATACTTAAAAATTTCAACCGTTCAAACAGAGGGATGTTTTTATCCCTGGCTTCATTCAACACTCTGTGGTCAAAAAGCACCCAGCTGAGTTCCCGGTTGGTATAATACTTGGGATCACTGAAATTGATTTCCATATCGTCCTGCTGCCTCCCTTAAAATTTCTTCTTCTGCCGGATCACCGGTGTGATGCTGTATACTTCTTTGAAAAATTCCGTGTTCGTCTGGAAGAATCCTCTTTCCAGCGTAATATCTTCCTGGGTATCTATTTTCAGGATCAGTTCGTTATCCTGCAGTGTGGCCTTCACACCCTTCATTTTCTGTTTGTGGCTGCGGTCCAGGCTGTTGGCCAATCGCAGAATGGCTGTCAGCTTCGCTACAATCAAATAGCTCTCCTTATCCAGTCCCTGGGGATGATCCTGTGCCTGCCCGTAATACACGAAATTACTGTGATTAAAACGCACCACATTAGCTACGATCTCACGCTCCATATGGGAAAGTCCGATCATCTCCGTCGCCATGATAATATCATAGGACGCTTCTCCGATATTAATCATGCTGATATATTTTCCACAGTCATGCAAGATTGCAGCCAGGCGCAGATACAAACGCTCTCTCTGGCCCATGCCATGGACTTTTTTCATACTGTCAAAAATCGTGGTGGTGATATATTCCAGGGTATCCGCTCTCCTGGTACTGCCATTGTAGCGTTTGCTGATATTCATTGCGCAGGCGATAATATCCTCCGCAAAATCATGCTCTCCCCGGAGTAATTTATTCTGCTCCGCATATTCATAAGCGATACCATCGCACAATGTGACACCCGGTGCCCAGATCAGCGCCGCTCCCATCAGTTCGGCAATACGTTTGGTCAGAACCGCACTGATATACACAAGAGGGACTTTTTCCTCCGCAATATCCATCCGCTTTGCAAGCTCCGTGGTTCCTCTGGCCCGAAGTGCTTCCATCAGCTGGTCAAATGCCTTACTGTCCACCATGGCATTTCCGTCTCCCCGCTCATGCGCCTTCCGCACTGCCCAGGGTGACAGATAATCATCCACAATAATGATATTTTTGATCTCACGATCCTTAAGATACAGCTTTTTATAATCATCCAGCTGTGCCGTAGCCAGTTCGTCCACCAGCTGCTCCATCTGGGTACTGCCCGCATTCAGATGATTCAACAGCTCCTGTAAACGTAATACACCAAGGCGTAAGTTCTGGGTCGATACCAGAGTATCCTTGTCAAACAGAGAGATCTGAATACTTCCGCCTCCAATGTCCAGAATCGCCGTCTTCTCCTCGATGATCCTGCGGAACGTCTCCCCTTTGGAGGCAATCGACTTGTAATCCAGAAATCTCTGCTCGGAGTTGCTTAAGATCTCTACCCGGATGCCGGTGCGCTGCTCGATCTGATCCTGCAGGATCAGTGCATTCTCCGTCTCACGGATGGCACTGGTGCCGTATGCCTTATAAGCGATCACTTTATAAGATTCCATGATCTGTGCGAATTCTTTCAGGGTATGACACAGATCATCCATTTTTTCATTGCTGATCTTCCCATTGGCATAGGTATCCGATCCCAGATCGATTCTCTGACGGATACAGTCGATCTCCCGCATGGTATTTTTCCCCGAAAAATCAAATATTTTCATGGTGAGTTCGAAACTGCCCACATCGATGGCAGCGAAAGTTTTTACACTCATAGGGTTCCTCACTTTCCTAACAGGTAATCAATGAACTGCTGGGCACTTCTTCCGGACAATCCGCCGTGGGACAGTTCCCATTTATTAGCCTCCTGTAAAAGCTCTTCTTCCGGCATCTCCACATGATAACGCTCCGCCAGTGTCTTTACGATATTCTGGAATTCCTTTTTATTGGGAGCGCCGAAGTAAATAGTCACGCCGAAACGATATACCAGCGACAGTTTCTCCTGTACGGTATCACTGGTGTGCATATCCTCGCGGGTCTCTTCCTTGTCACTGTAATTTTCGCGGATGAGATGACGGCGGTTGGATGTCGCATAGATCAGAACATTCTCCGGCTTTTTCTCCAGTCCGCCCTCGATGACTGCCTTGAGGTATTTGTACTCGATCTCAAATTCCTCAAAGCTTAGGTCATCCATATAAATAATGAATTTATAATTGCGGTTCTTGATCTGACTGATGACCGCATTCAGATCCTGGAACTGATGCTTGTAGACTTCGATGATCCGCAGTCCCCTGTCATAATATTCATTGGCAATCGCTTTGATGCTTGAGGATTTACCGGTGCCCGCATCGCCAAACAGCAGACAGTTGTTGGCCTTTTTTCCATTCACAAATGCCTCTGTGTTGTCCACCAGCTTTTTCTTGGGAAGCTCGTAGCCTACCAGATCATCCAGCTTCACGTGGGCAATATTTAAAATCGGAACGATATGTACTCCTTCCTCATCATGGGTGATGCGGAAAGACTTGTGCAGGCCAAATTTACCGACACCGTATTCTTTATAGAACTGGGTCAGTGTGGATTTCATATCTTCTGCGGTTCCGTCTGCGCAGAACTTCTCCGCCAGCTCACAGATTCTGGCGCAGATCCGTTTATTATAGACCTTGCTCTCCTGCATGCTGCTGGCATAATTTTCTATTAAGGAAAATTCCGGTACCTTAAGTATCTCCATCATGGGAGCAAAATCAAAATCATAGAATTCCTTGAAAATGCAGATATCATGCAGCGCCGCATCGTTGATGGAGCCGGCAATCTCTCCGCGGATCTCACAGCCGCAGCTGTAGCTGTTCTCGTTGTTCACCAAAAGATTTGCCAGGTAACAGTGCCACAGATTCCCATGAAATCCGTAATTACCCGCCAGGTCGATCAGGTCATGGATACACTCGTAAAACAGTGCCGCCATGTCCTCTGTATTGTAATATTCATCATCGTAATGGGACATGAGAAATGCCATATCATACAGCAGTTCCCCATCCTCAAAATCACGATATACGATCAGTTCTTTTTCTCTCATATGTCTAACCTTCTTGTCTTATGTTTTAACTGTTCAGAGCCATGTAACGATTATCGAATGGTCGTCGGATGCCAGCATTCGTAATACTTAGTAATTGCCCAGGATCTTCATGCTGCGGGCTTCTTCCCGAAGTCCCCGCAGTGCGTTTTTCACTGCGCTGTCCGCAAGGTTCCCCTCAAAATCGATGAAGAAACGATACTCCCAGTTCCGGTCGGGAATGGGACGGCTCTCGATCTTGGTCATGTTCAGATTGTTGTAAATAAAATGGGACAGAATGTGATACAGGGATCCGCTCTCGTGGGGAATCTCCAGGCACAGACTGATCTTGTTGGCATTTTTACGGAAGATCTTCTGGTTCGTCACAATGATGAAACGGGTGGAATTGCTGTCGGAATCATTGATCCCTTTTTCCAGAATTTCCAGTCCGTAGGTCTCTCCCGCGTATTCGCTGGCGATAGCTGCCTGGGTTTTATCCTTTTCCTTCGCTACTTTTAACGCTGCGAAAGCGTTGTTCTGCATACTGATCTGCTGCCAGTCATGCTCCGCCAGATATCTGGCACTCTGCATCAGGGACTGGGGATGGGAATAAACTCTTTTGATCTCTTCCATCTTCGTCCCGGGCAGTGCCAGCAGACAATGCTCGATGGGAATGACCTGCTCTCCTACGATATAATTCTCGAATTCTACCAACAGATCATAGATCTCATTCACGATTCCGGCGGTGGAATTCTCAATGGGAAGTACCGCGAAATCTGCGCTGCCTTCATCAATGGCACTCATGGCATCCCGGAAAGTTTCCACATGGAAGGCATTGACATTTTCCCCGAAAAATCTGCGCATGGCAGCCTGGGAATAAGATCCCTCCGCTCCCTGGTAGACCACTCTGGCACAGTCGGTTTCCAGTTCTTCCACGCCGATAAAAGGAAGCCTTCCCTCACTTCCGTGGGCGGCTAACAGCTGGTACTGAAGCTTCCGGCTCATGGACATGATCTGTTCAAACAGTTCTTCCACGCCGTGGCTGTTGAAATCGTTGTGGGTCAGTGCCTTGACACCGGCGATCTTCTCCTGCTCACGCTGCTTGTCGAATACTTTTTTCCCCGTCTCTATTTTATATTCCGCCACCTGTCTGCTGACATCCATGCGCTCCTCATAGAGATTTACGATCTGTCTGTCAATGGTGTCGATCTGTTGTCTTAACTGTGATAAATCCATGCTGTTCTCCTTAACTTAACTGATATCTGCGAATTGCTCCGCTGCAAAGCAGCTATCGCAATTCTCAAGCATTCGGAATCCGCTGATTCCAAATGTAACTATTCAGAATAGTTACATTCTATATCAATTTCACCTTGTTCGCAAGCAAGAAGCACGGTATAATATTAGATATTACACAAACTTTACATTCCATTTTGGTTGGAAAGAAGGTTAACACATGAAAGATAAAAAAGCCTTGTTCATTTTAATTCCTTTTCTTCTGTTCGTGATCATCGTTGGCGCACTTGCCATCGTGGGCGACCGGATCCCCAACAATCCCCCGGAGACGGTAGGCAATACCGCCGGGAATCTGAACAATTCCGGTTACTTCTGTGAGTACGACGGAACGGTGTATTTTGCCAATGCTTACGACAGTAACACCCTGTACTCCATGGATCCTTCGGAGCAGAATATCAAAAAACTGGGCAATGCTTCCGTGAAAAATATTCTGGCCGGGGGAAAATATCTTTACTACTACCAGACCGGAGCTTCCGGGGATGCCGGTATCGGTGCCCTGCGCACCGTTCGTTCCTTTAACCGCTGTAAATTAAACGGTACGGATGTGACCGGACTTACCAGAGATCCCATCGTTTCCGCCCAGTTGGTGGGAAGTAACCTCTACATCATGACCTCAGGCGATAACGGACCTTTATTTTACCGCATGGGCATCGACAAATCCGACAAAACGGATCTGGCAGATTACGAGATCAATCCCGCCTGTGCCGTGAACGGTACTATCTATTACAACGGTACCCAGGAGAATCATTATCTCTATGCGCTGAATACCGCTACGGACAGCATCTCCACTCTATGGAACGGCAATCTGTGGTACCCTATTGCACAGGGTGACTATATCTACTATATGGATGTGGAAAATAATTACAGACTCTGCCGCTACTCTTTGTCCCGGAATGAGGTGGAAGTCCTGACCGAAGAGCGGATCGACTGCTTCAATGTAGGATACGGCTATGTATACTATCAGGTGAACGGCGAAGAGGCATGCCTGAAATGCATGCGGGATGATGGCAGTGATTCCCGGGTCATTGCAGAGGGCAATTATACTGCCATCCATATGACTTCCCAGTATGTTTATTTCCAGATGTTCGGAGATACTTCCACCTGGTATCACTCCCCTTTGGGCAGTCAGAGCTACAGCGGATTTGATGCAGCCAGACAGGCAGCACTGGATGCATTGAAAAAATAATGACAGGCAACAAGAGCCGCAGACATTTCGCCTGCGGCTCTTATTTTTCGTTCCTGTTGCAAATTATTTTCAGCCTTCTTCGATATGATTCAGACCCTGATTCAGGATCGTGATGATATGGTCATCTGCCAACGCATAAAAAATCGTCTTGCCATCTCTGCGGTTTTTCACCAGATCCATCTGCTTCAATACCCGCAGCTGATGAGAAATAGCAGACTGGGACATGCCCAGCAGCGTGGCAATATCATACACACACATCTCAGAGCACAACAGTACCGACAAAATTTTTAATCTCGTTGCATCTCCAAACACTTTGAAAAACTCTGCCAGATCCTGAAGTTCCTCTTCCGGCGGCATCTTCTCATCAATCTGTCTTATGGTCTCCGGATCAGCGGAGAGATAACTATTCTTCTCTTCCATCGTAATCTCCATTATCATTGCTGTATCAGCGGATGCCTGCCGCACCTGCTGTTATCTACGGTTGACTATATTTACTATACACTATTTCTGAGAATTCGACAAATGGAAATATTGCTGCATCCCCTCTGTCATGGTAATCGTCCCCGCATGGTCGATGAACAGTCCTTCCGCATCGTATTTTTCCAGGAGTTTCTGTCCTTCCTCCGATCCTAATACAAAGCAGGCAGTAGACAGAGCATCACTTAAAAATCCGTCCTTTGTCACGATGGTAACTCCCGCCACATCGCTGCGCGCCGGGGAGCCGGTCCGGGGATCCAGTATATGATGATATCTGACACCATCCACTTCCACGTACCGCTCATAATCTCCAGAAGTGGATACACAGTACCCGCCAGCCAGCGTCAGCACTCCTGCACTTTGCGAAGGCTCCAGCGGATCTGTCACCGCAATCTGCCAGGTGCCGCCCTCCGGCTTGTTTCCATAGGTTAAAATGCTGCCTCCCACAGAGATCACGGCTCCGCTTACCTCCGGATATTCCTCCAGGGTCTTCCGGATCTCATCCAGTGCCACCCCTTTTCCCACTGCTCCGAGGTCTATCTGCATTCCCGCCGGAATACTCACCACTGTACTGTTCGTCCGTTGTTCCAATATCATCTGCTTCCAGCCTGCCAAAGCGCATGCCTGTTCTATTTCCTCCCGCTCCGGAAGTTCATAGTCCTGCGGGTCATCTGCTGCCGCCCAGGTATCAATGTCCCACAGTCGGCTGAGCTTACCGATGCTCACATCGAAAGCCCCACCTGTCTGTTCCGAGATCTGCAAACACCGTTTCAGCCAGCCTGCCATCGCGGCGGAGACCTGTATCGGTCCCTTTCCGGCAGTTGCATTGATCTTCGCCACTTCCGCACTATCCAACCGCCAGGAAAGTTCCTGTTGTTCCAAGTCGTTTAGTTTTTGCAAAACAACGTCCGTTACCTTTTCATCTGTTTTTCCGTTCGTTGCAGTCGGGGAATTTCCGGTGACATAAACAGTCTGGGAGATCACAGTTCCCATGGCGGTATCTATGCTATTTTCGCATTCGGTCTGCTGTCCGCAGCCTCCGAGAAAAAGTGCCAGGATCATTGCAAAAAGCGTTGCCAGGCGCACCGCCCACGGCATTTTCAAATACTTCTTCATTTTTTACATTCCTTTTGCTATACTGTTCTCATCGAAAGGAGTTCCTTATTCCTATGAATGCTTCCATGAATGATCGAAAAAAAGCAGTTCTCCTTGCAGCAGTTCTGCTTGTAATAGCCATCCTTTGCGGAATCCGGATCTATGCGGTCTCCCACAGTTCCACCGGAAACGGTCAGGCGCTCTATGCTGATATTTATCAAAGCGGTGAATTACTTGAGACCATCCGTCTGGACACAGTGACTGACGAATATACTTTTGAAGTTCCGGGAGCGAACGGTGCCTCGAACACTGTCTGCGTCCGTCCGGGCAGCATCGCCATTATCTCTGCCAATTGTCCGGATCAGATCTGTGTGCATCAGGGATTTATCAGCACCTCACTGCTTCCCATCACCTGTCTGCCCAACCGGCTGGTGATCCGGGTCAGGGAAGAGGCTGTCTGTTTGGATGACACGACGCTCGTCCCGGACGGCGTGACCTATTGATAGAAGATCCTTTTGCCTGCACCGCGTTTATGAATTGCAAAAACACGGAGATGATACGGAGATGATTATGAAACCACCCTTAGCTACCAAAAAACTAACGACGCTTTCCCTGCTCTCTGCCATTGCGCTGGCGCTGTATGCCGTGGAAAGCGCTCTGCCCCCCATTGTTCCGATCCCCGGCATTAAGCTGGGGCTTGCCAATATAATAACACTTGTTGTTCTATGGAAATATTCCGCAAAAGATGCTTTTTTCGTGCTTCTGGTGCGGATTCTTTTAGCGACCCTGTTCTTCGGTCAGGTCATCAGTCTCCTGTACAGTCTCTCCGGCGGTCTCCTGTGCCTTCTGGCAATGGTATTTGTGCAACGGCTGTTGCATGGACATTATCTGTTCCTTGCAAGTATGACCGGAGCTGTTTTTCATAATCTTGGGCAGATCGGTGTTGCGTTTTTACTGACTTCTGTTCCCGCTGTGCTGGTCTATCTGCCGTTTTTACTGTTAAGCGGTCTGGTGACCGGTCTGTTCATCGGTCTCTGTGCCCGTTTTACGCTTCGTTTCCTTCCGTAAGATCCACAGGGAGCTCCGACAACATCTGTGTTACGGTCTTGTGCGTAATGGGATGACGGAAATTCGGTGCCAGCTCACTCAAAGGCTTCAGTACAAAATAACGATTCTCCATATCTATATGCGGAATCGCCAGATCATCGGAAGCATACACCAGATCATCATAGAAGATAATATCCAGATCCAGTGTCCGGGGGCCCCAGTGAAGCTTACGTTCTCTTCCTTCCATCTGCTCAATACGGTGCAGCTCCTGTAATAATTCTTCCGGTGCAAGCAACGTTCGGATCCCAAACATTCCATTTACAAAATTATCCTGCTCTACGACGCCATAAGGCAGTGTCTCCAACAGCTCCGACACCTTTTCCACTCTGATGTCTTTGTTCTTCTGAAGCTGTCCCAAAGCCTGCGCGATATGCTCTCTGCTGTCTCCCATATTGGAACCCACGGCAATATAGGCTTCATGCCATTCCCTGTGAATCGCCACAGATACACTGCCAAAAGGTAATGGGATTGGAGCCTCGGGCTTGCGGATCTCCAGATCCAGTCCCTGTACCAGCGGAAAATACTGTAATACTTCGTAAGCAGTCCGCTCCGCCACCGTTTCGATCAGTTGAAAAGTATGCTGCTGCATGAACTCCGTGATAAACTGACAGACCTCTCCGTAATTGGTGGAGAGATTTAAGTCATCCGCCAGTCCTGCCGGATGGGTATTCGTATATAACGTGGCATTCACATAAAAATGCTGTCCTTTTTCATTTTCTTCCGGATATACGCCGTGATGCGCGTATACTTCCAATTCTTCGATACGGATCTGGTCCTCATAAGTGCCTTTTTTCATTTGCCGACTCCGCCTTTCCCAACGCTTCTTCGCAAAATATCAGTTACTGCTGTTTAAAATGGCTTCACACATTTTAATGGTGCGGACATTTTCCTTCACATCATGCACACGGACGAACATGCATCCCTTCTGCACACCGAACATGGTGGTCACAAGCGTCCCCTCTACTCTCTCCGTCACCGGCAGATCCAGTGTCAGTCCGATCACGGATTTACGGCTGCATCCTAAAAGCAACGGATAACCGAACATATTCAGTTCTTCCAGACAGTTGATGATCTCCAGATTGTTCTCATAGGTCTTGCCGAAGCCCACCCCGGGGTCTAAGATGATCTTCTCATCCGCGATGCCTGCCGCTTCCGCCAAATGGATCGTGTCCGCCAGATCCGCTGCCACATCCTGCATGAAATCCCGATAATCCGCTTCCTTACGGTTATGCATCAGACAGCAGGGCAGACCGCTCTTCGCAATGACCTTTGCCATATGGTTATCATATTTCAAGCCCCAGATATCATTGATGAGATCCGCCCCCGCACGGATTCCCGCCTCTGCCACTCCGCTTTTGTAGGTGTCCAGGGAAATAGGAATGTCAAAATTTGCCTTCACCGCCTCGATCATGGGTACGACTCTGGCAATCTCCTCTTCATCGGATAACAGGGTATAACCCCACGGTCTGGTGGATTCTCCGCCGATATCCACAATATCCATCCCCTCAGCGATCATTTCTTCCACATGCTTCAATGCCCGGTCTCTGTCATTCCACTTTCCTCCGTCGGAAAAAGAATCCGGGGTCACATTCAGGATTCCCATTACATAAGTATGTCCCTTCGTCTGAAACTCTCTGTTGCCAATCTTCATTTGTCTTCTCCCCACGTTTCTTAATATTATTTATGATGTTCCCGACACCAATCAATACTTAATTGTCAGGTTCTTCTTGCCGTCTTTCCAGTTGCAATCCTTCTCCGCATCGCACGCAAAGCAGGCACGGCTTGCCTTATCCGCCCGGTACAGGATGCCATTTAGATTCTTCTCCTTCGCTGCCTCAGGATCCCTGTGTCTGGAGATCGCCGTTACAATAACACCCGTTTCTTCATCATTGAATCCACAAGTCTTCAGAATCTCCGGCGCGATCCGTGCACTGGCCTGCTCATGTGGAATGCCATTCTCGTACTGTTCATGTTTCCCACAATCGTGGAGCAGTGCCGCCGCATAGATCCATTCCCGGTCGATCTTAAGTCCTTCCTCCAGCGCTATGATCGTACCGATCCTGGCTACATCCAGAAAGTGCACCATACCATGACGGCAGAAGCGTCTGTCTGCTTCTGCCGCATTGTTTCGTCCTAAATGATATAAAAACAAATCATGATTTAATATTTTATCAATTCTATCCATCGGAGTCTCCATCATTTCATTCCGGTCGCTTAGCAGCTTTCTTACGCATCCGTAATCTCTACCGGTTCACCAGCTGTAAAAATCTGTCCTGCAATTCCTTATTCTCCGCAAAGACTCCCCTTGTCACCATGGTAACGGTCTGACTGCCGGGCTTTTGGATCCCGCGCATGGTCATGCACATATGCTCCGCTTCCAACATTACCATAACTCCCTGAGGCGCCAGATATTTCATGATATCATCGGCGATCTGTGCCGTCATGCGCTCCTGGATCTGTAATCTTCTGGCATATACCTCCACAGTCCTGGCAAGCTTACTCAGACCCACAACCTTGCCATCGGGGATATACGCAACATGAGCTTTGCCGTAAAAAGGCATCAGATGATGCTCACACATAGAATAGAAGGTAATATCCTTCTCCAGTACCATCTCGTTATTGTCTACGGAGAAGACCTTCGACAGATGTTCTCCCGCATCCTGATCCATACCACCGCAGATTTCTTCATACATCCTGCCGATCCGCTCCGGTGTCTCCTTCAGTCCCTCTCTATCGGTATCCTCCCCGATTCCTTCCAGTAAAAGCTTTATTGCTTCCTGTACTTTCTTCTGATCTACCATTTTCACCGCTTCGCTTTCCGTTTATTCCCTGCTGTCTGTCTCTTCTCCATGAGCTTCAGGATTCTTCCCAGATAAGAGAGAGAACCGAAGCACAATATCACATCATCCCGTCCTGCCAGCAGGTGACTAAGCTCCACTGCCTCTTCCAGGCTGTCCACCGCCGTCACATTAGGGTGTACCTTTGCCACCTCTGTTGCCAGATCATAGGCATGCATGGCTCTGGGATTGTCCGGAGGTGTCACCGTGAGAATCTGATCCGCATACTTCTCTGTCAGTACGATCACGCGGTCCACTTCCTTATCCTTTAACATTCCCATTATATAGATAATTCTTTTATTTGTAAAATAGAATTCTATGGAATCCGCAAGTTTTGCGGCTGCATCCTCGTTATGTGCACCGTCTACTATAAATAACGGGTGTTCTTCCAGTATTTGCAGCCGTCCGTTCCAGACAGTCTCCCTCAGGCCTTTCCGAATGGCAGTCTCTTTGATCTCGTAACCGCATTTTTTCAAAGCCTGCACCGCTTCCAGCGCCAGCACAGCATTTGCCACCTGGAATTTCCCCGCAAGGGTGATCTCCAGCTTTTTATAATTTCCATAATCGAAGGTCTGCTTTTTCAGTCCGTATTTCACATGTTTTGCATTTGCCGCATCTGCGATGGTCAGTATACAGCCAAGCTCTGCCGCCGTCTGCTCCACAACCTTTTGTGCCGCTTCCTTTTGCCGCATGGAGACCACCTGACATCCCGGCTTACAGATTCCGGTCTTGTGTGCTGCAATCTCCTCCAGACTGTTACCTAAGAATTTCATATGATCCATACCGATGGAAGCCAGTACCGCCACCTGCGTGGTCGTGATCAGATTTGTAGCATCCTCCCTGCCGCCCATACCGGTCTCCAGTACGACGATATCACACTGTTTTTCCCGGAAATACCAAAAAGCCAACGCCGTCTCAATCTCAAAAGGCGTCGGATGATGGAAGCCGTCACTTACCATAGCATCACAATGCTTTTTTATGATCTCCAGTCCTTCACACAGATCCTTATGCGTGATCTTCTGCTTTCCGATCTGGATTTTTTCACAATATTCAATAATAACAGGTGATATATATTTTCCCACACGGTATCCGGCAGCCTGTAAGATGCTGGAAATATAGGCAAGTGTGGATCCTTTTCCGTTGGTTCCCGCAATATGCACAAATTTTAATTCATCCTGCGGATTTCCCAGTCTCCTGCACAGTTCCCGGATGCTGTCCAGCCCCGGAACGATGCCGTAAGTTCCCACTTTTTCCATATATTCCATTGCTTCCTGATAGTTCATAGCAATCTCTCCCGTATCATACGTTGAAAATTTCATATACTATGTCCATGAAAATGACAAAATCCATCGCAAACTCTTTTAAAACCTTCGGCAGGAGCTTTCTCCTGTGCGGACTGTGTGGCTGGTGCATGGAGATCCTGTTCACAGCGCTACACTCCCTTCGGCGCAGGGACCTGCGTCTTACCGGTAATACTTCCCTGTGGATGTTCCCTATCTACGGCTCCGCCTGCCTTCTTGCACCCTTCAAACGGCTATTTGCACACCTGCACATCAGTCGTCCCAGACGCGGGCTGTTCTATATGGCAATGATCTTCACCGTGGAGTATCTCAGCGGGCGCCTATTGTGGAAGCATGGTCTCTGCCCCTGGGATTACGGCAAAAGCCGTTTCCACATCCACCGGATCATCCGGCTGGACTATGCTCCCTGGTGGTTCCTGGCAGGACTGTTTTTTGAAAAGATCCTGCCCTGAGACGTTTTACAGCATTACTGCATTGCTTCTGCCAGCATCCGTTCCTCATGAACCTTTTTTTCCCGCACCATCTTCTTCATGAGGAAATGATAAGCGATCCAGAGGAAAATACCTGCGGTCAGCCAGGCTGAGGCATTGGCAAAGCACACACCCACATAACTCATCAGATGCGCTGCCGCAAAAGCCACGATACCACGGCTCAACAGTTCCACCACACCGCCCATCATGGGCATGAAGCCAAAGCCACAGCCCTGCAGCGCATTTCGGAAGATAAATATCATTCCCAGCGGAATGAAGAACATGCCACAGATCGTAATATACGTTCTGGCATAGCCGCATACCATCTCAATCTGTTCGGAGATGAACAGCGGTACAATATAAGGAAGCGCTATATATACCAGTCCGTAGACAAGCACCGCATAGACACCGGACATGATATTGGCAGCTTTCACGCCCTTACGGATCCGGTCCAGATCATTGATGCCGCGGTTCTGCGCACAGTAAGTTGCCATAGTCACACCCATTGCAGCAAAGGGCTGTGTCACCAGCTGTTCCACCTTGCAGGACACCGAATAAGATGCCACCACGGTAGAACCCAGCAGATTCAGTGCTGCCTGTACCAGAATAGTACCGATAGCTGTAATGGAAAACTGCAGTGCCATGGGAATTCCCACGGTCAGCTGATTTTTCACACACTGACTTTCCAGTCTGCAATGCTCCGGACGGATATGCAGTGTAGGTACGCTCTTAATAATATAAATCAGACACAGTACACCGGATAATCCCTGAGAAATGATAGTCGCATAAGCTGCACCGCCCACTCCCATATGACCGTAAACGATCAGTACATAGTCCAGGACAATATTCGCCACCGAAGCGATCACCAGCAATACTAACGGCACCACACTGTTGCCGATGGCACGCAGGATACTGGACAACAGGTTATACAATACATTGCAGGCAATTCCCGCACAGATGATCATAATGTATTCCTTCGTCATATCGAAAATATCTTCCGGAGTATTCATCACCCGAAGCAGACTGTCCATGCTGGTCATACTGACTGCCGTCATCACGATTGTCACGATCACCGACAGGATGGCTGCGCTTCCGATACTTTTGCGCATACCCTCCCGGTCCCCGGCTCCGAAGCGTTGTGCCGTCAGCACAGTAAATCCGGTGGTCAGTCCCTGGGTAAATCCCAGGATCAGGAAGCTTACCGACCCGGTGGCTCCTACTGCCGCCAATGCATCTACACCTACGAACCGACCCACGATAATGGTATCCACCATGCTGTATAACTGCTGGAAAATATTACCTATGATAATAGGAATGATAAATTTTGTAATCAGCTTAGAAGGGCTGCCCTTCGTCATATCAAGTTCCATAAATCTCTTCTCCCGAAAAAACAGGGCCCCGGAAGGCCCCGTCTCATATACATACACATTAATACTTGCTTCTTCTATTACTGTACGTCGTCAATATCCCCGGCCTCTCCGGAACCGATATCCAGCATGTTCACAGTTCTGCGCTTCAATCTGGCTTCTTCCGACTCCTTCAAAATAAACTCCTTGATCGCTTTGGAATTGCGGATATGCTCGATCAACAGTTTGGGATGAGTGGTATCACCGGTATAACAGACAATGGTGCCAAGTCCTACCATTCTCTCCCAGATACTTGCCGTATGCTCCACATCCTGTACCTTGTACATATAGCAGTCATTCTCTACCTTGGTGAACACACCTGTATCCACAGTGATCATATCCTCTTTGATCATATACCTGGTAAAAGTAAAAGGTAATCCTAAAAATAACCAGCGCTTCTTTTCCACAAATTCTACAGACATAATGCCCTCCTTTTATTGCCTGGTCCGGTATTCCACAGCCGCTGTAACGTACAGTAGAACCGTCTTTTACACAACCGGATTCATCGATATAGTTCTCTTTGCCTCATTATATGATATCCTATCCGGGAATGCAAAACCTTTCTATCATATCCACACAAATTTTCTATATTTTTCACTTTTTCCTGCTTGATTCTCCTACGGAGAAATGGTATTATGTTACAAATGTAAAAATACAGGAGGATAAACAATGACCGCAAAAGAATGTATCACAGGCCGCAGAAGTATCCGTCAGTATACGGATCAGCCGGTATCTCATGAGCTTCTGGCTCAGATCGTAGAGACAGCTTCTTATGCTCCCAGCTGGAAGCATACGCAAATCGTTCGTTATATCGCTGTGGAAGGCGAAAAGAAAGCGAAACTAGCAGCATGTACTTCCTCCTTCCCGGGTAATGGCAAGATCATGGAGAACGCTCCCATGGTCGTTGCAGTAACCGTGATCAAGGGCAGAAGCGGTTTCGAGAGAGACGGCTCCTTCACTACCGCCAGAGGCGATGCATGGCAGATGTTCGATGCCGGTGTTGCCAGCGAAGCATTTTGCCTGGCTGCTTACGAGCAGGGCCTTGGCACCGTGATCATGGGTATTTTCGATCAGCAGGAAGCTGCTGATCTCCTTGAGATTCCTGAAAATCAGGACCTGATCGCACTGATCCCCATCGGTTATCCCGCAGAAGCACCCGTTGCTCCCAAGCGGAAACCCGTAACGGATCTGTTATCTTATCAACAGTAATTTTAAAGTCGAAGAGTTTTTCCTCTTCGACTTTTTTCTGGTCAGGGTATGAGCTGTCCGCTTTGTGCGGACCCGGTTTCTACCCGCATCATAAGAAAAGCGCTGTATTCTTATGATGTCGCATACACAAGTGAACACGGATTCTCCTATTCCGTACGGTCACTGTGTCGAAAATAGCAGCGCAGAAATGAGGAAATGAAAAAATGAGACACTTGATGAACCCACTTGACTTCTCTGTTGAGGAACTGGACAAGCTGTTCGCTTTGGCAGACGACATTGAGAAGGATCCCGCCAAATACGCCCACAAATGCGACGGCAAGATCCTCGCCACCTGCTTCTATGAGCCCAGTACCCGTACACGCTTAAGCTTTGAAACCGCCATGACCCGTTTAGGCGGCAGAGTCATCGGCTTCTCCGATGCGGCTTCCTCTTCTGCTTCTAAAGGAGAAAGTGTATCCGATACCATCCGCATCATCTCCTGCTATGCGGACATCTGCGCTATGCGCCATCCCAAGGAAGGCGCTCCCATGGTAGCCGCAGAGAAATCCCTGATCCCCGTGATCAATGCCGGTGACGGTGGACATCAGCATCCCACCCAAACCCTGGCCGACCTGCAGACCATCCGCAGCCTTCACGGCGATCTGAATAATTTTACCATTGGTCTGTGCGGTGACCTGAAATTCGGCCGTACCGTACACTCCCTGATCAACGCACTGGTGCGCTACGAAGGCATCAAATTCATCTTCATCTCTCCCGAAGAGCTGAAGATCCCCGACTATGTCACCGACATGCTCCGCGAGAAAGGCATTCCTTTCCAGGAAGTTATCCGTCTCGAAGATGTGATGCCTAAGCTGGATCTCTTATACATGACCCGTGTGCAGAAGGAACGTTTCTTCAACGAAGAGGATTACGTCCGCCTGAAAGATTTCTATGTACTGACCCCTGAAAAAATGGAACTGGCGAAGCCCGATATGCTGGTGCTGCATCCCCTTCCCAGAATCAATGAGATCTCCGTGGAGATCGATGACGATCCCAGAGCCGCCTATTTCAAACAGGCACAGTTCGCTGTCTATGTCCGTATGGCTCTGATCCTGACTTTGCTGGGTCTGGCATAATTTTCCGGTATCTGACCGCAAAATTATCTTATGAATTCGTATATTAAAGTTAACATACGCAGCACTCTGTGCCTGCAGAATGGAGATTACTATGTTAAATGTAGGAAAAATCGAAGAGGGCTTCGTCCTCGATCATATCAAAGCCGGAAAAAGTCTCTCAATCTATGAGCACCTTCAGCTGGATAAGTTAGACTGCACCGTTGCTATCATCAAAAACGCCCGCAGCGGAAAAATGGGCAAAAAAGACATTCTGAAAGTAGAATGTGACATCGATATGCTGGATCTGGATGTACTGGCATTCATCGACCACAACATCACCGTCAATGTCATCAAAAATGGTGAGATCGTAGAGAAGAAGGTACTGGTACTTCCCAAACAGATCAAAAACGTCATCAAATGCCGCAACCCCAGATGCATCACTTCCATCGAGCAGGGACTGCCCCACGTATTCGTCCTCTCCGATGAGAAAAAAGAGATCTACCGCTGCAAATACTGCGAAGAGAAATACAGCGAAAGCTAAGAACCTTATACAACAAATGCCCTATCAGCAGCCGCTGGTGGGGCATATTTACAATACTTATTCCGCATCATCCTCTGTTTTCTTTTCACTATCTTCCTGCTTCTGCATATACATTATTTCTAACCTTACCTGAATTGGCAGTAATAGCAGAAAACCAATTAATCCATATAAAATTCCATTTAATGCAATTGAAATGGAAATACTTAATCCTGTAAAAAGAAGTGTTCCTTCCCCCATAGGTTGAATTGCCATAAAGCTGATACAGCTTTCGAGGAATCCCATTCCCAAAAATGTGATTTTCGCAAGCTTTATCGCTGATTTTGCCTGAAACAATTGTTTTATTGATACTGATTTCTTTTTTCCAAAAATAATTCGAGAGGAATCAAAAAAGGGTAGTCCCAAATTTGTCCCCAGTAAAAATAAAGCAGTAACTAAAAACATACTCAATAATGTTGGCATATCCACAAAAAGCATATTCATACCGATTCCCATATTGGTAATAACAGAATATAAAACAACGAATAAAAAAATTATCACAGTTATCCCAAAAGCCAATAATGAACTTCGGCTTTTCTTTTTGCTATTTTCTGTTTCCTGTAAAAGATTCATCATATTGACTTCAGCTTTTTCAGTGTAACCGTTTTCCAACAAATGTTCACCTGACAGGAACTCATTAATACTAATTTGCAGAATGTGGCATAACGGAACAATCAATGCCAGCTCCGGCATTCCTTTGCCACATTCCCATTTGGATATTGTTTTGTTACTGACACCAATCGCATCCGCCAATTGTTGTTGCGTCATCCCCTGCTCTTTTCTTAATGTAGAAATGAATACCCCAATCTTTTCCTGATCCATTGCTGTTCCTCCCGTAAAACTATAAAAATACGATTTTCATGACTGTATTTTACAATTTTATCGCTATGAGGACAACTTTTCCTTCGTAGACCCCAGTCTATCTATCGTAGATTTTCATTGTATATAACTTCTTTCTGCGTATTTCAACAATCTTATCTACACATTATCTGCGACATAAAATGTGGGAGCCGGCATATTTTCCCACTCTGTTAACGTAATATTTCCTTTTGCAATTTCCGCTGCTTCCAATAATCCTTGCATGGTTTCATCAAAAAAGTTACTCATAATTTTTCCTCCATAGTCTATTGCGTTCCTCTTTATTTTACTTAGTCTCATTCAGTATCAAATCTCGTTCAATTCCCTTTCCATTCATCATCAATCATGATTCCACTGACAAAGTACTTTTCTAAAATCCATCATTTACATTTCCATAACGCCATAGGATGATTCTGCAATCGCTCAATAATCTCTGTATTCTCAAAGAGTAACTCCGGTTTATATTCCTTTGCCATAAACCTTTCCATATAATCCATTTCTGCTTCTGTCGGTTTCATAAGCGATGCTATGTACTCCTTCGCCTGTTGTTTCTTCCCTTCAAGATTGAACTTATCTCTCACAGCCAAAACGGGGAACAAATCAGATTTTATTTTTGAGAAGGCAATGCTATCTATAGCAGATGTATCAAAATTTTTGTTAACTTTATTTGCTGAAATCGTCGCGTAGAAAATGATGCATTTCCTAAACATATTCTCCGCATCCGAAAATAATTTCATATCAGCCATATTGCAAAAGTCATACAAATCCCTTGCAGCAGCTCTGCTTATCAGAGCATTGGTTTTTGCCGCAAAATTCTCCATAGCTGCAACCGTTCTGACCTTTATCGGCTCTCCGAGAAAGCGTCCGTCACAACTAATCTGTCTTCTGAGGAAAACACGTGCGTTCTCAAAGAATAATTAATCTCAATTTTGATCATATCCCTGTTGCCGGCGGCATTCACGTAGTTATAATGGAATGCGTCCAGACTGTGGCTAAATCTTGAAGCTTCGGAAAGAGAATATCCTTGCTCTGACATATATTTCTTCAGAATTTCAGTCAATCGCTCTCTTTCGTCTATTGTCTCTTCTCTGGTCAGATTCGGAACAAAATCCAGATCTATATCAACAGACAATCTTGGAAGATTAAAAACTGTTAGATTTATTGCCGTTCCCCCTTTGAGCATCAGGTGTTCGTACATATATTCGTGCGTATTCAGAAATTCAAGAATTGTTCTCAAGCGAAGAACCTTCTCAAAAGTATCGCGGTTAAATCCATATTCATGGGCTTTTACATCAAGCTCCCTTCTGTTATATTGTGGCATTTTCTATCTCTCCGTTCTTCATTTGTTTAATATTTTTTGGGTATACCAGTTTCCATTCACCTGAATATCCGGGTTCACTTATACCGTTTGTCAGATATCTCTTTGAATTTCCACTCCTGTCTTTACATATCTTTATAAAAGCATCACTTACGCCCAGCTCCTTCTGGTATTCGCTAAGAATAAAACCTGTCTTCTGATATAAAAAGGCACTGTCATATCCAGCCAGATAAGTTAACATTTTAGTCTCATCAATACTGTTCACAGATACTACACATGAAATTACCTCTTCCAGTCCGGCGATGAGATTAAGATCCTTTATAGAATCTGCTATCGTTCGCTCCTTATCTGTAACTCTCACGCCACCACTAAACTCCGGACAAACGATACCTTCTTTTATCGGCCCTTTGATATAACGATATGTGTATCCATCAAATTCAAAATCATGAAAACGTGTCTCAGAGCCAACATAAACCTCATAGAAGACCTGATCGACAATTCCATAATACTCAAAGGCAGTATGGTGGGATACATAAGAAGATGGTGTGATAGCACTGGCAATCTGAAATTTGTTCGCTACCGGTCCTCCATTTTCCCCGCTGACACACGTGTATAATTTGTTTCGAATTTTTAATACCATATTCTCTTTCAAAAGTTTTTCCAATGCCGCTCGTGCTGTCCGTTCACTTGAATATAGGGCATTTACTTCTTTCATGGAAAACACCGGGTATTGTAGCAATTCATAATACAGATTCATATTCTCACTCCATATAGTTAATATTTTGTCTGATTTTACTATTTTTCATGTCATCTTTATACACATTATTAACATATCAATATGGAGTATCTTTGTCAAGTTTAATATTTGTATCTTTTTACTTTATTTCAGAGTAGTATCGTACTTACTCTAAACTAATAGTATTATTAACGTCAGACTCACACCAGTCGGTATGTCTCACAATAAAAATCATACCCTTTTGTTTCCCCTGTTTTATCCTTTTTCCACCGTTTTTTGACAATCTACACCTCCCATCCAAGGCACTTATAATGCGGAAAAATATTTCTGTCGGTAATTGCGCAGGATCTCTACAAAATTGACAACCGATATCAGCCTACGCTGACAATAGATTTTTATAAGAAATGTTTATGGAAGAAGTATATCCTATATCTTCTGTTTTGGCAAGAAAAAACTCACCTGCATGTTACCACACAGGTGAGTCCTTTTTATCCATATTAACTATTCATCACCCCATTCGCAAAATCGCATCTACGATGCTTTCCTGAATAACATGCTTACATGTTATTTGCTCATGGTGGTTACTTCGCCATATTAATATCACCAAATATTCTTATGAATGCAAGCATTCAACGAATATTAGGTAATATTATCTGGCTCTGAATAGTTACATTATCTCTGTACGCGTCCGGAAGCGTCACCGCCAGCCAGGGTCTCAACTTCTTTTCTGGATACCAGGTTGAAGTCGCCGGGGATGGTGTGCTTCAGAGCAGATGCAGCTACGCCATACTCAAGAGCATCCTTGAAGTTCTTGCCATCCAGCATACCGCAGATCACGCCGCCTGCGAAGGAATCGCCGCCGCCTACACGGTCAACGATGGGATGGATGCTGTACTCTTTGGAGTGATAGAACTCCTTGGTATCTCTGGAGTAGATGCAAGCAGACCAACCGTTATCGGAAGCGGAATGGCTTACACGCAGAGAGGATACGCAGTACTCGAAGTTGAACTTGTCAACCATCTGCTCGAAGATGGACTTGTAACCGGCTAACTCCAGCTCACCGCTGGTAACATCGGTATCACCGGGCTTGAAGCCAAGTACCAGCTCAGCATCTTCTTCGTTACCGATACATACATCAACATACTTCATCAGGTTGGTCATAACCTTCTGAGCCTTCTCGGAGCTCCACAGCTTCTTACGGAAGTTCAGGTCTACGGATACCTTTACACCGTGCTTCTTAGCAGCGATCAGAGCCTTCTCGGTCAGCTCTGCTGCAGCGTCGGATACAGCGGGGGTAATACCGGTGAAGTGGAACCAGTCAGCGCCTTCGAAGATCTCATCGAAGTTGAAATCAGCCTCGGTTGCGGTGGAGATAGAGGAATGTGCTCTATCGTATACAACCTTGGAAGGTCTCATGGAAGAACCGCTCTCCAGGTAGTAGATACCCAGTCTCTCACCGCATCTTGCGATGTGCTTGGTCTCTACGTTGTACTTTCTCAGAGCTGCTACTGCGCACTCACCGATCTCGTTGTCAGGAACTGCGGTAACGAACTCAGCGTCATGACCGTAGTTAGCCAGAGATACTGCTACGTTAGCTTCACCGCCGCCGTAGTTTACATCGAACTCGTCTGCCTGGATAAATTTCTCGTTGTTGGGGGTGGACAGTCTCAGCATGATCTCACCCATGGTAATTACTTTTGCCATTTTGGTATATTCCTTTCTCAAATTAAAATTATCTATAATCTCCGGTTGTTCCGATTGCATATTCCGTCACGGACCCGCTCTCGCTTCGGCCCTCCCGTAGCGGTACATAAGATGCTAAAATACAGCATCTAAGTACCGACGGTCGGTTAGAGTCCGTGTCGAAACACGCAACCGTCCAACCTGATAGTTCTAAATCATATTCATTCCACCGTGTAATCGCTATATTACAGCGGAAGCGCGTCTGCAACTGAAATATGCAGTTGCTGCAACCGTACGGCTTAAAATTTGCTTATGATTTATTTCTGTACCAGATGAACTGCAAATCCGCCGATCTCTTCCTTCAGGTAGATAGCCTTCAGGTTGCCCTTGGCATCTCTCTTAGCAGACTCTTCGTTGAACTCAACACCCAGAACAGTGCTCAGGTAGTTGACAGCTCTCTCGATGTAGTTGGTCTTAACAGCGATGTGGCCGTTCTTGCCCAGGTAAGGAGTCTTCATAACTTCCAAAGCAGAGCCTGCGAATACGGAGCTGTTGCCAACCTTAGCGGGCATACCGAAGATGAATGCGAAACGGTTCGCAGCCTTAACAGCCTCTTCCTCGTTCTCTGCATTGACACCAACGTGAGCCAGTTCGAAGCCCAGCATGGTCTGTACTGCTTCTCTGGTCAGCTGCTCGATCTTGTCCCACTCACCGGCATTGATCAGGTCACCGGGAACCATCCAGGAACCACCGCAAGCGATGATCTTGGGAAAGTCAAGGTAAGAAGTCAGGTTCTTAGCGTTTACGCCACCGGTAGGCATGAACTTCATGTTTACATAAGGAGCTGCCATAGCCTTGATCTTAGCCAGACCGCCGGACTGCTCAGCAGGGAAGAACTTAACTACATCCAGGCCAAGCTCGATAGCCTGCTCGATGTCGCTGGGGCTGGAAGTACCAGGAGTGATAGGAATATTCTTCTCTACACAATACTTAACGGTTCTGGGATTTAAGCCGGGGCTTACGATGAACTTAGCGCCTGCTGCTACTGCTGCGTCAACCTGCTCTGCGTTCAGAACGGTACCTGCACCAACACACATGCTGGGGAAGTTGTCGGTCATGATCTTGATAGCTTCTGCTGCTGCGCTGGTACGGAAGGTAACCTCTGCACAGGGAAGTCCACCTGCGCAAAGTGCCTTTGCCAGAGGAAGTGCATCTGCTGCGTTGTCAATTTTTACAACCGGTACGATACCGATTTTGCTGATTTGCTCTAATACTGCGTTCATAAATAACACCTTTCTGTCTTATAGACTAATAGTTATGTGAAAAATCTTCGCAGGAGATCCTGCCGAAAATATTTCTGCAAAATGAAACCAATACTTTTATGCCAGTACTTCCTTCACTGCCTCAGCGATCTTGTCGCACTTGCAGTTTGCGAAGAAATACTCCTTAAACTTGTCACCGGATAAAGCACCCTTTACCAGTTCACGATCCAGATTCTTCAGGATAGTAACCATATCGGTATGAGTTACTTCCTTTACCTGATCCAGGATCTTCTTGTTGCGCTGCTCGGGAACAACTCTCTCAGGGGGATATCCACCGCCGCCGGGAGCACAGAACAGTTTTTCAAAGGTATACTGTAAATTCAGCTCACCGCCCCAGCCGAAGTTCTCAGCAAAAGGAAGTGCTACACAGTTACCGTCGTTTACCTGTGAGAACAGGTAAGCATCCAGAGGGGATTCAATATGTCCGCACAGAACCTTAGGGAAGGAATTGCATGCAAGCATGGCACCTTCGCCGGTTCCGCATCCGGTGATCACGAAATCCGCTGCACCGGAGTTCAAAAGAACTGCTGCCAGAATACCGTTCTGTACATAGGTCAGGGAATTGGGATCCTCTGCGCCGCACATACCGTAGTTGAATACTTCATGACCCATGGGCTCTACTACTTTTTTAAGAGTAGCACAGATCATTTCATTCTTGGCAGCCTGACTGTTTTCATTGATCAAAGCTATCTTCATGAGATACTCCTTTTCTAATCTAAACGCCACAACAGTCAGCCGCCGAAATTCTTCTGCGACTGACCTGGTGTGAATTGTTTATTCTGTTTTTGATATCCTGCGTAAATGCACAAGCTCCATAGCTACTCACTCGTAAATTCGTGCTTCGCACTCTGCATCCGGCTCGTAAACTCACCGGATATTTACTCGTGAGCTGTGCAAGGAAAACAAATGTCCGCTACGCGGCCGCTTGTTTTCCTTTTGCACAAGCTCTACTGGGGCTGTTTGCCGATGTAAGCAAGGATACCGCCATCTACATAGAGGATGTGTCCATTGACTGCATTGGATGCCTCAGAAGCAAGGAATACAGCGGGACCGGTCAGCTCTTCGGGCTTTAACCATCTGTTAGCAGGGGTCTTAGCGCAGATGAACTGGTCGAAAGGATGTCTGCTGCCATCGGGCTGGATCTCACGAAGAGGAGCCGTCTGAGGAGTCTCGATGTAACCGGGTCCAAGGCCGTTACACTGAATGTTGTACTGGCCGTACTCGGAGCAGATGTTCTTGGTCAGCATCTTTAAGCCGCCCTTAGCTGCTGCATATGCAGATACAGTCTCACGACCCAGCTCGGACATCATGGAACAGATGTTGATGATCTTACCATGACCCTTCTTGATCATTGCAGGGATAACTGCTTTCGATACGATGAAAGGTGCATTCAGGTCTACGTCGATCACCTGACGGAACTGATCTGCGGTCATCTCGGTCATAGGAATTCTCTTGATGATGCCTGCGTTGTTAACCAGGATATCGATGGTGCCTACTTCCTTCTCGATCTGAGCTACCATAGCATTAACTGCTTCTTCGTTGGTAACGTCACATACATAGCCGTGAGCCTTGATGCCTTTCTCAGCGTATGCAGCGATTCCCTTGTCTACCAGCTCCTGCTTGATATCGTTGAAGCAGATGGTAGCGCCGCACTCAGCATATGCGGAAGCGATAGCGAAGCCAATACCGTAAGACGCGCCGGTAACCAGTGCAACCTTACCTTCCAGTGAGAAATTAGTGAATTCAGACATTGTTTTTTCTCCTTTTCTTTATAAAAACTGTTATTTTAGTTACATTTCCACAAGGATCTTATTTCAGATCTCTGTTGTCGACACCGTCCATGTCATCAAAGTCCTGATTCTCGCCGACCATACCCCAGATAAAGGTGTATGCTCTGGAACCGCATCCGGAATGGATGGACCAGCTGGGGGAGATGACTGCCTCTTCGTTACGCATTACGATGTGGCGGGTCTCATCGGGTTCTCCCATAAAGTGCATTACAAATGCATCCTCGGGAATATCAAAATACAGATATACTTCCATACGTCTGTCATGTGTATGACAGGGCATAGTATTCCATACACTGCCGGGCTCTAACTTCGTCATACCCATCTCCAGCTGACAGCTCTCTACCTGTCCTGGAAGGATATATTTGCAGATAACTCTGTGGTTGGCATCCTCCAGAGTACCCAGCTCTACTTTATTCTCATCCTTTACAATGACTACACCCTCTCCCGGAGTACCCTCCGGCTTGATCAGCACGGTCGGATAAGTCTTATGTGCGGGAGCGGAATTCAGATAAAATTTAGCGGGCTGCTTCTCATCCTCACTTGCGAAAATAATCTCCTTGGAGCCCATTCCTATGTACATAGCTTCCTTGTAGCCCACCTTGTACACTTTGCCATCAACGGTAATCATACCTGCTCCACCGATATTGATCACACCCAGTTCTCTTCTCTGGCAGAAATATTCTGCACGGAGTTCATCTCCGGCGGTCAGAGTGATAGGGCTTACAGGAACTGCTGCTCCTGTAATGATTCTGTCGATGTGGCTGTACACCAGCTTGATCTCGCCGGGTACAAACAGATTCTGGATCAGAAACTCTTCTCTCAGACGCTCTGTGGTGTAATGCTTCACATCTCTTGGTGATACTGCTGTTCTAAGTTCCACCTTACGCCTCTCTTTCCTCAACTGGCGGCCTGCGTGCCGCTATTGAATGTTACCTTTTTATGAAAGCACTTACATTATAACATATCATTGTAACTATTTCCAACACCTTTTTACACATTTTTATAAAATTTATAAAAAGGCGGAAGGGCTGTAAATGCTTTTCTCTTTTGTATGACTTAAGTATACTCGAAAAAATTCTCAATGTCTTTTCATTTTTTAGTCTAAACATTGCAAATTTTGAACTTTTGATGTTTAATAGAAATATCGAGAGAAAGGAACACATGAAAATGGAAGAACTTACTTCTTGTAAAACAGCCATAGAAAATTGTAAAGTCTCAGGGACCTTTGCCATTGCCCACTTATATAAAGAAGAAAAAGCCATGGACATGCACATCCATGACTGCTATGAGATCTATTATTCCATCTGCGGCGGCAAACAGTTCCTGATCGACAATTGTTTCTATACGATTGCCCCGGGGGATCTCTTTATCATCAATCAGTATGAAAGTCACAAGCTGACCCAGATCGACAATTCCGTCCATGAGCGGATCGTCCTGTCGGTAGCGCCGGACTTCATGAAACAGATTTCCACAGAGCAGACAGATCTAAGCTTCTGTTTCACCCACCGCAGTACCCCTTTTTCCCATAAGCTGTCATTAAATAAGGAACAACAGAAGCGATTTCTCTATTATATCAACAAAATCACCTCTGCGGAGGGCTTCGCCCATGACATTACGGAATATGCCGCTTTCATGGAACTGATGGTCATGCTCAACACTCTGTTCGTCAGGAACACGGAACAGACCTCCACCGGAGAAAACACCGCAGATGCCGCGGAGTACAAGGACAGCTCCTACCGCTACAACCATCAAGTGGACGATATTTTAACCTTCATCAACCAGAATATCTCCCAGCCCATTACCATAGAACAGTTAGCCGGACAGTTTTACTTAAGTGAATCCTATATCTGCAGGATCTTCAAATCCGCCACCGGCACCACGATCAACAAATACATCACCGCCCGCCGCATCAGTATCGCCAAAGCCGTATTGAACGAAAACGGTAATGTCATGGAAGCCTTCGAACGCAGTGGTTTCACAGACTACAGCAATTTTTTCAAAGCTTTCACCAAAGCCGTGGGCATCTCCCCGAAAAAATACGCAAGCCTGAGTGTCAGTTAAACTGCTGACTCTCAGGCTCTTTTTTACAACTCTTAATCATTCGGTCTCTGATAAAATCTTCCCGCCAGGTTCTCCGTACGGATCATATTGACGAAGGCCTGGGGATCGGTCTTACGCACCGTATTCACAACCTTATTCACTTCATCGCGTCCTACCACGGAGTACAGCACATCACATTCCTGTTTGGAATAACAGCCCTCTCCCTTGATCAGTGTGGCATCATGGTGCGTGATCTCCGCAATGGCTTCGTAGACATCCTCCGGTCGTTTGGTCACGATGATCAGTGTCTGCTTCTGATACCGCTTGTACAATATATGCAGTACCTGGGTGGAGGTGTACTGGAAAATAATGGAATACAGCGCCTTGTCCCATCCGAACAGTGCTCCGGCGATCCCAAGGATCACCACATTTCCGGCGAAAATATAATTCCAGGAGTCAATGCCGTATTTCTCCGACAGGAAAATTGCGATAAAATCCGTACCTCCGCTGGTGGCATTGGCAAACAGGCACAGACTGATGGCAAGTGCATTGATCAATCCTCCGAAGATAGAGATCAGCAGAATATCCTGCGTCATGGGAAATGACGGCACAATATCTGTCAGGATACCACTCACCACGATCATCAGACAGGAATAACCGGTAAATTTTTTCCCGATAAATTTGAAACTGATGATAGCCGGAATCGCATTCAGGATAAAATTGATCACCGAGAAGGGCGGCTCCCAGTGCCACAGCAGTGCACTGATCTCCTGTATCAGACGAGTCAGACCGTTGAATCCACCGGGAATCAGTCCTCCGGTGCGGACAAAGCTTTTTAAATTCACGGCCATAATAAGGGATCCCGCCAGGATCAGGCAGGTACGCCGCAAGGTATCACAAATACTCTTCTTCATCATAATTCGCTCCTTCTTACATCCTTCCTGCCTCTTCCTTCACAGAACCTTCCTCTGTGTGCGTTTTCTCCGCATTCTCGTTTTCCATTGTTTCGTCTGCTGCCTTTTGCGAAGGCTCATTCTCCGCACAGTCTTTCCTTTTCCTGTCACACCTCTGGTACAGCACGTATCCCAACAGGATCAGTACACTTCCCGCGCTTACTAAAATACCGATATTCCGTCCTTCCGGTACATAGTGCATCTGTATCGTATGCTCTCCCGCTTCCAGATCAAATGCCATGAGGGCATCGCCGAACTGCTCAGGCTCTGCATTTTCTCCGTCAATCTGCACCGTCCAGCCCTCCTCATAAGGCACGGACAGGATCAGTCTGCCGGCTTCTTCCAGACTTAAGGTTCCTGAAATATGAGTGCTATCCATCTCTACATTTTCCAGATGTTCTTTTGACAATATCTCCACTGCCTGTGCCAGCACTTCTTCATTCAGTACATAGGCTTCCGCCGATACCTTCTGCGTCTCATCCGTATCATCCCCGTTGGTCAGCGTCACGCGCTCTCCCTCCAACAGATATCCCAGATACAGAATGGATCCGTCCTTCAGATCACTGTAATCCTGCGTCTCCAGCGTTCCCCCAAGCACCTGCACCTTTTTCGTCCCTGTGGCATTGATCCTCGCGTAATAGTAGCCTGCCCGGTCCGCCGTAATACATACATTATCTCCGCTAGTCTCACTGGTCGCCCGGTCCAGTAAGGGCTCTGCGATTCCCAGATCCTCGGTCAGCTGATTCTGCGCTCTCACACCGGTGCTGATCTCGTCCGTAACATTCCAGCCCGTCGGTGCCACATAGCCAAAGGGCAGCGTATATTTACAATGATATAAATAAACATCTCCACTGTTATTCACGATCTCATACAGACCGTTTTCGTATTTATCCGATCCGCCGAACATGTAATCCACATTCAGGAGTGCCGAAACGAAAGCTGTCGCTCCGTCGAAGCCGTAATAAACCTTACTGTGGCGCATGCCAAGCTTCTTATACAGATCCATGACCTGGGAATTCATGGTGGAGGAAAATACCGAAGCCGTAGGGTACCCGGTCAGGGTTCCGTCATTTTTCGTCTTGCGGGTAAACTTCTCGATACGGAAGAAGTCATTCCCCTCCTGCTCCCGCGCCAGGGTGTACAACGCTTTATAATCCTCCTGGTCTCCCAGATAAGCGCTTCGTCCGGTAGTGCCAAGACTCGTATTAAATGTATTGATGCTCAGCTCCGCCACTATGCACGCCAGCACCAGAATCCCCAGCACCTGCCTCGTCAGTTCGCTCTTCCTCGTCCGGTACAGATACAGGATCACCCCGTAGATCGTAACGAACACCAGCGTCAGCACTTCAATACCCGTGTCGAAATCCTCGCTCTCCACGAATTTTTCACAGGCAAGTAAAAATATCACCGCCGCCAGATACCCATAGATGATCTGCCTGGGAGAAGTGCCTTCCACATTCCGGAAAGCATCGTAGCACATGACAAGGATCAGAAAAATATATAGAAAAGACTGTCTCGCCGGCAGGGAATCCGGATAATTCAGACCGTGCCATAAAAAATCCAGGACATTGGTCCCGAAGCTGAGCAGCAAAAATCCCGCCAGTGCCAGATTGCAGAACCGTTTTCTCACCGATATTTTTTCATTCAGTGCATACATGGGCACCAGTAAAAATACTGCCACACCACAGTAGATGTTCGGCCAGTGTTCCAGTCCCCTCTCCGTGGTCACGCACAGGCAGTGTCTTGCCAGCATATCAAACACGGAAAAATAAGACTCCAGCGTAGCGGGGAAATCCGAATTGCCAAAATCCGTCCGTAAGATAGCGCAGACCTCCGGAATCAGCAGTGCCGCAGCCAGCCCTCCTGCCAACAGCGATGCAAATGCAAATCTTCCGATCCTGCAAAATACCGTTTTTACTTTTTGGCTCTGTCCTTCCGTCATGGTATAATATTCCGTGATCAGCAGCATTCCGAAATACAGCACCAGGAAGATACAGATCATAATGGAAATATAGTAATTGGTCAGGATGCAAAGCCCCAGGGTCACAGTGTACATGACCCACCTGCCCTCTCTGACCAGCCGCTCCGCTCCCAGAAGGATCAGAGGTAACAGGATCAGGCAGTCCAGCCACATCACATTCCAGTTATAGGCTGCCAGATAGCCGGACAGGGCATAGCAGGTGGAAAAAAGAATCACCGCCGGATCCGCCTTGCCAAACGTCTTCCGCAGATAAATACTGAACGTAAGTCCCATAAGACCGATCCGCAGGATCACGAGATAACTCATGAACTCCATGATCAGACTCTCCGGAAGCAAAAATACCAGCCAGTTAAAAGGACTTGCCACATAATAGACATATAATGCCAGGAAATTCGATCCGATCCCCACGTTGTAAGAATAAGACAGTCCCTCTCCCGCTTTGATCTTGTGTACGAATTCACTTAAAAAAGGCATATACTGATGGTACATGTCAGAGAACAGAAAACTCCGGTCACCAAAAGGATATATGCCACGTATGATAAAAAGAACCAGCATAATAAATGCAGGCACAAAGAACGCAAGCACAGAGATTCCTCTCTGCGTCCTGCGTTCTGCACTTATTGCTGTCGTCTTGTTGCCATTCATCTTAGTCTTCTCCGTGATCTCTAATGTTTTACCTTTCGTAATCAAACAGCAGATAATACTCCAGGCTCCGGTAATCGTTCAATGCTTCCCCACATTGCTTCACCGTCGTAAGAGTGCCGTCCGCCTCTCTCACACCTGCTGCACTGATCACCGGGTATTCCTTCCGAAGCCCGGTCAGACTGCTCTGCAGGGCAGGCAGTGGCAGATCACAGTTCTCCAGCACATCCATGGCCAGATAATTAGCACTGGTCTCTCCGTCCGTCTGCTCCTCGATGTCAAAGTTGCTCCAGATCACATAAGGTACTTTATATTTTAACAGATTTTCCTCGTCTGTTAAAGTCTCCGGATTCACTTTATTATTTCTTAAGATCGGATTGCTCACATAAGTCGTAGGCTGATGATCCCCGAAGAATACGATCATGGTATCCTCATCCGCCTGAGAGAAATAATCGATCAGACCCTGCAGAGCGGAGTCCGTCTGTTTTACCAGAGACAGATACATGGACAATGCTTTGGAGTCAATTCCATCCACGGTAATATCCGGGGTAAAGTTATGGAATTCCTCTTCGTAACCGCTGTGGTTCTGCATGGTTACGTTAAAGACAAACAGAGGCTCTCCCTCTTTTTTATTCTCATACAGTTCGATGATCTTGGCAAAACTACTCTCATCGGAGATATAATTGCGGATCCGTTTCGGATTCGTGAAATCATCCTGGGATAAAAACTCATCAAAACCAAGTAACGGATAGACTCTGTCTCTGTCCCAGCCGCTGGCATAATACGGATGGATCGCCACGGTATGATAGTCCAGCTCCTTCAGGTAGGATGCCAGAGACGGCGTCTCTTTCTGCACATACTGTTGGTAAGCCACACTGCCCTGGGGCAGGAATCCGATGGTATTGCCTGTGAGGAATTCGAACTCTGTATTGGCAGTATTTCCACCCAGCACGGAAACATTCAGATAACCGGTTCTGGTATTCTCCGCGCCCTGCTGTAATCTGTGAATAAAGGGCATATAGTCCTCGTTGGTGGTGAAATCGCCTCTCACCGCCAGATCGGAAAAGGCCTCATCCATGATGACAATGATATTCGGGCGCTTCACGCTCTCCGGATCTTCCACTGCTGCCGTAAGACCTGCGGAATCCTGTCCTGCCTGTGTATACTTACTGCCGGTCTCCTCCGGAGAATATCCTGACGGCTTCTCCACATCCATATACTCCAGTTCCATCAGAAACGCCACGATATTGCCATCTCTTTTGTTCATGACGGTAGGGGTAAACAGCTTATCATACAGACCAAAGCTTCTCACAAAGCTCTCACTCTGTATCATACCGGTATAACCGTAGATCAATACAATGCTAAGCAGTATGAGTGCCGCTCTTTTCGCCACTCTCGCCGGAGCCTTCATATGAAAACGGCTCTCGATCAACAGCAATATCAGGAATCCTATAATGACCAGCACCGTGCTGCCCTTCAGTGTATAGTTAAAATTCCCTGCCACACTGGCAGCCGTACCGATGGAATAAATATCCCAGGGCATAATAGGTGCTGACCGGAAATTCAACACATAATAATTCGCCAGACCCGCCGCCATGAAAAATGCTGTCTGCAGCATCAGAGCTGCCCGGACATATTTAACGATTCCGAATAACAGAAGCGCAGTCAGTACATAAAACGCCATGTTCAATATCTGTGTCTTGAAATGCATTGTTGTGAAAGGATTGTGGGTATACAGTTCAAACAGATAAAATGTCACCAGCGGACATACCGCAAGTGCTATGCAGGAAGGAAGCTTCTCTCTGGTGATTCCTATTTTCCGAACGCAGTGACGCAAAAAGCCTGCAATGGCAGCTGCGACACTTCGTATTGATTTTTTCTGTAAATAATCCATCGCTTAACTCTCCTTACGATTCTGAAGAGATTTTATCGCAATGACAGAAAAATAACAATTTCCGAATTGCACACATTTGCTAACATTACAGGCTTATTTTTGTTACTTTTTACATATGTTTTACGTATTACTACTTGACTTCGTATTTTCCGGCTTCTTTCAGGCGCAGCATTGCTCTCGCCATGGATGCCTGGGATACATGATACTCCTGGATACTCTGCTTCTGACGCAGCTGTTCCTTCGCACGCTCCAGGGCAGCCTCCGCACGGACTCTGTCGATATCCTCCGGGCGTTCTGCCGTATCCACCAGCATGATCACACGGTTATGAGAAATGTAGACACAGCCCACACCGACTACGGCTTTGGTCCAGTCATCCTCCTCTTTTTCCTTGAAGCGTACCTCGCCCTCTCTCGTGGCAATGACCATATCCTCGTGGTGAGACATAATGGCCTGCTCACCGTCCAGAGCCGGTACGATAATAATGCCGCATTTTCCATCGAAAAATACTTTATCACTGGCAATGACCTTCAAACTAAAGGTGTTCATATGCACACCGCCTTTCCTTACTGTGCCATGAGCTTCTTAGCCTTTTCCACTGCCTCATCAATGGTACCTACATTGAAGAATGCAGCTTCCGGATACTCATCCATCTCACCGTCGATGATCGCACGGAATCCGCGGATAGTCTCCTTCACAGGCACATACTTGCCGGGTACACCGGTGAAGTTCTCTGCCACATGGAAGGGCTGGGACAGGAAACGTTGGATCTTACGGGCACGATATACGGTTACCTTATCCTCATCGGACAGTTCCTCCATACCCAGGATGGCAATGATATCCAGCAGTTACTTGAACTTCTGCAGCATTGCCTGCACCTGGCGTGCGGTTTCATAATGTTCCTTACCTACCACATCCTCTTCCAAAATACGGGAAGTGGATTCCAGAGGATCCACTGCGGGGTATATACCCTGTTCCACGATCTTACGGGACAAAACGGTGGTGGCATCCAGATGTGCGAATGTAGTCGCAGGTGCGGGGTCAGTCAGGTCATCCGCAGGCACATAAACAGCCTGAACGGAAGTGACACTACCCTTGTTCGTGGAAGCAATACGCTCCTGTAACTCACCGACCTCGGTAGCCAGTGTTGGCTGATATCCTACTGCGGAAGGCATACGGCCTAACAGTGCGGATACCTCACTACCTGCCTGCACAAAACGGAAGATGTTATCAATGAACAGCAACACATTCTGGTGCTCTTCATCACGGAAATACTCTGCCATGGTCAGTCCTGTCTCGGCGACACGCATACGTGCTCCGGGGGGCTCATTCATCTGACCGAAGACTAGCGCGGTCTTCTCTAATACTCCGGACTCCTTCATCTCACTCCACAGATCATTACCCTCACGGGAACGCTCGCCGACACCGGTGAAAATAGAATAGCCACCGTGCTCCGTAGCAATATTTCGGATCAGCTCCTGGATCAACACAGTCTTGCCGACACCGGCACCACCGAACAGACCGATCTTACCACCCTTTGCATAGGGTGCCAGCAGATCGATAACTTTAATACCGGTCTCCAGCATCTCTACGACAGGGCTCTGCTCTTCGAAGGAAGGCGGATCTCTGTGGATGACCCAATGCTCCTCTCCCTCCAGGGATTCTCCACCATCGATGGTCTCTCCCAATACGTTGAACAATCTTCCCAGTGTCTTTTTACCTACCGGAACCTGAATTCCTTTACCGGTAGCAATGACATCCATATCCTTGCAGAGTCCTTCACTGGCACCTAACATAATACAGCGGACGGTATTGTTGCCGATATGCTGTGCCACTTCCATGACCAGACGTTTACCTTCGCTGTATACTTCCAGAGCATCCTTGATAAAAGGAAGGTCATTGTTCTCGAACTCTACGTCTACAACAGGTCCCATGACCTGAACGATCTTACCATGATTTTTTTCACTTACGTTACTCAATTGCTCAGGACCTCCTTTCTTGCCTTTTTCTTCTTTTTCTGAGCCTTGGCACCGGCAATGACCTCAGTGATCTCCTGTGTGATCATAGCCTGCCGTACCCGGTTGTACTGAATGGACAGATCATGGATCATGGCGGATGCATTTTTATTTGCAGCCTCCATGGCCATCATTCTGGCGTTCTGTTCACTGCAGAACGATTCTACCAATGCGCCGTATACATATCCCATGACAAAATCGGGAACGATGTTATCAAGCACCGCCTTCGGGGACGGTGTCATGACAAGCGGCTCCTGATACATACTCAGATCCTGTCCGTCTTTGGTAATAAACCGTTCTTTTATGATAGGTAACAGACGCATCATCTGCGGTTCGGTTGTCACGCTGTTTACCATATTGGTATAAATAATATATACCTCATCCAGCTGCTCTGCCTGAAACTGCTCCAGGATCGTCTCCGTAATGATCCGGGCACGATGCAGGGTCGGGTTCTGTGCAGTATAATGAAACTGCTCTGCCACCTCGATGCCTCTGTGTCCGAAATACTGACGTCCCAGCTCACCCACGACAAACAGCTTATATTTTCCTGTCTGTCCGGCTTTCTGCATCTGCTCTTCCGCCATCTTCAGTACATTATGGTTATAGGCTCCGGCCAGTCCCTTATCTGCGGTGACTACTACCAGTCCCGTAGTCTTCTCCTCGGCCGGTTTGTCCTTACGCTCATCGAAGTACTTATTGTCGATCTCCGGTAAGTGACGGACGATTCTGCTGACCATAGTCTGCAGAGTATAGAAGTAAGGCTCCGTCTCTTCCAGATTCTTCTTGGCTTTCCGAAGCTTTGTGGAAGAGATCATATACATGGCATTGGTGATCTTCATAGTATCCTGAATGCTTTTCATACGACTTTGTATTTCTCGCGTATTTGCCATGTTAACCTCCTATATTACTATCACTGTTTGCAAATATTATTTTTGCAAAAATTCCTTTTTAAATTCCTCAGCTGCATCGCAGATCTGCTTATTCAGCTCGTCATCCAGCGCCTTGGTGGTCTCTAACTGACGAACGATGTCACTGTGCTGCTCCTTCATGTAACTTAAGAACTGCATCTGGAAATCCTTCACATGATCTACAGGCACGTCCAGCATTACTCTGCCGTTGGCTGCACACAGGGTCATAACCTGTTCTGCCATGCTTAAAGGTCTGCACAGAGGCTGCTTTAACAGCTCCATCAATACATGACCGTGCTGTAACTGCTCCTTGGTGGCATTGTCCAGATCGGATGCAAACTGTGTGAACACTTCCATCTCTCGGAACTGTGCCAGGTCGATACGGATACTTCCGGCTGCCTTCTTCATTGCCTTGGTCTGTGCGGCACCGCCGACACGGGATACAGACAGACCGACATTGACTGCGGGTCTCATACCGGAGAAGAACAGATCACTCTCCAGGAAAATCTGACCGTCCGTGATGGAGATAACGTTGGTCGGAATGTATGCGGATACATCGCCTGCCTGAGTCTCGATGATCGGCAGTGCGGTAATGGAACCGCCGCCCTTGTCTGCGCTCAGTCTTGCGGAACGCTCCAGCAGTCTGGAATGTAAATAGAATACGTCTCCGGGATATGCCTCACGTCCGGGAGAACGCTCCAGTAACAGGGACAGTGCACGGTAAGCTACCGCATGCTTGGACAGATCATCATATACGATGAGGACATCCTTGCCCTGATACATGAAATACTCAGCCAGTGCCGTACCGGAATAAGGTGCGATGTACTGCAGGGGTGCAGGATCGCTGGCGGTTGCGGATACGATAATAGTGTAATCCATGGCATCGTTCTTCTTCAGGGTTCCTACCAGCTTTGCAATGGTGGATGCCTTCTGACCGATGGCTACATAGATACATACCACATCCTTACCCTTCTGGTTCAGGATGGCGTCGATGGCGATGGAGGTCTTACCGGTCTGACGGTCACCGATGATCAGCTCACGCTGTCCACGACCGATGGGGAACATGGAATCGATTGCCAGAATACCGGTCTCCATAGGTACACCTACGGACTGTCTGTCCACGATGGAAGGAGCAGGCTGCTCGATGGGACGATACCCCTCTTCCTTAATGGGACCTGCGCCGTCGATGGGTGCTCCCAGAGCATCCACGATCCTGCCCTTGAATCCGTCACCTACGGGGATACCGGCTCTCTTTCCGGTACGAACGACTCTGGTACCCTCACGGATCTCGGTATCATGACCGAACAGGATACATCCGATCTCATCCCTGCGGACATCCTGTACCATTCCCTTGACACCGGAATCGAAGATAACGATCTCACCGTACTCGGCATGGTCGATACCATTGACATTGGCGATACCGTCACCTACCCAGCTGACGGAACCGATCTCATGCTCCTGTGCCTGCAGGTGGAAATCTTCGATCTCACCCTTCAGGATAGAAATGATCCCCTGCTCGCTGGCAGTCTTACCTACCTGGGAAAGCTTGTCTGCGAACTGCTTTATACGGCCATTGGTACTCCAGTCATAGACTTCGTTACCGGCACGGATGATGAAACCGCCGCCTAAAGCCGGGTCTTCCTTCGTCTCGAAGACCATATCGTCTCTGTGATATTTCTTCTGTACAAAATCACGGATATTCTGTAACTGCTCTTCTGTCGGTGCTGTCACATAGGACAGGGTCACAACGAACTCACCCTTTTTCTCGGGAGAAAGTTCTCTATACGCAGTGCAGATATCATCCCACAGATAGATATCTCCGTTATCACACAGGACCTTCAGGAAATCTCTGATCTGTAAGGGGAATACTTTTTCTATTACATTGTGCTTGGCAGACAGTGCCACGGCAGGAGATTCGAAATCCAGCTTCACCTGCGGTACGGCTTTAAAGATATCGCCTGTCTGACCTACAATGTCTCCGGGGATATTCAGTTCACGCAATCTTTTTGCGTATTCTAAAGCTGTACTAATCAATCTCTTCACCTGTCTTTGCTATAAATTGGTTGTAAAGTTCTCTGTCTGAATCTGCATTCTGTTTGGCTGCCACCAGCTTTGCAGTAGCTTCCACTACCAGACCGGCGATCTGCTCCTGTGCCTGCTGGATACGCTTCTGCTCTTCCAGTGCGGCATTTTTATCGGCATTGTCCAGGATCTTTTTTGCTTCGGTCTGGGCATCTGCCACGATACGGTCATACTCGTTGCTGGCCTTGCCTCTTGCCTCGTTCAGGATGCCTTCCTTTTCTGCCTGGACACCGCTTAAGGATGCCTCGTACTTAGTCTTGAGTTCTTCGGCACTGTCCTGTGCAGTTTTTGCATCTGCATATTGCTTATCGATCTCTGCCTGTCTTGCATCCAGGATCTTGTGGATGGGCTTGATCAGGAAGATCTTCACAATGGCAAATATGATCAACAGATTCAGGATGGTCCATACAATATTAATATCTAATCTCAGCATGTGCTTTCATCCTTTCTTACGTCGTTATACCGTTCCTTATGCCATGAACAAGATGATCAGGATACCGATAACGAATCCGTAAATAGCGGTTGCCTCTGCCAGCGCACCACCTAACAGTAAGATCTTGGTGATCTTGCTCTCTGCTTCCGGCTGTCTTGCCACAGCCTCTGCTGCCTTACTTGTTGCGATACCGATACCGATACCTGCTCCGATACATGCCAGTGCTGCAATACCTGCTCCAATAGCTATCATAATGAATCCTCCTAGTTTTAAAAAAAGTGTTGTTAGTGAATAGTTACTTATTCAATGGCTTCCTTAATGTACATAGATGTCAGGAATACGAATACATACGCCTGGATCAGTCCATCAAAAATATCAAAGTAAAAGCTGAAGGGTACCGGCAATGCTACCGGAACCAGAAGCTTCAGCAGCTCCATGATAACGAATGCTCCCAAAACGTTACCAAACAATCGCATACACAAAGACAGGGGCTTGATGAACACCTCCAGGATATTGATGGGTGTTACGATCGCGATAGGCTCGGTGAAGCTCTTGACCCATCCGCCCACGCCTTTTTTGCGGATGCCTGCTGCTTCCACCAGGATGATACTCATCAGTGCCAGTGCCGCCGTTACGTTCAGATCCTTGGTAGGGGGCTTCATACCGAACAATCCGATGATATTGGATATGCCCAGGTATAACAGTACACTTACCAGATACGGTACATACCGTTTCCCTTCCTCTCCGATCATTCCCGTAACAATGCCTTCCAGCTTCGTCACGATCGTCTCTGCCACCAGCTGTCGTCTGCTGACATTGTGTACTTTGAGGTTGCTTGTAAGGATAATCGACAAGATCAGAATGACTGCCATGACTACCCATGTGATCACTACCGATTCCGCAATATCCAGCTGTACTCCGCCGATCAGTGGAAGACCTGCCGGAAGCTTGATTGAAAACGCCGTATCACAGTTCAGTTCTTTGAGCAGTTCTGATGCCAATTCCTCCATAATACCACTTCCTTTCCGTAAACATCCCTGAAGGAGTTTCCGCTCCCTCATGGTCGTTGCTATTTTACTCCTATTTATAAAAAAGCGTAAGATACATTTTTGCTAATTTGTCCTATGCAAAAGTCAAAAGTTATGGCATATATTAACTATAAAAAAATGAGGTATCAGAAAATTATATGACAAAATTAGTCATTTTGGGGCGCAAGTCCAAAACAGGAAATTATGAAGCCTTTTTCCGTGCACTTCCCACGCAGATCGTGACTACTCTGGTTCCCGGAGAGGTCATTTCCTGCGACGCTCTGATCCTGCCGGGCGGCGGAGATATCACTCCTGCTTTTTTCGGTGAAAAAAACAAAGGTTCCCGCACTGTTGACACCGAACTGGACATCCTGCAATTCCAGGCTCTCGACATAGCGATTGCCGCCGGAATCCCTGTCATCGGGATCTGCAAGGGCATGCAGGTGATCAATGTTGCCTTCGGCGGTACGATCACACAGGATATGCCCGAAGACTGCCTGCACAGTTCCCCTTCCGGCGATGTGTTTCATGATACTATTATGGTAGATGATTCCCGTTTTTTCAAGTATTTTCCTGCCAAAATGCGCGTCAACAGTGCTCATCACCAACGGATCGGCCGCTTAGGTCAGCACCTTAAGATCATCCAGGTCTGCCCTGACGATGGCTGCCCCGAAGCTTTGGAGCATGACGAGCTGCCGATCCTTGGGTTACAGTGGCATCCGGAGAGGCTGCCGGATCCGGCCGGACTTCCTCTGCTTTCCCTGCTCGCTTCGTATTTTTAAATCTGTGTCGTGTTTTTTTGGTGGCGGTCAGTTCTTCCTTCACCTTGCACCTGGCTATCTCAAACAGCGAACGAATGATCCCACGCAGCATCTCTGCGGTCTGATCGTCCACTTCCTTCAATGCGGTAACTACCGCATTCATACTCTTTTTCCAATCTGCGGTAAAGGTGATCAGATCGTCCGCCTGTGATGCGGAGATCACCTGATAAAGTGTGTCTACAAAGGTACGGACCTGCTCCTCGTTCAGGGACAGGATCCATTCATTCAGAGCCTCGTTCATGATCTTCTGGCTCTCATAGATATCGCCTACATCCACGAAATGATCATCCTTCACCAGCCAGGAGAAAGGATCATGCTGCAGCAGACCGTGGTTTTTACTCTCCACTACGCGATAATGAATATCCCGCTCGAAGATCATCCCGATCATAGAAGAATGCGGAAGCAGCTTTACCACCTTGTCTTCTATCGCATTGTAATGACATTCCTTCAGCACCTCCGGCCGGAATCCCGGTCCGTCCAGACTGTATATCTTTTGGATCCGCTTCCGTACAAAGGGCGCACATTTCATGGCACTGTACACCGCCAGGTTGCCGCCCTTGGAATGTCCTCCGATGTAAAAGGGCTGATGCAGCCATCCGGTGACCATATTTACATATTTGACACTGTATTCCTGCCCCGGTACCGGATTCAGGAATGCCATATTAAAGTCTTCCTTCCACCCCACAATAGTCTCATCCGTGCCGCGGAATGCCAAAAACAGCGTTCCGTCATCCAGGATAAAGGTAATCGCAGAGAACTGGGTCTCCCACTCCTTTTCCACCAGGTTAATATAACAATTCAGCTTCATATTCCGGAAGCGTCTGCCGCTAAGCAGCCCTTCAAACAGTGCCCGGTTCTCCTTTTCAAAACGCACATCTCCGAACAGCTGCTCCACATCCGGCCGTTTGGCGATCTCCTGCAGCGTCACAGAAGGACCGTTGTGACGTACGTCACTGACCATTCCGTCGAACTTCAGATAAGAAAGCTGGCATAAGGCCAGACTGTCCACATCATTCAGAGGTTTTTCGCAAAATGGAATATCTCCGTATTTTTTTAAATATTCTATGACTGTTCCCGCCATATACCGCTCCTTTCCGCGAGGAACTTTCCTTGCGTATTTTTCCGGATTGTGTTACGTTTTATACTGTCAGTAGAAAACATTAAGAAGGTGATCTGCCATGTCCACGAACCATTCCAAACAATTTTCCAGAGATTGCATGGTGCAGGCTTTGATGCAGCTGCTTCAGACAAAATCTCTGTCCAATATTACCATCTCAGAGCTGACCGAGCGGGCCGGAGTCTCCCGTATGACTTATTACCGCAATTACAACTCCATGGACGAGATCTTCATCAGTTATCTGAAGGATCTGGTAGATGCCTACCGTCAGGATGTCGCTGCCTGGCCTGATAAAGGCAATTATAACGACTACCGCAATATGCTGCACTGCTATGAATACTTTGATCATTACAGAGAATTCATTGCCTGCCTGGTGAACACAGGACTGGGGCATCTGCTGCTGCAGGCCCTGGACAGTTATATCCTTGATACCTATTATACGGAAGATAAAGGCCGGGATTTCTATTACACGCTTCGTGCGTTCTCCGGTTCCCTCTACAATATCTACGTCACCTGGATCATGGAAAATTCCATGGAATCCGCTGAAGAGATCGTATCCATTATCTGTCAGATCTATTCCTGATCATTAAACAATCATCAAAGGACTGCGCAAAAATACGCAGTCCCTTTTTATTTTTATCTCTGATCCAACGGAACATATTCCAGTTCCTGCATCACGCTCTTATAAGCGGGACGGATGATCTTATCCATATTGATCAATTCTTCAATACGATGCGCGCTCCATCCCACGATTCTTGCGATGGCAAAAATCGGTGTATATAATTCCAGTGGGATCTCCAGCATGCTGTATACGAATCCGCTGTAGAAATCCACATTGGCGCTGACGCCCTTATAGATCCTGGACTTCTGGGAGATAACCTCCGGTGCCATCCGCTCGATCATGGAGTACAATGCGAAATCCTTGTCTCTGCCCTTGGCTACTGCCAGCTTCTCCACGAAGCTCTTAAATACCTGGGCTCTGGGGTCGGACAGAGAGTAGACAGCATGACCCATACCATAGATCAGTCCCTTGCCGTCAAAGGCTTCCTTATTCAAAATCTTGTTCAGATAAACTCTTACCGCATCCTCATCAGTCCAGTCGGACACATGGGCTTCGATATCCCGCATCATCTCTACGACCTTGATATTGGCACCACCGTGCTTGGGTCCCTTCAGAGAAGAAAGCGCTGCTGCCACTACGGAATAAGTGTCGGATCCGGAAGAGGTTACGACTCTGGTAGTGAAGGTGGAATTGTTACCGCCGCCGTGCTCCATATGCAGCACCAGTGCGGTATCCAGTACTTTGGCCTCCAGCTCGGTATATTGTTTGTCGGGACGAAGCATCATCAGCAGATTCTCTGCTGTGGAAAGCTTCTTCTGCGGACGATGTATGTACATACTCTCATCATTGGAATAGTGATTATATGCATGGTAGCCGTAGACTGCCAGCATAGGGAACACAGCGATCAGTCCCAGACATTGTCTTAATACATTTTCAATGGAAGTATCGCTGCAATTTTTATCATAGGAAGCCAGTGTCAGAACACTCCTGGTCAGGGAATTCATGATGTCACTGCTGGGAGCTTTCATGATGACATCTCTGGTGAAGTTGGTAGGCAAAGTTCTGCTGGATGCCAGAATATCGTTAAAATGCTTCAGTTCGTCACGATTCGGCAGCTTACCGAACAAAAGTAAATAAGCCACTTCTTCGAATCCGAAATGATCCCCGCGGAATCCGTTGACCAGTTCGATGCAGTCATAACCGCGATACCACAGCTTACCTTCACAGGGTATCTTTTTGCCATCCTCCATTTTGAAGGATTCGATCCGGGAGATATTGGTAAGGCCTGCGACTACGCCGTTACCGTTCTTATCACGCAACCCCCTCTGCACGCCATACTCATCGAACATCTGGGGTTCCAATCTATCTGCCGCTCTGCACAGGCCGGCATGTTCCAACATATACTCTGCGTTTTTCTTCATCCAAATACCTTCCTTTCCCTCACATTTCTATATATGATACCAGGGTCAAAAGGTCTAAGCCCACATGAGCTAGCTCATAAGTGGGTGAAAGACCTTGGGACCCGCCCCGATATGAGCATAAAAGTGGGATGATAATCCCACGATATGCGAATATTGGGTAGGATTGTGGTAGTGCGTAGCACGAAGCAATCCGTAGGTATCAAAGTCGGGGGCTTTTGACCCCGACATCATATATACTTACTTATCATAACTTTTCAGAAACTACCCTGTCAATTAAGAAAGTATAAAATATTCTTTGTATTCTCTTTGATCTTCTCAGACAGCTCAGCATATTTAATGAGTTCTTCCTCTGTGAAGCCGGCGAATCTGGCAGCATCATAATCCCTCTGTGCCATCTCCAGTTCTTTCATAACGGCATCTGCTGCCGGAAGAATCGTCACGGCGATCCTGCCTCCCCGTCCCTTCCGCTTCGTTTCTGCCATCTCCGCTGCTTTCATTTTATTTTTTCCGGTCGTCTTATCTTTTTTGGATGGTTTGGGTTCCTTCACCTCTTCTACTTTCAGGAATCCCTTCATGGTCAGGCGCTGCAATCCGCTGGTCAGATTCGTCCGGGTGATTCCGGCGAAATCAGCCAGTTCCCGTCTGCTGTCCCATTCGTGCTTTTCACACAGACACAAAAGCAGACACACATCCATGACCTTCAGATCTCCTTTTAACGCCACCGGCTCCAGATAATGTTCTAATAACTTTCTCTTACGGTAATCCTCTCCTGCAGGTCCTTCCGCCTGCAAGATCTCTGTATTGACAAAGACTCTCTCGTCTCCCAGCTTCTTGGAACCGGGCAGGATCGAAGGCGGAACGGTGCCGTCCCCCGCAGCATCGATAAAAAAACGGTATACCTGCAGACGGTTCTTCTCATAATCTTCCTCTTCCAGAACATGTTTGTAGAAGTTATTGTAGTACTCAAATACATTCAGCTTCATCTTCACAGTCTTCGAGATATTAATGCCCTGACTGGCAAGAGAGCCTTTCCTCTTCACATAATAATAAATGGGCGCATGCAGGGCATAGAATACTTTCGCATAGCGGATATATTCCAGATTGAACATAAAATCCTCACACCAGCTGATATCCGTATCCATGCGTAGCTTATGCTCTTCCACAATATCCCTGCGGTACAGCTTGTTCCACAACACACCGTAATAAAAATCCGCCGGATTCTCCATCATATGTGCTGCGAACTCTTCTCTGGTGAGCACGCCCTCCTCTTCGATGTCTCCCTTGGGGGACAGACGCTCTCCCACCACGCGGTAAAAGTCAGAAATGACCATGTCACAGCCGTACTCCTCCGCTGCCCGCACGAACAGTCTGGTGGCATCCGGTGTGATCCAGTCGTCACTGTCGAGGAACTGCAGATATTTTCCCCGGGCACGGTCAAGCGCCCGGTTTCTGCTGTCAGAGACTCCGGTGTTCTCCTTTTGGATCACAATGACTCTGGGATCTTGGTCTCCGTACTCTTCACAAATATCGCCGGAAGCATCCGTACTGCCATCATTGACCAGCAGCAGTTCATAATCCGTATATTCCTGGTTCAAAATGCTGTCGACACAGCGTCGTAAATATTGTTCCGCATTGTATATCGGAACAATGATGCTTACCATTGGCTGCATAAGTTCATCCTCTCCAAAAATTACTTCATAAACGATTTCTTCGCTTTTCAAGCTTACGAAATCGTGATCAGTTCATAGTCTCTGCTGCCGATGCCGATCTTCTCCGCATGCTCCAGGCAGGTCTTGTACTCCGCATTGGGAGTGGTATTTTCAAAATGATCATGATGATCGCAAAAGCCTTCTTTTGCCATAGCATCCGCCAGCTGGCTGTTCGGCAGCGGTGTCTGCTTCAGGCAGGCATCCACGCAGGCCTGATCCAGCGCCAGTGGATCAAAGGATGCAAACATACCGATATTAGGCAGAATAGGAGCATCGTTCTCGAAGTGGCAGTCACAGTTTGGAGACACATCCACTACCAGAGAAATATGGAAATTCGGTCTGCCGTCCACGACAGCCTTCGCATATTCTGCCATGCGGCAGTTGAAATCCTTCGTCGCCGCAGCATCGCCGCTGTGGATCGCATCAAAATTGCAGGCGCCGATGCAGCGTCCGCAACCCAGACACTTCTCATGATCAATGTGCATCTTATGTGTGGTCTCATCATATACCAGTCCATCATTGGCACATTCCTTCATGCAGCGCTTACAGCCCCGGCACAGACTCTCGTCGATCTCCGGCTTGCCCTGCGCATGCTGCTCCATTTTGCCCGCTCTGGAGCCGCAGCCCATACCGATGTTTTTAATAGCACCGCCAAACCCCGCCGTCTCATGTCCTTTGAAATGATTCAGGGAAATAAACACATCCGCATCCATGATGGCACGACCGATCTTCGCATTCTTCACATATTCGCCGCCTTTTACCGGTACCTCGATGTCATCCGTTCCCTTGAGTCCATCGCCAATGATCACGGGACATCCCACCGTCAGAGGCGTGAAACCATTCTCCCAGGCACAATACATATGCTCGATGGCATTCTTACGGTTGCCGGGGTACAGGGTGTTGCAGTCGGTCAGAAAAGGCACACCGCCCAGCTCCTTTACCACATCCGCTACCGCTTTCGCATAATTCGGACGTAAGAAACCCAGGTTGCCCAGCTCTCCAAAGTGCAGCTTGATAGCAACAAATTTGTGATCCATATCAATATTCTGAATCCCCGCCGCCTTCATCAGACGCTTTAACTTACTGGGAAGCCCCTCTCCCAGACGGGTCCTGAAATCTGTAAAATATACCTTTGATTTTTCCATTGATTTATCCTCCGAGCAAAAAAGATACTACGATTATAACATATCTTTTCCGCTTTTTGAGAATTTTTTTGCATTCTCCACGAAGCGCTCCGCGAACTCCGGGCAGGATGGATAATAGAGGTGGGGAAAACCGTACCAGTGACTCTCTCCCACGTGGATACAGGGATAATTTCGTCCGGTGGAGGGTTTGGTAGCGATGCAGTCTGCGCCGTTGTCTTCACTGTCATAATAGTGGAATTCGTGGGCACGGATGCGGCTGCCACGAGGCATAAAATGTCCGCTGTTCTCTTCCAGTTCAATGTATCCGAAGCGCACCAGATGTCCGGTGTCGAAGCATTTACCGGGCAGGACTCCCGCCATGGGATAGGAATGTCCTTCCCGGTCCGTCAGAGTCGTATGCAGGTATAAAAAACCGCCGCACTCTGCCACCGTGGGCAGGCCGTCTGCGACTGCCTTCCGGATCGCTGTGCGCATGGCATCATTCTCGCTTAACTGTCCGGCATACAGTTCCGGATATCCACCGCCCAGTAACAATCCGTGAATGTTTTCCGGTAAGTTTCTGTCATGCAGTGGGGAAAAATACACCGGTTCCGCGCCCGCCTGTTCCAGCAGACGCAGGTTCTCTTCGTAATAAAAACAAAAAGCTTCATCCCGGGCTACAGCGATCCTCGGGCGCATTGCTTCGCTGGTTTCTACGGAATCCTCCACTACCGTCTCTTCCTCCAACAGCTCCGCTTCCTCTGCGATCTGCAACAGTTTTGAAATGTCTGCGGTCTCCCGTAATCTCTCTGCCGTCATGCGGATCTGTCCCTGCAAGTCTTCCAGTTCTCCCGGCATGCACAAGCCTAAGTGTCTTCTGGCGATCTGCAGGTCCTTACTTTCCGGAAAATACCCCAGTACCGCAATGCCCAGTTCATCTTCTGCCAAGGGCTTCAGTATCTCATAATAGGCTGCGGACATCCGGTTGAAGATCACGCCACGGATCAGATGTGCCTTATCGTAAGCCAGGAATCCGGCAATCAGAGGGATCACCGATCTCCCCATGCCTTTTGCATCCACCACCAGCAGGATGGGGGTCTGCGTCACCTTTGCCAGATGATAGGAGGATCCTTCCTCCCGGATGCCGCCCAGCCCGTCATACAATCCCATAACACCTTCCATGACCACAAGCTCGTCTTCTCTGCGATCCTTCAAAAACAGCTTATGGGTGCCCTCTTCTCCGGTAAAAAAGGTATCCAGATTCCGAGAGGGCACCCCCAGCACCTGTCTGTGGAACATTGGATCAATATAATCCGGGCCGCATTTACAGGAAGAAATATCCTCACCGTTTTCTTTAAAAATCTGCAATAATCCACAGGTGATCGTAGTCTTGCCGCTGCCGCTCTTCGGTGCAGCGATCATGATGCGGCGTATCTTCTTTTTCTGTGCTCCGGTCATCTCTGTACTTCTCCATTCTTACCGTTTCCTGTCTCCCCTGCGTCCTGTTTTGTTTTCTTCGCGTTATCCATAGGATCCGTTCCTGTCTCCCGGAACGTAAACGAACAGATCCACACTGGATTTTCCGCCTGGGGCAGATGATAGCTTAAAAGCTTCTTCACCCGGCTTACCTGCATCTGCAGGATCTCCTCTTCCTCCATCGGAAAAGTATCCAACACTTCCTTAAGTTCTGCAATGGTCTCCATGCTGATGGCATTGATCACAATACGCATATGGGGATTCTTCCGGTACAGGGTCTGTAAAATATCCAGCAATCTGCCGCCGCTGCCGCCGATAAAGGCATGGGTCGGCACTGGTAATTCTTCCAGTCCTTCCGGTGCCGGGGCTTCAATGATCTGTATATTATCCATGTGAAAATGCTCTCTGTTCTTCCGAAGCAGTTCCACCGCCTCCGGCTTTCTCTCAATGGCATAGACCTGCACCCCTCCGGGCACCCCGGCGATCTCTATGGCAACGGATCCGGTGCCGCTGCCGATGTCATAGACCACGGCGTTTTGTGTCAGGTGTAGCTTGCAGATGCTGACCTCGCGGACTTCTTCTTTTGTCATTGGCGTTCTGCGGAGTTTTTCCTCGGTTCCCGAAACATCCCGCAGAAAACAGGTATCGGCTCTTCCATGTGTCAGGCGTTCCGGTTGCCAGTGAGGATTGCGGATCAGGCAGGTATATAACCCTTCCTCCGTAATCTCCTCACACTGCCCCGGGGTCAGGATCCGGATGCTTTCCTCCGGATAGGACAGCTGATATCCTACGATCACTTCGCAGTCTGTCAGTCCCGCTTCTGCAAGCAAATGTCCGATCTTGCGGATGTCCTCACTTCCTGAGGTCAGTAAAAATACCTTTTCATGGCTCTCCACCGTTGTCGAAAGCCGGTTCAGCTTCTTGCCGTGCATGCTCAAAATGGCGGCATCTTCATAACTTTCTCCCACTCGGGCCGCCAGTGTGGCCACGGAAGAAATTCCCGGCAGGATCCGTACTCCTGCGTTCAACGCTCCTACGGCAACGGCTTCCTGCAATGCCACATACAGCTTCCTGCATCCGCTGTAGAATCCGGTATCCCCGGAAAAAAGGACCGTTACCCGAAGGGGATCTTTCTGTGCTGTAATCCCGTTTTTCTGTAATTGCTCCAGATACGGCAGAATCTGCTCCGCCATGTAGTAGGGTCTTTTTTCGATTTTAGCAGAATATCTTTCGATCATGCGCTCCGCACCCAGCAGGATATCTGCAGTTTCGATCGCATGCTGCACTTCTTGTGTCTGACCGTCTTTGCTGCCCATGCCGATTCCGGCGAGGCAGATCTCCATGCTGCCCTGCCCGGAGAGCTTACAGTCACAGAGCTGTTCCAGTTTTCCACAGATTTCCGCAAAAGAATACGTATCTACAGCCTTCTTGGCAGGCTGTATCACATACACCGGGATCCCCAGAATTTTCGCAGCTTCCAGTTTCTCCTGATACCCTCCGGTGCGTCCGCTGTTTTTCGTGACCATGTGATGGATATCGTATTGCTTCAGGATAGCAGCGTTCATCTCTGTGGAAAAAGGTCCCTGCAATGCCAGGATCTGTCTGCCTTTGATTCCCTGCTCCATGCACAGTTCCAGGCTCTCTCTGCCCGGAAGGATGCGCACATACAGGCGGTCATGGAGTCTTCCGGAGGCACAATACGTCGGCAGTTCCTTGCTCCCTGTGGTCAGCAGAATATTGCCCTCTGTATTCTCCAGCGCTTTGGCGCAGTCAGCATTGCTTTCAAAATACCGGATACTTACGGCAGGATTCTCTGCTTCCGGAGTCTCCGAAATTTCCCGTTCCAGACGCAGGTAAATGGAAGACTGTGTTTTCACAGCGTCCCGTATGTTCTCTGTAACGACCTGGGCATAAGGGTGGGTGGCATCCACTACGATCTCATAACCCTCGTTACGCAGAAATTCTTCCATCTGCTGCCGGTCCATTCTGCCGCGGTGAAGAGATACGAGTGGCTGCCCCTTTGGCCCTGCCGCCTCCGCATCCGTCTGTTCCCGCATCACGATCTCACCATATTCCGTTGCCACGCATACGGTATGCGCGATTCCGGCATCTGCCAGGATTTCCGACAGACGCCGTCCTTCTGTGGTTCCCGCAAAAATTACTATTTTTTTCATCCTGCTCTCCTCCCAAAGAGAACTTAATGTATGTTGTTCTCCACATGATATCCGCGCTTTGTGATCAACTTGTCCCCCAGGATCTCCGTCTCGGAATTGCCGATAAATACCGTGGTGAACATATTGACTTCCCGGTCCCTTAATTCCCGCAGCGTACAGGTCACCGCCCGGGTGCCTTCTCTGCCGATGTTTTCCACATAGCCGCAGGGGCGCTCCCCTTCTATGGTTTCCAGTAAAATATCACAGGCTCTTTGCAGATAATCCTTTCGCCTGTGGCTGGAAGGGTTGTAAATTGCCATGGCAAAATCTCCCATTGCTGCCGCCCGCAGTCTCTTTTCGATCTTCTCCCAGGGAGTCAGCAGGTCGCTTAAGCTGATCACACAGAAATCATGGTTTAAGGGTGCTCCCAGTACCGCCGCCCCACTGCTTGCCGCTGTAATACCGGGGATCACGATCAGTTCCGTCTGGAGATGTTCTTCTCCAAGCTCATACATCAGCGATGCCAGGCCGTAGATACCGGCGTCGCCGCTGCAGATCAATGCCACCCGCTTCCCGGCTTCCGCCTCCCTAAAACACAGTTCGCAGCGTTCTGTCTCCTGCCGCATAGGGGTGGTCAGCAGTTTTTTTCCTGCAAAACGTTCTCCCAATAATTTGACATATACGGTATAACCCACGATCACATCTGCCTGCTCCAGCGCAGCGATGGCTTCTCCTGTCATCATTTCTTCCCTGCCGGGACCTATTCCCACGATATAGATTCTGTTACTCATCCGTTTTGCCTCTTTCTATCCTTTCAAAGCCACATCCGAATCCGCTCTTTCCATGTTTTCTCTGCAACTGCCACGGTCATGCCATCCTGTGCCTGCTTGCCTAAGAGGATCCATCCGCCTGTCCCGGCTGCTTTCAGGGCGGCGCGCTCGCATACATTGTCCACGCCCACCTGTGTCTTTACGAACTCGGAACCGTGAAATTCTCCCGGCACTGCCTGTAATTCCTGTGCTGTATAAGTCCTAAATGGTATCCTGTATTTTTCACTGAATTCCAGCAGGCATCGTTCCTCTTTTTTCACGTCAATAGAAGCCAATGCTGCGATCTGCTCTATGACAATGCCCTGTTCTTCCAGTATTTTTTTCAAAAATAGATCCAACTTTGCGCTGTCCGTATCCTTCTTGCAGCCCACGCCCAAAATATATTTTTTCGGCTGCAACAGTAGTTCTGCTGACTCTTTTCGAAATGTTTCTTCCGTGTCGTCCGCAATCAGGACATCCACTTTTTCCGCAGGAGGATACGCACACAGCCGGATCCCTGACGGAATGGTCTCATCCACTGCCAAATGCCCTGTCTGTACGGACATGGTAATTTCCTCGCCTGCCAGTACTTTTGCCGACACTTTGGCGATCCCCTCCCGATTGCAGATCCGCAGATCATTCCTTTTGGCAAAGATATCCACCGCAAAACTGTCATGTAAGTCTGTGGCTGTGGTGATCACCGGTACGGCACCCAATGCTCCCGCCAGACGGACCGCCAGTTCGTTGGCTCCACCCACATGTCCGGACAACAAGGGAATCACATACTTCCCCATCTCGTCTGCCACCAGTACCGGACTGTCGTGCAGTTTATCCATGATCCAGGGGGCAATGGCACGGACCGCGATCCCACAGGCACCGATGAATATAAGTGCATGGCGGGCCGTCATCTGCTCTCCCGCCCACGCTGACAGGCTGTTCCTGACGCAGATTGTGTCTGCATCGCTGTCATCCACAGCCGGTACCGTCTTTTTCTCCAGTCGGGAGCATTTGGTATAGAGCGTGACCGCAGTTTCCCCGTCCATGCTCTCCCGGATCCGCTCCGCCAGCTGTTGTCCTGTTTCCGTAAAGCTGATCACACTAATCTTCACGCCGCCCCTCCTGCGTTTCCTCTGCCTGTATGGCACAGCATTTTGCCTGACGGAATTCTGTGGTAAAATCCGCCGCATACAGCCTCGACTTCTGATAATTTCCATGGGTGATAACATCCCCCACCAGTACCAGTGCTGTCTTTTTGATGCCATGTTCTTCCGCTACCTGTGCCAGTGTCTCCACCGTACAGATATAAGCCTCTTCCTCCGGCCAGGTTGCCTTGTAGACAAGGGCTGCGGGGGTGTCCTTCGCATAACCGCCTGAGATCAGTCTGTGGCTCAGTTCCCGCAGCATTCCCGTGCTTAAATAGATCGCCATGGAAGCATGATGGGCTGCCAGACTTTCGATGCTCTCCTTCTGCGGCACTCCGGTCCGCCCTTCCATACGGGTGATGATCAGGGTTTGGGAAACACCGGGCAGGGTATATTCCAGATTTAACGATGCCGCCGCACCAAAGCAGGCACTGACTCCCGGACAGCTCTCATAAGGGATTCCCAGCTCGTCCAGTGCATCCATCTGCTCCCGCACCGCACCATAGATGCTGGGTTCTCCGGTGTGCAGACGCACCAGCATTTTCCCCTGCGCCTGTGCCTCCTGCATGAGCTTAAGCACTTCTTCTAAGGTCAGGTGCGCACTGTTATGGATCTCACAGTCTGCTTTGGCATATTCTAACAGCTCCGGGTTCACCAGCGATCCCGCATAGATGATGACATCCGCCTGTTGCAGCATGTGCATGCCCCGCACCGTGATCAGATCTGCTGCTCCGCTTCCTGCGCCAACAAAGTAAACCATTCCTCCACCTCCTTACTTTTCGCCAATGCACCGAAATCATTGGCATACATGATACATTCGATCGCAAGCTTTCCCTGCGCCCGCTTCTCAAGATAAAATAAAATACGCTCCATGGCATAATCCATGACTTCCTGTCTCCTGCCGCACTCATCCAGGATTCGCACGGCTTCCTCTGTGGTGACACAGGACAGGAGCTTTGCAGCATCCACTGCCGCCACACCACATTTTACGGCAAAAGCGGTCAACAGCTCCATCCGGCAGTCACCCTCTCTGGAATGGGTATTCATAATACCGCCCGCCACTTTAATGAGTTTTCCGATATGTCCTGCAAGAAGCAGACGTTTGAAGCCCTCTTCCACCGCCATATCGATCGTCAGACCGATAAAGTTACTGCATTTTACACTTTTATCCAGATCATAGTGATAGGTATTTTTCAAAAAATCCAGTCCATAATTGCCCGGAGAGATCACCACGTCTTCTCTTCCCAGTGCCCGCTGCTGCCTAAGTTCCACGCGGATCGTATCTAAAATGGCCTGGGTACTCATGGGTTCCACGACACCGCTGGTACCAAGGATCGAAATGCCGCCCACGATGCCAAGTCTCGGATTAAATGTCCGCTCTGCCAGATGTTCGCCCTCCGGCACAGAGATCTCCACTGACAGGCTTCCACAATAATCCAGTACCTGACACACCTGTAATACTTCCCGTTCGATCATCTCTCTTGGGACATGATTAATAGCTGCATTTCCCACGGGCTGATCCAGGCCCGGTTTCGTCACACGACCAACGCCGAAGCCGCCATCGATCACGACCCGGGCCAGGGCTTCCCTGCCTTCTTCCTGCGGCAGTGAGACCTTCGCACAGATCAATGCCCCGGTGGTAATATCGGGATCATCCCCACCGTCTTTTTCCACGGCGCAGCTGACCTCCCGCTCCTTACGACAGATCCTAAGGATCTGTGCCGTATAGGGGATGCCTTTGGGTGTCTCTATGGTGATCTCAGTTTTCTCCCTGCCGGTCAACAGCATATAAGCAGCCGCCTTCGCCGCTGCTGCCGCACAGCTTCCTGTGGTAAATCCATACCGCATGCCTCTACCTTTCCTTCCTCAGCTCATACAACAATGCATTACAGATGGCGGCTGCCACATTGCTGCCGCCCTTTCTTCCGCGGTTGATAATATAGGGCACCTCCGTCTGAAGGATCAGTTCCTTGGCGGCTTCCACATTCACGAAGCCCACGGGAACCCCGATGACGAATGCCGGACGCCAGTTGCTCTCCTGCATCATCTCGTAAATCTGTATCAGTGCCGTAGGTGCATTTCCCACAGCGAAGATCACCGGCTTTTCCCGTTTTGCTGCCAGTTCCATGCTGATCGCTGCCCGGGTGGTCCTGCGTTCCTTCGCCATTGCTGCCACCTCTGCGTCTGCCATGTAGCAATGGGCTTCGCCGCCAAAAGAAGCCAGCACCTTTTTGTTGATCCCTGCCAGTGCCATATTCGTATCCGTCACAATGTCCGCACCGTTTTTTATCAGGTTTTTGGCGATCTCCACTGCATTTTCCGAATAGGTCATCGTCTCCGCATAATCGAAATCCGCACTGGTATGGATCACCCGTCTGGTGATCATATCCTGCTCCGCAGGCAACGTGATTCCCCTCTCTGCCAGTTCCGCCGCAATGATCTCAAAGCTTCGCATCTCGATCTCTTCCGGCAATACATATTCGATGTTCGTTTTATCCATAAATCAGTCTCCCATAGCAAGTTCTCGTAACAGCACTTCATTCTCTTCCTGCTTCTTCACCGCGATCCGGTAATAGCCCTCTCCCAGTCCCCGGAAATTCTCACAGTTGCGGATCAGGATGCCTTTTGCAAGCAACCTGTCATAGATGGGCTGTGTGGTGTAGAGCAGCAGAAAATCCGCTTCTCCGGACACTACCCGGATGCCCAGTGCCTCCAGTCCTTCCCTAAGATACGCCCGCTCGGTTTTCACATATTCCACGGTATCCTGCAGATATTGCTCCGCCTGCTCCGCACAGACGATGCCTGCTCTCTGGGCGAACACCGACAGATTCCATTCCGGCAGCTGTCTGCGGATTTTCTCCCGAAACCCCTCATTACTGCACACCAGATATCCCAGACGCACCCCCGGCATGGCAAAGCTTTTCGTAAACGCCCGTACCAGCAACAGATTCTCATACTGGTCTATCTTCCCGAGCAGGGACCTGGGCTGCTCTCTATCAGTCTCACAGAACTCTATAAAACATTCATCCAGTACTACGATGATTCCCTGCTGTCTGCAGTGCTCCAAAAGTTCCCGCAGATATTCCCTGCCCAGCAGCTGCCCTGTGGGATTGTTGGGATTTGCAAGAAACAGCAGATCTGTGTCTGCCGTCAGCGCCTGTAACAATTCCTTCCCCGGGCAAAATGCGGTCTCCTCCGACAGATATGCATATTTTATATGGCTGTCTGCCGCCTTCGCCGCATACTCATATCCGTAAAAGGACGGCACCGGGATCACAATATTTTTAGGCTTAAGTGCATGTACGATCGCCAGAAAAAGTTCTGATGCCCCATTGCCAAACAGCAGATACTCCTTTGGAATTTCCCTGCCGTTTTGCACCGACAGCATATGACTTACTGTCTCTGTCAGTTCGCCGGCTGCGGCATCGGGATATTCCCCCACATGATCGATAGCCGCTAAAAGTGAAAGCCTTGCCTCCGCCGGCATTCCCAAGGGATTGCCGTTTACCGAAAAATCCAGCCGTACCGGTCTGCTGTATATGTCACCACCATGTATGTTCTGCTGCATCTGTTGTTTCCTCATTTCTTTTCTTGAACCTGTTTTCTTTTTAGAGCTTTCCTTCACAGATTACCAGCCGCCGTGTTATAACCATCCACAGCCCGCTGCCACCCAGGTCAGGATTCCCAGGCACAACAGTTCACAGATCCATGCCGTCCGGTTCATCAGACGATTGACTCTCCGGATATCCTCATATTCCACCTGCCGTTTTGGATCCCCGATATATGGTTTCTTCACGACTTTGCCAAAGTAACTGGCATCTCCTGCCAACTGTATTCCCAGTGCGCCGGCACATACGGATTCCGTCTGGGCGGAATTGGGACTGGCGTGCTTTCTGCTGTCTCTGCGCCAGATACGCCATGCCTGCCTGCCGTTATAGCTTTTTCCGCTGAGAAATGCCGCCCCGATCATCAAAAGTGCGCTGATCCTCGCCGGGAAAAAATTCACCACATCATCCAGCTTCGCCGCCGCCCTTCCAAAGTGCAGATATCTGTCATTTTTATAGCCGACCATAGAGTCCATGGTATTGACTGCCTTATATAAAAATCCAAGCACCGGCCCTCCCAGTGCCGTATACAGCATCGGCGCGATCACACCGTCGGAAGTGTTCTCCGCCACAGTCTCGATGGCAGCCTTCGCCACTCCTTCTTCCGTAAGATTCTGGGTATCTCTTCCCACGATCATGGATACCGCCTCTCTGGCAGCCTCCGGATTCCCCGCCTTTAAATGTTTCCATACTTTTCCGCTCTCCACCTGCAGACACCTTGCCGCCAGGATCTGATAGATCATGACCGCCTCCACCACCATGCCGATCCTCGGATAAAGTGCATATGCTCCCACCAGGATCAATGCCGTAAACATTCCCGTAAGCAGCAAAACAATTGCCACCAAAAGCTTCCCCTGCCTGCGCTCTGCTGCCTCTCTCTCCGGGGAATCTTCCTCTGGATTGCCGCTGCGCAGTGCTTTTTCTGTCTTCGCGATCAACCAGCCGATTCCCCGGATAGGATGTGGCAGAAAATAGGGATCGCCAAAGATCTGATCCAGTAAAAATCCTGCTCCAAATGCCAGGATATGATATTTCATCCGTTCGTTTCTCCTTTTGTAAGTTCCGATACTGCAGCTTCCGATACTGTAGCTTCCGACAGCGGGCGAAATTCCTTCCACTGCGGGGCTCCTCCGCCTTCCTTAAATGCCAGCCTGCCACTGTAACCCTGTCCGCATTTTACCTGATAGTCAAAATATTCTCCACCGAGGAAATGACCAAGCAGCGCCATGATCGTTCCGCCGTGAACCACCGCGGATGCATTTTGTATCTTGCGATCCCTCTGCCCCGATGCAGCACTTCTCTCCCAGATCCTTTTCATGTGATATACCATTTTTTCGTATCCGGCAACACTTCGGCGGATAAACTCTTCCCTGCTCTCTCCTTCCGGAAACGGCAGGGTACCTCCGCTGTCGATCCATCTCTGATATGCCGGATCTCCGGAAAGTTCCTGATAATTATGTCCCTCAAACGCACCGAAATCCATCTCTGTCCATTCCGGGATACAGATAGGAGTCTGCCCCGGATACAGGATCTGTGCGGTCTCAAGACACCGCTTCATGGGACCGGAAAACAGGACGTCGGCAATTGGGTAGATCCTGTCTGTCACGGATTTTTCCAGTGTCCTGATACCGTCCGGACTTAAAGCTTCGTCCGTTTTCCCAAGATACCGGCCCTCTTTATTAGAAAGCGTCGCTCCGTGCCGGATGAGGGTAAGATGAATCTCTATTTGATCTTCTGTCCGATTCCGCATACGACTCTCACCACCTCATCTGCCTGCGCTGCCAGCTGTTCGAGTATTCTTCCGGTGCGCTCTCTGTAAATTCTCTCCTCCGCTTCCATGGGGACGATGCCGTTGCCGATCTCATCACAGATCAGAATGCAGTCCGGATGTTCCTTGCAGAAATGCTCTATCATTGCCTCCGGAGCGGTTCCCTGTCGCAGCTGCTCCCGGATAGAGTGGTGCAGATGATTGACGATCACCTGCAAAGCGCCTGTCTCTGCGGGCAGTTCCAGTGTTCCATCCAAAACAGCCACTTTCCGTCCATCCTCACAGCGTGCATAACTCTGCTTCACATAATGCAGTTTTCCCTGGGCAAATCCACCAATGATCAATATCATTACATCAGCCTTTCCGCGATTGCCACGACAACCACCACACACCCCTCACAGAGTGTCACAAAATATCCCGCAGTGTCCCCGGTGATGCCGCCAAACTCTTTTTTACTGCGATAGTAATAATACGCAAAGCTAAGCAGGGCTGCTGCCACGGCGAACCCTCCCGCCACGACAGATATCCACAGCATAAATAAAATGCAAAGGATTCCCTGTCCGTACAAAGTACTTTTTACCACCCTTTTGTGGGCTTTATCCGCAAACAGATACAGTGTCCCCTCCTGCTTTGCCGAAGGGAAACTCACCACTGCGATACCGCTTAATACTCTGGACAGGAAGCATCCGGCGCCCGTCACAGTAAGCATACGCAGTGTCGTGATCTCCGAGAATCCTCCCAGGAAAATCAGTCCGTACAGTGCAAGCATGATCACTGCAAATGCCCCGATATGAGAGTCCTTCAATATCTCCAACTTCCGGTCTCTTGACTGGTAGGAATGCAGTGCATCACAGGTATCTAAAAAACCGTCCACGTGAAAGCCCCCGGTGACCAAAAGCGGTATTGCCGTCCCCACCACAGCATAGCACAGGGTTCCCACCGCGAACCGGTCACAGAACCATTTCCACAGATACCACAAAGCACCGATCACCGCACCCACCCATGGAAAAAAGCAGAGGGCGTACCGCATGTCCTCGTCCTTCCACTGAAACTGTGGCATGGGGATCTTGGAATACATGGAAAACGCTATGAAAAACGATTTAATAATTCGCATATCTGTTTCCTTTCTATCCCCGGCTGTCCTGCCGGTTCTGTGCTTTTGCTCCTGGTGAGCCGGGTTTGATCCGCTGTGGGATCCCCGCTACGACTTCCACGACCTCGTCCGCCTCCGCGGCAAGTCGTTCGTTGATCCGCCCCAGTGCCTCGATGTATTCCATCGTAGAATCATCGTAGATCATTCCATCCTCAAATACATTATTGGTTACAATGACTAACGGATCCGCCTGTTTTCTTAATCCTTCCATACCTTGCAGAATCTTTGTGATCACCGTCTGACGATCCACAGGCTGTTCCCCGGAAAACATTTCGTTGGCGGTGAGATTTGACATACATTCCAACAATACCGCTCCTGCCGGTTCCATTTGCAAGACCGCCTGCTCCAACTCCGTAGGCTGTTCGATGGTAGTGAAGCCTTTCCCCTGTCGCAGCCTGTGATGCCTGTCCACCTTTGCCTGCATCTCCGCATCCCGGATCTGCATGGTGGCGATATAATATTTGTTCTTATCACCGGCAGCCCGCAGCAGATAATCTTCCGCATAAGCGGATTTTCCGCTGCCACTGCCGCCCAGGATCAGTGTCATCATGTTGCTTCTCCATTCGTCTGGATGTTCAGCCCACGCCATGCCCTCAAAAAATCATGCAAGCATGATTTTTGCGCCCGGATATGTTCATGGCTGAACTGTTAACGTCTATATTGTTCTACTTTGATTTCTGAGAAGGTAGCGCTCTGTCCATAAATGCTCATTGCCATATCCAGCAGTGTGAACATCATAACGGCTCCGGTTCCTTCTCCCAGTGCCATTCCCGCATGGATCACCGGAGACAGCTGCAAAGCATCTGCCAGCTTCACTGCCGCCGGTTCTTTCCCGAGATGGGAAGGGATCAGATATTCCCGCACACCGGGAAACAACCGCTCCGCCACCAGTGCCGCTGCCATGCTGATCACGCCATCCAGCACGATGGGCACATGCCACAAAGCTCCGCCGATGCACATACCGGTCAGTCCGGCAATATCCAGTCCTCCGACTGTCTGCAATACCGTGAAGGCATCCGCATGCCACAGATCATAGGTTTCCAAGGCGGTGCGCACCACCTGTTGCTTCCGCGCCAGTCCCTGATCTGTCAGTCCCGCGCCTCTGCCGGTGACTTCCTCTGCCCCACACTGTAATAGGGCGGCTGTCACTGCACTGCTAGTGGTGGTGTTGCCGATTCCCATTTCCCCGGTGGCAAGGATACCGTATCCTTTTTCCTTACACTCCCGTACCAGTCTGGTTCCTGTGGCAATGGCACGGACGGTCTCTTCTTCCGTCATAGCCGGTTCTTTTAAGAAATTTCTTGTTCCGGAGCACACTTTGCAGTTCCATACTCCGGGGATGGATTCCTCACTATTTATCCCGATGTCCACGGGAATGGTCTCGGCACCGATGCTCTGTGCCATCCTGCAGACGGAGGATCCCTTCCTGGCCATGGACTTTGCCACCGCCAGCGTAACCTCCTGCCCGGACTGGGTCACCCCCTCCTCTACAATGCCGTTATCGGCGCAGAAGAGCAGCACACCCTTTTTACGAATATCGATCACTTCCGTACCTAAGATGGCTCCGATCTGTGCCGTGATGGTTTCAAAGCTGCCCATGCCGTCCAGCGGCTTTGCCAGAGTGTCCCAATGCTTTTTCACAAGCTTTCTCACTGCTTCGTCCGGCGGCGTGATCCGGATCTGCGCCAATTCCCGTACGGTATAGTTATGAAATACGGGCTTCTCTGAGCATACCATAGATTTCCTCCATACGCAGATATTCCCGCAGGGTATCTGCCAGCTTATCGTATTGTCTTTCCTTAATAGTGCGGTAATCCTCCCAGACACCGTCCTCCAGAGAGATGCCTTTTTCCCGGGCCAGGGTCTGTATCATACGCCCGGCGATCTCCCCCTTGTCGAACAGACCGTGAATATAGGAACCATAGATTCTGCCGGTGGAATCAGCGATAACCGCTTGTGTGATTTCCGTGTTTCTCGTCGCATCGTCTGCACAGAAAGCGCTCCGATTGCTTTCTGCACTGTTTGCCGGTCTGGCTGCCTTGTCCACTGTCCCCTTCGCACTGCTGCCGTCCCCGTTACAATACACTGTCTGTCCCATATGGATCTCATACCCCGTGAACTCGCATCCTGTAAGTCCGGAGAAAATACCCTCCACCGCATCCAGAGTTCCATCTGTCTGGCAGCGATGTTTCTCCTTCTGCAGCACTGTCCGTACCGGAAGCAGTTCCATGCCGCGGATCTGTCCGCCTTCCTCTACACTGTCCGGATCCGCGATCTCACAGCCTAACATCTGATAGCCTCCGCAGATCCCGAAAATGGGAACTTTTCCCGCAGCCCGTTTTACCGCTGCCTCCAGTCCGTTCTGCCGCATCCATTTCAGATCTCCCATGGTATTTTTACTGCCGGGGAGAAATATCAGATCCGGCGTCCCCAGCTCTCTCACATTTGTCACATACCGGACACTGACCTCCGGCATCTGCTCAAACACATCAAAATCCGTAAAATTTGAAATTCTGGGATAGTGGATCACAGCCAGATCGATCTTCCCCACATGTTTTGCATCGAAACGGTCCGTCAGACTGTCCTCATCTTCCAGCGTAAGTTCCATATAAGGTACCGTTCCCAGCACCGGCACCTGCCCCCGTTCGGTTAACATCTGAATGCCGGGGTCTAAAATCGTGCTGTCTCCACGGAATTTGTTGATGATCAATCCCTTTACCCGTTCCCGTTCCTCTTCGGTCAGCAGCATCAGGGTTCCCAAAAGCTGTGCGAACACGCCGCCTCTGTCAATGTCTCCCACTAAAAGTACCGGTGCATCCACCATTGCCGCCATTCCCATATTTACGATGTCATTCTGTTTCAGATTGATCTCCGCCGGACTTCCGGCGCCCTCGATGACAATAATATCCGCATAAGTCTCCAGCTTGCGGAAGGCTGCCTTGATATCCGGGATCAGTTCTGTCTTATGGGCAAAATAGTCTCTGGCGGACAGATTTCCCCGTACCTCCCCGTTCACGATGACCTGGGAGCCGGTATGACTGGTAGGCTTTAATAAAATAGGATTCATGCATACCAGCGGTTCGATCCCTGCCGCTTCCGCCTGCATCACCTGTGCCCTGCCCATTTCCAGTCCTTCTTTCGTAATATAGGAATTGAGTGCCATATTCTGTGATTTAAAAGGGGCGACCCGATAACCGTCCTGCCGGAAGATCCGGCATAGGCCCGCCACCAGGATACTTTTCCCGGCACCGGACATGGTGCCCTGTATCATAATAACTTTTGCCATCGTTTTCTCCATCCCACAGATGCCACCGACATCCCGGGAATTTCGTTTCTCTGTTTTCTAACACCCACGCTGTTGCTCCGGGCTTTCTGACTTTTCTATCTGCTTCCCCAGCTGTTCTGCGTACTCTAAAAGCTCTCTCTGATAAGTCTCCAGACTGCCGAAATTCTCCCGACAGCAGATAACGCGGTTACACTTTTCCAACTGTTTCTTCGCTGCCTGTATTTTTTCCTGTGCCACCGGCTCAAAAGGATGCTCTGCGATCACCTCCGCCGCCAGTGCCTTCGCCACGGGATAATCCAGATCATTTTCATGCAGGATCCCGGTGACAAAGGGGATCCCCGCTCTCTGCAGACGCCGGTAAATTTTCCGTCCGCTTCCGGCTCCGGCGATCACGAAGACCTGCGGTGTTCCTTCCGGCGCCGCCAGCTCCATATCACTGCTGCCCTCATCATAGCTTCCCATCCGGATGCCATAGAGTTCGGTGATATAGCCGGCTGTCATGACTTCCTCCGGCGTTCCGATCCGGTCCACCGCCCTGCCGTTCACACACAGGATTCTATCGGAGATCTTCTCCGCCAGTTCCAACTCATGCAAGGACAGGATCACCGTAAGTTCTCTCTCCCTGCACAGCTTTTGCAGGATCGATAAAAATTCCAGTTTATGCCGCACATCCAGGTAAGAAGTCGGCTCGTCCAGGATCAATATCTCCGGCTCCTGGCAGATGGCTCTGGCTAACATCACCCGCTGTCTCTGCCCGTCACTGATCCGGTCAAACAAAGAATCCCCAATCTCTGCCACCTGCACCAGTTCCATGGCGTTTTGCACCGCTGCATGATCTTCTGCCCGCAGCACGCCGAAACGCCCTGTGTAGGGGTATCTTCCGGTGGCCACCACATCCTCACAGGTCATCAGTTCCCCCCGCAGACGTTTTGTCATTACCACTGCCATTTTTTTTGACAGTTCTGCCCCGGTGAGTGTCCGCATATCTTCTCCGTCCAGCCGCACCGTTCCCGCGATCAGGGACAGCTGTCTCGCAATACTTTTTAAGATCGTCGATTTTCCGGCACCGTTAGGTCCCAGTAACGTCAGGATCTCTCCCTTCCTGAGTGCGATCTCCACTTCTTCGATCAGAGGCTTTCCATCGTAACCCACGCTTATTTTTTCCGTTGTAATATAATAAGGCTTCTGCGTCTTCATAGGTAAGTTATCCACGCTCCCGTCTGCTTTTGGATACCATGATCCACAATACCACCGGTGCTCCGAAGATTGCCGTCACTGTGCTGATACCAAGCTCTGTGGGTGCCATCCAGGTTCTTGCCAACAGATCACAGAACAGGCAGAACACACTGCCTCCTAAGAAACATGCCGGTATCATGAGTAACGGTTTTGTGGTGCCGAATAATTTCCGGATCAGCTGCGGCACGGCGATCCCCACAAAAGAGATGGGTCCGGCAAATGCCACGATGCATGCCGAAAGTACGCTGGACAACACCACCAGCAGGATCCGCAATGTCCGGATGTTCACTCCCAGATTCTGTGCATACGTCTCACCCAGCTGGTAGGCTTCCAGCGGCTTTGCTAACAGGATCACCATAAGTAAAGTCACTGCCACCACGATACTCATCACTTTCACATTGTCCCAGGTCATTCCGGAAAAGCTTCCTCGCGACCAGTTGTGGAGATTCACGATATCCGCGTCCTCCGCAAAAGTCACCACCAGTTCCGTAATGGCAGAACAGATGTAACCGATCATCACACCGCTGACTACCAGCATGGACATGCTGTCTACCTTCCTCGCCATGAGGAGCACGAATCCCATGGACAGCATAGCTCCTAAAAATGCTGCCAGGATCAACAGTCCGGAGCTGACCCGGATCGTATTCCCCAGCAAAAATACCATCACCAGTGCCACTACCATTTTCGCTCCGGAAGAAATTCCTAAGACGAAGGGTCCGGCTATGGGGTTGTGGAAAAAGGTCTGAAGCAGATACCCGGCAAGTGCCAGCGCTCCGCCCAGGATCCCCGCCGCCAGTGTCCTGGGAAGACGGATCTCCCACAGAATCCTCGCATTCATGCCTTCTTTGGTTCTTCCCGTAGTCAGTATTTCTGTCAACGGGATCTTCACCGTTCCGATCCCTATATTGCAAAGCAGCAGCACGAGAATGCCTGCCGTCAATAGAACAAACGCTATGAGATATCTGATTTTTCTGCGCTGCTGCATGTTTTTCTCCTTCTTTTCCTATTCGTATTCCAATCGTATTCTAATCTCATTCCAACGCTCTTATGCTTACGCTGTGTTTCTAGGTCTTCCATCTTACTGTAAGAGAAACAGATAACGCAGCTTAGCGGTATCATCGTCCGTCAACACCGTATGCATATCCTGCAATAAATACCCGATTGCCATGGACTGCTGGTACATATCGTTGGTGGTGCAATAGACCTGCCCCTCCTGTACCGCCTTGAAGTCTTTTAGAATATTGCATTTGCCGATCAGCTCGTCCAGCGTGGTCACACCACCGTCGATCGAGCTGTTGTAGATCAGTATGTCTGCGTCCTTCGCCCCGGCGTAAAAATCTTCGACCTGCATGTTCAGCGTAGAGCGTCCGCTTCCGCTGTCTTCAAGATCCTCAAAAATGTATCTTCCCCCTGCCAGTTCGATCAGCTTTGGAATATAATCCGTGCTCTGCCGTACCTGGATCAGTCCGTTGGAAGTGACATAGAAAAATGCTATGGTCTTCCCTGTTTTTTCCCCGCTTTCTACCTCTTCCAGAATCTCTGTCTGCTCCGCAAAGGCTTCTTCTGCCTCCGCTTCCTTTCCGGTCAGGGCTCCGAAAAATTTGACCCATTCCACTTTTCCCAAAGGATGTTTTTCATAGCTGGAATATTCGATCATCACCGGAATGTCAAAGCTTTGAAGCATTTCCACCACCTCCGGCGAATGCGTGATCATCCGGTTCTCGATCGCCAGATCACAGCCTTCGGACACCAGTAATTCATAATCCGGTTTACTGTATTTTCCGGCATAGATCATGTCCCCTGCCGCCATGGCATCCTTTGCTGTCTGAATGTACCAGTTCTCCTGCTTCTGCCCGGAGAACCGGATCTGATCCACAGCGTCCAGCGAGGCGAACATGTCCATCGCGCCGGATGCCACCAGATATATATTTTGAAGCGGTTCCTGCAAGATGCTGACGTCCTCATCCAGTCCCCTTGGCACCGGCTGTCCCTCCGGCACTATCAGATACCGTTTACTGTCGGGAAGCGTTGTCAGCATCTTATAACCATCTTCGTAGTAATCCACCGCAAAATTTTCCGCATATTGCAGCTCCATGCTGCCTGTTTTTACTAATTCTGTCTGCGAAGACATCTCCACAGAAGCAGAAGAAGGACTGCCGCAGCCACTTAGCCCCAGCAGTCCCATAAGAAGCAGAACATAGATCCATTTTCTTCTATTTCTTCCTGACCTCAAAGTTTTCATGCCTTTCATTGCCTACAATATTTGAGCCGCAGGCACCAATGTGTATTACTTGCCGCTCTCTGCATTCTGAAGGGTATCAGAATGGAAAGTCACGGTGTATTCCACCTCATGAGGTGTGCTCATTGCCACGGTATCACCGATCATGGTAAGGGGTACATCCAGTGCTTCCACCGGCACTTCAAATACGGAATTGCCTTCCGTATTTACCGGCAGATATTTTTCACCGTTTACCAGCATATAATCATAGTTCGGGCTGCTCCATTCCAGAATCGCCGTTGCCGCTCCGTCAGCTATCGCAAGCTGTGCGGGGGACTGGATACTTGCTCTGCCGCTTCCGCCCTCCATGGTCAGTTCGATGGTGTAGCTGCCGTCTTCTACGGCGCTCAGATCAAAAGTGTCTGCGGCACCCTCTGCCACCGGATCAGATACCTTTACTTTATGGTCATACCATTTTCCCTTGGTACCGATCAGTGCCAGATCGAATTCCTCTCCGATCACGGGTACAGGAACATCGAAGCCGTAGACTTCTTCCGTCATGCCGTCACTGTAAGTTACGGTATCCGTGGTGGGCTCAAGCAGTACTGCACCATCTTTGGCTGCATCTTCCGCCAGACCTGGATAGAGATTCAGAATCTTCTTGGAACCTAAGGAAATGTGAATGGTCATAACACCATCCTTTACCATCAGGGTTCCCTTGCCGTCACAGGCTTCACTGACATGGAACATGGAGCTGTCCGTGGAAAATTCAGCGGTGTAGACACCATCCGGAAGCTGTGCTTCGTTCTGTGCAGTCTCTGTAGCCGCTGCTTCTGTTGTTCCTGCTATAGCTTCTGCGCTTTCTGTCTGTGCTGCGGTGCTTTCCTGTGCGGCAACCGTGCTTTCTGCGGATGTCGCATCCGCTGCCTGACCTGCTCCACAGCCGCCAAGCAGCAGACAGGCACTCAGTCCGCCCACGATTATGATTTTATTCATTAATGTCTTTGCTTTCATTACTGATTTTAATCCTTATTTTAATCCTTATTTCATTTGTAATTTTGATTCTTATTTATTTCTCAGCCATTGCTGCTGCGGTATGTGCCACATACAGATCCTGGATAGCCTTGATCCCGCCGAGACCTGCGATCTGGGTATCCACGCTGTCGAACTTACCGGAAGCATTGAACTGGCTTAACCAGGAATCCTCATCTTCGCCTGCCATATCATTGTTGGCATGATCACCTGCTACTACCATCAGGGGACGAAGAACCACTTTGGTGTAACCTGCTTCCGCAACAGCCTTGATGACTTCTTCGCAGGCGGTCTCTTCCGGCTCACCTTCTACGGTTCCGATGAATACGTTAGCATAACCGAGGTCGTTCATCTGGGTCTGCATCTGGCTGTAAGACACCTTTGCGGTGTGAGAAGTTCCGTGACCCATGAATACGAATGCCACGCCATCTTCCTTTGCAGCATCCAGGCTGTCATACCCAGCGGTCTTCACTGCTTCTGCGGTCAGATCTTCTGCTACTGCTTTCTTATCTGCATTGACAACGGTTGCATCGTCTCCCACTTCACCTAACAGGGGCTCAGCGACTTTTACGGATGCGAACTGATCCTTGTAGGCTTCTACTGCCTCCATCAGCTCGTCATACTCTGCCCCGTGCATCAGATGGGTAGGCTGTACTACCAGGTTCTTAACACCGTTTGCCACAGCGCGGTCCAGTGCCTGATCCATGTTGTCGATATGCTCATCATCTCTTGCCTGTATATGGTTGATGATGATCTGTGCGGTAAATGCTCTTCTTACAGACCAGTCGGGATTGGCTGCTGCGATCGCATCCTCGATACCCTTGATATCAGCCACACGGCTGTCGTTAAAGGAAGTGCCGAAGCTTACTACCAGAATCTCGTTCTCACCGATCTCATCCTGATTACGGGGATCATCCTTGAAAGCATCTCCGGTATCTCTGCCGAAATAATCGGGATCTGCATTTTCTCCCTCTACGAGTTCCTTCTGTGCGTCGGTCAGTGCATCCCATGCTGCCTTGGCATCTGCACACTGCTTATCGGTATTCTCAGTTCTCTCCTGCACATAGATGGCATCGATCATTGCTGCTACTTCATCGGCTGCTGCCTGATCTGCATCTTCGGTGCTTTCGGTAGCTGCTGTTTCCGCTGCCTGGGTGGTCTGAGCCTCAGTGCTTACCTGTGCAGTGCTCTCTACGGTCTCCTGGGTATTGCCGCATCCGGTGATGCATACAGCGCCCAGTACGGTTGCCAGTACTACTGCTACGATTCTTCTTTTCATATTTCCTCCTCTGACAGTTTTTCTGTCTCTTTTCATTTCGGGGGTACCCCGGTATTCTTAAATATGTAAGTCAGAAACATGTTTTTCGCAACAAAAACAAAAACCCTTTCCTGTATCAGGTAAAGGGTTTGTACACATAAGAAACGAACGCAAAAAGCTTCTGTCGCTTCTGCATTCCACACGTACAACCAGTTACTCGTGGCTTTGAAACAAATGTTTCTGTACAGCATTCAGGCAGGTCTCCCGGCTTGAAGATCATTGCATCCGCCATCTTCCCGGTCTCCCAGTGATCTATCGGCTTCAGCTCCCTAATTACGGTGACGAGTTCGTGCAGGACTTACACCTGCTTCCCTTTTCACCGGAGCCAGCTACTTACGTGGCTGCTCCGGCACCTGAATACTCCATATTCAATTGTGGCTACTATATCACAAATTTTCTGAAATTGCAATGTCAATCAGTCATCTGTTCCACCGGCTGTCGGGATCAGTATACCTGAAAATTAGAGATTGGCGTCATTCCGGGCATAATTCAGGATCATTTCTTTTAAAATCAGCAGATCACCTGTATAATCCTTGTTGTCCGTTGCTCCCCAGATAAAACCACCTGCGTAATGGGTACACGCTGCCATCATGGTATGCACCGTCACACGCATGAACTGTTCCTCCGGAATATCCGTGCGGAAGGTCTTGTCCTCTTTTGCCTTCGCATACATCATATGAAGTCTTGTGTTGACGGAATTCAGGGATGCGTGGAAATTCGCCAGTTCCTCTTCCTGCACAGTCTGATGCGTCACAAAATTATTGAAATTATCATTATACTGCAGCAGATCCTTATGGTTCTGATACATGCCGATATAACTGTCCAGCGTAAAGATAAATCTTCCGATGGCCGGAATATCGTGTATCGAAGAGATTGGTCTTGCCTCATCCAGCTTGTCCAGATAAGCCTTCCATTTCGATGCGCAGACCGCAATAGCCAGCTCCGTCTTATTGTTGTAACAGCGGAACAATGTGGCACGTCCCACACCGGCTTCTTTTGCGACCTCATCCATGCTGACCGCTTCGATTTTCTTTTCCACAAAAAGCCGAAACGCCGTATCGATGATCCGCTGGTTGCGCCCCTGCTCTTTATCCATCTGTTTCTCAGATTTTCCCATTTTTCTCTTCCTTTTTCATACATTCTTACTGTTTATTTTATGGTAAAAGGCTGTGACTGTCAACGACTGTAAAAAGCTAATGTAAAAGTGCCTTGCAGATTCCTACGAATTTTCTTGTATTTAAAACGCCAATATCGGTGAAAAAAATACAAAAGCAGGTGATTTTGTCTTATAAAAATGCTTTATTTTCGCCAAGTACGCAAATAAAAGAAATTCCGTACAAAAATTCCTGATTTCGGAACTTTTTTGTACGGAATCCAATGTTTTTATACTATTTACACCAAACTGACTTTTCAGTTACTTCTTCTGTCGTGTCAGGAGCGTAACTGCTTCGCAGTGTGTCGATAGGGTAATTGAGATGCACTTTCCAGAGTTTTCACTGTACTCTGGGAGTGAAAAATATTGCAATCCTCTCTGATGAGGCTACAAAAATTGACATAATGCACTCTCTTATGTTCCTGCATAGAAAAAGATTGCATTGTATTTTAGATGTAAGCCAAATCAGCTTACGATTGACTCTGCTCTTTCTCTATGATCCAATACTTTCAAGATTTCTTTCATATATTGTATCACAGATTATTTTGTTTTGGAAATCACTTTCCTCTCAAATGGGCAGAAGAAAACCTCCAAATCTGTTGTGGACTTGGAGGCATTATTCCAGCCATTCTTAAAAATTTAATACTTCTCATTCAGCTTGTAATAAATTTCCATTTAATTTTTCTATTATTTCGTTTAAGTATTTTATAAATTCCTCAGTATGCTTAACTGCAAATACCTTTTCATTTGTCTGTAAATTTTCTTTTTGTTCTTTCAGCAATTCTTGCAGTTTTCGGAAACCTACAAGACTCTCCTCCACTCTTATATCTGGCGATATAATATTTCCTTTCCACATTTTATTGAAATAATATGAAAACTGATGTTTATCGAAATTATTCCCTTTAGCATATGCTTCTGCAGTAATAATTGCCATTTCCACATCAAACACATTAAACCTCTTATTTTGGCATATAGTAAATGCCGTCATTGCATTTTCTTGCATTTCTTCAACATATAGTTTTTTATTATTACTAAACATTAATAAATTTCCCGTTTGGAACTCTTCTATGCTTTGATATGTTTTCCATTCTTCTTCTGTAAAATCTTCTTTATTATCTGCACCTATAATCGTATGAACTTGCTGCCCCTCTTTTCGTGAATCTAATAAATTGTTTATTACCTTATTAATCCCAATTCGAACTTTATTCCAATCTACCCTCACTGGTAACTTAAAATCATAATATCTTCCCCAACAATTATTCTGTATAAAATACACATATTCATCCAGACTAAGTTCTCCTGCATATGCCATTTGAACTACTTGTGGAAATCCTTCAATGATTACATCTTCTTCAATATCCATAATCCGATTGGTTCGAATAATATCAGTTGGTGTTTCCGCTTTTTTTCTCGATTGAATCATTCCTATTTCGTAATTAAGAGCATCAATATCCCATATGCCTCGAAGAATCCATTTTTTCACTGTTGCAAACATATATTTATTTTGAAAGAAGGGGTACAACTCCTGAACCTCATTATCCGAAAATAATGTTCCATAATGTCCTTCCTTCGCTATATCTGCTTTGTATGCAATTACATATGAAATAAAGCTATAAAACCATTTATCTATATCTTCAAATCCGTTTTTAATCAAAATTCCATACACTCGATAAAAATCTGTTATTGCACATTTAAGACTTCGTATGTTATGCGGTCTTTTATCCTTCTGAGATTCATTATAAGTATTTCTATCAGGTGCAAATAATTCTAATATTCCCTCTTCACATTCCTTCACAAAGTCCCTATATTTTTCATCTTGATATTTAGTTTTATCAACAATTGTATCTACAATGCTTGCATAATCAGGTATATACTGAACGGTTCGATGTATAATTTTTTCTTTAATTTCATCGTAAGATAATTCATCAATATCTTTTTGGGATTTGTACTTTATCTTTCCTGCTATTCTTTGGGGAGGATTGGTATCATCTTCATTCTTAACAGTATCTATTTCAACTTCTACTGGCACAGCAGTTATTTGCTTTGAACCTCTCATTTTTTCCTGATTCGCTATAATAATTGTATGAAATTTCTGGTTCTCACAATATTCATTAATCGCTCCAAGAATATCAACTGTCTCTAAACAACAACGTTCCAAATCATCAAAAACTAAAATTACAGGTTTCTCTTCTATCATATTTTTTATTTCCACAAAAGAGAACCAATCTGTAGTTGCTATTCCCCTAAACCACTCTGGTAAAAAGTCTAATTTACCTGCTATCTCTTTTCCCTTTTGAACCTTTTTTGCAACTGCATCCCAATTTTTTCCCTTATTATATTCACTAATCCATGCCTGTTTAACTGCCATATGTATTCCTTCAATACTTGCTATTCCAAATAGGGAAATACGAATTATATGTGCTTTGTTTTCCAATGCATCTTTCAAATCATTATCGATAAGATATGTTTTTCCACATCCCCATTCTCCAGTCAATAGTATAGCTCCGACTGGTTCAGGCTCTTCACAATAATATAACAACTCATCCAATGTTCTCATTTGAATTTTTCCTCTACATATAGTTTTTCAATTCTTCTAAATATCTTTTATGTTTCAATAAAGTATTTTTTCTTAATTTTTCCAAACTATTAAACAGAAGCCTTCAAGTTATTAAACTCAAAGGCTTCTCATTTTCATCAAAAATTTTCTTATGCAAGCGCAGGTTCCTTCCCTGCAATAATCGCTTTCACTTCTTCTACGTTTTTATCTGTAGCCATAGCAATCTGCTCTACAGTAAAACCATTGTTATGCATATTAAGAATAATTTTTTCTTCTTTTCTTGCTTCTCCAATCGCAATACCCTTTTCTTCAATTCCCTGACTCAAGTTACACATAACGCTCACATCCTTCCTGAAGTTCTCCTCAATAGGAATATCGTATTCATTTCCAATTATGTTTAGTTTTTCATCTATTGTAAGTTCCTGTGACAGCAACGCTCCTAACAGACGGTGCAGTTCATATGTCTCATCATGTTCCGGCAGATTCTTTGCCAGTCCAAGCATTATGATATTCAGCAGATCAAGATTTCCCTTCCATTGATAGGAACCGATCAAATCTTCTTTTGTGAGATGCACATGGCTCATGCTGCTCTCTTCCATGTTCATACATACCCAGATCGAATATACACGCTTAATGTCATCGTAGCTGGAATTCTCAAAATCACGTTCTTTTTGTGATGAGATCAGTCTGCTCACATAAAAGATTGCCCGGTTTAAGATTTCGTATCCCTTCGGCTCATCTTTCTGTGCTTCCACATTTATGATGATCTGTGACAATCCGTCTCTCATACGCACATAAAAAACGATATCAAATCTTACCAGACCTTCATTGATCTCTTCATTTTCTGTGTTGAAACCGACCAGTCTCTCACCATTTTTTTCGCTGGCTGCATTTGTGAGTCCAGGCTCTACCGGTACCGTACTGATATGTGGTGTTCCCTCAATGCAGTCGACCACATCCTTGGGATTCATGCCCTTAAACTCATCAACTGTTTTTACCAGTATATGTGCCAGTATGCTTTTCTGTCCTAACAGACGCTTTGCACTCGTATCATACTGTGCTTTTGAATCTGTTGCTTTCACTGCATTTTTCAATTCTGTATTCACTGGCCTTCCTCCTTTTTGTAACAGATATAGTCATCCCCAAAAAGGCATCTGACCACACCTATATTATAACTTACCCATTTCTTTTATACAATCAATTTTTACATTTGGAAAATGAACATAAGAAAAACTCCAAACCTGCCATAGACTCGGAGTCTTGATTCCATCCATTTTTACATTGTCTGCACTGGAACATGTTGTTCCTGCTCCTCATGTTCCAAAACATCCTGTTCTGGCACAGGCTCTATACCGTTTGCTTGCTCCTGCCCTTTTGCCATATACCGGATTTTAATGCTGCTGTAATCAACCCCTGCCGGTTCCAGCACTTTTTTCTCTAACATATTTAACATCGCTTCGGTGTCAAATTTTCCCTCAAAATAAAGTTCCTCATCCACTTTTATCGGTACATCCATTTCTTCCGGTGAACTGCCAAGGATCGTCCTCCAGCGTCCGGCTACTTTTCCACACATTTCCATAAATCTTTCATGGATATCCGGCTGTTCATTACAGGTCTGCAAAATCCTTTGTGCCACCTTTCTCCATGTAGGTGTCTCTATCCATTCTCCCGGTGCGAACTGGACTGCCAGCGGTCTTTTCCCTTTCAGTTCTGCCGGGGACACTGTGATAAGGCTGCTTTCCCGGATCGTATCTTTCACACTTGTATGCACCTCGCCACTCCGGTACATCTGGAGCAGTGCATCACATTTGGTGTTTACAAGCTGTAACATTTCCTCCCTCAGTTCTTCTATCAGTTGCTCATAATTCATACGCTTTTCTTCTCCTGTCACACAATCTTGTGTGTCTTTCTTCTATATAATCTTTCTTCCGCTTATTTCCCTATTACACACTTTTCTATTCCTATTGTTCTGCACTTGTTTCCTAGTTTTATGCCAACAATAAAACGCCCGGATCATCGGGCATTTTATTCTTACCATAAACTGGCAGGAATAACGTTTCCTATTTACTTGCTGCCATTCCTGCCGCAGCCTTACTCATATCGAATCTCCTTTTCCATGACAATGCCTGACTGGAACTGTATCAGCAGCTTCTCGCTGGATTCCACTTTGATGGTCGAGATCAGCCGTCTGACAAGGTCATTGTCGAACTCCGGTATCTGGCAGGTGCTTGTGCTTAAATAATGGTCAATATCTTGGATTCTCTGTTCATAGCTGTCAGCCATCCGTTTCTCGTTTCTGGCTGTTTTCTGTGCCTCTTTTAGGGCATTGATTTCCTCTGCTATGGTGCGGTAGCGTTCATCAAACTCCGGTGTGTAGGAGCCGGTCTTTGCATTCTCTGCGATCAGTGCCACCATCTCTTCCCGCTTTTCTTTTATCTTTTCTTCATATTCCCCGGACTCTTTTGCGGTGCTGTAGTTCCCGATGACATGGATGATGTTCTGCCGGAAGTTTTCCATAAATTCCATATCATCACTCGTGATCCTGTGGATGGCTTCCATCACTGCCCTGTTTAATGCGTTCTCTTCGAGTGTCTCGGATTCCCCGCATTTCTTCACTCCGTTGGTCAGCCGGTTGCTGCATCTCCAGACCACTTTCTTTTTCCCGTTTCTCGCCCAGGTGACCCTCCGGTACTCCTGTCCGCATTTTCCGCAGATCAGCATGCCGGTCAGTGCATAGGTGGAGGAATACCTGCTCCTCTGGTTTTTCTTCCGGGTGACAGCCGCCTTGCATAAGGATGCCCTCCGCATCATCTCTTCCTGCACCCTGTAGAACAGTTCTTTCGGTATGATCGCCTCATGGTCATCTTCCACATAATACTGCGGTACGAGTCCGGTGTTCTTGACTTTCTTTTTTGTCATGAAATCCACCGTGTAGGTTTTCTGCAGGAGTGCATCTCCCATGTATTTTTCATTGCGGAGCATTTTGTCTATTACCGTGGAATGCCATTTGTCCTGCCCTGTGGCGGTCTTGATGCCCTGCTCTTCCAGATGCTTTGCGATCTTCCCAGTACTGTAGCCCTCCAGATAAAGGCGGAAGATCAGCTTTACGATCTCTGCCTCTTCGGGTACGATGACCAAGTCCCCGTCCTCGTTTTTGGTGTATCCCATGAACTTTGTGCAGTTTACGATGACCTTGCCTTTTTCAAATTTCCTCACGACTCCCCAGCGGATGTTCTCGCTGATGTTGCGGCTCTCCTCCTGTGCCAGACTGCTCAAGATGGTGATAAGGATTTCGCCGGTTCCCTCCAGTGTATTGATCCCCTCTTTCTCGAACACCACCGCCACGTTCTTTTCCTTCAGTTTTCGGATGGTCACCAGCGAGTCTACCGTGTTCCTCGCAAACCTGCTGACCGACTTTGTAAGGATCATGTCGATCTTTCCGGCAAGGGCATCCTGTATCATGGCATTAAAGTCTGCCCTCTTTTTGGTGTTTGTTCCACTCTTTCCGTCATCCGCATAAATGCCGGCATTTTTCCAGTTTTCGTTTTCGGATATCTTGCTGGTATAATACTCCACCTGTGCCTCATAGCTGCTGTCCTGCTCTTCCAGTTCCGTACTGACACGGCAATAGGCAGCGACCTTCATTTTCTTCTCTGACAGTTTCACATTCCGGTCATACTGCACCTTGGCAGGTATCATGCTGATCTTTTTTGCTGTTTCTGCCATCTGCTCTCCCTCCTAATCCTTGTATCCGGCTGTGACACGGCTCCCATTGATAAGCTCCACTTCTGCCATATTTCCACCATGCACCCAGATGCGTGCGATTATTTTTCTATATAAATTTTCATCAAATGTTTCCAGTTCCTTTTTTCCTGCAAGGATGTTTTTGATCTCCTCTGTCCGGAACTCCCCATCCCTGACCTCCAGCGTCCGGTATCGTTCCTCTGCCCTTTCATAGAGCAGTTTCATCAGGTCTGTCTCTGTGCGTTCCTGCTCTTCTTTCATGTGCTGCAGGTTCCGCTCCAGAACCCGGTACTGAGGGCTGAGCTTTTCCTCCTGCCTTTGTACCCGGAGCAGACCTTTGTTTCGTATCACTGCATTGATGGCTTCTACACACACCTGCTTTGCCTGCCCGTCTGTAATAAAACTGTTCCTGCAGTTTTTTGCTCTGCCAGTCACATAGTTCCTGCACTTCCACTTGGCAGTGCCGCCACGCTCTTTTTTGTGGTTCGGCTGGATATGGCTGCATACTGCCCCGCATTCTGCACACCAGATGACACCTCCGAAAAGGATTCTTTCATCCCTGCCGGGCCGGTGGTCTGCCCTTCCAAGCTCTGCCCTCACCTTTTCCCGTCTGCGCTGGACTCTCTCAAACAGTTCCTCTCCTATGAGCTGCGGATAGTATTCTGTGCCAAGGTAGCTTGGGTTTTCCAGTATCCTGCCGATGGATGCGTGGGTCCAGGACACTTTCCCTTTTGCATTGCATATGTTTCTCCCTTTCAGGTTCTGGGCGATCCTGCCTGCCGCCACCCCGCTGTCATAGTCTGTAAATATCTGTTCCACAATTTTTCTCTGCTCTTCACAGATGGTATTTTTTCCATCCACAACCTTATAGCCGATTGGCATGTGCCACTGCATCCTGTCCGCCTCCCCTCTCCGTCAGTTTCAGTCCGTTGTGCAGGCAGAAGGTGATGTCGTGTTCCTTGGAGACCACGATCTTCTCTGCTGTCATTTTAAACAGTTGCTCGTCAAACTCCTCCCTTAATCCGTCCTGTTCTGCAATCAGTTGGATAAGCTGTTCGGTCCGTACAATTTCTTTTGTCCTCCGCAGCTTTCTGGTCAAAAGTGTCTTTTTTCTCCTGCATTCCGTCAGCTGCCAGCCAAGCTTGCTACTGCTCTCCATAAAAAGAGCAGAGTCCATATATCCTTTCCTCATGACTTGGTTTAGGATTTGGCTCTGCCCGCTTATATCTTTGATTTCCTTATCCAGTTGTCTGATTTCCTCACTGTCCTGCCTTGCTGCCACAAGTTCCGTCAGCCCTTTTAACAGCGGCTCTAATATCGTTCCCTGATTGGTGTACAGCTTGTTCCACATGTCTGTAAAAGCCCGGTGCAGCACATCCTCCCGGATGGCTTTCATGCAGCAACTCTCTTTATCCTCCACATGTCCGCTGCACGTCCAGATGATTTTTTCATATGGTTTCCCGATGTAGATTTTCTGCCGCCGGAAGGTTCTTCCGCACTCTCCGCAGATGATTCTGCCGGAAAACAGGTATCTTTTGGTGTAGTCACTCTTGTTCATGTGCAGTACATCCACCCGGTATGCCATCAGGTTGCGTACCGCTTCTGCCTCCTCATGTGTGACGATTGGCGGATGGCTGTCTTTGATGAGATACTGGTTTCTCTGTCCGTTGTTTACCCTGCGGACAAATGGGAACCTTGTTTCTGTATATGTCCTCTGCTGAAGCATATCTCCCTCATAAATGGGATTTTTCAGAATGTCCTGTATCACCCCGTCCTGCCACTTTTCTGCACCCCGGATCGTTGGAATACCTTTCTGGTTCAGTGCCTTTGCTATCACATACACTCCCATGCCGTTTAAGTAAGACTCATAAATCCACCTTACGGTTTCTGCCTCGGATTCTATGATGACTAAATTTCCATCCTCATCTTTTCCATAGCCATACGCTGGTGTGGATATGATATAGGTTCCATCCTGAAAGCGTTTCTGTATCGCCCAGCGGTTGTTGCTTGAGATGTTTTCTGATTCCCCCTGCGCCACCGATGCCAGAATGGTAATGAACAGCTCGCTTTTTTCTGACAGCGTGTTGATGTTCTCTTTCTCAAAGTAGATTCCAACGCCAATCTCCTTCAGCTTTCGGATGGTCTGGATACACTCCACCGTATTTCTTGCAAATCTTGTGATGGATTTCGTAAGGATCAGGTCGATGTTCCCATCCTCACAGTCTGCGATCATCATCTGGAACTCATCCCTGTGCTTTACGTTTGTTCCGCTGATTCCTTCATCCGCATACACTCCGGCAAACTCCCACAGGGGGTTGCTCTCGATTTTTTCCGTATAGTACTCGACCTGTGCAGTATAGGAAGTTGCCTGTGCCTGACTGCCGGTACTGACTCTGGCATATCCGCACACTTTCAGCCTGCGTTCTTCCTGTGTATGTTTCTGCTCTTTTGCTGCCTTTATGACAGTCACTTTTTTTGCCATGCTTTTTTCTCCTTTCCCAGTATTTTCAAGGGTTTTCACTCCCTGTCAGCAACATACACTACCACATAGTTTTATATATATCCAGTGTTATTACAGATATACTTTTGCCAGTTCGGGGGAAAAGGTCTTGACATTCAAAACCCGGATTTTTTCCCATTCTTCCTCGGTTAACAGCTTATCTTCATGCATCCTTTTTAAGAGAAATTCGGCAATCTTATACCGCACCTCATTCGCTCCGCCTTCCATCATCTTTTCCCTTTTTCCTCCCGCAATTTAAGAACGTTAAATTCATTCTCCCAAGCCAAACACTTTTGCCCAGAAGAAACACCTTTACATCATCCCGATTTCAGCCATGGTTGCAGCCTCATCTTCTTCCCGGAAATACTGTTCCGATACATCCCTGCTGACTGAAAGCACCTCTCCCGCGTCCTTTTCTCCCATCTGGATCGGGATTAAGAACGGATGGATTTCCTTACAGAATTCCTGATTGGGACAGCTATTGATAAAATAGCCGCAGGTATCTAATATCAGCCTGTCACACATATCTGTGATGACGATCTTTTCGGCTTCAAACATGTGGCTGCCGATATAATTTGCGATATTTTCTGCCGTGGTCGAGATATAGTCCTCTTTCCGCTCCCCTCCATCACTCGGATAAAGATAGGCATATCCTGCCCTCTCCGTTTCAAAAATCCTTAACATCATTTCGGTATCTTCTTTCTTCATCTCCTGTTTTCCTCCATTCCCCATTTTTCAGCTTTTCTTAACTCCACAAGAATACGGCGGAAGTTCCCCTCCGCCGCATGGTTTCTGTAATTAAGTCTTACTGCCATAATCCTTCACTTCATTTTTAAAGTGATCTGCTCCTATTCGACACTACTCCCCGGAGCCGGAACGCCGCAAAGACAGAAGAAAGCAAAAAAAGAATTTCCTGCCTCCTCCCTAAATGGGCATTCCTTAGGGCAGTCAGTCCAGACTGTCTGCGGCTCCTGCCCTTTAAGGGGCAGACAGACATCACAGGAATCTCACCTCCACCACTGCGTGCTGGCTAATCTCAAGGAGTATCATTATAGGCCATTTCCCTCTTCGCACCTGTCCGCCACAGACAGGCTGTACCCCGGCTTTCCCGCTCGGCTCCTTAGATGTTATCTTTTTCACAGCACAGGCAGAAAAAAATTCTGCCACAGCTGCAGGAGTGTCGCTGCGCCCCGGTTACGGCTCCTTAAATGGCTAACGTATCTGAACTGCTGGATATGGCTGGCAGGCTGCAGCGTGATTCTGTGCCTGCTCTCGGAGCCTGATACCAAAATACCCTCTCCGGCGTTTGTCAAAGTGCGCCCCACCTGAAGCATATCTACAGGCGGTACAAGAGAGGTTTCCGGAAGAGACCAACCGTCCGGAAAAGTTCCTCTCATAAGGTACTCACACTAAAATGCGTTTTGACCACCCTCAATCAAAAAAAATTTTTAACTTTTTTACTGCTCCCTGAATGGTCTTCCACACAGCGTTCTGGTTTGTATGCTGTTTTTCTGCAATCTCTCTGGTAGTCATTCCCTCAAAAAAATAAAGATGCAGCCGCTCTTTCTGAACTTCAGTGAGTGTCTGCATCGCTTTCTGCAGGATTTCCATATCCATCTGCCGGATGACCTTATCCTCCAGCGTCTCCTCTGGAACCGCCATCAGGTCTTCCGTTTCTCCTTCTGTATAACCGTCTGAGGTGGTATGCCGCAGATCTCTCATCTGCTCTGCGTGCGCCTCCTTTCGGAACGTATCTGCCAGCGCCTCATAGACTTCCTTTGACACATAGGCGTATTCCGTTTCCCCGACAGCGTCCTTATAAAAATCCTTTACCCGTATTTTTCTCCATTCTGACATGCAAATGTCCTCCATTTCGTGATTTGTCTGAAATGAAGGACACCCGGCGGGCCTCTGGTTCTGTTTTCAAAAAAAAGGGCAGAAAAAAACAGGTGCATTTTCCATGCTAAAAAAAACATGAAAAAATACACCCGTCTGTGAAGTGTATGAAATTTGCCTGTCCCTCTGCCTCTTTCGCGGTAAAGCGGATTTATATCATTCTTCTTTATCACCCTTCCGTACTCCCGAAAACACTGTCAGGAGTACTATGTCGGTAAGAAAATCCCGTCCAAAGATGATTTCTCGTACATCGGCACACACCTTCCCATATAACTGCTTTTTCTATATTCTGGTATAAAACTATATGATACTGGTATTTATATCTCATGTATCATAAACTTTTTTTCCATATAAAAAAGCCTGCTATAGTACAATGAGTCGGTTACCGACACCATACTCATTATATAACAGCAGGCTTTTATTAACATTATCGTCACTTATACCTACCCTCCACAGCTTAGCTGGGAAATTAGAATTTTCACTTATTTTCGGAAATTGTATTTACTTCCTTATGAAGATTTCTTACCGCATCAGGAATTTGGGGTTGGTGATGCCAATATATACAGGTTGAATCTACACTGTTTATAGCTACTTTAAGAATCTGTTCTGCAATTTTTCCACAAATTGTTTCAATCATCATAATAAACCTCCTATAATGTTTTCATAAATTATTTAACATTATGAGCTATTAGTCAATCTATTATGAATAAAATACATAAAATTAGAATAAAATACATTAACTTATTGGTAAAACAATTCTCACTTCAAATTCTTCCTGCTTTCTTAATATCTCCATTTGCCCATTATATTTATTTATCACATCCGTCACATTATTTAATCCTATTCCCTTATCAGATTCTTTAAATACTATATGGCTACCAAATAGATTCGTATTTTCGTTCTTCCTATAACTATTGCAAATACAAAGAATAATAAAATTATTAAATCTGTAAAGGTGCATATAAATAAATCTCTGTTTTTCATCAACTGACAAACATGCTTCATATGCATTATCTAATAAGTTTCCAAAAAGTGTAGTTAAATCATAAGAATTTAAAAAAGTCAAGTCCATATCCACAATATCAAATCTACATAAAATATTATCATTACTTGCTTTTTTATATAATCCATTAACAAGTATTTGTAGAACTTTATTTTTTAATATAAATGTTTCTTCTAAATTTGCTATTTGTTATTTAATTTCAATAATATAATTAGAAATAACATCTCTGTCTTTGCCCTGACTTAAAACTTCAAGTGTATTAAGGTGTTTATAAATATCATGTTCTAATTTCCTATACCTTCTATTTTTTTCTTCTATCATTTCATAATGCTTATCCAACATTTTTTTATTATTTTCTTCTAATTCTTGTTTTCTTTCTTTTTCATAAAATAATTGCATAATGTGATTTGCATATAGTTGATAACATATTATCAAAAAATATCCAACTCCAAAAAAGAGTAGAGCATAACTTTTGTCATTCTTATTTTTTCCCGCTAAATAAATAATGCATACAGTTTCAAAGATACATAAAATTATAGAAAATAAAACTTCTAACCATTGAATGTTTTGCCATTTATACTTTCCTAATTTTCCTATTAGTATTTTACAACTACATATATTAAAAATAAGAATAACTATACTAGATATGAAAAGCAATTCTCCATCTAGTAAGTATGTCTCCAAACTTACATTAAAAATCCCAAATATTGCGGAAACAATC
>ENA-UOJS01000031-UOJS01000031.1-human-gut-metagenome-genome-assembly--contig:-C74-NODE-31-length-141206-cov-50.997145_pt1 | contig 141206 bp, 114 predicted proteins | sample MGYA00242355_ERZ723902 | MGnify/ENA metagenome assembly ERZ723902
CTGCGCCGTCCGTTGGCCACTGCCTGGCGCACAAAGCGCAGTGGCATAATGAGAGAAATGCCCCTATCTATGTGAGTGCCGACTTCCCCTCTTTCGAACGATGTGTAGTTTTTCAGAGAATTGACGCAAGTTTGAGCAATAGGGGAAAGCCCGAAGGGAAGGGGTAACGTGTTATTTAGAGTACACGCCGTCAAACTTTTGTAGAAGACAAAAAGCACCCCTCTCGACACTGCGAGAGGGGCTTTGACAAAGTTAGTCGCGATTTGGTTGTATTAATAAAGGCGTGAAATAGATGAAGAACAAGAAAGGCACGGCTTGAATCAAAACCCAGTGTACATAGGCGTACACGATTTTGAGGCAATCCGTGCCTGACTCAGTTATTCGCCAAATAGCGCGGTTTTTCTAAAACACAATAAAACAGATGAGTGGCAAGGAAAAGCCCCTCTGATAGCAACCCTAATTTACTATGCGTAAATGAGTTGATAGCAGAGGGGCTTTGACACAGTCAATCGCTGTTTTATTGCGTTTTATTCGCTGCGTAAAGCAATGGCAGGATCCTTCTTCGCCGCAATCCTCGACGGAATAAATCCTGCAAGAATGCTCAAAAGCATGCTGACAAAGAACATACAGAGACATTGCCACCAGGATACTGAAACAAGGTTTTCGATGCCGAGTTTCCACTCGATGATGACGTTGCCGATGACGCAGACGATGACGGAAATGATGACGCCGATGAGTCCGGAATATCCGCCGAGTATTGCGGATTCCGCAATAAAGACTCGAGATATGTCGCGCTTTCTTGCGCCGATGGAACGAAGTACGCCGATTTCTTTGCGACGTTCGAGCACCGAAGTGTAGATGATGATTGCAATCATTATTGTGGACACGATGAGCGAAATTGCCGCAAAGCCGACGAGTACGCCCGTGATTGTGTTGACCATAGTATTGACAAATTCCATCATCGTGGAAAGGCTGTCCGAATAGGTTATGTCGTTGTCCGAAAGAAACTTGGCAACGTCGCCTTTTGCCTCGAAACTCGAACAATAAAACTCTATGTTTTGCGGATATTCCTTGTCGATAAATCCGAGTTCGCGCATAATTGCCGCGTGGTCGTTGCTGTCGGGTTTCGTGATGTCGATTTCGACTTCGTCGCCCGCTTTCACGATGTATTGCCGTTTCGGCGTTGCATCAGAATAGTTGTATTTGTAGATTTCGATTACACTCTCGTAAGAGGTTTGCGTATCCTTGTCGTCGCTTGGGTCGAGTGTCGCAACCGCGTCGTCGTAGAGTTTTTGCATCGACTTGATTGCTTGGTGATTTTGTGCGTGAGCGAGAAGCGTGTCGGTGAGTTGTTTCGTATAACCGATTACGCCGCCGATGGAACTTGCGATTGCGCCCTTTTTGGGACGCACCACGCCGACCACTTTTACGGTGTCCGTGCCGTCTGCAAACTTCAGAGTGCGATCGTTGACGTACGTTTTGTCGAGGGATGCTTTGTCACCCATCGACCAAAGTTCAACGCCGTTTTCGTTGGTCATAACGTTGCCGTCTTCGTCGAGCATTTTGTCGAGATAGTCAACGTTTGACATAATTTTGTATTCGAGTCCCAAAATCTCGTCTATCGTATATTTTTTCGCAACAAATGCTTCTTTATTCGTAAGAAGTTGACCGAGATCATTGCTCGATTTCAAACCGAGCATAAAGAGTTGATAGTCGAAAAGCGTATTGTCTTCGTTTACGACAGCCACCACTTCGTTGGCTTTTTCGGGCCACTTGCCGCCCACGACTTCGTATTGAGAATTGACAAGCGCGGTGTTTTCGGATATTTCTGCCCACGGCTCGCCTATCATTCCCGACAAATACGCCATAGCGTCGCTGATTGTCATTTGTTTACCCATAACGTCGATTTTGATGTTTGTGAGTATACCGCCGAGCATTTGATTGAAATAGTCGAACAACGAATACATATTTTCGGAATACGGCGTCGTTTTCATATATTTCGTGTCGCTTCTGGGGTCATCGACGTATACGTTGAACGACGTGCCGTAATTATACTTGACCGTCGCAAGGCTGTGGTCGAACTCAGTGTCGATCTTTTTTTTCAATGCGTGCAAGTCGTTCGTCTTTTGGGTTTTGGGATCTTTGAACATCGCTGCAAGGTTGCCGAGCACGAGTTCTGCGGTAATCTCGTTGTCGTTTACGTCTTTATCGCTCGAACTTCCGCCACCGAAGCCCATAAGGTCTTGCATAAGCGAGGACACGTCGAGGCTCGACTTGTTGACGGAAAGCGGATACGTTGAAAGCGCGCTTTCTTCGAGTCCGCGAACGTATGCCGACGCACCGTTAGAGAGCGAAAGAACGAGCACAATGCCGATGATTCCTATCGAACCTGCGATGGACGTCAGAAGCGTGCGACCTTTCTTTGCCAAAAGGTTGTTCCACGAAAGATTGATTGCCGTGCCGAGTTTCATACCCGCCCTGTCCGCTTTCTTCCATTTGAGGAATCTCTCGCGAAAGGACTTTTTCTTTTGCTTTGCGTCTTCGACCTTGACTTCTTTGATTTCGACGTCGCCTTCGCTCTTTTCCACTTCGACGATTCTTTCGATGACGTTGGCATCAACCTTTTCGTCGAGAATTTCTTTTTCTTCGTCCTCGCTCGAATAGGGTCTTGTATCGCCCTCGATTTCACCGTCTTTCAAATACACGATTCGTGTACTGTATTCTTCCGCGAGCGTTGGATTGTGAGTGACCATAATGACGAGTCTGTCTTCGGCGACTTCTTTGAGCAAATCCATAACCTGAATGCCCGATTCGCTGTCGAGTGCGCCCGTCGGCTCGTCCGCAAGGATAATTTCGGGGTTGTTGACAAGAGCGCGCGCGATCGCCACGCGTTGCATTTGTCCGCCCGAAAGTTGATTCGGTTTCTTCTTTGCCTGCGCTTCGAGCCCTACTTTTCTCAACGCTTCGAGGGCGCGCGCCTTTCTTTCCTCGCTTTCAACGCCGGCAAGAGTGAGGCTCATTGCGACGTTTTTGAGGATGTTCATATGCGGAATGAGGTTGTATGATTGAAATACGAAACCGATACGGCGATTGCGGTAGGTGTCCCAGTCCACGTCGTCGTATTCTTTTGTGGAAACATTGTCGATTTGAATGTCGCCGCTCGTGTAGCGGTCAAGACCGCCGACAATGTTCAAAAGTGTGGTTTTTCCGCATCCAGAAGGACCTAAAATAGAAACAAATTCGTTTTTTCTGAATTCAATGGAAACGTTGTTGAGAGCAAGAACGCTTTCTTCCTCAACCTTGTATTCCTTGGTTATATTTAAAAGTTTAAGCATAAAGCCTCTGTATCGATATATATTTGGCGAGCCTTATAGTCCCGATACGGCGAATTTCCGCCATAAAAATTCCCGTCGGAAGTTCCGCAGCAAACGAATCGAGAATTGCGATTGCGTTTGAATCCACAGTTTAACGGCGAACTTCCCCAAATAATTATACGCCTTTGCGAAACTTAAAATAACTATAATACATAATGATTCTAACACATAAAAACCAAAAAAGATAGCGTTTTTAGGATTAAACCCGACAATTTTAATAAAATGTCGTTTTTCCTACAAGCGTTAAATAATTAGAAATACCGATTATTATACTTGTCGTAAATGCAGTTAGATATGTCATCGCATAGCAAATACTATACGATTCGTGTTTTATACATTGTCATTTTCATTGAAATAACAAACGATAGTCTCAAAACACCTTTCGTGTATTTATATGTCGATTTATGACGAAAAGAAGCGAAAAACCGCACAAAATAACACTAATCGTGTATTTTGAGTGATTTTAGATATTCCTTTCTGTCGTTTGGAATTCTGTAACTTTCTACGGCTTTTTGAATACTCTTGTTGTGCACCCACACGGGCAAAACTTCGTGTTCTATATATCCGACGACTTTGTCGTATTGCTTTATTAGAGCAAAACTCACGTACCAGCTTATCGCCATATTAACGTAATACTCGTCCGAGCGAACGGCAATCACTTTTTCAAACTTATCTGTCGAAAAGTCGTCGTCGAGAAAATGGCGCATTGCCGTGACTATAGCAAATCGCATCGTGTAAGTTTCCTTTTGACAAAGCCACTTTTCGATATACCGCCAAAGTTCCGTTTTGTGCTTTGCAAAGCACTTTGGCGAAAACACGTCGCAAACCGCCCAGTTGTCGATATACGGCAAAAACTTTTCCGTCAATTCAATCGTGCGATAAAAGTCTTTCTCGTCAGCGAGTAAGATTGCGTGCAAAACGTTTTCTTCGTAATACTCGTGCGGAAGATTCTGCAAAAACTCTTGCTTGCCGCCGTTTGTAAACCACTCGTCCTTTTCAAGTTCTTTTGCAACTTTTCGCAAAGCGGGCATTCTCACGCCTATTATTTTTTCGGATTCGAGCGTAGGAACAAGCGACGAATGAAACTTTTGGTATTTCTCGTCGCGATTGTCAAATAGCAGTTTTTCGATTTTGTCCATAGGTCGGTATTTTCAATAAAAATCGATTACGATTGTTAAAATGCGAATTATCGTTTGAAAAGCAATTTTTCAATTTGCATTTACGGATAATTGCGTTTTTTTGATAGCACGAAATTGTGCGGACTGCGTTCAATGCAAATCGTGTGAAACGATATGATTCAAAAGGCACTCGCAACCATCTATTATATCGTCGTAAGTCACGTCGAAATTGCCCGTCCACCACGGGTCGGCAATATCGCGCGGATTCGGTGAAAAATCCAAAAGACGATAAATATTGCCGCTGTCGCCGACGATTTGCTTTACGGCACGCACGTTTCTTTCTTCCGCACAAACGATATAATCGAAATCTTTTGCGTCTTTGGGCGTAATGCGTACGGCGCGGTGCGCAAGCACCTCAACGCCTTCTTCTTTAAGTTTTCTCACCGCCGGCGGATAGATGGGATTGCCGACTTCTTCAAAAGACGTTGCACTCGAAGCAACTTCGATTTTGTCTTGAAGGCCTCTTTCTTTTATCATTCGGCTTGCGACGCATTCTGCCATAGGCGAGCGGCAAATATTGCCCAAGCACACGAACATAACTTTTATCATAAGCAATCTTTCAACACTCGAACACAAACGAAAGCGGACCGTCTTGTTCTTGCTCGATAAACATATGCGCGCCGAAAACGCCGTTCTTTACGACGATGCCTTCTTCGCGAATTTTCTCGGTGACTCTTTCGTACAAATATCTCGCTCTGTCGGGAAGTTCGGCGTGACCGAAATCGGGGCGATTGCCTGTGCCTTTTCCGAGCGTACCGGCAAGCGAAAATTGCGATACGAGCAATATCTCGCCGCCTGCTTGTTTTATGTCGAGATTCATTTTGTCGTTCTCGTCGCGAAAGACTCGAAGTTTTGAAACCTTGTGAGCAAAGTAGTCCGCTTGTTCTTCGGTGTCGCCTTTTTCAATGCCCAAAAATATGGTAAGGCCTGAGGGGATTTCGCTTATGAGTTGTCCGTCAACCGACAATCTCGATTTGAACGTTCGTTGAATGAGTGCTCTCATATAATTCCTCTAATCTGCATTTTATCGTGAGTTTTTGCACGTATAAACTGCCGATAACGATATTTTTATAAAAATTCAGGTTTGTTTGTCGCAAGGCTCTTTCGGCTTTTCGTTCTTCTTCGGCGGCGCGGCGAGATACTGATAGAAATTGCATTCGAGTTCGCTGTTATACAGTTTTCTCACCTTGTCGGCACGCGCGCCGAAATACTTTTCAAAAGCTCTGTACGAAGTGATTGCATACACGCACCACTCGTCGAGTTTTCTCGTCATCGCGCCGAAATCTTTGTACAAAATTTTCAATTCCGCCTCGTCCATAAGGCGTTCGCCGTACGGCGGATTGGTGACGATAACGCCGTGCGAAAAGCGTGACGAAACATCTCTCATATCCCCGACTTGCAAATGAATTTTGTCTTTAACACCCGCTCTTTCGGCGTGTTTTTGCGCAAGTTTTATAGCGTCTTTGTTGATGTCGAATCCGCTTATATGCAAAACTTTGTCGCATATCGAATCTTGCGCCTCTTGCTGTACGAGTTCTCTCACGTTCGGCGCGTTTTTGAAACTTTCGCACGCGAAATTGCGGTTCATACACGGCGCGATATTGAGACCTATCAACGCCGCTTCTATAGGTATCGTTCCCGAACCGCAAAACGGGTCGATAAACGCTCTTTCGGGATTCCATACGGACAATTCTATCATAGCGGCTGCAAGCGTTTCGCGTATGGGCGCGTCGCCGAGATAGGTTCTGTAACCTCTTTTGTGCAATCCCTCGCCGGACGTGTCGAGAGTTACGGTCGCAACATCGCCGTACAAGGACACTTCCACGTCGTAAACCGCGCCGCTCTCGTCAAACGAGCCGCCGAGCGTGCTTGCGAGTTTGGATATAATCGCTTTCTTGGTTATGCTTTGAATCGAGCGCAACGCAAACAATTTGCTGCTTTGCGATTTTGCGTTGACGATTATGCGCCCGTCGCGCGTCGCGACGTCTTGCCAACGCATAGCGAATATGCCGTCGAAAAGGTCGTCGAAAGTTTCCGCTTTGAACTTGGCAAGAACGATTCGCACTCTGTTTGCCGTGCGCAAAAACACGTTTGCCCGAAGCACGTCTTTGTAGTCGCCCTCGAACTCTATGCGCCCGTAATTTGCGCCGCTCGGGCTGTAACCGAGCCGCAACAACTCGCGCTTGCATACGGCTTCGATTCCGCTTGCGACCGCCACTTCTATATTAAGTTTTCCGTCAAAAATACTGTCCATTTTTAGAGTTTTGCAACGCTGAATCGCGATTGCAAATTTATTGCTTTATTGCACTATTCGGCGTTTTATATTGCCGTTTTAACGTTATAAACGTCGTATCGTGTGATTTTATAGATTCGCAATGTCTTTTATGACTTCGCTTGCCATAGTCATTGCGGCAATGGCAGGAGCAAAGCAAATGCTGCCGGGTATATGCCGTCCTTTTTCTTCGGGTGTGTCCTTGGGAATGAGCGGCGTTTCTTTCGAGTAAACGACTTTGAGAGATTTTATCCCCCTTGCTTTAAGTTCCTTGCGCATAACCTTTGCAAGCGGACAAACGCTCGTTTTGTATATGTCGGCAACTTCAAAATTCGTGCCGAGTTTGTTGCCCGTGCCCATACACGAAATTATCCTTACGCCCGCTTCTTTCGCGCGCTGTATGAGCGTAAGTTTTGCACTCACGGTGTCGATTGCGTCAACGATATAATCGTAGTTTTCAAGCGGCACTTCGTCCGCCGTGTCGGGCATATAAAAGAGGTCGTACGTCGTGACTTTGCAATCGGGATTTATGGATTTTATCCTTTCCGCCGCGACTTCCGTTTTACGTCCGCCCACCGTGTTCGTTGTCGCCATAATCTGACGATTGAGGTTGCTTTCCGAAAACACGTCGTTGTCCAAAACGGCGATAGTTCCCACCCCGACTCTTGCCAACGCTTCGACGACGTAGCCGCCCACGCCGCCCACGCCGCACACCAAAACTCGCGCGGATTTGAGCGATTCGATTTTGTCGCCTATAAGCATTTTCGTGCGTGAATACATATCTTCCATAATTTCAGTCCTTTATTACTCCTCGTCTTCTCAGTTCCTCTCCGGTGTTTTCGCGCTTGGGTTTTTCCTCTTTGGTTACGAGCGCGCCGAGCGTGTTGGCACTGCTCTCGCAATAGAGGTCGTAGTAGTTGAGTTCGCCTCTCATACGCTTTTGGTGCAAGGATTTGGAACTACACCATACGATAGACGGAAGCGCAATGATAACGAGATACAGCGGTCCGAAAATCAGCGACTGTATCGTGTGTCCGTACTCGTGAACGCGAGCGTCTTTCGTCCATACCACAGGGCGATTGCCGTTTACGAATATGAACGAGCCGAGCGACACGCCGCCCCAGTTTCCGTCGTGATAGGTGAGAATCGCGCCGTGATAAAACTCGTGCTTGCAACGTGCGTAGCGAACGAACAAAACGAGCCCCATAACCGTTTGCAACAGTCCCCAAGTGCATTGAACGCACCAGTACAAAACGCTTTTCAAAACATTCGTTGCTTTCATAAACTCACCTCGTATTCATTGTACATCAAAAGAGCGGATAAATCAACCGCGCATTGCCTTTCGCCTTTGCGATTAACGCTAAAATCGCCGCAAATTCTCAAAATTCCGACGTCGGATTCGCAAGAGATAAATAATCGCAAAAACGTAAACAATAATTGACAGCAACACTTATTGTGTATTATTATAGAACTACAACAAATCAAGGAAGAAGATATGCTGCACAGTTGTTTTCCCGAAAGGTTAAAATCTCTCAGACAAGAGAAAAATATGCTACAACAGGACCTTGCCGAACATCTCAAAGTGTCGAAATCAACGATATCGGGATGGGAAGTCGGTCGCAATCAACCGAGTTACGACACGTTGATTGAACTGAGCATATTCTTCGGCGTATCCGTAGACTATCTGATAGGCAGAAGAAACTACTAAAAAGTTAAGCACTCGACGAGTGCTTTTTTTATTTCAAAATATAATCGTATATTAATGAGTGCAGATTCTTTCTCTACAAGAGTGTAGCGGCGTGTACTCTAAAATTAAACTTCCCCCTTCCTCACGTGTTTCCCCGCCCACCGTTCCCCCTCTGCATAAATTTGAGGGAACCCACGGCGTCCGCTTCGCGTGGGGCAACACTCGGTGCTCGCATAAAAAGGTATCGTCCCCTTGTTATATCACTCGTTCACGGGCGAAAAAATCCACACTCGCCCGTTCACTTGTACTTTCCGTCAAGCTCGACGCTCGCTACGGTCATCGCCTTGCGATTCCAGTTCCGTCTGCAAATATACACATTCCGTTTATAAGCACCGTTTAACCATCTTTATAACATAAAACCTCGATATTGAGATGAAGAACAAGGAAACGCCCTTTTGCGAACCCGCCCAGCGTACTAAATCGTACGTGACGGGTGAACAAAAGGGCGTTGACGACGTTATTCGCTCAATAGCGAGGTTTTAGGCGCGATTTAGTGAGGTTTGGTAAATAGCGTTGACGGCACGCTCATAGTCAAAAGTATCCACCCCCACGATAATGTTAAGTTCCGAAGATCCTTGGTCTATCATACGGATGTTGACGTTGGCGTCGGCAAGCGCGCTGAAAAGCATTGCGGCAGTACCTTGTCGCGAGGTCATATTGTGTCCAACGGTGGCGATGAGCGAAAGCCCGCTGTGTATCTCTATGTTGTCGGCATTGATGGATTCTTGAAGCGCGGCAAGCACTTTTTGCATTTTTCCTGCGATGTACTCGTCACGGATTACGACGGAAAGTGTGTCTATGCTCGACGGGACGTGCTCAAACGAGATACCCTCGAATTCGAGAACGGACAGGACCTTCCTGCCGAAGCCGATTTCGGAATTCATCATATCTTTTTCGATATTGATGATTGTAAATCCCTTTCTGCCGGCAATACCCGTGATGACCTTCTTTTCTTTGGGCAGATTCTTTTCCGCCACGATCATAGTGCCTTTGTAGGACGGATTGAACGTGTTTTTGATATTTATGGGGATTCCCACGCTTCTGACGGGGAAAATTGATTCGGGGTGCAAGACTTCCGCACCCATATACGCAAGTTCGCGAAGTTCGCGATAACTCAAATAATCGATGATTTCGGGATTGTCCACGATACGCGGATCGGCGGTCAAGAAGCCGTCGACGTCCGTCCAGTTTTCGTAGACGTCCGCCCCGACCGCACGCGCGATGAGCGCACCCGTAATATCCGAGCCTCCGCGCGAAAAAGTGGTGATTCTGCCGTCCTGATTCGAGCCGTAAAATCCGGGGATAACGGCGTATTCCACCCCGTCGAGTTTTTGTTTTATGAGATCGAGCGAATAGTGCATTTGCAGTTTTTCGCCGTTGAATTTTACGATATTTTGGGTGTCGATAAACTCGAATCCCAACTTCTTTGCCAAAATCAGCGCGTTGAGATATTCTCCTCTCGAAGCGGCGTAGTCGCTTGATACGCTGTTGTCTATGCCTGCTTTTACCTCGTCGAGAACGGGGTCTATGTCGAAGTCGAGATCGAGAGCGGTCACGATGTCCTTGAAGCGTTTTCTTATAACCTCGAAAGATTGCGTGCAGTTGCCCTTTTCCGTCTTTTCGTTGAAGCACGCATAAAGGGCGTCCGTCACTTTGACGTCTGCTTTGTTGCGTTTCCCCGGTGCGGAAACGACGATATATTTTCTTTGCGGATCGCTTTTTATGACGTCTATCACGCGAGAAATGGTTTCACCGTTCGCCATAGAAGTGCCGCCGAATTTGCAAACTTTCATATCGAGTCCCTATATTATGTTATGCGCCGAATCTTTCGTTAGACATCGGCAAAAAACAATTATTTTATCTTTTTTGCTTCGAAATAATATCTTTTTTCTTCCGCTTCGCCCATAGAAAACGCCTTGCGGCAGAGAGTGCCGTTTTTGAGGACGTAATCAAACAATTCTTCCTTTTCGATTTTTGGCATAGCGATTGCGACGCCGTCGTTGCGAGATGCGACGTCTTTGAGATGTTCGATGCCGTGAATGTAATCGACCGTGCCTCCGTGCGCTTTCAAATACTCGTCGATTGCGCTTTGAATATCCTTTATTGCCTTGGCGCCTATGCGGTCTACCCTAAAAACGTACTCGCCGTTTTTATCGAACGCTTTGACCTCTTTCTCGCCCGAGAGATTTGCTTGCATATAGCGGATAAAGTCCTCTCCTACGCCGAAAACGAAACGGTGAATGGGCTCGAAAACTATGCCGTCGTCGTGAAGATTCTCAACCTCGCAAAGTGCGAATCTTGCGGGATGAACTGCCTTTTCTGCATCGGTCAATCCCTCTTTTATGCGATTCCAGTGCGCTTGCGCCGTTGCAAGAGAATGGTTGCCGTCGCCCACTGCGAATATAAAATCGTTCTTGCCCGTGCCGTAGAGGTTTTGCACTGAATCGACATATTTTTCAAACGCGTCGATAACGATTTGCGAGTCTATTCTGTACCCTTCGAGATGTCCGCCGCCCATATTGAGGTCGAAATCGTACACCTTTTCGAGTCCTTCCCTCGCCGCCCAGATAGGCTCGATAACCGAGTGTTTTCTGTCGTCGATGAGAAGCATAATGTGCGGAAGTTCGACGGGTGCGTCCTTCCTTATTTTGAGACGAGGCGGTATTCTGTCAAGAACCACGCCTTCCGTTGAGCGTATGTATGCGTTTGACGGATGAGTGAAACAATAGTCTTCCAAATCCACCGCAAGTACGATTCCGAGCCTCGAAATTCCGCTTGCCGTCGTGCGTTTGCATACGATGAAACTATCTTTCAAAGTTTTGAAAACGCCATCGTCGAGATACTCTTTCATAGTGCGGTTGATATTGTCTATTCTCTCGTCCTTGTCGCTGTCTTCGAGGTACGCTTCGGGAAAAATGAGTTTGAGCGTGCTGTTTGCGTCGCCCACGAAATCTTCGAGTTTCTTCCAGTAGCCGCGCTCGGACGTAAACTGATCGCAAGCGACGACCGACCATTTTTTATGGTCGCAATTATCGGGTACGAGTATGTCGCAACTTCTTATCGTTTTCATTTGAACCTTCCGTTTCTGCGGATCTTGCCGCCGAGTTTTCTCGATGCGTGAGCCTCTCTCAAGGCGATTGCCGTCGGCGAAATGCCGTATGCGTCCTCGATTTCGTCTTTGAGTTTGTCCATAGTCATATAACGCTTAATCTCGCCGTGTTTGACGACGGATATAATGCCCGTTTCCTCGCTGACGACGATAGAAAGCACGTCGGTGTCCTCGGTTATGCCGATAGCCGCGCGGTGTCTTGTACCCATCTCTTTGTTGACGTTGCGTTGAGTGAGGGTCAAGAAACAGCCTGCCGCAATAATTTTGTTGCCTCTGACGATAACCGCGCCGTCGTGAAGGGGTGCTTTGGTGTTGAAAATACTCTCGAAAAGCGGCGCGCTGAGCGTTGCGTTGAGGCGCGTACCCGTGTCGAGTATGTTGTCGTGAATATCCCCCGCACTGTCGATGATGATAATCGCGCCGACATCTTGCTTTGCCATATCTTGACAAGCGGTCAGTATTTCGGCGGTTGCGTCGCGAAGTTCGTCGTCGCTGTTGTGCGTTTCAAAACCTTTTGACGTCGAAACCTTTTGAAACAGGTTTTTCAAGTCGTTTTGATACACCACGCAGGCGGCGACTATGTCGAACACCACCACGAAGTGCATAATGTATTTGGCGATTGCCAAAATGTTTCCGCCGAGCAGTTCGGACAATACGTTGACGAGCACGTCAAGCACCGCGCCGAGCAGCAAGAGGAAAAACACCTTCATATTGCGCTTGTAGATGAAGAAACTCAACATAATCGCAAACACGGTCACCAAAATGACCATATCGATTATGAAGTACAAGTTGACCCCTTTTGCGTATTGAGCAAAATTGTATGACATATATCCCTCGCAATCCGCAGTTTTTGCGGAAGTTTAAGTCTGTTTTCTTTGGTGAATTTATATCGTGTTATCAGATGTCGAACTCGTCGAATACGTTTCCGCCGTCCGAGTGGTGCGAATCATCGTCGGAATCGTCCTTTTTGTGAACGTGACGTCTTTCAAACTCGTCGAAAGTGTCCGAAACGTCGTCGCGACGGTCGTAGCCGTAGCCGCTCGGGTGTTTCTCGAAATATTGCTCTCTCGTATCCGTATCTCTGAACTCGCCCGCTTGCTTTCTGAACAGAATTGCAAGCACGATAACCGCAACGAGATACGCAACGAAAACGCATATCGCAATCGCGCTCGACGCGGTTTGAATCGGTGTGGTTATTTCGCCCACGATATAACCGAGTTGCGCCAAAATGTCCGCAATCTCGCTTGCAAGTTTCTTATCCGCGCCGATTGATACTATCGCAAGATTCTCGCCGAGCACGCCTATGCCGTAAAACACCATATAAATCGTTGCCAAAACAGCAAACGAATTGCGCTTTTCGACGGGGTTGAGTTTGTATTTCTTTGCGAAAATCCAAAGGAACATCACAAGATAGGACGCAGGGGAAAGCAACGTGTCGAGCACGGTTGACGTGACGACATACACGTTTGCGTTCAATATCGCAAAACTCTCGATTACGCCTACAATCAATCTCGGTACGGCGGTGAAAATCATCGTCCAGTAGCAAAAATCGTTGCGTGAAACGTAGTTTGCGTGACGGCGCGCCGCGATGTAGTAAAGTATGAGCGCAAGCAAGAACGTCACCACCGCAGGCACGAGTCCGTAACCGAAAACAATCGAGACTACGCCGCTCAAAGTGTTAAGCCTCGACGCTTGGGCAATCATAGATTCGATGTCGAGATAAATGGGATAAATATTGCGCACGAACGTCGCAAATATAAGGCCGAGCCATATCCAAACGTAATATTTTTTGTCGATTTTGTTTTGCATTTTCTTCTCCTTAAATCACAAGCAGTTGCAATATTGCTTCGTGTATCGCGCTCAAATCCCCTCTCTTTCCCGTGAGTACGTCAAATTGCAGAGAGTGCAGATAGTCCACGCAACGCTTTAAGCGCATTTGCGAATAGTTCGCCGACGTCTTTCTCAAAAAGTAAACCGCGCCGCTTTTCATTCCGAGCAGTTTGGCAAGGTCGTCGTTGGACATACCTTTGTTGAGTTCGGCGTGCAACATATTGCGATACTTGTCGTAAAGTCTGTTGATTATCGTGACGCCGCGTATGCCGTTTTTGAAGAAAACGTCAAGCACTTCGAGTGCCTTTGCGGCGTTCTTTTCGCTGACGGCGTTTGCAAGTTCGTAGATTTGAAAGTCGATGTCCGCGCTCACCATTTCGCACACATCGACTTTGGTGATTGCGCCCTCGCTGTACGATTTGAGTTTTTCGATTTCGATGGCGATGCGAGCCATACTGCCCTGCGTTCTCGATATGAGTTCCAAAGCGGCGTCGCGCTCTATTCTTTTTTGCGGCGGCATTGCCGCGATAACGTTTATTTCCTCGATAAGTTCGTTATCGTCGAGGCGGGAACAGTTTACGACTTGCGCTTTTTTGCTCTTGAACGCCTTTTGAGCGTCGTCGTCGCAATCTATCACGAGCACGCTCGTTTCGCAAGGGTCGGAAACGTACTTTTCAAACGTCGCCTTGTCGCTTTCGGTCGGTGCGTTTTCCAAACTCAAAACGACCACTTTGCGTTCGTCGAACATCGGGAAAGTATACGCCGAGTCCACCGCCTCGCTCATACCGTTGTCGCCCGACAAGCAAGAATAGTTAAAGTCGGCGTATTCGGGGTCAACGACGCTCTTGAAAGAGGAAAGCACCTCGTCTTTTAGATACTCGTCGTCGCCGCATACGATATAGACGGGTGCAAATTTTGCCTGACCGTCCTTTACCGCTTGAAAATGTTGTTTGAATTCGCCGTATTTCATACTCACACGCGCAACGCGCGCCCACAGTTATTTAATGATATTATATAGTAACATTTTTATAAATATTTGTAAAGTGCGGATTATTTGCTTGAAAAGGATTAATTGTAAAAGAAAGGTATAATAATAATTTTCGTCTGCGTGCATAGCACGCTTTCACCAAGCAGATAATTTGGCGAAATTGTGGCGTAAGTTTTTATCCGTACTTGAATTGATAGCACAAATTCTCTGCGCGGTTAGTAGAGCAATAAATCAAGCGAGGTTTTGGCAATTCACATTTATGTGTATTGTCATCACCTCTGCGATGATTTTTGCTTGTGCCCCGCCCTAAATTATTAATTGTTAATTATTAATTATTAATTCAAAAAAAATCCTCGCGGATTGCGAGGATTTTTTTCATAACACTTTTTTGAGGAACTCTTTAAGTCTGTCGCATTTCGGATTCGTGAAAAATTCTTCGGGAGGCGCTTGTTCCAAAATCTTGCCTTGCGCCATAAACAAAATTCTCGTGCCGACCTCTCGTGCAAACGCCATTTCGTGCGTGACGATAACCATCGTCATACCCTCGTTTGCAACTTGCTTTATGAGGTCGAGCACCTCGCCCACCATTTCGGGGTCGAGTGCCGACGTAGGCTCGTCGAAAAGCATAACTTTGGGATTCATTGCAAGCGCACGCGCGATTGCCACGCGCTGTTTCTGTCCGCCGCTCAAAGTCGATGGATAAACGTCCGTTTTGCTTTCGAGCCCTATACGCTTCAAGAGTTCGTCTGCACGCTTTTGCGCGTCCTCTTTGATTTGCTTTTTCGAGGTGTAAACGAGAGACTGAACGCTCTTTGGCTCGGCGTGAGTTGCGTGAGTTATTTTGCGCTCGATCTGCTCGATTTTTTCGGTCAGACTAAGTTTTTGCTTCGTAAGTTTCGGGTCGTAAACGGCGTACGTTTTTCCGCTTATTTCTTTTGTGGATTTCGTGCTTTCCCACGCAGAAACGATAGGTTTAAGTTGCGATTTCAACATTTCAAGTTTGGATTTGAGCGTTTCGACCTTTTTGCCCACATTCTTGTTGTACGCCGTGCCGAAAAGAGAATACCACTTGTTGTACACGGGTACGAAAGCGTTTTTGCGCTTTGCTTTACGCATATTTTTTACGCCGATTTGAACGGGTGCAAGCGTGATGTTTTCCTTGACCGTCATATTGCCAAACAGGTTGAATTGTTGGAAAACCATACCCATTTTTTCGCGCTGTTCGTTGATGTCCACTTTGAGGTCGGCAAGGTCCACACCGTCAAACATAATCTTGCCCGCAGTCGGGTCTTCAAGACAGTTTAGGCAACGCAAAAACGTAGATTTACCGCCGCCGCTCGGGCCCACGATTACAACCCTTTCGCCCTCGTTTATCGTTTCGGTGATGTCGTCGAGCACGAGCAAATCGCCGAATTTTTTTGTCAGATTTATTGCGCTCAACATACCTTACGTCTCCTCGATAAAATCTTTTTTCTTGCCGCGCACTTTTATGCGCGTGTAGTTGCGGTCGGTCTTTGCCATTTGCTTTTCAACGAGTTTAAGTATGCCCGTAAGCCCCATAACGATTATCAGATACATACACGCCGCAATCAAGAGCGGGAAAAGATAATCGAACGTTCTCGACTGTATAATTCCGGGGACTTTGCCGAGGTCGAGTATGCCGACGTAGCCGACGATTGCCGTTTCCTTGACGAGGGTTATAAACTCGTTGAAAAGCGGCGGCAACACGTTGCGCACCGCTTGCGGTGTGACAACTTTTATCATAGTTTGCGACGTGGACATTCCAAGTGACCTGCCCGCTTCCATTTGTCCGTAGTCAACGCTTTCAAAACCTGCCCTTACTATCTCGGCAACATATGCGCCCGAGTTGAGTCCGAACGTCAACGCGCCTATGAAAATGCCGTTGTCGGACGAGGCAAGCACCACGAAGTACATTATGAACAGTTGCAGCACTACGGGCGTGCCGCGAATAATCATTATGTAAGTTTTGGATATCGTCGAAAGCACTTTGAGTTTGCCCGTCTTTTTGTTGACGTAGTTTATCATTGCCAAAACCACGCCGATAGCCACGCCTATGAGCGTGGCAAGCAAAGCGATGAGCAGTGTGTTTCCAAGTCCTTGAAAATACAGTTTGTATCTGTCGTCGTATATGAACGCGCGGTAAAGCCGCTCGGAAATCGTTGCTGAAAGAATCATCATATCACCCGTTTCGGCATTATTTGAGCATCAATTCGGCAGGGATTTTGTCCATAAGAATTGCGTCGATACGTCCGTTTTTGAGGTCTTGCAAGGCGAGCGCGTATTGTTTGTATTGCTTGACGGTCGCGCCTACCGCAGTGACTGTGACGTCTTGTCCGTCCTCGTTTTCATAGGTATATCCCGCGCCCTTTGCCGCGCTGATGATGAGGTCGCCGCTCGTGCCTTCTTGCACGCCTACGGTTTTGCCGGCAAGGTCCTTGACGCTCGAATACTGACCGTTTTCGGACACGATGACGAGAGTTGAACTCGAATACACGTTGCTGAAATCAATCACTTGCTTGCGCTCGTCGTTGATTGTTATTCCCGCCGCGCCGACAGCGTCGCCCGTCGAATTTGCAACGTTCGTCGCAACGACGTCAAACACCACGTCTTTCACTTCGAGTTTTTTGCCGAGATTGACGGCAACTTGCGACATAATCGCAACGTCGAGTCCGACGATGTTTTCGCCCTTATAGAACTCGTACGGCGCAAAGCCCGCTTCGGTGTACATAGTCACCACTTCGGTTGCCGAGCCGAAATCCCAACTCATTTGCAATCCGTCGGGCGCAACTGCGCTCTCGCCGCCCTTTTCCTCGTTTGCGAGCGCGGAATAGTAATCCATATATTGATTCATTTTGCCGTTTGCGAGCCACTCGTCGATGACGACGTTGACTGCATTCAAAAGAGCCGTATTGCCCTTTTTGACGGCAATGCCGAAATCCTCTTGAAGAAGGTCGATTGCCGCGACGGCAACGTAATTTTTGTCGTCGCCGTTGCACGCAACAAGCGCGAAACTCGCGCCGATAATCACCGCGACGAGCATAAACGAAACAACGAATTTTGCCATTTTTTTCATAGTTTTATATCTCCGAAAAACTTATATTTTTAATGTACCGACATATAATAGCAAGCAAGATTTATTTTTGCAACCGTTTTTGCATAAAATTTATCAAAATTTTTATATTTTTTTGAATTTTATGAATAAATTTATAATTATTCGGTATATTTATACATTTTAGGCAGATTATACGCATAATTGCGCACAAAATACCGTTTGACCCGCTTTTTTATTTGGTTTAATATATTCTTATTCTTATAGACATAATAATCGCGCGCATATGAACGACATACTTTTGATAAACACAAACAACGCCCTTGCATTCGACTTTTTCGAGAAAGCGAAAAAGACAATTTCCGCATACGAAAACGAGTACGTCAAATTTAATTTTCAAACGGCAAATTTGTCGGACGAAAACGTAATCGAAAAGGCAAAATCGGCAAATGCGGTCTTGTTTTTTGCAAGCGACAAACAACAAGAACTCGTCGTCGATTCCGTACGCAAGCAACTCGGCTTATATGCGCAAATCACGACTTTTTCACGTCGAATCGACGACGTAAACCACGGTTTTTGCATTGTTCAAGACAAAAACGGCGGTATATACGAAGGCGAAAAAGGCTTTGCAAACAACGCCGCTTTCGGTCGCGAAGCGTACGACGTCGAAAGGTACAGCGAACTTGAAATCGAGCGCACCGCACGCGTTGCGTACGAACTTGCAAACGACTCTCGCCGCACGCTCACTCTCGCCGACAAAGCGGACAAACTCACCACTTCCAAACTATGGCGCAAAATCGTTGCCGACGTCAACGAGGACTATCCGTTCGTGTCGGTGAATATGCAAGACGTTTTAGAAACCATAGACGCGATAATCTCGAATCCGACCTCGCTCGACGTTGTTGTCACAACCGCCCTTTTCGGCGATATACTCACCCAAACCGCAAAGAGTGTCGCAAGCGAAACGCCGTCCGTTTCGTACGTGTGCGACACCCCTCTTGCGATGTACGGATTCGTTCAAACGACCGCTCGCGAAATCCCTTCCGTCGAATCCTTAATCCGCTTTATGCTCAAAAACTCATTCGGGCTCGAGTGAAGATTGACTCAAACCATACAAAAAAATCGAGCGCACTGCTCGATTTTTTATTGATTAGTTTTTGTTTAGTCCGTATTCTCTCGTCATTAAAACTTCTTTCCAGTACGACTCTCGCCCTATGATGTAATCGTTGCCGAGATTCAAGTTGCATACTTCCAAAATAGAAAATTTGAAATTGTTTTTGTAATCTTCGCCGTGCTGTTCGAGAATGTTTCTAAGTTCGGCATTTCTGCCGTGTCCCGTTTTTGCATACGCTTGCCACCGTTGCCAAATACATTCGTCGCCGTATGCGCTTCCGACATATTGCTTTCCGTTTTTGGTATCGACGATTATATACACGCCTTTCACGTTTGAAAGAGCGGTTTTCCAAGACGGCAAGTTGTTGTCCACGATATATTTTAAGGTTGAATACGGAATATTGATTTTGTCGAAACCGTCGAAATCGTTTATCGTCGCGCGCTTTTCGTTTATAAACGCAATTTGAATATCGCTCAACGCTGCGCCGTTTTTCGGCTTTAACGTCATAGACGGATAGGACGCGCGAAATTCTTTCTTGTACTCAAAAAAGCACTTGCCTATCATATCGCTTTGAACGCCGGTTTTTTCCAAATCATACTTCCAATGTCGCTTGCCTTTGTACTCTATTTCGCGCGGTTCGCCGTTTATTTTGAATACGCCCGCAAACATCCAAACGTCTTTCTTGTAATAAACGAGAGAAACGACATAATCCAAATTGAAATTCTTGTTGGTTTGTATGCTTTGCCACTCGTCGAAACCACCCGTCAAAAAGATTTGATAGGGTTCGCTTTTATCTTTCGTTCCAATAGCGAAATGGATTTTGTACTTTGCCAAGTCGCAATCTTCGATATTCAAGAAGTCTACAAGTTTTATCATAGAGTTAGATTCCCTATTTTTATTTTGTTGTAAGATGTGATAATCCTCTTTTCTCTTGTTAAAACCGTGATATTTGGATGAAGAACAAGGAAGGCTCGATTTTTGAGCAACGAGCGTACTGATGCGTACGTGACTTGCGAAAAAATCGTGGCTGACGACGTTATTCGCCAAATAGCACGGTTTTAAGGAATTGACCGGTGTATGAACGAGCCACAAGTGCAATTTCTTCCGGTGTCCCTTGCGCAACTATCGTACCGCCGCGGTCGCCGCCGTCGGGTCCGAGGTCGATGATGTTGTCGGCAACTTTGACGACGTCGAGATTATGCTCGATGACGACGACGGTGTTGCCTTGCTCGACGAGACGGTCGAGAATGGTGATGAGTTTGGCAACGTCGTGGGTGTGAAGTCCGGTCGTCGGTTCGTCGAGGATATAGACGGTTTTGCCGGTGGAACGGCGTGAGAGTTCGGTGGCGAGTTTGACGCGTTGCGCTTCGCCGCCGCTCAAAGTGGTTGAGGACTGACCGAGTTTGACGTAGCCGAGACCGACGTCGTTGAGCGTTTTGATTTTGTTTTTGATTTTGGGTATGTTGGCAAAGAACTCGGTGGCTTCCTCGATTGTCATATCGAGCACGTCGCTGATATTTTTGCCTTTGTAGCGCACTTCGAGGGTTTCGCGGTTGTATCTTGCGCCCTTGCAGACTTCGCAAGGAACGTACACGTCGGGAAGGAAGTGCATTTCGATTTTGATTATACCGTCGCCGCCGCAATGCTCGCATCTGCCGCCGTTGACGTTGAAAGAAAATCTGCCTGCGGTGTAGCCTCTCGCTTTGGAATCGGGAAGGGTTGCGAACAGTTCCCTGATATCTCCGAAAACGCCCGTATAAGTTGCCGGGTTGGAGCGAGGCGTTTTGCCTATCGGGCTTTGGTCTATGCAAATGACCTTGTCCACGTTTTCGATACCCTCGATGCTGTCGTAGTTGCCTTGTTTGACGTTCGAGCGCATAAGCGCGTTTGAAAGCGCGGGATAAAGCACTTCGTTGACGAGCGAGGATTTGCCGCTGCCCGACACGCCCGTAACGCAGTTGAACACGCCGAGCGGAATCTCGACGTCGACGTTTTTGAGGTTGTTTTGTCTTGCGCCCTTGATTGAGATAAACTTGCCGTTTGACGAGCGTCTTGCAATGGGAACGGGTATCGAGAGTTCGCCGCTCAGATACTTGCCCGTTATGCTGTCCTTGCTCTTTATGATGTCCTCGACGCTTCCGCACGCAACGACGTTGCCGCCGTGCACGCCCGCACCCGGACCTATATCGACGATATAATCCGCACTGCGTATGGTTTCCTCGTCGTGTTCGACGACGATGAGCGTGTTGCCAATATCGCGCAGATTTTTGAGGGACTGCAATAGGCGTTGATTGTCCTTTTGGTGCAAGCCTATGCTCGGCTCGTCGAGAATGTACAAAACGCCCGTAAGTCCGCTTCCGATTTGGGTTGCAAGACGTATGCGTTGCGATTCTCCGCCGCTCAAAGTGGTTGCCGAACGCGAAAGAGTGAGATAATCCAGTCCTACGTTAATCAAAAAGTCGAGCCTTGCGCAAATCTCTTTGATAATTCTGTCCGCAATGAGATGTTGCGTGTTCGTGAGCGTAAGAGATTGCATAAAGTCTTTGAGTTTCGATATGGACATCTCGGTGAGTTCGTATATATTCTTGCCCGCAATCGTGACTGCGAGTGCTTCGGGTTTGAGCCTCTTTCCGCCGCACTTGGAGCAAGGCACTTCTTTCATATATTTGGAAATCTCGTTTTTTATGAGCTCGCTGTCCGTTTCATTGAATCGGCGCATAAGGTTTCTCGCCACGCCCTCGTAACTCGCCTTGTAAAAACCACTGAACGTGCGCGAGTTGTATTCCATAGGAATACGGTCGCCGTCGTTGCCGTAAAAGATGATGTCGAGGATATTTTGCGGCAAGTCTTTAATCGGCGTATCGAGAGAAAAACCGTACGCTTGCGAAAGAGCCTTGAATTGCATTTGCGACATATGTCCCGCATCCCAGCCGCTCACCTTTATCGCGCCGTCTTTGAGGGATTTGTTCCAGTCGGTGACGAGCAAGTTTACGTCGATTTCGTTGCGGAATCCGAGTCCGCCGCATTCGGGACACGCACCGTACGGATTGTTGAACGAGAACAATCTCGGCGTGAGTTCTTCAAAACTCAAATCGCAATCGGGGCAAGCGTACTTTGTGGAATACAGCACTTCTTCGCCGTCGAAGTCGGCAATCACAAGCCCTTCGGACAGTTTTATCGCGTTTTCGATTGCGTCGGATATGCGGCGTTGCGAACCGTCCTTAACCACGATTCTGTCGATAACCACGCTTATGTTATGCTTTATGTTTTTGTCGAGTTTTATTTCCTCGTCGAGGGTGTAGTTCACCCCGTCCACCCTCACGCGTACGTAGCCTGCGCGCTTGAATTGTTCCAGTTCCTTGCGGTACTCGCCCTTTCTTCCTCTCACGACGGGCGCGAGAAGTTGAAGTTTTGCACCCTCTCTTTCCATAATCTTGTCGCAGATTTGGTCAACCGTTTGACGTTCGATTTCACGTCCGCACTTCGGGCAATGCGGCGTGCCGATTCTTGCAAATAGCAAGCGGAAATAGTCGTAAATTTCCGTCACCGTGCCCACGGTCGAGCGAGGGTTATGCGAGGTCGTTTTTTGGTCGATTGAAACGGCGGGGGAAAGACCTTCGATATAGTCCACGTCGGGTTTTTGCATTTGACCGAGGAACATACGCGCGTAACTGGAAAGGCTTTCGACGTAGCGTCTTTGTCCTTCCGCAAAAATGGTGTCGAACGCAAGCGACGATTTGCCGCTTCCGCTTAGTCCCGTAAACACGACGAGTTTGTCGCGCGGTATTTCGAGGTCAATGTTTTTGAGGTTGTTTTCCCTCGCGCCTTTGATGTAAATTTTGTCGATACTCATAGTTTTTTCTCTAAATATGCCTTGCGCAAAAAGCCCGTTTTTCACGCTTTTTCGCGCCTTTTTATCGTTGTTGTTTTGTCCTGATTTGCCTTGTTATTCCCTTTCGATTTGTCTTTGTCAACTCAATTTTTTGATTTGTTTTTTGAGGTCGTTCAGTTCGTCGCGAATGAGAATCGCCTTTTCGAAATCCAGTCTTTCGGCGGCGACTTGCATAAGACCTTTGAGGCGTTCAACTTCCTTAATCATATCTTTAACGCTCAATTTCTCGTTATTAACTGCCTTTTTGGTGATTTCAAGCGAATTTTTGATTGTGCTTACGACCGTCTTGGGCACTATGCCGTGCGCCTTGTTGTACTCGTCCTGAATCTTTCTTCGGCGCATAGTTTCGTCGTACGCCTTTTGCATACTTTGCGTCATAGTGTCGGCGTACATAATCACTTTGCCTTTATCGTTTCTCGCCGCCCTGCCTATGGTCTGAATGAGCGCGCTCTCGCTTCTCAAAAAGCCTTCCTTGTCTGCGTCGAGTATGGCGACGAGTTGCACTTCGGGAAGGTCGAGACCTTCACGCAAAAGGTTTATACCCACAAGCACGTCGAACTCGCCCTCGCGCAATCCTTTCACTATGTCGATACGTTCGAGCGTATCGATGTCCGAGTGCATATAGCGCACCTTGATTCCCACTTCTTTGAGATAGTCGGTGAGGTTTTCCGCCATCTTTTTTGTAAGGGTCGTGACAAGCACTCTGCCCTTGTTTTTGACGACGGCGTTTATCTCGCCTATGAGGTCGTCGATTTGTCCGTCGATAGGCTTGATTTCGATTTCGGGGTCTAAAAGTCCCGTCGGTCTTATAATCTGCTCGGCAACGAGGTCGGCTCTGTCCAGTTCGTACTGCGCGGGCGTTGCGGACATACACACGAGTTGGCGTATGCGCGCGTCGAATTCCTCGAAACGCAGAGGTCTGTTGTCGTACGCCGACGGAAGACGGAAACCGTACTCGACGAGGTTGTCCTTTCTCGCTCTGTCGCCGTTGTACATAGCGCGAATTTGCGGAATGGTCATATGACTTTCGTCGATAAACGTGATGAAATCCTTGCCGAAAAAGTCGAGAAGCGTGTACGGTGCTTGCCCGGGTTGTCTGCCGTCGAAGTAGCGCGAATAGTTCTCGATTCCGCTGCAATAACCGACCTCTCGAATCATCTCAACGTCGTAGTTGACTCTCTCGTCTATGCGTTGCGCCTCTATGAGTTTTCCCCTTTCCTCGAAATATTTTACACGCTCGGCTTTGTCGAGCATAATGCGGCGCAAAATCGCCTCTTTATCGCCGCTTATGACGTACTGCGTCGCAGGGAAAATCAAGGTATGTTTGAGTTCGTTAAGCACTTTGGACGTCGTGCCGTCAATCTCGCAAATGCGCTCGACGGTGTCGCCGAACATCTCGATTCTGACTGCCACTTCCGAACTCGTGGACGGGAAAATATCCACCGTATCGCCGCGCATACGGAATGTCGAACGCACGAAATCCAAGTCCGCCCTCTTGTACTGAATGTCTACGAGGCGACGAGCAAGTTCGTCGCGGTCGATTTCGTCGCCCTCGCGCAAGGATATCGAGTTTTCAAAATAGTCGGTCGGCGCGCCCAAGCCGTAAATACAGGATACGCTCGCAACGACGATGGTGTCCTCTCTCTCGCAGAGCGAGGCGGTGGCAGAGTTGCGCAGTTTGTCGATTTCTTCGTTGACTTGCAAATCTTTTTCGATGTACGTGTCCGTGCGAGGAATGTACGCTTCGGGCTGATAATAGTCGTAATAGGAAACGAAAAATTCAACTCTGTTTTTCGGGAAAAACTCGCGAAGTTCGTTGCAAAGTTGCGCCGCAAGAGTCTTGTTGTGCGCAATGACGAGCGTCGGTTTTTGCATACGCTCGATAATGTTCGCCATAGTAAAAGTTTTGCCCGAGCCCGTAACGCCCAGCAAAACTTCGGTGTTGAATCCGTCTTTCAGACCCTCAACGATTTTGTTTATAGCCTCGGGTTGATCGCCCGTAGGCTTGTATTTACTGACCAGTTCAAATTTCATTGTCCGAGTAAAAACGCCACCAACTGCCTTATGCCGACGCCTATGAGCGCGGTCACGACGCTGAGTCCGAGCGTCAAAAGTATCTTGAACAAGAGATTGCTCTTGAACGCGCGCTCGACCCTTGCGAATTGAAGTCCTTTCTTTTGCATATTGATGCAATACACCAACTCGCCTTTCTTGTCAGAGCGTGTTATATCGAAATAATCGTCGATTTCGAGATTGCGCAACGTTGTGTCGAGTTCGTCTTCTTCAAAAGGCAAGTCAAGCGGAAGTTTCTCGAAAATCTCGATGGGCGTGAGAAGACAAGAGCCGTTTTGTTTTTCCGCCTCTTGATAGATGACTCTCATCACCGCTTTTTCTTTTTTTGTCAAGACGTGCTGTCTGTCAACTTGCACTTGCATTTTTATACGCTATTCCTTTACTTTAATAAGAAAGTTTGCTTGAATCTGAACTTTCCCCCTTCCTCACGTGTTTGGACTTCGGCGTTCCTCTGTCCGAATTAGAAGATTCCCCCTTCCTCACGTGTTTGGACTTCGGCGTTTGCGAGGCAATCCGCCTCGTTCGCTTTGGCTACAACACATTCACAGGATGTGTTGTTTAACGCGTCGCGCCCATACCGCCGTTCCCATCTCTGATTATATGGTTGAAGCAAAGTTATGTTTTTTGATATTCAGGTGTGGACAGAGTCCACCCGCAATTATTAATTATTAATTATTAATTATTAATTTTTTTACTTTGCTCACAGGCATTAAGTTCATAAGAACTTTATGAGCAAAACGGTGACCACCGCCACTATCGCGCTGCCCACAAGGCTTCCGAGAAGGGACATAAAAAACAATACTCCTTTGCCGACCGTCTTTTCGGGTTTTGCCTTGATTTGTTTGTTTTGATAAAGAGTGCGCTCTTGCGGCTTTTCTTCCTCTACGGCAGGTGCTTGCGCGGCGGTTTTGGGGACTTCTTCGAGTCTCTTAACCACGCTGAGGCAGTACTCGTCGGGCGTAAAGTATTTCACGAGTATGTACTCTCTGTCTTTGAGTTCTCTTATGATTGCCGACAACTGTATTTTGGAAAGTGGTATCGCTTTGGGTATTCTTTCCAAAATTTCGTCCGCTTCGATGATTTTGTACACTTCTTCCTCGCCGGCGATTTGGCGAATGAGGTCGTACACTGTTTGACATTCGAGTGAGAGCATAATCAATCTCCTTATTCTTCCTAAAATATTAACATAATATAATAAATATAGCAATATTTTTTTCAAATCGTCGAGCATTAACCCTACGCAAACGGCTCATAAAAACGCAAAAAAACCACAATTAAAAAACATAAAGGCAAGCGTTTTGCTTGCCTCTGTTTTTATAATCGATTCGTTTTCTATTCTTTTCACTCGTTGCGATTTTGTTGGATTTGCAAGGACAACAACGCGAGCGATGACGCAAGGTCTTCGTTTTTGAGCGCGATGTTCGAGGGAATGTTGAGGTGCACCGAAGCAAAGTTCCATATCGCCTTTATGCCTGCGTTCACCATTCTGTCGGCAACTTCTTGCGCCGCGTAGGACGGTACGGTTATGATGCCGATTTGGATATTGAATCTTTCGACGATTTCTTTGAGTTTTGCGACGTCGTACACGGGTTTGCCGTTAATTTTAGTGTTTATTATTCTGTCGTTGTTGTCGAACGCCGCCACGATATTCAAGCCGTAGTTATCGAAACCGCCATAGCCCAAAAACGCTTTGCCGAGTCCGCCAACGCCCACCAAAATCGCGTCGTGAGTGTTGTTGTAGCCGAGGAAACTTTCAAGGTCGGCGATGATTTCCTTTGTGACGTAACCCATTTTGGGTTTGCCCGCCACCGACGATACGAGCGCGATATCCTTCCTCACCTGCACGGGATTGAGGTTGAGTCCGTTTGCAATCGTGGTGCTCGAAACGGTTGCGACGTTGAGTTTGTCGAGTTGATACAAATATTTGAGGTAAGACGGCAATCTGTTGAGAGTCGCCTTCGAGATTTCTTTATTATCTTTGTTCATACAGCGCTCCTCTTTGGTTTTATCGATAAAAATATACTTCTTATTATATCGAATTGTCAATAATATATCGATATTTCGCCGTCTATCGATAATTTTTAATGGAAAACGAGCAAAAAAATATGCAATCGATAATTCTCGATTGCATACTCGCGATTATGTGTTTTTGACTACTTTGCCTTGTCGTCGTTTGCGCCGTTTTCCTCTTTTTCGCCAGATAAATCGATATTTTTCGGCTCGTTTTCGGTTGCGTTTTCTTCACCGAATATATCGCCGTATTGCGCGTCGTCGTTTGAGTCGGAATCCGCCTTATTCTCATTTTTATTCTCGTTTTTGCGGGCGCGTTTCGACTTGCTTCTCGGCTCGCCGTACTTCGCGCTCTTTTCCGTTTTCTTTATGACGACAATCACTATAACGAGTCCGACGATTATTATACAAAGCGGTTCGAGCACGGAAAGCAGAATTATATTTGCGATGATTCTGCCCGCTTTTGAGCCACTCGACTTCGGATACTGACTCTTGCATAGCGAGAATCGCAATTCGTTGCTCGGAAGCGTATCGCTATGCCAAGCGTAGCCGCCCTCGACTTGCTCGAAGTCTTCGGAAGCGTCGGTGAGATAGTAATTCGTGTTTATCGTGACGCTGAGGTCCGCAAAACTTTTCCAAGTGGCAGCCGGCGACACGAGATAGTTGAAGACGTAAACGGACGGCGAATACCTCTCGTTTATGTCGGGATAAAGGGGCGCGACGACCTCGTTTACGAGAGTTTCATTCGGCGCGAACGTCATATCGTATTCAAACCAGCAATACAAGTTTTTGTAGACGTTGAAACAATATCCTTGCGCGATTTTGGAATAGACTTCTTTAAGACTTGCGTAGACCGCGTTGTACCAATCGGTTTTGCTCACGCCGTAACTTTCGTCGTAATATTGATATGCAAGGTCGCCGAACGTAATGTCTTGCTTGCTCAAAAGTTTGAACGAGCCGTTGACTCTGCTTGTCCCCTCGTAGTCCGAGAAAAATTCCGCTCTTGCGGCGAAGTCGATTTCCTCGCCAATCGAATAGAAAATATACTCGTTTTTATTCACCCAAAAGCCTATGCTCTCCGCGCCGTCGAGGTTTTGCCAGTATGCAGTGTACATGCTGTCGCAAACGACTTTGCGAGCGTCGATTCCTCCGAAGTACATTTTGCAGAAAGAATCGCTCGCCGTGCAGGCGTAAACGTACTTGTACACGACCGTTTCGGGCGTGTAGAACTCGTCGGTAATAATCTCGTCTTTGAGATATTCCAAATCGTCCTCTACCGAAAACTCACTTCCCTTAACTTTGTAGGAATAACGAAGATTGCTCGTTACGGTTTCGTCGTTGACTTTGACGCCGTATTTTGAAAAATCGTCGTTATTTTGAGCGTTGATGTCGCTCAAAAAATCGATAGGAAAAACGACGTTTGTTTTTGCCTCTGTGTCGCTCGTATTTTTGAAAGTGTACTTTGCGCTGACCGACCCTATTTGAAGCCCGTTGAGGTAATGTTCGTCAAACTGAATATCGAACGTCAAGTCCTCTTTTTCTACGGCTATGGGGCTGTCTTTCGTGGTGAGGATAACGCCCGACGAGTCGCGCCCCTCATAGTAGCGCATTGCGGAATTTGCCTCGCAAACGGAAGTCGGCAAAAGCACAAAGGAGCAGAACACGGCAACAAAAATCACCGCCGAAACAAGCGTTGCAGTCGTTACGTTTTTAAAAACAGAATTGATTCGTTTTCTCATATTCGCTCCTTTAACCTCCGTTTTTGGTTTCGTAAACGTCGTGTTGTGCGATTTTCGCAATTATTTCGCTTACCGTTATTGTCTACGGTTATTGCTTAACCGTTATGTCTTTCACTTGAAAGTTTATCGCCTTTTTGAGTTCGGAAAGCGTGGTTTCTATTTGAAAGCCTATGCGCCCGCCCGAAAAGAAAATTCTATCTACGTTTTGCGCGCTTTCGTCAACCGTGGTCTTGAAAAACTTTTTCATACCCACGGGCGAACAGCCGCCGTGAACGTAACCCGTAAGCGAAAGCAGGTCTTTCGATTTGACCATTTCCACGTTCTTTTCGTTTACGCACGCCGCCGCCTTTTTCAAGTCGAGTTCGCTTGCGACCGGCACAACGAAAACGTAGTGTTCGAGGCTTTTGCCGACGGTCACGAGAGTCTTGAAAACAAGGCTTTCGTCAACGCCCAAAAGAGTTGCCGCTTCAACGCCGCTCACCGCTTCGGTTATGCCGAGCGTATGTTCTTTGTAGGCGACTTTCTTTTGGTCGAGTATGCGCATAGCGTTGGTTTTTTCGAGTTTCTCTTTTGCCATATACTCTTATTCTTTTTCTCCGAGTTGCTCGTCCACTTTGAGCATTATCGCGCATTCGATACGCTTTTTGAAAAGGTCGCAACCGTACTTGTAAACGCCGTTCACGTCGCCCGTGGCGTTGTATGCGTTCGCCGCGCAACCGCCCGAGCAATACAACCTTGCCCAGCACTCGTCGCACTCTTTTCTCGAATATGCGTTGCACTTTTTGAACTTGGACTGAATGTCCGTGTTCGTTACGCCCTTCCATATGTCGCCCATAAGATATTCTTTGTTGCCGACGAACTGATGGCAAGGATAGAGTTCGCCCGTGGGCGTTACGGCGAGATATTCCGTGCCGCTTCCGCAACCCGATATGCGTTTGTATATGCACGGACCGCCTTCGAGATTGAGCATATAGTGATAGAAGGTAAAGGGTTTGCCCTGCTTTCTTCTTTGAATCATCATATCGGCAAGTTTCTCGTACTCTTTGAAGATAACCTTTTTGTCATCCTCATCGAGCGCATACTTGTCGGTGGGCGGACATACGACGGGTTCCATACTCAACTCGTCGAAGCCGAGATCGAGCATAGTTTGAATATCCTTAGTGAAGTCGGGGTTTCTGTGAGTAAACGTGCCGCGCATATAGTAGTTTTTTCCGCCTCTCGTTTTGACGAATTTTTGGAATTTCGGCACGATTATATCGTAACTTCCCACGCCGCCTATCGTGTGCCTGAAGTGGTCGTTTATCTCTTTTCTGCCGTCGAGGGACAAAACGACGTTGTCCATTTCCTTGTTTGCGAATTCGATTACGTCGTCGTCGACGAGCATACCGTTGGTCGTGAGCGTAAAGCGGAAGTTTTTGCCGTGTTCTTTCTCTATCGAGCGAGCGTATGCCACGAGGTCTTTGACCACTTGCCAGTTCATAAGCGGTTCGCCGCCGAAAAAGTCTACTTCGAGATTGCGACGCGTTCCGCTGTTTTCGATGAGAAAATCGAGAGCGCGTTTGCCCACTTCGTAGGACATAAGCGCGCGCTCGCCGTGATATTTGCCTTGCGAGGCAAAACAATACTCGCAGTTTAGATTGCAAGTGTGCGCAACGTGCAAGCACATCGCTTTAAGCACCGTATTTCGTTTTGCAAGAACGTCGACGTCGGGCTTGAACGCGTCTTGAGAAAAGAGTTTACCTTGCGCCTTCAATTCCTCTACGTCGTCTATACACTCGATTACGTCTTGCTCGCAAACGCCTTGTTTTTCGTACTTTGCAACCACGTCTTTGACGATTTGCTCTGTGCTTTTGCTCTCGTACGAGTTTATGACGTCGTACGCCACGTCGTCCACGCTATGCACGCTTCCGCTTGCCGTGTCAAGCACGATATTGTATCCTTTAAGTTTGAAAGAATGAATCATTTGTATTATCTCTCGCGTTGCCGTTCGCTATAACATCGAAACCTCGCAACGCTTACGTTTTTACACAAAAAACGCATAGGACAGCCTATGCGATCTTTGCGAATTAGTTGTGATTTTGCCAAAAATTACTTTGCAGCCTTTTCGCACTTTTGGTTTGCAACGCCGCAGGAAGTTTTGCAAGCAGATTGGCAAGAGGTTTGGCATTCGCCGCAGCCGCCGTTCTTTTTGCTTTCGTTGAGATCGCGCGTTTTCAAAGTTGTGATTCTTTTCATTGTTTACGACTCCTTCTGTTAATATATACTATTATAGGAACTTGCACTTTATTTGTCAAGGGAAAATCCCCTGTTCGTTGCCTGCTTATACACGCACGCCGTCTATTAAAAGACAAGTTGGAATCGCAAGGCGATGACCCATTGCTCAAACGACGTTGCGGCAAAGTCAATCGCCCACGCCGTCATTCAGAGCGTAGCGTGGGAATCCCCTAAATAGAAACGAAAAACTTAGGGGCGATTGTCAAAAACCGCACTTGTTCTCACAATCACTAACCGCGCAAGCCCTCTTTGCTCTCAAAATAAGACGGACAAGAACTCAAACCGCAATTCCGCGCGAGTGCTTGCTTGGTGAATGCGTGCTATGCACGCAGTTGCGGAACATTTGAATATTCCATAACCCAAACGAAGTTTGGATATCATCGTGCAAAAATGCGCGATATCATCACGAAGCGATATCACCGCCGTCGGCGATATCATTATTGCAAGGGGAAAGGGGAAAATTTAATTTAGTTTTTTATACTTTCGCAACGTAAAGGGATGTCGGAAATTCTCGTTTCTCGCTCGATACGCTCACGCCGCTTTCGTACATCAAAGTGAGATTTTTTATATCTTCCTGACACACCGTTTCACCTTTGACGATGACCGGCGAGCCGGGCGGATATGCCCATACGTTTTCAAGACTTACTCTGCCCGCCGATTTGTCGAAATCGACGTATTCGCCGCTTAAAGTGCGCGTTTGATAGGGTTCAAACGCCTTTTTTGGCAGTGACGGCACAACCGAAGTCGTCAAACCGTTGCGCGAAGCAAGCGTATCGTCGATTGCAAACAACGCGCTTTCGAGGGCGGAAAAATTCTCTTTGCTATCCCCTGCGCCGCTCATTGCGATTGCGTAGTTTACGCTTGCCATTTCGAGTTCTATGTCATATGCGTTTCGCAAAACTTTTTTGAGTTCAACGCCGCTTATTGCGCCGCCCGTGCATAGCACGACGAATTTAGACTTGTCGTATGCAAAAACTCGCGAATCTTTTTTCAGTTGAAAAATCGAGAGTTTGTTTAGCCTTTCAAGCGACTTTTTGCAATCGTCGATATTCTTATTCCACTCGGACAGCAATTTCGCTCCTTCGTTTTTTAACGTTCTCACGCAACCGTCGATGGAAGCCATAAGGACGTACGAGGGAGAACTCGATTGAAATATCGCAAGATTGCGGTCGAGTTCGGATGTGTCCACTCTATCCGAGCAAACGCACAAAAGCGCGGTTTGCGTAAGCGACGGCAACGTCTTGTGCAAACTGTTCACCACTATATCCGCGCCGAGACTTCTGGCACTTTCGCCGAACTTTTTGTAAAGTCCCGTATGCGCGCCGTGCGCCTCGTCAACGAACAAAATCGCGCCGTTTTTGCGGCATATATCCGCGATTGATTTTACGTCGCTGACGATTCCCTCGTACGTGGGCGACGTTATCACCACAAGTTTTATGTCGGGATTTTGTTCGAATGCTTTTTTCACGTCGCAAGGAAAAACCGAGCCGTAAAAGCCGTATTCCTCGAAATAAGACGGCATAACGTAGACGGGAATCAAACCGAATACTTCCACCGCGTTGTATACGGACTTGTGGCAGTTGCGAGCAATTAGAACTTTGTCGCCCGCATTGCATACCGTGCGAATCGCCGCCAGAACGCCGCCTGTGCTTCCGTTCACCAAAAATCTTGCGTGCTTTGCGCCGAAAACCTCTGCCGCAAGTTTTTCGGATTGCAATATGATTCCGTTTGCGTCGTTGAGATTGTCGAAGCCCTCAATTTCGGTTATGTCGATTTTTTGCGCGCCGTTTAGAAAATCGAAATCCGCGCGTTTATGCCCCGGCATATGAAAAGGCACGATTCTGTTTTTGTCGTGCTCGCAAAGCAACTCGGCAAGGCTCGCCTCGTCGTGCTTTTTCGTATCGGAAGCGCAAATCTTTTTGCGAAAACCCGAAAATATGCCTCTTTTTTCCGTCTTTTTGTCCTTCATAATTCGATTATATCATTATAGAAAAAAAATTGCTATGGAAATTATTTTATATATATGATATAATGTGTGCGTTTGAAAGCGCAAACGCTTCGGCAACTCTGACAAAAACGGCGCAACGAGGTCGGTATGAAACGCAAATTTACAATCACCGCAATCTTAATCGTCGCTCTGACGGCGTGCTGTCTTTTTGCGTGCAACGATAAGAGCGATTCGCATGCGAAAGTCGATTATCAATCGGACAATTCGTATTTTGTCAAGACCGCCGAATCGGAAACCGCCCTCATTTTCGAGCCTATTCTCGACCCCGTGTACAGCGAAAGCGGATTGACCTACAAACCCGTCGATTATCGCTTCGGCGTAATCTTTTACGTCGGCGCAAACGTTAATGCAAGTGCTTATACATATATAGGCAATTCCCTTGCCAAGCAAGGATATTTGGTTGTTATTGAATCTTACCAAAGTTATCAAACGACGGAAATCGCATTTTCGCGATATCCTAACGTCAAGTTTTTCGTCGGCGGACACTCGCAAGGCGGTGGCTTTGCCGTTCGTCGTGCGTTCGAGAATCAAGACGGCATAAAAGGAGCTATTCTTCTTGCGCCTACGGCAAGCAGACGCCCGCTTTTAGATGCCGACGGCAATCAAATGAAAGACGAAAACGGTATCGACATTTTTGTTCCCGACACTCTTTCGGAAACGTCGATGCCGACAATACTTATCAACGCTGACAACGATAAAATATTGTTGAGCAGTGAGATTTCCGCCGTCAAAAACAGAATGCCGTCAAACTACGTTGACAAAACAGTCGAAAACGGCTGTCATACGGGTTTTTGCGAAATTTACGAAACGGATAATTTACCTTTCAAGTTCCCGAACTTCATAGCCGATTTCAACGCAACGGATTTAGAGCAAAAACAATCCCAGCGCACAAAAACCGTCGAATATATCCTCGATTTCGTGAAAGGTTTGTCAAAATAAAACGTTGAAAAACGATATAAAAAAGCATAAAAAAGACGCAAAATCGCGTCTTTTTTGTTTATTATTGTATGTTGTGAGTTTCGATTTCGGGCGTGGGGTTTCCCCCACCCGCAATTATTAATTATTAATTATTGATTATTAATCATTAATTAAAAAGCGTGCCGTCAGGCACGTCACCAAGCAGATAATTTGGCGAAACTACGGCTTGAGTTTTTATCCGTGTTTGAATTGATAGCGCAAATTCTCTGCGCGGTAGAGAAAATAAAATCAAGCAATACTCTTGACAACACGCAGATTCTGCGTGTTGTCATTGCATTAGCGATGATTTTACTTCAACGGTTGACTCTCACGACGTCGATTCCGATATCTCGCACGTATACCTCGTTGAGCAGAGAGTTCGGAACGCCGTCGATGTCGCTTTCGCTTCTTTGCAAGTTGGCAAGTTGCGCTATATAGGACATAACCGCAACCAACATCATATTCGGGAACGGAATCATAGTGCCCGTGTCTATCATCGAATAGCCCTCGAATCCGAGCCACGCGACGAACACGAAAAAGGCAAATTTACAATTCTTTTTCATACCCTTGAACACGATTCCGAAGCGGACGACATAGTAGTACACGTAAGCGGCAATACCGACTATGCCCATACAGCCGAGTACTTGGAAAAGCGTCGAGTGGAACCAGTACTGGCTCATATTTTCCGAATGGAACTGACCGTCGCGAGTGCCGATAAAGCCCATACCCGCGCCGAAAATCGGGTGCGACACGAACTGTTCCCACGCCTCTTTGTAAAGGTCGAATCTGCCCGACGTTACATCGCCGTTTCCGCCCGATTCGATTCTGTCCGCGAGGCTCGAAATGATGCCTTTGACGAGGTCGTGTTTGACGAGACAAATCACAAGCGCGGCAAGGATTGCAACGCCCCATATCGTTGCTTGCGTTTTGCGATTGGGGGCTTTCAAAATCGAGAAAACCACGCCGAATACAGCCGCAATCGCACCGAACAGTATGCCACCTCTCGACAAAGTCATAACGAGGCAAGCGTATTGGAACAGCGCCATAACGATATACGCCCAGCCTTTTCTCGTCCTCGTTGACAGATACGTTGCCATAGGCGCGGAAAAGAGCAGGAACGTTGCGATGTTGTTGCGGTTGCCCCACCCTAAATCCCAGTACCATTTCGACCAGTCTTGCGAACTGATGTCGAGGCGAGATATATGCACTATCATTTCGATGCACACGGCAAAGCCTATCCACATAACGACCTTTGCAAAGTACTTTGCATAGTCTCTGTTTTCATCGATTTTTATGAAGTTTGCAAAGAGCAGGTACACTGCAAGCACGCCTATACCGAGCGCAATGACGTTGGGAAGCGCGGTGAGATAATTCTTTGCCGCGATAGTTCCCACGCCGCCGAGCAAGAGCGCGGCGCTGACCGCGATTTGCGGAAAGAACATCTTTCCGAGCACGAAACGCTGTTTATCTTTGACTTTTGCGACGGTGTTTCTGACCACGAAAACCAAAATTGCGACTACAAGCGGAATGAGCGTCGGCCAGAGAAAAACGAATCTGCTTATGTCAACGACGCTTTCGCCCTCGACTTTGAAAATCATAAGCATTGCGCCGAAAGCGTTGACCGAAAGCGGCAAAAGGTCGTCCGAGAACACCAAAACGGCGCACGACACGAGAATTAGCGTGACAAAACCGAAAGTTGCGTTTTGCCAAATCCACGCCGCCACTACTATTGCAAGAACGAGCAGAATATACAAATCGGTATACGCAAACTTGCGTATGCCCTCTTGCGCAAAGGAAAATGCGCGTTTAAGTTTTTTCGAATCTTCTCTCATCAAATATTTGTGCGCAAAGAGTGGATTTCAAACTCCATATCGCACCGCCAAAAGGCTTCTCCTTTCATTTTTTTGCAAAATACCGCCGTTTTGCGGATTTTGCTTATTAGGCAAATATAATTGCCGAAACACAACGACAGCGAACGACATTTGCCGTTCGCCGCCCGACTCGTCAGTCAAGATTTATGACGATTTTGCTGTATTGATAGGGGTACTTGACGCAGTTTTCGACGACTTGCGGCACTTCCTCGAAGTTTGCCGCCGCGCTGATAATTCCGTCCGTTTTTACGACCTTGTTCGCAAGCAGGTTGATTGCCGAAGACATACAGCCGTCGCCGTTGCATATACCCTTGATTTTGAGTTGCTTTTTGAGAATGGGATATGCGTCGATTGCGTGTTTTGCGCGCGTTGCGTAACCTGCGATAACGACGTCGCCCTCGTTTTTGACGAGACGAATCGCCGAATTGATGTCCACGCTTTCGCCTGCGAAAATCGCCGCTTCGCTCATTCTTCCGCCCGTGATTTCTTCCACTCTGCGTTCGAGATTGTCGTAGGTGGGATTGAGCGTGTAGCATACGCCCCATTTTTGAGCAAGGGCGAGTTTTTCGGAATCGAGGTCGATGAGAATGGGCACGAACTGATAATAACTTGCGATTTGCGAAATGATGAGTCCGAGCGTACTTGCGCCCAAAACCACGATATAGTCGCCTTTTTCGAGGTCGAGAGCCTCAAAAACGTTGTCGCCCATTGCGATGTACTCGGCAAAGAGTGCTTCTTCGTCGCTTACGCCGTCGGGAAGCGCGAAAACGTTTTCGTAAGGAACGCAAACGAAATCGCGAAGCAAGCCGTCAACGTCCACGCCCATAGTTTTGACCACTTCCACGCCGTGTTGTTGCACTTTGACGTAGGGGCTGATAACCACGCGCGCACCGAGTTTGAGTCCGCTGTCCTCGTCGGATTCCGAAACGTAAGCGACCGCCGAGTGACCGGGGGTAACCGCAACGTTTTGGGGAAGAGACGCGAAATTTGACATATCCTGCGAGGATACGGCGACTTTGGACAATTTGAGTTTGACTTGTCCTTCTTCTCTGGCGTTTACGTTCTCGACAAGAGCGACGCCTTCATCTTTGTTTATATGCCATTGTTTCATAACTTATATTATTATAACATATTATGGACTTAATTGCAATGTAAATAAATTATTCTTTCGCAACGGGGGCGAACTCGGTGTTTTTTGTAAGTATGTAGTAAACACTCATTCAAGGCGTACTTATAAACGGAATGTGCTAATTCGCAGACGGAACGCGAGCCGCAAGGCGGCGAGGAAGCGAGCGCCGAGCTTGACGGAAAGTACAAGCGACTGCGCCGTTTGGGTGCGTAGCTGGCGCACAAAGCGCAGTGGCATAAGTAGAGAAATGTCCCTATCTATGCGAGAGCCGAGTGTTGCCCCACGCGAAGCGGACGCCGTGGGTTCCCTCAAAGTATGCAGAGGGGGAACGGCGGTTGGGGAAACACGTGAGGAAGGGGGAAATTTTAATTGGAGTTCATGTTTCTTATCCCGATATTTGCGTTTTATTTTACCAAAATTCTCACGTAGCCGGTGAGTTCTGTGGGTTTTTCTTGCGAAATCGACCACTTTTCACGAGCAAGACTGTTATCCACAAAAAAGTATATTTGCTTATTTTTCCACGCGTTTTCAAGTTGGCGATTCATAATTCCGCTTTCAAACACCATATCGAACACGTCTTTATGCGCGCCGACGTACACCGTGTCGCACTTATTCCCGATGATGAAGTCCACGAGGTCGTCGCGAAGCATAAACGCAAGTTGCGAGTCGCTGATAACGAAACCGCCCGCGCAATCCTTGCACGGTTGAAGCATAAATTCGTCAAGAGGCAGACGCGTCTTTTTCCTCGTGAGTTCGACGAGGCCGAGAGAAGTGAAACCGACCGTTGACGTTTTCATTCTGTCGCGTTTCAACGCCTCTTTGAGCGTTTCGAGAACGCGCTGACGGTGTTCCTCCGACGTCATATCGATAAAGTCGATTATGACGATTCCGCTTATGTTTCGTATGCGCAGTTGCAAGGCGATACATTCCGCCGCCGCGAGATTGGTTTTGAACACCGTATCTTCGAGGTGGCTCGTACCCACGAACCTGCCCGTGTTTACGTCGATGACGGTCAATGCTTCCGTCTTGTCGATGACGAGATACGCGCCGTTTGGCATAACGACTTTTCTGTCGCAAAGGTGGTTTATCTGCGAAGAAACGCCGTAGTGTTTCATTATGTTGCGCTCGCCCTCGTAAAACAGCACGGGTTTGCCCACGCGTCCGTTGAGTTTTTGCTGAATTTGCCTGTCGTTCACAACGACTTCGTCGACGTCTTCGTGCATAGTTTCGCGCACGGCGCGTTCAAGCAAACTCGCTTCTTCAAAGACCAACGTCGATTCTTTCGCGCGTGCGTAGTCTTTGCGGATTTGTTCCCAACGCTCTTTGAGGGTTTCCATTTCGCTTGTCAAATCCTCGTCGCTCGCCTTGTTTGCGGCGGTGCGAATGATAAACCCCATACCCTCGGGGCATATCGAGGATACGAATTGTTCGAGATAATCGCGCCTTTTGCCGTCCTCGATTTTTCTCGACACGCCGACGAACGTCGAAAGAGGAAGCAACACGAGGAAGTATCCCGGGATAGTTACGTCTGTCGTGAGCCTTGCGCCCTTTTGCCCGAAAGGTTCTTTGACCGCTTGGCACATAATCACGTCGCCGGGGGATACGTTGAACGACTTGCCGCTCGGCATATCGTTTTCGAGTCCTCTGCTGTCCACGAGCGAGTCGCCGGTATACAAAAAGCCGTTGCGTTCCTCGCCGATATTGACGAAAGCCGCCTGCATACCGCATATGACGTTTTCGACCTTACCCTTGTAGATATTGCCTAAGATACCTCTGAAATGCGCGCGCTCGACGGAAAAGTCCTCTAATTTTCCGTTTTCGACTATAGCCGCGCGCGTACAATACGGCGTGTAGTCGAGAATGAGTTGTTTCATTGCTATATATTCCTAAAAAATGTAATCTTTTTAGAGTGCAAAAACGCAAAAACGAACTATACCGCTTCGGGCAAGTCCGTTTTTCTTATTTTTGCAAATATTCGTCCACGTCGACAAGTTTGCCGTCCACATCAACGTATTGAGCGATTTTTTCTATATCGCAAAGTTTCAAATCCACGCCGAGCGCGGAATTGAGTTTGTGGAGGATTCTGTCGGGGCGAAGATTGACGCTTCCCGACGCAAGACGAGCGACCAGTTTTCCGTCCTTTTCAAAGAACGAATATATCTTGTCCGCGACGTTTTCGGTGACGGTTTCGCCCTTCTTTTGATAACTTATCTCGAATTTTCCGTCAACGTCGATAGGCTTATACGGCGTATTAAAAGCAAAGTCCGCGCACACGACTTTCGCTTGCAGATTCGGATTCTTTTCGGACGCGAAAACCTTGCTTGCTTTAAGGTCATCGGGCACTGCGCCGTTGAATTTTTCAAACACTTCTTCCTTTTTCATATCGCAGTCGAGCGTAAGATATTCCGCTCTCGACGAAACGCCCAGAGAAAGCGGCGGCGAAAAGTACATCAAGGGGTGCGGATTGAACCCTTGCGAGTAGTTCACCACGATTTTACCCCTACGGATAATCCTGTCCATATGCCTCAAAAGGTCAATGTGGGATATGAAGCATACGCTGCCCGTTTTTTGGTATTTAAGCACAATCATATCGTACACCTTCCCAGTCTGTTCGCGCCGCAGCCGTTGCAGCCTTCGCGGCAATTTCTGGTGGTAACCGCTTCGTATGCGAGTTCGCGCTGTTTGAGCAAATACTTTTTGCTTACGCCCGAATCTATAAATTCCCACGGCAAAGTTCGCTCGAGCGGAATCGCGCCGTAGTAATCTTCCATTTTGAGTCCGCAATCGGCAAACGCTTTTTGCCATATATCCCACTTGAAATGTTCGCTCCACCCGTCGAATTTCGCGCCGAGTTCATAGGCGCGTTCGATGACGTAGGATTGCTTTTTATCGCCTCTTGCCAACGCTGCTTCGAGCACCGACGTTTCCGCGCCGTGCCACGAGAACGTAACGCCCTTTATCTCGCGCAAAAGTCCTCTGAGATAGTTTTGCTTGCGCTTCATCTCGTCCATTGAAATTTGCGCTTCCCATTGGAAAGGAGTGCAAGGCTTTGGAATAAACACAGCGCAACTTACGGATATGCTCAAACCTCTTTTCGAGCGTTTTTGCCAGTACAGTTGTTTAAGACGCTTGCAAATTTCCGCTATGCCTTGAATATCCTCGTCGGTTTCGGTGGGAAGACCCATCATAAAATAGAGTTTTATGCTGTCGTATCCCGCCTCGAACGCAACGGAAATTTTGTCTATTTCTTCTTCGGTGACATTCTTGTTTATGACGTTACGCAACCTTTGCGTACCCGCTTCGGGCGCGAAAGTAAGCGAACTTCTTCTCGAATTGTTTGCCATATCGGGCTTGAAACTACTTATTCTCAAACTCGGAAGCGCGAGATTTATGCGCTTTTGTTTGCAGTATTCGCCAAGTTCGTTTTCGAGTTCTTCGAGTCCCGTATAGTCGCTCGTAGACAGCGAGCAAAGAGATATTTCGTTAAAGCCGGTGCTGTCCACCATCTCTTTTGCGATTTGCGCACAACGTTTTGCGCTGCGCTCTCTTATGGGACGATACCAAAATCCCGCCTGACAGAATCTGCAACCGCTTGCACAACCGCGATAGAGTTCGAGCGTGGCTCTGTCGTGAACCGCCTCTATGTTCGCAACGAGCGGACGAGTGGGATATTCGGCGTTTTCAAAGTCTTGCACGACGGCCTTTACGACCTTTTCGCCGTCTTTATGCAACGAGGGAACGTACGCGCCTTCCATACCCTTAACTTTTTCGAGAATTTCCGCTTTGGAAAGACCTTTCTCTCTGCCTTCGGTGACGACTTTGAGTATCGCAATATCCGCGTTTTCGCCCTCGCCTACCAAAATTATGTCGAAAAAGTCCGCAAACGGTTCGGGATTGACCGAGCAAGGTCCGCCTGCGAGCAAAATGGGATAGGAATCGTCGCGGTCTTTGGCTCTAAACGGAATCTTAGCCAAATCCAGCATATACAAAACGTTGGTGTACAAAAGTTCGAATCCCACCGAAAAACCTACGACGGTAAAATCTTTGAGCGGTTTTTTGGTTTCGAGCGATAAAAGCGGAATGTCGTTTTCTTTGAGTTTTTGCGCAAAATCGGGCGCAGGCGCATAGCAACGCTCTGCGACGTAACCGTCGGTTTTGTTGACGATGTCGTACAAAATCGCTACGCCGAGATTGCTCATACCGATTTCGTAAAGTTCGGGAAAACAAAAGACCATATCCCCCTTGCGTTCTTTGTTCATATCGGGGATATTCCACTCGCCGCCCGCATATCTTGCAGGCTTTTCCACTTCGCCGAGCAAAGCGAAATATTTTTGTTTGTAATCTTGATTTTGCATCGTTGTATCGTAGTTATTTTTTATTAAGATTCAAATAATACTCTTAATACTTTTGGGTGTGGGGCAACACTGACGCGATTGACTTCGTAGCAATCGCTAGTTCGTTGCTTGCAACGAACGGCAGACGGGCTGTTGGCAATACAAATCGGCTGAAAGCCGTGCCACTGCGCTTTGTGCGCCAGCTTCGCACCCAAACGGCGCAGTCGCTTGTACTTTCCGTCAAGCTCGGCGCTCCCTTTTCTCGCCGCCGCTGCGGCTCGTGTTCCGTCTGCGAAGTTGCACATCCCGTGTACAAGTAGACTTTGAATAAGTGTTCGTTTAACCGCTTGCGCGCGAAGCGTGCTTCACCAAGCAGATAATCTTGCGAAACTGCGGCTTGATTATTTATCCATCTTGTTTTGATAGCAAAGATTCTCTGCGCGGTTAGTAGTGCAGAAACCTAGCGAGGCTCTCGGCAATACGCACGCTTGCGTGTTGCCGTTGCCCTCAGCAACGGTTTATGCACAGCGCAGCCGCCCCGATTATACCTGCGTCGTTTTTGAGAGTTGCCGCAACAACCTTGACTTTGGGCGTATATTCCGCGCCGTACTTGTTTCTCGAAACGTATCTTTGCAAAGGCTTGATGATGTTGTCGCCTTGATTCGAGATTCCGCCGCCGATGATTATGACTTCGGGCGCAAAGATGTTGGCGTAGTTGACAAGACCTATGCCGACGTACTTGATGTAGCGTTTGACAACCGCAATCGCCACTTTATCCCCCTCTTTTGCACAATCAAACACGATTTTGCCGCTGTTGCCGTTTTCCTCGACCTCTTTTGCAAGCAAACTGTCGGGGTGCTTTTCGCAAGCGGATTGAATCTGATTCATAAGCGCGGTTGCCGAAGCGTACGCCTCGAAGCAACCTTTCTTTCCGCAACCGCAAGTCGCGCCGCCGAGATTGATTGTTATATGTCCGCCTTCCGCACCTGCCGAGCGATTGCCCGTAATAAGTCTGCCGTCGGCAATTATACCCGTGCCTACGCCCGTGCCGAGCGTAACCATAACGGAATTTTTTGCGCCCTCGCCCGCACCGAAAAGCGTTTCGCCGAGTGCGGCGCAGTTTGCGTCGTTTGAAAGTTTTACGTTTTTAATCTGCGTTTTTTCGGCAATCATTTTTGCCATCGGGGTGTTGCGGAAGTTGATGTTGCACGAATAGCGCACGATGCCTTTTTCGTCGTAAATAGACCCCGGACAACCTATGCCGATGCCCTCGATTTCGTCTTTGCAGTCTTTCGTCAAATCTTCGATGAGGTTTGCGATGTCTTGCACGATGAGATAATCCTCTTTCCCGGGTGACGTAACGACGACTTTTTTTACAAGGATATTGCCCTTTTCGTCGACGATACCGCCCTTTATGGTCATACCGCCGATGTCAATGCCAACGTATTTCATAAAAACGCCTCTAAAAGTTTATTATAAATATTTTATTATATAGCAAGTTAAAAGTCAAGAAGTGTAAAGAGTGAACTTACAGTGCGAGTTTTTGCTAAAACCAGTTCGAGGCGTACTTATTAACGGTATGTGCGATTTTGAAAACGGAACGCGAGCCGCAAGGCGGCGAGGAAGCGAACGCCGAGCTTGACGGATAGTACAAGCGACTGCGCCGTTTGGGTGCGTAGCTGGCGCACAAAGCGCAGTGGCATAAGTAGAGAAATGTCCCTATCTATGCGAGTGCTGAGTGTTGTCCCCCGCTACGCGGTCGGCGTGGGTTCCCTCAAACTTGTGCAGAGGGGGAACGCCGATAGGGAAAACACGTGAGGAAAGGGGAAGACTAAATTTTAGTGTTTTGTAGCACGGCGCCTATCATCGTAGTAAGTTTATTTTTCACAGCAATCGCTTTCAAATCCTGCTCGGATAAGGTGCGAATTATCTTTCCGTCCTCGCCGACAACGTCGAACGTCGTTTTGCTTTGTCTGCCGACGTAATGGAACAATCTGAGTATCGGCGTATCGCAAGATATTTCCACGCGTTTGAGTTCAACGCCCAAAGAATAGTTTTTGCACGCCACGTCAAGCACGCTCGAATAGGTTTCGTCCTTGCTTGCAAACGTCGCGCCGTAAAAGAGGAAGACCGCCATTATGCCGAACGTGAAATTGAGTCCGAAAAAGAACGAACCGACAAAAAGACCCAAAAACAAAAAAGAGCAAACTATGCCCGCAATCTGCAAACCCTTGACCGCCTTAATCTTGTTTTTGCAAAAACCGAGAACCACCCTCGAACCGTCAAGAGGATATACGGGCAAGAGATTGAACAAGCCGAGCGACATATTTGCGTAAAGAAAGGAAATCGTATAAGGATACATTGACGGAAACAACCACCAAAGGCCGAGCGTGACGAGCGCAAGCAAAAGATTGCACAAAGGTCCTGCAAGACCTATAAGCACGCTTGACGTTTTGTCGAAGTTTTCGCCCGCGCTCATCATTGCCCCGTACGGCAAAAGCACCATTTTTTTTACGACGTATCCCCTTGCCCTCGCCATAAGCGCGTGCGCGCTTTCGTGAAAGAGCAAAGCAAGCATAGTCCATACGAAATCAAGCGCGTGCCCGAACGCGATAAGCGCAAGGGCAAGCGCGAAAAAAAGAGGATTAACCTTGAATTTCATAAGGATAAACCTCTTGTTTTGTCAAATGGAAGAAATTATGCTTGAAATGTTTGACAACGTTTCCACGATGGAAGTTGCTCTGAAAATGTTTGCAAACAAGAAGCCGAGCGACACGAAAACGCCGATTGCCACGGGTATGATTGCAACGTCGAGAGCGTCCAAAACGCCTTTCTTTTTGCGCTTTTTGTTGACGCGATTTTCAACGAAATTGTTTTGAGAGATTTCTACGTCGAGTTTTTTGCTTTCATCAAATTCCATATTTGCCACCTCGCATTTACCATATTCTTGCAAGGAGCAAAATATAACTTTTTTCAAAAAACTTGCGCCGCATTTTTCAGTATCTCGGCATATCGAGCGTCGTTTGAAATTGCTTCACTCTCGTTGCGTTTGCCTCTATCGTGATTTTGTACACCCCTCTTTCGTTTTGCGCGACGTCGATTTTGGCGCGGCCGTCAAGCGAAAAATAGTCGCCAAGCACGTTGTTTAAGTCGTTTTCGAGCGCGGTTGAAAAGCCTTCTTTTATGCCCACTTTGTCGCGCGTGAGCATATCTCTCATTCTGCTTGCAATCTGTTTGGACGCTTTCATCTGAGCCACCTCAATCGCCTTTTAGGTGCAATATCCACGAAAACTTTGCTGTTTTGCGCAACGTTTTTGGCAAGCACGTCGTATGCGCGGTTGGAGATTGCGCGTTGCGGAATCGTGCCGAGTTGCTGATACAAGGTTATCATATCGTCGTCGGGAATCACGCCTATCGCCGCAATGTGAAGAAGGGAACTAATCTCGCTTGCGCCGAGCATTTCGCCCCTTGCAATCATATCCGCGCGCACTCTGTTTACCACGAGCGAAATATCTTTCAATCGATAACTCGCAAGCAGACTTATCACTTTGTCCGCGTCTCTGATTGCCGAAGCGGACGGCGTGGTAACTACGAGTGCTTCCTCGCACGCCGAAACCGCCCTATGGAAGCCGTGTTCTATGCCTGCGGGGCAATCGACGAACACAAAATCGAACTCGCTCAAACTGTCCACGATTCCCCTAAACGCTTGCGCCGTGATTGCGTTGCACTCCCTTGACGACGGAAGAATTTTCATCGGACTTTCCGCATCGCTTACAAGGGCTTGAAACGTCCTACACCGCCCTTGCAACACGTCGCTTATGTCGTACACGACTCGCCTTTCGATACCCGTCACGACGTCGAGATTGTTAAGTCCGACGTCGCCGTCCACAAGCACGACGCCATATCCCGACAAAGCCAGTTTTCTGCCGAGAGTTGCGGTTACGGTGGTTTTTCCGACGCCGCCCTTACCCGAAGTAACAACGATTTTTCTCATATTCCCATAATAAAAAACAGACGCCGCAAGAGGATGTCTGTTTCTGCCGATTTTGGATTTTCTTTGTCAAAAAAATTTTGAGAGAAAATATATTTTTAACGAGCGTCTGTTCTTCTTCTGCAATGGTGTGGCGGCGTACTCTTTAATTTAAGCTTCCCCCTTCCTCATGTGTTTCCCCTACCGTCGTTTCCCCTCTGCACAAGTTTGAGGGAACCCACGACGTCCGCTCCGCGTGGGGCAACACTCGGTGCTCGCATAGATAAGTATCGTTCACTCATTATGCCACTTCGCCTGCGTGGCGGCTTCGCAACAGAATGCCACGCATTCTCGTACTAATCGTTGAGCTTCGACGCTCGCTTTTCTCGCCGCCCTGCGGCTCGCGTTCCGTCTGCGAATAAGCACATTCCGTTTATAAGTACGCCTTGAATGAGTGACATCAAATTGCATTAAAGCGCAATATTGAGATGAAGAACAAGGAAACACCCTTTTGCGAACCCGCCCAACGTACTAAATCGTACGTGATGGGTGAACAAAAGGGCGTTGTAAGGAACGAAGTGACGGAATAGCGATTGCTACGCTTGCGTCAATCGCGTCCGACGTTATTCGCTCAATAGTGCGCTTTAATACAATTTGACACCAAGCATATCGCTTAATAGATTCTTTTCGTCAAAAAATCTCGCGCCGCCGATTGCAATCGCGTTCTCGATGTCTTTGAGTGGCGTGACGGGAAGTTCGAGCGCTTGTTCGAGATAATCGATAAGTCCCGGAATGTGAAGCGAGCCGCCGGATACGAAAATGCCTTTGCGAAGTATTTCTGCGGAAAGTTCGGGCGGCGTTTGGTTGAGGACGGACATTATAACTTCGATGATGTCGTCCACAAGCGGAATCACTGCGTCGCGCATTTGCTCTGCGGTGACGTAGAGCGAGCGAGGCGAACCGTCCGCACTGCCGCCGCTGACGGCGTAACTGCCCTCATCGTTGACATAGAAAGAAAGTGCGGATTTTTTGAGATTCTCGATTGTAAATTCGCCCACTTTTACGCCGTAATTCATATATAGGCTGTCGATGATTGCGTTGTTGAACGCATCGCCTGCGATATTGACCGAGCAACCCGTCGCAATACCGTGGTTGGTGACTGCGGATATTTCGGTTTTGCCGCCGCCGATGTCAACGAAAAGACCGCCTATGCTGTTGGTGTAGGCAAGAAGGCTCAAACCCGATTCCACGAGCGTGACTTCCTTTATGCCCGCCTTTATGCAACACTTTTCCACGGCGCGTCTGTCCGAGCCCGACGAGGATTCGCAAATGGACACGATGGCTTTGATTCTGGGCATAAAAATGCCTTCGGGGATAATCTTTTTGAGGAAGTAATGAAGAAGCATAGTCGCCATTTCTTCGTCGACGATTATGCCTTCCTTGATGGGTGCGATGACTCTTGCGCCGCCGAGCGAACCCGTCATAACGCTTTCCGCCCTATACCCTGCGTCGCGGATTTCGAGACGGTTGCGCGATTTGGTCGCAATGGCGATTGCAGGCTCGCGCAAAACGAGACCTATGCCCTTTTGATAGATGGTGATAAACTTGCTTCCGAGGTCAATCGATAGTTCTATTGTTGCCATTGATAACTCCGACTCGAACGAGAATGTCGCCGAGTTTTTCTTTGGGCAGCCCCATTATGTTCGAGTAACTGCCGCTGTATTTTTCAACGATTCTTTTGTCCTGAATCCCGTATGCGCCTGCTTTGTCGAAAGGCTTGCAGTCGTCGATATACGCGTAAATCTGCTCGTCGGTGAGGGTTTTGAAAGTAACGAGCGATTTGACGCAAATCACGACCTTTTTGCCCTCGCACGTCACGCAAACGCCCGTATATACGGTGTGCGTGCGCCCGTTGAGTTTTTTTATCATATCGAAAGCGCGCGCTCTGTCGTGCGGTTTGCCGTACACTTTGCCGTCGAGCACGACAATTGTGTCCGCCGCGATAACAGTGTCGCTCCTATGCTCTTTTGCGATATGTTCCGCCTTTGCTTTCGCAAGTTTCCTGACAAGCAAAAACGGAAAACGCGATTTTATCTCGCTCTCGTCTATATCTGCGGGGATAACCTCGTATTTTACGCCCATATCCGCAAGAATTTCCTTGCGGCGAGGCGAGGACGAGGCGAGAATCACGTTATTTGAAAACTTTTTCATTTCCTGCCGATTTTGATTAGATTTTTCAATCGTTCGTTTTGGTATTTTCAATCGATATTCCGCTTACAGAATTTCAAGATTCTTGCCGTACGCCGCCTTGAACTCTGCCGCCGCGCCCATAGCGTCCTTGACTTCGAGCGTGCAGTCGCCGCCGTTTTCGCACTCGGTTTTTACGATTACGCTGTCGCCGAGAACGTCGCAGTTGATACCGGTGACGACGCCGCTTTGGCTTCTGTCGAAACTCTCTGCGATACGCAGTATCACGCTGAGTTTTCTGATTGCGTCAACATCCTCTTGCGTGAGCATATCCTTGTACTTTATTATTTCGTCGCGCGCGTTTTCGGCTTTTCTGTGACCTGCCGCAACGAACGCCGCCACGACGATATCCTTGTGCGGTACGCCGTAGAGGTTGCTGTTTAGAATGATGTACGCCGAGTGAAGTTGATGGTTGTAGAACTTGATTCTCATACCGCTGTCGTGCAAAAGCGCGGCGATTTTAAGCACCCTGACGTAAACTCTGGGCATTTTGTGAAGCACTTTGAGTTGCTTGAAAAGTTGTATCGAGAGGTTGTAGACGTGTTCGGCGTGACCAATGTTGAGGTCGTGATATTTCATTTGCGTGTAAATGGAATGCCCCAAAACGTCCGAAAGCGGTCTTTCGTTGATACCGGGGACGGCATAACGGAACATCGCGCCCTCTCTCAAGCCGCAACCGCTGATTGTGATTTTTGAAAACTCGAAGCGAGAAAGCACCGCTTTCATCACGGCAAGCGCGCTCGGGAAGATGTCCGCGCGACCGCTCGAAAGTCCCTTTATCTTCATAGTGCTGTTGAGGTCGAGTTTCTTTATGGTGTTGTAGATACCCTCGAACTCGGTGACGGGCAACTCGTAGTTGTGCGTCATATTGAACGGATATTTCTTGATGAGTCTGCTGATTCTGCCGAGATTTCTGAAACTTCCGCCCACGCCGACAAACGCCGTATCGGGTTCTACGCTGTCGAGCCAAGTGATTTTTTCGAGTTGTTCGCCGATGAAGTCCTCGATTTTCTTTGCCCTTTCCTGCGGTGTGGAACTGTCGTTTTTGAACAAATCCGTGAGCGTAACTGCGCCGAAAGGCAATGTTTCGAAGTGAACGAGATTTCTTCTGTTGTAATAAATGATGTTGGTAGAGCCGCCGCCCATTTCCATAATCAAGCCTTTGGGAATGTCCATAGAGTTGATTACGCCCTGATAGACGAGCATAGCCTGTTCTTCGGGGGAAAGCACTTTGATTTTTATGCCGCAAGTCATTGCGACTTCGTCAAGGAAACTCTTTTGGTTTTTGGCGCGTCTGACCGCCGCCGTAGCGTATGCAAAGATTTTGTCGACCTTGTTTGCGTCGCAAAGACGACGGAACATAGTTAGCGTTTTTATCGTCTGCGCAATGCGCTGCGGCTTGATAAAGCCGTCCCAGTCCATATCTTGTCCGAGTCGCACGGTTTCTTTGAGTTCGTCGAAAACCACGAAGTAGCCTCCGTCCAGAACGTTGACCAACACGAGTCTTGCAGAGTTTGAGCCAATGTCGATAATCGCTATTTTTTCCATATAATTCTCCTAACGGCTTTCGCCGTGTCCTTTTGAGGACGACTGTTCGATTCTTTCTTTTTTTCTTATTTTCCCGCTTATTTCAGTCTTTCGATTTTCAATCGAATTTAGTACGCTTTATTTGCCGAGATTTGCGCTTTGCAAATCGATTATTTTTCTTTTGTTGTTTCCAAAATGCACTTAGAGGGGCATTTCGATGCGCAGATTCCGCAACCCGTACACTTCGAGTAGTCGATGACCGCAAGGTTGTTTTGAAGGGTTATCGCGCCGTTCGGACACACCTTTGCGCAAAGTCCGCAACCGAGGCATCCCACCGTGCATACCGCGCGAACGTCTTTTGCGCCACGCAGACAGTTTGAACAAGCAACGTAATATTTTGCGGTTGCAGGCACTCTCTTTACAAGTTTTTTCGGGCAAGCGTTGATACATCTTCCGCACGCCACGCACTTTTCTCTGTTCACTTCCGCGTAGCCGTCGTCACCGACTTTCATTGCGCTGAACGGACAAGCGTCCACGCACGAACCCATACCCAAGCAACCCCATTTGCATTGCTTTCTGCCGCCGCCGAGAAGTTCCATACTTCTGCAGTTTCCGTAGCCCATATATTCGTACTTGTCCGCGGCGTATTTCCCGCCTCTGCAAGCGACGACTATCATAGTTTCTTCGGCGTCTATGCTTTGTCCCATAATGTCCGCAATGGCTTTCTTGTTTTCCGCAGACGTAGCGGCGCATGCGTTGATATCCGCTTTGCCCTCGACGACCGCTTTTGCAAAAGCGTCGCAACCGGCGTATCCGCAACCGCCGCAGTTTGCGCCCGAAAGTTTTTCGCGCACCTGCTTTATGCGTTCGTCCTCGTGGACGGCGAGTTTTTTGCCGAGCACCGCAAGCGTCACGCCGAATACGAGCGCAAGCACGAGCAATACGAGCGTCGAATATAATATCGTCATCGGATTTACAGCCGAAATCAAATTAAGCATATCGCATCACCTCTCAAGGAAACACAAGGCTGACCGCGCCGGACGTTGAAATGAGTCCGCTGAACGCGACGAACGCCATACTGAGTATGCTTGCCGATATAAGAGTTATCGGGAAGCCTCTGAACGGCTTCGGAACGGCATCCAAATCCATTTTTTCGCGCACGCCTGCAAGAAGCATAATCGCGATGAGGAATCCCACGCCGCTGAACGTGCCGTTGAGGAAGGATTGAAGCAGGCTTGCGCCGCTTGCAACACCGTACGTGTCTATGTTGAGAATCGCAACGCCGAGAACGGCGCAGTTGGTCGTTATGAGGGGCAAATACACGCCGAGCGCGCTGTAAAGCGCGGGCATATACTTTTTGAGCACCATTTCGATGAGTTGCACGAGCGCTGCGATGACGAGAATGAACGCAATGGTTTGCAAATACTCTACGCCGAGCGCGACGAGTGCTTTCTGCACGCACCACGTTATGACGCTTGCAACGCCCATAACGAATGTGACTGCAAGCCCCATACCGAGAGCCGTGTCAGTCTTTTTGGAAACGCCGAGGAATGGGCATATGCCGAGAAACTGACTAAGCACGAAGTTGTTGACGAACATTGCGCCGATTATAAGCAAAAAGTATTCCATCAGTCAACATCCCCCTCTTTTTGTTCGAGCGCGGATTTCGCGTTTTCGATATTCTGCGCGGCTCTTTCCGCTTCGAGTTGTTTCTTTTTGCTCTTTTGATCGCTCACCCAGTTGACGAGTGCCATAGCAAGACCGAGCGTCAAAAATCCTCCCGCCGGAAGCACGAAGAACGCAAGCGAATAATCTCTCGCCGCGCCGAGCGAAATGCCGAACGTGAGCGAGCCGAGCGAACCTGCGAATATCGTTCCGCTGCCTACGAGTTCTCTCACGAATCCCAAGCAAGTCAGCGCAAGCGTGAAGCCGAGACCCATTCCCAAACCGTCGAGAATGCTGTCGCCCACTTTGTTGGAACTTGCAAACGCTTCCGCTCTTGCAAGAATGATACAGTTGACGACTATCAGCGGCAAGTAAATGCCGAGCGCGCTATACAGCGTGGGAATGAACTTTTTGAGTATCATTTCGAGCAAAGTAACGAACGTTGCGATGATGAGAACGTACGCGGGGATACGCACCTTGTCGGGAATGACCTTTCTCAAAAGAGATACGAGAGCGTTCGAGCAAATGAGAATGAGCGTTGCCGCAAGCCCCATACCCAAGCCGTTGAACGCGCTTGTGGTGATTGCGAGCGTCGGGCACATACCCAAAACCAGTCTGAACGTCGGGTTTTGCGCGAATATGCCGTTAGATACTATTTGAAGTTTTGAATTTCCTTTCATATCACGCCTCCTCGCTTATATACGTTCTGAACGCATACACCGCCGCCGCCACAGCGTTGTGGTAGCCCGTCGAAGTGTACGTTGCCGAACTCACTGCGCTGATTTCGCCTTCTTCGAGTTCGGATTTGTTTTTGACAAGTTCGAGTTTCTTTATGGTTTTTGCGTTCAAGCCGACGTATTTGGGCTTGTTCGCTTTTTCGACCTTATCGAAGTAACCTGCGGTTTCGCCTTGCTCGTAGACGGTGATTTCTTTTATTATACCGTCCTTGTCAATAAACACGAGCAACTCGATTGAGCCGTCTTTTGCGCCGCCGCCCACCGCATAGTAGCAATATCCGACGATTTCCTCGCCGTTTTTGGCAACGAAGCAAGATTCGATATAGTTGTTTTTGTCGTAGTCGTAAGAGGCGAGTTTCTCGTCCTTTACCGACGTTTCCGAGCCGAATTGAGCCGTGCATTTTTCCGCGATAACGCCGTCGGGGTCAACGTAGGTCACCCAGTTGACTATGCCGAGCAAAAGTCCCGCCACAAGCGCGATTACGGTAAGCACGATGGTGCATTTTGCAACGTCGCCGAGTTTGAACTTCTTTTTGCCTTTTTGACCGTCTTTTTCGACCGATTTAGTGCTTTCCGCTTGCTCGGCTAAGGCGTTTTCGGTCGTCGTATTTTCGTTCACCGCGTTTTCGGTCGCGCCGTTTTCGACAACGCCCTCGTTTGCGGTTTTATTCGTTTCCTCGTTTGAAATTGAGGCATTTTTCAACAATTCGTCAGTCATTTTTGCCTCCTTCCAATGCTTCTTTGTTCTTGCTCTTGACACGAGTTGCGACGTTGAGTTTCTTCGGTGCGCCGAACACTCTGGGCATAATCTTGTCGAGAAGCGGTGTGAGAATGTTCATAAGCAGAATCGCAAAGGACACGCCCTCGTTCATCGTACTGTATTTTCTGAAGATAACCGTCAAGAATCCCAGTCCCACGCCGTAAATCACGACTGCGAGGCAGGATTTGGGTGACGTTGCGTAGTCGGTCGCCATAAAGAACGCGCCGAACATAAGACCGCCGCCGAGAAGGTACGTCCAGATGTATTCGCCGACGTAGCCCGTTTTTGCGAAGAAAATCGCCGTGAACACGACCACCGAGCCGATATAGAGCGCGGGAATACGCCAGTCTATAACTCTGCGGATAAGCAGATACGCGCCGCCTATAAGGATTGCAATAGTGCTGACCTCGCCCGCGCTTCCGCCGATTCTTCCCAAGAACATATCGAGTGCGTTGAGTCCTTGTGCCGGATTCGTGCCCGCCGAGACAGAGCCTTTTACTCCTGCCAACGGGGTTGCGCTCGTTATCGCACTTATGTCGATGTCGACCGCGTGTCCGAAGAACGAGAACAGATTTGCACCGTTATCCAGCGTAATGGGCGACACAAAACTGGTCATAACGCCCGTCCAGCAAAGGACGAGGAATATACGCGCCGTGATTGCGGGGTTTGCAAAGTTTTTGCCGATACCGCCGAAAAGCATTTTTACGATGACTATCGCAAAGAATCCGCCGACGATGGGAACGTAAAACGGCACGACGGGCGGCAGGTTGAGCGAGAGTATCATACCCGTAACGACCGCCGACAAGTCGCCAACGCTTTGGAAGCGTTTGCCTATCAGGTTGAAAAGCCATTCCGAAAACACGCAAGTGCCGACGCAAAGCACCATCATACAAAGCGGATAGAACCCGTACAGCAATACGCTTGCTATGGTTGCGGGAATAAGCGCGATGATGACGTCGAGCATCATCTTTCTCGTCGTGAAAGTGGTGGATATATGCGGGGACGAAGAAACTATGTATTTTGACATATCACTTTATCCCCCTCGTTTTGATTTCTTTTTTGGCAAGGCGCATCGCTTGAACGAGCGGTCTCTTTGCAGGGCACGAGTACGAACACGCTCCGCACTCTATGCAGTTGAGCACACCCATTTTGAAAGTTGTTTCGAAGTCGTCTTTTTCAACCGCTTTTTCGATTTCTCTTGGCACGAGCGACATCGGGCAGTTGATTATGCACTTGCCGCAACTTATGCAAGGCGTGGTCGGATTCATATTGAATTCCTTGTCCGTCATAAACAACAGACAAGACGAGCCTTTCGTGCAAGCAGTCGTCAAAGAGGATTGCGCAAATCCCATCATAGGACCGCCGCTGACGACTTTTCTCGTCTCTTCCTCGCTCTTGTCGCCTCTGCACACGTCGTAGATGTATTGATATTGCACGCCGTTGCGCACCCAGAAGTTGCCTCTCTTTTTCACGCCGCCGCCCGAAACGGTCATAGCGCGCTTGTAGCAAGGCTCACCCTCGTACACCGCTTTTGCAATCGAATACGCCGTATGCGCGTTGCAGACCACGCAACCTACCTTTGCGGGCAACTCGCCCGTCGGAACGATTCTGTGCGTAGTTGCGTAAATGAGTTGCTTTTCCGCCCCTTGCGGATATTTTGCTTTGAGCCTCATAACCGCCACGTTTTCGGGTACGATTTCGGCAAGGTGTTTGATTGCAAGCGGCTTGTTTGCCTCGATACCGATATACGCGCGGTCGATTGCGAGCGCGGTGAGCAAAAGTTCGATACCCTTCAAAATAGTGTCCGCTTCTTCCATAAACAAGCGGTAGTCGCAAGTGATGTACGGCTCGCATTCCGCGCCGTTGATGATGAGCGTGTCGACTTTGTCCTTCGGCATAAGTTTGACGTGCGTCGGGAACGTCGCGCCGCCCATACCAACGATACCCGCGTCTTTTACGCGCTTGATAATGTCGTCTTTGGTCGGATTCTTAAGCGGCGGAAGCGTGCGCTTTGTGTAGAGATAATCGTTTTCGATTTCCACGTGTTGCGCCTCGCCGCCGTTTGCCGTCGGAAGCGTACAAATGCTTTTAACTATGCCGGAAACGGAGGAAAAAACGTTTGCCGAAACAAAGCCGTTCGCCTCGCCTATCAACTGTCCTTCGTCGACGTGGTCGCCGACCGCAACGACAGGCTTTGCCGGCGCGCCTATATGCTGCGACAAAGATATGAATACCCTCTCGAGCGTCGGAAACTGTTCGAGGGGTATGTCTTTTGTAAACTTATTCGCAGGCGGATGAATGCCTCGACGAAAAGTTCTAAGCGGAATTGTCATAAACAAAAGTTCCTCAATAAATAAGTTTGACATAATTATACATTAGAAAACATACAATGTAAATACCCCATTTTTGATTTTTTTCAAGAAACTCCTTTCTATTTTTCGTGTTGCGAGAGAATTTTGAGCGACTAAACTTTTGTACGAAAAAAAATCAAAAACAGGGTTATTGGGGGTGTTGGAGCGAAAGCCAAATTAACACATCACCCCTTCCCTCCGGGCTGAACTTCCCCTACAAAAGTTTGACAGTGTGAACTGCAAATTTAATTTTCCCCTTTCCTCACGTGTTTTCCCTATCGCCGTTCCCCCTCTGCATAAATTTGAGGGAACCCACGGCGACCGCTTCGCGTGGGGCAACACTGACGCGATTGACTTCGTAGCAATCGCTAGTTCGTTGCGAGCAACGAACGGCAGACGGGCTGTTGGCAATACAAATCGGCTGAAAGCCGTGCCACTTCGACTGCGTGGCGGCTTCGCAACAGAATGCCACGCATTCTCGTACTAATCGTCGAGCTTCGACGCTCGCTTTTCTCGCCGCCTTGCGGCTCGTGTTTCGTCTGCGAATAAACACATACCGTGTATAAGTACGTTTCTAATGGGTGAGCGTTAAAAGTCCGCTCGCTACGGTCATCGCCCTGCGATTCCAATTCCGTCTGCGAATGAGCAAATACCGTGTATAAGTTCGCTTCGAATGAGTGAACGTTAGGATTCTTTAACCTCTTTCGCGATTTTCGAGATAAAAGAAACTATAGCCACGAGCACCAGAAATCCACCGAAAAGTTTTTTGAGCAAATCGCCGTTTGCTTCCGTTGCGAAAAACGAACAACCAACGCAAGCGATTATCGACGGAACGAACATATAAATCAAGTTCTCTTTGCGCACCAAACCGTTCTTGACGTGGACGAAAAGCGCGGCAGTTCCCGACGGCAAAAAGGCGATTAGATTCGCAAATTGCGCAGTGAGTTGCGCAACGTTCATAACCAGTACGAGTATGGGCAAAGTGAGCGTTCCGCCACCCATTCCCATACCTGCAAGTATACCCCCTAACAGCCCTGCCAAAATAAAATATATGAATTGCATATTCACCTCATATCAATACAAAATCGGCACTTTATCGCTTGAATTTTATCGATAAAACGCTTTTTTAGTCAAAAATCATTTTGAATCCCGCAAAGGTCATAAGCGCGTAAAAGAGAAACGACACGGCGTTTGCGGACATCTTTTTGAGTAGCAACGCGCCCACGATTCCGCCTATCGTAACGCCTATCACGGTGGGCAGAATCACGCTCGGCTCGTAGTTTCCTTTCAGGGCGTACACAACGGAACTTACGAGACATAGCGGCAGTATCACGGCGATTGCGGTTGCGTGCGCGCTCTTTTCGTCGAGTCCCCAAACGTAGGTTAGGCACGGCACGGCGAGCATACCGCCGCCCGCGCCGAAAAGCCCGTTTATCGCGCCTATAAACAGCGAGACAAAACACATCGCGATTTTGCGTTTTGCGGACGCGTTTTGCCCCCACGGGTTATATTTGAAGAAGTTTTTTGCAACAATTCGATTGATGTAGGTTTCGCTTTGCATACTTTTAGTTTTATTAATTTGCGAGAAAGTATGAATTTCGATTGCCAAAATATTGTTTTTGTATTAGGATAATAAAGCATATTGATTTATACAATGCGCGCATATATGCGTGAATGTGTAACTCAAAATATCAAAAGGGCTCAAGCCCCAGCAAAATAAATCTCTTTATAGGTTTGGTATGAACAAAAAGAAATTTGCAGTATTAGCATTAATGATGATCGCACTCGTCGTGCTCACTTCGGCAATGTTCGTCGCTTGCAACAATAACGACGACAACAACACGACAGACGACACCCAAAAGACAATCGAAGCAACCAAAGGGCTTCTCGTTTCCAACGGCGACTTCAAAGTTGTAGACACTTCGGTCAAGACCTATCCCCGCACTATCACCAGTTGGACGGGCGGCAAGACCTATTCGTCGGGCAACTATAAAGACGACGTCACGGCAGGCGCAATCAGCCTCGACAAAGCACTCTACGACGCAAACAAGAGCAAGTGGAACGACAATGACAATTCTCTCTACGACGCTCTCGTTGCAGGCGGCAGATACGGCGATGACGACGCCATCAAAAACGCGCTTATGATTTATATGCCCGAGCAATCCGAAAAGGACGGCAAAAAAGTCAACGGTCCGACCGCTTACGGCTATACGTCTTCCTCTTTCACCATTGCAAAAGGCGGCTATTATAAACTTTCCGTAGACGTTTTGACAAAGGACATCAAAGGCTCTGAAAACGGCACGCCCGGCGCACGCATTTACGTCAGTTCCAACACTTATGCGGAATTCGACGCAATCGACACGCAAGGCAAATGGGTCACATATTCCGTGATTATCGAAGGTTCGCCCTCGTCCTCGTCCACGCTCAGCGTTATGCTCGCGCTCGGCAAGTATTCCGCCTCTTACACGACGGGTCTTACCACGGGTTATGCGGTGTTTGACAACCTCACTTTGACCAAACTCGAAAACGGCGACGAATACGCGCAAGCAGTCCTCAACGAGAAAACAAACAACGAAAACGCAAAGACCACCGCGACCGCAACTCTCAAAGTGTCCAACGGACGCTTCGATTTCGGCACGACTTCTCTTTCGTCTTCGGCAACCCCCAACGGCTGGTCGCTCGTGACGGGCAACAGCGGCAGCAACGATTCCGCGCCGTCCTCTTTGGGATACAACGCAATCATCGACGCGAGCAAGTTTGCGGACAACTACAGCAAGTATTCCACGACTTACTACACCAAGTCCGAAGCAGACCCCGACAAGAAATCGTCCTACGTTCCCGCAGGTAGCCTCGAAGCAATCGCAAACGAGTCTAGCGACAACCGTATTCAAAAACTCATCGACGGTTCCGTCGGCACGAACGTGTTTATGCTCTCTCAACAACTTATGACTGCGCAAGGCGTCAAGTCCTCTCGCAGCATAACCATCGAGAAGAACAAACTCTACGCGCTTTCTCTCAACGTTTACACCTACGGCGTACACGGCGCGGGCGCGTCCGTTATCCTTTCGGGCAGCGACGGCAAAGACATCGTCATCAAGGGTATCTCGGCAGCACCGTCCGACAACGTGTTTATCGGCAGCACCAAGATTGACTCCAACAGTTATGCGGCAGGCACGGACCAAGGCGTCACCACCGACGGCTGGAAGACCTACACCTTCTATATTCAAGGCAACCAATTCAAAGATTACAGTTACAATATGACCGTATGGCTCGGCACCGAAGGCACTTCGAGCAACACGGCGGTCGAATACACCAACTGGAACTCCGACAAGACCCAAACCACGTACAAGGCAAACGGCACGTTCTCTAACGGCTGGCTCTTTATGGACGAACTCAATCTCAAAGAGATTGCCGAAAGCGACATCCCCTCTACCCTCGTCAAAGACGTGAACGACAAACAAACTCTCGACTTGACGGAAGCGGGTATGAGCGCGTACGAAGGTCTCAAAGTCGACCTCACCACCGTCAATATGGCACCGTTTGACGGAATGCTCGCAAACACGACCGGTAAGTCCTCGCAAGAAGGCATCGACGTGATTGCGGATGCCAACGGTATTCCTCAAGGCTGGGTTTCCAACTTCGACCTCACCAAATCCGACGCACCTTTGGCAAAGGGTCTCGTGAGCGAGGGCGTCGTGGAACTTGAAAAAGACGCACTTCCCTACGACACGGTTGACAAACACGCATATCAAATCAAAATAACCGGCGACAGCCGTTACGAAATCGAAACTCAAAAATTCAAAATCGAAAAGAATAAGTTTTATCGCATCTCGGTTTGGGTCAAGACGCTTGACGTCAAAGAGACGAGCGGCGCATACGTCTCTCTCATCAAGAAAGGCGACACCGTAAAGGACGATTCCACTCTTACGACGTTCTCTCAAATCAACACCAATTCCGACGAAAACGGATTCGACTCATACCTTAAAGATTGGTGCGAACTCACTATGCTCGTAAAGGGCAGCGAGAAAGAAGACGTAACCGTATCCTTGAAGTTTGCTCTCGGCAGCGGCGACCGCTGGGCGTCAAGCACTCTTACGAGCGGCTCTATGTTCGTTGCAAATATCAACGGCGCAAGCATTTCTCAAACCGTATACGACAAAACGAGCACGGGCACGTACGTCAAGAACGTCACCCTCGCTTCCGCTTCTTCGAGTTACACCTTCACCAACGGTGCTTTCGACGACTACGACACTAAGGACGAAAACCTCGAAGAAGGCAAGAGCCTCAACGAACAAAACGTTGCCGCAACGCCTTCCAACTGGACGTTCAGCGACAAGACTTTGAAGCCCAACACGACGGAATCCAACCTCGTTGCAGGTATCGTCGCTTTGAACACGACGGACAACAAGTCTTTCTCTCACAGCGATCAAACGACGGCAGCGTTCCCCAACATCGCGCCGTCCGTGTTCGATTCCTTCTACGGCGACTTCTATAATGCAAACACCGACCTTGCAAGTTTGCCCGGCAAGAAGGCTCAACTTCTCGCAATCGGTTCAAACAACGGCACGACGGGTTATGCCGCAGGCTTCTCTTCGGGTAGCCTTACGCTTTCGGCAAACGGATACTATGCCCTTTCCGTCTATGCAAGAACGGTCGGCCAAACCACGTTCTCCATCTCTCTCACGGGCGAGTCTTCCGTTGACTCTACCAACGAATCGGGCGCAAGCGCATTTGTCGAAACGAAGACCGCTTCCGAGTCCGCATGGGCAAAATACACCTTCTATATCCGCACCGGTCAATCCAGCGTTTCCGTAAAACTCAATCTCTGGCTCGGTCAAGACACCACTTACGGAACGGTTGAGGGCGAAACGAGCGAACTTCAAGCGGAAAACGCAAAATCCAACGGCACCGTATTCTTCGACAACGTGACCTACAACACCATCGACGAAGACACCTACGACAAAGCGGAAGCTTCCGAAATCGCAAACGAAACCATTCACAAACTTTCCTTCCTCACCGACAGTTTCGATTCCCTTTCTTCGGCAGTCGAGTCGAGAAAAGAACTCTCAACCCCCAACGGTTGGACGGGCACTGTGAGCGGAACGACAAGTTCCAAAGCAACCAAGAGCGGTATCGTTTATGCGGATCGCAACTTCTACGAAGTAGAAACCGTTAACGGCGTCGACTATGCTCGTATTCTCGGCGCAGACTACACCGTCGACAGCGACGAAGCAAAACCCACCGACGAAGAAGTCGCACAAGCAAAGAAAGAAGCAAGATTCGAAGGCAAGACCGACGAAGAAATCATCGCAACCCTCAAAGAAGAAAAAGTCGTTGCTTTGAAGAAAGCAAACTGGATTCCCGTCAGCGTTCTCGAAGCAAAGAGCGGCAAGCAAATGCTCGTCATCAACAACACCGAAAAGAGTGCTTACACTTACACGAGTTCCACGTTCACTCTCAAAGAGGCTTCCTTCTATGAAGTCAGCGTTTGGGTCAAGACCTACGGTATGTCAAATGACGACGACATCAGCGGCGCAAACGTCGAACTCTATCTCGGCTCTGCGAACGAATCCGACAAGCCCTTCGCTTTCACCGCAATCAAAGCGGCAAACACGCAAAACTGGACGAAATACACCTTCGTCGTCAAGACTATGGACGACGACGTGACGAGCGTCACCGTCAAACTATCGCTCGGCAAGTACGAATCCGAAACCGTTGACGGCGAAACCACCGTCACCGGTATCACCGGCGGCTTTGCGATGTTCGACGACGTGACTATCAAGCAAGTCGACGAGGCGACATACGACAAAGCGGTCACCGATTCCGCAACGGACAGCACCCTTCTCACTCGCCAAGTTTCCAACGAAACGGCAGGTAAGGGCGACAGCGACGACAACAAAGGCAACAACGAAACGCCGTCCAAGGCCTTCAACACCGAAGCACTTTGGTGGATGGTTCCGACAATCGTCCTTGCAGTGCTCATCATCGTGGTCGTAATCATCTATGTCGTACGCAAGGTGAGAAAACCGATTGCAAAGAAGAAAGAAAAGAAAGCGGCATCGCCCGTTGAAACACCTTCTCTCGACGCAAAACACGACAAATACGACGAGAACAAGGAATGATTTGATCAAACAAATCAAAACGCTCGCAAGCAAAACTTGCGAGCGTTTTTTTAATTAATTACTTTGCGCCGAATGCAAAACACTTGTCACCCATCTTTTCAAGATGGCTTGACAAATATTTTGGCGCAAACGTCCTGTCACAAACAAATCAGAGCATTTGTTTGTGACGTAAGGGGTTGCAACTTTGAGGCGGCTCGGCAGTTGCAACGGCGGAAGTTGATGCTCACAACGATTCTTCGTCACTCTATATTATTCGGCTCCGCCTGTCTACGAGCAACGTTTGGGTGGCTGCGAAACCGTATGATTCAAAAAAATCAGCAAACACAGAATTCGGGTGCGGGTGTCCCGCCCTCAATTATTAATTATTCATTATTAATTATTAATTACTATTCCAATTCATATTCTTAAATATGAATAAAACAGTAAAATCCTTCGGCATAGTCACGGGGTTTTCAATCGCGACAAGGCTCGTTTCCTTTATCTTCAAAATGTGGATGTCCCGCGCTCTCGGCGCGGAAGTCGTCGGGCTCTACCAAATTGCGTTGAGCGTTCTGCTTATGCTCTTTACAATCACCGCAGGCGCGCCCACCGTCCTTTCGAGAAAAATTGCGGAATCGAGCGGCAATCTCAAAAAGCAAAACTCGCTTCTGACCGCTTCCGTGATTATGGGGCTCGGCATATCCGCGGCGATTTGCGCCCTCTTTTACGGCTTGGGAACGAGAATCTCGCCGCTTTTTTCAAACCCCGATTGCTTGCCCATATTCTTCATTATGTTACCCACAATCCTCACATCAACGCTTTATGCGTCGCTTCGCAGTTGGTTTTGGGGCAGAAAAAAGTTTTTGGCGTTTTCGTCAACCGAACTTATCGACGAGATTGTCAAAATCGCGCTTTCAATCGCATTTACGGGCGGTTTGATTTCTCGTCTTAACGGCGCGCAAAATATCGCGCTTGCAATGACGATTTCCGACCTTGCGTGCGTGCTTATACTTCTCGTGCTGTTCTTCGCAACGGGCGGAAGACTTACGAAACCGAGCGGTTTTAAGGAATTGACTCTGAAAACAATTCCTCTTTCGGCAACTCGTATAATCACTTCTCTCGGTGCGTCGCTCACCGCCCTCATTCTTCCCAAAATGCTCGTAAAAGCAGGTCTGACGCTTGCGGAAGCCACGGCGCAATACGGCAGAGTCGCAGGTATGGCATTGCCGCTTATTATGGCGCCCGTGACGTTTATAGGCGCGCTGTCCGTCGTGCTCGTTCCCGACGTTGCCGAGTTGCGCGCAAAAGGCAATATGGACGCAGTGCGCTCGAAGATGTCGACTTCTCTGCTGTTTTCCGTCATCATCGCAAGTTTGTTTTTTGCGTTATATCTGCCGCTCGGTCAGAGCCTCGGACAACTTCTGTTCAAGGACAGCGAGGCGGGCAAATTCGTGTCCTACTGCTCGCTTATGCTCTTTCCCATCGCCACCGCTCAATCCACCACGCCTATGCTCAATTCGCTCGGAAAAGAGCGCATAACGCTGCTCGGCACGGTCGTAGGCGCAATCGCGATGATACCTTGTATTCTTTTTATGCCGAAATACATAGGCATTTACGCTATGGCTCTCTCGACGGGATTGTGCTTTTTGCTTATTGCAATCATAAATCTTGTAATTCTCAAAAAAGAAGTCGGCTCGTTTGTCAATCACAAGAAAAATCTTCCCCTTATTTTGCTGTCGATTCCGCTTGCCGTAACGGGGCTTTTCGGCGCGAAACTGCTTTGCAGATACGCCGACTATATCACGGCAATCGTCGTCGTGGGCGTGTATATACTTTTCTTTTTCTTCCTCATCATATCCGCATTCAACGTGGTTGACGTGACCGCTTGCATAAAAATGCTCACGCCGCAAAAGGCAAGCAGAACCACAGTCAAATCCGCAAGCAAACGGCACAAAAAACACGTAAAAACGCGCAAAAAGCCGAACGAAAACGGCACAAAAGGGTGCAAAAGCACACGGAAAAACGTTGCGGCAACGAACGCCGAAGTTCAGGTATAAACGAGGCTAAATGCGGCGAGATTCCGCAAAAAATCCGATAATCGCATAAAAAAACGGCTTATAAGCAAACTACGCATATGCTCAATTTGTTTATAAGGTGTTTAATTTTATACTTCGTATTGCTTGTTGCAATGCGTTTGATGGGCAAACGCCAACTCGGCGAATTGCAACCCTTTGAACTTGCCATAACTCTCGTCGCGAGCGACCTCGTTTGCATACCTATGGCGGATTCGTCAATCCCGATTTTGTACGGAATTATCCCCGTTTTTTCGCTGTTTTTGGTGCATATCATCATCACAAAACTCGCAACTAAAAGCAAAAAATTCCGCAAATTCCTCAACGGCAAGCCCATCATTATCATACAAAAAGGCAACATTCTGCCCGACGTTATGAACGAACTCAACCTCAACATCGACGACATTATGGAAGCGTTGCGCGGCGCGGGTTGCTTCAATCCGTCCGAAGTCGAGTATGCGATTTTGGAAACCAACGGCAATATGAGCGTGCTTCAAAAGTCGCAAAACAGACCGCTTGCGCCGTCAGATGTCGACATAAATCCCCCCGAAGCCGAAATCCCCGTAACCGTGATTATGGAAGGCGAGTTCGTTGCCGAAAACCTCGCGACGCTCGACGGCGACATAAAAGAGGACGTGCTTAAATATCTCGACCACATAAAACTCAAACAACAAGACGTTCTCGTGCTTCTCGTTGCGGGGCAAGACATGTTTATTCAGCCCTACAAAGGCAACTATATCACCTCGACTTTGCCGCAACAAGAAGACGGAAAAAGCGACAACACACAAGACAAACAAGACCGCTCGCAAGAGGTCAAAAATGCGTTTTTGTCCTATCGAGGGGGTGAGAAGCAATGAAAAAAGTCGTGCTTGCAATCGTGATTCTGATAATCATCGTGACGGGCGGCATACTCGAAGACTTCTATATTCACAAGACATTTTCCGCTCTGGACGAAAAACTCACGTCCCTTGAAAATTCGATAATAAATCAAAGCGAGGATTGCCTCGATAAAACAAACGAGATTTTCGAGTGGTGGGAAAAGAAGCGTATGTATATGGAACTTTTTGCCTACTCGCCCGACGTCCGTTCGTTCTCGGTTGCGCTTGCAGAAACGCAAGGTTCTCTCGAATGTGAGGATTATCAGAACGCGCTTTCAAAATGCCGCTCGCTTATCGTAATGGCAGACAACATCAAACGCCTGCTCGATTTCAATGCGGAAGATATAATCTGATAGCGTAGTGCAGAGAATTTAAAAAGCGAGGCAAACTCGCTCTTTTTGCTATTCTCGTTTTATCGATTTTGCATATCGGTGTTCTTATATCCCCATATTCTCATATGCGCATATTTGCATATATACAAATTAGAAAAGGTCTTTCAAATCGTATATGTCGCCTGCGCCTATCATCAAAATCGCGTCGTGACATTTTGCGTGAGATTTGACAAAATCGAGCGTTGATTGCTTGTCTTTGACAAGATAAACGCCTTTTTTGCGATATTTGTCGAAAATCGCCGTTGCCAAAACGTCGCTTTCGACGCCGTTTGAAGGCACTTCGCGCGCGGCGTACGTCGGCATAATCGCAAGCGTTTTCACGCCGTTGTTTTTCTCGCCGAGCACTCTTGCGAAATCGTCGAGATACGCTTTAGTACGCGAGTAAGTATGCGGCTGAAAAACCACGAGCAGTTTGCCGAGTTTTGCGGCTCGAGATATGACCGATTGAATTTCGCTCGGATGATGCGCAAAGTCAAAATACACTTTCGTTTTTCCGACGTCGTGCGCACGCTCGAATCTGCGTTTTACGCCTTTGTACTTTTGCAAGGCACACACGCTTTTTTCAAAATTCAAACCGCACGCCGAAGCGGCGGCAAGTGCAAACGTTGCGTTCTCGAAGTTGTATCTTCCGTCGTCCTGCAATTTGAGCGTCGACATTTTTTTGCCGTCGCAAACCATTGCGCCGCTCGGGTTGACAAACGCGTGCATTCTCTTTTGATTGCCGTTTTGCACGCACACACAAAAGCCGTTGCGCATTTTGTCTATGCTTGCGCCTATCAAATCGAGATTGCTTTGCTCTACGATTTTTGTTTTCGATTTTTCAAGAAACACCGCGAAAGTTTCCTGCACGCTTTTCAGGCTGCCATAGCAATCGGGATGGTCGCACTCTGCATTCAACACCGCCGCAACGTCGGGCGAAAGCGCAAGCAAATTGCGCTTGTACTCGCAAGCCTCGCAAACGAATATGCAATCTTTCAAATTCGCAATGCTTTTTGCACTCGTATTATTGACGTAATTTGAAAAATCTATGCTTTCGCCGCCTATCATCGATGCAAATTTTACGTCGTTTTCAAAAAGAATTTGGGTGAGCATTGCCGTAGTCGTGGTTTTGCCGTGCGTGCCCGCAATCGCCACGACCTTGCCGAACAGGCGCGAAACTTCCGCAAGAAATTCGTGCCGTTCGTACGTAGGTATACCCGTTTTTTTTGCGAATACGAGTTCCGGATTATTCTTCGGAATCGCCGACGAAAACACCAAAAAATCGGACTTTTCAAGCAAGGAAAAGTCGGGATTTTCGCTTATTCTCGCACCGTTTTTTATAAGTTCTTTGCACAAATCGTTGATTTTTGCGTCACTTCCGCAAACGTCGATTCCGAAATCCGCCGCGAATTTGGCAAGCGCGTTTACCCCTACGCCGCCTACCCCCACGAAATAGACTCTTTTTACCGCCGAGAAATCCATATTTCATTATATGAAACCGCACTCGATTGCGCATACGTATTTGAAAAAAGCCATACAAACACATTATTTGTCCACATAATATTTATACATTTGTGCAATATGTGTATTGTTTTGATACTAATATAAGATTTTGTATTGTTATTTTTTCACTATCGTGCTACAATAAGCAAAATCACCGAGGTGTGTATATGAAAATTTCAGACGTCAGAATCAGATTAATAGACCAAGAAGCAGGCAAATTGAAAGCGGTTGCGTCCCTTGTCATCGACGACTGTTTTGCCGTCCACGACATAAAGGTAGTGTCGAGCGAAAACGGCTTGTTTATATCTATGCCGTCGAGAAAAACGCCCGACGGCGACTACAAGGACATCGTCCACCCCATCAACACGCAAACGCGCGAACTTTTCAAAGAAGCCGTCCTCGAAGCATACGAAAAAGCCGTTGCCGAACAACCCGTATAATTTATGGGCAAAAAAATCGATGTTTTTTAAGCGAAAAGCCGCTATATTTTAGGCGAAATATCGCTAGATTATAGATGAATAATATGTCGTTAATTTAAGAAAATCGCTCGTATAGGGCGATTTTTTTCGATGTTCACCGCCCCGAAAAGATAGAATCAAAAATGTCACATATCTTCATATTATCACTCGTGCATACGTTTGATTTTGATATGTACATATTCGCAGTTTCGCATATGCGCATATAGGTTGAGTTTGAATACGGCGAATTTTTATAGGTGGACATATAAGAATCAATGATTATAAAAAAAACGATTACAGACAACTGCCTATACTTATAGAATCAGTGTTTATGAAAAGCCACCTATCTCCCTGCTCAAAAAACGATTGCTTATAAAAACGGCGTTTGCACGATTTTGCAAACGCCGTTTTGGATTTTGTGTTTTGCGGTTCACTGCCCTACCGAAGTTCGTCGCGCAGACGAAAAGCAGGCAATGAACCGTTGTGTGGCTTATTCGTTACGCGGATTAACTTGTGCAGATTCGCTCGTTATGCGAATTCACTCGTTACCTATATTTACGCTTTGTGGCGTCAAATCAGAAATTGCTCGGATGTTCGTCGAGGGCAAGCGTGCCGCCGGGGTTGAGCGTATTGTTTGGGTCAAAGTACGCTTTGAGCGCTTTGAACAATTTGAGTTGTTCGCTTCCGATCGAACCTTCGAGGTACGGCGCAAAGAGTTTGCCGATGCCGTGATGGTGCGAGAGCGCCGCGCCCGACTTCATAATCGCTTCCAAAATGGAACTGTGATATTTTCTGAATGCGTCGAGGTCTGTCGTCTTGATGATGAAGATGAAATAGAGGTTTGCGCCTTGCGGATAACTGTGCGAGATATGGCAAGTGCAGATTGCGTTCGGCCACGCTTTGACGACTTTTCTCACCTCGTCGTGAACTTTGGGCATATTGTCCCAGTTGACCGCGCATTCGAGAGTGTCGATGATGATGCCGTAGTCCTGAATAGTGTCGCGAAGATACGGGTCGGAAAATCTGCCGTGTTCCCAAGCAGTGGCGACGTAACCCGTGAGATAGAGCCCGTGATACTTTCTTGCAATCTTGCGGATGTTGCGATAGATGTTTCTTTGCAATCCGCTTTCGCCGTCACAGAAGCCGAGAAGCAAGCATCTGGAATGTTGCTTATATCCTTTTGCCGCAAGCAACGGTTCGAGCGGCGAACCGATGATTCCGTACATATGCGACATCATATCCGTTTCCTCGGCGTCCGAAAGACGGAATGCCGACGGGTGTCCGAACTCGCCTTGCATAACCTCTCTCATAACCGCCATACCGTCTTCCCAAGTGGGGAACATAAACGAGAATTTCTTGTGCTTTTTGGAGAGATTGAACACTTTGAGGGTGACTTCTGTGAGGATGCCGAAGCAGCCTTCGCTTCCCATCATAATTTGGTCTACGTCGGGACCGGTGGCCTTTCTCGGTGCACCGTCGGACTTTATCGTGCCGATGGGCGTTGCGTACTCTTGTTTGAGAACGATGTCCGCCGCGCAGCCGTAATACGTCGAATTTTGTCCAGAACCGCGAGTGACGACCCAGCCGCCAACGCAAGAATACTCGAAAGATTGCGGAAAATGTCCGCATGTGTAGCGTTTTGTCGTACCGAAGTTTTCGGGAGCGTGATTGAGAATGTCTTCGAGTTGCGGACCGCTGATACCGGGTTGCACGGTGATTGTTTGATTGACTTCGTTGAACGCAATGACCTTGTTGAAGTTTTTGCTGATGTCAATCATAATGTTGGGGCTTACCATTGCTTCCGTGCCGCGCGTGACGGACGAGCCGCCTGCGTGAACGTACACTTTGATACCGTTGTTGTCGGCGTATTTGATGAGGTTTTCGATTTGCGTTTTGTCGGTGGGATATACGACGATGTCGGGTACGTTTTCGACAATACCTTTTCTCAATCTCATAATGTCAATCATCGTTTTGCCGTATGCGAGGCGCACTCTTTCGAAGTCATCGGTGGTTGCGTTGTCGGGTCCGACGATAACGGTGATTGCTTCTATTTGTTCTTTTGTAAGCGCGCTTTCGACGTGTACGTCAACGAGTTGTTCACCCGTATCGACCATAGTTTTGAAGTCGTCGTCGGTGAGCGAGAATATACTCTTGATGAGTTTGTAAAGTCCCTCTTTGGGCGCTTTGTATTTGTTGGGATCGCCCCATTTCATAATGGAACGGAAGGATCTGGGATTTGGTGCGTCTTTGATCCACACGGGTTCGAATTCTTTGTAGGGTTTTGACATTGTTTTCCTCCAAAATGCGAGTTTATCCGACAAATTTCGCCATATAAAGCCGCGTTTTATTCATTTTTTTTATTTTCAAGTTATTTGTTGTCTTCTGCTTTCGAGGCGCGAAGAATTTGTTTCAAATCGTCGTAAAGTTTCTTATTGTTGGGATAAATGCGACGATAGATTCTGCTGTAAAGTTTGTGATAGAGTTCGTGCTCTTTCATATCGGGTTTGAACTCTGCCGAAACGTGTACCATATTCTTTGCCGCTTCCTCGAAGGACTTATAGATTCCAAGGCCCGTAAAAGCGGTGATTGCCGCGCCGAGCGACGACGTTTCGTAAGTTTGGGCGCGTCTTACGGGTATGCCCATAATGTTGGAAGTGATTTGACATATCTCGTCGCTCTCGCTCCCGCCGCCCGAAACGGATATAAATTCGACATTGATTTTGGTCTTGCGCTGAATGGACAAAAGTCCGTCGTAAAGACCGTAGGCAATACCCTCGATGATTGCTCTGTATATGTGTATTCTCGTGTGGCAATCCGCAAATCCGAGAATCGCGCCTCTTGCCGTCGGATGTTTGATTCCGGGCGTCCAGTATGGTTGAAGAATAAGACCTTCGCAACCTGCAGGGACGTCTTTGAGGTGTCTGTTCAAAAGTTCTTCCGCAGATACGCCGAGTTCCTTTGCCTCTTTGACTTCCTTATGCGCAAATTCGTTCTTGAACCACGAAATCATCCAGTAACCGCGATAAATCTCGATTTCGGGATTATACTTGCCGGGTAGCACCGCCGGATAGGTGGGAACGAACGGCTCGGTTTCGATATACTTGTCCGTCGTCATTTGCACCGTTGCCGTCGTGCCGAGCGAAAGCGACGCGCCCGTGCTGTCCACGCAACCCGAGCCGAGCGTTTCGCAACCTTTGTCCGAGCCCGAAGCGATAACGGGCGTACCCTCTTTTATGCCGAGGTCGAAACTCGCTTCTTTGGTGATGTAGCCGACTATCGTCCCGGGTTCTATGAGCTCGCACATATCCTTTGCTTTGAGGTCGAATATGGGAGCGGTGATTGCCTTTGGCGATTGCCACGTTTTATTTTTGTAATCGAACGGAATATGTCCGATTTGGTTTGCGACCGAGTCCTTCATAACGCCCGTAAGGCGAAAGGTTATCCAACCCGAAAACATCAAAAATTTGTACATTTTTGCCCAAACTTCGGGTTCGTACTCGTGCACCCAGTTGCAAGCGGAAGCCTTGCACTGCGCGGCGGCAAGGTCGTAAAGATTGAGCATACGAAGCAAGGACTTGAATCCTTTGCCGAATCTCGTTTTGTCCGCGTCCTTGACTTCTCTTTGGTCGAGCCAAAGAATGATGTCGCGCAATGGTTTGCCGTCCTTGTCGACGATGACCGCCGTGTCGCGAATGGTGGTGACCGCAACGCCCTTTACGTCGTCCCAAATATCGGCGCATTGCTCTTTAAGTCCGTTGGTCGCCTCTTTGAGTCTGTCCCAATAAAACTCGGGCGTCTGTTCCGCCCAGCCGATGTCTTTTGAAAAATACGGTTGTTTGAAATGGACTTTCATTTTGCCGTACTCTTTGCCGTGCTTGTCGAAAAGCATAGCGCGCACGCTCTGCGTGCCGAAATCAATGGTTAAAACAAGTGGTTCTCTCATAATTTTCCTTATTATACGCAATGCGGTTTCCCGTCCGCAAAGCGACTTCGTCTATACGTCAATAAATGCTTGCCGTTGCGATAAGATTTACATCAGTACCGCAAACGTCTTTTGCAATCACGTCGCCGCGCTTAACCTTGCTCGTGACGACGATTGCGTTTATCTGTTTCATAAGTTCGTCGATTTTCGCTTTTGGAATCTCGCCGTCCGTCCTCACGGGAAGCACGGGATATTCGCTGAAAGTCGTTGCGACCGTCGAGCAAACCGAGCGCATAGGGCAAGTGGTTTCGCTCATCGCAAACGCCTCTCCGCGCTTACAGCCGTTGCCGCTGACGATTCCGTTTTCTATATTGATTCTACACCCGCGCGGGCATACGATACACACAAGTTCCATCATCTTTCCTCCACTCTGACTTCGACTTTGCTGCCCTCTTTGATTCCTATCGAGACAAAGTCGAGTTCGATTCTTTGCATTTCGGGCGGACGAAGGAACGCAAAATTCTTTTTGAACGCCTCGTTTCCGTCAACGCTGACGTAAAGGGTTGCTTTGTCCATATCCTTTGCGGCGCGGAAGAAAAATACGACCTTGTCGCAAGGCTTGCTTACGTCGATTCTGTGCGGCACGAAACTCAAAAGTCCCTTGCCCTTTTCTATGCGCACGCTCTTGCCCGACGGCTTGTAGTCCACAGCGTTTGCGCCTGCGTCTTTCGCACATTCCGACACATAATCTACCAAATCGAACACGTTAAGTGCGTTTCCTGCCGAAAACACGCCGTCTATCGACGACATATACGTCTGGTCGCAGTCCGCGCCTTTGGTGAACGGATTTATCTTTACGCCTATGGATTCTGCAAGTTCGTTTTCGGGAATAAGACCTACGGAAAGTATGAGCGCGTCGCAATCGATACGTCTTTGCGTGCCCTCGATAGGGTTCATTTTGTCGTCCACTTTTGCAACTTCGACGCCTTCGAGTCTGTCCGCGCCGAACACTCTCGTCACCGTGTGCGAAAGGTAAAGCGGTATGTCGAAATCGTGCAAGCACTGATGTATGTTTCTCGTAAGTCCGCTCGGAGTGGGCTTGACTTCGTAAACGCCCTCGACCTTTGCGCCTTCGAGCGTAAGACGTCTTGCCATAATAAGTCCGATGTCGCCGCTTCCCAAAATCACGCATTTTTTGGTGGGAAGTTTGCCTTGCAAGTTGACGAAATTCTGCGCCGTACCCGCGGTGAACACGCCTGCGGGGCGAGTGCCTTGAATAAGCACTTGCTTTGCCGTGCGCTCTCTGCAACCCGTTGCCAAAACTATGGCTTTGGTGAAGAATTTCTGTATTCCGTCTTTTGACACGGCGGTGATTTCAAAACCGCCGTCCTTCTTTTCTATCCTCGTGACGAATGTGAAAGTGAACGTGTCTATGTCGAGTTCTTTCACAAAATCGATGTATCTTTCGCTATATTCCGGACCGGCGAGTTTTTCGCCGAAACGAATGAGTCCGAAGCCGTCGTGTACGCACTGTTTCAAGATTCCGCCGAGGCGAGCCTCTCTTTCGATGATAGCGACTTTGCCGCCTTTAAGGCACGCGCTTTGAGCCGCAGACAGACCTGCCGGTCCACCGCCGATAACCACTACGTCGTAATTAAACATCTCGGCTTTCCCCCTTTGCATTGCCTTTGGTGTTGCCGTAAACGATGACGCTGCCCTCGTCGCCTTTGAGCACGTCTTCGACTTTTATGCCCTCGTGTTCGGCAATGATTTTTGCAACGAGCGGCGAGCAGAAACCGCCCTGACATCTGCCCATACTGGGGCGAACTCTGCGCTTTACGCCGTCTATGGTTGCGACCTTGAGCGGACTTTCGAGCGCGTCGATAATCTCGCCCTTGCTCACTTCCTCGCAACGACAAATCATTTCGCCGTATTCGGGATTTTGAGCGATATACTTCGCTCTTTCCTCGTCGGGAAGATTTGCAAGGCGTGGAGTGTGCTTGTATACGGGATTGAAATTGCTCTTTTCTTTTGCTTTCAAGTCCTCTTTTATCCAGTTTCTGATGTCGACCGCGATTGCGGGGGCGGCTGTGATTCCCGGGGATTGTATGCCTGCCGCCTCGTAAACGTTAGAGGTGAAAATGCCGCGTCTTACGACGAAATCTTCTTCGTACGTCGCGGCGCGAGTACCCGAAAAATACGTTATAATATCGCCCTTGCTGAGCATAGGTTGGGCGAGTTTTTGCTTTTTGATTATATTGTTAATGTCGGAAATGCTCGTGGAATAATCCTCGCGCGAGGGAACTTCGTGCGCGTCCGGTCCTACGAGAATATTGCCGTCGATAGTGCGCATAACACCGCCGCCCTTCGTGTGTCCGACTTCCTCTTTCTTGTCGGGTTGAGCCTCTTTGGGAAGGGGCGCGAAGAAACTTCTTGCATAAGACGAAAGCGCGTATCCGACTTTCTTTTTGTCAAGTATGATGTCCGTGCCTTTTCGGGGGTGAATTGTAAACGTTCTGTCGCCCGCCATATCCGCGATTACGTCGCTATAAACGCCTGCGCAGTTCACGATTGCGCGCGGATATACGTCGCCTCTGTTGGTATGCACGCAAACGACTTTGCCGCCGTCAAGTTCCATACCATCGACGTAGGTGTTAAGCGAAACTCTCGCGCCGTTTTGTATCGCGTTGTCGCAAAGCGCAATCGTTGTTTTGTAGGGTGAAACCATACCTGCGCTTGCCATATACATACCGCCCTTTGCCCACGACGGCGGATTGGGTTCGAGTTTTTTGATGTCCTCTTTTGTGACGTGTCTTACGCCCTCGACGCCGAGTTGCTTGGCTCTTAATAAGAAAAGCGGCGAAATAAGCGCGTTTTCCCACGCGGTAGAGAATATGAGCATTTGTGCCCAACGTTTGAAGGACAAGCCGAGTTCGTCGGCAAGTTTTGTGTACATTCTGTTGCCTTCGAGCACGTATTTGAGTTTGAGTTGACCTTTGTGCAAGTCCATACCGGGGTGAATACATCCGTCGTTGCGAGAGGACGCGCCGCACGCCACGTCGTTTGCCTTTTCAACAAGCAATACGTCGAGTTCGAGGCGAGAAAGTTCTCTTGCAACCGCACAACCCACTATGCCGCCGCCTATGACGAGAACGTCGGGTTTTTGTCCTGCGAGCGCACCGTCTTTGAGAGTCGGCTTCTTTGGCTGCTCGCAAAAACCTTTGAGTTTTACGTCGTTCAGCACACCCAGCGAGCCTTTGCTCACCGCCGCTTTGCCGCACTTGTAAATGTCCGCCCAGTTGTCGAGTTCGCCCGTGAGCCTTACGCACCCGCGATAGTTCTCGACCTTGACGGACGGGGCGATTTTATTGACCGCCCTGCGTATCTTTGCCAAATTCATAATTTAATCCCTCTATATTTATTTTCCCTATTTTAGTACGCGGAAATTTCTCGACGCATTGCACGACGCACGGCTTATTCCAGTGCGACAGACGCTTTGCGATATGATTTATCACCGCTTGTTTTTGAGAGGCGGTAAGTTCTTCACCCTCGACAAGCAACTTGATGTACGGCTTGCCGTTTACGCGATACTCTATGCAAGCGCACTCGCCGATGAACGGCAGTTCGCTCGCGACCCTCTCTATCTCGCTCGGAAATACGTTGATTCCGGAAATCTTTATCAATCTTTTTTTTCTGCCCATAAAGAACAGTTTTCCGTTCTCGTCGCGCTTGAAATAGTCACCCGTTCTCACCCACGTTTTGCCGTCGAGCGCAATCAACGCTTTTTTGGTGGCTTCCTCGTCACCGACGTATCCGCTCATAATCTGGTCGCCCGACACAAGCAATTCGCCGACGGTACCGTTTTGAACTTCGCAAAGATTTTCGTCTACGACTCGCACTTCCACGCCGTTTATGGGCTTGCCGACCGCCCCGGACTCGAAATCGCCTTTGGACACCGCGCATACGCTCGCCGTTTCGGTGAGTCCGTACCCCGGGGACAATACGCCCTTGCCGCCGCACTCTTTCATAACCTTGTCGAATTTGTTTACGAGTTCCTCTGCGACGAGATCGCCGCCGACGTATATATCCTCTATGCACGAAACGTTATTCCCGGAAAACTCGTCGAGAGCAAGCAGTTTTTGCACCATTCTCGGCACGGCTATCATAGTTGTTATGCGGTTTTTGGCAATGACTTTGACCGTCTTTTTCGCATTGAAAATCGGAAGCAACACCGAGCGCATATTCGTTGATATGGACGCGTGCACGCCCACGCACAAGCCGAAGCCGTGAAACATCGGAAGGGACGCGAGCATTGCGTTCTTTTCCGAAAATTTGTCGCCGAGATATTGCAAAAGATTGCCTGCCATCGCGTTTGCCGCGCGAGAAGATATGGCAACCGTTTTGGGCTCGCCCGTAGTGCCGCCCGATTGCATATAAAACATGATTTCCTCGCCGTCGCCGACGAACGGCTCGAATTTTGTTTTGCGAGGAAGCCCGATATAATCGTAAATTCCGAAATGACAAATAATGCGCCTTGCACCCTTCGATTTTTGAAAATATGCGATTTGATTTATATCGCTCAAAAACACCGCTTTTGGTTGGAGTTTGTCAAAAGCCGCGCCGAATTCGTCGGCGGAAAGTTTGGGGTGAATCATCGAAGCAATCGCGCCTATTCTCGAACATGCGTAAACCGCAACGACCGCTTGTCTGATGTTTGGAAGCGCAATCATAACCACGTCGCCTTTGCCTATGCCCAATCTGCAAAGTCCGCCTGCAACTCTGTCTATTTCTTTGAAAAAGGTTGAGAAATTCATTTTTCGCGCGCCGTGAACAACGGCAATGTCGTCGTCGTGCTTTTCGCGATAGGTGCGCATAAAATCATATATGCTTTTGTGTACGTCAACCATAACAAAAATTATACATTATCAAACACTTGTAGTCAATAACGATTTTCCGTAAAAACAGCCGTTCCGCTTGAGTTTTTTCAAAAATTTTCGCTACATCGAAAAAAAATTATCGATTGAGGTATAAACGCTATCGATTGAGGGCATAATCGAGGCAACTTGGAGGTAAAACAATGAGCAAATTCTCAGTTGCAATGAAGCGTTTTGGCGGTTTTCTCAAACGCAACGCAGTCTATTTTCTTATCATTTTGTGCATAGCCTCGGTTGCCACGGTCATCGCCCTCGCGGTCACTCGCAACTCTGCTTTGCAAAATCCCGACGCATCTATTACGGACAATCCGCAAGACGAGCCGATGATTAAACCCGACGAACCGATCGACGATCCCGTAGACAAGCCTGACGCTCCCGTCAATCCCACACCCGTGGACGAAAAGCAAAAGTTCTATGCGCCGGTCAACGACGGCACGGTGAGCAAAAACTATTCCGACACCGCGCTCGTGTGGAATTCCACCCTTAAACAGTACTCGACGCACCTTGCTCTCGACTTCACGTCCGAAGACAAAAACGTGTTTGCGTCCTGCGACGGTACGGTGAAAGAAACGGGCTACAACGCGCTCGACGGATACTACGTCATTCTCACCCACAAGGACGGATATGAAACGAGATATCTCTCTTTGGAAGCGGAAAGTACTCTCAAAAAGGGTGCGACCGTGAAACAAGGTCAACTTCTCGGCAAAGCGTCCGCCACGCAAGGCAGCGAAAGTCTTGACGGCGACCACGTTCACTTCGAAGTCCTCAAAGACGGCGTAAACGTCAATCCGCTCGAAGTTATGGTATCGAGTGAAAAATAAGCAACAATGCAAACAACAAACCCTCGCGAAACGGCGAGGGTTTGTTGTTTATGAATTAATAATTAATAATGAATAATTAATAATTGCGGGTGGGCGTTGCCCACACCCAAGCATTGCAATCTTCCGCAACCCTCGCATAGCGAGGATATCATCGTGCATTGCACGATATCGTCACGAAGTGATTTCATCGCCAAAGGCGATATCATTTAATTAGCGGCACTATGTCCTTAACTTTGTCAAGAACGTAGTCGGGTTTGATTTTCGAAGTCGGAAGCATATCCGCTGTCGTTTCGCCCGAAAGCACGAGTATGGACACGAATCCGCAATTCTTGCCGAAAGCGACGTCCGTGTACAGTCTGTCGCCAACCATTGCGATTTTCTTTGCGGGAAGATTGTATTTCATCGCAAGACGCTCGCCTGCCGTTTTGTGCGGTTTGCCCATAATGATGTCGGGGGTACGTCCCACCGTCAGACGTATCGCTTCGATGAGCGCGCCGACGTCGGGCATCGGACATTCGGGTGCGGGACAGAAAAAGTCGGGGTGCGTAGAGATATACGGAAGCCCTTTGTTAAGGAATTTGCAGAATCTGTACAATTTGTCGTAGGTGAGCGACGTATCGAAGCCTATCACGCACAAGTCGGGGTTTTCCTCGTCGAGTTCGATTCCGTAAAGCGCAAATTCGCTTTTGAGCCTGTCGTTGCCGAGCAAAAACACCTTTTTGCCGCGATAGTTGTCCAAAAGGTATTCGCAAGTGACTTGTCCGCTCGTGTAAATCTCGTCCGCATAGGTGCGAAGTCCGAGATTGTTGAGCCTTGCGATGTAGTCGGTGTGCATTCTCGACGAATTGTTGGTGAAAAAGCAGATACGCTTTCCCATCGCGCGCAACTCGTTGATTGCGGCAAAAGAGCCTTCGATTTCCTCGTCGCCGATGTACACCGTGCCGTCAAGGTCGAACACAAACAATTCTACGTCTTTGATGTTTTTCATTTTGTCCTCTGTATAATTTTACGCCGTAAAAACGCCGTCGTTGATTTTTTGTTATGCGGCGATTCTGTCGAGAATACCGCTTGCAAACGCGTACCCTGCAAGCGAGTCGCTCGTCGCGCCCGCAAGGCGCATACACTCGATAACTTCGCTCGCGCATATTTCGCTTTTGAGCCAGTAGCCTGCGTCAAGATACAGCCGCCGCCAGAATCTTTGCATCGAGTGCACGTCCGCTCCCGCGAGTTTTTCGAGCAAGTCGAGCCTGTATTCGCCGAGTATATAACTGATTCTAAAATAACCGTTTATATCGAAAAAGTCAACGCATTTGGAATTATCCGCTACTCCGAGTTTGTCGAGTTTGTCCCATGCGTCGAATATGCAGGACGGCGGCGCGCAATCGATAGAGGGCGACGACAAAAACGACGAGTAAAACGAGCAAAGAGCCGCACTCGCCAAAAATCTGTATTCGCCGCAAAGGCGCGGTTTTCTGCCCTTGGATTTTGCAAGCGCACACATAATTTCCGCCATACGCTCGGCGGTGTCTTTTCCATCTTTCACAGACGATATTTCAAGCAACTTACAAGCAAGTTCAGATAGCGATTCGGCAGTCGTTTCAATCGAAAATTCTTTGACGGTCTTGCCGAGCACGGTTTTTTGAAACGTCCGCTCAAACTCACTCAGTTTTTGCGAAAACAAAATCCCGTAGCCTGCGGCGATTTGCTCGTTTCGGCATTTTACGAGTATATTTTCGTCAATAAACACTTGATTCGGCGATTTCCCACACAATATGTCATCGCTCGTCGGGGCACAAAAAAACATAGACCAACCCGTATCGGCGCGCTCTGCGATTTGCTTTGAAAGCCTTGCGCCGCTCTCTTGTCCTACGCAAAAAACATATCTTATATACTCGGGGACGTCGCAACTTGCATCCTCGCAAAAGGGCAACGCGAACGTGCGATAACCGCCCCTTTTCAACTCTTGCATAAGCAAATTCGCTTCGCTTTTCCATTCGTTTTCGTACACCACGACAAGCGCGCCGTCTTCAAACACGGAACGCAATCTCGGCAAAATTTGGGGGATAACATCTTTGCCTATATATACGTCCGTGCGCCCGACGACGCGCCGTTCGATTGTCATATTTTCCATACCTGCCTCCGACCTAAATTTAGCACGGGCGAGAGGGGAAATGCCGACAATTTTTGATTGTTTTTGACCTATATTGTCGTTTTATTTTTTAAGATAGGTTTTGCATTTTGTCGAGAACGCCGTGTCTCTGACGTCGATTTGCGCATTTGCGCAAAGTCCGTTGTTGTTGAATGCACACTCTTGAGCCGAGCATTGCACAAGGCTTTCAAGATCTTTGTCGAATACGTCTTCGCCTGCTTCCACGTCCGCAAAATTTTGCGCGAGCGCGCCGCCGTCTCTCTTTATTCGGCTAAGGCACTTTGCGTTTTCGCCGATTGAAATTACGCCTGCAAGGCATACGCCCTTGATGTTATGTTCGCAGTTCGATGTTGCACAGTTGATTTTTTCCATAATTGCCTCCGTTTCAAAGTTAGTATTCCCCGTTTTCCCGTTTTTACACAAAAAAAGACGTATTGCTCTCATTATTATCGTTTCTATTGAAAATTCCGCAAGGGTGTGCTAATATATTGTCAATCAAAGTTTACAAGGAAGTTGAATATGAAAGTAATTCTTCTCAAAGACGTCAAAGGCACAGGCAAAAAAGGCGAAATCGTCGAGGTTAACGACGGATACGCCCGCAATTTCCTTATCAAAAAAGGTCTTGCGCAAGAAGGTACGCAACAGAATATCTACGTTGCCGAACAACGTAAAAAAGCGACCGAAGCCAAAATTGCCGCCGAAAGAGCCGAAGCAAGAGAAATCGCAAACAAACTCAAAAATATAACCGTAAAAGTCAACGCGAAAGGCGGCGAAAACAACGGCAAAATGTTCGGTTCTGTCACGAGCGAAATGATAAGCACTGCCCTCAAAGATTTGGGATTCGACATCGATAAAAAGAAAATCGAAATCAAGGACAGCATTCGCGACTTCGGCGAATTCGAGGTCGTTTTGAGACTCTATTCCGAAGTTACGCAAACCTTGAAAATTCAAGTCGTGAGAGCGTAATGGTCTACACTACCTCTCTTGACGTCGAAGACTACGTTATTTTGCAAAACACCGACGACTATGCTTTTTCGCAGGACTCGGTGTTTTTGGTAAATACGGCAAAAATCGGCAAAAACGACAGAGTTTTGGATTTGGGGTGCGGGTCCGGTATTTTGGCAACGCTTGCGCTGGTCAAAAAGCACGCAGCCATCGCCGTCGGAATCGAACTTCAACCCGACGTTGCGGCTATGGCGCGCAAAAGCGCGACAATCAATCGCCTCGACGACAAACTCACAATCGTTGAAGGCGACGTGAAAGACATAAAAAATCTCGTAAAAGCCGAGAGTTTCGACGTGGTTCTTTGCAATCCGCCCTACTTTCAAGGCGAGCAAATCACAAAGAAGAATTTGTCGAGGTCGGAAAGCACCGCAACTCTTTCCGACTTTGTATACGCCGCAAGTTATGCGTTGAAATTCGGCGGTGACGCGTGGTTTGTATCGAAAATCGACAGACTTTCGCCGCTTATCTGCGAACTTTCAAAACGCAATCTCGAACCCAAAGAAATGACTATCGTCTATCCCAAACTTTCGACGGGCGCGGACATAGTTATTATAAAAGGTCGCAAAGGCGGAAAAGTCGGGCTCAAAACCCACACGCTGATTGTCGCGGACGAGATGGGAAATTATACGGAAGCATACAAGGAGATGTACGAATAATGGCAAAACTGTATATTGTCGGAACACCGATAGGAAATATGTCGGACATAACTTTGCGCGCCCTCGAAACGCTCAGAAGCGTTGACGTTATCGCGTGCGAAGACACTCGCCATTCCCTTCCATTGCTTTCAAAATACGACGTGCACGCCAAACTCGTCGCCTATCACAAATTCAACGAACAAGACTGTTCCGACCGCCTTATAGAGATGATAAAGGACGGTCAAAACGTCGCAATCATAACCGACGCAGGTATGCCGTCCATAAGCGACCCCGGCGCGGAAGTGGTTTCAAAATGCCACGCACAAGGCGTGGAAGTCGAAACCGTCCCCGGTCCAACCGCACTTGCGACGGCAATCGCATTGAGCGGAATAAAAGCAAGCGGTTTTACGTTTTTAGGGTTTTTACCCGAAAAAGCGACGGATAAAACCTCGATTCTGTCAAAATGCGCAAACACGGGACTTCCCATCGTACTCTACGTCGCGCCGCACGATTTGGCAAAAACGGCAAGCACTTTGCTCGACGCACTCGGTGACAGAACAGTATACGTCGCACGCGAACTTACCAAAATTCACGAGAGCGTAACCGTAACGTCGCTTGCAAATTTCGAGTGCGAGGAACGCGGCGAAATCGTTATGATAGTTGACGGAATCGCCTCTCAAAATCCGCTCAACTCTTTGTCAGTTGCCCAGCACATAAGCCATTACATAAATTTGGGAATGGACAAAAAAGACGCAGTAAAGCAAGTCGCAAAGGATAGAGGAATACCTAAGAACGAGGTGTATCAACAAGCCCTTGAACTGTAAAAGGTCGCTATTTAGCGAATACCCTTGTCAACGCTCTTTTGTTCATCCGTCACGTACAAGTTGGTACGCAACACGTGTTGCACTTGAAAGTATAATTCACCCACCATACAAAAAAACGACTTGCAAATGCAAGTCGTTTTTTATTGTAGGTGTAAAGATTACTTGAGTTCTGCGGTTGCGCCGACTTCTTTGAATTTTGCAACAAGTGCTTCTGCTGCATCTTTCGGCATTGCTTCTTTGACGGTCTTGGGTGCTCCGTCGACAACTGCTTTTGCTTCGACGAGGCCGAGTCCGGTTGCGTCTTTGACGGTCTTGATAACTTGGACCTTGTTCGGACCAACTTCTTTAAGAACGACGTCAAATTCGGTCTTTTCTTCTTCTGCGGGTGCTGCTGCGACTGCGCCGACTGCTGCGACGGGTGCTGCTGCGCTTACGCCGAATTCCTCTTCGAGTGCTTTAACGAAATCGTTGAGTTCAAGGACTGTCATAGCCTTGATTTCTTCCATAAGTTTATTCAAATCTGCCATTTTAGTTTTCTCCGTTTAATTTATTTTTGTTTTGCAGTCACGCTACTGCTGCGATTACTCTGCCTTTGCCTCTGCGATTTTGTTCAAGCAAATAGCAAGTTTCGAGATGGGTGCTTGCAAAGAGCCAAGCATCTTTGAGAGCAAAATTTCCTTTGAGGGAATTTCTGCGATTTGTTTCAAGCCTGCTTCATCGAGGAATTCGCCTTCGACCATACCGCACTTTGTCTTCATCTTGTTGAAAGCCTTGATGTTTTTGACAACGTACTTAGCGGGAGCGACAGCGTCCGTGAATGAGAACGCAACAGCAGTCGGGCCATTGAGAGCTTCGTCAAACTGGGTGTAACCGAGTTCGTTGAAAGCAATCTTGACGAGGCGGTTTTTCAAAACTGCGTAATCGACGCCGTTTTCTCTGAGTTCCTTACGGAAAGCCGTATCTTGAGCGACCGTAAGACCCATATAGTCAACGATGACGATGGACTTTGCAGAAGAAATTTTGGCCTTGATGTCTTCGACTTGTTGCTTTTTGGCTTCAAGAACTTCTTTGTTCATCTTTACCTCCTATAAAAGTTGGCGACATATCGTCGCGAAAAATTAAAGCGTCATTCCAAAAGAGAATGACGCATAGATACAAAATGAAGTATTCAGCACATCCTCGGCAAGCGATAAAACTTACGGCATACGCCACTTGCTGTCTTTGGAACGCATATATAATACAATTTTTGGCACGGTGATGTCAACCGATTTTGCAAAATAGTTTTTATATTTGAGAATTGTAAAACCGCCTATGTCTTTTCTACCGAACTTGTCTTGGTCTTTCTCTACAAAAGTTTGACGACGTGTACTCTAAAAAAACACATCACCCCTTCCCTTCGGGCTTTCCCCTATTGCTCAAACTTGCGCCAATTCTCTAAAAGATTGCACAGCGTTCGCAAGAGGGGAAGTCGGCACTCACATAGAAAAGTATCGTCCTCTCATTATGCCACTGCGCTTTGTGCGCCAGGCAGTGGCCAACGGACGGCGCAGTCGCTTGTACTACACGCACAAGGGTTCCCGCACGTCAAAAACAAGCGAACTTATGTGTGTGTTATATGATGAAAGCGTAGTTTTTGGCGTGTGGGACGAGGAACGCAAAGCACAAAGGCGAACAACTGCAACTTGTTGAGGTTGAAGCAAATGGGCTTGTGCGTGACGAAAGTTCGGCGCTCATAGGCTCGCCGCCCTGCGGCTCGTGTTCCGTCTGCGAATTAGCACATCCCGTTTATGAGTAAGCCTTGAATAAGTATTCGTTTATCCGCTTGCGTGCATCGCACGCCCTCACCAAGCAAGCACTCGCACGGAATTGCGATTTGAGTTCTTGTCCGTCTCGTTTTGAGAGTAAAGAGGGCTTGCGCGGTAGTAGCGCAATAAATCTATCAAGGCAAATGCTTATACGCAAACTTGCGTGTCAGCATTGCCTTGAAAACGATTTTTGCGCTGATGAAGAACAAGGAAAAACCCCTCGAATGACAACCCTAATTTACTAATCGTAAATGAGTTGACAGTCGAGGGGCTTTGACGATGCTATTTGCTCAATAGTGCGCTATTAGCCCATACGATAGAGAACTTTGATGGACGGTCCCATCGTCGTTGCAATGTAAATGGATCTGAAATATACGCCTTTTGCCGCTGCCGGTTTTGCTTTGACAAGTGCGTCCATAAGAGTGTTGAAGTTCTCGGTGAGTTTTTCAGCGCCGAAGGATGCTTTGCCGAAAGGAACGTGGCAGATTGCTTGCTTGTCTACTCTGTACTCGACTTTACCTGCTTTAATATCGTGGATAGCGCGAGTGATATCCATCGTGACGGTGCCTGACTTGGGGTTAGGCATCAATCCCTTAGGACCGAGGACTTTACCGAGACGACCGACAATGCCCATCATATCGGGAGTTGTGACGATAACGTCATAGTCGAACCAGTTTTCTTGTTGGATCTTTTGGATCATTTCCTCGCCGCCGACGAAATCTGCGCCGGCCGCTTGTGCTTCGTCCGCTTTTGCACCCTTGCAGATTGCGAGGACGCGGACGGTTTTACCTGTACCGTTGGGAAGAACCACAACGCCACGAACTTGTTGGTCAGCGTGACGGGGGTCGATACCGAGTTTGACGTGCAATTCTATCGTTTCATCGAATTTGGACTTTGCAGTTTGAACGGCAAGAGCGATTGCTTCTTGGCTTTCATAGAGTTTGGTGCTGTCGATGAGTTTTTTCGAATCAATATAATGTTTACCGCGTTTCATACGAACCTCCTTATTCTTCCACGAGAACGCCCATACTGCGTGCGGTACCTGCGATCATACTCATAGCGGTATCGATGTTGGCTGCGTTAAGGTCGGGCATTTTTTGAGTAGCAATCTCGCGAAGTTGCTCTTTTGTGAGAGTAGCGACTTTGGTTTTGTTGGGGACTGCCGATGCGCTTTGCAAACCGCAAGCCTTCTTGATAAGAACGGGCGCGGGCGGTGTTTTAAGCACAAAAGTGAAAGAGTGGTCTTGATAGATGGTGATGATAACCGGGATAATCAAGCCAGCGTCTTTGGAAGTTTTCTCGTTGAATTCCTTAGTAAAACCTGCAATGTTGATGCCGTGAGGGCCGAGCGTAGAACCTACGGGCGGACCGGGGGTCGCTTTGCCGGCGGGCAACTGAAGTTTTACAACTGCTGTAATTTTCTTAGCCATAAATCCTCCTGACTAACGTGGTTTCGCGACGGTATGAAAGAGATTTGCCGTCTCCCACGAAGATTATAGTCCTGCGACTTGCGTCCTGTAGACGCGATTAAAGATAATGCACCTGAGTGCGAGTTTCAAAGTTTCTCAACCTGAGCAAAATCGAGTTCGACGGGTGTTTGACGTCCGAACATTGCCACTATAACTTTGACTTTTTGGCGTTCTGCGCTGATTGATTCGACAACGCCGATGAAGTTTTCGAGTGCGCCGTTGACGATTCTTACGTCATCGCCGACTTTGATGTCGAAGTCTTCGATGCTGACGGTTTCAAGACCGATTCTTCTGATTTCGTCATCGGTAAGCGCAATAGGACGACCTGCCGAGCCGACAAAACTCGTAACTCCGCGCGCTCTGGTCACCATAAACCAAATGTGGTTGGTGTAAATCATTTTGATGAAAACGTAACTGGGGAATTTCTTGCGTTGAATAACTTTCTTTTTGCCGTTTCTTTCAACGATGTCGTCTTCAACGGGGATTTTTATATCAAAGATATAATCCTGCAAGTTGTTGTTTTCAATCATATTACGAAGGTCGGTTTCCACAGAGTTTTCGTAACCCGAATAAGTGTGGACGACGTACCATTTCGGTTGTTCCAAATTTTCCATACAGCCCTCTTATGAAATGAAAATGGTTGCCCATTTGCCGTCGGTGACTAGGCCGAACAGGCCGCCCAACACATAATCGAGAGCAAAAAGAATGACGAAGAAAAGAACGACAACGGTCAAAACGACGGCTGTATTCTTTCCGACCTCTTTGCCCTTGGGCCAAGTAACCTTTTTGAGTTCGGAAACGATACCTTTGATGCCCTTGCCCATTCTCTTGAAGATGTTGGGTTTATCGGACGATTTTTTGTCGTTTGCGGACTTTTTTGCTTTGGAAGACTCGTTTTTAGAATCAACGTTAACGGCAGCCTTTTGAACTTCTACTTGCGCTGCGTTGTTTGTCGTTTCTTGGGTTGAGGTTTGGTTTTTTGGCGTTTTCTTTGCCATATTGCCTCCTATCCTTAGACAGCCTTACTTAGTTTCTCTGTGCAAGGTGTGCTTTTTGCAAAATCTGCAATACTTTTGAAGCTCCATTCTGTCGGGGTGCTTCTGTTTGTTTTTGGTAAGGTTGTAATTGCGTTGTTTGCATTCGGTGCAAGCCAAAACAACCTTAACTCTTGCTCCTTTCTGAGCCATAGTAGCCTCCTTTTTGTTCAATCAATACGACACCCTACACGGCAAGCATTTTGCCGTGTAGAGCATTGTTGTATATATTATTGAAAGAACAAATATTATTCGATGATCTTAGCAACGACGCCGGAACCAACTGTTCTACCGCCTTCACGAATAGCAAAACGGAGACCTTCTTCGATTGCGATCGGGGTGATAAGAGTGATTTCCATATCGATGTGGTCGCCGGGCATAACCATTTCAACGCCTTGCGGCAATTTGATGGAACCGGTGACGTCGGTCGTTCTGAAATAGAACTGAGGACGATAACCATCGAAGAACGGTGTGTGACGACCACCCTCGTCTTTTGTCAAAACGTACACTTGCGCTGTGAAGTGAGTGTGCGGATGGATCGAACCCGGTTTTGCAAGAACTTGACCACGTTCGATTTCGCTTCTTTGGATACCACGGAGCAATGCGCCGATGTTGTCGCCGCCCTCTGCGTAGTCAAGAAGTTTACGGAACATTTCGATACCGGTGACGGTCGTTTCTTTCTTTTCGGTGGAGAGACCGACGATTTCGACCTTGTCGCCCATACGAAGGACACCACGCTCAACTCTACCGGTTGCAACGGTGCCGCGTCCGGTGATGGTGAAGACGTCTTCAACAGGCATCAAGAACGGCTTATCCGTGTCACGTTGAGGATCGGGGATATAGCTGTCGACTGCGTCGAGAAGCGCTTGGATAGGCCCAAATGCGGGGTCGTCCCACTTGCCTGCAAGACCTGCTTCCATTGCCTTCAAAGCGGAACCGCGGATGATGGGGGTATCGTCGCCAGGGAAGCCGTATTCGTTGAGAAGTTCGCGAACTTCCATTTCAACGAGTTCGAGAAGTTCTTCGTCGTCGACTTGGTCGCACTTGTTAAGGAAGACGAGGATGTAAGGAACACCAACCTGACGAGCAAGAAGGATGTGCTCACGAGTTTGAGGCATCGGGCCGTCGGAAGCAGCAACAACGAGGATTGCGCCGTCCATTTGAGCAGCACCGGTGATCATGTTCTTAACATAGTCCGCGTGGCCGGGGCAGTCAACGTGTGCATAGTGACGCTTCGGGGTTTCGTACTCGACGTGTGCGGTGTTGATCGTGATTCCTCTTGCTTTTTCTTCCGGAGCCTTATCGATCTCGTCGTACTTCATCGCTTGTGCTTCGCCCTTGGATGCGCAGTACATTGTGATTGCGGCGGTAAGAGTGGTTTTGCCGTGGTCAACGTGACCGATGGTACCAATGTTAACGTGCGGCTTTGTTCTTTCAAACTTTGCTTTTGCCATACTAGATTTCCTCCAATATTGTTTTTTGGTTTTTTTATTATTTATTATCCAAAGTATTTTATATATAAATATTAAATCTATATATGCTTACTTTTTGGAATCTTTTGCTTTCACTTCGCCGATGACCTTTTCTGCAACGCTCTTGGGAACGACTGCATAGTGGTCAAACAACATCGTGAAGTTTGCTCTGCCTTGCGTAATGCTGCGAAGGCTGGTTGCATAACCGAACATTTCGGAGAGCGGAACGTCGCAATCCACGACTTGTGCGCCGTTGCGAGGCTCGATACCCTTGACTTGTCCGCGTCTGGAATTGAGGTTGGACATAACGTCGCCGAGATAATCGTCCGGCGTTACGACTTCGACCTTCATAATCGGTTCGAGAAGCGTGGGGGCTGCTTTTGCCGCGCCTTCCTTGAACGCCATAGAACCTGCAATCTTGAACGCCATTTCCGAACTGTCGACTTCGTGCATACTGCCGTCTACGAGGCGAACTTTGAAGTCCACGCATTCGTAACCTGCGATAATACCGCTTTGCGCCGCTTCCTTGATGCCTTCCCACGCCGCGTTTGCAAATTCCTTGCTCACGACGCCGCCGACGATGGCATTTTCCATTTCCAAACCTTTTTCGGGATTCGGTTCCATCTCGATGACGATGTGACCGTATTGACCGTGACCGCCCGATTGACGTACGAATTTCCCTTCTGCCCTGACGGCTTTGGTGATGGTTTCGCGGTAACTGACCTGTGGTCTGCCGACATTTGCTTCGACCTTGAACTCTCTGAACATTCTGTCCACGATGATGTCGAGGTGAAGTTCGCCCATACCTGCGATGATGGTTTGACCCGTTTCCTTATCGGTGTACGCCTTGAAGGTGGGGTCTTCCTCTTGCAGTTTGATGATTGCCATATTCATTCTCTCTTGGCTCGCTTTCGACTTAGGCTCGATTGCGACCTTGATAACGGGGTCGGGGAAGACCATATTTTCGAGAATGATTTGGTTGTTCTTGTCCGACAGCGTGTCGCCCGTCGTGCTCTTTTTCAAGCCGATGACAGCGACTATATCGCCTGCATACGCTTCTTCGATGTCCTCGCGGTTGTCCGCGTTCATACGAAGGATACGACCGATTCTCTCGTTTTCGCCCTTGACGGTGTTGTAAACCATAGAGCCGGTCGTGAGCGTTCCCGAATAGATACGAATGAAGGAAAGTTTTCCGACAAACTCATCCGTGAGAATCTTGAACACGAGTGCGCTGAAAGGTTCTTTTTCGCCGGGGTGACGAAGTTCGGGTTGCTGCGTTTTGGGATTGATACCCTCGATACTTGCAACGTCCGTAGGTGCGGGAAGGAAGTCAACGACCGCGTCGAGCATAAGTTGCACGCCCGTGTTCTTGTAAGAACTTCCGCAAAGCACGGGATTGAGTTTCATTTCAATCGTGCCTTTGCGAATTGCGGCTTTGAGTTCTTCCATCGTGATGGAATCGTAATCTTCCATTATGACTTTTTCAAAGATGTTCTCGTCAAAGTCAGCCGCCGCTTCGAGCATTTTGAGTCTGTATTCTTTTGCAAGGTCTTGATATTCCGCGGGGATTTCTTTTGCGTAGAACGTTACGCCTTTATCCTTTTGGTCAAAGTAGAACGCTTGCATCGTGAGAAGGTCGATGACGCCTTCGAATTCGGACTCTTTGCCGATAGGCAGCGTAATGGGGACTGCGTTTGCGTTCAATCTTTCACGCATCATTTTGACTGCGTTGAAGAAATCCGCGCCGTTTATGTCCATCTTGTTGACGAAAGCGATTCTCGGAACTTTGTAGGTGTCGGCTTGACGCCACACGTTTTCCGATTGAGGTTCGACGCCGCCTTTGGCGCAGAACACCGCGACCGCCCCGTCAAGGACTCTCAGACTGCGTTCGACTTCAACCGTGAAATCGACGTGTCCGGGGGTATCGATGATATTTATCTGATGTCCCTTCCACACGGCGGTAGTTGCCGCAGAAGTGATGGTGATACCCCTTTCGCGCTCTTGTTCCATATAGTCCATAGTCGCAGAGCCGTCGTGGGTTTCACCGAGTTTTCTGTTCACGCCCGTGTAGTATAGAATACGCTCGGTTGTCGTGGTTTTGCCGGCATCGATGTGTGCCATTATGCCGATATTCCTCACCTTATCAAGAGCATATTTTCTAGGCATAAATTACCACCTGTAATGTGCAAACGCCTTGTTCGCTTCTGCCGCACGGTGCATTTCGTCTTTTCTCTTGACTGCGCCGCCCGTCATATTGAAAGCGTCCATAAGTTCGCCTGCGAGTCTTGCGTCCATAGTTTTTTCGCCTCTCTTTCTTGCGAAAGCGACGATCCAACGGATTGCAAGTGTTTGTCTGCGTTCGGGACGGATTTCCATAGGAACTTGGTAAGTGGAACCGCCCACACGTCTTGCTTTGACTTCGAGCATAGGCATTGCGTTTTCAAGCGCTTTGTTGAAGATGTCCATAGGCTCTTGTCCGAGTTTTGCTGCTGCTATATTGAGTGCCTCGTAAACGATTGCTTGCGCCGTTCCCTTCTTGCCGTCGAGCATAATTTGGTTGATGAGTTTGGTCACAACCTTGCTGTTGTAGATAGGATCGGGAAGTACGTCTCTTTTAGGCACGCCGCTTCTTCTTGGCATAGTAACCTCCTAATTTTAGTAATACATTCGAAAAAATTATTTCTTGGGGCGTTTCGCACCGTATTTGCTTCTTGCCTGACCGCGTTTTGCAACGCCTGCCGTATCAAGAGCGCCACGGATAATGTGATAACGCACACCAGGCAAATCCTTGACTCTGCCGCCTCTGATGAGAACAACGCTGTGTTCTTGCAGATTGTGACCTTCGCCGGGGATGTAAACAGTACCTTCCATTCCGTTCACCAAACGAACTCTTGCGATTTTACGAAGAGCGGAGTTCGGCTTCTTGGGGGAAGTTGTCGTAACACTGAGGCAAATACCGCGTTTTTGCGGGCATTGTTCCATGATAGGCGTAAGCGACTTTTTAACCTGTTTCTCTCTGCCTTTTCTGATAAGTTGATTGATGGTTGGCATTATTGTTCCTCCTGTAAGATTTTTCGAATGTACCTGCAACCCAACAGGTGCAATCAAGACTCTATGCCTTTGCTTCGACAATTCCGACAGCCGCCGCGCTCACTTCCACCCCTGCGCTTTCGCCCAGCCGCTTCTTGGAAGCGACGTAAACGATTTCCACGCCGTTGGCTTTTGCTTGCGCCACGATTCTCTTCTTTATCTGAGCATCGGCGTCCGACGCTACGATCACACACCTGACGGTAGAATCGGATATTCCCTTCAAAACCTGTTTGGAACCGACAACTTTTGAAGAGGTGTTAAGCATTAATTCAAGTTTTTCTTTGTCCATATTCTTTTTGTACACTAAAAAACTGCTTACGTCTTCGTAAGCCTTTATATCTTACCAACATTCAATATCAATGTCAAATATTTGGCACAACTTTTCATAAAATTTTTATATATAGTATAAATAATACAAGATGTAGTACAAAACTCGATTTTAAGCACTAATAAAACAATAGAACCGCGCAAAATAGCGCACTTTGTGCGCAAGCGGATATATGGAAACTTATTCGTAGCCTACTCGTACACGGAATGTGCTTATTCACAGACGAGATAAAAACCGCCGTCCGCGAACTTGCAGAGCGGACTTTTGACGAACACTCATTCGAAGCGTACTTATACAACTACTCTGCCCTTTCGCAGACGGAACACGAGCCGCAATTCCGCGCGAGTACTTGTTTGGTGAGGGCGTGCTATGCACGCAAGCGGTTAAACGCTCACTCATTCGAAGCGTACTTATACAACTACTCTGCCCTCTCGCAGACGGAACATGAGCCGCAACGGCGGCGAGCCATTGCTCAAACGGCGTTGCGGTGAAAGCAACAAATGGAATTTATTGCTTTCACCGCACTTGTTCTCGCAATCACTAACCGCGCAGAAAATTTGTGCTATCAGTTCAAACACGGATAAAAATTCAAGCCACAGTTTCGCCAAATTATCTGCTTGGTGAAGCGCACTTTATGCGCAAGCGGATAAACGGAAACTTATTCGTAGCCTACTCGTAATCGAAATGTGCTTATTCACAGACGAACCACGAGCCGCAAGGCGGCGAGCCTTTGAGCGCCGAACTTGACGAACAGTACAAGTGAACGGGCGAGTGTGGATTTTTTCGCCCGTGAACGAGTGGCATAACAAGAGGACGATACCTATCTATGTGAGTGCCGACTTCCCCTCTTGCGAACGATGTGTAGTTTTGCAGAGAAATGACGTAAGTTTGAGCAATAGGGGAAAGCCCGAAGGGAAGGGGTGATGTGTTTTTTAGAGTTCACGTCGTAAAAATTCTGTAGAGGAAGAAAAACGCCCTTCTCTTTTCCGAGAGGGGGCGTTGCCGCAGTTATTCGCCCGTTTTCTTACCCTGCCTCAGGTGATGATTGAGATGAAGAACAAGGAAACGCCCGTCTGAAACAAAACCCAACGTACAAACTGTACGTGATTTTGGAGCAGACGGGCGTTGACACAGTTATTCGCTCAATCATCACCTGAGGGGGACGGTGGCGCATGCGTCAAGGGCCAAATCCGCACAATCCGCTCCGCTCTTTATCAGGAAACAAGCGGCTGCGCCTATCATTGCGGCGTTGTCGGTGCAATACTTGAGTTTGGGATAATGAACGTTGCACCCTTTTGAGGCGAGTTCGTCGAAACGACGGCGAAGTTCCTCGTTTGCGCTGACGCCGCCGGCGACGGCTATGTCTTTTATTCCGGTTGCTCGAATGACTTTTTCAAGGGTATCGACAAGTTGCGATACGGCACATTTTTGGAAACTTGCGGCGATGTCGGCACGAGGTATTTCTTCGCCTTTCTGTTCAAGGTTATGAACGAGATTTATGACAAACGTTTTGAGTCCGCTATAACTGAAATACAGGTCATCTAACCCGCTCGATTTGGGTTCGGGCATATTGTAAACGGGCTTTCCTTCGCGCGCTAATTTTTGAATTTCGGGGCCGCCGGGATAGGGCAATCCGAGCACTCTTGCAACCTTGTCGAACGCCTCGCCGCAAGCGTCGTCTCGGCTCTGCGCAATGAGTTCGATATGCTCGTAATCGAGCACTTTTACGATTGCGGTATGTCCGCCGCTTGCAAGCAAGCAAAGGTACGGCGGCTTAAGATTGCTGTCGATATAATTTGCGGCGATATGTCCTTTGACGTGAGATACTGCAAACAGCGGCTTTTGCCATGCGTAGGCGAGTCCCTTTGCAAAGTTTACGCCCACCAAAAGCGCGCCCAAAAGCCCTGCGCCGTAAGTTACGGCAACCGCGTCTATATCGTCCTTTGTCATATGCGCTTGCTCGAGTGCTTCTTTTACGACGTTTTCTATTGCCAACGTATGATTTCTGCTCGCGATTTCGGGAACGACGCCGCCGAATCGACGGTGTATTTCTATTTGCGTAGCAACCACGTTTGACACGACTTCTCTGCCGTCGCGCACAATCGCGCAAGCGGTTTCGTCGCAACTCGACTCTATGGCAAGCACCGTTAAACCTTGCTTATTCTGCAAATCGTTCATTGTTTCGTAAAAATGATTTATGCGGTTAGAATACCGCTTTTGCAAGGTTTTGCGCCTTGCAAAACAGCAACGGCACGCAAAATGCGCACCGTCGAAAATTGCTTGTTCGTATCTTATTTTTGTATTGACGAAAGTTTGAGATACTCGTTGATAAATCCGTCGAGATCGCCGTCCATAACCGCTTGCACGTTGCCCGTTTCGTAGTTCGTGCGGTGGTCCTTGACCATCGTGTACGGACAGAAAACGTAGCTGCGGATTTGGCTTCCCCACTCGATTTTTTTGAGTTGTCCGCTGATTTGCGCCGCTTCTTCTTCACGCTCGCGCTCGCGCTTTTCAATGAGTTTGGAGCGAAGCATTTGCATTGCGACTTCGCGGTTTTGAATCTGGCTTCTCTCGTTCTGACACGCCACGATAATACCCGTCGGGATGTGCGTAATGCGGATTGCCGATTCGGTTTTGTTGACGTGTTGTCCGCCCGCGCCCGACGAGCGATAGGTGTCCACTTTCAAATCTTCGGGGCGAATTTCGATTTCGGACGTATCGATGATTTCGGGCATAACTTCGAGAGAGGCAAAGGACGTATGACGTCTTGCGTTTGCGTCGAACGGCGAGATACGCACGAGTCTGTGAACGCCTTTTTCCGCTTTGAGATAGCCGTACGCATTGTCGCCCTCGACTCTGAACGTAACGGATTTTATGCCCGCTTCGTCGCCTGCGAGATAGTCGAGTTCGGTGCAAGTCCAGCCCGTGCGCTCGCAATAGCGAGTGTACATTCTGTAAAGCATACTGCACCAGTCTTGCGCTTCCGTACCGCCTGCGCCCGCGTGCAAGGTAAGGATTGCGTTGAGCGAGTCGTATTTGCCGCTTAAGAGCGTTGCAAGCGACAGACTTTCCACCGCTTCGGAAAGGTCGTGAACGGTCGTGAGAATCTTCTCGTCTTCCGATTCGTCCCCTTCGAGTTCCACGATGTCGATTGTGTCGAGAGCGTCGTCTATGCGCGCAATCATCTTTTCGAACTTCTCGATTTTGCTTTGCAACTGACTTATTTCTTTTGACACTTTCTTTGCGTTGTCGGGGTCGTCCCAAAATCCGTCGGCATTTTGTATCGCTTCGAGTTCTTTGATTCTGTCGCGGATTTTTACGGGATTTATGCTTTCGTAAGCGCGCACCGTTTCCGCGCGCATTTCTTTTAGTCGGTTTCTCGGTTCGTTGTAATCTAACATATTGGTTTTCCTATTATAGCGTCACCGTATTTTGCACGGTACGATGTTTATATGGCGAAATTTACTCTATAAAACACCGTTTTCGTTATTTGTTCTTTCCGCAGCAGTTCTTATATTTAAGACCGCTACCGCACGGACACGGGTCGTTTCTGCCCACTTTTTTGTCCGAGCGCACGCTCTTTTGCGCCGCCGCGATATTCTGCCTTACGGACGACGCAGAACCGTCTTCCCTCTTTTCGACGTGGATTTTGAGAAGTATGGAAGCGGTTTCGGAATGAATCCTCGACACCATATCTTCAAACATATCCCACCCTTCTTGGCGGTATGCGATGACGGGGTCGCGCTGACCGTAGCCGCGAAGTCCTATGCCTCGTCTCAGAGCGTCCATTGCGTCGATGTGGTCCATCCACTTCGAGTCGACCGTCTTCAAAAGCACCACTCTTTCGAGCTCGCCGAAGTCGAATCCGTCCGCTTTCGTCGCTTCGATTTTGTCGTTATAATCTTTGAGCGCAACTTTCAAAACCGCGTCTTTGAGTTTGTACACGTCGAAGCACGAGCAAAGTTCGGGGGTCATAAGGTTCGTGCCTTGCGGAAGCATTTTTTGTTCGAGAGATTGGTTGAACGCCGCATAATCCCACGTCTGATAATCGGTCTTGTAGTCGGCGTAGTAGCCGATAATTTCTTCTGCAAGGTCGTCTATCATATCGAGGATTTGCTCGTGTACGTCCATACCGTCAAGCACTTTTCCTCTCTCTTTGTAGATGATTTCGCGTTGCGCGTTCATAACGTCGTCGTAACTCAAAACCTGCTTTCTTATCGAATAGTTTCTGCCCTCGACAATCTTTTGCGCTCTTTCGATCTGCTTTGTGATTATGCCGTTAGAGATGGGCACATCGTCGGGCAAGTGCATAGTTTCGGCAATGACCTTCATTCTGTCGCCGCCGAAAATACGCGCGATGTCGTCTTCCATCGAGATGTAGAAAACCGTACTGCCGGGGTCGCCCTGACGTCCGCTACGTCCTCTCAACTGATTGTCGATACGTCTGCTTTCGTGGCGTTCCGTGCCGATAATGCGCAAACCGCCGAGTTCGACGACTTTCTCTTTTTCTTCGTCGCAGATTGCCTTGAATGCGTCGTAATGGTGCTTGTACACCTCTTTTGCGGCGATAATCGCGGGGTCGTTGCTCGCGTGCGGCGAGGACGCCATTTCGATGACTTCGAGCGGATATCCATCCTTTTCCATACGTTGTTTCGCTTGAAAGTCCGCGTTGCCGCCGAGCATAATATCCGTTCCGCGTCCCGCCATATTCGTCGCGATAGTGACAGAATTGAGTCTGCCCGCTTGCGCGATTATCTCGGATTCCTGCTTGTGGAATTTTGCGTTCAAAACGTTGTGAGGAATGCCCTTGCGCTTCAAAATATCGCTGAGTTGCTCGCTCTTTTCGACGCTTATCGTACCTACGAGAAGGGGTTGCCCCGTCGCGTGATGGTCGATGATGTCTTGCACGATTGCGGTGATTTTTCCGCTGACTTTGGTGTAAATCTGGTCGTGTTCGTCAACTCTCCTTGAGGGCTTGTTCGGCGGAATAGTGACGACATCGAGCGCGTATATGCCCTCGAATTCGTCTTCTTCGGTCTTTGCAGTACCCGTCATACCGGCGAGTTTTTTGTACATACGGAAGAAGTTTTGGAAGGTTATCGTCGCAAGCGTCTTGTTCTCGCTTCTGATTTGGACATGTTCCTTTGCTTCTATCGCCTGATGCAAACCTTCGTTGTAGCGACGACCTATCATAATACGCCCCGTAAATTCGTCAACTATCAACACTTCGCCGTCGCTGACGATGTAATCGGTGTCGCGCTTCATAATGAAGTGCGCTTTGAGCGCGGCTTGAATGTGGTGATAAAGGTCGGTGTTTTCGAGGTCGGTGAGGTTTGCGACGCGGAAGAATCTTTCCGCTTTCTCGATACCTTGATCGGTGAGCATTATCGTCTTTTCTTTTTCTTCGATAGTGAAATCGTCGCCCTCTCTGCACTGACGCGCGAAATTGTCCGCGCTCTTGTAAAGTTCGCTGGATTTTCCGCCTCTGCCCGAAATGATGAGCGGCGTTCTCGCCTCGTCTATGAGAATGGAGTCAACCTCGTCGATTATGGCGTAATTGAGTTCGCGTTGCACCTTGTCCGCCTTTCTCACGACCATATTGTCGCGCAAAAAGTCGAAGCCGAGTTCGTTGTTGGTGCAGTAGGTTATATCGCTTTGATACGCCTTTCTCTTTTCTTCGACGCTCATTTGCGGCACGACTACGCCGACGGTAAGTCCCAAAAACTTGTAGAGTTTGCCCATCCACGCCGCGTCACGCGTAGCGAGATAGTCGTTGACCGTGACGACGTGAACGCCCTTGCCCGTGAGCGCGTTGAGGTACGCGGGAAGCGTTGCGACAAGTGTCTTGCCTTCGCCCGTACCCATTTCCGCGATACGTCCCTGATGAAGCGCGATGCCGCCGATAAGTTGAACGTGAAAGTGGCGCATACCCAGCACTCTCTCGCCCGCTTCTCTCACCACCGCGTATGCGTCGGGAAGAATATGGTCGAGCGTTTCGCCGTCTGCGAGCCTCTTTTTGAGCACGTCCGTCTGACTTACGAGCGTATTGTCGTCCATCGCCGAGTATTTGGGCGCGAGAGCCTCGATTTTGTCGGCGATTTTGTTGAGTTTTCTGACCTTAAATTTGTTTTCGTTAAAAAGTGCCATAGTTCACCTTTATTATGTTTAAGCAAATTATACTATATAAATTTGCATATATCAATCTATATCATTCGTTTGGGATTTTAAGTTGCGTGACTGCGGCTGTCAGCACGCACACTTCTCTCGCTTTTGCTTTGAGCAACGTCTTTGCGCACTCGTTTGCGGTCGCGCCCGTAGTGAAAACGTCGTCTATAAGCAAAATCTTTCTTCCTTTGACTTGCTCGAACGCGCAAGCAAACGCGCCGTCGAGGTTGTTTGCTCTGTCCTTGCCTTTGAGTCCCTTTTGCTGCGAGGTGTCTTTCACCTTGACGAGCGCGGGAAGAACGACGATATTAAGCCTGTTTCCCACCTCGTACGCCAAAAGTTCGGCTTGATTGAATCCTCTTTCCTTCACTTCCTCGTCGGTCATCGGCACGAAGACGATGATTTCCGAATCAAAACCGCACTCGATAAACTTGTCCGCCATAAGCGCGCCGAGCGTTTGAGCGATATACGTTTTCTTGCCGAATTTCAGTTTGTATATCAACTTCTTCACTTCGCCGTCGTATACGAGCGGCGAGCGGTTCTTCACGAACGCGGACTTTTGATATTGACAGCGATTGCAGTAGTCGCTCTCGTCTTTGAGCGGAACGCCGCAGTTAAGACAAATATGCCCTTTGACAAACGGCAACTTCTCGATGCATTCCGAGCAGAGACGATATCTCGTGTCCTCGACGAGTTCCTCGCCGCATACGTCGCAAGTGCAATCGAGCGGGAACAGAGCCGAATCGAACTCGCCGAGCAATCTCTTGAAAAACGTCTTGACCTTTTGCATTACGACTTTTCTCTTACCGCCCTTTGCGTTCTTTCTTTCGTCTTGCGAATCTTCGCTTTGAATTTCGCCTTGCAAATCTTCGTACGTTTGCGTTTGCTCTGCTTGCGCTTTTTCGTCTTGCGTTTCGTCCGCATTTACGATATTAGGCGATTCCTTTTCGGATTCGCCGTTCAATTTATCTTCCGACTCAATCATACGCGCCGCCTTGCCATTCTTGCTCGATAAGTTCGATGAGAAGCGAGTATCGTCTTGCGGTTTCGTTGTTTTGTATCATACGTTGCACGGTCTTTTTACTGCCGCTTATCACGACGAGTTTCTTTGCTCTCGTAACCGCCGTATACAGCAAGTTTCTCGTTTGCAACATATAGTTTGCGTCGAGTGCGATAACCACCGCGTCAAACTCGCAACCTTGCGATTTGTGTATGGTCACGGCGTACGCAAGCGTGAGTTGGTCCACATCGCTATATTCGTAAATCGACACTTTATCATCGTCAAAGCGCACGGTAAACTGCATAATCTGCGTGTTTATGCTTTCAATCACGCCTATATCGCCGTTGAAAACGCCACTTCCGCGCACGGTTTTGAAGCCGTCCGTTTGTGACCATTCCTGTTGATAATTGTTTTGAAGTTGCATAACCTTGTCCCCCTCGCGGTAAATGCAATCCGCGCGTTTGACTTCTCGCTTGTGTGGCGATGGGGGATTGATTATTTTTTGCAACTCTTTGTTCAGATTTATCGTGCCCGCAACGCCTCGTTTCATCGGGCAAAGCACTTGAATTTCGCTCGGGGCGACGTTGATGTATTTGGGCAAGCGGCGAGTGACGAGCGCAATGGTGTTTGCGCAAATTTCCTCGCTCGTATTCTTTTCTTCAAAGAAGAAATCGCTGCTCTTGTTGTCGATGTCGGGCATAACGCCGCTGTTGATTTTGTGCGCGTTGGTGACGATTTTGCTCTTTTCGCTTTGGCGGTAAATCTGCGTGAGATAACTCACGTTAAACTTTCCGCATTTGATTAGGTCGTTAAGCACGTTGCCCACGCCCACCGAAGCGAGTTGGTCCTTGTCGCCCACAAGCACGAGGCGCGAGCCTCTTTCGAGTGCGTTTATGAGTGCGGAAAAAACGTATTCGTCCACCATACTCACCTCGTCCACAATCACGACGTCTACGGGCAAGCGAGTGTTCTCGTTGTACGTGAAGTGACCCTCGCCGTTTTTGTAGTCCAAATCGAGCATACGGTGAATGGTTTTTGCTTCCTCACCCGTTGCTTGCGAAAGTCGTTTTGCGGCTCTGCCCGTAGGCGCGCAAAGCGCGACTCTCTGTCCCAAATCCTTGAACAGTTTGAGTATGCACTTGACGATTGTCGTTTTGCCCGTACCGGGCCCGCCCGTGACTATCTGCACGCCGTTTTCGATTGTTTCTCTGACTGCTGCGATTTGATTTTCGTGAAGGGAAAAGCCTGCGTCCTTTTCAAACCGTGCGACTTCGTGGTCTACGTCCACTCGGAAATCGGAAGCCTCTTGCTTTAATTGCAACAGTTTTCTCGCGATGCTCTTTTCGGTGTTGAAATTCTTTTTCAAGAGTATGGCGGTATGCTCTTTCGTTTCGTATCTCACGAGGTCGCCGAGCATAACCATATCCATCATATTGTCGCGCACTCTTTGCGCTATATCTTCCGAATCGATACTTAAAAGTGCGATTGCGCTTGCCAAAAGGTCGTTTTCGGGCAAATAGTTGTGTCCGCTTCTCGTCGCCGCTTCTTTTAGAAGATAGGTTATCGCGGCGCAAATACGATAGTCGCTGTCCTTTTCTATGCCGAGTTCACCCGCGATTCTGTCCGCCGTGGCAAATCCGATTCCGTCCACGTCGTCAACGAGCATATACGGATTTTTACGCACGTTATCAACGGTTTTCACATCGTACGTGCGGTAAATTTTGAGGGACATATTAACGCTGATTCCGAGATTTTGCAAGAACATAACCGCGTCTTGCATTTTCTGCACTTTGGCGTAATTCATTCCGAATTCCGTCGCGCGCTTCAGCGATATGCCTCTTACCTTTGCAAGTTCCATCGGATATTTCATCATTTCCAGCGAATCCACGCCAAACATATCCACGATAGACTGCGCGGTCACAGGACCGAGCCCCGATATAAGACCGCTGCCCAAAAACTTCTTTATTCCTTCCAGTTTGGACGGCGCGGACACCCACACTTTGTCGGCGCAAAACTGCTTTCCGTAGGTCGTGCGAGTTTGGAACTTGCCCTCGACTCTTATATTCATACCCTCGCTTACGGGCGGAAAAATGCCGACAACGGTAAAAACGGAGTCCTCGCATCTCATATCGAGAACCGTATAGCCCGTGTCCGCGCTTGCGAATATGACGTCTTTTATTTCGCCTGCAAGTTGCATTTCCTTCCCCTTTCGATGATATTATTTTCGATTTTTCACGCCGTTTTTTTGATGTTGTTAAGCCGTTTTTACAACATTTTTACGGCGTTTTTGAGAAAAAAACGGTAGGGTTATCCTACCGTTTTTATCTCGCGTATTCAAAATTTGTATTTTTCGACTGCGTATTTTACTTGCTCGACCATATCCGTTTCTTCCCAACTGAAACCTTCCTTGCCGAAATGTCCGTAGTTGGAAGTTCTGCGGTAAATGGGGCTTGCAAGGTGCAAATGATCGATAATCGCCTTCGGGCGCAAATCAAACACTTCGCGCACGACTTTTGCAAGCGAATCGTCGTCGATAATGCCCGTGCCGTATGTATTGACGTACACCGAAACGGGGTGTGCCATACCGATTGCGTATGCAACTTGCAATTCCGCTCTCTTGCACACGCCTGCCGCAACGAGATTCTTGCAGATGTAGCGAGCCATATAGGACGCGCTTCTGTCCACTTTCGTGGGGTCTTTGCCGCTGAACGCGCCGCCGCCGTGAGGACAGAATCCGCCGTACGTGTCGACGATAATCTTTCTTCCCGTAACGCCGCTGTCGCCTGCCGGTCCGCCGATTACGAATCTTCCCGTCGGGTTGATGTAAATCTTGGTGTCGTCGTCGATGTACTCTTGCGGAATCGCGTAAGAGATAACCTTGTCGATTATTTCTTCTTCGAGTTCGTCCATACTTACGTTTTCGGAATGTTGGCAACTAACGACGATAGTGTCCACTCTTTCGGGAACGTCGTCAATGTATTCGACCGTAACTTGCGCTTTGCCGTCGGGACGAAGCCACGCAAGTTCGCCGCTCTTTCTGACGTCGGTGAGGCGTTTTGTGAGCGCGTGAGCAAGCGTGATGGGAAGGGGCATAAGCGACTCGGTTTCGTCGCAAGCGTATCCGAACATCATACCCTGATCGCCTGCGCCCGTCTTGTCGTAATCGTCCTTGCCGTCGCCGTCGGTCGCGTCGTTGACGCCCATAGCGATGTCGGGCGATTGTTCGTCGATGGAACTGAGCACCGCGCACGTTTTGTAGTCGAATCCGAGTGAACTGTCGTTGTAGCCTACGTCTTTGATGACTCCTCTTACGATTGAGGGAATGTCGCAATAATGCTTGGTGCTGACTTCGCCGAACACCATAACCATACCCGTCGTGGCGCACACTTCAACGGCGACTCTCGCAGAGGTGTCCTCTGCGAAAATGTCGTCGAGAATTGCGTCGGCGATTTGGTCGCACACCTTGTCGGGATGTCCTTCCGTTACGCTTTCAGATGTAAAAAATCTTCTTTTCATTATTCTTCTTCGGGTTCGTCCTCGATGTGTTGGTCGAGAATGATATCGGCAGGTTGTGTTTGATTCTCCGCAACCGTCGTAACGTTCTTATAGCACTTCATACCCGTGCCTGCAGGAATAAGTTTGCCGATGATGACATTCTCTTTCAAGCCGAGAAGCGGGTCTTTTCTGTTGTTGATTGCAGCCTCTGCCAAGACTTTTGCGGTTTCTTGGAAGGACGCGGCCGAGAGGAAGGATTCCGTTGCGAGAGCGGCTTTGGTGATACCCAAAAGGGTACGTTTTGCCGTTGCGGGAACGCCTCCGTTTTCGATTGCTTTTTCGTTTTCTTCCTCGTAAGCGAGCAAGTCGACGAGGGTGCCGGGAAGCATATTCGTATCGCCTTGATTTTCGATACGGACTTTGCGAAGCATTTGTCTTACGATGACCTCAACGTGTTTGTCGTTGATTTCGACGCCCGCGGTGCGGTATGCGGATTGAACTTCCTTCGCAATGTATTCCTGAACGCCCTTTACGCCCTTTGCGCGAAGCATATCTTGCGGATTGATTGAACCTTTTGTGAGCGGATCGCCCGCGCCGATGGTTTCGCCCTCACCGACGAGAATGTTTGCGTTGTACGGGATAGCGTAGGATTTTGCCTCGCCGTCCGGACCCGTAACCGTGATTTCACGACGGTCGTCGGAAATGTGAACGATACCGTTGTTCTCGGTGATGACCGCTTTACCTTTAGGATTGCGCGCTTCGAACAATTCTTCGACACGCGGCAAACCTTGCGTGATATCGTCGTCGGTTGCGACGCCGCCCGAGTGGAAGGTACGCATCGTGAGCTGAGTACCGGGTTCGCCGATTGACTGTGCGGCGATGATACCGACCGCTTCGCCGATCTTGACGGGGTTGCCAGAAGCCATATTCTTGCCGTAGCACTTCACGCACACGCCGTTTTTGGACTTACAGGTGAGAATCGAGCGGATAAGGACGCCGGGTTGATGGTGCATATCCGAGCCGTTGCTTTCCCAGTAAGAAGTGAGTTTCTTGTCGATTTCTTTTGCTTTGTCGCTTGAGATGAGCGTGTCGCCTTCGCAGATGATTTCGCCCGTTGCGGGGTCAACCACGTTTCCGATAGTGTATCTGCCTGCGATACGGTCTGCAAGTGCTTCGATGACGCTCTTTTCGTCTCTGATTGCGGTGATAAACGTACCTTTGGTATCGCCGCAGTCTTGTTCTCTGACGACGACCGAGTGCGATACGTCGACGAGACGTCTCGTGAGGTAACCGGAGTCAGCCGTTTTAAGAGCGGTATCCGCAAGACCTTTTCTGCCGCCGTGCGACGAAATGAAGTATTCCAAAACGGACAAGCCTTCACGGAAGGACGAGCGAACAGGCAACTCGATCGTACGACCGGACGGATCGGCCATCAAGCCACGCATACCTGCGAGTTGTCGGATTTGTCCCATACTACCACGCGCGCCGGAGTTTGCCATCATCCAAATCGGGTTGAAGTCGTCAAGACCTTTCTTGAGTTCGTTTTCGACCTTGTCGGCAGCGTCTTTCCAAATCTTGATGATTTCTTTGTAACGGCCTTCGTCCGAAAGAACGCCTCTTGCGTGCAATTTTTCGATACGAACGACTTGTTCTTCCGCTTGGTGAACGATCAATTTCTTGTCGCCGGGGATGTGCATATCGAATACGGAAGCGGTGATTGCGCCGATCGTCGAGTACTTATAACCGAGCGATTTGATCTTGTCGAGCATTGCCGCGGTTTCGGTTGCTCCGTGATACTTGAAGCAGTTGTCGACAATCATACTGAGTTGCTTCTTGCCGATAGCCATTGCTTTCTTGCCGAGTGCTTTTTGTATGCTTTCGCGAAGCGCGGTGATTTCACGAGAGAACTCTTTCTTGTTGTCGAGGTCGAGATCGCCCGCTTCCTTGACCGCCGTCGCGATTTGAGCGATTTGCTCGTCGGACACGTTTCTCTTTAATATGGAACGCGCGCGCACGCACGAGTCTTGGTTGACGTTCTCTTTTCTGAACAAGTCAACGAGTTCGTGGAATTGGTTTTCGTCCACGCAGGCGTTGATGCCCAAAATGCCTTCGACTTCGAGTTGACCTCTGTTTTCGGCAATCGATCTGTCGACGAATTGCAAATCTTGGGGCAAGTTGTCGTTGAAGATGCAGCGACCGATGGTGGTGTGCAAAAGTTTGTTGTGAACGTAACCGTCCTCGTCTTGCACTTGAATGCGAATGTAGCAGAGGGATTGAAGCGTAAGGTCTTTGTCTTGATACGCCATCATCGCCTCGTCGAAGGAACTATAGTAGTTGCCCTCGCCTTTCGCGCCCGGTCTGACTATCGTGAGGTAGTAAGAACCGATGACCATATCTTGCGTCGGCGAAACGATAGGTTTGCCGTCCGAAAGTTTGAGAATGTTGTTGGTGCAGAGCATCAATATTCTCGCTTCCGCTTGCGCCTCGATTGAAAGAGGAACGTGAACAGCCATTTGGTCGCCGTCGAAGTCCGCGTTGAATGCGCCGCAGGCGAGCGGGTGAAGTTTGATTGCTCTACCCTCTACGAGCACGGGCTCGAACGCTTGGATACCGAGTCTGTGAAGCGTCGGTGCACGGTTGAGAAGCACGGGGTGATCCTTGATGATTTCTTCAAGGATATCCCAGACTTGATTCTTGCCAGTATCGACGAAACGTTTTGCGCTTTTGATGTTGTGGCAATAGTTGCGCTCGACAAGTTTGTTCATAATGAACGGCTTGAAAAGTTCGAGAGCCATTTCTTTTGGCAAACCGCATTGATAGAGTTTGAGCTCGGGACCGACGACGATAACCGAACGACCTGAATAGTCGACGCGTTTACCGAGCAGGTTTTGACGGAAACGACCTTGTTTACCGCGAAGCATACCCGAAAGGGATTTGAGATCTCTGTTGCCGGGCCCCGAAACCGCTTTGCCTCTGCGACCGTTGTCGATGAGAGCGTCGACGGCTTCTTGAAGCATACGCTTTTCGTTGCGCACGATGATGTCGGGCGCGCCGAGTTCTTTGAGTTTTTTGAGGCGGTTGTTGCGGTTGATGACTCTGCGATACAAATCGTTGAGGTCGCTGGTTGCAAATCTGCCGCCGTCGAGTTGAATCATCGGACGAAGTTCGGGCGGAAGCACGGGAAGCACGTCGAGAACCATCCATTCGGGTTTGTTTCCCGATTGACGGAACGCTTCGACGATTTCGAGACGCTTGACCGCTTTGAGACGTTTTTGTCCGACGGAATTGTTGATGATGTTTTTGAGTTGTTCGCTTTCTTTTTCGAGGTCGACTTCCATAAGAAGTTCTTTGACGGCCTCTGCGCCCATACCCACTTTGAAGTCTTTTGCGTCGTACTTTTCGAGAAGTTCTCTGTACTCTTTGTCGCTGATGACTTGTTTTTTGCGAAGTTCGCCCACTTTGCCCGGATCGAGAACGATGAAGGACACGAAGTAAACGACTTGTTCGAGTTCCTTAGGAGAAACGTCCAAAAGGATGCTGATTCTTGAAGGGACGCCTCTCAAATACCAAATGTGCGTGACGGGGCAAGCGAGTTCGATATGTCCCATTCTTTCACGACGGACTTTGGATTTGGTGACCTCGACGCCGCACTTTTCGCAGATAACGCCTTTATAACGGATTCTCTTATATCTTCCGCAATGGCATTCCCAGTCGCGCGTAGGTCCAAAGATTTTCTCGCAGAAAAGACCGTCTTTTTCGGGCTTTTGCGTGCGGTAGTTTATGGTTTCGGGTTTCGTGACTTCGCCGTGAGACCATTCTCTGATCTTTTCGGGCGAAGCGATACCGATTTGAATTGCATCGAAATTGCTGAGTTCGTACATATGTCGCCTCCTATTACTCTTCGTCGGAGTTTGTACCGAAGATGTCGCTCATATCCGGCGTGCCTTCGGTGAGTGCGCTGAAAATGCTTTCGTCGTCATCGTCGGTGTCGAACAAACTCTTATCCGCGTCGCTCTTGCTTTCGCCGAGATCGCCGAAGATGTTGTTGTCGCCGAGGATATCGATTTCTTTGAGTTCCTCGTGTTTTTTGCTTATAGGCGTATCGAAGTCGATGTCCTCGTCGTATTCGCGCAACTTGACTTCATCGTTGTCCTCGGTGAGAACTTTGACGTCGAGAGCGAGGGATTGAAGTTCCTTGACCAAAACCTTGAAGGATTCGGGGATGCCCGGTTCCGATATATTGCTGCCCTTAACAATGGATTCGTATGTCTTGACACGACCGACAACGTCATCCGATTTGACCGTCAGGATTTCTTGCAAGACGTTTGCCGCGCCGTACGCTTCGAGTGCCCAGACTTCCATTTCGCCGAAACGTTGTCCGCCGAATTGAGCCTTGCCGCCGAGCGGTTGTTGCGTAATGACGCTGTAAGGACCGGTGCTTCTTGCGTGAATCTTGTCGTCTACGAGGTGATGCAGTTTGAGGTAGTACATATAACCCACCGTCGCGCGGTTTTCAAACGGTTCGCCCGTTCTTCCGTCGTAGAGTTGAATCTTGCCGTCCACTTCGCCGTCCTCGTTGACGAGTCCGCATTGTTGGAACAGTTGTTTTATGTCTTGCTCGTTTGCGCCGTCGAACACGGGGGTTGCGACTTTCCAGTCGAGCATATGAGCGATGAGTCCGAGGTGAACTTCGAGAACTTGTCCGATGTTCATACGGCTCGGAACGCCGAGCGGGTTGAGAACGATTTGAAGCGGCGTGCCGTCTGCAAGGAAAGGCATATCCTCTTTGGGAAGCACTCTCGAAACGACGCCCTTGTTTCCGTGACGACCCGCCATCTTGTCGCCGACCGAGATTTTTCTCTTTTGAGCGATGTAAACACGCACGAGTTTGTTTACGCCGGGTGCGAGTTCGTCTTTATTCTTTCTCGTGAATATCTTGACGTCGACTACGATACCGCTCTCGCCGTTGGGAACGCGCAAAGAGGTGTCGCGCACTTCTCTTGCCTTCTCGCCGAAGATTGCGCGGAGCAATCTTTCTTCGGGTGTGAGTTCGGTTTCGCCCTTCGGGGTGACTTTACCGACGAGAATGTCGCCGGGTTTGACTTCCGCACCCACCATAACTATACCGTCTTCGTCGAGGTTTTTAAGCACTTCGTCGCTGAGGTTGGGAATATCTCTGGTGATTTGCTCGTCGCCGAGTTTTGTGTCGCGGCATTCGATTTCGTATTCTTCGATGTGAATGGAAGTATACAAATCGTCGCGCACGAGTTCTTCGCTGATAAGCACCGCGTCCTCGTAGTTGTAACCTTCCCACGACATAAAGCCGATGAGCATATTTCTGCCCAGAGCGAGTTCGCCGTGATCGGTTGCGGGACCGTCTGCAATGACGGTGCCTTCTCTCGTGAGGTTGCCTTTATCGTCGTAGATCGGGCCGTACACTTTGTCGCCCTTGTTGACGATAGGATGTTGATTTATGCAAGTGGATTGGTTTGAACGCTCGAACTTGCTGAGAATATAAGTATCCGTCGTGCCGTCGCTGCACTCGATGACGATCTTGTCGCTGTCGACGTATTTTACGAAGCCGTCGCGTTTTGCAATCTTCAAGACGCCCGAGTCGTAAGCGATCTTATGTTCGACGCCCGTTGCTATCATAGGCGCTTGAGGCTTGAGAAGCGGAACTGCCTGACGTTGCATGTTCGAGCCCATAAGAGCACGGTTGGTATCGTCGTTTTCGAGGAACGGGATAAGCGCGGTTGCGATCGAGATAAGTTGCTTGGGGTTGACGTCCATATAGTCCGCTCTTTCCTTGGGAACTTCTCGAATATCATTTTGAATACGGCAGTTGACGCGGTTGCGCACGAATTTGCTTTCTTCGTCGAGCGGTTCGTTCGCTTGTGCGATGACGTATTTGTCTTCTTCGTCCGCCGCCATATAAACGACTTCGTCGGTTACGACGCCCGTCGCCTTGTCGATTTTGCGGTACGGCGTTTCGATAAATCCGTACTCGTTGACTTTCGCGTAAGAGGACAACGACGTGATAAGGCCGATGTTCTGACCTTCAGGCGTTTCGATAGGACACATACGTCCGTAGTGCGAGTGGTGAACGTCGCGGACCTCGAAACTTGCGCGCTCTCTGTTCAAGCCGCCGGGGCCGAGTGCGGAAAGTTTACGTTTGTGCGTGAGTTCTGCAATCGGGTTGGGTTGGTCCATAAATTGCGACAACTGCGAAGATCCGAAGAACTCTTTGATTGCACTCGTAACGGGACGAATATTGATGAGCGTTTGAGGTGTGATTTCCGCATTCTCCTGTGCGGATGCCATTCTCTCTTTGATGACTCTTTCAAGGCGTGAGATTCCGATACGGAATTGATTTTGAAGCAACTCGCCAACCGCGCGAACGCGACGGTTTGCAAGGTGGTCGATGTCGTCGCAAGTGCCGAAGCCGTAACGCAAGCCGAGGTTGTAGTCCTCGATTGCGACGATGTCGTCAAGCGTGATGTGCTTGTAGACGAGTTCGTCCACGGACGAGCGGATTGCAAGCAACAATTCGTCCTTGTTCGCACCGAATTCGTCCATAAGGGCTTTGAGGTTGGGATAGTAAACCTTTTCGGTGATGCCGAGGTCTCTGGGATTGCAATCGACGAATGCGTCGAGGTCGACGGTGTTGTTGCCGATGACTTTGAACTTCTTTTCTTTTCCGTCTTGATCGGTGTATGCAAGCCAGACCACGTTGACGGCGTTATTTTGAATTTCTCTGCCCTTTGCCTCGTCGACGATTTCGCCCTTTTGCGCGAGGATTTCGCCCGTAACGTTGCTTACGACGTCTTCTGCGAGGGTGTAGCCCGCAATACGCGTTGCAAGCGCGAGTTTCTTGTTGTATTTATAGCGGCCGACCTTTGCCAAGTCGTAACGCTTGTAATCGTAGAACGTGTTGTGAATGAGGATGTTCGCACCTTCGACCGTGGGAACTTCGCCCGGACGCAAACGACGGAACAAATCGATTTTGCCTTGTTCCTCGCTCTTGCATTGAGCGTCTTTTTCGCAAGTCTTTACGATCATCTCGTCCCCGCCGAACAAGTCGATGATTTGCTCGTCCGTGCCGTAGCCGAGTGCTCTCAAAAGCGTAGTCGCGGTGATTTTTCTCGTTCTGTCGACGTGCACCCATTGCACTTCGTTGGAATCTTGTTCGTATTCCAGCCATGCGCCTCTGTTGGGAATAACAGTCGTCGCATAACGAGGTACGCCGTTCTTGTCAAGCACTTTGTCGTTGTAAACGCCGGGGCTTCTGACAAGTTGGGATACGATAACGCGCTCTGCACCGTTGATAACGAAAGAACCGGAATCCGTCATAAGCGGAAAGTCGCCCATAAACACTTCTTGTTCGACCACTTCGCCGGTTTCGTTGTTGGTGAGGCGTGCCTTCACCTTGAGAGGAATAGCATACGTTGCGTCGCGATCTTTGCACTCTTTGACGGTGTACTTGGGTTCGCCGTCGAATCTGTGTGACAAAAATTCGAGTTTCAATCTGCCGGAGAAGTCAACGATCGGAGAATAATCTTTGAACACTTCCGTGATGCCGGCGTCAATGAAATTTGCGTAGGAATTCTTTTGCACCTCAATGAGATACGGAATGGGAAGAACGTCTTTAATTTGCGAAAAGTCGCGTCTTTCCGTCGTTCCGTACATTTGATTGTGAATTCTTTGGGACATATATTCACTCCTTAAAAAAATTGCCGAATTTTCGACTTTTCAAAAAATTTCAAACTTCTCCGAAAAAAAAATTTTTCTTTGCCTGAAATTTTTATCAAAATCTACGCTTTTCGTGCGAATTGCTATAAACACAGGATGTATTTATAACCCCCTACCCCCAAAAACACAGTGTTTTAGGGGTAGGAATTCGCATTATTGCGCAGTTTTTTATTATATATTGAAAAATCAAGGCTGTCAAGCGACGCGCGTATATAATTTTAATAAATTTTGAATAATTTTATATAGGTTTCCTCTTGATTTAAGCGCGCGTTTTTCTTATAATATTTTTTATGAGAATAGACAAATTTTTGAAGGTATCGAGAGTAATAAAACGCCGCACCGTAGCCCAAGAGGCTTGCGACGGCGGGCGTATAGAAATCAACGGCAAAGTCGTCAAACCCGCAAAAGACGTAAGAGTCGGCGACGTAGTGACCGTAACTTTCGGCAACAATTCGATGTCGTTCGAAGTGCTGAACGTCGACGAACATCAAACCAAGCAAAGTGCCGAAACTATGTATAGAATTATTAATTAATAATTAATAATTAATAATTGCGGAAGGCGAAGCCTTAATCCGAAAACTTATTCAAGGCTTACTTATTAACGGAATGTGTAAATTCAAAGACGTAACACGAGCCGCAAGGCGGCGAGCCTATGAGCGCCGAACTTGACGGACTGTACAAGAGAACGGGCGAGTGTGGATTTTTTTTCGCCCGTGAACGAGTGGCATAACAAGAGGACGATACTTTTCTATGTGAGTTCCGATTGTCGCCCCCCACGAACGATGATTGCTTATGTGGAGAAATGCCCTTAATTGAGTGGCGGGAGAAAAGCCCGAGAGGGAAAGAGGGGGCTTTTATTTAGAGTACACGCCGTAAAACTCTTGTAGAGGAAGAATCGACCCCGTGAGGAAGGGGGAAGCTTCAATTTTATTGGCAATGACAAAGTGCAATATAACCGTGCCAACGGCACGACAAAGGTGAAACTATGAAAATCAACGTTATTATAACTGCCGGCGGCACGTCGCAGAGATACGGCGCGGAAAACAAACTCTTTGCGCCCTGCAACGACTCTTGCGTCGTCGTCGAAGCAATCAAACCCTTTTTGACTTTCGAGCAAGTTTCAAAAATCATCGTGGCGATTCACCCCTCATACAGTGACGAATTGCTCAACGCGCTCGACAATGCGCATATCGAGGACAACCGAATCGCGCTTACGCAAGGCGGCATAACTCGCACTCAAACCGTGAAGCACGGACTTAACGCAGTCGAGGACGATTGCGACTATATCGTAATCCACGACGGCGCGCGCCCTTACGTCACGACGGCGTTGATAAACAGCGTGATTGCAGGCGCGCTCGAAAACGGCGTTGCGCTTCCCCTTCTTCCCCTCACAGACTCTCTCGTTTGCATAAAATTCGGCGTAGACCCCGTTGACAGAGCGGACTATCGCAGAGTGCAGACGCCGGTTTGCGCGAGAACGGATATTCTGCTCAAAGCGTACGCAAAGTGCGACGGCGAATATCTTGACGATATTGCGGTCATTCAAAAGCACGCCGCTTGCGACGTAAAGATTATCGAAGGTGACCCCAAGAATATAAAAATTACGACCAAAGAAGATTTGCACACACCCCTTTGCGGAATCGGTTACGACATACACCGCTTCAAATCGGGCAACGGAATCAAACTTATGGGAACGCTCATCCCCTGCGAGTTTTCCTTTGTTGCACACAGCGACGGCGACGTTGCGGTGCACGCTCTTATGGATGCGATTTTGTCCGCAATCGGCGAAAAGGACATCGGGCATCTTTTCCCCGTAGACGATTCTCGCTACGACGACGCGGACAGCCTCGAACTTTTGCAAACCGTGCTTAAAAAAGCAACCGAAAAAGGTCGCTCGCTCAAAAACGTCAGCGTTGCGATTATTGCCGAACGTCCTATGCTTGCGCCATATATCGACCAAATGCGCAACAATATGTCGAAAGCGTTAAAGATTCCTTGCGAAAGAATAGGCATAACCGCGACGACGAACGAGCAAGTCGGCGATTTGGGCGACTCGAAATCGATTGCCTGCTTTGCGACCGCTCTTTTGCTGTAAAACAAGAAAATATTGTCAAAAATCGTCAAAAAACGCGATTTTTTGCAAAATGCAACCAAAAGTTGCGGAATTGACAATTAAAATCGGTGGTAGCAACCAACCTCAATCTGCCACAATAAAGGCACAAAAACAAGCGAGGTTACAATATGGACATCACAACCGCAAACAGGTTATACGAATTAAGAAAACAACACGGATATTCTCAAGACGAACTTGCAGACAAACTCAATGTGTCCCGTCAGGCAATATCCAAATGGGAAAGGTCGGAAAGTTCGCCCGACACGGACAATCTCATTGCGCTTGCGCGACTTTACGGCGTGAGCCTTGACGAACTTTTGAATTACACCCCGACAAACACAAGTGCGGATACAAAAGATAGCGACGCGCAAACAACCGACGGCAATTCCGAAAATAACGGCCAAAGCGCACAATCGACGGTTAACGACGACAAAACCGATGCAAAAACATTCGTTTATGCAAACAAAGGCGACCGAGTACATATCGACGAAAACAGCATTTACGTTCACGATAAGGACGGTTCGGACGTCGTTATAAACGGCGGAATCGCAAAACTCGTCAACAAAGTCGTAGGCACGATTCACATCGAAGACGGCAAGAAAACCACAATAAACGGAAAAGACGTGAACGAGGGCGAATACGTCAAAAACGGAAGCGCGGTGCATATCAAAAACGGACATATCGCCTTTGACAATCAAAAATCAAAGAATATGGCAATCGCATCGAGCATAGTCAACGGCGTAACGTTCCTGCTCTGCACTCTTGCCTATCTTCTCATAGGCTCCCTTTGCAACTTGTGGCACCCGGGTTGGATATTGTTCTTCGTCCCATTCATCGTAGGCGGCATTTTCGACACGATTGCAAAGCGCAATCCGTCCGCATTCCCCGTCGTGTTTATCGTCCTTGCAGTGTATCTGCTTTTGGGTTGCGGCTTCAATATGTGGCACCCCTACTGGGCAATCTTCTGCATAATTCCCGCCTACTACATCGTCGTCGAGCCTATCAAAGCGGCAATCGCAAAAAAGAAAAAACCGATGTTCGACATCGAAATAAATGACGCCGAACTTACGAACGACGACTCGGACGACGAGTCGGACAACGACTGATTATAGGCGATTCAAAGCAACTGATTTGGTCATAAAAAACGACAAAAGAACCGCAAATATTCGCTAAAACCGCAAAAAAATACAAAAAACGGAAAAATTAACGTTAAAAACGCGCAAAAAAGCAAACGAAAACACGGCAAGAACGCGCCGAAAAATCATAAAATAACCAATCGAAAATCCGATTGATTAAAAAGAAAACGACTGCGGTCGTTCTCTTTTTGCTTTCATAAAGTCGAGTTTTCAAAAAAGCGTTTGACAATATGCATACTCTCTTATATAATCCAAGTAATCGAATACATCATCTCATCGCCGGGTGAGCGCGTCAGCGTCGTGTCGTTAGGCCTTTTGAAGACACGAAAGCGTGACGCTTTTTTGTTGGAAAGGCACTCAAAGAGACATCGGAAAACTTATGAAAACCATGAAAGACACAAGCGTTTTGAAAGAGTTTGCAAAATACGTTTCCACAAACGTCATAGCAATGATCGGACTCAGTTGCTATATTTTGGCGGACACGTTTTTCATTTCTCTCAAAATGGGTCAAACGGGACTTGCCGCGCTCAATCTGTCAAGCCCGTCTTTCAACATAGTTTTTTCAATCGGAATGATGTTTGCAGTCGGTGGCGGAACGAGGTTTGCGATACTGAAGGGCTCGAAAAGCGACGACGAAGCAAACAAAGTGTTCACTCACACCATTCTTATCGTTGCGATGTTTGCGATGATTTTCGTATTTTTGGGCATATTCGCGTCCCGCCCCATAGCGCAATTACTCGGCGCGGAAGGCGACACGCTCGAATACAGCAACACGTACGTGCAAATCATACTTTGCTTTGCGCCCTTCTTTATGTTCAGCAACATGTTTCAGAACTTCATTCGCAACGACGGCGCGCCGAGACTTGCAATGATTGCTTCCCTTTCGGGAAACCTGTTCAACATCGTATTCGACTACATTCTCGTGTTCCCCTGCAACCTCGATATGCTCGGCGCGGCTCTCGCAACGGGATTTTCGCCCATCGTGAGCATACTCATTCTGTCCTTGCATTTCATACGCAAAAAGAACACTTTTCACCTCAAAAAAACCAAACTTTCCATACGGACGTACGGCAGAATCTGCTCGCTCGGACTTGCGCCGTTTATCACCGAAATTTCGTTTGCGACCGTTCTTACGGTTTTCAACGGTCTGTTCAAAAAACTTGGAGGCGACACCGCGATTGCGGCTTACACAATCATCATCAACGTTTTCTACGTCACAAACTCGATATTCAACGGCGTTGCCAACGGCACGCAACCGATGATAAGTTTCAGTTACGGCGAAAGCGACCACAAAAAAATACGGCAGATTCTCAAATACGCCCTCGTCACCGTCTCGTCGATAGCGGTTTTGCTGTACGTCGCGATTTTCTTCGGGGCGGACGGAATCGCAAGAGTATTCAACTCGCAAGGCGTGGAAGCGTTGCAACAAGCCGCTACGCACGGTATGCGTTTGTTCTTCATATCCTCGCTGTTTTCGGGATTCAATCTGCTGTTTTCCTACTACTTCTCGGCGTCCAATCGCGGCGGATATGCGCAGTTGATAACCCTGCTTCGCGGACTCGTGACGATAATCCCCGTTGCATACTTGTTTGCGTATCTATGGAAAATGACGGGGCTTTGGCTCGCCACCCCTGCGGCGGAACTGCTTACCCTTGGCGTAACGCTGTGCATATTCTTCCTCACTCGTGCAAAGAAAGCGGAACTTATCCCCTGCCCCGAATACCGAAAAGAAGTCTGAAAAAAACTGGCACACGTTTATTAAACGCCAAAAAAAACGTCCGAAAATCGCAAAAAATTCCGCATAATAACGACAAAAAAACATCAAAATATCGCAAAAAATCCGTATTTTTTTGCACAAAAAAACGATGCGCCCGCATCGTTTTTTTTTCGTGTTTTGCATTCGGCTCAATTACATTATTTTACAAACGCACTGAACGCTTTATGCGCGGTGTAAAGGTCTGCCTTCGAGATAAGTTCGTTAGGCGCGTGCATAGAAAGCACGGGCACGCCCATATCCACGGTGTCGATGTTCATCTTGGAAATGTACTTCGCAACCGTTCCGCCGCCGCCGAGGTCCACTCTGCCGAGTTCGCCCGTTTGCCACACGACGTTCTCTTTTGCAAACACCCCTCTCAGATACGCGATATATTCTGCCGAAGCGTCGTTCGAGCCGCTCTTGCCGCGTGCGCCCGTAAACTTGTTCATCGTAACGCCCTTGTTGACGTAACCGACGTTCATATCTTCAAACGCAGATGCAAACGAGGGGTCGTATGCGGCGGTGACGTCTGCCGATATGCACTTTGAATGTTCGCGCACGACGGACGGATTTGCGCCGTAACTCTTTGCGATTTCGTCAATCAAATCGCTGATAACCACGCATTGCATACCGGTGTTGCCCTCGCTTCCGATTTCCTCTTTGTCTGCAAGAATACACATAACCGTTTGGTCGGTGTCGGTGTCGAGAGTTGCGGTGATTTCGGGATATGCGCACACTCTGTCGTCGTGACCGTAACTTGCCACGAACGCTCTGTCAAAGCCGACGTCTCTTGCGTTGGACGCCGGCACGGCTTCGAGTTCCGCGGAAAGGAAGTCTTCCTCGCATACGCCGTATTTTTGATTGAGTATGGCAAGCACGCCTTTCTTAACCGCGTCCTTTTCCTCGTCCTTGACGGGGATTCCGCCAACCAAAAGATTGAGGTTTTCGGCAAGGAATCCTTCGCCGATGGTCTTCGTGACTTGCTCTTGCGAAAGGTGAGGAAGAAGGTCGGTGATGTAGAACACGGGGTCGCCTTGCTCGTCGCCCACTTTCACGTCAACGCTCGTGCCGTCTTTAAGCACGATCACGCCGTGAAGCGCAAGCGGAATCGTGAGCCAGTGATATTTTTTGATGCCGCCGTAGTAGTGCGTTTTGAGATACGCCATATCCGCTTTTTCGTAGAGCGGAACTTGTTTGAGGTCGAGTCTGGGGCTGTCGACGTGAGCAACGAGAATACGGATGCCGTTTTTTGCAACGTCCGCTTTGCCGGCGCGCACGATAAACAAACTCTTGCCGCGGTTGTTGTAGTACAACTTATCGCCCGCGTTGATTTTGTCGCCGAGAGTATAGGCTTTGTAGCCTCTCTTTTCGATGATTTCAACGGTTTCTTTCACCGCTTCTCTTTCGGTTTTGCCGTTGTCGAGGAATTTTTTGTATCCCTCTGCATATTCGCTTATGGCTTTGAGTTCGTTCTCGTCCGCCAAAGCGTAAACGTTTTGTCTTTTATAGGTAAGATCCATAAAAAGCCTCTCTAAAAATTTATTTTGACAATATTATAACACACCGCGTGCAAAAATCAACTTTCGGGCAGTTTCTTTTTTGATAGGTCTGTTTTGAATAAAAAACAGTTTAATAATATATTTAATAGTGCTATAATAATCCCATCAAATATTTGCAGGTGAATTATGATTATCGACAAAAGGCAAGAAGTTTTGGCACACAACCTCGTCAACTATTCCATACACGTCGGCAAGGGCGACAAAGTTTGGATTGACGCAATCGGATGCGGCGAGCAACTGCCCGCGTGTATCATTCGCGAAGTGTACAAAAACGGCGGAATCCCCTTCCTCAACATAATCGACACGCGACTCGAAAAGGAAATTCTCAAAGGCGCGACGGCTCAAATGCTGGATATGTGGGCGAAGCGCGACGCCGATTTTATGGACAAGATGGACTGCTACATCGGCATACGCGGCGGCGACAACAGTTACGAACTTTCCGACGTGCCCGAAGACATAATGCAGGAATACGACAAGAGATACGGCATCCCCGTGCACAGCGACAGACGCGTCGCGCACACGCGTTGGGTCATTTTGAGATACCCCACGCCGAGTATGAGCCAACTCGCTTCGATGAGCACGGAAGCGTTTGAGGACTACTTCTTCGACGTATGCTGTCTTGACTATCAAAAAATGAGCAACGCTATGAATCCGTTGGTTGATTTGATGAATCATACGGATAAAGTGCGGATTATGGCAAAAGACACCGATTTGACGTTCTCTATAAAAGGCATACCCGCAATCAAATGCGACGGCACTTGCAACATTCCCGACGGCGAAGTTTACACCGCGCCCGTCAAGAACAGCGTCAACGGCGTGATAAGTTACAACACCCCGTCGATTGAAAACGGATTCCGTTTCGAGAACGTGCGCCTCGAATTTAAGGACGGCAAGATTGTCAAAGCAACCGCCAACAACAGCGAGAAAGCAAACGCTATTTTCGACACTGACGAAGGCGCGAGATACGTCGGCGAATTTGCAATCGGCGTCAATCCTTACGTCACCAAGGCAATCGGCGACATACTCTTTGACGAGAAGATAAGCGGTTCGATTCACTTCACCCCGGGGTGCAGTTACGACGACGCACCCAACGGCAACAAGAGCGCGGTGCACTGGGATTTGGTGCTTTGCCAAACGCCCGAATTCGGTGGAGGTGAAATCTGGTTCGACGACGTATTGATACGCAAAGACGGCCGTTTCGTCATTCCCGAACTTTTCGGCTTGAATCCCGAAAACTTGAAATAGCAAAAAAAACGACGCGCTTGCGTCGTTTTTTTTGAATTAATACACAATTAAATAAAACTTCCCCCTTCCTCACGTGTTTGGACTTCGGCGTTTGCAAGGCAATCCGCCTCGTTCGCTTTGGCTACAACACATTCACAGGATGTGTTGTTTAACGCGTCGCGCCCATACCGCCGTTCAAATTTTTCTACTTGCGCACATAGTGCGCACCCACCAAGCAAGCACTCGCACGGAATTGTGGTTTGAGTTTTTGTCCGTCTCATTTTGAGAGTAAAGAGGGCTTGCGCGGTTAGTGATTGCGAGAACAAATGCGGTTTTTGACAATCGCCCAAAAGATTTACGTTTCTATTTAGGGGATTCCCACGCTACGCTCTGAATGACGACGTGGGCGATTGACTTTGCCGCAACGCCGTTTGAGCAATGGCTCGCCGCCTTGCGGCTCGCGTTTCGTCTTTGAAATTACACATTCCGTTTATGAGTACGCCTCGAATAAGTGCCCGTTATTGTATACTTTCACTAAATATCCTGAGCGCTCTATTGAGATAAAGAACAAGAAAACGCCCTTTTGCGAACTCGCCTAACGTACTTATCGTACGTGACGAGTTTGCAAAAGGGTGTTGACGCAGTTATTTGTCTAATAGCACATTACGGATAAGCGCGCCAAACAGATGAATAGCGAGAAAAAGCCCTTCGGGCACTCGCCTAGTGTACTAATCGTACACGACGAGCGGCCGAAGGGCTTTGACAATGCTAGTCGCTGTTTGGCGCGCTTAGGCTTTGCCGTTGCAGCCGAGCACGTCCACCAATTTGTGCTTCACGATTTGTTTAACCGCTTCTCTTGCCGGTCCGAGATATTGACGAGGATCGAAGTGAGAAGGATTGAGAGCAAAGTGCTCGCGGATTGCCGCGGTGACTGCAAGTCTGAGGTCGGAGTCGATGTTGATCTTGCAGACTGCCATAGAAGCCGCTTTGCGGAGCATATCTTCGGGAACGCCTTGTGCGCCGGGCATACTGCCGCCGTATTGATTGATCTTTGCGACGAGGTCTTGCGGAACGGAAGACGAGCCGTGCAAAACAATGGGGAATCCGGGCAAACGTTTGCTGACTTCTTCGAGGATGTCGAAACGAAGTTGCGGTTGACCTTTGAACTTGTATGCGCCGTGAGAAGTGCCGATTGCGATTGCCAAAGAATCGACGCCGGTCTTGCCGACAAATTCTTCGACTTGGTCGGGATCGGTGAATTGAGCGTCTTTTGCGGAAACGTTGACGGCGTCTTCGATACCTGCGAGTTTGCCGAGTTCAGCCTCGACGACTACGCCGTGATCGTGAGCGTACTCGACGACTTGCTTTGTGATTGAAATATTTTCCGCAAACGGATGTGCGCTCGCGTCGATCATAACGGAAGTGAAACCGTGGTCTACGCAGTCTTTGCAGAGTGCGAAACTGTCGCCGTGATCGAGGTGCAAGCAAATGGGAAGTCCGCTTGTTTCGACTGCCGCTTCAACCATTTTGGTGAGGTAGGTCGTGTTTGCATATTTTCTTGCGCCGGAGGAAACTTGAAGAATAAGCGGGGCTTGTTCTTCGGTTGCCGCTTCAACGATACCTTGGATGATTTCCATATTGTTGACGTTGAAAGCGCCGATTGCGTAACCGCCTGCATATGCTTTTTTGAACATTTCGGTTGTTGTAACTAATGGCATAGTGTTGCCTCCAAAATTTATTTCGTCAATATTATACAACCTCGAAAGAAAAAACACAACCGTTTATATCAAAATCTCGGTTGTGTTTGTCTTGACAACTGTCATATGAGGTCGTCCTTGTCAACGACCGATTTGTTTCGTTTTTCGTCGCGGCCGATGACGATATGTTTGTCGCCGTTTTCGTCGATATACTCTTTTTTGATAAGCACTTTGCCGTCCTTGTCGGCTTCTTTTTTGAGGACTGCGAGTTCGTATTCGCTCTTATTGGAGTATTTTTCGAGTTCGGCGTTGCGTTTTCTCTCGTTGCGTTTGGAGCGCGAAAAGTACAGCGTTACGGCGATTGCGATGGCAAGCACCACGAAACCGTAAAGGAACACGTCGGCGTATTGCCTTGGCAAGAAGTAGGTTATCGTCGTGAGGATAAGTCCCGCAACGATATTTCCGAAAAACACCGCCAGTGACGCTTTCCAGACGGGAAAATCGAGAAAACTTCCTATGCAAGAGCCCGTCCACGCCCCCGTCATAGGCAAAGGAACGGCAACGAACACGAATAATCCCAAAAACTTTTTCGTGTCTTTGGATAGAGGTTTGCGCTTGCGCTTGGCTTCCCTTTCCTCAATTTTTTCCTCGTCGTACGCGCTTTCCGCCCTGTCGGCGAGATTTGCTTCCATACGCTTTCCTATTTTTGAAAACCATTTGGAACGACGGAGTTTTTTCAAGAGCGGTCTCGTTATCAGAATAAGCGGAACGATAACCGTCGTCGAGCCTGCTATGCAGCAAAGCATACCCAGCATCATTTCACCTATCGTGTCGAACATATAGGGCATAAACAAAATAGCCCCGCGCAACTCGACGATGGGGATTATCGATATGACGTACAACGTCAGATAGGGATTGCCTATGGCGTTGCTTATCTGGGTTATCAAGTCTTGAATCATTGCCTTTGCCCTCTATAAAAAGTATAGTTTACGCCCGCCGATTCTGTCAAGGCGATTTTGGCTCGTTCCGCTTGCAAAATCCGACGTCATTATATATAATTTTGTCAAATCCACGCTTATATATTGAATAATATTTCAATCCTTAAAAGTTATGCAAAAAATATTGAGTGCAATGAGAAGAGCCGTTCAGGATTATCGTATGATAGAGGACGGCGACAGAATTTTCGTAGGTCTGTCGGGCGGCAAGGACAGCACCCTGCTTTTGCGCGCGCTCGCCGATTACCGACGTTTTTCGCCCGAGCGTTACACCCTCGAAGCGATAACGATAGATACGGGGCTTAAAGACACCGACAAATCGCAAATGCAAGCCTTGTCGGACTACTGCGCAAGCCTTTCCGTACCCCACCATATCGTAAAAACGGACATTGCGGAAATCATTTTCGACGCGAGAAAGGAATCAAACCCTTGCTCGCTTTGCGCGAAAATGCGCAGAGGCGCATTGAACAACGAAATAAACAGACTCGGCGGCGGCAAACTCGCGCTCGGTCATAACGCCGACGACGTTGCCGAAACGATGCTTTTATCCTTGCTTTACGAAGGCAGATTTTCGTGCTTTCCGCCTACGACGTATATGGACAAATCGGGCGTTTCCCTCATTCGCCCCTTTATATATCTCGAGGAATACGACATAAAATCCGCCGTAAAACGCCTCGAACTGCCCATTGTGGACAATCCATGCCCTATGAATCACGAATCGCAACGCGAGTATATGAAGAACCTCATAAAAACCGTTTGCAAAGACATACCTTTTGCAAAGCAACGCATTTTGGGTGCAATATATCACCCCGAACGCAACAATCTTTGGCACAAACCGACGGATTTGACGTAATCGAGCAAAACCGCCATTCGCTTTCAATGATAACGTCGCGTAAAAGCCATCGCAAACCGAAACGGCGTAAAATGTATCGGCAAAACGCATAACGAACAGCGAAAAGCCAACGAAAAAACATCAAAAAGCATCAAAAAACGGCGAATTTTTCGCCGTTTTTACGTTTTTATTCCGCGCCCTCTTGCCTTAGCGCAACGCCTATCGTTTTGAAAATCAAATACAAATCATAGAAGAATCCGCGCTTGTGCCTAATATAATCCAAATCCATATCTATCATTTGCTCGAACGTCGTGTTGCTTCTGCCGTGTGTTTGCCACTCGCCCGTCAATCCTTGCGGAACGCTCAAACGAAGCATATCCTTGGGGGTGTACAAAAAGAACTCTCTCGGCGTGCAGGGGCGAGGTCCTACGAACGACATATCCCCTTTTAGAATATTGAAAAGTTGCGGAAGTTCGTCGATAGACGTTTTCCTCAAAAACTTGCCGACTTTGGTTATGCGGGGGTCGTCTTTGAGTTTGAACGTCACGTCGCCCTCAACCTGATTGTCTTTGAGAAGGGACGCGAGTTTGTCCTCTGCGTTTTCTTCCATAGAGCGGAATTTGTAAAGTTTGAAAACTTTACCGCGCTTTCCGATTCTGTCCGAAACGTAAAATACGCGCCCTTTCGAGTCGATTTTTATGGCGATTGCGACAATTAAAAGAGGAATTATCAAAACGGCGATTGCAAAAAACGAAGCGCATATATCGAACGCTCTTTTGAAAAACGGGTAAAACACGACGTTTTTCACCTTGAAATCGTCGATATACTTCTCGTCTGCGTCATCGCAAATTTGCTCGCTTTCAACGTGCGCGGCGGTTTTTTTCTCTCTCTTTTTTTCTTTTTTCGACAATCCGAAAACCTCGTTGCAAAGTATTTCGAGTTGCGCAATCTATGCGCTTTAATGTTTATATTATTATAATTTCCGCATAAATTCAAGCCTTTTGCCTAATTTTCACCTTAATTATGCCTTATACTTGCACGATTATATTGCAAAATGTTACAAAATGTATTATAGTTGTGTTATGAGAAAGAAGAAAGGGTCGCATATCAAAAGATGCATAATCGTCATCAACAAGTTGTCCGGCAACGGCAACAGAGCGGACGAGCGCACTTTGAAAACCGCTCTCGGCGCGGGATACGCCGTTGATTACTACTATATCGTCGAAAAACAAAAACTCGAAGATTTTTCAGAGTACGACAGAATCGTCGTGTGCGGCGGCGACGGCACGCTCAACGGCATCCTCAATTCAAAAATCCGCGACGATGTAGAGATTATTTATATGCCGTACGGCACGCTCAACGAGTTCTATAACGGCGGAATCAAAAACAATCATTTCCTCAAAGACATTTGCTTTGCAAACGATTTGTATTTTTCATACGTTATGGCGGCAGGCATTTTCACCCCCATCGGATATTGCGTAAACGACAAGAAAAAACGCAAATACAAGGCTCTTGCGTACATCGCTCATGTAGTGAAAGAATACAAGATTCACCGCATAAAAGCAAAAATTTCGGCAAGCGACTTTAAGGACGAGGGCGAGTACTCGCTCATTATGGCAATCGATTCGCCGCGTTGCTTCGGGTTTAGATTCAACCGACTTTTCAAAGCGGACGACGGCATTATGCACCTTCTGACCATAAAAGCCCCCAAAACCAACGACATATTCGGCAAAATCAAAATCTTCTTCCCGTTGTTCAGAGCGTTCTTTGTCGGTTTTGGCAAGCCGTACCATTCAAAGAATATGGAATTCAGACCTTTCGACAAATTGACTATTTCGCTCGATAAGGACGTGGATTTCAATATGGACGGCGAAAAAAAGGTTCTCGGCGGCGACGTAAATCTCGGCATAACCTGTTTTTCAAGGCCTATAACCATTATGAGTAAATCCGACCTTAAAAATCTTTACGAAGCCAACAACGCGCACTGACCGTTGTCTTTAAGATCGCGGCTGCTACTCTTGCTGTTGACTTGCAGCGCGATTTGGTATATAATTAATATTATTGCGGTCGAAAGTGATAAAAGATTTTGATTTTGACCACAATCAACGCGAATGACAAATCGACTTAGACTTCCCCAAAAAAGAGTGCGTGCAAACGAGTTGCAGTTCAAAAAATCGATGGTGGTTTTGGGCTCTTTGGTCGGGAAAAACATCAAAAATCAATATAGACGTTCTGTTCTCGGCATTTTGTGGACGGTTTTGAATCCGCTTCTCAATATGTTCGTTATGGCTTTTGTTTTCAGCAAAATTTTCGGCAGAAATTCAATCAATATGGACTATCCCGTGTACGTTCTTTCGGGCAACATCGTCTTTTCACTTATGCGTGCCTCGACGACGTCTTCTCTCACCTGTATGGTCGGAAACTACGATTTGCTCACGAAAACGAGAATTCCGTATGCGGTTTTTCCTATATCCAACGTGCTTTCATCCACTGTAAATTTTCTCTTTTCACTGATTGCGCTCGTCATCGTTATGCTTGTAAGAATGAGCGCGGGCGTTATGTTCCACTGGACGATGATTTTGATAATCTTCGCTTGGCTACCTGCGATTTTGTTTTTCTCGACAGGTCTATCCTTTGTCCTTTCCGTCGTGTACGTCAGGTTTAGAGATATCAAACACCTTTACGGCGTGTTCTTGACATTGTGGATGTACATGACCCCCGTGTTCTATTCAATCGACGCATTAAAACTCGACAAAAGTTATTTGACTGCGATGAATTTCAATCCTATGCTTCACTACTTGCAAAGTTTCAGAGATCTTGTCAACGGCACGATTCCGAGCGGAAAAGAGTTCTTGATTTGCTACGGCGTAGGTCTCGGCTGTTTGGGACTCGGTTATTTGATTTTCAGGCTATCGAGAAAGAGACTTTTGTTGTACATTTGACGAATATGGAAGAAATAAAAGAGAAAAACACCAATCAAGAGACTTTGGCAACGCAAGACGCCAATGTACCGGTCGTCAAGCCGGACGCTTTCGAGAATCTCGGCGATTTCGACACGGATCAAGACATTTTGCTTGACGTAAGCCACGTCGGAATGAAATTTAGAATTCCGTCCGAGCGCATCGACAATCTCAAAGAGTTCTGCATAAAACTCGTGAAAGGGCAACTTCACTACACGAGTTTCGTCGCGCTCAAAAACGTCACGTTCCAAGTCCGCAGAGGCGAAAGCATAGGCCTTATCGGCAGAAACGGCGCAGGCAAATCCACCCTTCTCAAAATCATATCGGGTATAATCGAACCGACCGCCGGTTACGTAAAAACGAGAGGCAACATCGTTCCGCTCTTGAAACTCGGCGCAGGTTTCGACTACAACGCCACCGGAAAAGAAAATGTGTTCCTCAACGGCGCAATGCTCGGCTTTTCAAGACGTGAAATGAATAAAAAATACGACAGTATAGTCGAATTTGCCGAACTTGAAAAGTTTATGAACGTACCCCTCAAAAACTATTCGCAAGGTATGATAACAAGGCTCGGATTCGCAATAGCGGTTGACGTAAATCCGGACGTTTTGCTTATCGACGAAATTCTTGCCGTAGGCGACGCGGTATTCCAAAAGAAATGCGCTGAAAAAATCGACGAATTGAGAAAAAACGGCACGACGTTTATCGTCGTATCGCACAGCACGTCGCAGATTCTCAGGCTTTGCCAAAACGCAATTTATCTCAAAGCCGGAAACGTCGTTCAATGCGGCACGGCAAAAGAAGTTGTCGAGGCATATCAAAAGGATTGCGCCCTTGCAGAGCAAGCGCAAAAGAAACAATAACGAAAAAAGCAATAAGAACTCAAAAAACTGCCGAACGGCAGTTTTTATTTTACGAATTTATGCTTGCTGATTTATGCAATCTTGCATTCCTTTCGGTTCGGATTTGCAACGTTTTATAATTTTACACTATCGTGCTTAAAACTTTTACACTATCGTGTTAAGCAATTTGGCACTTTTGCGTTAATGCCTATGCCGTTGCATTTATAATTTCGTTCGCACGTCTGCAAATTTTTCGAATTTCTTTTTTCTGTACGCGAGCATAACGCTTCTCGGCGCAAAACGTTCGACAACGGGTTTAATCGCATAGAGAACGGATTTTCCGCCGCTTTTTTTCGCATTTTTCAAACTTTGTTTCAAACTCGCTTTTTTAAGAACGCAGGTTACGGGAAGAAAACATCCCTTTTGCCCCTCTTTTTCGAGCAAGGTGATAAATGCGCCCGTAAGTCTTTCGGAAACGAACATTCTCTCGTCTTGGTATTTTCTTCTCTTTTCGTACTCGAACAAAATCGGGAATATCAAGTCGCAATATCTCTTGAACGTATCCTTTTTGAAAACGAACATATTGAAAAAGTACGCTTTATTTCCGCAAAAATACTCGTTTTTCGCCGCGGAAAATTCGGGATATTGCTTGTCGATTATATCGTCTATTACGTTCAAATCGTCGCCGTGCGCTTTTTTGAAATTTTCCCCGACGGATTTTCTGTACGCAGGAACGGGCGCGACGAAATCGTATTTTGAAAAAATATCGTTCAACTTTTCTTCGTCGAGTTTTATTTCATCGAAAAATTCGTCGGTGAATTTTGAACGCTCGTTGTAAATCTTCGCATTGCTCGAAAAGGCAAAAAATCTGCGGTAATGTACGAAGCCTATCAAGTCGGTATTTTCAAACTCGTCGATGTGCTTGCATACGCTGTAAACCGCAGTCATTTCGTTGTATACGTCATTTTTGTCGGCGATGTTGTCGCCTCTGTCGTCACGCAAAAAACGTGGCGAAAACTCGTCTTTTTTCGCACCTACGCAAATAGGAACGTAAGGATATTGAAAAATTCTATCGTCGATTTGCTTGGGGTCGTGACATACGACAAAAATTTTGGCGTTCATTTTTCGTTTACTTCCGTGTAGTATTCGAGCAAGTTTTTAGATTCTTCGACGATGTCGTAACCTGCGGCGGCAACCGCTTTCCTTCCTTCGTATGAAATGTGTTCGTCAAGAACTCGACTTATCTCGTTCGCCCAATAAGTCGCGCTTAGAATAGGCAGATATTCCACGTGTCCCGTGACGTCGGCTTCTTTGGTTATGCAGTCGGAAAGAAGACACGGGATTCCCATTGCCTGCGCCTCTATCGCAACGAGCGGAAGCCCCTCGAATCTTGACGGCAACGCAAATACGTCAAACAGCGCGTAGTATTCTTGTACGTTGCGCTTTTCCGTCATAAACAGCACTTTATCTTCTATTTTGAGCGTTTCAACCAGTTTTTTGACGTTTTCGAACTCCGCGCCGCCGCCCACGAGCATCAACCTTACGTCGTCTCGCGACTTGCACAAAATGGCAAACGCCTTCACCAGAAACGGAATATTCTTTTGAAACTCGAATCTTCCGATATGCCCTACGACTTTGCAGTTTTCAAGACCGTAGTGCGCTTTCAATTCCCGTTTTTCCTCGTCGGCAACATCAAATCTGTCAAGGTCTATGGCGTTGCGCATAAGGTAGGCGTTCTTTGAGGCTTTCTTACCGTAGAGCCAGTCTATACTCAGCCTGCTGCACCCCGCAAGGTCGGTTGCAAACCACGTCGAGATATGCTTCAAGCACGACTTGACGAAGTGCACGAACCCTTCTTCCTTGTTGGTTGTCGAATGAGCGTGGCAAATGCGATGCTTTACACCTGCCTGCTTTGCGGCGAGTAAACTCACAAAAGACAGCGACGTCATATGCGCGTGCACTATGTCGTATTGTTCGCGCTTAAAACTCTTGCGCAAAAACCGCACGCACTTGAAAAACGCAAACACGGACGGAAAATAGAAAACTCTGCCGCCGCGCGCTTTTATTTCGTCGTCGAAAGGCGACGGACCGTAAGTGTAGAAATCGAACTGAACTTTTGACGTGTCGATATTCCTAAAATAATTCATAACGCAGTTTATAACGCCGCCCACTTTGGCGTTGCCTATAACCTGCGCTATTTTGATTTTTTTTCCTTCGGTATCCGCCATTTTGTCCTCTCGATAATCAATCGTCGAGTCCGAGTTTTTTCGACCAGAACTCGAACGACGTGAGATACTTTTGTTTTCTCACGAACGATTTTTTTGCTCTATTATATTCGACGAGCATTTTGAATGCTTTTCCAACGAGCATAAATCCCGCCTTTATCACCTTTGAAAACTTTTCTTCGGTGAAGAATCCCGTTTGGGAAAGCGGATTGTATTGAAGAGTTTTGCGCGACGTGAAGAAATCTCTCGGCGGACAATCCGTGCTGTCTATGATTCTGACCTCGCGCGATTGCTTCGAGCACAAAAACTTCGGAATCAGATAACCGTTGAGCGTAATCGTCTGCAAAAATTCCGAGCGCGGTTTGCTCTTGTAAATATTCGTTAAGTCGTAGCCCATATCTTCGAGTTCGGCTTTCGAGTACGTTTTAGGCATACCCTTTCTCAAATCCGAATTGAGTTTTTCGGCGTCGAGAGTTGCAAGATAGTCCGCGCCTTTGAGGAAATCGTCGTAACCTTTGACGGAATACGGAATTGCAAAATACCGTTGCTGAACGAGTTGAATCCCCACGCAACGCACGAGTTTCCAAAAATATTTGAATCCGCTGCGCTTTGTGGTGTAGCAGTTGCTTATAAGTTCGTTTCGTCTGATGTAGTATTCGAGCGATGCGTTGTATTTTGCCTCAAAAGGCGAGTGATAAACGCCGACGCCGTTTAAGAACGTCCATTCAAGTTCCTTGCAACGCACGCCGTATTCCACGTCGTCGTTTTTTATGAAAAGCGGCAACGGCAAACCGTGTCTTACTATCACGCCGATGGGCATACAGCAGTACCACCACGCGCAATAGTCGGGACGTTCGGGCTTGTCGAAAAGCAAATTTTCCTTTTCGGACAAATCCAAATCGCTGTAAAAACCGCAAAGTCTGTCGCCGTTCCAACGTCCGCCGAGTTCGTAGAGAATCTCTTGCTCGTCCTCTCGAAGCATACCGCCGCCGACGGCAACGTTTTCGGACGTTGCGTATTCCAAAAAGCGCATAGTGCGCGCAACGATTTCGGGATTGAAAGAAATGTCGTCGTCCATAAGCAGAAAATGCGTATGCACGCCGGCATTGTGCGCCTCTATCATTCCTCTCGTAAAACCGCCGCTTCCGCCGAGATTCTTGTTTGGAACGAGCACCGCGCCAACCACGTCCTCGCGCGAAAGAGTCTGCCCGTTGTCGATGACGTAAACGGTTACATTTTCGGTGTTGCGCTTTGCAAATTCGCATAACGCCTTGACGTTGCTTTTGACATATGATTCTCTTTTGAAAGTGCAAATCACGACGGCAAGATTTGCTCGTCTTTGCTTTTCTTGCTCTGTCGCATATCCGCCGCCAAACACCGTCGCCGTATCGGAAAGCGCAACTATTTTGCACCACACAAAACTACCGTCGTCAAACGCAAACGGAACTTCAACCGTTCGTTTTTCAACGTTTAAGTCCTCTTTTTGACAAATGAGTGTATCGATTACGCCGTTTTCGCCGCGTTTTGACGAATACACCTCGACTCTCACCGCGCCTTCGACTTCGGCGAACGCAATCGCCTTTTCAAGCAACGTCTTTTGCTTGAAAACCGCCTCGGAAAAACTGTTAAAGTACGTGTCGAAACCGACGCTGCCGCCTTTTTGCAACGTCACTTTGCCCTCATCCACGGCGGCATTTTCAAGCCGCGTATTAAGTTTTCCCTCGCCGATAATCCAGCGCGATAAAATAGTCATTGTCAATCCCGCGAAAAAATATCTCGAGTATATACTTTTTCAACAACATCATTCAATTCTTCATTCATTCTATTTGCAACAATAACATCACATTCGCTTTTAAACGATTTCAAATCATTTTTTATTTCATAACCCTCATAAGAGTTTGAATTTAACGTCGGTTCAAACACCACAATTTTAGCCCCCATATTCAATAACCTTTTCATGACCCCTTGTATTGAACTTTGTCTAAAATTATCCGAGTTCGATTTCATTGTCAATCTATATATACCTACAGTAGGCGTTTTACTGGTTTTTATTGCCTTTTGGTATACTTGATTCGCAACAAAGTCTTTCCTTGTATGATTTGCATCAACAATTGCTTTGATTATGTTATTCGGAACGTGGTCAAAATTAGCCAATAACTGTTTTGTGTCTTTCGGCAAACAATAACCTCCATATCCAAACGACGGGTTGTTGTAATGGTCTCCGATTCGAGGGTCAAGACTCACGCCTTTTATTATGTTGGCAGTATTAAGTCCACGCAATTCGGCATAAGTATCGAGTTCATTGAAAAACGATACTCTTAATGCCAAATATGTGTTTGCAAAAAGTTTTACTGCTTCTGCTTCTGTGCAATGCATAACTATGCTTTCAATATCGGTTTTAATTGCACCTTCTTTTAGCAAATTGACAAATTCACGTGCCCTTTCAAGTGTTTTTTCATTCTGATTTGGTATGCCGACAATGATTCTTGAAGGATAAAGATTGTCATACAATGCTTTGCCTTCTCTAAGAAATTCCGGGGAAAACAAAATCCTATCCGTATGGTACTTTGCATTCATCCTTTTCGTAAAACCTACAGGAATTGTGGATTTGACAACTATATATGCGCTATTATTGCACGCAAATACTTGCTCGATTACGCTCTCAACCGAACTGGTGTCAAAATAATTCTTTTCCGTATCATAATTGGTTGGAGTTGATACAATGACCAATTGTGCCTTTTTATAAGCCTCAACAGCATCTGTCGTTGCTGTCAAATCCAGTTTTTTATTCCGAAGATAATCGCTTATCTCTTTATCTACGATAGGAGAGACCCTGTCATTTATCATCTCAACCTTATTCTTGATTATGTCAACTGCAACAACGCTGTTGTTTTGTGCCAACAGTATTGCGTTCGACAAGCCGACATATCCTGTTCCTGCTATTACTATTTTCATTCGTCAATCCTCCTTTCATTCGTAAAACCTATAGTCTCTAAGAACAGAAACCAAAGCTTTTATGTTGTATTCTCACTTTGCTATCGCTCTTTTTCTAATATAAACATCTGCAATTTCTTTACCCTTGAAAATGCGTATAAAGAAACACTTTATGCCATGCTTTTTCAAGTATCGTATAGCTCGACAGAATACGCTTCCCTTGCCTGGATTATTTGACAATTTCCAGCTAGCCCTAACTCGTTTTTCAACTACAATTTTGTCAAAATATCTCATTACGTTCCTAAGTGGTTCAACAATGTATTTTTCATTGATTTTAGGATTGACACGCCGCAAGAGTTTTCTATCAATGGCAGAGTTCGCACGAATAAGCAATTCAAATAAATAGATGTCTTCGCCTGCGGCAATTCTCTCCAAAAATAAGTCGTTGTTCCTGCACAATCTATCCACGGAAATACTATGCAGTTTTGCAAGTCCATTCCTCTGAGATATTCTTAGCACATCAATAATGCCAAGTGTATAATCTATTAGTTTTTTGCCAACAAATATAGTCTTGGTTTGATATCCTAATCTATAGCAATAAGTCACATCTTTTAATGCGTAAAACTCTTTTGCCGCTATCATGGCCTTTACGAAAAATGGCGGGTCTTGATATCTTGTGTATAACGGGAATTTGATATTGTTGCTTTTCAAAAGGTCAACATTATAAATGAATCTGTGGTACCCAAAATCGAATTGATAATCACGATATTTCATTATCCCGTTTTTGTTGAATGTATAACCTGAATTGATCGAATTAGAGAAGTCTGTTTTATAATACGATGTCCCATCTTCTTTCTCTATCATTTCCATCCATGATCCACCTGCAATTAAAACTTTATTAGTTTTTACCGCTTGGTATAATTTTTTTAGCACATTATTGGACGGATAGAAATCATCAGGATCCATAAAACAAAGGTACTCAGATTGAGCATAATCAATCCCAACGTTTCTAGAAAAAGCAACGCCATGATTTGTTTGATTTATTATAAATAAATTATCGTGATTTTTTTTGTATTCTGTAAGAATATCTAATGATCTATCCACGCTGCCGTCATTTATACAAATCACGTCAATGTCCTTCAATGTTTGGTTAAAAACACTATCAAGACATTGCCCTAGATATTTTTCCATATTATAAATCGGAATAATTACTGATATTTTTCTTTTCCTTCTCTTTTTGTAATATGGAACTTGTTGCGCATATTTATTCCATTGATCAAACAAAACACAGCCACTATTATTCCATGGCTTTTCTTTATCGGCATAGTGGATAATCATTGGACTTTTTAATGCTTCTTTACTGTCCAATTCTCCCCAAATCCGAATTGCTTTCTCATCAATAATATTTGTGCCGTTTTCAAAACGCACATATTTTGTCATTAGGTTATATTTGACTGGCAAAACTTTAATACCATTGTAACATGCAACATTTATAATATCTTGGTCTTGACTTGAAAACGATTTTTTTACCAAATTAATCATTTGTTTTTGAACGCCGTCGTCTCGTATTTTTTTCAAGTTCAACAGCAAAACGCCTGCGTTTATATATTTGTCTATCGATGGCAACCCTAATTCTTTTTTATGTCTATCCACCCAATCTTTAGGATAGTAATAGCCTGGAGCTCGCACTCCTGCCACATAAAAATCTGCAATATTATTTCTAAAGAGTTCAGATAGATCAGAATTAACTATAATGTCACCGTCTAAATATAGACATTTATCATATTCTTTCAGTAACTCCGGCAGTTTTAATCTGTAGTAGGTTGATAAAGTTGTATGAGAAATTGACATTTTTGCATCTGCAAAAACATCATCCATACCTATTACTTGCACTTTGAAATTCTCGAATTTTGAATCAAGATATTTGAAACTTTCTTCTATGCTTAATCTGTCTTGCGTTGGCGACAAAACAAAAATATCATAGAATGTTGTTTCATGAGCATTGCTTAGCATTGATTCGATAGCAACCAATGTCGGAGGCACAAAATTTCTGTCAGTAGCAAACGCAACGGGAATAAGTGTTTTTTCTTCAAAATACATAGTAGGAGCATACGCTACATTCATTTTATGATCGATCAAATACTGTATAAAGCTACCTGTAAGTCTTTCTGAAACATAAAGCCTTGTTCCTTCAAACAAAGGAGATTTCTCACACTCGCCTAGTACTCCGAATATAAAGCTACAATATTCAAAGAAAACCCTTTTGGGAAATACGAACATATTACAAAAATACGTATTGTGCCCGTGCAAATACTTTTTACAAGATCTATAGTATTTAGGATATTTTTTCTTAACTACTTCAACAGCATAATCTAGCTCCTTAATATTGTGAGCCTCTTTATAATGTTCATAAACCGACTCTTTATAATAAGGAGACGACACAAGAATGTCGTGTGTAGAAAATATACGATCTAATTCTTGTTCTGTTATGCCTAAAGTTTCATTTATATAATTATCAACATTTGGAATATTGTTACATTCTAAATATGCTGCCGATTGCCCCATTTTCTTCAAACAAAAATGACGTCTATAATGCATAAATCCGATATAATCGGGATTACCTATTTTCTCGTAATTTTTCCATGCCCAATAGACAGCAGTCATTTCATTGTATGTGCCGTTCTTGTTTGAAATATTTTCACCTTCATTGTCTCCAATCATTGAATCGCACAATATAGCATTTTTCTTGATGCTTTCAGGATCGTTTTTCTTTGACAAAACACTTCTGCCAACATGTATAGGTTCAATAATGTCATTCTTAAAAATAATATCTGGCTTGTGATATGAAACTAATATTTTATACTTCGTTTTTCCCATAATACTTGTTTCCCATTGAAAATTGCACGATTATTGATTTGCAATTACAGCGTTTTACCTCCCATAAAACAGAATTCTTCTTTCACAACGTCCAAAGCCGAGCGAATGACTTTGTCCATATCGTAGTATTTATATTGCCCGAGTCTGCCGCCGAAAATCACGTCGGGGCGCTCGGTTGCAAGTTGCTTGTAACGCTCGTAAAGCGAGGTGTTTTCCTCGTCATTGACGGGATAGTAAGGTTCCATACCCTCTTGCCACTCGGTCGGATACTCGTAACTTATCACGGTTTTTTGCTCTGTGCCAAACTCGAAATGCTTGTGCTCGATAATGCGCGTATACGGCGTTTCTCTGTCCGTATAATTCATAACCGCAACGCCTTGATAGTTTGGCGTGTCGAGAGTTTTCGTATCGAAACGCACCGTGCGATATTTGAGTTTGCCGAATCTGAATCCGAAAAACTCGTCTATCATACCCGTGTATACCGTCTTGTTTGCAACGTTCGGATTATCCTTTATAAAGTTGAAATAATCCGTGTTTGTCATCACGTCAGCGCCGTCGAGCAACTTCTCGATTATTGGCGTATATCCGCCGATAGGTATGCCCTGATAGCGGTCGTTGAAATAGTTGTTGTCAAAGGTGAATCTGCACGGCAAACGCTTTATTATAAACGCGGGCAAATCTTTGCAATCTCTGCCCCATTGCTTTTCGGTGTAGCCTTTGACGAGTTTGGTGTACACGTCCGTGCCGACGAGTTTCAAAGCCTGTTCTTCGAGGTTTTTAGGCTCGTCTATTCCAAGATTCGCCACTTGTTCGGCGATTTTGGCACGCGCTTCGTCCGGTGTGACAACGCCCCACAACTTGCTGAACGTGTTCATATTGAACGGCAAATTGTACAATTCGCCTTTGTAATTTGCAATCGGCGAGTTTATATAGTTGTTGAATTCGGCAAATTCGTTGACGAAATCCCACACTTCTTTGTCGGACGTATGGAAAATGTGCGCGCCGTAGCGATGCACGTTTATGCCCTCGACGTTTTCGGTGTAGACGTTCCCGCCGATGTGGTCGCGTTTTTCAAGCACGAGAACACTTTTGCCTTTTTTCAAAGCAAAATGCGTAAACACTGCGCCGAACAGTCCGCTTCCCACTACGAGATAATCGTATTTTTTCATTCTTACTCCGCAATTTTTATAATATATTGCCCGTAAGCGGTTTTGCCGCATTCTTCACCGAGCTTTTTGAGTTGTTTTTTATCAATCCAGCCGTTTTGATGTGCTATTTCTTCAATGCACGCAATGTATATGCCCTGTCTGTTTTGGACCATCTCGACATAGTTCGATGTGGTTAATATTCCGTCGGGGCTTCCCGTATCCAACCACGCAAGGCCTCTGCCCAGCAGTTTTACATTCAACTCGCCTTTTTCGAGATATGCTTTGTTTACGTCGGTTATTTCGAGTTCGCCTCTGCCTGACGGCGTAAGATTTCTTGCTATATCGATAGCCCTGTTATCGTAAAAATACAGGCCCGGAACGGCATATTCGGATTTCGGTTTTTTTGGTTTTTCTTCAAGAGAAACAACCTTGTGGTTTTCGTCGAACTCGACAACGCCGAATGCGGTCGGATCTTTTACTTGATAGCCGAATATAGTCGCGCCCTGCATTTTGACCGCTTCAAGAAGCGACTTTTGGAACGTTTGTCCGTAAAAGAAGTTATCGCCGAAAATAAGGCAAACCGAATCGTTGCCTACAAAATCCGCACCAATTGTCAATGCTTCGGCAGGGCCTTTGGGATCGTCTTGCGTAGCATAATGCAAACTGATGCCCAATTGCGAACCGTCGCCGAGCAATTCTTCAAAACTATCCTGTGCCTCCGGTGTAGAAATGATTAAAACATCTCTGATTTTTGCCATCATCAAAACAGATAGCGGATAATAAATAAGCGGTTTGTCGTAAATCGGCAAGAGTGCTTTCGTAACCGCTTTCGTAATCGGCAAGAGTCGCGTCCCCTTTCCTGCCGCAAGTATAATGCCCTTCATATCTTCCTCCGTATCTTTGAATAATCATATACCATTATATTGCACATAATGCATACTATTATCTTTGATTATTCTTTTTAATATATTAACATATACAAAATTTAATATCAAGTCGTATTTTGTTTGTCGAATCGAGGCGGATTTCCGCGTTTTATTGTTGCGTTCGTTCCGTATCGTTTGTCGTATTCGTCTTCTTTTTGCGCACCGCAAAGACCGTAACGGTCACGACGATTGCAATCGCCGCGACAATTCCGATAATCAAGAACGACAGATCGAGCGGACGCAATACCGCAGACTTAACGTTGGCGGTGAACTTGTATTGAAAATCCACCATAGCGTTGTCGCCGTAGCGAGCGGTTATATAATACGTTCCTGCCTTTTTCGGAGTGAACTCGAACACCTCGCCCGAAGCGACGTACTCGTCGTTGACGTACCATTTGGTTTCGACGTCGGGATTGAGATATTTCACACCCGTGAGTGCGAAACGAGTCGTTTCTCTCGTATAAATCGTTGCCGACGAGGGTGCTTCCGACACGTCTTCTTGCGCGTTATCCGCGAGCGTAACTCTGACTTCGCCGACGTAATAAATGCCGTATTCTATGTGGATTTGAACGCTTTGCGTTGCCGAATATCCGGGGATTTTTGCCTTTACGATAAAATCACCGCCTCGTTTCGGGGTATACTTCACGCTCGTGCCTTTGCCTATTGACACGGCTTCGGAAACGGGCGTATCGTCGTCTGCGGACGCGATTTGTTGCACAGTCCATTCAAGCGCGTTTTCGACGTCGGGGTCAACCTTCCCCACGGGATCGATTTGCGCGTAGAGCGTAAGTTCGTAGGCATTGTCGGCGCGCATATACACCATACCCGCGTAATCGCCTTCGCCGACCTTGCCGTCGTGCTTGACGATTATGGATTTCGGTTGTTCGTAGCCTATTTTCACGCCGTCCAAATCGGTTGTGACGATTGCGTTCAAATCGAGGGTTTTGTACTCGACGTCGTTCTTTTTGAGCGTTTTGGTCATAATCGCTTCGACGAGTTTTGCGAGCGTGACGGAATCGACGTTTCTGCCCTCTATTTCACATCTGAGTTTCAAAAGGGCCGCAGCAAAACTAACGAATGAAGCCGACATACTCGTGCCTTGTTCCGTGCCGTACACCGAGTTCGAGGATTGATAGCCTTTTGAGGTGTAAATTCCGAACCCCGGGGCGCAAAGCGTATAGGTCGAACCGAAGTTGGACGTGGAATACAATTCGCTCTTATACTGATTCATGGCCGACAATACGCCGGGATATGCCGCAGGATAGAACAAATCCGAAGCGTTCTGGTCGGATTTTTTATTGTTGCCTGCCGCCGCCGAAACGACTGCGTTGCGGCGAGCCTTTTCAACCGCGACCTCGAAAGCGTTTGCTTCGTCTTGCGTGAGTTGCTTGCTCTTTATGAGGCTTTCTATGTCGCCACCGGTCAATCCGAGCGACATATTTACGACGTCCGCTTTTGCGTTGTCCACCGCCCAGTCGAGCGCACGAGAAAGACTTACGAGTTTGAAAGTGCTGTCGCCCGTCGTATTAGTCGCGTTGGTCGTGTTTGCTTTGATAGGATAAATCTTTATGCAGTTTTCAAGCCCGAACTCTCTTATGAGCATAGCGATATTGCCTGCGACCGCGCTTCCGTGTTTGGACGAAGCGTCGCTTATATCCACGTTTCCGTTCTCGTCCGCGCCCTTGTACGAGTTGTAGCCGAGAATTTCGCCCTTATCGTTTTTTGCAAGCACGCTCACGCCGTTTTCGTCATCGGCAAAAAGGTCGTGCTTTGCGTCGATGCCGGTGTCGATAACCGCTATGACGATAGGCTTCGAAACCTTGCTCAAATTCCAAGTTTTCACGACTTCCCTTGCCGATTCGACGTCGAGATAATCTTTGCCGTAATACCAAAGGCCGCTCGAATCCTTACCGCCCCAAATCAGAGCCTCTGCGGTTTGCGAAGGCGTAAAAATGGCGAAAACGCTCGCCAAAACAAGCGCTACGAGCAACAAGGTTATTATCGTTTTATTGCAAGAGAGTCCTTTCATACGTTCGTGTTTTTTATGTGTCAAATTCACAACTTATTGCGCGTTTTTAAGAAGTTGCAAGGAATAGTTCAAACGGCGCAACGTTTCGTCTTTTTTGAGAACCATAGCCATTTCGATTGCGCCGCCGGGGGTTACGGGTGCGCCGGTGAGCGCAACGCGCATACAGAACATAACCTGTCCGCCCTTCATACCCGCTTGCTCTGCGCAAGTTTTGATTTGTTCCTTGATTGCGTCCGCGTTCCAGTCCTCGAAGTCTTTGAGTGCGTCGATTGCCACCTCAACCGCTTTGATGGCGACTTCCTTTGTGACTTTCATCTTTTGATGTTCGTACATAGCGAGGTCGTAGTCGCCGAACTCGTTGAGGAATGCGAGTTTTTCGGGGATTTCGCTCAAAATATCCACTCTGGTTTGCATAAGCAAAGCGAGTTCTTTTACGTCGTAATCTTTGCCCTCGATTGCTTTTTCAATCCACGGCGTAGCGACTTTTTCAAAATCCTCTGCGCTCATCGCTTTGAGATACTCGCCGTTGAGCCAACGCATTTTCGCTTCGTCGAAGATGGAACTGCTGTGCGAAATGCCGTCCACGTCGAACGCTTCTATCATCTCTTCCATCGTCATTTTCTCTCTGTTGTCTTTCGGACACCAACCCAAAAGCGCGATGTAGTTGACAACCGCTTCGGGCAAATATCCCTTTGCGATGAAGTCCTCGAAGTTTGCGTCGCCGAAACGTTTTGAGAGTTTTCTCGTGGCGTCTTTCATAATGGGCGGCAAATGCATATACTTTGGTCTTTCCCAACCGAACGCGTCGTAAATGAGGTTGTATTTTGGGGTGGAACTGAGATATTCCGTGCCTCTGATGACGTGGGTTATGCCCATAAGGTGGTCGTCCACGACGTTTGCGAAGTTGTAGGTGGGAAGTCCGTCGCTTTTGAGAAGAACGCCGTCCTCGATGTCCGCGCTGTCAACGCTGATTTCGCCGAAAACCATATCGGTGTAACTTGACACGACGCCTTCGGGAACTTTTTGACGGATAACGTACGGCTCGCCTGCGGCAAGACGTCTTTGCACTTCTTCCTTTGAGAGATTGCGACAATGCTTGTCGTAGGTGTGAACGCCGTTTGCGTCTTTGAGGCTTTCGAGTCTTTCCTTATCGCAGAAGCAATAGTACGCGCCGCCCAGTTCGACGAGTTTTTCTGCGTATTGCTTGTAAAGTCCCATCCTTTCCGTTTGGATATACGGACCGTAGCCGCCGTCTTTGTCCGGACCTTCGTCATAGGTTATGCCTGCGGTTGCGAGGGTGCGATACACCATTTCCACCGCACCTTCGACTTTGCGTTCTTGGTCGGTATCCTCTATACGAAGAATGAACTTTCCGCCGTTTTTACGCGCGAAAAGGAATGCGTACAAGCCTGTGCGCAAGTTTCCGATGTGCATAAACCCCGTGGGTGACGGGGCGAATCGTGTTCTGACTGTTTCAGACATAGTAAAATGTACCTTCTTTTAGATGTTTTTGCAATTTTTGAATTTCTTGTAATTCGTCGTGTTCCTCGAACGAATAGTATTGACTGCCGCCGAAAATAATGTGGTCTTGAAGAATTATGCCGATGTTTGCAAGCGTGATATACAATTCCTTCGTCATTGCGTAATCCGCTTCGGACGGATTGGTATTTCCGCTCGGATGATTGTGTGCCAAAAGCAAATAACTTGCGCCGCAACTTAAAGCGAAATCTACGATTTTTCTGACGCTGAAAAACACGGCGTCGCCGCTTCCTTGCTCGATAATCTCACATTTGATAAGTCTGCTGTTGGCGTCGAGGGCGGCAACGCAAACGTGCTCCTGATTTAAGCCGAAAAGTTGACCGCACAAGAAATTGCGAGCCTTGCCTCTGCCCGACAAGTCCTCGCGAACGAGGTCGCTATTGACGTCGTTGACGTAAAGTTTCATAATTTCGGGCAGTTTGGACAAAAACAACGCGGCGTTGTCCGTCATTCCGCCGACGGATTTCAAATCGCGCTCGCTTGCGTTCAATACGCCCGCAAACGAAGAAAATTTGTCGATAAGAGCGTGCGCAATCTCGTTCGTGTCCTTTCTCGGAATGAACGAGAAAAGCAAATATTCCAAAACTTCGTGTTGCTGAAAAGACGGCAAGCCGCCTTTGCGTATTTTGTCACGCACTCTTTCCCTATGTCCGTCGTGTACGTTTTTCATAATTACAATTCCGGATACGCCTTGAAAACGCTTTCGTCGAGTTTGACGAGTCTGACAAGCACGGTGAGCGCTTCTTCCTCGTCCTTGAATCCGTACGTTTTGCCTATCACTTTCCACGCGCCGTATGCGTGCAAGAAGTCGTACCAGAAATAGCACTCGTCTTGCAGTTGGAAGATTTCGAGAAAATTGAACGTCTCGTACTTGCTCCACTTCCTCAGCACCTCAATGAGCGACATAACCTCTTGATTGTCGTCGTAGCGTGCGTGAATAAATTGAAGCATATACTTTTTCACTTCTTTTGAAAAGGTCATAACGCCCTGTTTGGCGTTTTCTATATCCTTCAAAATGAGCGCGATTTCCTCGTCGTCGCTATGCTTTTTGAGGATTTTTTGACACGGAAAAGCAAATGCGTTTGTCATAATGTTTTATTATAGACGATAAAACTACATAAATCAAGGTTTTTTCGCGCAAGCGCGCTTATACGCGCATAAATTCCGCGCGCGAATCGGTAAAATCGGAAGTTTTGCCTCTCGCATTTTAAGAAAAATCTGCGGTTTATAATCCGAAATATGAACAAAATAAAAATCGCCATTCACTATTTTATTATGCACATACAAACATCGGCAACGGTTTATACCGTAGCGAATAAGCAAATTCACCGCTCAATCAACGCCGTATGCGTACCTCGCAATCGCATTGCAAAGCACTGCGGCGATTGCAAACTGATATTCGGTTTTTTGAAGGTTCGCTTCGTCGGCGTAGTTGCTCAAAAATCCGCATTCCACGATTGCGGACGGATATGGACTACATTCCAAAAGATATTTTTGAGCGCAAAGCGCACTGTATTCTCTGCCACCCTCTTTGGCATTTATCTCTTTGTTGAGAGCATTTTGCAGCACGCTTGCCAACTCTTTGCCGCTTTCACTCTGCTTTGAATAGAACACTTGCGCGCCACGCCTCGACGGCAACGAATAGAAATTCATATGTATGCTCACGACGAGGCAAGGTTTGACGTCGTTCACGATTTGTCCGCGCCTATACATATCCGCACGTTTTTTGTTGTCCGTCACGCCCTCGAATGTGTGCATAACGTCGTTTTTGCGAGTGTATACGACATTGAATCCGCAAGCGTTGAGCATTTGCCCGAGATAATTTGCAATGATTAGATTCAGGGTTTTTTCTTCCACGCCCGAATTTTTGCCCTTTACGCCGCCGTCCGCGCCGCCGTGACCCGCGTCAACGACAACCGTTAAAGTTTTCGGTTTTTCACCCCTAATCGCACGCACCGCAAACGGCGCGCCGAGACAATAAACGATAAGCAATGCGGCAATTCCGCATATCGTGAAGATTTTTTCTATGGTGTTGTTTCGACAAAATCCGACTCGCATATAGTTACAAAAGAAATCATATTCATACAAGCATAAAAATACCACCTTTTCCACAAAGTTATCCACATTTTGCCCCGAAATTGTGGACAACTCGGTGGATAACCCCTATTTTTCTCGTACAAAACGTATTTTTCACAGATTGAAAATTTTGTCGAAAAAAGCGGTATTCTAACCGTAAATTCGACTTTTTGCGACAATTTTTTCGTATTCTATTGCCCTCTTTTTTACGGCTTTCGGGCATAAACAATCCGACTTTAGCATACCGTCAAAAGAGGTGAAAATTATGATGGAATTGTCTTCTCTTTTATTCAAACCGATTATCGAACGCGAGCGTTCAAAAGTCGTCGGGCGCATAAAAAATGCATATTTTTCGCAAGGTTGCAACTGCATTGCATATTTTGTCATTTCGTCTTGCAAAAACGACTGCGACGCACTGTTGCCAATCGACGAGGTTTTGTGCTTTTGTGACGCGCTTATCATTCAAAACGACGCAAACGTCCGATGTGTAAGCGACGTTGACTTCACCGCGTTTTCAAGCGGCGTTATCGGTATGGACGTATACACGCAAAGCGGTATTCTAAAAGGAAAAATCACAAAAGTGGACTTTGCAAAAAGCGGAAAAGTATCCAAACTCTACACCGAAACCGAACAATTTTCACCGCAAAACGTAGCGTGCGTGGGCGACGTGATTTTGCTTAAAGCCGCAAAGCAACGCAAAGGGAAAAAGCAAACGATACCCCGCCCCGAAAACGAAACGACGGTATTTGCTCTAAAATACAATTCACCGCAAAAAGAATCTATTAGAATCCGTGAAAACGAACATACAAACACCGCAACCGTAGTTGCGATACCTGCCGCAGACACGTCGAACGCAGACGAAGCGCAAACGAATACCGAAGCGCAATTCACGCCCGTTCAAGTGACAAACGCGCCTATGGCAAAAAGGCCTAATGACGATTCGCCGCTGTTTTCGAGCAACGCGCTCAAACTTTTGGACGCACCCGAAACCGATGACGATTCGCACACTCCTGCAAGGATAATATCCGATTATACGTTCTTGCTCGGCAGAGTGCTTTCGGGCGATTTGACGTCCTACACAGGCTCGACCATTGCAAAAGCAGGCACGATTATCGACGATTCTCTCGTCGAAAAATCCCGCCTCTGCGGCAAACTCGTAGACTTGGTGCTTTTGGCTAAAAGTAATTAATAATGAATAATTACTTTGCGCCGAATGCAAAACACTTGTCACCCATCTTTTCAAGATGGCTTGACAAATATTTTGGCGCAAACGTCCTGTCACAAACAAATCAGAGCATTTGTTTGTGACGTAAGGGGTTGCAACTTTGAGGCGGCTCGGCAGTTGCAACGACGAAAATGGATGCTCACAACGATTCTTCGTCGTTGCATATTATTCGGCTCCGCCTGTCTACGAGCAACGTCTCGGAGGCTGCGAAGCCGAATAGTTCAAAATCATCAAGCAGACAATCTTGCGAAACTGACGTTTGAGCAAAGTGTTTTGCTAAAACCGATAGCAAAGATTTTCTGCGCGATTAGAAAAGCAAAATACAAATGCGGTTTATGGCAATAAATTTTATTTGTTGACATCACCGCAATGAAGTGTTTTGTGCAGGCTCCGCCTGTCTACGAGCAACGTCTCAGAGGCTGCGATGCCGAATGATTCGTTGTCATTCCGAGCATAAGCGTTGGAATCCAGCGTAGCGAAATGCGGCTCGCGTTCCGTCTTTGAAAATACACATTCCGTTTATAAGTATTCTTCAACAACGATAAATAGAAGAACAAGAAAGAGGCACCCAAACGGCAACCCTAATTTACTAATCGTAAATGAGTTGTCGGGTGGCGGTTTTTATCACATCTTTTACCAATATAATAAAACTGCGATATTGAGATGAAGAACGCGAAAGGCACGGCTTGAATCAAAACCCAGTGTACATAGGCGTACACGATTTTGAGGCAAACCGTGCCTGACAAAGTTATTCGCTCAATAGCGCGGTTGAAATATTTAGTTCAACTGAGGGCCGGCGGGTACCAAAGCCTTGCCGTGCTCATTCCCCTCATACTTCGCAAAGTTCTTGATGAAGCGGCTTGCGAGATCTTCCGCTTTCTTGTTCCACTCGTTGACGTCGGCGTAAGTGTCGCGAGGATCGAGAATCTCGGTTGCAACGCCGTTGAGAGAGGTCGGAACTTCAAAGTTGAAGTACGGGATGGTCTTTGTGGGGGCTTTTTCGATGTCGCCGTTTAGAATTGCGTCGATTATGCCACGCGTATCTTTGATGGAAATACGTTTGCCCGTGCCGTTCCAACCGGTGTTGACGAGGTACGCTTTCGCACCGCTCTTTTGCATCTTTTTGATAAGTTCCTCTGCATACTTGGTGGGATGCAATTCGAGGAAGGCTTGACCGAAGCAAGCGGAGAAAGTGGGCGTAGGCTCGGTGATGCCGCGCTCTGTACCTGCAAGTTTTGCGGTGAATCCCGAAAGGAAGTAGTATTGAGTTTGTTCGGGCGTAAGAACGGATACGGGCGGCAACACGCCGAATGCGTCTGCGGACAAGAAGATGACGTTCTTTGCGGCAGGTGCTGCGGAAACGGGGCGCACGATGTTCTTGATGTGGTCGATAGGATAGGAAACGCGGGTGTTTTCGGTTACGCTCTTATCTGCGAAATCGATTTTGCCGCTTTGGTCCAAAGTGACGTTTTCAAGCAATGCGTTGCGTTTTATTGCGTTGTAGATGTCGGGTTCGGAATCCTTGTCGAGGTTGATGACCTTTGCATAGCAACCGCCCTCGAAGTTGAACACGCCGTTGTCGTCCCAGCCGTGCTCGTCGTCGCCGA
>ENA-UOJS01000039-UOJS01000039.1-human-gut-metagenome-genome-assembly--contig:-C74-NODE-39-length-128449-cov-40.419404_pt1 | contig 128449 bp, 97 predicted proteins | sample MGYA00242355_ERZ723902 | MGnify/ENA metagenome assembly ERZ723902
ATTCCGCGCACCGAGGTGCTGCGGCAACTGATTCTCAACGGCTCGGTCCGCGAGCGGCTGCGGAGTGAGCATCTCGAATGGCTCGCCCAACTCAAGGGCCTTGCCCGCAATCTGAACCAGCTGACCCGGCTGGCCCACACCCAGGGATTCGCCGCCGTCGCAGCACGCCATGCGACGCTTCAGGCCGAACTGGTGCGGATGATCGAAGCCCTGCGTCGTGATCGGTAAGGTCATTTCGGGAGGATCATTCGGCGGCACGGTCGGCTATGTGATGAAGGAGCAGTCGCGCGTGCTGGAGGCTCGGGGTGTCGAGCCGCCCGGCGTGCGGGAGATGGTCGAGGATTTCGAGAATCAGGCGCGCCTCAATCCCCGCCTGCGGCAGAACGTCGGACATATCTCCCTGTCATTCTCTCCGGAGGATGCCCCGAAGCTCACCGACGAACGGATGACACAGATTGCCCGCGAGTACATGCAGAAGATGGGCATCACCGATACGCAATACCTTTTGGTGCGGCACCTCGACCAGCCCCATCCTCATTGCCACCTGGTCTACAATCGCGTAGGTGATCACGGGCAGACCATCTCCGACCGCAACATCAAACTCCGTAATGCGAAGGTATGCCGCGAGCTGACCGAACGCTTCGGGCTGCATCTGGCTCCGGGCAAGGAGGCCGTCCGGCGGGAGCGGCTTCGCGAGCCCGACCGGACCCGGTACGAGATTTACGATACGATTCGGCAGGAGCTTCCCCGTTGTCGTAACTGGAACGAATTGCGGGACCGGTTGAAGCGGCATGGCATCGAGACGATCTTCAAGCGAAAAGGGGCACAGGGTATCATTGAAGGAGTCAAGTTCGCCAGTAAAGGCTTTGTGTTCTCCGGCTCGAAGGTCGACCGGGCCTTCAGTTTCTCGAAGCTGAATCGCCACTTCGGCCAGGTGCAGCAGCGGCAAACTGCCCTGACGTCAGGACTCAAGGCGGCAGCCGGGAACTTCCGGGCTGCTTTTGCAGGTCTGTTCGGAGGCGGGCGTTCCTTCTCTGCTGCGGGAGGAGGTGGAGGAGACGGAAGCCATGGCGCAGGATCGGTGTCGCTCGGCAGTGCCGGGTCGATTCCGCTGCCGCCGTTCGACTCGCCATTTGCCCTTTCACCCGAAATGATGCAGCGGCGTGAAGGCGAGAGCCCCGAGGAGCATATTGCCCGCATTACGGCACTGATCAACAAGGCGGCCGAGGCGATGGCCGTAGCCTTGATGGAGCGCAAGCGCCGCATGGAGGCACGCTCCCGCAAAATCGGATAACAACCTAAAATACAAAAAGATGAAAGAGAACACCCTGGAGCTCTCCTTCGAGATGTACGAAGAGTTGAAGGAGACTCTTATCAAGACGCTCCGCTCGGAGTTGGCCGAGGCCCGATCACAACCGGCTGCAAGTATTGATACGGACGCAATCAAGCGGTTGCAGATTCGGATTCTGCAACTGGAGCAGACACAGACAAGGGTAAGCGAGGCACAGCAGGAACGGGGTCTTCGGATCGAGCAACGGCTGCAAGCGATCTCCGAGCGGCAGGAGCAGATTCGCGAAGACCTTGGAGCGCAGATTTCGGAGATGGAAGAAAAAGTGGCGGAAATGGAGATTCCCGAGGAGCTGCCGCCACGGATGGTGCAGCACCGCTTCTCGGTCTCACTGGACGCAACCCGCAACTTCTGGCTCTTCATGTCGATGTTTGTCGTGATCGTTGTGCTGTCTGTCGGGCTCTACCTGGAGTGGCGGCCCGACCGTGGCCGGTATGACAACGATCTGAAGTATCGCTATGTGCTGATGAAGGGTGAGGCGTCGCCGAAACGGCTGTCGGAGTTGGAGGAACTGTTCGAAGTCGAGCGGAATCAGCGGCGTATAGACTCAATGCGAAGGGATGTCGAGAAGTACGAACGCTTGGTACGCAGAAAAGCGGCCCTCGACGAGCAGGCGCGGCTGAAAGCCCAGGCGGCGGAGCAGCTCAAACGCGATGCTGCCAAACTCAAAAACAAGTAGCCCTTCCCTTTCTGCCGCAAAGATAAGCCGCCGGACGGACAACGCAAGGTCAGAACGAGTTGCCACAGGCAAACCTTGCGCAAAGTCCATCCGGCGGCTTTGGCTTGTCGCTACCAAACGGGAAGCCCCAAGCAATATGTCATAAACAATAGATACTAATATCAACTGATTACAAATGAATAAAATCTCTATAATCCGCTATATGAAAGTATTGTTATGAGGAAGTTCCTATGAATCTTGAAGGAGCAGCCAAGGTCAATTTTAATTCTCTTGCTCCCCGGGAATAGATGTGAAGGCAGGATACTTTATAGGGGCTCAAACTCATTGCGAGAGTTTTGCCTCTTGAATTATTTTTCTCACCTTTCGATTTGGTTATTCTAAATCAATTTAATATGACAAAGATTGTTTTGAATTACGAAAATCCAAAAATGCCATCGTCTTTGGGTGCTTGTCAAATGAAAATCGTGCGTGATGCAGAATCTATCCTTATTCCGCCGGTCTTTGAAATTTATCCTAGTGAATGGGATTCTCGACGTTGTGAGATTCGACTGGATAATGCCGGGTCGGAGCGCATGCAATTGTTGCTGAAAGCAAAACACTTTTTTTAATGAAGAGATGAAAACACTTAATTGCGCGATCCGACAACTTGATGCTACAGATGTCGGTTATACACTTGGCGAACTCCTGAGACGGTATCAGAAAGTCAGATTCAGATTGAACTTTTTTGATTTGGTTGAAGCTCGAATCCAACATATGCGTGAAGCCGGACAATTACAAACGGCCAATAATTATGCTTGTGCCCTCAATGTGCTCAGAATGTTTTGCGGCCAATCTGTTTTGGCAACAGATGATCTGACGGTCAGTTTGATGAAAGATTTTCAGAATTTCATGATTGCCCGTCACTTGTCGTTGAATACGATCTCGTTGTATAACAGGAGTCTGAGAGCTGTTTACAATTTTGCCCTTGATGAAGAGATTCTTAAAATGGACAAACATCCCTTTCGGAAAGTATTCACTGGAATAGAGCCGACCCGAAAACGGGCTATTAAAAGCGATGTTGTTCGACGTCTTATCCATATGGATCTTAATGATAATGTCAAGATGCGGTTTTCACGGGATCTGTTCCTTTTCAGCATATATACGCAGGGAATGGCTTTTGTTGATCTGGCGCATTTGAGGATAGACAATCTGTCGGGGCAAAAGATTTTTTATAGGCGGCACAAAACCAACCAACGCATTGAGATTGAACTGGTCGATTGTGCCCGAGAAATTATTGATCGTTACCATGAGTCCGATAGCCCTTATCTGTTCCCTATCTTATATGATCGGGAGAAGCAGCATTATCGTAAATACAGTACGGCATTAAGAATGTACAACCGTAAATTGCACGTTTTGTCCCAAGCGCTGCAGTTGGATATTCCATTGAGTTCGTATGTCGCCCGTCATACATGGGCCTCACTGGCCAAATGGAATGGAATCAGCAGCTCAGTAATTAGTGAGGCCATGGGACACCGAAACGCGGAAACGACGCGGATCTATTTGGCATCACTCGATATGGATGTTATTACCGATGCAAATCATACAGTTATCCATTCGCTGATGGAATAACTGTAGATGTCGTTGGATGAATGATTTGATGAATTGTTTTATCTTTGCGGCGGAAAGTCCTCCTCTTGAGGAGAGGTGGACTTATTTCGCGGCAAAATTACGACGAAACAAAAAGCCGTGCAATAAAACGCACAACGATTACACCTCAAAAAACTACGTTTTTCTATCAGACTCAAATCTGAGGTAAACTTTCCAATTCATTTTTCCTTAGTTCAGCAGGAGAGTTGCCCAAATGTAATTGACAGAATCTGATGAAATAGTTGGAAGAGAATCCATATTTGGCAGCTATTTCTTTTACCGTAAGGTCGCTCATCCGTAAATCACATAAAATACTTTTTCCCTTTTTTTGAGCCAGCCATTGTCGAGGCGTGGTTCCAAACGCTTTTGTAAATCTTCGGTTGAAACTTGCAGATGCCATTCCGGATCGCTCGATCATATCGTTGACATTCATGTCCGGTGTATAGTTCTGTAGGATCGTCTGTTTGAAATCAAAATCTTCGCTTAATATAGGGCGGAACAGTTCCGCCAGTTCAATTTTGGAATAGAAACCGCGTAACATCAGTAAAAAGATGTCTCTTTTTTCTCTCTGATAATGGTAGCAAAGCAATCCGGTACCCATAGCTGCTCGAGCGGTATTCAACTCTGCACAAAGGATGTCATTGATCGGTAAAATATAAGGGGGCATAGGATACTCCGTATTATCCTTTTTTACCAGGAAGTACGATAATGACTTGATCGTAAACTCATTACAGAGCGCAATCGTGGCATCCAGAAAACAAATCAACACAGTCGCGGGTTCAAGTGCCTCTGCCCAGAATATTTCGCCACGCATAATGAAGCACATTTCATTGGTCCGGATCAAGACCGAAGTCTTGACATCGAATCGACAATGAATTTGCCCTTGCAAAAGGAAGCATAAAAATGGACGATGATTATCTCCATAACTTAGACATTCTCCCTGATTGAAGGTTCGGACCTGAATAACAGCGCCTTCTGCGGCGTAATTTTTACAGGACATGTGCTCCTGAACATATAATAAATCGCGGTATTTCATAGCAATCTGTACAATAAATTAGTTACTGCAGGTCCACCTCTCCTCAAGAGGAGGACTTATTTGCTGAGATTGAAATGCTTCCCGTTTAGAAGCTGTGAGTAAGTTTAACTGAATCAGAAGATATGAGGAAACTTTTACTTGTGGCGGTGTTTCTTTGCGGATTTGTACAAATATCCAAAGCTCAAAATATTGCCGTAAAAACAAATGTCCTCTATTGGGGAACTTTAGCACCTAATGCAGGCGTAGAGTTCCAGGTGGATCGCAAAATGACCCTGGAGTTTTTTGGTGCTTACAGACCCTGGACCGTGTGGAAATCGGATGCTCGATTCTGGTTGGCACAACCCGAATTGCGCTATTGGTTTTGTGAACCTTTTGAGGGCCATTTCGTGGGGATACATCTTCATGGAGCGCAGTATTACGCCTTTTCCCCGGATAAGGTCTTTGATGGATATCTTGCGGGAGGCGGTATTACATATGGTTATAACTGGATTCTTTCTCCACATTGGAATCTGGAGGCTTTGATTGGTATAGGGTATGCCCGTTTGTGGTACAAGCAGCGGCCGAATTGGCCATGCGCGAAGTGTTTTAGCAATAAAACCGGAAATTACATAGGCCCGACAAAACTCGCCCTGACAATCTCATATCTGTTTTAGATTCATGCCTATGGAAGCAACAAAATATTTGCACCTCCTTTGTGGGGCTGTATTCTCGTGCTTGGCAATCGGTTGTGCCTCGCAACGTCCGGAAAAGTTCGTCAAGGTCTTACCTGTTGAAACTCTCGCGCCTGACAGTCTCTCCCGGATTCATATCGATGCGAAGATTACCCTGCCCAAACGAGCCTTGTCCAGTCGCAGTCGTTTGATCGTATGGCCGCGGCTGATGCAGGGGGACAGCCTTGTCTTAGAGTGCCCGCTTATGGTACTCGATGCTCCGATTTATGCGCAGAAGACCAAACGTCGCATCCAACTCGAAGGGTATGTGGATTCTTTGGCTGAATATGCCGCGACGGTAGACAACACCCGGGAACTCACACTGCCGTATCGGACGACTCTTGCTGTGCCGGAACAACTCGAGAACGGACGGATTGTCGCAACGGTTTCGACCCTTGGTTGTGGTCGCTGCAGTGCGCTCGATACGGTTGATGTGGCCTATATAGCCAATATTCCGACTCTGATAGATCCTCAAAAATCGTTGCAGTTGAATTGGATAGAACCGGAATTTGTCATCTGTCCCAAAGTTATGAAAGGCAAGGGGGAGGCGTTGCTGCAGTTCATCATCAATCGTTACGATATCAATCTTGAGCTTGGTAGTAATCGCCGTGAAATGGAGAACATGCTCGTTGTCCTTGAGAAAATCGTCTCCGATTCACTGACGACCCTGAATTCGCTGGATATATATGGTATGGCATCTGCCGATGGTTCCTATGCCTTCAATACAACGTTGGCTCGAAATCGTGCGGCTTCGGCCAAACGGTGGCTGGTGGCTCAACTGCATATGCCGAGTGAACAAGCCGCTTTGATTACGACTGGTTCGCGACCCGAAGGATGGAGACCTGTTCTGGCGGCGATGCGTGCCGACGGCCATCCCGATACATTGGCTGTTGCGGATATTCTCGCACGTTACGATGCTGAGAATGATGATGCGGCCGAATACCGGATTCGTCGTCTATCCTGCTGGCCTGACATACGAGCCAAATACCTGCAAAAGGATCGTAAGGTCGAATATGAATACAGTTATACGATTCGGAGTTTTACGACCGATGAGGAGTTGCTTGCCATGTATGACCGGCGGCCGGACGCCTTCAATGAAGAGGAGCTGCTTCGGGTGACGACTCTCAAACAGGATCCTCGTGACAAGATGGAGGTCTACCGGACCATTCTGCACTATTTCCCGCAGTCGTATGTGGCCGCCAATAATTTGGCTGTACTGCTGCTGCGCGAAGGCCGGGTTGAGGAAGCCGAAGCGGTACTCGATTCGCTCGGGGAGTTTACACCCGAGATGATTAACACAAAAGCGGCTGTCTATATTTACCGTCATGATTATGAACGGGCAATTGAATTGCTCGAAGCCAATGGAACTTTGTCCGAGGCTCGCTATAATCTGGGATTACTGATGGCGAGTGTCCGGCAGTTGGATTGTGCCTACGAACTTCTGAAGAACTACAAAGATACCAATGCGGCCGTTGTGGCGCTTAGTGTTGGACGCAACGAGGAGGCCGCTGCGATTATGGAGGCCTGTGATGATCGTACCCCGCGGGCTGAGTATGTCCGGGCGCTGATTGCGGCACGGCGTGGTGATGGTGATGGCGTAGTCGGGCATCTTGGCGCAGCGGTGGCAGACCTGCGACTTAAGCAAAGAGCTCGTACGGAGGCCGATTTCGTGCCGTATGCCTCTCGACCGGATTTCATCGAACGAATCAGCCATGAGGAAGAGAATAGGTAATATCAGAAAAGCTGCCTTGTTGGTCGTGTCATTCGGTGCGATGCTGTTGAGCGGCTGTATACGGGAGTCGTTGCCGACATGTCCGCCGCTCGTCGTGGAATTGACGGTCAAGGACAAGAACTATTTCAACATTGATGATGCCGTCAAGTTGGGCCTGATGGAACGGCTGGCTGAAGATCTGCCTTTTCGCGCATATGTGCATTCACTCTATTATGTAATCTACGACGAACAGGGACGTGTGATAGCCGAACAACACAACCGGTCGGTGGAGAATGATGACAGGGTACAGAAGATTGTTCTTCCGGAGTCTCTCCCTTACGGGCGTTATTCCGTTACAGTTTGGGGAAACATGAATAGTGAAGAACCTTTGGGTGAGGATGCCACTCAGGCGGAAATGGAGGCCGTAGGGGCAGCAGCCAATGATATCTATCTGGCCAGTGGCGAGTTTGACTACCGCTATGGCAACGAGAACTTCTCGTTGGGACTGGAACGTACCAAGGGAAACCTGCTGATTCGAGCCGAGGGGATTCCGGACAATATCGACTTTTCGACCAAAAATATCGAGGATGTTTTTGCTTTTGTAGACAATCGGTTTTCCTACTTCTCGCTGACTGACGTGCATACGGAACTGGACTGGGAGGTGCGCAATGAAATTCAGACCCAGACGCTGATGTCTCCCTCCCCGTCGTACGAAGGTTCGACTCTCAGCGTGGCATTTATCGATAAATCAGTTGTGGAGGGAGAGGACCGAGCCTCATTTTACCCGAGGCTTGAGCCGCAGGATGTTCACATTACGATGGGGCGCAACGAAATCACGATCCTGAAATATCTCTATGAGGAGGATGGCAGCGGAGGTTCATTTAGGATATATGTTCGGGTCAATGACAACTGGGAGCTGCTGCATCAAATGGAGATTGAATGACAAATAATAACAGATAAAGAGACACAACCCATTTTTACAATTAACACAATGAAAAAAACGTATTTATTCGGAATGGCCTTGATGGGATTTTTGGCCTTCTGCGCCTGCTCCAACGAAGAGGAGACGGGCAATGTTACCACCCCGACCGGGGCAGAACAGATTATCTCGCTGGCGGTAGCCAACAGCAACGGGGCTTCGACGCGTACTGGCCGGCCGCTGCTCAGCTCGGAGGCCAAGCAGACCATCGAGAATGTAGTGGTCTATGTGGTCGACAATTCGACCAAAGCTGTGGCTTACACCAAGGAGTTCACCGATTGGCAGTCGACGTCGGTGGATTACGGCACTAACGATGGCCGCAGCACGGATTTCGTGCTGGAGTCGAATCTTGAAGATGGCAACTATCAGATTTTTGCAGTAGGTTTCCACAACAGCAGCAGCTACAATGATGTTAAGGCAGCTCTTGTTACTGAAGGAACGTTCAATGAGAATGCCGTACTGTCGCTCTCTGCGGACGGTGGTGCCGAGGAGATCTTCGCAGGTTCCACCGAGCCATTCGAGGTAAAAAAAGCTACCGGTTTCAAGAAGGAAGTCGTACTGAACCGTCAGGTGGCCGGTGTATATGTCTATGCCAAGGACATCCCCTACATCGCTGACGCCACGCAGCTGCGACTGGTTGCTTCGGGCGAGAACAACCGTCTGGTTCTTGGTCAGTTCGCCAATCTCAATCTGGACAACAACGGAGAGAACAACAATATCACGACGGCAGTGGTCAACGGCTTCTCCGAAAGCACGGCCTTCGACAAGACGCTGGTAACGATCAATCTTAACGAATGGTTCTCGTCGATCGAGGCTAATGGCACCCTGATTAATACCGCAAACTGGCAGAAACCGTCGAGATATAACGGCAAAGCAACTTTCGAGAAGGGCTCGGTATTCGGTGGCGAGTTCGTCATTCCGTTCGCTAAAGTTGAGGAAACCCAGACGCTGAAGTTGCAGCTGACAACTGCCGGCGGCGAGGTAAAACGTGAGTGGAACGTCAACCTGCCTTCGAGCGAGACCACGACCTATACGCTCTACACCTGGGATACGATGACCAGCGCGTTTACCTCGCAGGCTTCCGTTACCGAGGACAAGCACTACTACAACATTGTCCGCAACCATCTTTATGGTCTGGGTGACCGCACGAGCGACGATCCGGGCAGTGGTACGGATCCCGAACCGACTCCCGATGATAATGACGATCCCGTATCGCTGGACAACAAGCACGAGATTGAGCTGGTTGTCAACGACAACTGGGAGGTAATCCACAACATGGAGCTGGAGTAGTTCCGACCCGGAACAAGACCGGTTGCCCGTCCCGAAAGGGACGGGCCCTCCGGCTTGTTTTCAACACAATGATTTGATTTGTAGCCAACCAAAATGAATGCGGCAAGATTCATAATCGTCAACATGGTTGTAATGACCGTGGCGATTTCCTGCAGCAAGGCGACGATCGGCACGATTGACGGTCCGAATGAACGTCCCTCTGAACAATCGTTTACGGTGGTTGTCGAGAGTGTAGGGGAGCTGTTCACGGGCGGTGAGGGGGTCAACCCGACGATGACGACTCGTCGCCCCATATCAAGCGTAACGCCTACGCAGACCTTCGATAAACTGAGCCTCATTATCGTCGAATATCGAAGTCCGGCCAAGGTCGTATACAAGACGACCATCGACAATTGGAGTAATCCGAACAATAAAGCGAGCATTCCCTGGAGCGAAGAAGAAGGCCAGGGACGATATGCCACCATCCGACTGTCTGGTGACGAATGCCTGGATGAGGGCATGACATACATGGCTTATGCCATTGGATATCAATCTGGAACTTACGGCGACTACGAGCCCTTTGCAGGAATCGAAGTCGGTGATAATTATAACAAAACGGAAACCGCCACTGTCCCCACGGGTGGCAGGCCCGAGGAGGTGTTTGCCGGAGCCGAGATATTTTCAGTTCAGCACGGCAAGATCCTGTCCAAAAGAAGCGAAGAAGCCGAATTCGAACATGCCTTGTTGCTGGTGCGCAGACAGGTGGCCGGTACGTTCGGGTATTTTACCCGTATCCCTGCAAAGATTCAGGATGTTCCGGTATCTTGCCTGCGTCTTGTGGCAACACACAGCAATCAAACGGTCATTTTCGGTGGATTCCGAGGGGTAGATGATTCTTATGATTTCCACAAGGATAATGTGGTCAACGGGATGGATCCGCAAACGGACTTCAACGCTTCTTTGGCAGGATCAACACAACTCGATGCATTTACGGTGTATGAGATCGAACTTGCCAATTGGTTCCCGGGCAATCGCGAGGATGCCCGTCTGCCGTACGATGCAAACGGTGATGGGTATCTTGACGCCGGCGATGAGAACTGGCAGACGGATCCGGAGGCCTATCCCGCCGGGACCATCTCGTTGTCAGCAGGGAGTGTCTTCGGCGATAAATTCGTGATTCCCTTTGCCGTGACCCGGGATGATGTCGACTTCGGGCGGAGTTCGTTCCAACTGCAGCTGCTCGGTGTCGGGGGAGCCATCCTCAAACATTGGAATGTCACCTTGCGAGATCTCGATGCGGTCGAAAATGAGCGTCGGACGCTGGTTTCGTTGCCCGATGGGGAGACCGGGCGTACTCAGATTTCGGAACTTGAGAATATTGATACGGAGAGTTGTTTCAGTATTGTCCGGAACCGGTTCTATACCATGGGAGAAAAGAGTCAATCGCAAAATTACGGGGAGGATATGCCCGTGGATTTGCGTGTAGCTGACAACCTGGTGATGGATGCCCGTCATCAGTGGCAGATTCAGAATTCCATCATATTCAATTGATCAATGAACTCCATTGTATGAGATACGCTGCCATATACATAATCTCGACGCTGCTTGTATGTGCTGTCGGTTGTTCCCGGGGAAATTCCTCGGTTGAGTCAATCGGAGAGTCGGGTCTTCGGAGGATTGAAGTTTGTTTCGATTTGAATACAAACGGAGATCTTCCGGCCGGGAATGTCGGTTCCGCTCAACCGGACGATCTGACGTTTGTTCCGGACGGTACGCTGTTGCCACAATCGGAACCTCCCCGGATGGTGCTGAGCAGTAATAATTGGCAGCAGGTGAATGATGTGCGGATTTACGTGTTTCGTAAAGGCTCGGCGGGTGATTTTGTCTATTACAAGCCGGCTGCTGAGGATGGTTTGAAGCAGGATTACCTGTCGGTTGATGATTTTACACTCAAATTTGCACAAAGTCCCTATGTGGTTTGGTGGGGCGGTGCGCAGGATTTGAACGAGTCGCACAGCTATGTTGGACGAATGCAGCTCGAAACCGGTGAATATACCTTTCTGGCCGTAGCCCGTGATGACGCCAAGTCTGAAGTCAGGCGGATTTCAGACCCCAACCAATCGAATTCCGTGTATCAGTGGCCGGCCTGGTCCGAAGGGGAGACTCGGCTTCTGGATGCTGTCCTGTATTGTGCCGATGAGGAGGAGACGATTGCAACGGAACTTTTCTCAGGCTATACGGCTCAGACGGTTGTCGTCGATGGGACGACATCTCATTTTTATCGCTCGATCTTTCTTGAACGGGCCGTGGCCGGAATTCTTCTCTATGTGGAGAATATACCAGCGGTTTTCCAGGCTTATGATCCGGACGAGGATCTCCCTACGGGCATTATTCCTGATCCAATCGAATATCGGGTGATTGCCTTGGGAATTGCTCACGGCGTGATGCTGTCTGACCGAGTGCTGATTGCCGATCGCAAGGCTTTGGACGGCCGGCTGAATGTTCCGCAATACACCTCCGTATTCAATCCACCGACACCCGAGCGGGTGTTGCTTAAGATCGATATTCCGGAGTATGCAACGATCCGAAACGGTATCTATGAGGGAACCTCACCTGACAATGTACGCCATCCTAACAGTTTGTGCACCGGATCGTTCGTCATGCCGCAGTTGGCCAACGAGGCCTCGTCCCCGGATTACGAGTCTTACGACAAGAGCCTTTACCTGGTGTATTACGGTTATGATGAAAGCCTCGGTCGGGAATTTGCTCTGGCCTGGGTCCCGATTCGTCTGGATGCCGGTGCCGGGTATGATCCGCACTATTATCCGCTTGAGGCTAACCATTTCTACAGCGTCGGCCGACGGTGCTACACCGGAAACGGCGAAGATCTCCCCGATGAGGATGAACCGATCGATCTGCAAAAGGGAACGACGGCCGATCTGGTGATCCGGATCGATCCCTTTTGGAATGAGTACTACGGAGGTGAACTTGGCAATTCTGATCCGGGGTTGGGACTCGATCCCGAATGGGGCGACCATCCTGCGGGTAATTTGCAGCAATGAACCAGAACAAATGCACATAGAAGATGAAGTACGAAGTATTTTTTCGCCTGTTGTTGGCCAGTTGGGTCTCCATTGCGCTGTTTGCATGCCAGCAGCCTGACGAAGATGGAGCAGGAAGCTGTAAGGTCCGATTTGATCTTTCGCTTGAAGCTCAGACGCGGGCACCGCAAGAGATTGATTTCAATGAATATGCTGTTTCGCTTTATGTTTTCGATGCGGAGACATCGCTCTGCGTGCAGACATTCGCGATAACGAGCACCTCCTTTACGGTAACTGGTTTGGAAAAGAATACCGCATATCGGGGCGTATTTCTGGCCATTCCCAAGGGACAGCAACCTGCCTTGCCTGATCTTGTAGATCTGTATGAGCTGTCAACGATGCAGTATCTTATAGGAAATCAGACCGAACAGGAAGTGTTTCGGAATATCTTGAATTTTTCGACGAGCGATGAAATCACCTCATACAGTATCATACTGACTCGTCAGAACGGTGCCATCCAGATTCGCATGAGCAATGCCGATGGAGCGATTAACAATGCAAGGCTGGAGGTCGAAGGGCTTCCTGTCATGCTTTTCCAGGACGGGACAGGTGGCAAGGTCCTGTCGGAAGGCAGCCCCGTTCAGCTTTCGAAGAGCGAAATTCCACCCGTAACGGATAATTACCGTATCAGCATCAATTTGTTGCCATTGGAGGACCTGACGGGCAAAGGGCGCCTGACATTAACCCATGTTGATGGAACCGAAACGGTTTATGAGTTGAAATCCACGTCTGGATCGATTCCGATCTATCCCAACCAGATTACCTGGCTTGTGCTTCGCGGAACAGGTGACGGAGGAAGTTTTGAAGTGGGATTTGGTGGTGACATCGATTTGGATGATGATGAATGGGACGGTTACAGGTAGTTTGGTTGAATGATATAAGGAGATATAAAGTATAGTTTCATGGTCCGCAAACAACTATTTTCTGGATTATTGCTTGCCGGGATTCTGCTTTTCGCGGCAGCCTGTGACAAGATTGAAGAGACCGGCACCGTTGCAGGCGTTCCGGATTCCGAGGTTCAGCCCGGGAAGGGCTCCTTCGAGGTGACCTTTTTCCCCGGCGAGGGACATGTGGATACACGTGGCGCTATCAGTGGCCCTTCCGACCGAGTGCAGACGCTCATGTACATCCTCTACCGCAAGGATGCGTCTGGTCGATATGTTTATGTCAAACGCGAGACGGTCTTTCGTCCGGACAACTACTCCGTGCCGGAGAACCACGAATGGCCCTTGGCGGCCATTCACGAGACTCTGCCCGACGGCGATTACCGGGTTGTCTTCCTCGGAAATCTGGATGCCAACCTCTTTGAAGGTCAGGGGCAGGAGTCTGTTCTGCAGAATTACATGACTTATTACGACGAGGCTCGCATGGTGATGCCGTCAAAAGGACCGTTGGCCTTCACCGATCAGAATATGTACTACTTTGCATCGGCAGATTTTAACCAGAACAACACGCAGGTGGAGATCTTGCTCCAGCGTATCGTGACCAGGCATGAGTTTCTTCGGGAATTTGTCGATGCCAATTCCGCATTGAGTCAACTGGTTGACAACATCGCCAAGGATATTCGAGAGAAGCAGTTGACTACGGAGGTTGTTGGCGGTCTGCTTCACAGTGCATTATTGGAGCCCGTAACCGATGCTTTGGGGCTTGGCGGATTACTTTTTGCCACGCAGGTTGTTGATGCGTTGGTCGGGGCTTTGACGGGCGATCTGATCGAGGCGCTCAATCAAATCCTGCTTCAGGAACTCCTGACGCGATTGGAGAGCTCTCTGAAGGCCAATGATACGGATGCCGATCTGTTGGGGCTGCAGAATCTGCTCAATCCTTGGGCTATCTCTTCGAGTGCCGATGTAACAGGTTATTTCACGCCGTCGTTGAATTTTGATTTGCAGCCGATTGCGGCGAGTAGTCAGGCTGCTGTAACCTGGGAGGGGATTCCCATGCAACGCACGGCAGGAGAGGAGTTGAGTAGTGAGCGTTATATTTCGATGATTCTGCTCGGAGGAGACAATTTGATCGATAAGATTGATGTGAAGAAGGAGGGGCTTGTGGGACCATTGGTTGACGGCGTGGTAGATGACCCGGTGCTTTATGGACGGCTGATTAACATTAATAATGATCTGACCTATACGGCAGCACCTAACGTGGCCTATCATACGAATTATGCTCTTCTAAATCTGACGCTTGATAACTACGGAACCTCGGAAGATAGTGAGCAGCTTCATTTGACAGCCAAACTTGATTCGGCTTTAGTGACCAGAGAGTTGTTGACGAACCTCCTTGGTGATCTTCTCGGGGGATTACTCGGATCATTGCTAACTCCATTGTTGAATACTGTTACACATGTGTTGGATGCAACGACTTTTGCTTTGGATGTGAAACTTCCGGACCTCAGCATTCAGAACATTGTTGTGGAGGGAGGTTGGGAGTCTACGACCTCTTCTTTAGAAAAAGGCAATTAATTTTCGATGAAAAAGAAAGAACCCTCCCTTGTGTATTCGCAAGGGAGGGTTCTTTCTTTTCCGGCCATCCACGGCCTCGAGAGGTCAGCTGGAACAGACGGCCTCATTCCTTCGTTATCTTGCCGTCCTTAAACCGACAAGTATGCAGCAGGAGGATAATTTGCTGGTATTGGAGAAGATTGTCCTTTCGCCAGCTGGTAGACCTGCCAACTGACATCAACCCTATTATCTCCTAACCTAATGCCTTTTTTCATGATTCTTTATCCAATCGGGAGTACTCACATTGTATATTTTATAAACAGTTATTAAAACCATCATCATCTTTTTTAATGCGAGTGGTGAGAATTCGGAAATATTTCTGTATTAATAGATTAGGCAATCTGTCTGATAAGCGCGTCGATATTGAATGGTTTTACCTGGGATAATTAGGGCTCTTTATGAAAAATCGTTGAATCAGGGGAGAGATATTGATAAATTTTGTTTGCATCAAAAGAGATTGCGGACACGGTGCGGACACGGAAAACGAAAAACCGCGTCAAACTTTCGTCTGACGCGGCTCATGGTGCCCAGGACAAGACTCGAACTTGCACGAACGTAATTGTTCACTACCCCCTCAAAGTAGCGTGTCTACCAATTTCACCACCTGGGCGACACTGCCGAATTTCTCATTTCGGGTGTGCAAATATAGAGTTTATATTTGAATCCGCCAAATTTTCGGACGCTTTGTGTCGAAAAAATGATTTTTTCTTCCCGCCGCCCGCCTCCGGGGAAGCCGGAAGGCCGGTGGAAGGCCGCCACAGGGCGGTCTCGGACGGTTGTGGAGGCCGCCGGGAGGCTGGCTAAGGGGGGGCTGCCGCCGGGCCGGGCGGCTGGGGTGCTGTTGAGGCAGGGGCCTGTCGGGAAACCGCCGTGCGACGGGAGCCCGGCTTTAGAAAGGCGCTGTTGCGGCCGGGACGGTTGGGCGGGCCCTGTTGGAAGGAGCTGTCGGGCGGTGCTCCTGGGTGTTGCTGCCGGACTGCCGCCCGACAGGAGGTGCCCCATAATAAAAAAGGAACCGTCCGCCCCGATGCGGGGTGAACGGCTCCCGATGGCTCTGCGGGCCGGGCTGCCTCAGCGGACGAAATCCATCTCGCGGAAGAGGTAGTCGGCCCCGCCGATGCGGTCGATGACGAAGAGCACGTAGCGGATGTCCACCGCGATGTTGCGGCAGATTTCCGGGTCGAACTCGATGTCGCTCATCGTCGAGCGCCACGTGCGGTCGAAGTTGATGCCCACCAGCTCGCCGCGGCCGTTGATGACGGGCGAGCCCGAGTTGCCCCCCGTCGTGTGGTTCGTCGCCAGGAAGCAGACGGGCACCGTGCGCCGTCCGTCGAGCGTGATGCCCCAGCGGCCGTACTCCTTCGAGGCGTAGAGGTCGCGCAGTTGCTGCGGGATGTCGTAGTCGTAGATTTCGGGGTTGTCCTTGGCGATGATGCCGTCGAGGGTAGTCTGCGGCTTGTGGTACTCGCCGTCGGCATATTCGTATCCGGCCACCGAGCCGTAGGCCACGCGCAGCGTGAGGTTGGCGTCGGGGAAGAAGGCCCGTTGGGTGTCCCACTCGCGCAGCCCGCGGATGTAGCGGGTGTAGAGCTCGTTGAGGCGCTTGCTCGTGAGGTTGCGCAGCGAGCGCGTCCCTAGCAGCCAGACGATGTGGCTGCGCATGCGCTTGATGCCGGAGGCGAGCGCCTCGGCGTCGGCCGACTTCTCGCCGCTCCACACCTCCTCGAAGAGGTGGCGGGCATATGCCTCGGGGCTGTCCCACGTGTGGAGGCCGTCGAGGAACTCGGGAATCAGATAGGGTGCCGGGCAGCGGGCGGCATACTCCGCGGCGAGGAACTCGAAGAGGGCCTGCTCGGTGGCGCGGCGCCGCTCGAAGCAGCTCTCGGCACGCTCCTCCTCGTCGTAGGAGGTGGGCAGCGCGGCGAGCGTCTCCGAGATGAGCTCGTAGGCGAAGTAGGCGTCGGCGATGCGGGCATATTCGGCCTTGAGCTCCGCCACCACCGTGCGGTACTCCTCGCGGTCGGCGGCCCAGGCGGCAAAGCGCTCCTCGTAGTCGTGCTTCTTGGCCACCGTGCCCAGACGGTTGATGCCCAGCATCTCGCCCTGCCACTTCTTCCATGCGTTGGCGATGGTGGCGTGCTTGGCGGCGTAGTGGATGCGCAGCTCGGGGTCCTCGGCCTGCGCCTCCGAGATAATCTCGAGGCGGCCGGTGCGGATGGCAATCTTGGCCGGGTCGGAGCGCTCGGCGATGTAGGCCACGGCGTCCGAGAGGATGTACTCCTGGGTGTTGCCCGGGAAGCCGTAAATCATCGTGAAGTCACCCTCGTGGATGCCGCGCAGCGAGATTTTGAAGTGGCGCGCCGGGCGGTAGGGGACATTCTCCGGCGAGTAGGGCGCCGGACGGTTGTCCTTGCCGGCATAGACGCGGAAAATCGAGAAGTCGCCCGTGTGGCGCGGCCAAATCCAGTTGTCCGTGTCGCCGCCGAACTTGCCGATGGACGAGGGGGGCGTGGCCACCAGACGCACGTCGTCGAACTGCTCGTAGAGGAAGAGGAACTGCTGGTTGCCGTAGTACATCTGCTCGACCGAGGCGCGGTAACCCTTGCCCTCGGCTTCGGCCTTGCGGCAAATCTCCTCGGGGCTCTCGCCCGCGGCGATGCGGTCGGTCACCTCCTCCATGCGGACCAGCACCCGCACGTTGAGCCCCTCGTTGGGGAGCTCCTCGGCGCGCGAGCGGGCCCAGAAGCCGTAGGTCAGGTAGTCGTGTTCGAGCGACGAGTGGGCCTGGATGTAGTCGTAGCCGCAGTGGTGGTTGGTCAGCAGCAGCCCCTCGTCCGAGACGAATTCGCCGGTGCAGCCTCCGTCGAAGAGGACCACGGCGTCCTTGAGCGAGGCGCGGTTGATGCTGTAGATGTCTTCGGCCGTGAGGCGGAAGCCCTTGGCGCGCATGTCGTCGATGCGCGACGAGATGAGGCTCGGGAGCCACATTCCCTTGTCCGCCAGCGCGGGCAGCGTCAGCAGCAGCACGGCGAGGGTCAGAAACGTACGTTTGAACATGGTTCGATGGTTTTTTTGTGGGTTTTTCGTTGGGTTTTTGTTGGATTTCGTTGGGTTGTTGCGGGTCGGGGTTGCGCGGGGCTCCGGGGCGGTTTTCAGCGGGCTTGTGCAGCCGGGGCGGAGCGTCGGACGTCGGGTGTCGGAGGCGTTGGGCCGCTGCGGCCGCTCTCCGGGCCGTTCTGCCTCGGGTAGCTTCCGGGCCGCTCTCCGGGTTGCGGGCCGCTCTCCGGGGCGCGGGCTACTCTGCCTGCGCTTCCCCTTCGCCGGCCGCAAGGAAGCGCTCCAGCTCGACGTAGAGCCGCTGTACGGGGAGCCCCATGACGTTGTAGAACGAGCCGTCGATGCGCTCGATGGCCACATATCCGAGCCACTCCTGGATGCCGTAGGAGCCCGCCTTGTCGTAGGGGCGGCAGGTGTCGACGTAGTAGTCAATCTCCTCGTCGCGCAGGGGGCGGAACCACACCTCGCTGCGGGCCGTGAAGGTGTGGCTTGCGTGCACGGTGCGCAGCGTCACGCCCGAGACCACCACGTGCGACCGCCCCGCAAGGGCGCGGAGCATCGCGACGGCGTCGGTGCGGTCGTGCGGCTTGCCCAGCACCCGGTCGCCGAGTACCACGACCGTGTCGGCCGTGAGCAGGATGTCCCGCTCGCCGAGCGGAAAGGGGTAGGCCTCGCTCTTGAGGCGGGAGAGGTAGCGCGGCACCTCCTCGGCCGGCAGTCCGGCCGGGTAGCGCTCCTCGCAGGCGTAGCGCGGGGCGAGTTCATAGGGGAGGCCGCAGCCGCTCAGCAGCTCGCGTCGCCGGGGCGACTGCGAGGCCAGCAGCAGACGGTAGTTGCGGAGTCGTTCGTGCAGCAGCAGCATGGTTGTGTGTCGTGTCTTGTCGGTTTGCGGGTCGGCCGGCTCCGCGCGGGGGCGGTGTCCGACCGGCCGGTGGTTTTATGCGGGCCGCTCGGGGGCGGGTCAGCGGATGTCGAAGCAGAGCTGCTCGTGCCCCTCGAGCGTGGCGCGCAGCGTGTCGCCCGGGCGGACGGGCCCCACGCCGGCCGGCGTGCCGGTGAAGAGCAGGTCGCCCATGCGGAGGGTCAGGTAGCGCGAGACGCAGGCGATGAGGCGGTTGACCGGGTAGAGCATGAGCGACGTGTCGCCCTGCTGGCGCACCTGGCCGTTGAGCTCCAGCTCGAAGCGGAGCCGCTGCACGTCGCCGCCCAGCTCCTCGAGCGGGATGAAGCGGGGCGCGAGGGCCGCCGAGCGGTCAAAGGCCTTGGCCCGCTCCCAGGGGAGCCCCAGGCGGATGGCCTCGCGCTGCAGGTCGCGCGCCGTGAAGTCGATGCCGAGCCCCACCTCGTGGTAGTATCGGTGGGCGAAACGCTCCTCGATGCACTTGCCCACGCGGTCGATGCGCACCACCAGCTCGCACTCGTAGTGCACCTCCTGCGAGAAGTCGGGGACGTAGAAGGGGTCGTTGTTGCGCAGCAGCGCCGTGTCGGGCTTGAGGAACCAGAGCGGCTCGTCGGCCGCCTCCGTCCCGAGCCCCGTCTGGTGGTGGAGCTCCGCGGCGTGGGCGGCGTAGTTGCGTCCGATGCAGATGATTTTCATGGGTCGTCTCTTTGTTTACCGGTCATTGGGGGCGGAGTCGCGGCGGAGCTCCCCGACCATGCGGCGGGCGAAGCGCTCGCTGGCCCCCGGGCCGCCGATGATGCGGCGCAGCTGGTCGAAGTCGTCGAGCATGCGCTGCCGCCGGGAGCCCCCTTCGAGGATGGCGCGCAGCTCGCGCTCGGCCGCGGTGATGTCGAGGTCGGACTGGATGAGCTCGCGCACCGCCTCGCGCCCGAGGTTGAGGTTGACGAGCGAGACCCAGGGCACCTTCAGCACGTAGGGGCGCAGCTTGACCTGGAACCAGAGCGTGCGGTAGACCACCACCTCGGGGATGCCCAGCAGCGCCGTCTCGAGCGTCGCGGTGCCCGAGGTGACGACGGCCGCCTCGGCCGCCGCAAGGGTTTCATAGGTCTGGTCGCAGACGTAGCGGATGGAGCTCCCCGCCATGTAGCGCTCGTAGAGCGCGCGGTCGAGCCACGAGACGCCCGCCACGACGAACTGCCGCTCGGGGAAGCGCTCGGCCAGACGGGCCATGAGGGGGAGGTTGTCGCGGATTTCGCCGGCGCGGCTGCCGGCCAGCAGCGCCACGATGGGGCGGCTGTCGAGGCCGTTGCGGCGGCGGAACTCCTCGGGTGTGGGGAGCTCGGGCAGCCGCCGGTCGATGGCGTCGACCAGCGGGTTTCCCTCGAAGATGGGGGTGATGCCCTTCGAGGAGAAGTATTGCCGCTCGAAGGGGAAGATGATGAAGAGGCGGTCGACGTAGCGGCGGATGGACTTCACGCGGTATTCGCGCCAGGCCCACACCTTGGGGGCGATGTAGTAGAAGGTGCGGATGCCCTGCTCGTGGGCCCAGCGGGCCATCTTCATGTTGAAGCCCGGGTAGTCAATCAGAATCAGCACGTCGGGGGCGAAGGCGGCGACATCCTGCCGGCACTCGAGCATCTGGCGGCGGATGGTTCCCAGGTTGCGGAGCACCTGCACGATGCCGAAGAACGAGGTCTCGCGGTAGTGCTTCGCCAGGTTGCGCTCGCCGCCCGCACGGGCCATCCGGTCGCCGCCCCAGAAGCGGAACTGCGCTTCGGGGTCGGCCTTGCGGAGCCCTTCGATGAGGTTTGCGCCGTGCAGGTCGCCCGAGGGTTCGCCTGCGATGAGGTAGTATTTCATGTGCGGAAGTGTTGCGTTGCGGCGGGCGGGGCGCCGGGCCCCCCTCTCCCGTCCGCGAGACAAAAATAGCGAATCCCGGCGCTTCGGCAAAACTTTTCGGCCCCAAATCGGCCGCGCGCCCCGCCCGAGGGGTGCACCGCATCGAAAAAATCGTATCTTTGTCTTCAGAAACGGTCCCGGCCCGCCGCCCGGCGCTTCGGAAGGCACCCCGTCCGACGCTCCGGCTCCGCCCCGGTCCCGAAGAGCAACCAACCGACAACCAACCCAAAACAAAAACCCATTCCGAACCTCTCATGAAGCGTTCCCCCCTTCTGCTTGCCGGCGGCATTGCCGCCGTGGCGGCTTCGACCGCCGGCTGCGGCTCCCGCCCCGAGGCGCCCCGCCGCCCGATGAACATCCTCTACATCATGACCGACGACCACACGTCGCAGATGATGAGCTGCTACGACGACCGTTACGCCTCGACGCCCAACCTCGACCGCATCGCCGACGAGGGCGTCCGCTTCACCAACAGCTTCGTGGCCAACTCGCTGAGCGGCCCGAGCCGCGCCTGCATGCTCACGGGCAAGCACTCCCACGCCAACGGCTACACCGACAACACCTTCTGCGCCCCGTTCGACGGCTCGCAGCAGACCTTCCCCAAGCTGCTCCAGGGGGCCGGCTACGAGACGGCCGTCGTGGGCAAGTGGCATCTGGGAAGCCTCCCCACGGGCTTCGACTACTGGGAGGTGGTCCCCGGCCAGGGCGACTACTACAACCCGCTCTTCATCCGTCAGAGCGGCGACACGACCCTCTGCGAGGGCTATCTGACGAACATCATCACCGACAAGAGCATCGAATGGCTCGAACACGGGCGCGATACGACGAAGCCCTTCTGCCTTCTGGTGCACCACAAGGCGCAGCACCGCAACTGGATGGCCGACACCTGCCATCTGGCGCTCTATGAGGAGCGCGACTTCCCGCTGCCCGAGACCTTCTTCGACGACTACGAGGGGCGTCCGGCTGCCGCCGCGCAGGAGATGTCCATCGCCTCGGACCACGACATGGATGTGGTCTACGACCTCAAGATGTGGCGCAAGGGGGTCCGCAGCCGACTGAGCGCCGGTTACGAGCGGATGCTCGACCGCATGAACCCCGAGCAGCGGGCCGCCTGGGAGCGCTTCTACGGGCCGCTCATCGAGGAGTTCTACCGCCACGAGCCGCAGGGGCGCGAACGGGCGCAGTGGAAGTTCAACCGCTACATGCGCGACTACCTGAAGACGCTCCGCTCGCTCGACGACAACGTGGGGCGGCTGCTCGACTACCTCGAGGAGTCGGGTCTGGCCGACAACACGCTGGTGGTCTACACCTCGGACCAGGGCTTCTACATGGGCGAGCACGGCTGGTTCGACAAGCGCTTCATGTATGAGGAGTCGATGCGCACGCCGCTGGTGATGCGCCTGCCGGGCGGTGCGCGGGGCGACATCGATGCCCTGGTGCAGAATATCGACTACGCCCCCACCTTCCTCGAGCTGGCCGGGGTGCCGGTTCCCGACGACATCCAGGGGCGTTCACTGCTGCCGCTGCTGCGGGGCGAGCATCCCGCCGACTGGCGCCGTGCGCTCTACTACCACTTCTACGAATATCCGGCCGAGCATATGGTCAAGCGCCACTACGGCGTGCGGACCGAGCGCTGGAAGCTCATCCACTTCTACAACGACATCGACTGGTGGGAGCTCTACGACCTGGAGGCCGATCCCCACGAGCTGCACAACCTCTACGGCGAGCCGGCTTATGCCGACACGGAGGCCCGGCTGCACGAGGAGCTGCGGCGCCTGCAGCAGCAGTACGGCGACCCGATTGAGGAGCAGCTGACGCGCTGACGCGCGGGGCAGCCCCCGATAAAACGCCTGCGGGACGACGGAACCTCTCCGCCGTCCCGCTTTTTATGGGGCCGCCGAGCCTGCTTTTGTGGTTCGTCCGCCGCGCCCGGCTATTTTATGGTTTGTCGACCGGCCCCCGTCTGCCTGCCGGCCCGCCGCGCCTGTCCACCGCGCCTGCCCGCCGTCGGCCGGCCTCCGCCCGCCTGCCTGTCGTCCGGCCCCGTCCGTTTCTCCACCCTTCCCTCCTGTCCACCGCCGGCCCCCCCCCGCCGTCCTCCCGCCGTCTTTTCGGTCGGTTTCCCTCCTCCGTAGGTCGCCAAACGGACGCCGCAGAGCGCTTTTTCGCAACAAAATCGTACCTTTGCACCGGGCCCTGCCGCCGGGCCGGTTGCACTCTGCGCACCGGTGCCGCCCCGAGGCGCCCCTCCAATACCGAAGACCATGCAAAAGAGACTCCTGTTCCCCCTTGCCACCTTCTGCGCCACCACCCTGGTGATGGCGCTCCAGAAACCCGTATTCCTCCTCTACTACGCCTCCGAGGCGGCCCGTTACGGCTTCGGCGACTGGTGCCGGGTCGTCTGGCACGGCCTCTCGCTCGACATGACCGTGGCGGGCTACGTCACCGCCCTGCCGCTGCTGCTCACGCTCCTCTCGCTCTGGGTCACCCTCTCCGACCGCACGTGGCGGCGCATCTTCGGCCTCTACTTCTGGGTGGTGGCGCTGGTTGCGGGGGCGGTCTTCGCCGTCGACCTGGCCCTCTACGAACACTGGGGCTTCCGCCTCGACGGTACGGCGCTGATGTACCTCGACGCCCCGAAGGAGGTGCTGGCCAACGTCGACTGGTGGATGGGCATCCGCCAGACGCTCTTCTTCGCCGCCTGCACGGCGCTGCTCGTCTGGCTCTACCGCCTGCTGGTGCGGCGGCTCTTCCTCCCGGCGGGACGCATCCCGCTGCGCGGGGTGTGGAGCCTCGTGCTGCTTCTGCTCGGCGGCTTCGACTTCCTGGCCATCCGCGGAGGGGTCGGCGCCTCGGTGGCCAACGTCTCGAAGGTGGCCTTCAGCCCCGAGATGTTCCTCAACCAGGCGGCCGTCAACCCGCTCTTCTCCTTCCTCTCGACGCTGGGCGACGACGGCTCCTATGCCGATGCCTACCCCTTCTTCCCCGAGGAGGAGCGCGCCGCCCGCTTCGAGGAGCTGCGCGGCAACCGCCGTGCGGAGGGTGCTCCCGCCGCCGCGGGCTATGCGTCGGCTTCCGCTCCGGCCTCTGCGGAGGATGCCGCCCCGACCGGCGCTCCGACCGCCGCTCCGGCCGCTTCCTCCGGCTCCGTCCCGGCCGATGCGGCCGATGCGGTGCTCCGCACGCAGCGCCCCAACGTGGTGGTCGTGCTGCTCGAAAGCTTCGGCCGTACGGTGATGGATGCCACGTGCGAAGGCGAGCCCGTTATGCCCAACATGCAGCGGCTCAAGAGCGAGGGGGTCTGGTTCGAGAACTTCTTCGCCAACTCGTTCCGCACCGACCGCGGCGAGGTGGCCGTCCTGAGCGGCTTCCCGGCCCAGACGCTCCTCTCGGTGATGAAGCTCCCGGCCAAGGCTGCGACGCTCCCCTCCATCGCCCGCTCGCTGGGGGAGGAGGGCTACGCCACGAGCTTCACCTACGGCGGCGACCTGAACTTCACCAACCAGGCCTCGTACCTCTACGCCACGGGGTGGCAGGAGCTCGTATGGCAGCGTGACCTGCACTTCGACGCCCCCGCCTCGCACTGGGGCTACGACGATGCGGTGATGTGCGACTACTTCGCGCGGCGGGTCATCGAACTCGATGCCGGGGGGCACCCCTTCCTTGCCGGACTGCTCACGCTGAGCAGCCACATCCCCTTCGATGTCCCCTATGCGCGCTTCGACGACAAGGTGCTCAACGCCATGGCCTTCTCCGACGAGTGCGTCGGACGGATGGTCGAGCGGCTGAAGGCCTCGCCCGCCTGGGAGAACCTGCTGCTGGTGCTGGTGGCCGACCACGGCTACCCCTATCCCGAAGGCATCGCCTACAACATCCCGCTGCGCCACCGCATCCCGATGCTCTGGCTGGGGGGCGCCGTGGCACGGCCGCGCACGGTCGAGGACTATGGCTCGCAGATGGACTTCGCGGCGACGCTGCTGGGGAGCATGGGGCTGAGCCACGAGGCGTTCGACTACAGCAAGGACCTCTTCGACACGGTCAACCAGCCGCGGCGCTTCGCCTACTACACCTTCAACGAGGGCTTCGGCGTGGTCGACGCCTCGGGCGAAGCGGTGTGGGACTGCGCCGCCGACCGCGCCGTCTCGGTCACCTCGCCCGAGCTGCTCGACGTGGGGCGCACGCTGCTGCAGACGACCTATGTCGACATCGACCGCCGTTGAGGCCGGCGGCCCGGTGGGGTGAGGCGGCCCGAAAATACCTGAAAATGGGGATTGCACATTCCCGCCGCAACGGCTATCTTTGAACGGTTCAAACAGGCCGCCCCGCCCGACGCGCAAGGCTGCGGAAGAGCCCGCCCGGCGCTTCGGCCCGGCTGCGGAAGGCTCCCGGTTCCGAGTGCGCTCCGGCGACGGCATCCCGGTTCCCGGCTGCGGAAGAGCCTACCCGGCAAAACACTCAGGGCCTCCGGCTCCGAGGCGGCTGCAAAACGATGAAACCATGTACAGAATAGGAAAATACGACGTCGACGACCGCATGTGCGACCTGGTGTGCGACAACTACCCTGTGCTGCTGGTCATGAGCCGCTTCGGCATCTCCCTCGGATTCGGCGACGCTACCATCGGCGAGGTGTGCCGCGCGGCGGGGGTCGATGCGGCCACCTTCCTGGCCGTGGTCAACATGCTGACGGCCGGCGAGGCGATGCCCGCCGACGACCCCTCGGGCCTCTCGGTCGAGGCGCTGCTGGGCTACCTTCACAATTCGCACGGATACTTCCTCGACTTCCGCCTGCCGGCCATCCGCCGCAAGCTCATCGAGGCCATCGACTGCAGCAGCGACGTGGCGCTGGTCGTCATCCGCTTCTTCGACGCCTACGTGGCCGAGGTGCAGAAGCACATGGCCTACGAGGAGGGGCGCGTCTTCCCCTACGTGCGGGCGCTGCTCACCGGCACCCGTCCGGATGACTACTCCATCGACGTCTTCAGCCGCCACCACGACCAGGTGGAGTCGAAGCTCTCGGAGCTCAAGCGGATTCTGATTCGCTACTACCCGGCGCAGGGGACCAACGAGCTCAACAGCGTCCTCTTCGACCTCTTCACCTGCGAGCAGGACCTCGCCTCGCACAACGCCGTCGAGGACAGGCTCCTCACCCCGGCCATCCGCCGCCTCGAGCAGAAAGGGGGTCCGCAATGAGCAAGGCGCTGAAATTTGCCGTCGCCGAGCCCTCGGCCATCATCCGCTGCGGGCTGCTGGCGCTGCTGCGCGAGATGCCGGGCGTCAACCTCGACATCCTTGAAATCGGCGACATGTCGCGTCTTGCGATGCTCCTCACGCGCCACCGCCCCGACGTGCTGGTGGTCAACCCCGCCTCGCTGGGGCTCATCACCCCGCAGCAGTTGCGCGACGAGTCGGGCTGCGAACGGATGCGCTGCGTGGCGCTGCAGCTGGCCGTCACCGACTCGTCGGTGCTGCAGGCCTACGACGAGACCCTCTCGCTCTACGACTCGGAGGAGCAGCTGCGCGCCAAAATCCTGTGGCTCGAGGGGTCGCGCGGCACCGAGCCGCGGCAGGAGCCCCTCTCGGCCCGCGAGCGCGAGATTGTCTTCTGCATCGTCAAGGGGATGACCAGCAAGCAGATTGCCGACCACCTCTGCATCTCGACCCACACGGTCATCACCCACCGGCGCAACATCGTCGCCAAGCTGCAGATTCACTCGCCGGCCGGGCTGACCATCTACGCCATCGTCAACAAGCTGGTCGAGCTCTCCGACGTGAAGGAGAGCATCGGCGAGCTCTGAAGGGTACGAAAAGACAAACATCAAACAATATGGCACAGGAACCTCATCATCACCATCATCATCCGCTCCCGGCCGACGCCTCGTCGCTCAACCGGGCCTTCGTGCTGGGCATTGCGCTCAACCTGCTCTTCGTCATCGTCGAGTTCGTCGTCGGCCTCTGCTACGGCTCGATGGGTCTGCTCTCCGATGCGGGCCACAACCTGAGCGACGTGGCCGGCCTGCTGCTGGCGATGCTCGCCTTCCGGCTGTCGCAGAGTCCCGCCACGTCGCGCTACACCTACGGCTACAAGAAGAGCACGGTGCTCATCTCGTTGCTCAACTCGCTCATCCTGCTCATCGCCGTCGGGGTGATTGTGGCCGAGAGCATCGGCCGCATGCTCCATCCCGAGGCGGTCACGGGGGATGCCATCGCCTGGACGGCCGGCGTCGGGGTCCTGGTCAACGGCTTCACGGCGTGGCTCTTCATGCGCGGCAAGGGGCGCGACCTCAACGTCCGCGGCGCCTTCCTCCACATGGCGGCCGACGCCCTCGTCTCGGTAGGGGTGCTGCTCTCGGGCGTCATCATCTCGTGGACGGGGTGGAGGCTCATCGACCCGATTGTGGGTCTTGCCGTGGCGGCGGTCATCGTCGGCTCCGTCTGGTCGCTGCTGCGCGACAGCCTGCGCCTCTCGCTCGACGGCGTGCCCGAGGGCATCCGCCTCGAGGAGGTCGAGCGCACCATCGCCTCGGTTGAGGGGGTGCGGGGCGTGCACCACATCCACATCTGGGCCATCAGCACCACGGAGAATGCCCTTACGGCCCACGTCGTGCTGGAGCCCGAAGCCGAGGCCCGCATGGAGCAGGTCAAGCATCAGGTCAAGGAGCGGCTGCACGAGGCGGGCATCGGCCACGCCACGCTCGAATTCGAGACGGCGGGCGAGCACTGCTGCGAACCGCATGACCTCTGAGCCGCCGGGGAAACGCTGCTGCGAGCCGCACGACCTCTGAGGTGCCGGGAAACTTCTGAACGGTTGAACGGTCCTTCTCGGCCCCCTTGGCGGCCGGCGCTAGCCGGGGCCGCCGGGTGACCTTCGACTCGTCTCTGCCGCGCGATTTTGGGACCGCCGAGCACCATCTTTCAGCCGCCGCGCACGACCTCTGAACCTCCGCGGCCGTGCAAGCATGCAAAAAGCGCCCCGCATCCTCCGATTCAAGGATGCGGGGCGCTTTGTTTGTCTGTTTGTCCGGGGCTTTGGCGGCGCCTCTTTCGGCGCCTCTTTCGGCGCCTCTCGGGGTCTCTCGGGGTCTCTCGGGGTCTCTCGGGGTCTCTCGGGGTCTCTCGGGGTCTCCGGGGCCTCTCCGGACCTTTTTCTCCTTTTTATCCCGCCGGCCGTTGTGTCGTTGCTTTGTCCGGCCATCGTTCGGTCGTCATTCGGGTCTTCTCAGGGCCTCTTCCTTCTCCCTTTTTCAGCCCCTCCCCGGTCGGCAGGCCGCGCCGCTCAGGGGACGGGGTCGTAGCCGCTGCCGCCCCACGGGTGGCACCGTGCAAGGCGCCGCAGCGTCAGCCAGCTCCCCTTCAGCGGGCCGTACTTGCGCAGCGCCTCGACGGCATACTGCGAGCAGGTGGGCGTAAAGCGGCACGAGGGGGGCGTGAAGGGGGAGATGCAGTAGCGGTAGAACTGCACCAGCACCAGCAGCGGAAAGGCGGCGACGCGCTTAAAGCCGCTCCGCAACGTTTTCCAGAATCCGGCGGACGGCATGGGCAATGGTCTTGTAGGGGAGCACCTCCTTCGAGGAGTAAATCAGCGCCAAATCGACGTTCGACTGCCCGCAGTGGTTCGTGAGCAGCTGCTTCTGCAGGCGGTAGGCCTCCTTCGTGCGGCGGCGCAGCAGGTTGCGGCGGTTGGCCCGCTTGTGGAACTTCTTGGGGACCGAGAAGAGCACCTCGACCGAGGCCTCGACGTCGGGTTCGGCGTAGCAGACGTAGCGGAACGGAAAGACGAAGCCCCCCTCGCCGTGCTGAAACAGCCGCCGCACGGCTCCGAGCGAACGGAGCCGTTCCGACGGTCGAAGGGCGTGGGGATGCTGCATCATGGTCGTGCCTCCTGTTTGTGCGCGGTGCTACTTGGCGCTCTCCGTACGGCGGACGCGGCTCTTCTTGGCGAGCTTGTGCTGCTGGCTGCGGATGAACTCCTTCTTGCGGGTGTCGGTGGTCAGCGCCACGGGCTGGGGCTCCTCGCCGGCAGCCACCTTCGTCAGGAAGATGTCCACGGCCTTGGCCATCGAGGGGGCCTCGGGCGTGGGGGCGTTGGCCAGCACGGTCAGACCCGCATCGAGCGCCGCACGCAGCGTACCCTCGCCGAAGACGGCGATGGCGGGCAGCCCCTCGGTGCCGAAGTGCTCGACGAGCGCCTTGACGTCCGACGGCGAGTAGAGGGCCAGCAGCCCGTACTCCTTCAGGTCGAGGTCGTTCAGGTCCGAGGCCACCGTGCGGGCCAGAATCACCGGGTGGAACGAGAGCTTGAACTTGGCCAGCGTCTCGGGCAGCTCGGATTTGTGGGGCTCGCTCAGCGTGAGCAGGAACTTCTCCTCCTTATGCTTGACAATCAGTTCGATGAGCGACGTAAAGGAGCCGTCGCCGAACGAGATTTTCCGTTTGCGGTAGACGATGTACTTCTGCAGGTAGAGCGCCACGGCTTCCGTCTGGCAGATGTACTTCATGGTTTCGGGCACGGTGATGCGGGCTTCCTCGCAGATGTGGAAGAAGCTGTCGATGGTGGTGCGCGAGGTGAAGATGACGGCCGTATGGTCGAGAATCTCGACCCGCTGTCCGCGGAACTCCTTCAGCGAGACGCCTACGACGCGGATGAATGGGTTGTATTCGATAGCAACGTTGTGCTTCCGGGAGAGTTCGTAGAAGGGGGACTTTTCGATAATCGCAGGACGGGGCTGCGACACTAAGACTTTGCTAACTTTCAATGCTCTAACCATTTTTATGGTTGGGCGCCCTATCTCACGACGAGCAGCCACAACAGAGTGACGGGAAAGATTTCCACGGCGCAAAGGTACAAAATCCAATGCAAAATCGAAACTTTTTTGCTGATAAAGAGCGCAAAAGTCTCCCTGAGGTACAGGAGGAACGTTATGAGCCACCCGGCCGTGAGCAGCCCCGCCCAGATGGTGTCGCTGCCGAGCGGACTGAGGGCGAAGAGGAGGATGACGGGGGCCAGGATGATGGCTCCCAGCGCGGCGTAGCCCCGTTTGATGCGGATGAGCTGCGTGGTGAATCCCGAGGTGAGGGTCACCCCGCCCACGGCGCGCAGCAGCAGGATGCCGTAGAGGTAGACGAGCAGGAAGAGGAGCCCGACACCCAGCGCCAGCAGCAGCGAGAGGGTGCTGCCGTTGCCCATGCTGAGCAGCTCCTGCGCGATGTCGGGGCGGTCGCAGAGGCGCACGGCCGTGACCCCCGCCAGCAGGAATCCCAGTGCGAGGGCGATGTTCAGGAAGCGGGTGAATCCGGCGTTGCCCGACTCGTCGGAGGTGCGCTCCGAGTCGCGCCGCTCGAAGGCGACGCGGCCGACCAGGGCGCGCATGTCGCCGGGGTTGCGGTAGAGCAGCAGCCCGAAGAGGAGGGTCAGCAGCAGCACGAGCCCCTGGAAGGGGAGTTCGTCGGTGAGGCGCGGCTGCTGCTGTGCTGCGGGGCGCGGTGCGGCGAGCAGCGACTGCTGCCCGAAGAACTCCCCGGCGCCGACCGTGCGGTAGCCCTCGAGCGGGGTGCCGTCGGGCAGGTAGTGCAGCGTGGTGGCGTGCGCATAGAGCGAGTCGCCCGGCATGAAGGCGCCCAGCGGGCTCTCCCAGAGCGTGTCGGCGCCGGCAAGGCTGCCTGTAAGCGAATCGGCCTCCATGCGGAGCGAGTCGGGCATCGCTGCGGCGAGCGAATCGGGCAGCTGCGCGGCCGCCTCGGTCTGCGTTTCGGCCCGCATCCCGGCAGCGGCAGGCGATGCGGAGCCCACGGCGGCAGAGTGCCGCGCGTCGGCGGTGTGTTGTGTGGCGGTGTATCCGGCGTCGTTGTGCCGTGCGTCGGCGGCGCTTTCGGCTTGCTGAGACCCGGTTGTGTGCTGAGCTGCTGCGGAGCCGCTCTTCTGTTGTGTCCCGGCCGTCCGTTCGGTCTGCTTCCGGGCGGTGTCGGTTGCAGCGGCGTGCCCGCTCTGCTGCCCGGTGGCAGTCTCTTTGCTCCCGGCGTGCTCCGCCCGCGACCCGGCGGCGTGTTGCTGCCCGGCCGAACGTTGTGTGGCGGTGTGTCCGGCGGTATGTTGCGCCTCGTCGGCGTGTCGGGCTCCGGCTCCGGCTGTTTCGGAGGCGTGCCCCTGCCGCTCCGTCGTTCCGCTCCGGTGTGCGGCGGTTGCGTCGTTCGTCCGGTGCGTTTGGACCGTTGCGGCTCCGGCTGTGTGCGGCTGCGTTCCGGCCTCCCCGCTGCCCGCTTCGCTCCGGCCGGCCGCCTGCCGCTGCGTGTGCAGCGAATCGGCCGCCTCACGGTACGCTACGACCTCATCCCCGTACCAGAGAGCGGCCGCTTTCTGTGCGGCCGCTTCCTGTGCGGTCCCCTCCTGTTCGGCCCCCGCCTGCACGTCCGTTCCCGGCACGGCGGCTTCCGCCTGCAGGGCGGCACCCTGCGCGGAGGCCCCCTCCGAGGCGGAGCGGCCCGTTCCGCCGGCCGGAACGGGATGAAGAATCATCGTGAGGCTTTTCATTGTTCGAAGCTGCGTTTAAGCGTGACGCGGATGGTCGTTCCCTTGCCGATTTCCGAGTCGACGACGGCAATCTTGCCGCCGTGGTACTCCTCGACGATGCGCCGCGAGAGCGAGAGGCCGAGCCCCCAGCCGCGGGTCTTGGTGGTGAAGCCCGGTTCGAAAATCCGCTTCCAGTTGCTCTTGGGGATTCCCTTGCCCGTGTCGCGCACGTCGACCATCACATGCTTGTCGTCCGACGAAATGCGCACGTCGATGGCGCCGTGGCCCTGCAGCGCGTCGAGCGAGTTCTTCATCAGGTTCTCGACCACCCACTCGAAGAGCGCCGCATTGATGTTGGCCTGCACCGGGGCGATGGCCAGTCCGTTGTAGTCGAGCGTCACGTTGCGCGGGATGCGCTTGCGGAAGTACATGACCGATTCGCCCACCACCTCGTTGATGTTGGCGGGGGTGAGGGGCGTCTCGGAGCCGATTTTCGAGAAGCGGTCCACAATCTTCATCAGGTGGGCCAGGTCCTTGCCCATCTCGTCGACGGCGCTCTGGTCGACGGGCTGCGTGCGCAGGTACTCGAGCCAGCCGAGCAGCGACGAGGTGGGGGTGCCCAGCTGGTGGGCGGTCTCCTTGGCCAGACCTATCCAGACGCGGTTCTGCTCGTCGTGCTTCGTCGAGCGGAAGGCGACGAAGCCCAGCAGGATGAAGGCCGTGATGACCAGCAACTGGATGTAGGGGAAGTAGTAGAGCGACTTGAGCAGCGCCGACTGGCCGTAGAAGATGATGTGGTAGTGGTCGCTCGACCACCAGTAGCGAATCTGCACCGGCGGGTTCTCGTCGGTGAAGCGGTCAATCTGGCGGCGGAGCTTGTCGGGGTGGTCCAGAATCTCGTCGGGCACCAGGTGCGAGTAGTGCACCTTGAGGTTCTCGTCGGTGATGATGAAGGGGATGTTGTTGCTGTTGTTGATGATGTCCTGGATGAGGGGGTCCTGCAGCGAGTTGCCCATCACGTCGCGGTTGGCGCGCTCCATGGCGTGGGTCCAGAGCACGACGTCGTGCTGCTCCTTCTCCTTGAGGCGCTGGGCCATCTTGTTGGTGTAGAGCAGCGAAAGCACCCCCAGCGCCAGGCCGACGAAGATGACGACCACGCGGTTGCGGAACGAAAAGTTGCGGAACGATAATATGTTGCGTCCGAATTTCATCTCTTTTCCTTCGGTTTTTGCTCCTTTGTTTGCGGACCACGGCTGCAGCCTCCCGGTTGCGGGCGGTTTGGTTGCGGTGGGTCCTGCTCAGCGGCCCCCCGGATTGCGGGCCCCTGTGCTGCGGGCGGTTCGGTTCAGCGGCTCCTCCGGGTTGCGGGCGGTCCGGTCTCTATCCGTCTGTCCGGCACCCCTCTGTCCGGCACCCCTCTGTCCGGTGCCCTACGTCCGGACCCCTTCAGCAGCCCCCTTGGCGGCCCCCCCCCTTGCGGGCCGGGGCGCTATTTGCGGGCGGTGTCCTGCTCGCGGGTGATGCGGCGGTACTCGTCGGGCGAGGAGAGCACCTCGACGGCGCGCTGCACCTCGGCATCCTGCGGCAGGGCGTGCTCGATGACCCCCTGCGCATAGGCGTAGCGCAGGATGATTTCGTTCTCGAGCGTGCGGACAATCTCCTGGCGGTAGGTCTCCAGATTGGTCTGCGTGTCGTCGCGGACCTCCTGCTCGAGTCGGGCCAGATGGTTGTCGAGCTCCGTGTAGCGCTCCTCCTCGGCCGCCTTGCGCAGCCGTTCGAGCGCGCGGCGCGTCTCCGACTCGTAGGGCACCTTCTTGTCCTTCATGAAGTCGGCGAAGCGGTCGTAGGTGGCCGAGTCGAGCGCGAACTCCATCAGGTGGAAGGGCTCCCCGGCGTGGCTGCGCATGTAGTCGTCGACGAAGTCCTCGACGAAGCCCAGCGCATAGAGCGTCGCCGCGAAGCGGCTGATGTACTCGGGTTCGGTGCGGATGTCGGGCATGATGCCCCCGCCGTCGTAGACCTTGCGGCCGGCGGCGGTCCTGAACTCGCGGATGAGCGAGTCGGGGACGCTCTTCACCTCACCCTGCTGCGAATGGGAGTAGTCGATGGCCTGGATGCAGCGCCCCGAGGGGATGTAGTACTTGGCCGTCGTCAGCTTGAGGTAGGCGTTGTAGCCCAGCGGGCGGGTCGACTGCACGAGCCCCTTGCCGAAACTCTTCTGTCCGATGAGCACCGCGCGGTCGAGGTCCTGCAGCGCACCCGATACAATCTCGGCGGCCGAGGCCGTGTTGCCGTTGACGAGCACCGCCAGCGGCAGCTCCGCAAGGATGGGCTCCGACTGCGTGCGGTAGCTCTTCTGCTCGGTGCGGCCGTGCGTGGCGACCACCTCGGTCCCCTTGGGGACGAACATCGAGAGAATCTTCACCGCCTCCTGCATGATGCCGCCGCCGTTGCCGCGGTAGTCGAGCACCAGCCCCCGCAGGTTGCCCTCCGCACGCAGCCGTTCGACGGCCGCGCGCACCTCCTCGTAGCACCCGTCGGTGAAGTCGCTGTGCTGGATGTAGCCAATCGAGTCGTTGAGCCAGCCGGCGTAGGGGACGGCCGGGATGGCAATCCGCTCGCGGCGGAGCGTCACCTCCTCGCGGCGGCCGTCGAGCAGCCGCTCGACGGTGACCCGTACCGTCGAGCCGGGGGCGCCCTTGAGCCGTGCGCTCACCTTGTCGGTGGTGAAGCCGCGGGCATCCTCGCCGTCGATGGCCACAATGCGGTCGCCGATTTTCAGCCCGGCGCGGTCGGCCGGCGAATCCTTGTAGGGCTGAGCGATGATGACGTAGTCGCCCTTCTGGCGGATGAGGGCGCCCACGCCGTCGTACTTGCCCGTGGTGAGCAGCTCGAAGGAGGACATCCGCTCCTCGGGCATGTACTCGGTATAGGGGTCCAGGTCGCTGACCATCCCCTCGGCGGCCCCCTCCATCAGACGGTCGGGGTCGACCTCGTCGACGTAGTAGAGCGACAGCTCGCGCATCATGTTGACGGCGATTTCGATGTTGCGCCCCAGACCGAAGTCGTTGCGCTTGCCCCAGAGCAGCGCGCCGAAGCCGACGACCAGGATGGCCGCCGCGGCGAGCATGCGCAGGCTGTTTCTCTTCAGGATGTTTCTATTCATACTTGCTTTGTTCAATGTAGGAGTCGAGCCGGTAGGCGGCGCGGGCCACACCGCGGCGGATGCCCTCGAGGCGGACCCACTGTCCGTACTGCGAGACGCGGATTTCATCCTCGCCCAGCATGAGCAGCCGTCGCCACAGGGTGCTGGCGCGGAACATCATCACCCCCTCCTGCTCGTCGACGAGCTTGAAGCCCGAGCTGTGCAGGGCGTTGACAATCTGCTGGCGGTTCTCCTCCAGGTCGCCCTCGACGTCGCGGACGATGAATCCGAAACGGGGGTAGTAGAAGAAGGCCAGCACGAGGATGACCGCCGGCAGCAGCAGCCCGCGCGGCGTGTGGAACATGACGTAGAGCGTCTGCGAGAAGCTCAGCGTCGCGCCGTAGAGCTGGTTCAGGAGCATGATTGCCGCACATAGAACGCAGAGGGCGACGAAATATTTTACCGCACGGATGAGATAACGTTTCATGGTATGGTTGTTTTTCGGTTGTTTCTTCAGGTGTTTTTCCGGCTCGGCCGGTCGGGCCGGTTTTGTTTTGTCTCGGTTCTCTCCGGCTCGGCCGGGTTCGGTTCGGGCTGTTTTGTCTTGTCTTTGCTTTCTCCGGTTTGATTCGGTCGGGCCGGTTTGTCTTGTCCTGTTTCGGCCTGTTTCGGCTTTGTCCGTTTGCTCCGGCCCGGCTTTATCTTGCTCCGGGCTGCCGGAACGGATGTTGCGGCGGCCGGCGGCTATGCCTCCCCGGAGCCTCCGTGCTCCGCAGCCGCTGAGGCGGCCTTTTCTTGTTCTTGTCCGGCGCCCTTCTCTTGTCCGGCGGCGAGCTGACCGACGGCCCCGGCCACCTGCTGCATGAGCCAGCGGGGGGTCGACGTGGCACCGCAGATGCCTACCGAGGCGGCTCCGGCGAGCCACTCGGGGCGGATTTCGGAGGCCTCCTCGATGGTGTGGGTGCGGGGGTTGGCGCTGCGGCACACCTCGTAGAGCACCTTGCCGTTGGACGATTTGCGGCCGCAGACGAAGAGCACCACGTCGAAGCGGCGGGCGAAGGCCTCGAGATGCTGCTCGCGGTTCGAGACCTGGCGGCAGATGGTGTCGATGACCTCCACACGGCCGGGGTCGGCGGCGCGGCGGCGCATCTCGGCGGCCAGATGCTCGAAGAGGGCGATGCTCTGGGTGGTCTGCGAGAGGAAGATGATGGGCCGCGTGAAGTCGAGCTGGTCGAGGTCCTCCTCGCGTTCGATGACCGTCGTGGGCTCCTCGACCTGGCCGGTGAGCCCCACCACCTCGGCGTGGCCCCGCTTGCCGAGGATGACCACCTGGCCCCCCACGGGGCGCATCTTCTCGTGGGCGCGCACGACGCGCTCCTGCAGCCGCGCCACTACGGGGCAGGTGGCGTCGATAAGCTCGATGCCCAGCCGCTGCGCCTCGCGGTAGGTGGTCGGCGGCTCGCCGTGGGCACGGATGAAGAGGCGCTTGCCCTCGAGACGGGGCATCTCCTCGTGGGTGACGGTCCGCAGCCCCAGCTGCTCGAGGCGCTGCACCTCGATGCGGTTGTGTACGATGTCGCCCAGCGAATAGACGCGGCCGCCTCCGGCGAGGGCCTTCTCGGCCTCCGTGATGGCCCGGACCACGCCGAAGCAGAAGCCCGATTTATCGTCGATTTCGATGTTCATCTTTCGTCAGCATTTTTTTGCCCCTTGCCGGAGGGGCTCTTCCCGGGTTCCTTCAGGGAGCCCCGGGCTTTCCCGGCGGCTGTTTTCCGGGACGGTTTTCCGGAACCTCTTCCCCGAAGCCTTCGCCGATGTCCGCGGCCCTGCGGTTCCTCGGTTCTATGGTCCTTCGGTCCCTTGGTCCTTCGGTCCCTTGGTTCCACGGTCCCTTGGTTCCACGGTCCCTTGGTTCCACGGCCCCTCGGTTTCTTGGTTCTACGTCCCCCTCGGCCCCGCGGCGGGCCTCCGGCTATTGCTGCTGCTCCGTCTGCCTGCCCTCCTGCGCACGCATGCGTTCGCGCAGTTGGCGGAGCTGCTCCATGAACCAATCCATCTGTTCGTCGACGGTCATGTGGCTGTTATCCAGTACGATGGCATCTTCGGCCTGGCGCAGCGGCGAGACGGCGCGGCTCATGTCGGCCTTGTCGCGCGAGCGGACGTTCTGCTCAATCTCCTCGAGCGTGACGTTGTCGCCCTTCGCGCGCAGCTCCTCGTAGCGGCGCAGGGCGCGCACGTGGGGGTCGGCCGTCATGAAGAGCTTCATCTCGGCGTGGGGGAAGACCACCGTGCCGATGTCGCGGCCGTCCATGACCACCCCCTTGCGGCGTCCCATCTCCTGCTGCATGGCCACCAGCTTGTGACGCACGGCGGGGATGGCGCTCACGCGGCTCACGCAGTTCGAGACCTCGATGGTGCGGATTTTGCCCTCGACCAGGTCGCCGTTGACGTAGATGTCGCTCGCCCCGCGGTCGGGGTTGAAGCGGAAGGTGATGGAGATGCGGTCGAGCAGCCCGACCACCGCCTCCTCGTCGACCATACCCGAGCGGATGGCCCCGTGCTCAAGCGCATAGAGCGTCACGGCACGGTACATGGCGCCCGTGTCGATGAAGATGTAGCCCAGACGGCGGGCAATGGCCTTGGCGAAGGTGCTCTTGCCGCACGACGAGAAGCCGTCGACGGCGATTATGATTTTCTGTTCAGTGTCCGACATTGGGGAATATGTCAAAAAAGGTGGATAGAATCGTGTAGATGCCCAGCAGACCGATGATGAGGCCGGCCACGTGGTTGATGGTGAGCATGTGGCGCGGACGGAAGCGGCGGCGGAAGAGGTTGATGACGCAGGCCAGCAGCGTCCACCAGGCGCAGGCGCCGCAGAAGAAGCCGAAGATGACGAAAATCGCGCGCGAGATGCCCGCCACGTCGTTGCCGCCCACGTCGCTGCTCGAGACCTTGAAGGCGGCGAAGAAGGCCAGGATGTAGGGAATCACCATGATGAAGTTGGCGATGGTGATGCCGAAAATCGAGGCGAAGTCCTGCCACAGGCTGCTCCGCCCGACGCGGTTGCGGCGAATCTGCGGCACGGGGTTCTGGGCGAAGATGTAGACGCCGACCACCACCACGAAGATGCCGCCGATGACCCGCAGCAGGGTGTTGTACTGCTCGATTTGGGTCTGCAGCATGGAGTAGAAGAAGAAGGCGACGATGGCCATGAAGCTGTCGGCGCAGGCCACGCCGATGCCCGATACGATACCTGAGCGGCGGCTCTTCGAGAGCGTGCGCTGGATGCAGAGTACGGCGACGGGGCCGACGGTGATGGAGGCGGCGATGCCGACGCAGATGCCTCGGAACAAAACTTCAATAATCTCGAATCCCATGTCCGTTCATCGGGTTTTAGGGAGCAAAGATAGGCAAAAAAAGTGATGCGGCCTACGGCCGGCGGAGTTTTTCGCCGAAACGGACAGCTAAGCGGCGGAGGCGGCTGGCGGTGAGGTTGCGGTGAGGTTGCGGTGCGGTCGGGCGCGGAGGTGCCGGGCTGCCGGCAGTGCATGGTGCGGTGTGTTTGGCCGCTCACGATACATCTTGTGCCGGGGACTGTTGCCGGAGAGGGACGGTGCCTTTCGCGACCCGCAAAAAAAATCCGGCAACCGCTGCTAACGGTTGTCGGATTTCTGCACCCTTGCCGGACGCCTTCGCCCGGCCTTTTGGCATATGTTCGGGAGGCGGGCAGTGCGGACTTTCCGCCTTCGTACTGCCATTCCGCCCGGCTTTGCGCCGTCGGGGAAGGTGTGGTCGATTATTGTTCTGCCGCGCCGTCCGGCTCTGTGTTGCCGCGCGCAGGCTGGCCGGTTGTTGTGCTGCCGCGCTGCCCGGTTTCGTGCCGCCGGAGTGTGGCGGCACGGCTACCCGGCGGTCGGTTACCAGCGTACGGGCTCCTGGAGGATGTTGCCGTCGGTGGCATCCTCGGCCGTGAAGGTGCCGCCGCGGTACTGGACGCAGAGCATCACCAGCGGCTCGCTGCCGTTGTTGCGGACCGAGCGGCGTCCGGCCGGCGCCACGCGTACCACGCTCCCTTCGCCTACGGTGAAGCACTTGCCGTCGACCTGGAACTCGCCCCGTCCGCTCAGGAAGAAGTAGAGCTCCTCGTGGGTGCGGTGCGTGTGCAGGAAGCCGGTCTCGGTGCCGGGAGCAAAGCTCTGGAAGGAGAACTCGGCGCCCGTGGCCCCTACGGCAGCACCTCCGAAAACCTTGCCCGGCAGCTCGACGCCCGGAGCCAGCTGCAGCCGGTATTCGCCCAGTTGGGCCATCTTGCCTGCATCGACGGCGGTGAAGTGTTCGCCCGCCGCAATCTTTTCCATCTGTTTCATAGTCGTATTTTTTTGTGTGGTTTTGTTCGTTCGCGGTGCTGGACCCCGGTGCGGAGCAGCTCCGTCGTTTTCGGATGGCGTCCCGATGTTTTCCGATGTCTGTTGCCGTCTTTTTAAGGCGCCGGTTTGCTCTGGTTGTTTCCCGGCTCTCCCGGCGGCCCTTCTCCGGCTGCTTTCCGGTCCTTCCTGTCGGCGCCTCCGGTTTGGCTCCCGGTGGCTTCCCGGTTCGCTCCGGCTCTCCCCGGCTCCTTCCCGGCTCCTCCCCGATGCTCTCTTTCCGGGCGCCTTCCTCTTCGGAAAACGGCCGGTCGTTTCGTCGGAATCCGTGTGCAAAGATAGTGTATCCCCATGCTGTTTGTCAAGAAGTTACACGCAGGTAACCCGGTAACCTTTCGCTCGGTTTTGCTGAAAATGACCGCTTTGCGGAACCGAAAAAAATGCAAAAAAAATCTCCGTTCTTGTTGCCGGTCTGTCGTTTTTACAGTTACTTTGCAAAAGAGAGTAGCTTTATTTTGCATATCGTATGGGCAAAACGTCAAAAAATGCGGAAAAGAGGGCGCCTCGGGCGAAAAATTCGCTGGTCGAGCTCTGCCCCGTGCGCAACATCGTCGCCCGCTTCGGCAACAAGTGGTCGCTGCTCGTCATCCTGCTGCTCGACGAGAACGGCGTGCTGCGCTTCAACGAACTGAGCCGGCTGATTCCCGACGTCTCGTCGCGGGTGCTGTCGGGGACGCTCCGCATGCTCGAGGCCGACGGGCTGGTCGACCGGCAGGTCTACCCGGTCGTGCCGCCGCGTGTGGAGTACCGGCTGACCGCCTCGGGGCAGTCGCTCGTGCCGCTGATTGCCCAGCTCACGCAGTGGGCTCTGGCGCACATGGAGGAGATTGTCTCCCACCGTCGCCGCTACGAATCGGCACACGCCGCCGGTGCGGAGACCCCGTCCGGACGATAACGGCTCGGGAGGCTGTTGCAAAGGGTCTCGCTGTTGATAATTTATCGAAAACTTTGGCGGAAAATTTGCCTCAAAAAGCGGGGAATCGGCTATTTTTGTAAAAAACCGTGTAGTATGGCAGAGATGAAACAATTCGGCCTCGACATCGAACTCGACGAGGCGGTGGCGCAGGGCAACTACTCCAATCTGGTTATCATATCCCACTCCACTTCGGAATTTATCCTCGATTTTGCGACGATGCTCCCCGGTCTGCAGAAGGCGCGGGTGAAGAGCCGCATCATCCTCACCCCCGAGCATGCCAAGCGGCTGCTCCTCTCGCTGCAGGACAACATCGTCCGCTACGAGAGCAACGTGGGGAAAATCGAGATTCCCCGGCCGCAGTCGGTTCCCGAGTCGGGTCCCAAGATGGGTCAGGCCTGAGGCCGGACGGGGCCGGGGGGGGCGGAGCTGGAGACCGGAACTGGGGTGCGAAACAGGGAACGGGACTGGGGCTGGAACGTGATGGAGTGTTGCGTTCCGGTACTGCCGGGTGTCTTCCGACCCTGTCGGTTTTTGTGCCGGGTTTCACGATGATGTGGGCCGGAACCAAAGCCGGACGGAACGGGCGTTGGACTGCGCTCCGACGCCGCCAGGCTGTGAGGCGAACCCCACGGTGGGGCATCCCTTCTGTCTCCGTGTGTGTTCCGGCAAAGGGCGTTCTGTCCGCCTTTGCTCCGCAGCCGTTCCGGCGGTGGTGAGGCCAGCAGTTGTCTGCGGCAGCTTCCGGCAGCGTGTGTCCTGTCTGCGTTTTGTCCGCAGGTGGTTCGGCTGAGGAAGGTCGCATCTGCTTTGTATCCGCAAAAAAGTTTTACGCGCTCGGCGTCCCGGCTATTCTTCCCGGTTTCCCTCGGCTCGTTTTGTCTTTCCTGATTGGTCCCGGCCGGAGGAGGTTGCCTCTCGACGAATGAAAAATGCGCCGCCCTGCATGTGCAGGGCGGCGCATAATTGTTATCGGCGCATGGTTGTCCGCAGCGCGTGGTTTCAGTGGCGTATAATGCTCAGCGATGCGTGATTGTCAGCGGGTTGCAGCTTTGTCGTCGGCTCCGCCGGAATAGGGTTGCATCCTCGACGAATGGCCCCGCCGGAACCGGGTTGTATCCTCTGCGGTGCGGCCCCGTCAGAATCGGGGTGCAGCCTCAGAGCGCCTCGCCGACCACGTAGGTGCTGCCTCCGATGAAAATCATGTCGTCGGGGCCGGCCAGCTCGCGGGCGCGGGCTACGGCCTGCTGGACGTCGGCCACCACCTCACCCTGCAGTCCGAATGCGGCGGCACGCTCGGCCAGCTCCGCAGCCGGAATCGCCCGGTGGGTCTTCGCCTGCGTGAAGATGTAGTGGGCGTCGGCGTGCAGCAGCGGGAACATGTGGGCCAGGTCCTTGTCGTTCACCACGCCCAGCACGCAGTAGAGGTGGGCGTAGTCGCGGCTCTGACGGCGCAGCTGCTCGCCCACATAGGCCATGCCGTGGGCGTTGTGGCCCGTGTCGCAGATGACGAGCGGCTTCTCGCCGAGCTTCTGCCAGCGGCCGCGCAGCGAGGTGTGGGCCGCGGCGTCGCGCGTCCCCTCGAGGAAGGCGCGGCGGCTGATGGTCAGCGGCGTCTCCTGGTGGAGGAAGTCGATGGCCGCCGTGGCCGTGATGATGTTGTGGCGCTGGTAGTCGCCCGCCAGGTCGAGCAGCAACTCGAAGTCGTGGTTGTCGCGCGTGCGGTGGAGGTGGAAGAGCTGCCGTTCGCCGGCCGGCTCCTGACCCGTGCAGGTGAAGAGCTCCTCGGCGTGGAGCAGCTTCGACTTGTTGGCGGCAGCCACCTCGGCAAAGACGGGGTCGCACCGCTCGTCGTGCTCGCCGATGATGACGGGGATGCTCTTCTTGATGATGCCGGCCTTCTCGGCGGCAATCTTCTCGGGGGTGTCGCCCAGCAGCGCCGTATGCTCCATGCCGATGTTGGTGATGATGCTCAGAATCGGCACGATGATGTTCGTGGCGTCGAGCCGTCCGCCGAGCCCCGTCTCGATGACGGCCACCTCGACGTCGCTCTGCGCGAAGTAGTCGAAGGCCAGCGCGGCGGTCATCTCGAAGAACGAGAGCCCCAGTTCGACCATGCGGTCGTGGTGCTTGTCGACGAAGTTGACCACCTTCTGCTTGGGAATCATCTCGCCGTCGACGCGGATGCGTTCGCGGAAGTCCTGCAGGTGGGGCGAGGTGAAGAGTCCCGTGCGGTAGCCCGCCTGCTGGAGCACCGAGGCGATGATGTGCGAGACGGAGCCCTTGCCGTTGGTTCCGGCCACGTGGATGGTGAAGAAGTTGCGCTGGGGGTTGCCCAGATGGCGGCAGAAGGCCGCGATGCGTTCCAGCCCCGGCTTGTAGGCCGTCGCTCCTGCGGTCTCGTAGGCCGGCAGCGACGAAAAGAGAAATTCGAGCGTTTGGGAATAGTTCATATCGTTTCGGGAGAGATTTGTCGTGTGGTGCAGCCTCAGTCTACGAGGTAGTTGCGTTTGCGGACGCGGTAGGCGACGTAGTAGAGCACGCAGAGCAGCGCCACGTATTGGGCGATGCGGGCGATGTAGTCGCCGTAGCGGGTGTAGAAGGTGAGGCGGTCGTTGAGGGCCACCTCGTCGGTGAGCGTTCCGCGCTCCTGCCAGCCGAGGGTCCGCCCGATGTCGCCCCGCGCCGTGATGAAGCCCGACATGCCGGTGTTGGCCGCGCGGGCCACGGCGCGGCGGTGCTCGACGGCGCGCAGTCGCGAGATGGTGAACAGGTGGCGGTAGCCGGGCGTGTCGCCCCACCAGCCGTCGTTCGAGATGATGAAGAACGCCCGGGCTCCGTGGCGGACGAACTCGCCGCAGAAGTCACCGTAGAGCCCCTCGTAGCAGATGGGGGCGGCCGTCCGCAGGCCGTTGTGTTCGAAGACGGGGCCCGGCCGTCCGATGCCGATTTGCCCCAGCGTGCCCCCCAGGTCGATGACCAGGAACTTCAGCACGTCGAAGACCCACGTGGGGGTGTTCTCCACGCCGATGACCAGCCGTCCCTTGTGGTGGAGCTGCACGCCGCCCGTCGAGTCAATCCCCAGCGCCGTGTTGTAGATGTCGATGTAGCCGCCACCCTCATAGGGTCGCGCCGTCTCGGACTGCGTCCCGGCGGGGTAGTGGCGCAGCGTGTTGGCCCCCGTGATGAGCATCGCCCCCGACTGCCGCTCGCGCAGCAGCGCGGCGAAGCGCTGCACTGGGTCGGACGCACGGAGCGACGACTCCCACCAGTAGCCCGGCACGGCGGTCTCGGGCAGCAGGATGTAGTCGGCGTCGGCGGGAGCTTCGCCCGCCAGTTCGAGCAGGTTCTCCATCTGCTGCCGTTCGGTGCCGGCGGCGAACTTGTCGTAGCAGTCGACGTTGGGCTGCACGAGCGTCACGCGCGCCCGGGCCTCGGGCTCCTCGTAGCCCGCATAGAGCCCCAGCGAGAGGAGCATCGGCAGGAGCACGGCGGCGGCCGTCGTGAGCGCCCGCCGGCGCGAGGGGCTGCGCAGCGTCTCGAAGAGGAGGATGTTGACGAGCAGCACCCAGAGCGAGCCTCCGAAGACGCCCGTGTATTCGTACCACTGCACCAGGCGGATGTCGTGCGAGAAGCCGTTGCCCAGGATGAGCCACGGCCACGAGAACTCTCCGGTCGTGTACCAGTATTCGGTGGTGAGCCACCCGGCGACGAGCAGCGTGTAGGCCAGTGCCTTCGGCGCCCGTTTCGAGACGGTGTGGAAGGCCATGAAGGCGAGCATGTTGAGGAATGTCGAGGCGAGCGTTGCGGCGATGGGGCCCACCGGCGTGGCGTTCCAAATCCACCAGACGGTCATCGCATTCCAGAGCACGAAGGTGAGCAGCGCCCAGCCGAACATGCCCCACCAGGCGCGGCGCGAGCCGTCGCGCTCGGCGCTGAGCCAGAGCAGCGGGACGAAGGCCACCAGCAGCGTGAGGCCCGTCATGCCGAGCCATCCCGTCGAGAGGAGGAGTGCGGAGAGAATTGCCGCCGCGAATTTTCGGAGCATGTGTGTCGTTTTAACGAGCACAAAAGTAGTCAAAGCAACCGAGAATTTCAAAATAATCCCTATTTTTGTATCATAACGACAACCAAAAACTTTTGCCTATGAAGAACTTCGCATGGATGGGGCTGGTGCTCTGCGCGCTGCTTGCCCTGAGCGGCTGCACGTCGCCGCACGAAGGGTACCGTATCGAGGAGGGGGTGCTCGTCTTCGACACGCCGCCCCGCGAGCCGGGCCAGCAGTCGGTGCTCGGTCTGGCGGTGGAGCCCATCCCCGTGGTGCGGGTGGGGTTCATCGGTCTGGGCATGCGCGGGCCGGGGGCCGTCGAGCGCTTCACCCATCTGGACAGCGTGCGGATTGTCGCCCTGTGCGACCTCTACCCCGAGCGGGTGGCCTCCGCGCAGCGGATTCTTGCGGAGCGGGGGCTCCCCGCCGCGGCCGAATACAGCGGCGAGGAGGGGTGGAAGGAGCTCTGCCGGCGCGACGACATCGACCTGGTCTACATCTGCACGCCGTGGCAGCTCCACGTCCCGATGGCGGTCTACGCCATGGAGCAGGGCAAGCATGTGGCCGTCGAGGTGCCGGCCGCCACGTCGCTCGAGGAGTGCTGGCAGCTGGTCAACACGGCCGAGAAGCGGCAGCGCCACTGCATGATGCTCGAGAACTGCGTCTATGACTTCTTCGAGCTCACGACGCTCAACATGGCGCAGCACGGGCTCTTCGGCGAGCTGCTCGAGGCCGAGGGGGCCTACATCCACAACCTCGAACCCTTCTGGGACTACTACCAGGGCAACTGGCGCCTCGAATTCAACCGCACCCACCGCGGCGACGTCTACGCCACCCACGGACTGGGGCCCGTCTGCCAGCTCTTCGACATCCACCGCGGCGACCGCATGCGCTACCTGGTGGCGATGGACACCCCCTCGGTCAACGGCCTCAAACTGGCCCGCGAAAAGACGGGTGCCGACTCGTTCGCCAACGGCGACCACACGCTGACGCTCATCAGGACCGAGCGCGGCCGCGTCATCCACCTCCAGCACAACGTCTACACGCCGCGTCCCTACAGCCGCATGTACTCCGTCACGGGGAGCGAGGGCTATGCGAGCAAGTATCCCGTCGAGGGGTACGCCTTCCGTCCGGCGCAGCTCTTCGGGGCGGGGGTTCCCGACCTTGAGAACCTGAGCGAACACGCGTTCCTGCCCGATGCGGCACGCGAGGCGCTCATGCGGCGCTACGAGCACCCCATAGCGGCCGAAATCGCCGGGAAGGCGAAGCAGGTGGGGGGCCACGGCGGCATGGACTTCATCATGGACTACCGGCTGGTCTACTGCCTGCGCCACGGGCTGCCGCTCGACCAGGATGTCTACGATGCGGCCGAGTGGTCCTGCATCGGGGCGCTGACGGCCGCCTCGCTCGAGCGGAACAGCATGCCGGTGGCCGTGCCCGACTTTACGCGGGGCGACTGGAACAAGGTCGACGGCTACCGCCACGCCATGGCCCGCTGACCCGCCGGCTTTCTGACCCGTCGGCCTGCCGATTGCTGCCCGCAGATGCGCCGCCTCACCGCTCTGCTGCCCCGCCGGCCGGAGTGTTTGATTTGTCCGTCGTGGCATGCCGGCCCGCAGACGTGCCGCCTCGCCGGTCCGCAGACCCGCCGGCCGGAGTGTTTGATTCGCCAGGTCGTGGCATGCCGGCCCGCCGATTGCCGGCCTGCTGATTGCTGCCCGCCGACGCGCCGCCTCACCGCACCTCTGCCCCGCCGCCCGGGGGCGGGCTGAGCCTGCAGAAGTGGGGGCGGAGAAGTGTTCGTTTTGTCTCTTCCCGGAGGCTGCCGCAGGGCGGTTGCGGAGCCTTGGAGGGCGGAGGTTCGGTTTTTTGGCGAAATCGTTCGCCCGTTGTGTTTGATAATTAGATTTTTTTGGGATTATTTCCTACCTTTGCGGCTTCGTCGTCGCGCCGGCTCTGCGCAGCCCCCTCCGCACGGCATCGGAACGGGGTGCCGGAGAGCCTCCGGCCGCCTTCCCGGCCGTCCGGTAAAAGGCTCCGTACGGTTGTCGTGTTGAGGCGCCTGAAGAAGGCCTGGACGCAGGGGTGGAAGGACTCCGCCCGGCCGCCGGAGAAAGACCTCGGAGGCAGGGGTAGAAGAACTCCGCCCGGCCGCCCGGTTGGTGCGCGGATGTGGAATTTTTCCACGGAGGTGTGGCGCGCTCCCCACCCTCGGGGTGTCGCCCGGATGCGGCCCAGAAGGCTGCCCGAGAGCGCCTTGCGGCGGATGCGGCCCGGCCGGCATGGATTTTGGACCTTAAGGAACACTTGTTTTTTTAGAAGAAACTGAAGTCTCATCTATTTGTTATGAATCTCGAACGGATTTTCGAACGAATCAAGTCGGGCGTCGTACGCTGGACCCCCGATTTCGTAAAGCGGGCGTTTGCCCGGATTCCCCGCGTGCAGATACATCTGAGCCGCCGGCAGCAGATTGCGGGCGGCGTGCTCCTGCTGCTGGTGGCGGGCGGCCTGCTCTGGCTCTGGCTGCGGCCGCGCCCCGAAATCGTGGTGCTGCCCGTGGTGGAGGTCGAGCCCGTCACGACCCAGGATGTCAACATCTACGGCGAATACGTGGGCCGCATCCGCGCCCAGCAGTTCGTCGAAATCCGCGCCCGCGTCGAGGGCTACCTCGAAAAGATGCTCTTCGCCGAGGGTACCTACATCCAGAAGGGGCAGACGCTCTTCGTCATCGACCCCCGCCTCTACCGCGCCCGCGCCAACAAGGCGGCCGCCCAGCTCAACAAGGCCCGCGCGCTGGAGACCAAGGCCAAGCGCGACCTGGACCGCATCCGCCCCCTCTACGAGCAGAATGCCGCCAGCCAGCTCGACCTGGACAATGCGGTGGCCACCTACGAGAGCGCCGCGGCCGACGTGGTGGTCTGCGAGGCCGACCTCACGCAGGCCGAGATGACGCTCGGCTACACCACCGTGCAGTCGCCCATCGCGGGCTACATCTCCGAACGCCACGTCGACATCGGTACGCTGGTCGGCCCCGGCGGACAGTCGCTGCTGGCCACCGTGGTCAAGAGCGACACCGTGCGCGTCGACTTCAGCATGACGGCCCTCGACTACCTGCGCAGCAAGGAGCGCAACGTCAACCTGGGCCAGAAGGATACCGCCCGCAAGTGGAACCCCTACATCACGGTGACGCTGGCCGACGGCTCGCAGTACCCCTACCGCGGTCTGGTCGACTTCGCCGACCCGCAGGTCGACCCCCAGACGGGTACCTTCTCCGTGCGCGCCGAGATGGCCAACCCCGACCACATCCTGCTGCCGGGCCAGTTCACCACCGTCAAGCTGCTGCTCGACGTGCGTGAGGACGCCGTGGTGGTCCCCACCAAGGCGGTGGTCATCGAGAAGGGCGGCGCCTACATCTTCGTGGTGCGCCCCGACAGCGTGGTCGAGAAGCGCTTCATCGAGACGGGCCCCGAAATCGGCAACAACATCGTCGTCGAGCGCGGTCTGGCCCCCCGCGAGGACATCGTCATCGAGGGCTATCACAAACTTTCGCACGGCATGCGCGTAGAGCCCGTGACGGCCGGTTCGCGCACCGGAACGCGCGACGAGGAGGCGGAGCCGGAACAGTAAGAGGAGGAACACGAGCCTATGAAAAGCGACTTCTTTATCGACAGGCCCGTCTTCTCGACGGTGCTCTCCATCATCATCGTAATCGTCGGCTGCATCGGCCTTGCGCTGCTGCCCGTCGACCAGTACCCGCAGATTGTCCCGCCCGTGGTGAAGATTTCGGCCTCCTATCCGGGAGCCGACGCCCAGACCGTATCGCAGGCCGTGGCCACCCCCATCGAGCAGGAGCTCAACGGTACGCCCGGCATGATATACATGGAGTCGTCGAGCTCCAACTCGGGCGGCTTCTCGGTGACGGTGACCTTCGACATCTCGACCAACCCCGACCTGGCGGCCGTCGACATCCAGAACCGCATCAAGGAGGCCGAGTCGCGCCTGCCGGCCGAGGTGGTGCAGAACGGCATCTCGGTCGAGAAGCAGGCATCGAGCAAGCTGATGACCATCACGCTGCTCTCGAACGACCCGAAATTCGACGAAATCTACCTCTCGAACTACGCGACGCTCAACGTGCTGGACATGCTGCGCCGCATCCCGGGCGTGGGCCGCGTGTCGAACGTCGGCAGCCGCTACTATGCCATGCAGATTTGGGTGCAGCCCGACCGCCTGGCCGCCCTCGGCATCACGGTCAAGGACCTGCAGAACGCCCTCAAGGACCAGAATCGCGAGTCGGCCGCCGGCGTGCTGGGTCAGGCCCCCATGTCGGGACTCGACGTGACGACCCCCATCACGGCGCAGGGACGCCTCTCGTCTGTGAGCCAGTTCGAGGACATCGTCGTGCGGGCCAACCCCGACGGCTCTATCATCCGCCTGCGCGACGTGGCGCGCATCTCGCTCGAGGCGCAGTCCTATTCGACCGAGAGCGGCATCAACAGCGACAACGCCGCCGTGCTGGACATCTACATGCTGCCGGGTGCCAACGCCATGGAGGTGGCCGAGTCGGTGCGCGCGGCGATGGATGAAATCAGCCGCAACTTCCCCGAAGGCATCTCCTACGAGATACCGTTCGACATGACCACCTACATCGCCGAGTCGATTCACCACGTCTACCGCACGCTCTTCGAGGCGCTGCTGCTGGTGATTCTGGTGGTCTTCCTCTCGCTGCAGAGCTGGCGCGCGACGCTCATCCCCATCGTGGCGGTCCCCATCTCGCTCATCGGTACCTTCGGCGTGATGCTCATCTTCGGCTTCTCGCTCAACATGCAGACGCTGCTGGGTCTGATTCTGGCCATCGGTATCGTCGTCGACGACGCGATTGTGGTGGTCGAGAACGTCGACCGCATCATGAACGAGGAGCACCTCTCGCCCTACGAGGCGACCAAGAAGGCGATGAGCGGCATCGGCGGCGCACTGGTGGCCATGTCGCTCGTGCTGTGCGCCGTCTTCGTCCCCGTGAGCTTCCTCTCGGGCATCACCGGACAGCTCTACCGCCAGTTCACCATCACGATTGCCGTTTCGGTCATCATCTCGACCGTCGTGGCGCTGACGCTCAGCCCCGTGATGTGTTCGCTCTTCCTGCGTCCCGAAGGCGAGGGCCGCAAGCCCCGCATCTTCCGCCTCATCAACCTCGGCCTGGCCCGCGGCAACAACCTCTACAGCCGGATGATTGGCCGCTCGCTGACCTGTTCGCGGCGGATGTTCGCCGCCTTCGGCATCGTGCTCGTCGGCATCTGGCTGATGAACCGGCTGGTGCCCCAGAGCTTCATGCCCCAGGAGGACCAGGGATACTTCACCGTCGAGCTGGAGCTGCCCGAGTCGGCAACCATCGAGCGTACGCGCGAGGTGACCGACCGCGCGATGAGCTACCTGATGAAGGACCCCGACGTGCGCTACGTGCTCAACGTCACCGGTTCGAGCCCCCGCGTGGGTACGAGCCAGGCGCGCAGCCAGCTGACGGTGATTCTCAAGGAGTGGAACGAGCGCGAGACGGAGGACGTGAGCGAGGTGATGGAGCGCGTGCGCGAGGAGTTTGAGCGCTACCCCGAATGCAAGGTCTACCTCTCGCGGCCGCCGGTGATTCCGGGTCTCGGCACCTCGGGCGGCTTTGAGATGGTGCTCGAGGCGCGCTCCGATGCCAGCTACGCCGACCTGCAGCGGGCCGTCGACACGCTGATGCACTACGCCGAGCGGCGTCCCGAACTGACGGGCCTCGCCTCGTCGATGCAGAACGACATCCCGCAGCTCTACTTCGACGTCGACCGCGACAAGGCGCAGATGCTCGGCGTGCCGATGTCGGACATCTTCTCGACGATGAAGGCCTTCACGGGCTCGATTTACGTCAACGACTTCAACATGTTCAACCGCATCTACCGCGTCTACATCCAGGCCGAGGCGCCCTACCGTGCGCAGCGCGACAACCTGAACCTCTTCTTCGTGCGGGCCTCGGGGGGTGAGATGGTGCCCGTCACGGCGCTCGGCACGACCCACTACACGACGGGTGCCGGCACCATCAAGCGCTTCAACATGTTCACCTCGGCGGTCATCACGGGCGAGGCGGCCCACGGCTACAGCTCGGGCCAGGCGATGGATGTGCTGCAGCGCATCGTGCGCGAGCATTTGCCGGCGAACATCGGCGTCGAGTGGAGCGGCCTCTCCTACCAGGAGAAGCACGAGGGCGGACAGACCGGCACGGTGCTGGCGCTGGCCTTCCTCTTCGTCTTCCTCTTCCTGGCGGCGCAGTACGAGAGCTGGTCGGTGCCCGTGGCGGTGATTCTCTCGCTGCCGGTGGCCGGTATCGGCGCCTACCTGGGCATCTGGCTCTGCGGGCTGGAGAACAACATCTACTTCCAGATTGGTCTGGTGATGCTCGTGGGTCTGGTGGCCAAGAACGCCATCCTGATTGTCGAGTTCGCCAAGGAGGAGGTCGAGAAGGGCCGCGACGTGGTCTCGGCGGCGCTCACCGCCGCGCGGCTGCGCTTCCGCCCCATTGTGATGACCTCGCTGGCCTTCATCCTGGGTCTGCTGCCGCTGGTCTTCGCCTCGGGTCCCGGTTCGGCAAGCCGTCAGGGCATCGGTACGGGTGTCTTCTTCGGCATGCTGGTGGCCATCTCGGTGGGCATCGTCTACGTACCCTTCTTCTTCGTCTGGATATACCGGTTAAAAGCCAAGCTGAAAAAATGAAACATCGTACGATACTTGCTCTGCTTCTGCTTCTGACGGCCCTCGCCGCCACCTCCTGCTCGGCGGTGCGCGAATGCCGGAGCCCCGAGCTGAACCTCCCCTCGACCCTTGCCGAGGGGGATGCCGACTCGCTCACGGTGGCCGACCTGGCCTGGTGGGAGTTCTACGGCGACCCGGCCCTGCGCCGCATCATCGAACGGACGCTCGAGAACAACAAGGACATGCTGGCCGCCGCGGCCCGTGTCGAGGAGTACCGCCAGCTCTACCGCGTGAAGAAGGCCGAGCGGCTGCCCTCGTTCAGTACCCCGGTCTATGCCAACCGCGAGACGAACGACTACTACGGCAAGAACTTCGTCAACGACCCCGAAATCGGTGTGAAGGCCTCGGTGAGCTGGGAGCTCGACATGTGGGGCAACCTGCGCTGGGCCAAGCGCAAGGGGGGTGCCGAATACATGGCCACGGTCGAGGACGAGCGTGCGATGCGCATGACGCTGGTGGCCGAGGTGGCCACGGCCTACTTCAATCTGGTGGCGCTTGACAACGAGCTGACCATCGTGCGGCAGACGCTCAAGACCCGCAGCGAGGGGGTCAAGCAGGCGCGGCTGCGCTTCGAGGGGGGTCTGACCTCCGAGACGGTCTTCCAGCAGGCGAAGGTGGAGTACGCCTCGACGGCGGCGCTCATCCCCGACCTGGAGCGGCGCATCGAAATCACAGAGAACAGCATCTCGCTGCTCATGGGCGAATACCCCGACTGGGAGGTGGTGCGCAGCGGCATGGATACCGAGGTGATGCTCTCCGACACGGTCCCCGTGGGGCTCCCCTCGGAGCTGCTCCAGCGGCGTCCCGACGTGCGTTCGTCGGAGCAGCGGCTGCGTGCGTCGATGGCGGCCGTGGGCGTGGCCTACGCCGACCGCTTCCCGCGGCTGATGCTGACCCTCACGGGCGGCGTTGAGGACGGATACTTCAACCACCTCTTCGAGGCGCCCTTCACCTACATGGCCGGGACGCTCTCGGCACCGCTCTTCGCCTTCGGGCGCAAGAAGGCGCGCTACCGCGCCGCCGTGGCGGCCTACGACCAGGCGCGGCTGGGCTACGAACAGAAAGTGCTCGAGGTCTTCAAGGAGGTCAACGACGCCGTGGTGACCTACCGCAGCGTCCGCAGTTCGGCGACGCTGAAGGCCAACCTGCGCGATGCGGCCCGCAAGTATGTCGACCTGGCGCAGCTGCAGTACCGGGCCGGCAGCATCAACTACCTCGACGTGCTCGACGCCCAGCGGCGTTATTTCGACGCCCAGATTGGCGTGAGCAACGCCGTGCGCGACGAGCATCTGGCACTGGTGAATCTCTACAAGGCGCTCGGTGGCGGCTGGACCACTCCGGAGGAGCAGTCGGCCGGTGAGCCGGAGGGCGCGGCCGACGGGAAGAAGCCCTCGGAGACCCCCTCGGAGAAGAGCTCCGGGCGGCAGTCGGAGCGGTAGTGACGCGCTGCGGCGCAGGAGGAAAGAAGCGGGAGCTTCGGACAATGTTCCGAAGCTCCCGCTTCTTTTTGCAGCCTTGCTGCCGGTCCGGATGGTCGCGGCCGACGTCCGGGGCTCAGTGCAGCTCCGGGGATTGCTTGCTCCTCTGCTCCGGCACCTGCTCGCTTCTTTGCTATCGCCCGGCGACCGGTCCTCCCCGCTCCATTCCCGGGGCGGGGCGCTCTCTTCCCGGCCGGCACTCCTTCGAGGCCCTTTCGCTATCGGCCGGCCCGGTTCTTCTCCGCCCCTTTTCACGGGGCGGGGCGCTCTCTTCCCGGCCGGTACTCCTTCGAGGCCCTTTCGCTATCGGCCGGCCCGGTTCTTCTCCGCACCTTTTCACGGGGCGGGGTGCTCCCTTCCCGGCCGGCACTCCTTCGAGGCCCTTTTGTTGCCGTCCGATGCCCTTTTTTACTCCTTCCCGGGGCGCTCCCTTTCCGGCCTGCCGGTGCTCCTTCCGGCCTGCCGGTGCTCCTTCGGGCCTGCCGGTGCCCCTTCGGGCCCCCGTCGCTACCGCGCGGCGGCAAACTCCTTGAGCAGGGCAATCTCCTCGGGCCAGCGCTCCTCGTCGGGGGTCTCGAGGATGAGCGGAATGCCGTCGAAGCGGGCATCCGAGGCGATGTAGCGGAAGCAGGTGATGCCGAGCGTCCCCTCGCCCAGCGGCGAGTGGCGGTCGACGCGGCTCTCCAGCGGCTTCATCGCGTCGTTCAGATGCATCCCCTTCAGATAGCGGAACCCCACCACGCGCTCCAGTTCGGCGAAGGTGCGCTCACACGCCTCCTCCGTCCGCAGGTCGTACCCCGCGGCGAAGGCGTGGCAGGTGTCGATGCAGACCCCCACGCGCGACTTGTCCTCGACGCGGTCGATGATGTAGGCCAGATGCTCGAAGCGGTAGCCCAGGTTGGAACCCTGCCCCGCCGTGTTCTCGATGACGGCCGTCACGCCGTGCGTGCGGTCGAGCGCCATGTTGATGGACTCGGCAATCAGGTCGAGGCTCTGCTCCTCGGTCACCTTGCGCAGGTGGCTCCCGGGGTGGAAGTTCAGCCGGTCGAGCCCCAGCTGCTCGCAGCGGCGCATCTCGTCGAAGAAGGCCTCGCGCGACTTCTCGAGCCCCTCGCGCTCGGGATGGCCCAGATTGATGAGGTAGGAGTCGTGGGGCAGAATCTGCGCCGGGGTGTAGCCCAGTTCGGCGCAGGCAGCGCGGAACGAGGCGATTTCGGCCTCGGTGAGCGGCTTGGCCATCCACTGGCGCTGGTTTTTGGTGAAGAGTGCAAAGGCCGTGGCGCCGATGCGGTGCGCGTTGCGGGGGGCATTCTCCAGCCCGCCCGAGGCGCTGACGTGTGCTCCGATGTATTTCATGGTTGCGTTTTTGCGGTGTTTGGTTGACGATTAACAGCCGTAAAGTTAATGTATTTGCAAATAAATTCCTAAATTTGCAAGGTATTGTTTCAGTCAACTGCTTCATTATGAAATACATTGCTCCGTTGTTGCTGCTCGCGGCCCTCGGCCTGGCCCTTCCGGCCGCCGCCCAGATATCGATTGACGAGGTGAATGCCGAAGAGGAGGAGGTGACCTTCCGCGACGAGCTCAAGCCCACGTCGGTCGACCTGACCTACTTCAACCGGGCACGCTACCGCGCCGAGCGGGCCGCCATCCGCAAGGAGCGCAACTACCTCGAAATAGGCTCGAGCCTCCAGGGCACGCTCTCCTCCTACAACGACCCGTGGATTGCCGTCTCGGGCGGTGACAACTCCATCGCGCTGATGGCGTCGCTCTACCTGCGTCACACCTTCACGAAGAACCTCTTCTCCATCACGACGACCGTCGACGCCATGTTCGGCTACAACCGGATGAAGGTCGAGACGACCGACGCCGAGGGCAAGAAGAGCAGCAACGGCGTCTGGTACAAGAACCAGGACGAGTTCGCCATCTCGGTGGCCCCCTCGTTCAAGATGTCGAAGAACTGGTCCTACGGTTCGATTTTCAAGTTCCGCAGCCAGTTCGCCAACGGCTACATCTCGCGTACGCAGCAGACTTCGAATGACCTCAAGAGCACCTTCATGGCGCCGGGCTACCTCGACATCTCGTTCGGTATCACCTACAAGTGCCCCAAGCCCAAGTTCCCGATTTCGATTAACCTCTCGCCGTTGGCCCTGAGCGCCGTCTTCGTCGAGAATTCGGCCATCCGCCACAACGCGTGGGACGACAAACCGGGCTGGGAGGCCTACGGTCTGGCTGACGACAGCAAGACGTCGAAGTACGAGGGCGGCTCCTCCATCCAGCTCGATTTCGACCGCTCGTTCGGCAAGAACGGCTTCCTGCGCTACCGCACGACGCTCTTCTCCTTCTACGGTTGGATATCCGACATCGGCGTGAAGAACAAAATCAGCGACTACTCGTCGTGGAAGACAGCCTACGACGCCTGGAGCGGCATGGAGAACAAGGACTTCAAGCAGAAACCCGTGCTGCCCATCCATCCGACGGTGCGCTGGGAAAATACGATTGAAATCAAGGCAACAAAATTCATCGCCACAACGTTGACATTCCAGCTCTACTACAACCGGGCGCAGAACGTCGACGTGCAGACGCAGACGCTGCTGAGTGTCGGTCTGAGCTATACGTTCAAGAACAAGTAACAAGTAATACCAAAACCGCAGTTCCGGCCCCGAGGGCCGGAGTCCGCTCCCGACGGTGCGACCGTGCGGGGGCGGCTTTGCATCCGAGAACTATGTACAAGAATTCGAAACGCACCGTGATTTTCCCGCTGCTGTTGGCCGCGGGGGTGGTGCTCGGGCTGCTCATGGGTCAGTTCATGGGGCGCAACAGCGTCGAAGCCCGCATCAAGGGGGTGCTGAGCCACATGGCCTTCCCCAACAACAAGCTCACCTATACGCTCTCGCTCATCGAGAACCAGTACGTCGACTCCATCTCGATGGATTCGCTTGCCGAGCATGTCATCCCGCTGCTCGTGCGCGAACTGGACCCCCATTCGGTCTACATCCCCGCCTCGGAGATGCAGGCGCTCAACGAGCCCCTCGAGGGTGAGTTCGACGGCATCGGCGTGGTCTTCAACATGGCCACCGATACGGTCATCGTGCTCAACGTCATCCCCCACGGTCCGAGCGACAAGGCGGGGGTGCGGGCCGGGGACCGCATCCTCGAAATCGGCGACTCGCTCGTGGCCGGACGCGGCATTCCGCAGCAGGAGGTGGTCAAGATGCTGCGCGGTCCGCGCGGCACGAAGGTCCGTCTGGGGCTGGGCCGGCAGGGGATTCCCGACCTGGTTCCGGTCGAGGTGGTGCGTGACGTGATACCCATCCGGAGCGTCGAGTCGGCCTTCCGCATCGCCGACGGCATCGGCTACATCCGCCTGGGGCAGTTCGCCCGGACGACCCACGAGGAGCTGGCGCGGGCGCTCGACACGCTGCGCGGCGAGGGGGTCCGCAAGCTGATTTTCGACCTGCGCGGCAATTCGGGCGGCTTCCTCGACCAGGCGATTCTGGTGGCCAACGAGTTTCTCCACAAGGGGCAGCTGATTGTCTACACGGAGGACCGCCACCACGAGCAGCTGCGCCAGTATGCCGACGGCACGGGGCGCGCCCAGGATATGGAGGTGGCGCTGCTCATCGACGAGGGGAGCGCCTCGTCGAGCGAGATTCTGGCCGGCGCGCTGCAGGACAACGACCGGGCCACCATCCTCGGCCGCCGCTCCTTCGGCAAGGGGCTCGTCCAGCGGCAGATACCCTACAGCGACGGCTCGGCGCTGCGGCTCACCACGGCCCGCTACTACACGCCGACGGGCCGCTCCATCCAGAAGCCCTACACCATCGGCGACGACGAGGATTACGAGGCCGACCTGTGGCACCGCTACGAGAACAACGAGTTCTTCACGGCCGACAGCATCCACTTCGCCGACTCGCTCAAGCGCATCACGCCGGGCGGCAAGGTGGTCTACGGCGGGGGCGGCATCATGCCCGACATCTTCATCCCGGCCGATACGACCGACGTGACCCCCTACTACGTCGAGGTGGCCGGGCGCAACATCCTCTACCGCTATACGATTGAGTATGCCGACCGCCACCGCGACGCGCTTAACGCCGTGCGGAGCGTCGACGGGCTCAAGGCGCTGCTCGACTCGGACCGCAACCTGGTCGAGGATTTCGTCCGCTACGCCGCCCGCAAGGGGGTTGCCCCGCGGCGCGGCGACATCGCCCGCTCGCGAAGGCTCATCGAGGCGCAGCTACGTGCCTACATCGGCCGCAATACGGCGCTCGAGGATGACGGCTTCTATGCCAACATCTATCCGGTCGACAACGTGATTACGGCGGCTATCAAGGTGCTCCGCGATTCGACGCAGCAGACGGCGGCTGCTCCGGCCGCTGCTTCTGCCGCAGTCCCGACGGCATCGGAGGGCTCGGCCGAATCGGCTGCTGCCTCGGGCAGGCAGTGAGCCGGAGCCTGAGCTGCGGCCGGTGACGGTGCGGCTCCGGAATACGGCGCGCGGCGTCGGTTAGGCGCGGCTCCGGAACGCGCCGTGGCGTCGGGTAAGCGTCGCGGCTCCGGAACGCGTTGCGGATGCGTAAAGGCGGCGCAGATACAAAAAAAGAGCGGCGGCATCGCTCCCTTGAAGGGAAGGATGCCGCCGCTTCTTTTTATCGCCTTATCGTCGGGTTCCGGCGGGGCCGTGAACCTTGCAGCGCCGGTTTAGAAGAACTTCACCTGCTTGCCCTCGATGGCCGTGAGCAGGTTGTTGGCGGCCGAAGAGGCTCCGATGCGGAAGAGCTCGGTCGTGAGCCACTCCTTGCCCAGAATCTCCTCGACAATCGTGTAGTAGAGCACCGCCTCCTCGGGGGTGCGGACACCGCCGGCAGCCTTGAAGCCCACCTTGCGGCCCGTGCGGGCGTAGTAGTCGCGAATCGCTTCGCACATCACTACGGCAGCCTCGGGCGTGGCTGCCACGTCAATCTTGCCCGTCGAGGTCTTCACGAAGTCGGCACCGGCGAACATCGAGAGCAGCGAGGCCTTGCGAATCAGCTCCGGCGTCTTGAGCGCCCCCGACTCGATGATGACCTTCAGCACGATGTCATCGTCCATCTCCTTGCGGATGACCTCCACCTCGTTGGCAGCCTCGTCGTATTCGCCCGTGAGTATGTGGCCCACGTTGAGCACGATGTCTATCTCGTCGGCGCCGTTCTCGATGGCCATGGCCACCTCGAGTGCCTTTACCTCCAGATAGGTCTGCGAGGCGGGGAATCCGCCGGCCACGCTGGTGATGCGCATCGGCGTGCCGTCAACGGCCACCCCGACCGTCTCGACGAACGAGGGGTAGATGCAGATGGAGGCGACGTTGGGGATGTGGGGGAATGCCTTGTAGAACTCCACGGCCTTGCGGGCAAGCTCCGTCACGGAGGTCACCGAGTCGTTGCACGAGAGGGTGGTGAGGTCGATGGCCGAGTAGCAGAACTTGTAGACGTCGGTCGTGGCGTTGCGGGCTGCGAGGCCCTTGATGCGGGCGACCTCTTCGGCAACCTGAGCCTCGCTCGGTGCCGGGGCATATTCGTTGAGGTGATTGGCGTATTCCATAGGTACAGTCGCTATTTTTTACAAAAATAGGAAAATAAATCGAGACGTCGGGCACAATGCGGGTGAATATTTTCGTCCGCGGCACTCTTTTCCCCTCATTGGACCCGAATACGTTAGTCGGACGGGCTGTCGCGAGCGAGTCGGTTAGGGTGTCCTAGATTGGACGAGCGGACCCGAATGGGTTGGTCCGGACGGGCTGTCGCGAGCGTGTCGGTTTGGATGCCTTGGACCGGACGAGTCGACCCGAATGGGTTGGTCCGGAGGGGTTGTTGCGAGCGTGTCGGTTAGGGTGTCTTGGATTGGACGAGTCGACCCGAATGGGTTGGCTCGGAGGGGTTGTTGTGAGCGTGTCGGTTTGGATGCCTTGGAGCGGACGAGTCGACCCGAATGGGTTGGTCCGGACGGGTTGTCGCGAGCGTGTCGGTTGGGATGCCTTGGGCCGTCCGAGCCGACCCGAATGGGTTGGTCCGTGCACGGTTTGGATTCGTTCATTTTGGTTCGAGACGGCCGTTCCCTGCCCGCTTTTCCCTGCGCTCCGGGCCGCTGCCTTCCGTGCTTTGTTCCGCTGTCTCCTATGCCTCGCCCGCACCTCCTTGTACCCGGGCGTTGCCTTCCTGTGCTTCGGACTGCTGCCTTCCGTGCTTTGTTTCGCTGTCTCCTATGCCTCGCCCGTTCCTCCTTGCACCCAGGTCGTTGCCTTCTGTAGCCCACGGCCCGCTTCTCTCAGTCCACGGCCCCGCTCTTTCCTGTTCTTCGGCCCGCTCTTTCCTGCCCTTCGGCCTGCACTCTCTTACACCCTCCTGCACTCTACACCCTCCTGCACCCTCCTGCTCCTTTGCCCACGCTTTTCTGCGCTTCGGCCCGCTTCCTCTTGCTCTCCTCACTCTGCCCGCGCTCCTCCCCGTGCAAAAGAAAACCCCCGAAGGCCAGGCCTTCGGGGGTTTTCGGTTATTGTCGGTCGCGAATTACTTCGCAAGGGCCTTCAGGTTGACATCCTTGGCTGCCTTGTCGGCCAGCTTCGGGTTCTTCGAGATGGCGCTCTTGAGCTGTGCCTCGGCTGCGGTGAGGTCACCCTCCTTGACAGCGATGACGGCACGCAGGTAGTCTGCCTCGGCCGAGTTGTCCTTGGCAATCGACTTCTTGGCACCTGCCAGGTCGTTGTTCATCACCTGAGCGATGGCAGCGTTGTAGCCCTCAAGACCGTTGGCAGCGCTCTTGTAGTCGCCCTGAGCGGCGGCCAGAGCAGCCTTCGACTGTGCGTCGGCAGCCTGAGCGTACTTCTTGGCCTCGGCCGTGTTGCCGTTCGACAGGTTGGCCAGCACGAGGTTCTTGTTCAGCTCGGGGGTGGTGTTGCCCAGCTCGGCAGCCTTCTCGAACGACTTCAGAGCGGCAGCCTTCTCACCGGCTTTCTCCTGAGCGATACCCAGGTTGTTGTAGGCGCGGGCGTCGTTGTAGGTCTTGGCGGTGTACTCCAGAACGGCAATCTGTACGTTTACATCGTCGGTCAGCGACTCGGCGGCGTAGAGCAGCTCCTCGTTGGTGAGCTGGTCGTACTGCTTGTTGTTGACGAAGGCCATAATCTCGGCATCGGTCTTGCCCTGGATGTCCGACGTGTTGATAATCTGCGAGCGGCGCAGCTCGGGCAGAACCTCGGTCTTCAGCTCGTTGAATACCGACGAGAGGTTCTTAATCTGAGCCTCACGCTCGGCGGGCGAGTTGTACATCTTCAGCACCTGGAGAATGAGGTCCTTGTCCTTGATGTCCGACTTCTCGACCAGCTCCTTGAAGCCGTCCCAGTCCTCACCGTAGGCAGCGGCGTCCACATCCAGACCCGAGTCCTTCAGCAGCTTGGCCACAACCTTCTTACCCGACTCGCTGCGGGCCTGCGAGAGCTTGTCGTTGAACTTCACCGGACCATCGGGCGAAGCATAACCCTTGACGGCGATGCTCTGCGAGATGCGGTCGTTGCCCAGCTGCTCGTCCACGTTGGCCTTGAATGCCTCCAGGTCGGCCTTCTCCTCGTTCTTCTTCGTTACCTTCGACGAGTTGATGGCGTAGAGCAGGTCGGTCTTGTCGACAACGGTGGTCACCTTCTTGTAGTTGTTGGCCATCGGAGCCATCAGGTCCGAGTACTTGAGGTCCTGCTGCAGGGTGTTGACACCGTAGGCAACCGTCAGACCGAACTCCTTGGCAAGAGCGGCCTTGGCAGCCTCGTCGTCACCGGCCAGCACGGCAGCCTGCTCCTTGGTGGGCAGCGCGCCGTTGTTCAGGTTCACGAGCGTGAACTCCTTGCACTTGCCCTTCGGGCACTTAATCTCGGCACGCAGCTGGAGCATGCTCTGGGCCATGCGTGTGTCGTAGGGGAACTCCACGTGCAGCGTGTAGTTGCCGCCGTTGTTCTTGTCAACGACCGTGTAGTTGTCGTCAACCTTCGAACCCTGGAAGTATTTGGTCGTACCGGCAACCTCGCCGCCCTCGAATACGAGTACGGGCGTTACCTTCAGCACGGCTTTGGCGTTGAAGTACTCTACGGGGAAAGTAACCGTGACGTCGGCGGCAACGACGCCGTTGTTGAGGGCCAGAATCTCGGGTGCGCAGGTCACGTTGACCTCGTCCTGATGCTTGGCCATCTTCTTGAAGCAGTTACAGCTCGAGAACGCCAGCGAGGCGGCTACGAGCACAACGCTCAACTTAAAAAGATTTTTCATAGCGAACTAAAGATTAATGTTTAATGTTTTTTCGTCCTTGCTTGCCGGTCGTTTCCGGCCGGAGGATGAACCGTTTGGCTCTTCTTCGTCCGGGAACAACGCAAATATAGAAAACTCCCGCTAAATGTGCAACATTTCGAAGAAATTTTCACCGAATGCCGCTACGCCCTGCCGGGCCTCCGGAGAGGCCCCGCAGAGTGTTCTGCGGGGGTCGGGGCTCAATCTTACTTCTCCTCGGGACGGCGCTCGCGGTGGCCGCGGCGCTCGCCGCGCTCCTCGCGCGGGCGGCGTTCACGCTCGACCCAGCCCTCGGGCTTGGGAAGCAGCGCCTTGCGCGAGAGCTTCAGCTTGCCCGTCTTGGGGTCGACGCCGATGAGCTTCACGTCGATTTCGTCGCCCTCCTTCAGGCCCGTCTCCTCCATCGTCTCGAAGCGCTTGTAGTCGATTTCCGAGATGTGGAGCAGCGCATCCTTGCCCGGCATAATCTCGACGAAGGCGCCGAAGGCGACAATCGAGCGAATCTTGCCGTGGTAGGTCTCGCCCACCTCCGGAACGGCCACGATGGCCTTGATGCGGGACAGAGCGCCGTCGAGCGCGGCCTTGTCCTGGCCGAAGATGTCGACAATGCCCTTGTTCTCGACCTCGGTGATGGTGATGGTCGTGCCGGTGGTCTTCTGGATGTCCTGGATGACCTTGCCGCCGGGGCCGATAACGGCACCAATCATATCCTGCGGGATGGTAATCTGGACGATGCGCGGTACGAAGGGACGGTACTCGGCGCGCGGCTCGGCGATGCACTCCGTCAGCTTGTCGAGGATGTACATGCGGCCTACGCGGGCCTGCTCAAGCGCCTTGGCCAGCACCTCGTACGAGAGGCCGTCAACCTTGATATCCATCTGCGTGGCGGTGATGCCGTCGCGCGTACCCGTTACCTTGAAGTCCATGTCGCCCAGGTGGTCCTCATCGCCCAGGATGTCCGACAGCACGGCCCAGCGGCCCGTTGCCGAGTCGGAAATCAGACCCATGGCAATGCCCGAAACCGGCTTCTTGAGCTTCACGCCGGCATCCATCAGCGCCAGCGTGCCGGCGCAGACCGTAGCCATCGACGACGAGCCGTTCGACTCGAGGATGTCCGATACGACGCGCACGGCGTAGGGGTTCTCGTCGCCGACGGGAACCATCGGCTTCAGGGCGCGCCATGCCAGGTGGCCGTGGCCGATTTCGCGGCGGCTCAGACCGCGTGCTGCCTTCGCCTCACCCGTCGAGAAGGGCGGGAAGTTGTAGTGGAGCACGAACTGCTCGGTACCCTGTACGAGCACCTCGTCCTTGACCTTCTCGTCGAGCTTCGTGCCGAGCGTCACCGATGCGAGCGCCTGCGTCTCGCCGCGGGTGAAGATGGCCGAGCCGTGGGCGGCGGGCAGGTAGCCCACCTCGCACCAGATGGGGCGGATTTCGTCCGTGCGGCGGCCGTCGAGACGCTTGCCCTCGTCGAGAATCATGTTGCGCATGGCCTTCTTCTGGACGTCGTCGTGGAAGTACTTGTGGATGAGGGGGGCCTTCTCGACGAGCTCCTCCTCCGTATAGCGCGATGCGAACTCGGCCTCCAGGGCGTTGAAGGCATCCTCGCGCTCGTGCTTCATCGTGCCGCTGGTGGCGATGGCGTAGGCCTTGTCGTAGAGCTCGCGGATGATGGTCTGGCGCAGCTCCTCGTCGTTGACCTCGTGACAGTAGGTGCGCTTGACATCCTTGCCCAGCTCCTTCGAGAGCTCAATCTGTACGGCGCAGTGCTTCTTGATCTCCTCGTGCGCGAACTTGATGGCGCCGAGCATCACCTCCTCGGAGACCTCCTTCATCTCACCCTCGACCATGAGGATGTTGTCAATCGTACCGCCGACCATGATGTCGAGGTCGGCCTCGGGCATCTGCGAGAAGGTGGGGTTGATGACGTACTGGCCGCCGATGCGGGCCACGCGCACCTCCGAGATGGGGCCGCCGAAGGGGATGTCCGATACGGCGAGGGCGGCCGAAGCGGCCAGACCCGCCAGTGCGTCGGGCTGAATATCCTTGTCTGCCGAGATGAGGTTGACCGTCACGTATACCTCGGCGTGGAAATCCGCGGGGAAGAGCGGGCGCAGGGCGCGGTCAATCAGACGTGCGACGAGAATCTCGCTGTCGTTGGCCTTGCCTTCGCGCTTCATGAAGCCTCCGGGGTAGCGGCCCGCGGCGGCATATTTCTCCTTGTACTCCACCTGAAGCGGCATGAAGTCGGTGTCGGGTTTTGCATCCTTGGCGGCAACGACCGTGGCCAGGAGCATCGTGTCTCCCTGCTTCACCACGACGGAGCCGTCGGCCTGTTTGGCCAGTTTGCCCGTTTCAATCTCAATCTGGCGACCGTCGGCCAGCGTGATGATTTTGCGGACTGCGTTGTACAGCTTCTTTTCTTCCATAAAAATATCCTAAATGTGTTCGAATTGTCCTAAGCAAATGAAGGCAATCCCTCGGTGGGGAATTGCCCTCATTCGGTTCCTCGCGACTACTTGCGGAGGTTGAGCGTCTTGACGATGGCGCGGTAGCGCTCGATGTCCACCTCCTTGAGGTACTCCAGCAGCTGGCGGCGCTTACCTACCAGACGCAGCAGTGCGCGCTGCGTGCCGAAGTCGTGCTTGTTGTTCTTGAGGTGCTCAGTAAGGTGGCTGATACGGTACGAAAACAGGGCGATTTGGCTCTCGGGAGAACCCGTGTCCTTGTTAGACTTGCCGTACTGACCGAAAAGCTCTTGCTTTTTCTCAGCTGTTAAATAAGCCATTTTGATAAAAGTTTATTTAGTTCCACTCTACGACGCATCCCCCTTACCGTGGATAAGGCCAGAGCGTCCGACAAAGGTACGAATATAATTGAGAATTAAGAACTAAAAATGAAAAATTATTGTTCGCCCGACGCTTTTCTCCGGCAAAAGGGTCGAGATATGCCGGAAAATATTATTTTTGCCATTAGAATGAGGAACTTTATGCTCAAACCGTTCATGCGCGCGGCGGCGGCCGCGCTTCCGCTCCTTGCGCTCCTTGCGGGGAGCTGCAACTCCCCGGCGCGCTACGTGACCGTCGACGGGACGATGCTCGGAACGACGATGCACGTGGTGGCCGACGTCGGCCCCTCGGCCCGCCAGGAGCTCTACCGCGCCGCCATGCGGCTCGACGCCGAGGCCAAGGCCTCGATGTCGATTTTCGATTCGACCTCGCTGCTGAGCCGCCTGAACCGCAACCTCACCGACTCGGTCGACCGCCACATCGCCTTCAACCTGGCGCTGGCCGACAGTATCGGCCGTCTGAGCGGCGGCCGCTACGACGTGACGGTCAAGCCGCTGGTCGAGGCGTGGGGCTTCGCCGGGCGCGAACGCACGCTCCATCCCAACCTCGACTCGCTGCTCGCCTTCGTCGGCCGCGACAAGGTGCGCATCGTCGACGGACGGCTCGTCAAGAGCGACCCGCGCGTGCAGCTCGACTTCAACTCGGTGGCCAAGGGCTACACGGTCGACCTGCTGGCGCAGCTGGTCGAGCAGCTCGGCGGGCGGAACTACATCGTCGACATCGGCGGCGAGGTGCGCTGCCGGGGCGTCAACCGCGAGGGTAACCCCTGGCGCATCGGCATCGAAACCCCCTTCGACGGCAACATGTCCGACGGGGCTTACCTCCAGAAGCGGCTCTGCATGAGCTCGGGCGGCCTGGCCACCTCGGGCAACTACCGCCGCTTCTACCGGACCGACGACGGCCGGAAGGTGGCCCATACGATTGACCCCCGCACGGGACGCAGCGTCATCTCGCGGCTGCTCTCGGCGACGGTCGCCGCCCCGACCTGCGCCGAGGCCGACGCGCTGGGGACGATGTTCATGGCCCTGGGGGCCGACGACGCGCTGCGGATGGCCGACTCGCTGCCCGGGCTGAAGGCCTACTTCATTCTTGCGGGGCAGGGCGACGCATACGAGGAGTATGTCACCCCGGCCATGCGCGCACTCATCATGGAATAGCGACTTACCGATGAAGAAAGCGATTTTTCTATACAACCCGCAGTCCGGCAAGGGACGCACCGATCGCAAGGTTGAGGATATCTGCGAGGTATTCTCCTCCTACGGATACGACATCGAACCGCTTCAAATCGATTTCGACGCCAACCCCTTCGACGGGCACGAGCAGGTCGAGCTGGTGGTGGTCGCCGGCGGTGACGGCACGATTAACTTCGCCGTCAACGCCATGAAACGCAAGGGGCTCGACGTGGCGCTGGGGGTTATTCCCGCCGGTACGGCCAACGACTTCGCGGGGGCGCTCGGCATGTCGAAGAACCCGCTCGAGGCGGCGCGGCAGATAGCCACGGGCGTCGAGGAGCGGGTCGACTGCGGACGGGTCAACGGACTCTACTTCGTCAACGTCTTCAGCTTCGGCATCTTCACGACCACCTCGCAGCGTACGCCCGACGAGCGGAAGCACCGCATCGGCAAGCTGGCCTACCTCATCGAGGGCATCAAGGAGTTCCGCTCGATGCATGCCGTGCCGCTGCGCGTGACGGCCGACGGCGAGGAGTTCGACTTCAACTCGCTCATGGTGCTGGTCTTCAACGGAGAGACGGCCGGCGGATTTCCGCTGGCGCGCCGCGCCTCCATCAAGGACGGCATGTTCGACTGCGTGCTGCTCGAGAAGCGCAACCCGCTGCTGTCGACCCTCTCGATGGGGCGCTACCTGCTGGGGGGCAACCCCCGCGAGGTGCGGCTGGTTCGGGCGCGCTGCATCGAGATAACCTCGCCGGTCAACGAACCGACCGACGTCGACGGGCAGCCCGGAGCCGACTTCCCGCTCCACATCGAGTGCCTTCCGGGCGAGCTGCGGGTCCTCTGCCAGCCCTGACGGGGCGGCGGAGTGCGCGGCGGCGGGTGAATGAAGGTGCCCCCGTTGTGCCCAACGCGCGGGTACGCGGGTACGCGGGGAGTATTAGGGTAGAGAAGTGTTAGACGGATAAACGGATAAGGAGAAGCGCACGAAGCCGGCGGAGGGGAGTTGTGACCCGCTCGGCCGGCGGAAGCGAGATAACGAAAGCGGAGGGCTCCGCCGTGCGGGGCCATCCATCCGGACAACCGGAGGCTGCGGGCGACCCCGCCGGCCGAGGGGCGCTCCGGTGGGACAGGTTAGGATACGGAAGCAGGGATGAGAGCCCGCCCCGGTTTGCGGGACGGGGTACCGACCGCGTTGTGAAACGGAAACGTGTACCAACCCTAAAAAAGCTATTATGGCGGAGCGTGTCAAAACGACGAAACCGCACCGGGTGCGGGGCGTGAGAATCTCCACAAGGTTTCGATTTCACGCATCAAGAAGGAGATGAGCGACGTATTCTATCTGTCGGACGATTTGGTCATCACGGCGCTCGACCCCCAAAGCAATACGACGAGCAACTATCCGGCCTCCATCGACGGCTTCTCGGCCGTCATCATGATGAGCGGCGAGGCGACCGTCTCCATCGACATGCAGACCTATCAGGTGCGGCCCAACATGGTGGTGCTCTTCAATCCGGGAAGCATCATCCGCACGGTGAAGTGCTCGGCCAATGCGGCGGCCTACTTCCTGGCCTGCTCCAAGTCGTTCGTCAACGAAATCCAGATAGACCTTTCGACCTCGCTGCCGGTCTACATGCGCTTCGGCAAGGCTCCCGTGCTGGAGGTCTCGCCGCAGGATGTCGACGAGATTCGCCAGCTCTTCCAGCTCATCAAGACGATGCTGCGCAGTGACAAGGAGCGCTACCGGCATGAAATCATCCGGACGCTCTTCACCACGGCCTTCTACATCATCACGGAAATCAACCTGCGCGAGCAGACCGACCCGATGAAGCAGGGGCGGTGCGAGGTGCTCTTCAACCAGTTCATGGCGCTGCTGCAGCAGTACAACAAGCGGGAGCGCAACGTGAGCTTCTATGCGCGGCAGCTCAACATCACGCCCAAGTACCTCTCGTCGGTGGTCAAGGAGGTGAGCGGCAAGACGGCTGCGCGGTGGATTGACGAGTCGGTGATTCTCGAGGCGAAGGCGCTGCTCAAGTACTCGGGGCTGAGCATCCAGGAGATAGCCTACCAGCTCAACTTCTCGACGCAGTCCTTCTTCGGCAAGTACTTCAAGCAGCATACCGGCACCTCGCCCTCGCGCTACAAGCGCAAGGGGTGACGCGCGGCGGCCCCCGGCGACTTTAGGCCCTTTCCCATCTTGGGCCCGTCGGCTTCCGTCGACGGTTTCTGGCCCGTACTCCATCGTCGGCCCGTCGGCTTCCGTCGGCAGTTCCCGGTCCGTCCACCTTCAACGGCCCGTCGGCTTCCGTCGGCAGTTCCCGGTCCGTCCACCTTCAACGGTCCGTCGGCCCCGTCGGCGGTTTCTGGCCCGCCCTCCATTTTCGGCTTGGCGGCAGACAAGAACAGACCCGAAGCGGTTTTCCGCTCCGGGTCTGTTCTGTTTTGGAAGGCGCCGGGTAGCCGTGTCAAAGGAGCTGGGTCAGAACCCGTCGCTGAAGGAGGAGACCAGCCAGAGCAGCAGTCCGGCGGCGATGAGCCCTGCCAGCAGCGTGAAGAGCACGAAGACCCACACCGTCTTGAAGAGGGTCCGCCACCATCCCAGTCCGTAGACCCGGCGTGACGAGAGGAGCATGTAGAGGAAGACCAGCGCGAAGAAGCCCTTCACCACGCCGCTCGGGAACGACAGGGTGCTCTCGGGTGCGAGCGCGTAAATCAGCAGGAAGGCCGGCACCGAGAGCAGAATGAGGAAGAAGCAGTTGATGTGGATGGCGTGGACGAAGTGCTGCATGTAGTTCATCCGGCAGCGACGGTAGGCTCGGGCGAGCAGCAGCGCGAAGAGCGGCAGCAGGAACATCATGTAGAGGGGCGTCCACTTCGAGAGCTGCGCCAGCAGGTTGTTGAGCAGCGTCTGCTGGCTCATCTGCTTCAGCCGTTCGCTCTGGCTTTGGGGCGGCTGCCAGGCGTAGACGGTTGTCCGCTCGGGGTCGAAGGCGAGCAGCGCTCCGATGACGGCGAGCTCCTCCTCGTCGACATCCACCCCCTTTATCGAGGCCATCGCCTTGTCCAGTGCGGCCTCCTCCGCGTCGGCCTTTATGCCGGCTTCGGACCCGGGCACGCCTCCGGCTGAGGCCGCAGTCCCGGCTCCGGCTGTAATCCCTGCCCCGTGCCCGCTCTCGGCCCCGTCTCCGCTTCCGGACTCGGGTACGACGTCGGCGTCGGCGTCGGCTCCGGCCTTGGCACCCGCTTCACCCCCGTCTCCGTTTTCGGCTCCGGATTCACTCCCGGCCGCCTCTTCGGCCGCCTTTCCGAGCGCCTCGCGGGCCCCTTCGAGGTTGATGCGGTCCTGCTCGGCGAGCGTCGTGACGCGGAGGCACGAGTCGAAGAGCATGCGCGGCAGCTCGACGCGCGCGACGCCGTGACGCGAGCCAAGCGGCGTGATACGGAGCAGCGAATCGCTCCTAAGGTCGTTGAAGTCGAGCATCTCGGCCAGTCCGGCGCCGTCGTAGAGGTAGACGCAGGTGTCGGCCCCGCCCCGTCCCGAGCGGAGCGCCTCGACCACCCCCTTCGGAAGGCGGCTCGTGCGGTAACGCTCGTGGCGCAGCTGCTGCTCGGCGGTGCTCGACGCCACCATGAAGAAGAGGGTGAAGAAGACCACCGAGATGAACATGTAGAGGCGGAAGGGGTGGACGTAGGAGTTGATTTTTCCGGCGTTGAACTCCGTGGTCAGGAAGCCCGGGCGGCGGAAGAGCAGCCAAAGCGTCTGCCACACCTTGCTGTCGAACTGGTAGACGTTTTCGAAATACTGCTTGATGTACTTCCAGAAGGGTTGCTCGATGTCGAGGGCATACTGTCCGCAACGGTGGCAGTACATCCCCTGCAGCCGCTCGCCGCAGTTCTTGCAGTGGGTGTAGGCCGGTACGGTGAGCTTGCGCAGCCGGCGCAGGCGGCGGTATTCGAGCCGTCGGCTCAGAGCGCGGCGCCGGCGTTGCAGCCGCTCACGCAGCCGTTCGCGCAGGCTCCGCGGCCGGGCAGTGCCGGCCTCGGTTGCGGGTTTGGTTGCGGTTGCCGGTTCGGCTCCAGCCTCCTCTCCGGCTGCTCCGGCTTCTCTGGCTGCTTCTGCTTCGGTTGCGGTCCCGGGTTCTGTTGAGGTTTTGGCCTCACTCCCGGCCTCGGTTGCGGGGTCCGTTTCGGTTGCGGCCCTGCCTGCAGGCCTGGTTCCGTCCATGCTCCCGGTCTCGGGCGCAGCTTCGGACGCGGGAGCGGCTTGGGTCTCCGGGTTGCCCGCTTCGTGCCGGGTGCAGTCGCCGGAGGCCGGTTCCATGGGTTTGTTGCTCTTCATCGGGCAAAAGGGTTCGAATGTCGTTTTTTGAACGAATTTTCCACAAAGATAACATTTTTCTACCAGCGCGCCTCCTCTCTGCCTCCGGAATCGCTTCCCGCGGCGAAGCCCCTTCGCGGCCCCCTTCCGCGGCCTTTTTCCGCGGTCCCTTCTGCGGGCAGCGGAAAACACAGCGGCGGGATACCTCCCCTGTGGGGGACATCCCGCCGTTGTTTGTCGTCTGGCCCATCTCAGGCCCTGTTTCAGGTTCCCGCTTCAGGCACCCGGTTCCGGTTCCCGTCTCCGGCCCTTGTTCCAGGCTCCGTCTCAGGCACCCTTTTCAGGCACCCGCCTTAGGCGCGCTTGCGCGCAGCCTTGGCGGCGACGGCCTTGTCCAGCTCGATGATGAAGTCCGAGAGGACGTTCATGTAGTTGATGAAGGCGTCGTAGGCCGAGTCGTAGGGGTTGAAGTAGGAGTGAACGTCGCCGTCCGAGAGCCACTTGGTCGCCATGTAGTAGAAGTGGTCCGAGGTCTGCATGAAGCTCCAGACGTAGTCGAAGTCGGGGTTCTTCAGCGCCTTGACCTTCTCCTTCTGGGCGTAGAGCTTCGAGAAGGCCTCGTTCTGCAGCTCGTTGCCCAGCCATGCCGTCACGTCACGCTCCTCGTCGGCCCACGACATCACGTGCGGGCAGTGGAGCACCGAAACGGGCTGGTACTTCTTGGCCGTCTCGCTCACGGTGGCGAACTCCAGCTCGCCCTTCTTCTCGATGATGGCCTTGGGTAGCGCCTTCATGAACTCGAAGATGCCCGTATCGGCGCTCTGGTGCTCGCCGAAGGTCTCGTAGTCCATGAAGAGGTTGATGACCTCGCCCGGCGTATTCTCCGACGTGAGCCAGCCGACATACTTGTCGACCGTCAGCGGGTACTGGTCCCAGTTGCGGTCCGAGAAGCGGAAGGCGATGTCGTCCGAGAGTTTGTAGTTGCGCAGCAGCAGGCGCAGCTTCTGGTCGATGGCGTTGGCATAGACGTAGTTGGGCGACTTCCAGCCCAGCACGTGCTTGGCACCCTCGGCCAGCATCGTCTTGAAGCCCATCTCGGCCACCATCGCGCCGATGTCGTCCGAGTAGATGAGCTCCGTGTTGCGGAAGGCGGTGGGCTTTACGCCGAACTCCTTCTTGAGCATGGCGGTGTGGAGCTTGACCTGCTCGCGGAAGTCCTCCTTCGAGGCCAGCGAGGCGAGCGAGTGCGAATAGGTCTCGGCCAGGAACTCGACGCAGCCCGTCTCGGCCAGCGCCTTGAACGAATCGAGCACCTCGGGGGCAAAGGCGCGGAACTGCTCGACGGCCGTGCCGGTGATGGAGAACGAGCAGCGGAACTTGCCCTTGTTCTCCTTGATGAGCTTCAGCAGCAGGGCGTTCATCGGCAGGTAGCACTGCCGTGCGACCTTCTGCATGATGGAGCGGTTGAGCAGGTCGTCCAGATAGTTGTGGTCCTTGCCCATGTTGAAGAAGCGGTATTTCTTCAGACGCCACGGCTGGTGCACCTGGAAGTATAAGCAAACGGTTTTCATAGAGGTTGTTTTTGGTTATTTCTTGTCGTTAATCGCGGCCTCGTAGACGGCCTTGATTTTGGCCGCTGCGTCGTTCCACTTGAGGTTGGTGACCTCCTCGAGGCCCTTCGAGGCGAACATGTTCGCCAGTGCCGGGTATTTGATGAGGGCGTAGATGGCGTCGGCCATGGCGTCGACGTCCCAGTAGTCCACCTTGATGGCGTAGTCGAGCACCTCGGCCACACCGCTCTGCTTGGAGATGATGACCGGGACGTTCGAGCGCATCGCCTCCAGGGGCGAGATGCCGAAGGGCTCCGAGACCGAAGGCATGATGTAGACGTCCGAGAGCTGGAACATCTTGTGGACATCCTCGCCGCGCAGGAAGCCCGTGAAGTGGAAGCGGTCGGCGATGCCGAGCCGTGCCACGCGGCGGATGACGTGGTTCATCATGTCGCCCGAGCCTGCCATCACGAAGCGCACGTCGGGCACCCGCTTGAGCACCTTGGCCGCAGCCTCGACGAAGTAGTCGGGACCCTTCTGGTAGGTGATGCGGCCCAGGAAGGTGACAATCTTGTCCTTCACGCCGCGTTCGGGCGCCTCGGTGTTGTTCTCGGCGAAGCGCACGGCGTTGTGCACCGTGACCACCTTGTCGGCCGGGATGCCGTAGCGCGTGATGACGATGTTGCGCGTGAGGTTCGAGACGGCAATCACCCGGTCGGCGGCCATCATGCCGGCGCGCTCGATGGCGTAGACCTGCGTGTTGATGTTCTCGCCGCTGCGGTCGAACTCCGTGGCGTGCATGTGTACGACGAGCGGCTTGCCCGAGACGCGCTTGGCGGCGATGCCGGCGTAGTAGGTCAGCCAGTCGTGGGCGTGGATGACGTCGAACTGACCCTCGAGGTCGCGGGCCACCTGCGCCGCAACCACGGCGTAGCGGGCCACCTCCTCCATGAGGTTGGCGCCGTACTTGCCCGAGAAGGTGTAGCGCTGCTTCCAGGCGTCGGTGCTCTCCCACACCTTCTTGCCGCTCTTGACATACTCTTCGTGGTACTCGTCGTACTCTTCGGGCGAGATGTAGGGGACCATGTTCGAGTCGATGTGGATGAACGACATGCGGCTCAGGATGTCGTCCTCGCCGCTCGCCGTCGAGCCGTAGAGGGCCTCCACGTCGCTTGCGTTGACGATGTGCAGAAAGCGCTGGTCCTCATCACCGTAGGCGTGCGGCACCACGAAGGTGACGTCCACGCCGTTGTGCGCAAGACCGCGTGTCATGCCGTAGCATGCTGTTCCGAGACCTCCGGCGATATGGGGCGGAAACTCCCATCCGAACATTAAAACTCTCATAGCTTATTCTTTTTTTGTTTTCTTCGTAGCTTGGGCCGCGGGTCTCTTCGCAGCGGCTTTCGCCGTTTTCGCCGTGGTCTTGGTGGCCGGTTTTCCGGAGGCCGTCTCCGCGGTTTCGGCCTTGGCTGCCGTTGCAGCCTTGCGGGTTGCGGGGCTCTTCGCCGCCTTGGGTTCGGCGGCCGTCTTGCGGCTCCGCGTCTTGGGTGCGGGCTCCGCGGGGCGGTGCGCTTCAATCATGCGGTAGATGTCCAGCACGGCTGCAACGCTCCATGCCTGCGATACGGCGCCGCGCGGCGTGTAGGGCGGGTCGGCATCGAACATCTCGTTGATGGAGCCGATGCAGTAGCTCTGAATCTCCTCGTTGAACGAGGCGAGCATCTCCTCGGCCTCGTGCAGGAAGCGGCCGCCGTCGATGTCGAAGCAGGCCTTGACGTAGAAGGCCAGGGGCCATACCCACACCGTGCCGTTCATGGCGGCCAGGTTGCGCTCGTCGGGCGTACCCTCGAGCATGCCCTTGTAGAGCGGGTTGCGCGGCGAAAGGGTGCGCAGGCCGCGCGGGGTGAGCAGGTGCTGGCGCACGACGCGCAGCACGCTCAGCTGCTGCTCCTCGTCGAGCATCTTGTAGTCCAGACCGCAGGCGATGACCATGTTCGGACGGATGAACTTGTTGCACTCCATCTGGTTGACGTAGTCGGCCAGATAGCCCTCCGGCAGCATGAAGTGCTCGATGAACGAGACCTTCGTGCGGGCGGGAAGCTCCTCCCACTCGCGGACGAAGGGGGTGTCGCCGAACCGGCGGGCCAGCGACAGCGCGTAGCATACGGCATTGTACCACAGTGCGTTGACCTCCACCTGGTAGCCGTTGCGCGGGGTGACGGCGCGGCCGTTGACCATCGCGTCCATCCAGGTGAGGGGCTCCGCGTCGGACCAGGCCCAGATGAGGCCGTTGTCGTGGAGCCGTACGCGGCCGTCGATGCCGCGGCGGTAGGCCTCGAGCAGCTGCTTCATCACCTCGCCGTAGCGCTTCCAGATTTCATCGGCGCCCACCTGCTTCTCGAGCTGCTGCAGCGTCCAGAAGAACCACAGCGGGGCGTCGGCCTCGGCCGCTGCGGAGTAGGAGCCGGTGAACATGCCGTCGCGCATCTCGCGCACGAGTGTGTCGAGCACATCCATGCAGTCCTCCTTGTGGTCCTGCTCGAGCGTGATGCCCGGCAGCGCGATGAAGGTCTCACGGCCGATGACGCCGAGCCACGGATAGCCGGCCAGCACCTCGGTGCGGCCGCCCGGACGGCGGATGACGAACTGGCGCGCCGAGTGGCGCAGGCAGCTGATGAAGTCAATCTTGTGGGTGCGGCGGGCAATCGAGGCTTCGAAGACCTCGCGGATGGTCTTCGTCGAGCCCATCTCGTCGAGCGAAGCCGAGAAGATGACGCTTTCGCCCTTCTTGAGCTCCATCTCGAAGTAGCCCGTGGTGAGCAGGTCCTCGTGGCCCTCGTAGCCGCGGGCCAGCTCCTGCTGGTACTCGAAGTTGTAGTACCAGTCGGGTGCCGGTACGAATTCGGCATCCTCCTTGTCGGTCTGCAGGTAGAGCCAGGGGAAGGAGCCGTAGAGGCGGCACTTCACGCCGTTGACGGCCGGATAGGAGTGGCCGTCGGCCTCCATGTTGGCCTTCGAGAGGGCGTGCTTGTCGCGGAAGGCGAGGAACGGACGCAGCCGCAGCCGGGTCTGGGAGTGCGCGTCGACGAGCGTGTAGCGTATCATGAGCTGCGTGCGCTTGTGAATCCAGAGCATCTCCTTGCGGAGTATGACGCCGCCCACACGGTAGGTAATCGTGGGGGTCGGCGTGTACTCGAAGTCGGTGATGTACTTGTGGCCGCGCGGCTCATAGACGCCGGGGTAGCGGTGCAGGGCCAGGTTGAAGGACTGGTCGTGCTGGATGACTGTCTCGTCGAGCGAGGATAGCAGCACGTAGGTACGGTCGCTGTCGTCGATGGGCGAGACCATCAGACCGTGGTACTTGCGGGTGTTGCAGCAGACTATCGTCGTGCTCATGTAGCCGCCCAACCGGTCTGTAGAAAGCATTTCGCGCTGGAGCGAGTACTCCAGGTTGCCTAATTCGCTTTTGTCGAAGGTTAATGCTGACATATAGTAGTATTAAGTATATTCGGTCTCTAAAATTAATCAAAAAAGCTCAAACGAGCAACGGTTTTGTCGAAAAATTGCTTCGACGCCCGGCCCCTGCTCCGCCGCCTCAGGCCCACTTCACCAGCGCGAAGTCCATGCGGTGGGGCAGGTGCGGATTCTGCGGGAAGACGCGCAGCGCGAAGTCGTACGTACCGGTCTCGCCGGGGGTGTAGTCGAGCGTGTAGGTGACCAGTCCGTTCTCGACGGCCGTCTGCGTGAAGGGAATCGTCCGCAGCACGTTGACGCTCTGTCCGCCGACAATCTGCCGTGCGATGACCAGCTCGGCGCCGATGTCGCCCGGGTTGAGGCCCGCCACGTCGACCTTCAGCTCGAAGTGGTACTTCTCGCCCACGAAGACCGCCTCCTTGTCCATCTTCAGACGCTGCGACTCGACGACGCGCACGCGGTCCCATGCGGCCGAAACCTTGCGCTTCCAGGCGGCGATTTCACGCGCCAGGCGGTAGCCGTCGGCCACAATCTCATGCTTGCGGGCGGCCAGCTTGTTGTAGAAGCGCTCCTCGTAGTCCTTGAGCATGCGGTTGGTGGTGAAGTTCGAGGCGATGTCGGCCACGCACTTCTTGATGGAGGCGACCCACTCGTAGGGGATGCCCTCGCTGTTGCGCTTGTAGTACTTCGGGGCAATCTGCTCCTCGATGGTGTTGTAAATCATCTCGGCGTCGAGCTCGTCCTGATAGTGCTGGTCGGCGAAGGTGCGCTCCATGGGCAGAGCCCATCCGGCATCCTCGCGGTAGCCCTCGACCCACCAGCCGTCGAGCACCGAGAACTGCATCACGCCGTTCATCACGCACTTTTCGCCCGACGTACCCGAGGCCTCGAGCGGACGCGTCGGGGTGTTGAGCCATACGTCGACGCCCTGGACCATGCGGCGGGCGAGCTCCATGTCGTAGTTCTGCAGGAAGATAATCTTGCCCACGAACTGAGGCATGGCAGCCACCTCGACGATGCGCTTGATGAGGTCCTGACCCGGCTTGTCGTTGGGGTGGGCCTTGCCGGCGAAGATGAACTGCACGGGGCGCTCCTTGTTGTTGACGATGGCCGACAGACGGTCGAGGTTCGTGAAGAGCAGGTAGGCGCGCTTGTAGGTGGCGAAGCGGCGTGCGAAGCCGATGGTCAGCACCTCGGGCTTGATGCCCTCGATGACCTGAAGCATCTGGCGCGGCGATTCAAGCCGCACCTGCGAGGGGTCGCTGTAGCGCTTGCGGATGTGGGTGATGAGCTTGTTCTTGAGGAACATGCGCTCCTCCCACAGCTCACGGTCGGGAATCTCGTGGACCTTCTGCCAGGCCGGGATGTCGTAGTCGTGGTTCTCGAAGCCCTCGGGGAAGTAGCGGGCGTAGAGGCGGCGCAGGCTCGAGGCAATCCACGTCGGGAAGTGCACGCCGTTGGTGACGTAGCCGATGTGGAGCTCGTTCTTGAAGTAGCCGGGCCACATGCTGCCCAGAATCTCCTTCGAGACCTCGCCGTGGAGCCACGATACGCCGTTGACCTCCTGCGAGAGGTTGCAGGCCAGCACCGACATCGAGAACTTCTCGTTGGGGTCGTTGGGGTTGGTCTTGCCCAGGTTGATGTACTGCTCCCACGTAATGCCCAGCACGTCGGGGTAGTGGGCCATGTACTGGCGAATCATCGACTCGGGGAAGGCGTCGTGGCCGGCCGGCACGGGGGTGTGGGTGGTGAAGAGCGACGAGGAGCGGATGACCTCGAGGGCCTCCGAGAAGCTGAGCTTCTTGTGGTTCACCAGGGCGCGGATGCGCTCGATGCCGATGAAGGCGGCGTGGCCCTCGTTGCAGTGGTAGACGTCGTTCTTGATGCCCAGCTTGCGCAGGGCGCGGATACCGCCGATGCCGAGCAGAATCTCCTGCTTGAGGCGGTTCTCCCAGTCGCCGCCGTAGAGGTAGTAGGTAATCTGGCGGTCCTCCTCGAGGTTGGCCTCATAGTCCGTATCGAGCAGGTAGAGGTCCGTGCGGCCCACCTGGCACTTCCAGACGCGGGCCGAGAGCGTACGGCCCGGGAAGGCGATGGTCACCGTGACCCAGCCGCCGCTCTCGTCACGCACGGGCGAGATGGGCAGCTTGTAGAAGTTCTGTGCCTCGTAGGTGGCCTCCTGCGCACCCTGGGCCGAGAGGCGCTGCGTGAAGTATCCGTAGCGGTAGAGCAGACCCACGGCCGTCATCGGGACATTCTTGTCCGAGGCCTCCTTCAGGTAGTCGCCGGCCAGGATGCCCAGACCGCCCGAGTAGATTTTCAGCGACGAGTGGAGTCCGTACTCCATCGAGAAGTAGGAGATGCTCGTGGCGCCCGGAGCGGGCTTCTCGGCCATGTAGGCCTGGAACTGGGCGTATACCGTATCGAGGTGAGCGAGGAATTCGGGGTCCTTCTCCAGCTTGTTGAGCCGCTCGACGCTCAGCTTGTCGAGGAAGGCGATGGGGTTGCGCTGGCACTCGTTCCAGAGCACGGGGTCAATCTCCTCGAAGAGGTCGCGGGCGCCGGGATTCCAGCACCACCAGAGGTTGCGCGAGAGCTCCTCGAGGGCGCGCAGTCGTTTGGGCAGCGTCTTGTCGACCATCATGCGGTTCCAGTTGGGCTTCTCGACGAAGAGCTGCTGGCGGACGAAGTTGATTTGCTCGGTCTTGCTGCCGCCGTCGGTGGGCACGGTGCGGTTGGTGCGCTCCACGGAGCTCTCCACCGCCTCGGCATAGGCGCGCTCATAGGCTGCGTAGAGGTGCTCCCAGAGCGCCGTCTTGGCCGTTTCGCCGGCCGAGGCGCGCACCTCCCTGACGCGCTCCTCCGGGAGCTCGCTGAAGCGGATGAGGGCGTCGGCGATTTTGCCCTCGACCTCGCGGGCGTTGAAGTCGTCGCGGCGGATAATCTCCACGCCGTCGTGCTCCTTGTGCGAGGCGACCCACAGTCCGAAGCCGGCCAGCGTCGTGGTGATGGTCGGCACGGAGAAGGCCACCGACTCGAGCGGCGTGTAGCCCCACGGCTCGTAGTAGGAGGGGAATACCGTGACATCCATGCCCACGAGCAGCTCGTAGTAGTTCTTGTTGAAGATGCCGTCGTTCTGGTTGAGGTACGTGGGGACGAATATGACCTTGACCTTCGAGCCGGCCGTGGTCAGCACGCTGCCGTTGATGGCGTTGACGATGGGGTCCCACGTCTGGTTCTCGAGGTAGTGGGTCGAGTACTTGTACTGGCTGCCGTCGATGGGTTTCGAGGGGTCGGCCAGATGGGCCTGCAGGTCACGGCGCGGGCCGCGGTTGCCGGCCGGCACGGTGATGTAGGCGAGCACCTCGCGCTGGAGACGGTCCGACGAGGCCAGCTGCTTGAGCGACTCGATGAAGACGTCGAGCCCCTTGTTGCGGAACTCGTAGCGGCCGCTGGTGCCGACGATGAGCGGGTCCGAGGCGAACTTCTCGCCCAGGCAGGCCTCCGCTACCGTAATCATCGCCTTGCGGGCCTCGGCGCGCTTGGTGTCGTACTCGGCGCCGCTCCATACGAAGTCGTTCTCGAAACCGTTGGGCGTCACGCCGTCGACCTCGCGGCCCAGCAGGTACTTGCACTCGTTGGCCGTGATGTCGCTCACGGTCAGGAAGACGTCGTGGTACGTGGCGGCCATCTTCTCAATCGAGTGTTTGGCCACGACGTTGAACTGGCGGGCCAGGCTGTCGGCGTTGAACTTCGTCAGCTCGCTGTAGAGCGAGAGTCCGTTGCCGGCGATGCAGCGGCCGGTGACCGTGGCGTGGGTGGTGAAGACGGTGGCGATGTAGGGGGTGGCCTGGCGCAGGTAGAGGCCGGCGGCGGCGGTCATCCACTCGTGGAAGTGGGCCACGACCTTCTCGGTGGCCGTGCAGAAGTTCTTGGTGTAGGAGGCGATGACGATGCCCGCGGCGTAGCCGAAGAGCACCGGCTCGATGTAGTCCCACTGACCCGAGATGGAGTCGACGTGGTAGGTCTCCCAGAGGTGCTTGAGGATGTCGTCCTTCTTGGGGATGAGCGAGGTGAAGTCGACGAGGATGACCAGCGGACTGCCCTGGACCTTCCAGCGGCCGACGCGGATGCGCAGTCCCTCGCTGTAGACGCTCTGGCGCCACGACTTCAGCAGCTCGAGGTCCTCCTCGAATTCGGGGTTCGTTCCCTCGTGCTGGAAATCGGGACCGATGAGGATATAGTGGTCACCGAACTTGCGGGTTGCGGTCAAGGCTTTGGTGGAGATGACGGTGTGGATGCCGCCCACCTTGTTGCATACCTCCCAGCTTACCTCGAACAGGTAGTCGGGAGTTGTTTTCGCGTTGCTCATGGTATGATTCGTTAGTCTGAAATTTTGGTTTCAAGCAGGGATGGAAAAATCCCGACCGCAAAGGTAACACTTATATTTATATAAAACAACTAAAAAAATAACTTAAAGTCATGTGCCCTGCGTGGCCTTATGCTTTAAGTTACATTTGGTTGCGTTGCGGAGTTACGTTTCGAAGAAATGCTCGATGACATCGTCCGAGACGAGGAACCGTTCGGGGGGTATTGCGAGCCTTCCCCTCTGCTCGGCGAGCTCTCCGGCGCGGATGAACCGTTCGGCCGTGCGCCGCACGCTTTCGAGGCGGTGCGGACCGAAACGTGCGGCGAGCCGTTCGAGGTCGATGCCCTCGGCCGTGCGCAGCGCCGTCATCACATATTCGTTGTAGCGGTCGCGCTCGGTGAGCCGCTCGCTGCCGCCCTCCTCGCCGGCCAGGTAGCCCTCGACCGAGGATGGGTTCCAGCGGCGCACGGCGCCGTCGTAGGAGTGGGCCGCGGGGCCGATGCCCAGATAGGGGTCGCCGCTCCAGTAGGCGCTGTTGTGGCGGGCGCGGAAGCCGGGGCGGGCGAAGTTCGAGACCTCGTAGTGTTCGAATCCGGCCCGGGTCAGCGTCTCGTGGATGAGCAGGAATTCGCGCACGCTCTGCTCCTCGTCGACGGCGTGCAGCGCGCCGCGCGCCTCGCGGCGGCCGAAGGCCGTGCCGGGCTCGATGGTGAGGTGGTAGGCCGAGACGTGCTCGACGCCCGCCTCGAGCAGCTGCGCGAGGCTGCGGCGGAGCGGCTCCTCGCCGAAGCCCGGGATGCCGAAGATGAGGTCGGCTGTCAGATTGCGGAACCCCGCGCGCCGTGCCTCATGCAGCGCCTCCAGCGCCTGGCGGGCCGTGTGGCGGCGGTTCATCATTCGCAGGCAGTCGTCGTCGAAGGACTGGATGCCGATGGAGAGGCGGTTGACGCGCGTGCGGCTCAGTCGGGCGAGGTAGTCGGGCGTCAGGTCGTCGGGGTTGGCCTCGACGGTCACCTCCTCGAGGATGGCGTCGGGGCGCCGCTCGAGGATGCGGTCGATGAAGCGCTGCAGCGTCTCTGACGGGCAGAGCGAGGGGGTCCCGCCGCCGAAGTAGAGGGTGCGGAGCGGTTCGCCGTCGAGCTCGCCCAGACGGGCGTCGAGCTCGCGGAGCATCGCCTCGACCACCGGCTGCAGGAGCTCGAGGCGGGCGCTCTTGTAGAAGTCGCAGTAGGCGCAGAAGCGCTTGCAGAAGGGGATGTGAAGGTAGATGCCGGCCATAATGCTCCAAAGATACGAAAAAGGTGGCGAAAAGGGAGCCTCGGTGCGGGCCCTCGCGCCCGATTTTTTCCGGCATTGGTCCCGTTTTTCATCCTTGCCCCGTTTCCCGGCCTTTGCCGGTTTTTCAGTCGCAGCGCTCTTCTCGGACTTTGTCCGTTTCCCGCCACCCGCTCCGCCACCTGCTCCGCCGCCCGTCTTGCCGCTTATCCCGCCGCACCGTTCGTCCCGCCGCCTGTCCCGCCGTCCGTTCCGCCGCCACCTTGGTTGACTTTTCTCCGCCTTGGCTAGCTTTTCTCTCGCCTCGGTCGATTCTTCTGCCGCCCTGTCCGGCCCGTTGCGTCCGGCCTTGTTGTCCTGTTAGCTCTTCCGCAGCCTGCTGCCCCGCGCCTTCCGGGCCCTTCCTAATCTGCTCTGTCCCCGCCTGCTCAGTGCCCGTCCTCTCTTCCCTCTTTGCTACGTCCCGTCCCGTTCCCTCTTCCGCCTCCGCTGCGTCCGTCCCTTTCTCTCTGCTTGCCGCCGCCGCCCGTCCGGCCCGCCTCTTTCCCGCGCCCGACGACGTTCCTCCCGTGTTGCTGCGCAAACCTCTGCGCACTCCCCGGTGTCCCCCTTTTACGCGTTCCGGCACCCCTTCCCCGCCCCGTTGTGCGCGCTCCGTTCGGCCGCGGCGCCCCGTAACGTCTTTTCGGCCGAAAAATTGCCCGATAGTCCGGGAAAAAATGCAAAAAATCACACTTCCCGCTTTGTCACGATTTTTGATTGTTATTTTTTTCACATTCCTAAAAGTTTTTATACCTTTGTGCCGTCGAACTCCGTGCTGCGGGCCGCTGCCCGCCGGGGCGCGGGGCGACGACCGGGCCCGGCGCCGCAATGCGCTGACGACCACCGGACAAAGGATTTGAGGTTTTATTAAATAAGTTTAGTTATGGACAAAATGGATTTGAAGAAGTACGGGATTACCGGTGTGACGGAAATCGTGTACAATCCCTCCTACGACGAGCTGTTCCGTGAGGAGACGAAGAAGGGCCTTCGCGGCTACGAGAAGGGTCAGCTGACCGACATGGGCGCCGTGAACGTGATGACGGGTGTCTATACCGGCCGTTCGCCCAAGGACAAGTTCTTCGTAATGGACGAGACCACCAAGGATACCATCTGGTGGACTTCCGACGAGTATAAGAACGACAACAAGCCCGTAACGAAGGCTGCCTGGAAGGAGCTCAAGAAGATTGCCTCGAAGGAGCTCTCGGGCAAGAAGCTCTACGTGGTTGATACCTTCTGCGGTGCCAACGAGAACACGCGCCTGAAGATTCGCTTCATCATGGAGGTTGCCTGGCAGGCACACTTCGTGAAGAACATGTTCATCCGTCCGACGGACGCCGAGCTGGAGAAGTACGGCGAGCCCGACTTCGTGGTACTCAACGCCTCGAAGGCCAAGGTGAAGAACTTCAAGAAGCTGGGTCTGAACTCGGAGACGGCCGTTGTCTTCAACCTCACCGAGAAGATGCAGGTGATTATCAACACCTGGTACGGCGGCGAGATGAAGAAGGGTATGTTCTCCTACATGAACTACCTGCTGCCGCTCAAGGGCATCGCTTCGATGCACTGCTCGGCCAACACCAACGAGAAGGGCGAGACGGCCATCTTCTTCGGTCTGTCGGGTACGGGCAAGACGACCCTCTCGACCGATCCGAAGCGTCAGCTCATCGGCGACGACGAGCACGGCTGGGACGACGACGGCGTATTCAACTTCGAGGGCGGCTGCTATGCCAAGGTCATCAACCTCTCGAAGGAGAACGAGCCCGACATCTGGAACGCCATCCGCCGCAACGCCCTGCTGGAGAACGTTACGGTTGACAAGAAGGGCGCCATCGACTTCGCCGACAAGTCGGTAACGGAGAACACCCGCGTATCGTACCCGATTTTCCACATCGAGAACATCGTAAAGCCGGTATCGAAGGCTCCCGCCGCCAAGAAGGTCATCTTCCTCTCGGCCGACGCCTTCGGCGTACTGCCCCCGGTTTCGATTCTGACCCCCGAGCAGACGAAGTACTACTTCCTGTCGGGCTTCACGGCCAAGCTGGCCGGTACGGAGCGCGGCATCACCGAGCCGACGCCGACCTTCTCGGCATGCTTCGGTGCCGCATTCCTCTCGCTGCACCCCACCAAGTACGGTCAGGAGCTGGTAAAGCGCATGCAGCAGTCGGGTGCCACGGCATACCTCGTGAACACGGGCTGGAACGGTACGGGCAAGCGTATCTCGATTAAGGATACGCGTGGCATCATCGACGCCATCCTCGACGGCTCGATTGACAAGGCTCCGACCAAGCAGCTGCCGATTTTCAACTTCACGATTCCGACCGAGCTGCCGGGTGTTGATTCGGCTATTCTCGACCCGCGCGACACCTACAAGGATGCTGCCGAGTGGAATACGAAGGCCGTTGACCTGGCCAACCGCTTCGTGAAGAACTTCACCAAGTTCACCGGCAACGAAGAGGGCAAGTCGCTGGTTGCAGCCGGCCCGAAGGTTGACTAAGCAGAGCGGTTGCATCCCGCAAGGGGTGTGATTCGATAGAGAGATTCCCGGAGCGATATGCTCCGGGAATTTTTTTGTCCCCGTGTACGGCGGAGAGAGGGGTGAGAGGGGGGGGGAGAGGACGGCCGCGGGCTCCGGAGGGGTCGGGGACGAAGGCCTCTGGAAGGGGCAACTGCGGTCCCGGAAGGTGGCGGGACGGAGGCCTCTGGAAGGGGCGGCGGCGGTTCCCGGATGGGGCGGCTGCGGTTCCGGATGGGGCGGGGACGGAGGCCGTGGAAGGAACGGCGGCGTCTCTTGGAGGGTGCGGGGTGAGGCTTACGGATGGAGAGAAACGACGGTGCGTGTCGGAAAGGCCGGGTGTGGCTGCGGAGGCGTCCGGACCCTGGCGGCAGCGAAAACGGGGCGGCCCGCCGCAGGCGGCTACTCCCGTCCCGTGTGGCGGAAGTAGTCGCTGCGGATGATTCGGTCGGAGAGGCTCCAGGCCTGCCTCAGGTGTTGTTCCGTCGTGCTGTCAACGGCCGCCCCCACCCGTTCGAGACGCGGGTCGACGGCCGCCCGCGGCGCATCGGCGCGCAGCAGGCTGCGTCCCAGCCCGTGCCAGTGGTAGTCGTCGAGCCCCAGCAGGTCGAGCAGCGTGGGGTAGATGTCGATTTGCCCCACCGTGTCGGTGCAGCGCATCGCTGCGGGGGCGTTGACCACGATGAGCGGCGTGAAGCGCCCCTCGCTGACCAGTCCCCGTCCCGCCGCACTGGAGGCCAGGGCCGGGCGCTCCGAGGCGAGCCCCTCGTGGTCTCCCGTGATGACAATCATCGCATCGGAGAGGCGCGGATTGCGCCGCAGCGCCGCGATGAACTCCCCGAGGGCGTGGTCGACGTAGTTGACCGCCGTGAGGTAGTCGCGCAGCCGCCGGGGCATCTCCTGCCGCAGGCGGATGCGGTGCAGCTCCTCGGGGATGACGAAGGGGTGGTGGCTCGAGTAGGTGACGAACTGCAGGTAGCAGGCCCCCGCCGTGTCGGGCAGCATCTGCGGCTCGGTGAGCTTCTCGAGGCACTGGTCGAAGAAGGCCCCGTCGCAGAGCCTCCGCCGGGAGCCCGTTCCGGTGGTCCGGTCGTTGCGGAAGTGCTTGTGCGAGAGGAGCGAATCGAAGCCGAACTCGCGGGCGACAATCATCTGGTTCCAGACAATCTCCTTGTCGGGGGTGAAGAGCAGGGCGCGGGCGCCGGGGTGGCGCTGCCGGAAGGCCTTGACCAGCGAGGGGTAGGCCGTATGGGGGCACCGGGCGCTCCAGCAGCCGTTCTCGAGGGGGAGCAGGCCGGCCGTGACGAGCAGCTGTGCGTCGATGGAGCGGCCCCCCTTGACCTGCGTCACCACCTGCGGGGCGTAGAGCGTTCGCTCCTCGTGCAGCAGCCGGTTGAGGCAGGGGGTGAGCTCCTGCCCCTCGACGCTCCGCTCGAGCACCCAGCTCTCGAGCGACTCGACAAAGATGACCACCACCCGGCGCCGGTCGCCCGGGAGTGTTTTCGGCCGAGTGGCGGGGTGTGCGCTGGGGCGTGTGGCGGCAGGTGCGGGGGAATGGGGTTTGAGGCCTGTGTCGGGATGCGCGGCGTGCGGTGCGTCAGCGAGCGCGCCGGTGCGCGGTGCATCGGCCTCTTCGCCATCGCTGCCGGTCGACAGCGCGTCGGCCATGCTGTGTCCTCTGACTGTCGCCTCTTCGCCTGCCGCGCTGCCTCCGCCTGCCGACAGTTCCTCTGCGGCCTCTTCAGCATCGGCCGCTGGGCGCCCGGCGGCGAGCCAGCGTTCGACCTCCCCGGCCAGCTCGGGGGTGAACTCCACCCGCTCGCGCAGCGCCTCGTAGAGCAGCGTGCCGAAGAGCGAGTAGGTGGTCGTCGCGCTCAGCTGCCTGTGGACGAGCATCGCCTCGTAGCTGCGGCGGAAGCCCCCCTTGCCGACCAGGAGCGCCGCCGTGAGCAGCGAGCTCAGCAGCAGGGCGTTGGCGTAGCGCACAAGCCCCCGCCGCGGGAGCCGCGGCTGCGGCATCCGGCGCGCGGCGAGGAGCGCCGCGGCGGTCGAGAGCGGGAAGAGCAGGTCGGGCCACCGCAGCGACTCGGTGACGCTTGCGGTGAAGTCCCTGAGGTTGCCCGCCAGTGCGTAGGATTCGAGCGGAATGGCGGTGTAGTAGGTGCGGAAATAGAGCAGATTGGCCACCAGAAAGAGGTCCGTGGCCAGCGCGACGACCGCCTCGACCCAGCGGGGCGCCCGCAGCACGAGCGGCAGGGTGAGCAGCAGCGCAAGGATGCTCTTGCTCAGGTAGGCAATCGGATAGGAGAACGACGAGAAGGTGGTGTCGAGACACCACAGCAGGTCGAACAGAAGGAACTTGAGGAAGAAGAGCAGGCAGAAGAGCTGGATGAGCCGGTTGCGGCTCATCTCCTGCGCGGTCTTCTCTTCGGCCCTTTTGCGGCGGGCGGTTTCCTGCGGAGAGAATCGGTTGTTCTTCATGGGGACAACGATGCTTTCCGGGCAGGGGGTGGTACTCCGGAGTTTTGTTAGGTGCGGTTAAGGGTGAATCGGGGTTCCGGGGACGGTCAGAACTCCGACGTAAAGTGGAACCGGATATCCTTGAAGTTCTCCTGGGCGAGCGCCAGCGCATAGCTCGTGTCGGCCAGGAAGACGTCGCGGCCGTGCTTGTCGACAGCCATGTTGGTATGCTTGCGGCGCTTGAAGTCGGCCAGCTGCTCGGCGTTGTCGCTCTCAATCCAGCACGCCTTGTAGATGGAAATCGGCTCCCATCGGCACGAGGCGTTGTATTCGTGCTCGAGGCGGTACTGAATCACCTCGAACTGCAGGGCGCCCACCGTGCCGATGATTTTGCGGCCGTTGAGCGACGAGGTGAAGAGCTGCGCCACGCCCTCGTCCATCAGCTGGTCGATGCCCTTGGCCAGCTGCTTGAACTTCATCGGGTCGGCATTCTCGATGTAGCGGAACTGCTCGGGAGCGAAGGAGGGGATGCCCGTGAACTTGAGCTTCTCGCCCTCGGTGAAGGTGTCGCCGATTTTGAAGTTGCCCGTATCGTGCAGACCCACGATGTCGCCCGGGTAGGCGACGTCGATGACCGACTTCTTCTCGGCCATGAAGGCCGTCGGCGACGAGAACTTGAGCTGCTTGCCGCTGCGCACGTGGAGGTAGTTCTTGTTGCGCTCGAAGATGCCCGAACAGATTTTCAGGAAGGCGATTCGGTCGCGGTGGTTGGGGTCCATGTTGGCGTGAATCTTGAAGACGAAGCCCGTCATCCGCGGCTCCGAGGGCTCGACCATGCGCGTCTGGGTCGGGGCCGGACGGGGCGAGGGGGCGATGCGGATGAAGCACTCGAGCAGCTCGCGCACGCCGAAGTTGTTGACCGCCGAGCCGAAGAAGACGGGCGCCAGCTCGCCGCGCAGGTAGGCATCGCGGTCGAACGGGTCGTAGACCCCCTCGACGAGCTCGACATCCGAGCGCAGCTGGTCGGCATACTGCTTCCCCACGCGGGCGTCGAGCTCCGCGGAGTTCAGGTCCGAGATTTCGACCGTCGAGGCGTCGGCCGTCAGCTTCTCGTCGGAGGTGAAGAGCGAGAGGTGCTTCTCGTAGAGGTTGTAGACCCCCTTGAAGGTGGGGCCGTTGGAGATGGGGAAGGCCAGCGGCCGGACGCGGATGTGGAGCTCCTTCTCCACCTCGTCGAGCAGGTCGAAGGGCTCCTTCGAGGGGCGGTCGAGCTTGTTGACGAAGACGATGACCGGCGTCGAGCGCATGCGGCAGACCTCCATCAGCTTGCGCGTCTGGGCCTCGACGCCCTTGGCGCCGTCGATGACGATGATGACCGAGTCGACGGCCGTCAGCGTGCGGTAGGTATCCTCGGCGAAGTCCTCGTGGCCCGGCGTGTCGAGGATGTTGATTTTGCACCCCTCGTACTCGAAGCCCATCACCGAGGTGGCCACCGAGATGCCGCGCTGGCGCTCGATTTCCATGAAGTCCGAGGTGGCTCCCTTCTTGATTTTGTTGCTCTTGACGGCTCCCGCCACATGGATGGCGCCGCCGAAGAGGAGCAGTTTCTCCGTAAGGGTCGTTTTACCCGCGTCGGGGTGTGCGATGACGGCGAAGGTGCGCCGGCGTGTAATCTCTTCCTGTAAGGTCATGCGTTCGTTGTCGTGTCGTTGTTGTGGCGGCGCTGTCGTCTCTCGCCGCACCGTTGTTGCCGCTTTCCGGGTCTCCCGGTTCTCTCCCGGTCGTCTTCCGGTCCGGTTTTCCGGCTCTCTTTCCGGCCATTTCCCGGCCGTCTTGGGGGCAAACCTCCCGGCCGTCTCCGGCTATCTTTTCCGGTTCCTCCGGTTTCTCTGGTCCTTCTCAGTCCTTCCCTGTCCTTCCCGGTCTTCCCGGTTCTCCTTCCTCCGGTCCGATTTCCCGGCCGGATGCTCGCCCCTCCCTCTCCTCACGGATGGTCCGGGCGGGGAGGCTCCGGGTCCGCAACGTATTGCCCGGGAAGCGGCTCCCGGGCAATGCGCTCACCGCCCCCGAGGGGCGGCGGGAAGGGCTCTTCATGCCGCCGCTGCCGCGCCTGCGGAGCGTACGGCCCCCGGGCCTCAGGCCTTCGGGTAGTCCATGTTGTAGTGGCAGCCCACCGACTCCTTGATTTCGCGGCCCTGCTTGATGACCAGGTAGGCCACGGCAATCATGTTGCGCAGCTCGCACAGCTCGCGGTTGGGCTTCGTCTTGTTGTAGAGCTCCTCGGTCTCCTCGTAGAGAATCTCGAGCCGGCGCATGGCGCGCTTGAGCGAGAGGTTCGAGCGTACGATGCCCACGTAGTTGGACATAATCTGCTGCACCTCGCGCTTCGACTGGATGAGCATGAGCATCTCCTCGGTGTGCTGCGTCCCCTCGAAGTCCCAGTCGGGAATTCCCTCCTGAAAGTCGGTGTGCTCGAGCTGCTCCGAGGCGTGGCGGGCGGCCTGGTCGGCGTAGACCAGCGCCTCGATGAGCGAGTTGGAGGCCAGACGGTTCGCACCGTGCAGCCCCGTGCATGAGGTCTCGCCCAGCGCGTAGAGCCGCTTGATGGAGGTCTCGCCGTTGGTGTCGACCTTCACGCCGCCGCAGCAGTAGTGCGCCGCCGGGGTGACGGGAATCCACTGGCGCGTGATATCGATGCCAATCGAAAGGCACTTCTCGTAGATGTTGGGGAAGTGGCTCTTGACCGATTCGGGGTCCTTGTGCGTCACGTCGAGGTAGACGAAGTCCTCGCCCCGCTTGGTCATCTCGCGGTAGATGGCGCGGGCCGTCACGTCACGCGGCGCGAGCGACTTCATGGGGTGGTATTTGTCCATGAACTCCTCGCCGTTCTGCAGCCGCAGGATGGCGCCGAAGCCGCGCATGGCCTCCGTGATGAGGAAGTTGGGCTTCTCGCCGGGGTGGTAGAGCGTCGTGGGGTGGAACTGGATGAACTCCATGTTCTCGGTGATGGCCTTGGCGCGGTGGCACATGGCGATGCCGTCGCCCGTTGCCACGACGGGGTTCGAGGTCGAGGAGTAGATGTTGCCGCAGCCGCCCGTCGCCACGACGGTCACCTTGGCAAGCATGGTTTCGATTTCGTTCGTGTCGAGGTTGAGCACGTAGGCGCCGAAGCAGGCCAGGCCGCGCGTGTGGCGGGTGACGAACTCGCCCAGATGGTGCTGCGTCAGCAGGTCGATGGCGAAGTGGTGCTCCAGTACGGTGATGTTGGGGTGGCGGCGCACCTCCTCGATGAGGGCGCGCTCGATTTCGGCACCCGTGAGGTCCTCGTGGTGGAGGATGCGGTGCTCGGAGTGTCCGCCCTCGCGGTTGAGTTCAAAGCGGCCGTCGGGGGTCTTGTCGAAGCGCGTGCCCCAGGCGATGAGGTCGGCGATGAGCTCGGGGGCGCGGCGAACGACCAGCTCGACCGCTTTCCGGTCGCATTTGCCGGCGCCGCAGACGAGCGTGTCCTCGATGTGCTTCTCGAAGGTGTCGGGAGCGTAGGTCACCGAGCAGATACCGCCCTGTGCGTAGTTGGTGTTGCATTCGTTCATTTCGCCCTTGGTCACGAGGGTGACGTGCCCGTGGGAGGCGGCCTTCAGTGCAAAGCAGAGACCTGCCGCGCCGGAACCGATAACCAGAAAGTCGGTTTTCATAAGTTTTCAGAGCATTAAAGCGCTGCAAAGTTAGTAATTTTGATGGAAAAATAAAGGTGCCGGTTGGATAAAAGGGGCGGTGATTCTCCGAAAAGGGAAAATATTTGTTGCTGCGATAAAAAAAGTTTATCTTTGTTTTGAATTACAAAAACTGTCGGGATGAAATAAATTCGAATTGATTCGACATATTTCCTGAAAAAAGCGTTAGCTTGATTCTTGTTTTCTGAAAATCTGGAAAATTTTAAGAAGCAACCAAGAGTAAAGCGTAAACGCTCACGTTCCACGTGGGCTTTACTTTAATTTGGTTGCACGGTTTTCCAGAGCCTCAGAAAACAAATTAAGTTGGGTCCCACGTTTTTTTGTGCGTGTTTGTCTTGTTTCCGGGGCCGAAACACAATAAATCCAATTGCTATGTTTTGTTCATTTTGCGGAAAGGAAAATGTGGATGGCGCCCGTTTTTGCTCGCATTGCGGTCGGCCGTTGAATTTTGAGGAGGATTCGGAATCGGTGCAGGTTCAGGTTCCTCCTGTGCGGAGACAGGCGGTATCTGCCTCGGCAGGCGGAACGAAGAGCAAGGTAACGGCAGTCTTGCTGTGTCTCTTTTTGGGAGAGGTAGGCGCTCATAAATTTTATTTGGGCGAGCAGACGGGGCTGGCTGTTTTGATGCTTGTGCTGACGCTTCTGGGCTTTGTCTTTCTTTTACCCCTGATAGCAACATGCATCTGGGCGTTGGTGGATTTGATTCGGCTGCTGGTGATGTCCGATGCCGAGTTTGATGCAAAGTACAATAATCGTTGATGAACCTATGAAGAAGTGGATAATTTTTCTGGTGCTGATTGCGGTTGGCGTCGGATGGTGGATATACAGGTGTGTTGATTTTTCGAAACCTGTTGATTTGGAGTCGTATACGCCGTCAGAGGAGTGCGCCCCGGCCTATGGTTGTTTGGAACAGGCCATTGTGCAGAGTGCCGATACGACGGGGTACGATATCGAGCAGACCGTTCGTATTATGAACTCGTTCGAGGTGGCTCAGTCTCAATCCGAATCTTTCGATGATTTTCTGGAGTATATGGCCCGGCAGGATTATCGGGGTGTTGCCCGGGATGTGCTGGAGGCGAAGAGAACACTGTTCCCTTTGCTGGATGAGATGAACACGCTGCGGCGAACGCAGAAGGAGCTCTCCTCCGTATGGGCTTGCCTGAAGATGGCGACCCGGAAGGAGCTGGACAAGGCTTCGGGAAGTTACATGCTCTCCTTGTGTTCGGGAAACCCGGCGACGCTCTCGTCTTGCGTAAATTCGGCATTCGATGCCTATAAGGAGCAGGCGGACCTCAAGAGAAAAACGGAACGAAGGCTGAACCGCCTGCGGCGGCAGTATATCGAATATCTGGAAGCATATGCACCGGTGTATTACAAATACATGGATGAATGGAATGCTCTCTGTCTGGACAAGGACCGGGCATATATCAATCTCTATGCAGGAAAACTTTCCGATGCGCTGGATTCCTCGGAACGGGTTCTGCAGAAGCATCCGGTCAATCGCGAAGGCCTGTTGCTGAAGGCAATCGCATTAATCCGGTTGGGTGAGGCCCGTTCGTTCAAGGTAGTGCAGCCGAGCGACGTAGCGTTGAATCAGCAATGGTTGAGAGCGGGAAAGGTTTCCCAATACGATGGGAGAACTCTTGCGAATCCGTGTTATTTTACCGCTCAGCGATTGCTCGATGAATATATTGCATTGTATCCCGACAAGGCGGCTCCGGCGCTGTTGCTGCATGGCGTGCTTGAAGAGCAGTTGGGACATGATACCCGGGCGGTTGCCTATTATGAACAGGCAGCCGTCGAATACCCGCGTCAGGCCGAGGCTTTGACAGACCTGCTTGATTCCTATGTTAATCGCACATATCTTACGCAGTCGGTCGAAGGTCATTATCTGATTAACTACTATCGTTCCACGATGGAAGGAGCCGGTATCTTCAGTCCCAATTTCCGGAAGGCGGCCCTCTTCGCCCGTCAGGGCAACTTGGCGGCCAGCCAGGAGGAAATCTACAAGCATTTTTTCAGACGGGGCAGTCAGTCGGTGCAGGATTGCCTGCTTTCCGACATGCAGTATTGCGAAGAGTATCTGGCAGGCAGTTTTCTGCCCATGCTCCTTGAGCAGTCGTACGTCGATTTGAAATACGAGCCCTCGGCCAAATTTATGAAAATGGGCAAGAAGAAGGGGCGTATTGACGTGTCGTTGACCAACCGTTCCGATATGCGTATCGAGAATGTGCGTGTCTTCCTGTGTATTCATGCGACAGGCATGTACAAGGATGATTATGACGTGGTGAAAATACCGGAATCCAAGAGCGTTGTCGGACCTTATGCCACTGCCGTTTTCGAAAATGTTGATATTGCGCCACGACAGTTCGATGATATTACCCGCATCCGCGCAATCGTCATGACGGACAATCGCATCTGTTGGCTTGATGATGCGGCTGTGAAAAAGCAAAATGCAATTGCCGGACTTCGTGCTCAGAGTGATATTTCGGACAATCAGCGTCTGGCAATGAAGCGGCGGCAGTTTATGCGGGATTTGTCCATCTCATCGGATGGCCTGTGTCGGATAATAAGGGAACGGAGCAAGGTTTCGACGGAGAGCGGATGGTTCAGCGGCAGCATGCACGTGCGTATTCCCCGTTTGTTGGCTTTATTGGCGCCCTATTGCACAATCAATCCGATTGAGGATACGGACAGGGCTCTGATACCGGTTGACAACAAGATTGTCGGAGACTATATCGAATTGACGTTTGATTCGGTTCCGGATGACACCTGTGATTTATATATCTACAGCGAGTTGATATCCTTCCGTCTTAACTTGGTTAAGGCGAACAACGGGGCGTTTTCCATAGGCGCGGTGCGTGAAATCTGAGATTGAATGTCCGGTGTCGTTTCGTTCGGGCTCTTTTTGTTGGCGGATACGGGATTATCCTCTATCTTTGCACAAATTTACGCATCAACGAATGGAACGACATATCGATATCAACCGCTACGACTACGACCTGCCCGAGGAGCGCATCGCCAAGTTCCCGCTTGCCGAGCGCAGCGCCTCGAAGCTGCTGGTCTACCGTCACGGCGAGATTTCCGAGCGCCATTTCGCCGACATCGGCGAGGAGCTCCCCGCCGGGCAGCTGCTGGTCTTCAACAACACGAAGGTCATCCGCGCCCGCATCATCATGCACAAGCCCTCGGGGGCCCGCATTGAGGTCTTCTGCCTGGAGCCCTGCGAGCCGGCCGACTACGAGCGCGCCTTCGCCGTGAAGGGGAGTTGCGAGTGGTCGTGCATCGTGGGCAACCTCAAGAAGTGGAAGGAGGGGTACGTCGAAATCAACTTCGAGCACGAGGGCCGCGCCGAGTACCTGCGCGCCTGGCGCGTGGGAGAGGGGGGCCGCGAGCAGCTGGTGCGCTTCGAGTGGTCGGCCGACATGACCTTCGGACAGCTGCTCGAGACGCTGGGCCGCATCCCCATACCGCCCTACCTGAACCGCGAGAGCGAGGAGATTGACAACACGCGCTACCAGACCGTCTACTCGAAGTTCGAGGGGTCGGTGGCCGCCCCCACCGCCGGGCTGCACTTTACGGAGGAGCTCATCGGGCGGATGAAGGCCCGGGGCTTCGAGTTCGAGGAGGTGACGCTCCACGTCGGGGCGGGGACCTTTCTGCCGGTCAAGGACGACGATGCGGCGCGTCACCCGATGCATACCGAGCACTTCGAGGTGCGGCGGACGACCGTCGCCCGGCTGCTCGACCGCTGGGGCGACATCACCGCCGTGGGGACCACCTCGGTGCGGACGCTCGAGTCGCTGCCGGCCCTGGCGTGGCGCATCCGCTGCGGAGGGGAGCCCGATGCCGACCGGGTCATCGGGCAGTGGGAGCTCTACGACATCCCCGCCTCCTTCACGGGGCGCGAGGCGCTCGAGACGCTGCTCGGGTGGATGGATGCCCGGGGCGTCGACCGCATCAAGGCGGCCACCCGGATTATGATTACGCCGCTCGACTACCACTTCCGGATTGTGAGCCGCATGGTCACCAACTTCCACCAGCCCAAGTCGACGCTGCTGCTGCTCGTCTCGGCCTTCGTGGGCGACGACTGGCGGCGGATTTACGACTACGCCCTGAAGCACGACTTCCGCTTCCTGAGCTACGGCGACTCGTCGCTGCTCATGCCGTAGGGCGCGGCGACCCCTTCCCGAAGCCGACGCAACCGGTGCGATGTCTCCGGGGCGGTGCATTCCGGCGGGTGCAGCCGGTGCGGTGTGGCGAAAAAACGTATCTTTGCACGGAGGGCCGCCTCCCTGGCGGGTGGTGCCACGGAACGATGGACGAAACGCATATCCTTCCTATCAAGAACATGGTCTGCGACCGCTGCGTGATGGTGGTCACCCGGCTGCTCGAGCGGCTGGGGCTGCACCCCGTGCGCGTGGAGCTGGGCGAGGCCGAGCTGGCCGAACCGCTGCCCGCCGCCCGGCGCGACGAGGTGCGCAGGGCGCTGGAGGAGTGCGGCTTCGAACTGCTCGACGACCCGCGCGAGCGGCTGGTCGAGCAAATCCGCACGGCCGTCATCGAACTGGTCCACTACGACGCCTCGGCCGCCCGCGTCAACCTCTCGGACTACCTCGCCCGCCGCTGCCATGCCGACTACAGCCTGCTGAGCAAGCTCTTCACCGAGGCGTGCGGCACCACCATCGAGCGTTACTGCATTGCCCAGAAAATCGAGCGGGTCAAGGAGCTGCTCTCCGAGGGGGAGCTCACCGTGGGCGAAATAGCCGACCTGCTCCACTACTCGAGCGTGGCCCATCTGAGCGCGCAGTTCCGCCGCGAAACGGGCCTCACGCCAAGCGCCTTCCGCCGCCTCGGCACCCATCCCCGCCTGCCGCTCGACAAGGTGAAGTGACGCCCGTCCGCTCCTGCCTGCCTCGTGCCCGCCCGTTCTCCTTGGGCGCCCCCGCATCCCGTCTCCGCCCCGCCTTGTCCGACCCTGTCTGCCTCGCCCGCCCCGTCCCGCCCGCCCCGTCCCGCCTGCCTCGTCTGCTCTGCCTGCCTGCCTCGTCCGCCCCTCCGATTTTTCCCGGCCTTTCCGCCCCTCTTCCCCTCTTCCCCTCTTTCCCTCTCTTTTCGCCCTTCCACTTCGGCGCCCTTTTCCGGCCGGATATAAATCTTATCCATGATTCTGTAACGAGTCAACGCCGCCAGTTACCTATCTTTGCCGGCGTATGAAACAACGTGCATCCATGAATTCGTCAAAAAACCGCACCGTCGATGCGGTCTTCCCCGTTTCGGGCATGAGCTGTGCGGCCTGCGCCGCACGGGTGGGGCAGGTGCTCCGCCGTCAGGAGGGGGTCGCCGAGGCCTCGGTCAACTATGCCGCCTCGACGGCCGGCGTCCGCTACGACCCGGCGCTCTGCACCCCCGAGACCTTGCGCCGCGTGGTGCAGGAGGCGGGCTACGACCTGCTTCTCTCCAGCGAGGACGAGGCGTTCGACGCCGCCGAGCGCGAACGCGAAGCCGAATACCGTGCGCTGCGCCGCCGTGCCGTGTGGGCCCTCTCTCTGGCGGTGCCCGTGGCGGTCGTCGGAATGGTCTGGGGAGGACAGCCGTGGGCCGGTTACCTGCTGTGGCTGCTCTCGACACCGGTGGTCTTCGTGCTGGGCGGCGGCTTCTTCCGCCGCGCCTGGCGCCAGCTCCGCCACGGCGCCGCCAACATGGACACGCTCGTGGCGGCCAGCACCGGAGTGGCCTACCTCTTCAGCATCTTCAACCTTCTCTTCCCCCGCTTCTGGCTCGAACGGGGGGTCCAGCCGCACCTCTATTTCGAGTCCGCGAGCGTCGTGGTGGCCTTCATCCTGCTGGGGCGGATGCTCGAGATGAGGGCCCGCCGGAGCGCCTCGGATGCCGTGCGCAAGCTGAGCGGACTGCAACCCGCAACGGTGCGCGTCGAGCGGCCGGGCGGGGTGGAGCTCATCCCCCTGGCGGCGCTGCAGCCGGGCGACGTGGTCGAGGTGCGTGCGGGCGAGCGGCTGGCGGCCGACGGCCGGGTCATCTCCGGCGGGTCGCACGTCGACGAGAGCCTGCTCACGGGCGAACCGCTTCCCAGTGCCAAACATCCGGGCGACCGCGTCTTTGCCGGCACGGTCAACGGCAGCGGCAGCTTCCGCTTCGAGGTGACGCGGCGCGGCGATGCGACGCTGCTGGCCCACATCGTCCGTGCGGTGCGCGAGGCGCAGGGGAGCCGCTCGCTGGTCGAGCAACTGGTCGACCGCGTCGCCCGCGTCTTCGTGCCGGTCATCTTCGCCGTGGCGCTCCTCTCCTTTGCCGCATGGTGGCTCCTGGCCCCCGAGGAGGGCTTCTCGCACGGGGTGCTGGCGGCGGTGACGGTGCTGGTGATTGCCTGCCCCTGCGCCTTGGGGCTGGCCACGCCGACGGCCGTGATGGTGGGTGTCGGCAAGGGGGCCGAGGCGGGCATTCTGGTGCGCGACGCCGAGAGCCTCGAGACGGCCGGACGCATTGACACGGTGGTGCTCGACAAGACGGGAACCCTCACCGAGGGGCATCCCGAGGTGAGCGACGCCCTCTGGGCCGAACTGCCGGCCGCCGAGGAGGAGCGCCTGCGCGACGTGCTCAGCGCCCTCACGCTCCGCTCGGAGCATCCGCTTTCGGAGGCGGTGGCCCGTTCGCTGGGCGAGCGGCAGCGCCTCGAGGTGGAGCACTTCGAGACGCAGGCCGGCCGCGGCGTTGCGGGAAGCGTTGCGGGGAGCCGCTATCGGGTCGGCAGCGAGGCGATGCTGCGCGAGGCGGGCATCGAGCCCGACGAGGCGATGCTCCGCCGGGCCGGGTCGTGGAGCCGCGAGGCGAAGAGTCTGGTGTGGTTCGCCGACGAGCGGCGTGCGCTGGCGCTGCTGGCCGTCACCGACCGCGTGCGGCCCGGTTCGCGCCGGGCGGTGGAGCGGCTGCGGCGGCGGGGCGTCGAGGTGTGGATGCTCACGGGCGACCGTTCGGATGCCGCCCGTGCCGTGGCCCGCGCCGTCGGCATCGAGCGGGTCGAGGCGGGGGTGCTGCCCGACCGTAAGTGCGACTTCGTGCGGCAGCTGCAGGCCGCCGGGCACCGCGTGGCGATGGTCGGCGACGGCATCAACGACAGCGCCGCACTGGCGGCCGCCGACCTCAGCGTGGCGATGGGCAGCGGCAGCGACATTGCGATGGATGCGGCGATGGTGACCGTGCTGACCCCCGACCTGGGCAAGGTCGACGAGCTGATGACCCTCTCGCAGCGGACGCGGCGCACCATCCGCGAGAACCTCTTCTGGGCCTTCATCTACAACCTGACGGCGGTCCCCATTGCGGCCGGCGTGCTCTACCCCTGCTGCGGATTCCTGCTCGACCCGATGATTGGCGGCGCGGCGATGGCGCTGAGCAGCGTCAGCGTGGTGACCAACAGCCTCCGGCTGCGCCGCGGCTCGCTCTCCCCGGCGGATGAGCCGGCCGAAGAGCCTGTCGAAGAGGAGCGCCCGACTGCGGAGATGTCTGCGGAGAGGGAATGTCCGGTTCAGGCCGGGAAGGAGCGTCCGGCGGAGCCTGCTGCGGCAGTCTGCCCGGTGGAGCCCTCTACGGCCCGGGCGCAGGAGTGCACGGCGCGTAAAGAGCCCTCCGGGCAGGCCCCGGCCGAGGGTGCCGCCTCGGAGCGGACGATTGAAACGGAATCAACAAACAATCAAAACAGGAATACTATGGAAAAAGAGATGAAATTTAAGGTCGAAGGGATGATGTGCAACCACTGCCGGACGCATGTCGAGCAGGCGCTCAACTCCATCGAGGGCGTTCAGGCCAGCGTGACGCTGGAGCCGCCCGTAGCGACGGTCCGCTGTGCCGAGGGCATCACCGTCGAGCAGCTGCAGCGCGTGGTTGCGGAGCGTGCCGGCGACTACCGCCTTACGGCGCTCTGAGAACGGCGCCCCGGCCCCGGCGCGTCGCTCCGAGCAGGTTGCGCCGGCGCGTCGCTCCGAGCAGGTTGCGCCGGGGCGGTGCTCTGAACAGGTCGCGCCGGCTGCGGCATCCCGACGAAAAGCCCCGGGCGTGCCGCATGCCGCATCTTGGCGGCCGTGCGCATGCCGCACTCCGAGGGAAAAGCCCCGGACTTCGACGAAAAAGCCCCGGACCCGCAGCAGGGTTCGGGGCTTTTTATGCCTTTTTGGGGGGGAGTCGGTCGGGAACGTTGCCCTGTCCGAGGCGGGGGCGGCGAGGCCGCATCGATGAAGGTCGGTTGTACCGGTCGGCAAGTCCGTACCGGCAGGTCGGTCGGGCGCGGGCGGTAGAGCTGGGCTCAGGCGGCCGTTTCGGAGCCCGCTGCGGGGCCTTCCTCGGGAGCGGCCGAGCGCAGCGCCAGCCGCTTGACCCAGACGACGAATCCGCCCGTGAGGATGAGGTTCAGCACGAGCGTCAGCGCCGAGATAATCAGCGCCGGGCCGCCCAGATTGTAGCCCAGGGCGATGAAGATGACGCCGGCTCCCACCTCGCCGCGGGTGAACATGCCAATCGAGAGGGCCAGACGCTCGCTCTTGCGGCGGTCGCGGTAGAAGAACATCGGCACGAGCTTGCCCAGATTCGAGAGCGCCGAGACGGCCACCACGTGGAGCAGCATGATGCCCCACGGCATGACGGGCTGCGAACCGGTGACCGAGTGGCCTCCGGCGAGGCTCTCGACCGGATGGGGCGCCCCGGTGACCAACGGCATGCTCAGCCCCACGAGGAACATGAAGAGGAACGAGACGCCGGTCGAGGCGCGCTGCTCGGCGGGGGTGTCGATGTGGCGGTGGCGCATGACCATGCCCGTCACGAAGGCCGGCAGCAGCACCTCGATGTGGATGCTGTGCTCGGGACCGTAGAGGTGCTTGGTCACCAGATAGACCGCCTGCGTGGCGGCGAAGACCACCACGGCGTAACCCAGCACGGCCTTCCAGTCCTGCCGCACGTCGTAGTGCCCGAGCCGCCGCCAGCCGAAGGTGAGCAGCACGATGACCACCAGCAGCACGGCGAAGAGCTGCCAGCGCATCCCTATCATCATAATCTGCAGCGGTATCATCAGCAGAATGGTGTCCAGGTCGTCGAAGATGGCCAGCACCTGAATCTTGCGGTAAATCCAGCTCGACTTGAGGCTCAGCGCCGCCAGCATCGTGAAGAGGATGCCGGCCGAGGTGGGGGCCGCAAAGCGGCTCAGCAGCAGGTTCTCCTTCCACGCCTCGGGCGAACTCCAGAGGTCGGAGGGGAGCAGCACGAAGACGTAGTAGAGGGCGATGAGCAGCCACGGCAGCGCGGCGGTGGCCATGGCGATGAAGTAGTCGGCCGTATAGCTCTTCCAGCGCGACTTGTCGATTTCGAACTCACGTCCGACGTTTATCATGATGAAGGCCAGACAGATGTAGAGCAGCGTGTCGGAGCCGGTCTTGAAGGCGGCGTAGCCCTCGCCGAGCACTCCGGGGAGCAGCTGCGAGGCGACGAGTCCCAGCATCAGAAGCAGGGAAAAGGAGAGAACTTTGCGCATGGGCGGGATGCCTGAGGCGTTTTTTTAAGGGTTTGCGGGTTGATGTTGGGGAACAAAGATAGAAATTTGCGGCGAATTGCCAAATTTGCGGCCCGCTTTGTGTGAAAAAATAACGGAGAGGAAATACTCTTTTCCCGATAATTTTGTACCTTTGCGGTGCAAATCGCACGAAACCGATTGGAAATTAAGTTATTCAAACCATAATCAAATTATTACGACTATGCAGATTGTAGAGATTCACGCAAGGGAAATCCTCGACTCGCGAGGCAATCCGACCGTTGAGGTCGAAGTTCGTACCGTATCCGGCGCCTTCGGTCGCGCAGCTGTTCCGAGCGGCGCATCGACGGGTGAGAACGAGGCCCTCGAGCTCCGTGACGGCGACAAGAGCCGCTATCTGGGCAAGGGCGTACAGAAGGCCGTGCAGAATGTCAACGACGTAATCGCCCCCGCCATCATCGGCATGAACGTTTCCGACCAGGTCGGCATCGACAAGGCGATGATTGCCCTCGACGGCACGAAGACCAAGTCGAACCTCGGCGCCAACGCCATCCTGGGCGTTTCGCTGGCCGTGGCCCGCGCTGCTGCCGACTACTTCGGCATGCCCCTCTACCGCTATATCGGTGGTGCCAACGCCAAGACGCTGCCCGTTCCGATGATGAACATCATCAACGGCGGTTCGCACTCGGATGCCCCCATCGCATTCCAGGAGTTCATGATTCGCCCCGTGGGCGCTCCCTCGCTCAAGGAGGGTCTGCGCATGGGCGCCGAGGTCTTCCACAACCTCAAGAAGGTGCTCCACGAGCGCGGTCTTTCGACGGCCGTAGGTGACGAGGGCGGCTTCGCTCCCGCACTGAACGGTACGGAGGATGCTCTGGATTCGATTATCAAGGCCATCGAGAAGGCCGGCTATGTTCCGGGCAAGGATGTCATGATTGGCATGGACTGCGCTTCGTCGGAGTTCTACAAGGACGGCATCTACGACTACACGGTATTCGAGGGCGAGAAGGGTGCAAAGCGCACTTCGAAGGAGCAGGTAGAGTACCTCAAGGGCCTGATTGCCAAGTACCCCATCGACTCGATTGAGGACGGTATGTCGGAGAACGACTGGGAAGGCTGGCAGCTGCTGACGGCCGAAATCGGCGACAAGTGCCAGCTGGTGGGCGACGACCTCTTCGTAACGAACGTCGACTTCCTGAAGAAGGGTATCGAGATGGGCTGCGCCAACTCGATTCTCATCAAGGTAAACCAGATTGGTACGCTGACCGAGACGCTCGACGCCATCGAGATGGCACACCGCGCCGGCTACACGTCGGTAACCTCGCACCGTTCGGGTGAGACCGAGGACTCGACGATTGCCGACATCGCCGTGGCTACCAACTCGGGCCAGATCAAGACCGGCTCGATGTCGCGTTCGGACCGTATGGCCAAGTACAACCAGCTGCTCCGCATCGAGGAGGAGCTCGGCGACGAGGCTATCTACGGCTACAAGAAGATTTACCGCAACAAGTAATTCCGATACGCAAGGCTCTGCTGAGAGCCGCAGGCGGAGGTGCACCCGACGGTGCGCCTCCGTTTTTTATGCCTTTTTATGCCTCCGCCCGCTTCCCGGCTTCCCGGCTTCCCGGCTTCCTGCTTCCCAGCTTTTCTGCTTTCCTGCTTTCTGGCTTCCTTCCCCCTTTTCTCCTTCCCTTCCTCCTTCCCCTCCTTCCCCTCCGTCCCTCCCGTCCCTCCTTCTCCTCTGTTGGCGGCCTGTGCCGGAGCCTCCGGTTTTCTGTCCGCATTGGATGGAATGGCGTGGGAGAGGTCCATGCCCGGATGCCGTTTGGCCTCTGCCTGCCGTTTTTTGGGGGGGGTGGCTTCGCGGATACCCCGGGTTCCGCCCGCTTTCGGATGGAGGGTGCGGGAAGGGAAGCTCCGCCGGGCCCTTGATGTGGGCTGCGGCGCGGGTCCGTTTGTCGGCCGGTCCGGGCCTTTGGTGCGAGCCGCGGCGTGGTGCCTATTGGCGGGTGGGGCCCAGACACGGAGACGGGACCGCCGGACATGAAAAAAGCACCGTCCCCATTGTGAGGGGCGGTGCTTTCATTTTGCGTTTTGTTGGCTGGGACGGGCGGTCTTTCGACAACGAGTCGAAGCCTTTCCGGCAGCAGTCGGCTGCCACCGGCTCTCTTCGGCTGCGGCGACCTTATGCCCGATACCCCGTCGGGAGCTTGCCTCGGGAAGGGCCTGACTCAGACGGTCATAATTTCCTTCTCCTTGCGCTCCAGAACGCCGTCGAGCAGCTTGGTGAACTTCTCGAGCAGCTTCTGCGTCTGCGTCTCGCCATCCTTCGACTCATCCTCGGGCATGCCCTCCTTCTGAGCCTTCTTGAAGGCCTCCACCGCGTCGCGGCGGGCGTTGCGCAGGCTGATGCGGGCCGTCTCGGCCTCACCGCGCACCTGCTTGACCAGCTCCTTGCGCCGGTCCTCGGTCAGCGGCGGAATCGTCAGGCGAATCTGCTCGCCGTTGTTCGAGGGGGTGAGTCCGATGTTCGAGTCGAGAATCGCCTTCTCAATCACGCGCAGCATCTTCTTGTCCCACGGCTGGATGAGAATCGTCTTCGCGTCGGGAACCGTGACGCTCGCGGCGCCCGATACGGGTACCTGCGAACCGAAGTAGTCCACCATCACTCCGTTGAGCACCGTGGGCGACGCCTTGCCGGCGCGTACGTTGATGAGCTCCTCCTCCAGATGGTCGATGGCCTTCTGCATGCGTGCGGAGGCTTCGTTGAGAATCGTTTTGGTATCCATGTTTTTATGCGTTTGTTGTATTGTTGTTCGTAGTGTGTTGCGCCGTCAGTTGCCGAGCGTCTGTTCAATCTTGGCCAGCAGGGCATCGAACTCCTGCTCCTCGTAGCCCACGCTCAGGGCGACAATCCGGCCGTCGCGGTCGATGAGGAAGTTGCGCGGGATGTAGTTCTCGGCGTAGAGGTCGTAGACCTGCTGGTCGGGGTCGAGCCCCATGGCGAAGGTGTAGCCCGTCTTGCGGCGGAAGGCCTCGACGGCCGAGCGCTCCTCGCCCCGCGATACGGGCAGGAAGACGAAGTCGCGGCCGGCGAAGCGGTCGATGACGTCGTGCTGTACCCGCTTCAGCTCCTTGCGGCAGGGCGGGCACCACGTGGCCCAGAAGTTGAGCAGCACGACCTTGCCGCGCAACGACGAGAGGGTGGTGCGGCTGCCGTCGAACATCTCGACGGTGAAGTCGGGAGCCATGTCGCCCACCTGGACGCGCGTCGCCTCGACGGGCATCTCCTCCTCCGTCGCGGCGGCCGTTTCGGTGGTCACCCCCTCGGCGGCCGTACTCTTTTCGCCGCCATCGGGCAGCAGATAGACCAGGGCGCCCACGACGACGAGCAGTACGAGCAGGAGCCACAGCGTGTTGTTGCTTCTCTTTTTGGTTCTTGTTGCCATATTCGTTTCTTGTCTGGTTGTCTGGTTCATTTTGGGCTCGGTTTCCGGCGGGTCGAGTGCCTTCCCTGCGGTTGGTCCATCCTCCGCTCCCTTCCGGCGGGTCGGCTGTTCCTTCCCTCCCCGGTGTCACGTGCCGGTTTCGGCATCCCTTATCCCCGGCGCCCCTTATTATTTCCTGCACCTCTTTATTCGCCGCCCTTATTCCCGGCGGCGGAGTGCTCCGTAGAGGAGCTCGCCAGCGCCCCAAAGGGCCAGCAGCGCAAAGAGCAGCGGCACCTCGCCGCGCAGCGTTCCGAGTACCGCCAGCGCCCCCGCGCCGCACAGCAGCCGGCCGACGGCCCATGCGTGGCGGCGCAGATAGCATACCTCCCGGCGGCCTCTGCCTCCTCTGCCCTCTTCGGCCTGCTCCCGGATGGCCCCGGGTTGCGCCTCCGCGTACCTTGCCCCGGGTTGTGCCTCCGCGTCCCTTACCTCGGGTTTCGGCTCCGGGCCCCTGGGGGCGGGGTCGGTATCGCTCCGCTTCCGCATGGCGGCAGCGTGGCGTTATCGTCCGACGACGGTGCCGATGGGCTCTCCGGCAAGCACCTTGCCCAGATTGCCCGGCGTGTCCATGTCGAAGACGACGATGCCCAGCCCGTTCTCGCGGCAGAGCGTGAAGGCCGTCAGGTCCATCACCTTCAGCCGGCGGTCGAGCACCTCCTCGAACGAGATGCGGTCGAACTTCGTGGCCGTGGGGTCCTTCTCGGGGTCGGCCGTGTAGATGCCGTCCACGCGCGTCCCCTTGAGCAGCACGTCGGCCTCGATTTCGATGCCGCGCAGCGCCGCCGCCGAGTCGGTCGTAAAGTAGGGGTTCGACGTGCCGCCGCCGATGATGACCACCTCGCCCGCCTCGAGATACTCGATGGCCTTCGCCTTGGAGTAGTATTCGCCGATGGGCTCCATGCGAATCGAGGTGAGCACGCGCGCCTTGACGCCGTTGTCCTCGAGCGCCGACTGGAGTGCCAGCGAGTTGATGATGGTGGCCAGCATCCCCATCTGGTCGCCCTTGACGCGGTCGAAGCCGCGTTTGGCGCCGCTCAGCCCGCGGAAGATGTTGCCGCCGCCGATGACGATGCCGATTTGGAAGCCTTCGGCCGCAGCCGCCTTGATTTGCTCGGCGTAGGACTGGAGCTGTGCCGGGTCGAGCCCGTATTTCTGGGAACCCTGGAGCGATTCACCGCTCAGTTTCAGAAGAATTCGTCTGTATTTCATGCAAGATGACAGTTATCGTTTTGCGAAGATAGGAAATTTTTTCGGAAAAAATCGCTATTCGGAAGCTCCAATTCGCCCGAGGTCGGACGATTCCTCTGCCGGCCCCTTCCCGCACCCTGCCGCACCCTCCGCCGGGCGAAAATGGGGCCGGCATGCACGCGTTTCGCAAAAATCACTATCTTTGTACAGCTTTTGTACAGACATGTCTTCCGATTACTACAAACTGCTTGACAAAGTCGACTCGCCGCGCGACCTGAAGCGCCTCTCCGAGGAGGAGCTGCGCCGCTATTGCGACGAGCTGCGCCACTATATCATCGAACAGTGCTCGGTCAACCCCGGCCACCTGGCCTCGAGCCTCGGTGCCGTGGAGCTTGCCGCGGCGCTCCACTATGTCTACGACACGCCCGAGGACAAGATTGTCTGGGACGTGGGACACCAGACCTATCCCCACAAAATCATCACCGGCCGCCGCGAGGCCTTCCGCCACAAGCGGCAGCTGGGGGGCATCAGCGGCTTCCCGCGCATGGCCGAGAGCGAGTACGACGCCTTCGGCGGGGGCCACGCCTCGGTCTCGATTTCGGCCGCCTTCGGCATGGCCAAGGCCGCCGAGCTGCGGGGCGAGCGGCGCAAGGTGGTGGCCGTCATCGGCGACGGCGCCATGACGGGCGGTCTGGCCTTCGAGGGGCTCAACAACGCCGGGGCGAGCAAGGGCACCGACCTGCTGGTGATTCTCAACGACAACAACATGGCCATCGACCAGGCCACCGGCGCGCTGAAGAACTACCTGCTCAAGATTTCGACCTCGGTCCATTACAACCGCCTCAAGCAGCGGCTCTGGGGCGTGCTGTCGCATACGCCGCGGCTGCTGCGCCTCTGCCAGAAGACGGGCAATGCCATCAAGCAGGGGCTGCTCAACAAGAGCAACCTCTTCGAGAGCCTCAACTTCCGCTACTTCGGCCCGGTCGACGGCCACAACCTCAAGGAGCTGGTGCGCACGCTGCGCGGCCTGCACGACATCGGCGGCCCGAAGCTGCTCCACGTCATGACGGTCAAGGGCAAGGGCTACCTGCCGGCCGAGCACGACCCGCCCGTATGGCACGCCCCGGGGCGCTTCAACCTCGATACGGGCGAGCGCATCGTCTCACCGTCGGGTACGGCGCGCTACCAGGATGTCTTCGGCGAGACGCTCCTCGACCTGGCGCGGCTCGACCGGCGCGTGGTGGGCATCACGCCGGCCATGCCCTCGGGCTGCTCGATGAACATCCTCATGCGCGAGATGCCCGAGCGCTGCTTCGACGTGGGCATCGCCGAGGGCCACGCCGTCACCTTCTCGGCCGGTCTGGCCGCCGCGGGGATGGTCCCCTTCTGCAACATCTACTCGACCTTCATGCAGCGCGCCTACGACAATGTGATTCACGACGTGGCCATACAGCATCTGCCCGTGGTGCTGTGCCTCGACCGGGGCGGCATCGTGGGCGAGGACGGCGTGACGCACCACGGTCTGTTCGACATGGTCGCCTTCGCCACCGTTCCCGGGCTGGTCATCGCCGCGCCGATGAACGAGACGGAGCTGCGCAACATGATGTACACGACGCTGCAGTGGGGCGGACCCTTCATGCTCCGCTATCCGCGCGGCAACGGAGTCGGCGCCCCGTGGCGTGGCTGCCCCTTCGAGACGCTTCCCGTGGGGCGCGGCCGGCGGCTGCGCGAGGGGCGCGACGTGGCGCTGCTCACGGTCGGTCCGGTGGGCAACTTTGCGGCCCGCGCCGCCGAACGGGCCGCCCGCGAGGGGGTCGAGGCGGCGCACTACGACCTGCGCTTCGTCAAGCCGCTCGACGAGGAGCTGCTCGACGAGGTGGGGCGCACCTTCAAGCGGGTGGTGACCGTCGAGGATGGCTCGCTGCGCGGCGGTGTGGGCGAGGCCGTTGCGGCCTTCTTCAACCGGCGCGGCTATCAGGTCGAGGTGCATACGCTCGGTGTGGGCGACGCATGGGTCGAGCACGGCACGCCGGCCCAGCTCTACGCCCTCTGCGGCTACGATGAGGAGGCGATTCTGCGCGCGCTGCTCGGACGGTAGCGGCGGCGCGGGCCATACGACAAAACAGGGCGGCATCGCTCCTTCCCATCGGGGAAGAGTCGATGCCGCCCTTGTTCGTATCTGCGGCTGAGGAAGGTGTGCGTGCGCCGGGTTGCTGCCGCGCTATTCCCGGACTGTTTTCGCGCCGCCGGGATGCTGTCCGGGCGGGAGGCGCCGCCGTGCTGCCAGGTTGCTATCCGAGCGTGAAGCACCAGTTGTCGCCGCGGCTTGCCGCCGGGTCGAAGCGGAACCCCTCCCAGTCGAAGGTCTTCAGCTCGTCGGGTTCGCGCAGCCGGCCGCAGAGCAGCCGACGGGTCATCTCGCCGCGGCACATCTTCGTATAGACCACCACGGTACGCAGCCGCTCCCCCTCGCGGATGCGGAATTCTGGGGTCACCACCCGCACCTCGCGGCTGAGGCGCTTCCAGTCGAAGAGACGCTTCATCTCGGCGCTGGCCAGATTGACCAGCACGCCGTCGTCGGCCCGCACCTGCTCGATGAGGGGGTCGGTCAGCCGCGTGCGCCAGAAGTCGAAGAGCGGCTCGTCGAGCCCCGGCAGCCGCACGTCGCCCTCGAGCCGGTAGGGGCGGATGGCGTCGAGCGGCCGCAGCAGTCCGTAGAGAAACGAGGTGATGTGGAGGTGCTGCTGGGCATAGTGCAGGTCGTCGGCCGTGAAGCGCTCGGGGGCGATGTGGCGGAAGACAATGCCCGTATAGGCGGCCAGCGCGGCCACGGCCTCGCCGTCGGGGTCGTGGAAGCGGAGGTAGCGCTGCCGGTTCTCGGCCGCCAGGGTGCCGTTCACGCGCAGCAGGCGGGCCAGCTCGTCGGTCGTCAGGGCGGCCATGCGGGCGGCCAGCTCTTCGGCCTCGCGGAGAAAGCGCGGGGCGGTCGTGCGGGGCGCCGCAAAGGAGCCCTCGGAGGACATCGTCTTGGCGCAGGAGAGGAGTATCTGCATGGTGTGTCGTCTTTTTCGGGTGCGTCAGGCTACCGAGCAGGCGATGCCGAGCGCCTCGACCCGTGCGGCAATGGCACGGAGCTCCTCGCGTGGAACCTTTTCGAGCGTCGGGCAGGGGGTGTCGCGGTCGAGCGAGTAGACCATCACCTGCCGCGGCCGAATCTCGCCGATGAGGCGCAGCCAGGCCGAGACCTCCTCCTCGGTGGTGTTGTCGACCCGCCGTCCGTTGCACTCGCCGCGCAGGAACATCGTCTGGACGATGAGCTGCCCCTCGAAGAGCTTCATCTGCTCCACGATGCGTGCCACACGGTAGTCGGGGCTCTGCGGGTTGTTGATTAACCGTACGGTGGCGTCGAAGGCCGAGTCGAGCTTCAGAATGTTGTTGTCCACGCGGCGCAGGGCGCGGCGCACTTCCTCACGGTGGAGCTGCGTGGCGTTCGAGAGGACCGAGACCCGTGCCGTGGGGCACAGCTCGTCGCGCAGACGGAGCGTATCGTCGATAATCTGCTCGAAGTGGGGGTGGAGCGTCGGCTCGCCGTTTCCGGCGAAGGTGATGACGTCGGGCGGCGTGCCGTCGGCCACCATGCGGCGGAGCGTCGCTGCGAGGTGCTCATGCACCGCCTCCCGGGGGTTGAAGCGCCGGGCTCCGGGGTGCTCGGCATTCCAGCCGCATTCGCAGTAGATGCAGTCGAAACTGCAGAGTTTCGATTCGACGGGGAGCAGGTTGACTCCCAGCGAGAGGCCGAGCCGCCGCGAGTGGACGGGGCCGAAGATGATGTCGTGATAGAGTGCAGTCATGCGGCAAATTTATCGATTTTTCGGGGAATCGTACCCCGCCGGGTCACTTTTTCGCCGCGTCGAGCCGTTTGCCGCAGGCGAAGGCTTTGGCCAGCGGGGCGCCCAGCGCGCGGTATTCGAGGCGGACGGGGTCGTAGGTGACGGGGTGCAGCAGCGCCGGGTCAATCTGCCCGTCTGTGAGGATGCGCTCGTCGGCCGATATGTTGACGATGCGCCCCGTCAGGTGGCAGCTCTCGGGGTCGAACGCGAGCAGCTCGCACTCGAGCGTCATCGGCAGCTCGTCGATGAGCGGGGCGTTGACGTGCGGCGACCGGGTGGCGTGGAACCCCGCCCGGGTGAACTTGTCGGCCACGCGGTTGCCCGAGACGATGCCCACATAGTCGCACGCCTCGATGGTCTCGACGGTGGCCATGCTGACGGTGAAGGCGCGCGTGGCGAGGATGTTTTTTGTGGTCTTGTGCCCGGCCGAGAGGCAGAGGCCGACGGTCTCGTCGGTGAACATCCCGCCCCAGGCGGCATTCATGGCGTTGGGCACACCATGCTCGTCGTAGGCCGCCACAATCAGTACCGGCATGGGATAGAGCCAGCTCTTAGCTCCGAAATCCTTTCTCATAATGCAGTGTCGTTTGAAAAAAAGTGAATCGCATTCGAAAATTACGGCAAATCGGCGACACATCAAAGCCGCCGCCCCGTTTTTTCTCCGTCAGCCGTCTGTCGCCCGTTGCCCGTCTGCCGTCCGTCCGCATGCTGTCCGCAGTCCGCCGTTTGTATGCCGGCCCGGCCCTCGGCCTCTTCCTCCGACCGCACACACCACAAAAAAGGAGCCTCGACGAAGGCTCCCCGGAGTGCGGATAAAGGGACTCGAACCCCCACGCCGTAAGGCATCAGATCCTAAGTCTGACGTGGCTACCAATTACACCATATCCGCGTTCGAAAGACAAAGGTAGCGAAAAATTCACAAATCCCAATCCGGGGCGGCCGTTTCTGCTTTTTTTTCGCTATTTTTGTGACCCCCAACCGAGTCATTATGCCTCAGATTGTTACCCTTGTCCTTTCGCCCAAACAGGCGGCGGATACCCGCTTGTGCGATACGCTCGCCGCGCGTCGTCTCGGCCTTGCCGCCGACGAGGTGGCCCTCGTGCGTGTCGTCAAGCGTTCGATTGACGCCCGCCAGCGGCAGCCCAAAGTCAACCTGACGCTCGAGGTCTACGTCGACCGCGAGCCGCTGCCCGCACCCGTGCACTTCGACTACCCCTCGGTGGCCGGCCGTACGGAGGTGCTTGTCATAGGCTCGGGCCCGGCCGGCCTCTTCGCCGCGCTGCGCCTCATCGAGCTGGGGCTGCGGCCGGTGATTCTCGAACGCGGGCGCGACGTCTCGGCCCGCAAGCGCGACATCGCACAGATTAACCGCAACGGAGCGGTCGACCCCGATTCGAACTACGCCTTCGGCGAGGGCGGCGCGGGAACCTTCTCCGACGGCAAGCTCTTCACGCGCAGCAAGAAGCGCGGCGACTACCACAAGGCGCTCGAGACGCTGGTCTTCCACGGCGCCGACCCCTCGATACTCTACGAGGCGCATCCCCACATCGGCACCGACCGCCTGCCCTACATCATGCGGGCCATCCGCCGGACGATTCTCGATGCCGGGGGAGAGTTCCTCTTCGAGCGGCGGGTGACCGACCTCGAGCTGCGCGACGGCCGCGTGACGGGCGTGCGCTGCGGCGACGAACGCATCGATGCGGCGGCCGTCATCCTCGCCACGGGCCACTCGGCGCGCGACATCTACGAGCTGCTGGCGCGCCGCGGTGTGCGGCTCGAGGCGAAGCCCTTCGCCATGGGGGTACGCATCGAGCATCCCCAGGCGCTCATCGATTCGATTCAGTACCACTGCGAGCGGCGCGGCGAGTACCTCCCGGCGGCGGCCTACTCGCTTGTCAGCCAGGAGGGCGGACGCGGCGTCTACTCCTTCTGCATGTGTCCCGGCGGATTCATCGTCCCGGCGATGACCGATGCGGCGCAGTCGGTGGTCAACGGCATGTCACCCAGCGGCCGCACGTCGCCCTTCGCCAACTCGGGACTGGTGACCGAAATCCGCCTTGAGGACTTCGCCCACCTGCGCGACGAGTGGGGCGAGCTGGCCGGTCTGAAGTTCCAGCAGCAGTTCGAGGAGCTGGCCCGCGAGCGGGGCGGCGACCACCAGGTGGCCCCCGCACAGCGTGTGGCCGACTTCGTGGCGGGACGCCCCAGCACGACGCTGCCGGCGACCTCCTACCTGCCGGGCATCACCCCCTCGCGTCTCGACGAGTGGATGCCCCGCTTCATCGCCGAGCGGCTGCGGGCGGGCATCGCCACCTTCGGGCGGCGCATGCGCGGCTTCTTGACCAACGAGGCGGTGGTCGTCGGCGTCGAGTCGCGCACCTCGTCGCCCGTGCGCATCCCGCGCGACGAGGCGACGCTCATGCACCCCGAAGCTGCCGGGCTCTTCCCGGCGGGCGAGGGTGCCGGCTATGCCGGAGGCATCATCTCGGCGGCCATGGATGGCGAACGAATTGCCGAGGCCGTCCGCAACTACGTCAAATAACTCGATTCAATGGATACCCCCTCCCTTTCAAACGACCGACTTGCCGCCCCCGCGGTGTCGGTCGTCATCCCGGTTTACAACCTTGAGGGCTACCTTGCCCCCTGCATCGAATCGGTCCGGCGCCAGAGCTACCCCGATTTCGAGGCCATCGTCGTCGACGACGGCTCGAAGGACGGCTCGCTGGCCGAAATCCGGCGCCTGACCGCCGGCGACGACCGCTTCGTGGTGCTCTCGACCGAGAACCGCGGCGTGGCCCGCGCCCGTGAGACGGCGCTGTCGCGCTCGCGCGGACGGTATGTCTGCTTTCTCGACGGCGACGACTGGTGGGAGCCCGACATGCTCGAGCGGATGGTTGCGGCCATCGAGGAGCGTGCGGACTGCGACATCGTCTGCGGCAACTACACGCGCGTCTGCGCCTCCTACCGGACGGTCGTCCGCGAGGGACGCACGGCCGACCTCGAGGGGCTGGGCTACCTGCGCGAGGTGATGACCTTCGGCGTTGCCCCCTCGCTGTGGGGCAAGCTCTTCAGACGCTCGCTCTTCGACAGCACGCTGCTCCACTATCCCATGCGCCGGGGGCAGGATACGCTGGTCAACATCCAGATTGCCTGCCGCGCGCCGCACGTGCGCTTCATCGACTACGCCGGGTACAACTACCTGCAGCGCCCCGGTTCGGAGATTCACCGCCGCATCAGCTTCGACTACTGCCGCAGCTACGCCGAGGTGGTTGACGACATCTTCCGCCGCAACGCCGTGCGGCTTGCCGACAGCGGCGCCGACCTCTACCGGCTGGTCAACGAGCTCTCGTGGTACATCCGCTACATCGACCGCAGCAGCAGCCCCTGGCGGGGCGGCGACCCCTACGTATGCCGGCTGCGCGACCAGACGCGGGGGCTGCACCGCATTCTGAGCGGCTTCTTCTCGCGGAGCGAGCTGCTGATGTTCGCCCTCGACCGCTGGCATGCGCTGCGGCCGGCAGTCGTGCTCCTGCTCACGGCGCGCCGCTGGGGCACGAGTCTCCGCCGCCGTATGGCGCATTGAAAATTTTCACTATATTTGTCCTTATGGAGCACTCCGGAACCATCATCCAGATATTCGCGACCCCCGCGTGGGGCGGTGGCGAGCAGTTCGTCTACGACCTCACGCGCCGCCTGCTGGCCGACGGCCGGCGCGTGGAGCTGGTTTCGCGCCGGAGCCGCATCATCGGCGAGCGCACGGCGGGCCTCGGGACCGGGTGCCGCACGATGCCCCTGAAGGGGGCCGTCGACCTCTGGTCGGCACTGCTGCTGGCGCTGCTGATTCTGCGGACGCGGGCCTCGGTGGTCCATGTCCACCACTTCAAGGATGCCTTCACGGCGGCCTATGCCTGCCTGCTGAGCCGCCTCTTCGGCGTAAGGCCCCGCATCGTGCTGACGCGCCATCTGGTGCGGCGCGGCAAGCGGGGATGGCTCTACGGCTGGCTCTACGGCCGCATCGACCGCATCGCCTTCGTCTCGGAGCTGGCCCGACGCGAGTTCCTCGCGGGCGAGCCGCCGGTCGACCCGGCCAGGCTCTGCGTCATCCACAACAGCGTTCCGGAGCCCGTTGCGGCGTCGGACGGGGAGCCTGCCGCCGACCTGCGCCGTCGTTTCGGCATTGCGCCCGCTACGCCGCTGCTGCTCTTCTGCGGCCGCCTGGTCCCCGAAAAGGGGTGCGACGTGCTGCTGCGCGCCTGCGCGCGGCTGGCCGAGCACGACTTCGCGCTGGTGCTGGTCGGCACGGGCGAGGAGCGCTTCGTCGCCGCACTCCGTGAAACGGCCTCCGAAGAGGCGCTGCGCGGCAAGGTCTTCTTTGCGGGCTTCGTCCGCGGGGCCAACCGGCTGCTGCCGCAGGCCGACCTCTGCGTCTCGCCCTCGGTGGTCAGCGAGGCGGGCAGTCTGACGGTGCTCGAGGCGATGCAGGCGGGGCGCGCCCAGGTCTGCTCCGACAACGGCTCGCAGCCCGAATTCATCGACGACGGGCGTACGGGGCTGCTCGTGCACCCGGGCGACGAGGAGGCGCTGGCGCAGGCGCTGCGGCGGCTGCTCGACGATGCCCCTCTGCGCGAACGCATGGGGCGCGAGGCGCGCGCCGATTTCGAGCGCAGCTTCTCTTACGACCACCTCTACGCACGATACCTCAATCTTTACGCATAAGATGCTTATTCCGTCATGAATCTGGATTTCCGAAGCCTCCGCATCGCATTCGACGCCAAGCGCATCACCCACAACGCTACGGGTCTGGGCAACTACGGCCGGACGATGGTCGCCATGCTGGCCCGCTTTGCGCCGCAGAACCGCTACGACCTCTATACGCCCGACCCGGGACGCGATGAGCTGCGCCGGCGGCTCGACGGTATCCCGCAGCTCACCTTCCGCTATCCGCGCAAGCCGCTGCACGGCCCCTTCAAGGCGTTGTGGCGCTCGTTCGGCCTGAGCCGCGAGCTGGCACCCGACACGGCGCTCTTCCACGGCCTGAGCGGCGAACTGCCCTCGGGCCTCCGCAAGCGGGGCGTTCGGTCGGTGGTGACGATTCACGACCTGATATTCCTGCGCTTCCCGGCCTATTACAAGCCCGTCGACCGCTGGATTTATACGCTCAAGTTCCGCAGCGCCTGCCGCCGTGCCGACCGCATCATCGCTATTAGCGAGGCGACCAAGCGCGACGTGATGCACTTCTTCGGCATTCCGGAGCAGAAAATCGACGTGATTTACCAGGGGTGTGACGAGCGTTTCAAACATCCGGTCGATGCGGCGCTGCTCGACGACGTGCGCCGGCGCCATGCGCTGCCCGACCATTACATCCTCTCGGTGGGGAGCATCGAGGAGCGCAAGAATCTGCTGTTGCTGCTGCAGGCCGTTGCCCAGCTTCCCGCACCGCGCCACGTCGTGGCCGTCGGCAAACGCACGCCCTATACGCAGCAGGTCGAGGAGTTCGCCGCGGCGCATGGACTGACACCCTATCTGCATGTGCTCGAGGGCGTTTCGTTTGACGACCTGCCGGCGCTCTACCAGGGCGCCGACCTCTTCGTCTATCCGTCGCGCTACGAGGGGTTCGGCATCCCGATGATTGAAGCGGCCAACTGCGGCGTCCCCTCCATCGGCGCTACGGGCTCGTGCCTCGAGGAGGCCGGAGGCCCCGGCGCCCTCTACGTCGACCCGGACGACCCGCAGGAGCTGGCCCGGCGGATTGAGGAGGTGCTCGGCGACGAGGCGCTGCGCCGGCGGATGGTTGCCGATGGACGCGCCTGGGTCGCCCGCTTCGAGCCCGAGGTCATCGCCTCGGAGCTGCTCTCGACCTACCGCAAGGTACTTGCCCTGTAGAACCGTTCGGGAAGGCATTTCCCCGTGTCGCGGGGGGGACAATGTTACGGAATTGTTAAATTTATTTAGAATATTCCTAAAATATTTGCATAATTCACCGAACAGCCTTATCTTTGCAACGAAGTTTTAAGGTTCATTTTAGGTTAGTAGTTTTAGGTTGGTGAGGAAACTGTGGAGTTCGGGCTCAGCCCGATTCCGGGTTTCCTTTTTTTGTGCCCCTTTTTGCGCTTCGGTTCTGCCCGGACCCAGTTTCCGGCGGCTCCGACTTTTTTTATTTTCAGCCCCTCCTCTTCCGGGGGGTCTGCTGCCCTGCTTTTTCTTCCGAGCTGCTCTTTCTCCTTTCCGAGTTGTTCTTTTTCCTTTTGGGCTGCTGTCTTCCTTCTGAGGTGTCCGGTGCCCTGCTGCCTTTTTCCTTTGCCTTCTTTCCTCGCCTCCTTTCCCGTGCGCCCTCTTCCCGTGCGCCCTCTTCCTGCACGCCCTCTTTCCTCACGCCCTCTTCCCCGCGTGCCCTCTTTCCCGCACGCCTTTTTTTCGCGCCTCCTTTCCCGCGCGCCTCTTTCTGCACGCCCTCTTTTCGCGTGTCTCGCACCTTCCTTCCCCGCCTACACTCTTCCCGGCTTGAACCCTCTCCCCAGCTTGAGCATTCTCCAACCGGCACCTCGGCTGAACGGAACGGCAGCGGATGGAACGCTTCGAAATGGGGTTCTAATGTCTGCGCAATCGTTTTCGGTGCCTCTACAGGCCCATCCAGGGCGGTTTATGTTACCAAATTGTTAAATATATTTAGAATATTACTAAAATATTTGCATAATTCAAAACAGCCCCGTATCTTTGCAGTGAAGTTTTAAGGTTCATTTAGGTTAGTAGTTTTAGGTTGGTGAGGAAACTGTGGAGTTCGGGCTCAGCCCGATTCCGGGTTTCCTTTTTTTGTGCCTTGTTTTGCGCTTCGGTTCTGTCGGGACCCTCTTCCCGGTGGCTCCGATTTTTTTTGCCCGCAGGCGTAGGTTTTGCCGCCGCTTCACTCGGTCGGACCGAATGGCCTTTGCCTCGGGCGGAACCGTTTGTCGGAGACGCATCATCCTGCTTTCCAACGGTTTCAAGCGGCCGTGGAAATCAGTAGAAGGCTGTTTATGTTATCAAATTGTTAAATATATTTAAGATATTACTAAAATATTTGCATAATTCAAAACAGCCCCTTACCTTTGCAGTGAAGTTTTAAGGTTCATTTAGGTTAGTAGTTTTAGGTTGGTTGAGGAAATCGGCAGGTTGCAGCGGTCCGACTGCTGCTAAGACCGACGGGGCGGTGCTCGTTCCGGGGTCGAATACCTCCGATTGAACCTCGTTTTCGATGGGGGTGGTGCCCTGTCGAAAAAAACGGTTCGAGCTCTCTTCGTGAGAGTCCGGACCGTTTTTTTGTTGTCTGGAGTTGTGCGGCGGGGATGCCGCGGCGGGCTGCGAAGTGCGCGTATGGTTTTGGTTTGCAGCGGATTGCCGCCGAAGGAGGCGGGCGGCGGGGATTTTGCGACGGGCGGCTGGTGCCGTCTGCCGGTCACAAGACTTTGGGGGCCGGCGGCTGGTGGGGGCTGTCGGTCACAGGGCGTCGGGCTTTGGGAACCGGCGGCTGGTGGGGGCTGTCGGTTGCCTATGGCCGGGTGCCGGGTGCCGGACTTCAGCAGACGCCGGAGTTCGGGCGCTGGGCCTCGGCGGCTGCTTGTCGGAGCCCGTCGGGTCAGAGCTGTTCGAGCTCGGCGCGGCTGACCAGCACCTCGATGTCGCCCAGCGCATTGTCGCCGATTTCGTAGGGGGCGTAGCGGAAGAGGATGCCCTCGTCGGTGGGCTGGAAGTTCTCGCACGGGAGGATGTAGTCGGGGAAAAAGCCCAGCGCGGCGAGCCCCTCGTCGTCGGAGACGTGGTACTGCGCCCGCAGCCGGGAGCGGATGAGGCCGGCGAGGCGCTCCTGCTGCTGCGGGGTGAAGAGGTCGCCCAGCGTCAGTTCGTAGCCCCCCTCGAGCGAATAGGTGTGCGTCGTGGTGTCGTAGAGGTCGTGGGGACCGCCCAGATAGCCCGAGCGGGTGATGGTGTAGACGAGCAGCGTGTCGACCCGTGCGGCGGTCGCCTCGACCGAATAGCTGTAGCGGGCCGCCTCGTCGCCCGGAAGCATCGAGCCGTCGGCGAGCTGCTCAACGGCCGTGCGCATCGCCTCGCGGGCCGTGCCGGTGAAGCCCTCCAGCTCGAAGAAGTAGGCGATGTCGGCCTCCTCGATGGCCTGCAGCGCCGGCGAGCGGTCGGCCTCCTCCAGCGAGAGGAAGCGGTACTGGATGTCGTATTGCGCGGCGCCCGCGTGCACGAGCGTGTCGAGCGCCAGCGTCTCGAAGCGGGGTTCGCTCTTCTTCGGGGTGCAGGCCCCCAGCATGAGCGCCAGGAGCAGCAGGGGGAGGATGCCGGTTCGTTTCATCGTGGAAAGGTGTTTTCTCGGGAAGCGCTGTTTTGCGGCTTCCTGAAATCAAAGATAAGACAACTCGGTCGATAATGCAAGCGCCGGCCGCGGAATCGCCGCCCCGGCGGGAGGATGTCGGGGGCGTTGCAGGGGCGATGGGGCCGTGGAAGGTGGTGCGCCGCGGCGCCCGGTGGAGGCAGCGGGGGAGTCTGTGGCGCGCTCCGGCGCCCCGAAAGCCCCCTGGCGGGCGGTTTTTGCAGAAAAATGCACTTTTTTTACCGAAAAATTTGCAGATTCGATTTTAGTCGCTATCTTTGCACCACAATTCAACGGTGGATTCATCTAAGGGTTAGGATACATGCCTCTCACGCATGACATAGGGGTTCGAATCCCCTATCCACTACCAATAAGGCGACCGAACTTCCGGTCGCTTTTTTTGTCTCCGCACCCCACCCCGAAACCCCTGTACCCATGCAGCGCTACACGAACCGCAACATACTGAAAATCACCCTTCCGGTGCTGGTAAGCCTCCTCATGGAGCAGCTCGTGGGGCTGACCGACACCATCTACCTGGGCCACTACGGCGACGGGCGCACCGAGCTGGCCGCCTCGGCGCTGGCCGGTGTCTTCTATCTGGTGGTCTTCATGCTGGGCTTCGGCTTCAGCGTCGGGGCGCAGGTGCTCATCGCCCGCCGCAACGGCGAGGGGCGGCTGCACGAAATCGGCCCCGTCTTCATGCAGGGGTCGCTCTTCCTGCTGCTGCTCGCCGCCCTGCTCTTCGCCCTCTCGCGCCTCTGCGCCGAGGGGCTCTTCTCGCTGCTCGTCGAGCAGCAGGCGGTACGCCGCGCCGCCGTCGACTACCTCGACTGGCGCGTCTGGGGCTTCTTCTTCTCCTTCGCCGCGGCGATGTTCCGCGCCCTCTACGTGGGGACGACCCGCACGCGGATTCTTACGGCCAACTCGGTGGTGATGGTGCTGACGAACGTCGTGCTCAACTACCTGCTGATTTTCGGCCGCTGCGGCCTCCCCGAGCTGGGCATCGCCGGTGCCGCCATCGCCTCGGTGGCCGCCGAGGCGGTCTCGGTCCTCTTCTTCCTCCTCTACACGCGGCTGCGCTTCGACTGGCGCCGCTACCGCCTCTTCCGCTTCGGCGGTGTGGACCTCCGCCTGCTGGGCCACATCCTGAGCATCTCGGTCTGGGTGATGCTCCAGGAGGGGATGGCCTTCCTCAGCTGGTTCCTCTTCTTCGTCTGCATCGAGCGGCTGGGGACCGACCAGCTGGCCGTGACGAACATGGTCCGCAGCATCGGCTCGGTGGTCTTCCTCTTCGTCAACGCCTTCGCCTCGACGGCCAGCTCGCTGGTGAGCAACCTCATCGGCGCGGGTCATGCGGAGGAGGTGCGCCCGCTCTGCCGCCGCATGACGCGCCTCTGCTTCTCGTTCGTCGTGCCGCTGGCGCTCCTCATCGCCCTCTTCCCCGAACGGGTGCTGGGCTTCTATTCGGACGATGCGCGGCTGGTCGCCTACGGCGTCCCCTCGCTCTGGGTGATGCTCTCGACCTACGTGCTCTGCGTGCCGGCCTTCATCGGGCAGTTCGCCGTCTCGGGAACGGGCCACACGCGCGTGACGCTGGGCATCGTCCTGGCAGCCATCCTCTTCTATATGGCCTATACGCTCTGGCTCACGCTCGTGCTGCGCGCCGACGTGGCGCTCTGCTGGACCACCGACCACCTCTACTATCTGGTCACGCTGCTGCTCTCGGTGCTCTACCTGCGCAGCGGCCGTTGGCAGCGGGGGACCGTGTAGCGCTCCGTGCTGCGGCAAAAGTGGGGCGGGCGGCGGAGCGAAGCTGCGGCCCGAAGGAGGCGGGTGGACGGTCGGGTGAGCGACAAGGGGTCGGATAGAAGAGAGCCGGCCGGGCCGAAGCGGGTGAAACGCGCCGCCTACCGTCCGGCTGCGGGTTGCGCGGTGCGCCCCTTCCGGCGGGCACAAAAAAACGGCGGTCCGAAGGCCGCCGTTGCTGCATGGGGGTATGTCGTGCGCCGTTCTATTTGTCGAACTTGCCCTTGAACTTCTCCAGCTGGCGCTTCAGCGCGTCGATGGCTTCGTCGACCGACTCTTCGAAGCTCTTCGAGCGGTGGTCGGCCACCAGGTCCTCGCCCGGCATGTGGAGCGTGATGGTGGCTACCTTGTTACCCCTGTCGTGGTCCTTATCGAGTTTCATGACTACTTCTGCGCCTGTCGAGCGGTCGGCAAAACGGTCGAGCTTGGCCATTTTGTTCTCAACGAATTCGAGCAGCTTCTTGTCTGCGTCGAACTTCACGGATTGAATCTGTACGTTCATAGCACAAAGATTTAAGAGGTGTTATCACTTCCCACCCTTTTCGCGGGGGTGGGCCTTGTTGTAGACCTCCCGCAGCCGTGCGATGCTGTTGTGGGTGTAGACCTGAGTGGCCTGCAGCGAGGCGTGGCCGAGGAGCTCCTGGATTTCACGCATGTCCGCTCCGCCGTTGAGCAGATGGGTGGCGAAGGTGTGCCGCAGCACGTGGGGGCTTCGCTTGCCCTGAACCCCGCCCCGTGCCAGCTCTTCGCGGACCACCCGGTAGACGACGCTGCGCGAGATGCGTTTTCCTTTCTGAGTTAAAATTAACGCTTTTTCCGAAGAATTGCAAATATTTTGCCGCTCGATTAGCTCCAGGTAGTGCAAAATCTTCTCGCGGAGGAACTCCATGACCGGAACGATGCGCTCCTTGTCCCCCTTGCCGCGCACGCGCAGCGAGGTGTAGTCCTCCGAGAAGTCCGTGCGGTCGATGCCCACCAGCTCGGCCAGCCGCAGCCCGCAGGCGTAGAGCAGCAGCACGATGAGCGAGTTGCGCTCGGTGGTGAACCGCTCGCTGTCGAACTCGCACTCGCCGACGATGCTCGTCATGCGGCTCTCGGGGACGAAGGCCGGCAGCCGCCGCGAGGTCTTGAGCGCGTGGATGCGCTGGAAGACATTCTGCTCGACGATGCCGCGGCGCAGCATCCACTTGAAGTAGGAGCGCAGCGACGAGACCTCGCGGTTGATGGAGGCCGCCCCGAGCCGCCCCTGCTCCGAGAGGTGGAGAATCCACTCGCGGGCCCGTTCGGCGGTCACCCCGCGGGGGTCGAAGTGTTCGTCGTCGGTGCCGAGCCAGGCGTAGAACTGCTCGATGTCGTGGCTGTAGTTGCGCACGGTGAGCGGCGAGTAGCGCCGTTCGGCGGCCAGATATTGAATGAAATCGGGGAGCATGAAGCAAAGATAGCGTTTTTTCCTATTTTTGCGTATCGAAAAAAACAGCTTGACATGATGAAACGAAGAGTTCTGTTTGCACTTTTGCTCGCCCTGCTCTGCGGCTCCCGCGCCGCGGCGGCCCGCATCGATACCCTTTCGCTCGACAGCCGGGTACTGAACCGCCCGGTGACGGTGGTGGCCGTGCTGCCCGACGGTGCTTCGGAGCACCACCCCGCGCCGCTGCTTCTGCTGCTGCACGGCTACGGCGGTGACGCCTTCTCGTGGCTGAAAATCAAAACCGGGCTCCCCGCGCTGGTCGACCGCACGGGAATCGCCCTGCTCTGCCCCGACGGTGGGCAGAGCTGGTACATGGACAGTCCCGTCGACACGACCAGCCGCTATGAGAGCTTTCTGGTCGGGGAGCTGATACCCTATGCCGACGCCCACCTTCCCGTGGCGCGCGACGCCCGCCACCGGGCCGTAGCCGGACTGAGCATGGGGGGCTTCGGGGCCATGCGGCTGGGGCTGCTCCACCCCGACCTCTTCGGTGCGGCGGGGAGCATGAGCGGCGGGCTCGACATCCGCCCCTTCCCCGGACGGTGGGAGCTCGACCGGCTGCTGGGACGGCAGTCCGAGTCGCCCGAAAACTGGGAGCGGATGACCCCCATCAACCTCATCGCGCAGCTCGACCCGGCCCGCACGCCGGCGCTCATCATCGACTGCGGCTACGACGACTTCATCTTCGAGGTCAACCGCGCCTTCCACCGCGAGCTGCGCCGGCGGGGCATCCCCCACGACTTCTGCGTCCGCCCGGGGGGGCACGAGCTCTCCTACTGGGCCAACGCCATCGACTACCAGATGCTCTTCTTCAGCAAGTTCTTCGCCGCTGCCGACGCCGAGGAAGAGAGGGCCTTCGACGGCGGCTCCTCTGCGGCTGCCTCCTCCTCCGACGACGCCGCGGCTCCGGCTGCCGCATCCGACGCCCGACCGGAGGCACAGACCGGCCGTTGACCAACCTCTGAAATCTCCGCCTCTGATGGAAAAACGCAAAACCTCCGCCCGCCGGAATGCAACCCCGGCCCGTCCCGCACGCCGGCCCTCCTCTGCCGGACGCCCTTCGACCGCCTCCGCCCGCCGCTCCTCCGACGGTGAGGACCGCTCCGCTGCTCCGTCACCCTCTGAGCCTTCGACCGCTCCGGTTCCGGCTTCGACCGCTCCGGTTCCGGCTTTGACCGCCCCGGCTCCGGCTTTGACCGCCCCGGCTCCGGCTTTGACCGCTCCGGCAGCGGCGGCCCGTGAGCGCTGGAAGCCCGGCACGCTGATTTACCCGCTGCCGGCCGTGCTGGTGAGCTGCGGCGCCACCCCCGAGGAGTACAACCTGCTGACCGTCGCCTGGACGGGCACCGTCTGCACCAATCCGCCGATGTGCTCCATCTCGCTCCGCCCCGAGCGCCACTCCTACGAGATTATCCGCCGCACGGGGGCCTTCGTCATCAACCTCACCACGCAGGCGCTGGCCCGCGCCACCGACTGGTGCGGCGTCCGCTCGGGTCGTGACTGCGACAAGTTCCGCGAGGCGGGGCTCACGCCGCTCCCCTCCGACCGGGTCGAGGCGCCCCTGGTGGCCGAGTCGCCCGTCAACATCGAGTGCCGCGTGCGTCAGCGGCTGCCGCTCGGTTCGCACGACCTCTTTCTGGCCGAGGTGGTCGGCGTGCAGGTCGACCCCGCCTACATCGACCCCGCAACGGGGCGCTTCGACCTGGAGCGGGCCGGGCTGATTGCCTACTCGCACGGCGAATACTTCGCCCTGGGGCGCAGCCTGGGCCGTTTCGGATGGTCGGTGCGTAAAAAATCCCGCCCGACGGCCGAAAGCCGTCCGGCGGGAAAGCCGAAGTCGAAATCGAAGAGCCGGTAGCGCGCCGTCCGGCCGTAGGAGGCGGCACGAGCTGTACGGAACGGAGCAGGCGCTGCCGGAGCCCGGACGTTGCGCCGTGGGGCGGTAGGCAGATGTTTGCGCTGCGGTGCTGTGCCTCGGTGTCCCGGTAAGGCGACGTGGGGGTGCTGCGGTGCCCGCCCGTTGCGCCGCGCCTCTCAGCTCTGCTGCGAGCGGTACTCGTTGGGGGTCTGGCCGGTAACCTTCTTGAAGAGGCGCGTGAAGTGCTGCGGATATTGGAATCCCAGCGCATAGGCCACCTCGCCGATGCTGCGCCCCGGGGCGAGCATCAGCTCCTTGGCCGCCTCGACCAGCTTGAGCTGGATGTACTCCTGGGCCGTCTTGCCCGTCTCGCGCTTGACCAGGTCGCCGAAGTAGTTGGGCGAGAGGCAGAGCTCTCCGGCGAAGTACTTCACCGTGGGGAGCCCCTCGCGGCGGGCGCGGTCGCCGGTGAAGTAGTCGTCGAGCAGCCGCTCGAAGCGGCTCAGCACGTCGTGATTCACATGCTGACGCGTGATGAACTGCCGCTCGTAGAAGCGCAGGCAGTAGTCCAGCAGCATCTCGATGTTGATGGCTATCAGCCGCCGGCTGTGGCGGTCGATGGCGTGCTCGAGCTCGTTGCGGATTTTCCGCAGCGAGTCGATGACCAGTTCGCGTTCGCGTTCCGAAAGGTGCAGCGCCTCGTTCACCTCGTACGAGAAGAAGGAGTACTCCTTCATGTTGCGGGCCAGCGACGTGCCGCGGATGAGGTCGGGGTGGAAGACCAGCGCCCACCCCTTGGGCTGGAACTTTTCGCCGTTGTCCTCCACGCCGATGACCTGTCCCGGTGCCAGACAGACGAGCGTCCCCTCCTGATAGTCGTAGTGGTGGCGGCCGTAGAGCAGGTCGCCGCACCTCACCTCCTTGAGAAAGATGGCGTAGAAGCCGAAGGTCTGCCGCTGGTGGCGGATGGGTGAGACCTCCGACATGTCAATGACGCTCACCAGCGGGTGGAGTGTCTCGATGCCGAGCTGGGCGTTGTACTCGCCGACCGATTCGATGTGGAGGATTTGCTCCCTTTCTCTCTCTGCCATGGATGCCGTGGAATTGGTTTCAGGACAAAGATAGCTCTTTTTTGCGGGAACGGAGCGCCGGCGGCCGCAAAACCGGAATCGGGGTAGCGCAATCCGGAATCGGGATAGATGCCCGCGCCGTCGGTGCGGATTCCATGCCCCGGTACGGGCCGGATGCTGTCCCGGCCGGACAAAGCGCCGGGCGGAAGAGCCCCCGACCGGACGCGCCCGGGCGGATGAAGCTGCGGGCGGAAGAGCCCCCCCGACCGGGCGGAGCGGGCGGCGCAGGCAGAAACCGGAATCGGGGTAGGTTTTCCCGGAATAGGGTTGGGCGGAGCTGCGGCGCGATGCGCTACCTTTGCATCGGACGGAAAGGAGCACCGCCGGTGCGGGAGGCCGACGCGCAACTTCTGCACACATCACACACCGCATCGCCCGACCGGTATTCGCTGCCGGTCCGCTGCCGGCCTCCTCACGGCGGGGCTTTCCTCCGCCGTCCGACCAACGCACGAAAAAAACGAACAGCCATGAATGCAAGACTCCGTATGCGAACCGCCCTGCTGGCGGCTGCGGCGACGCTTCTGCTCGCGCCCGCACTCCATGCCCAGCAAAATGCCCGGCAAAACACAACACCGACAACCATGGATAAACAGACCTCTTTCCGGCAGATTTTCCCGCAGGGTGCGGAGAATCCGCCCGTCAATGCACAGTATTTCACCGGGCGCTCCTACCTGGCGCCCCTGACCGCCAACAAGGCGCTCAACGTCCCGCTCTACAACGTCACCTTCGAGCCCGGCTGCCGCAATAACTGGCACAGCCATACCGGAGGCCAGATTCTGATTGTGACCGCCGGCCGCGGCTACTACCAGGAGCGCGGCAGCGCGGCCCGCGAGCTGCTGCCGGGCGACGTGGTGGAGATTGCCCCCGACGTCGAGCACTGGCACGGCGCCGCCCCCGACAGCTGGTTCTCGCACCTGGCCGTCGAGTGCAACCCCGCCACCAACCGCAACACGTGGCTCGAGCCGGTCGACGACGAGTCCTATGCCGCCGCCGTGGCCGGTGCGCAGCCTTCACCCGTGCGGCAGTCGCAGGAGAGGCTGCCGCTGACCGACGAGGCGGCCCGCAACCTGGCCGCCTGGCAGTCGGACGAGACGGCGCAGCTCGCCCTCACGGACCCCGAGCTGGCCGCCGCGGTCGGCAACTTCGCCTTCGACGAGGTGCGGCGCGTCGGCGGGCTGAGCCCCGAGGAGCGCATCCTCGTGACGATGGCGTCGGCCATTGCGCTGGGGAGTGAACCCCTCTACCGGCAGACGGTCGGGGCGGCGCTCGATGCGGGTCTTTCACCCGAGATGGTCGAGGAGGTGCTCTACCACGCCACCCCCTACGTCGGCTTCGCACGGGTCGAGGGGCTGCTCGGCCTCAAGAACCGGCTGCTGGCCCGGCGGGGCGTCGCGCTCCCGCTCAAGGGCCGTGCGACCGTCACCCGTGACGAGCGGCTCGAAAAGGGGCTCGCCCTCCAGAAGTCGCTCTTCGGCGAGGCCATCGACCGCATGTATGAAACCTCGCCCGCCGACCTGCTCCCCCTGCAGCGCGCCCTCTCGGCCAACTGCTTCGGCGACTACCAGACCCGCAGGGGGCTCGATGCGCGGCAGCGCGAGCTGCTGACCTTCGCGATGCTCGTCTCGCTGGGCGGCTGCGAGTCGCAGGTCAAGGGCCACATCCGGGGCAATGTCGCGGCGGGCAACGACCGCAGGGTGCTGCTGGGTGCCGTCATGCAGTTGCTGCCCTACATCGGCTATCCGCGGACGCTCAACGCCGTGGCCTGCCTCGAGGAGGTGCTCCCAGCCGACGCGCGGTAGCTCCCCCCCCGATGCTGCCTCTCTCCGCAACGGGCCGGAGGCGCACATGCGCCTCCAGCCCGTTCTCTTTTCCGGCGGTGCGTCCTTGCTCGGTCTTTCCCGGCAACTCGTTTTTGCGCAGCCTTTCCCGGCGGTTTTTCCATCGGGGCGCCCCGCCCGACGGACAAAAAAGGTGAAAACGGCGCCGAAACGGGCGGAAAAGGCGCCTGACGGAGGGTCGAGCGGATTTATTTCCTATCTTTACGAAAAGTTCCCCTCCGACATGAAGTTCAAATTCGGTCTTCTGCCGCGCGTACTGGCGGCCATCGCCGCGGGCATCCTCTGCGGCCTCTTCTTCCCCGAGTGGCTGACGCGCGTTGCGGCCACCTTCAACGCCCTCTTCGGGCAGTTCCTCGAATTCATCATCCCGCTGCTCATTCTGGGGCTCGTCGCCCCCGGCATCGCCGACCTGGGACGCAACGCCGGGCGGCTGCTGCTCCTCACGGCGGCACTGGCCTACGGCTTCACGCTCATCTCGGGATTCGGCACCTACGCCGCCGGGCGGCTGCTCTTCCCCCTGATGCTGCGCGGCGCTGCGGCCGGCACGGCGGCCGAGGCGGTCAGCTTCGCCCCCTACTTCACCGTTCCCATGCCGCCGGTCATGGGGGTGATGTCGGCGCTGCTGCTCGCCTTCGTCCTCGGACTGGGGATGGCCTATGCGCAGAGCGTGCGGCTGAAGGAGGTGATGGGCGAGTTCCGGAGCATCATCGAGCGGACCATCTCCGGGGTGCTCATCCCGCTGCTGCCCCTCTATATTTTCGGCATCTTCCTCATGATGACGCAGTCGGGACAGGTGGCCTCCGTGCTGGAGGTCTTCGTCAAGCTCATCGTCGTGATTTTCGTGCTGACGCTCCTGCTGCTCGCCTTCCAGTTCCTCACGGCGGGGGCCGTTGCCCGGCGCAACCCCTTCGTGATGCTCCGCACGATGCTGCCGGCCTATGTCACGGCCCTCGGCACGCAGTCCTCGGCGGCAACCATTCCCGTGACGCTCGAGCGGACGCTCCGCCTCGGCGTGCGCCCCGAGCTGGCCTCGTTCGTCATCCCCCTCTGCGCAACCATCCACCTCTCGGGGTCGATGATGAAGATTGTCGCCTGTGCGCTGGCCGTCTCGATGCTCGCCGGGCTGCAGCTCCCCACGGCGACCTTCGTCGGCTTCATCCTGCTGCTGGCGGTGACGATGGTGGCGGCCCCGGGCGTTCCGGGCGGCGCCATCATGGCGGCCGTCGGCCTGCTGGAGTCGATGCTGGGCTTCGACGAGACGCTCGTCGGGCTGATGATTGCCACCTACATCGCCATGGACAGCTTCGGTACGGCGACCAACGTCACGGGCGACGGCGCCGTGGCGGTCATCGTCGACAGCATCGACCGTCGGAGCAGACGGTCATAGCAGACGGTCGTAAGCGGACGCGGGGCGCCCCTTTTCCCGAAAAATAAGTATTTAAGCGTACGCGCAAGGGTCGAAAAATGGCTAACTTTGGCCGTCAAATGCGATTTTGCGTACTCAGGTACGTCCCCCGAACCGAACTGAACATCAAAATTAGGATAGAAATGGTTGATATTTTTTCCCGTCTTGAGAAGAATGCCGGCGGCCCGATTGGCCAGTACATGGCCTATGCCCACGGTTATTTCGCATTCCCCAAACTCGAGGGCGAAATCGGTCCTCACATGCGTTTCCGCGGCAAGGAGATGCTCAACTGGAGCCTGAACAACTACCTCGGTCTGGCCAACCACCCCGAGGTGCGCAAGGCCGATGCCGAGGGCGCTGCCCAGTTCGGCATGGCGGCTCCGATGGGCGCCCGCATGATGAGCGGCCAGACGAAGTACCACGAGCAGCTCGAGCGCGAGCTGGCCGAGTTCGTCGGCAAGGAGGATGCCTTCCTGCTCAACTTCGGTTACCAGGGCATGCTCTCGATTATCGACTGCCTGCTCACGCCGCGTGACGTGGTGGTCTACGATGCCGAGGCCCACGCCTGCATCATCGACGGCCTGCGCCTGCACAAGGGCAAGCGCTTCGTCTACGGCCACAACGACATGGAGTCGCTCCGCCTGCAGCTCAAGCATGCCACCGAGCTGGCCGAGGAGCAGAACGGCGGCGTGCTGGTCATCACCGAGGGCGTCTTCGGCATGAAGGGTGACCTGGGCAAGCTCGACGAGATTGTCGCCATGAAGAAGGACTTCCAGTTCCGTCTGCTGGTCGACGACGCCCACGGCTTCGGTACGATGGGCAAGGGCGGCCGCGGTACGGCTTCGCACTTCGGTGTGGTCGACGGTGTCGACGTGCTCTTCAACACCTTCGCCAAGTCGATGGCCGGCATCGGCGCCTTCGTGAGCGGTCCCCGCTGGCTCATCAACCTGCTGCGCTACAACATGCGTTCGCAGCTCTACGCCAAGTCGCTCCCCATGCCGATGGTCATCGGCGCGCTGAAGCGTCTGGAGCTGATTCGCAACCACCCCGAGTATCAGGAGAAGCTGTGGGTGATTGTCCGCGCGCTGCAGAACGGTCTGCGCGAGAACGGGTTCAACATCGGCGTTACGAACTCGCCCGTGACCCCCGTCTTCATGAAGGGCGGCATTCCCGAGGCGACGAACCTGATTGTCGACCTGCGCGAGAACCACGGCGTCTTCTGCTCGATTGTCGTCTACCCGGTTATCCCGAAGGGCGAAATCATCCTGCGCGTGATTCCTACGGCAGCCCATACGCTCGACGACGTGAACTTCACGCTCGAGGCCTTCAAGTCGGTGCGCGACAAGCTCGAAAGCGGCTACTACGCTTCGCTGCCGATTCCGATGCGTGCGGACGAGGGCTTCAAGGTCCGTTAATTCGACCAATCGAAAGGGTCAACCCCGCAAAGGTCCGGAACGGTTCGGTTCCGGACCTTTTTTTATGGGGAGGTACGGCTGTTGGGATGAAAAAAACGTGCTTTTTTGCGGGAAAATTTTGCGGAATCGAAAAAAGCGCTTATATTTGCAATCCCAAAACACGGGTAACAGGCCTCTCGGGAGGCGCCCGGCGGCGGGAAGCATGCGGAAATAGCTCAGTTGGTAGAGCGCAACCTTGCCAAGGTTGAGGTCGCGGGTCCGAGTCCCGTTTTCCGCTCCAGAGGGGGTCAGAAAGAAACCCCGATAGAAAGCAAAAAGCCTTGTATATCAGCGATATGCAAGGCTTTTTCTTGTATTCTCCCACTCCTGTTGAGGCAAAAGGCAGCAAGTATTTCAGGCCTTAATCGTGACCTATTTTGCCCGGACCGAAAACAGGTCACGATTTGGCCATATTTCGCTGATTTGCATCATTTTACTCGGCAACATTCCGGTGCTGAAGACGTTTAATTTACTCAAAAACCAAGCAGCCATGTTGCCACGAACCACCTTCAGCGTTGTCTTCTTCTGCAAGAAAACCAAAGTCACAAAAAAGGGCAAGGCCCCGATCTATGCCCGCATCACCACGACCGGCCAGTCGACCGAAGTCTATACACAATGCCAGATTGAGCCGGAACGCTGGAACCAGCGTCTCGAACGCTCGCTCTACAAAGACGAAGTCGACCAGCAGATCAACCGCATTGTAGCCAGTTACCGGGCCTCGATCCTTGCCGCTTACGACCGGCTGATCCAGGAGAACAGGACGCCGACCTGCTTTGCCGTCAAACAGCTGCTGGGCTCCGCCTCTTCGAGCCGGATGGTGCTGGCAGAGTTCGGCAAATATTGCGAGAAACGCCAGCAGGAGGTCGGCACCCGCATCACACAGCTCACGGCCAACAAGTACCACCGCCTGCTGCGCTACATGACCGAATATATCCGGGATACCTACCACAAAGAGGATCTTCCGCTGGAGACGGTCGACTATGCCTACGTTGATGGGCTGAATACCTACATGCAGACGGCCTACAACTGCCACAACAACGGGGCGGTCAATCTGCTGTGCTGTTTGAAAAACTTTCTACTCTATGCGGTCCGCAACGAGTGGATCGAGAAGAATCCCTTCCGTTACTACAAGATGAAGATTGACAAGACGAACGTCAAGGTGCCGCTGACGAAAGCGGAACTGGATCTGCTGCTAAAGCGACCGATGCCCAACGAGCGGCTGGACCGCATTCGGGATGTCTTCTGCTTCTGCGCGCTGACGGGATTGGCCTTTACGGATGTCGACCACCTGCGGCGGGAACACTTCACGACGGACGAGGAGGGTCAGCTGTGGATCCATAAGCCACGAGAGAAGACCTCGGTGATGAGCCGCGTTCCAGTACTCCCGCAGGCGGCGGCCCTGCTGGAGAAGTACCGCGACGATGCCAACTGTCGGGCGCGGGGCAAGCTGCTGCCGGTCCCGTCGAATACGAAGATGAACGCCTACCTGAAGGAAATAGCGGATATTTGCCAGATCCACAAGCATCTGACCACGCACCTGGCGCGCCATACGTTTGCCACCCTGGCGATTGAATACGGAATGCCGATCGACATCATCGCCAAGATTCTGGGTCATACGAATACGAACATGACACGGCGCTATGCGAAGATCTCCGAGGCGAACATCAGCCGCGAGATGCGCCGCATCGGCAAAGTCCTGACGGCGTAAACGGGTTGTATTATTTCGGGTAACAGCCGGTAAGCAAGACAGGCGTGATGCCGTCGCAAACGGTATCACACCTGTCATTTACGGTATGGAAACCTTACCAACTAACCGGTTCGTTCAGAATCACGCCGTCGGCAGCGTCCTCGGCCGTAAAGGTGCCGCCCTTGTATTGGACGCAAAGCATGACAAGCGCCTCGCGGCCCGTATTGCGGACGGAGCGCCGCCCGGCAGGAGCTACCCGCACGACCGAACCTTCCCCGATCGGGAAGATCTTGCCGTCGACCTGGAATTTACCCTCGCCCGAGAGAAAGAAGTAAAGTTCCTCGTGTGTTTTGTGGGTGTGCAGGAATCCGGTTTCCGTACCGGGAGCGAACGACTGGAAGGAGAACTCCGCACCCGTTGTCTGCAAGGCGGCACCTCCGAAGACCTTGCCCGGAATCTTGACGGCCGGATTCAGTTCCAGTACGAATTCGTTCAGTTCGCTCAACTTGCCGAGCCCGATAGCACTGAAATTTTCGGCTTCGGCGATTTTTTCAATCTGTTTCATCGTTTATCGTGTTTTAAGAGTTTTTCCGTTTACGGCATCCTACCGCTCCGAGGATCGGTTGTTGAGTCGGATTTTTTCGTGATAGAAGTAATTAACCACAACCGGATGCCCCTTTTCGGAGCGGCCGTACGGCAGATCATTGACGCGATACGGCAGGCCGTTTGCGGCGGCATAAGCGGCCATATCCTGCTCGAGCGCCTGCCAGTAATCCGTCCGGCGGTGGTTGTAGATCTCCTCGTATAAAGGCACCAGTTCGGGATGCTTCTCCCGGATGTAGTCCATGATGGTCCCCTTGAACTGCCCGCGCAGGTTGAGATTCTCGAGCCACACGAGATCGGCAAACTCCCGCACCCGTTCGATGATGGCCTTCGGATCGGTGATGCCCGGGAAGATTGGCGAGACGAAGCAGACGGTGCGGATGCCCGCCTCGTAGATCTGCCGCATGGCTGCGAGCCGCCGCTCGATGCTCACCGCACGATCCATGTCGGCGCGGAAGGCCTCGTCCAGCGTGTTGATCGACCACGAAACCGTCACGCGCGGGAACTCCCGCAGCAGATCCAGATCGCGCAGCACAAGGTCCGACTTGGTGCAAATCATAATCTCGGCCGTCGTGCCGC